>Ga0209675_1000051_pt1 | contig 206342 bp, 185 predicted proteins | sample AraplaCol_mLB_r2_2_FD_184280 | JGI IMG/M metagenome (GOLD analysis project Ga0209675, IMG submission 184280) | Arabidopsis root microbial communities from North Carolina, USA - plate scrape MF_Col_mLB_r2 (SPAdes) (version 3) | ecosystem: Host-associated > Plants > Roots > Endosphere | place...
ACTCATATTTTTATTTTTTGCAAAGGTAGAGCTTTTTAGAGGTTGAAGTCAAGAGATAAAGTTCAGTATAGTAGATAATAAGACCATATTAATTTCACACAATCCAGTGAATTAACATAAATGAAACAAACTTGCTGCAAAGAAAATAAAGTATAATAATGAACAGTGTATAATTTGTCCGCAAAAATTTTTCATTAAGCAAAAACAACGGTTTATTCATCTTAAAGTGAAAGGCTATTGTCTGCAGATAAAAAAATATAAATATTCGGAAAATCTTTACAAATTCAGCATAAAAATTGAGTTCTGCTACTAAAAAATTAATAAATAGATTGACCTTTCATCAATACTATTGGATACATTACTCTCCTACCCTAAAATCCTCTAATTCTCAAACTCAAGAACTCAATCTTCAACTCTCAATTAAAAGTCGTATTTTTGCAGATTCAAACAGCGAAGCAAATTTATGGAACTTATTCACAGAAACTTGGCAATCGGAATTCACGATGCCTTACAGGAGACATTTTTTGAAAAAAACAAATATGCAGATAAAGTTATCGAAAGACTTTTGAAAGCAAACAGAAAATGGGGAAGCCAGGACAGAGCCGTTGTTTCTGAAATTTTTTACAATATTATCCGTTGGAAAAAACGCCTTGAATACTATATGGGTGAAGGCGTGAAACCCAATAATATCTACAAACTGATTATTGCGTATTTACTTTGGAGTAAAACCAATTATAAAAAATTCGAAGAATTTGACGGAATCAAAATCGCCGATATTCTTACTAAACTTAAAAAGAACACTGTTCCTACAAAAGCAATAGAACACTCTATTCCTGAATGGCTGGCTGAAACTCTTGAAAAAGAAATAGGGGCCAACTGGGAAAGAGAAATGATTGCTTTGAATGAGCAGGCTCCTACTGTATTGAGAGCCAATTCTTTAAGAACAACAACCAAAGAACTTATCTCAGACCTTTCTGATGAAGGTGTTGTTTCTTTTCCTATTAAAAATTATCCTGATGCTGTTCAGCTGGAAGAAAAGAAAAATGTTTTCCTTACGACAGCTTTCAAAGAAGGATTATTTGAAGTTCAGGATGCTTCTTCTCAGAAAATCGGGTATTTCCTTGATGTAAAAGAAGGACAAAGAGTGGTAGATGCGTGTGCAGGTGCAGGAGGAAAAACATTGCACTTAGCTGCATTAATGAAAAACAAAGGGCAGATTGTAGCGTTAGACATCTTCGAGTGGAAGCTTGCCGAACTGAAGCGTCGTGCCAAAAGAGCCGGTGCTCACAATATTGAAACCCGTATGATCTCTGACAACAAGGTGATCAAGCGTCTTCATGAAAAAGCTGACAGACTTCTGATTGATGCTCCATGTTCAGGCCTTGGAGTTTTAAAAAGAAACCCGGACAGTAAGTGGAAAATTGATCAGGACTTTATTGACAGAATTAAAAAGGAGCAGCAACAAATTCTCCAGGATTATTCTAAAATGCTTAAAAAAGGAGGAAAAATGGTATACGCTACCTGTTCTATCCTTCCTTCTGAAAACAATCTTCAGGTAGAAGAATTTGTTAAAAACAATCCTGGATTCAAGATGATTAAAGATGAAAAAGTAATGCCTAGCGAAGGCTATGACGGATTCTACATGGCTTTGATTGAGAGAATTTCTTAATTTAAGTTCAATAACAATATATAAACTACTCTATTTTTGGAGTAGTTTTTTTATTTAAAAACCTTTATAAAAAATGTAACAATTTTTGTAACATTTCAACAAAATTGCCTACTAACTGTACAGATTAAACCCGTATTGATACTGTAGAAAGTTTAGAATAACTTTGAAGCAAACTCATTTATTTATGGATACAAGAATTGTTTTCAATTTTATGGCTGTTTTCATGTACTGTCTGTTTTCTGCACAGACATATGAAATTCAGTATACCAGTTCATATAACGGAAAAGTATCAACGGATCAGCCTTCTATCATTGTTTGGGTCAATGAACAGGAAAATTTCATTGTCAACAGCACCATCAAAGAACAAAAGAGCAATTATCCTTATGAGATCACTAAAGTAGAAAAACCTTCCAACACTATTGTTTCTTATGCATTTTTAAAACCGGGATCAATTATTTCGGCATCAGACCCTGACTCTGTAGGGAAACAGGATTTTGAGCTCACCAATGAAACGAAAAAAATCTTAGGCTACAACTGTAAAAAAGCGGTTACAAAAGTCAATTCAAATACCATTGAAGTCTGGTATACCAATGATCTGAAGCTTAAAGGCGGCCCTTCTGTGTTAGGACAGAATTTAGGATTGGTTCTGGAAGTAGAGAGAAATAAAAATTCTTTAACTACGGCCAGTTCAATCAAAAAAATCAGGAATACCGGAATTGAAAATATTTTAAAAGAAAATATCCGGACAACAGATCAGTTAGGATATAAAGACTTACTTTGGAAAAGCAGATTTACCACATTGAATGTTTTCGACAATGAAACGATCAACTTCTCTGATGCCTCAAAATCTGACGACCAGATTAAAAGATATGCCAACGGAACCATCATTCTTAAAAAGATAAAATTCCCTGCGATTACAGAAGGGGAAAATATTTTTGTTGAACTGAAACAGCAGTCTAATGGAGATGCGTATGACAGAACCGGAACCGTATTCTTCATTCCGCAGGATAAAGAAAAATCTTTTTTTGACGGGTTGGAAAAGGGGATAAAAACACTCCCGGCCTACGACAATGGGAACGGAAAACAATATTACGGAGTAACGGCGGCCAGCAACTACAGCCCTGCCACGGAGATGATGCGGTTCTTTACGGCATTTGGAATCCAAAAGTTCAATCATATTCAGCTGAAAGGAAAAAACTGGCAGACCATCAGCCCTTACCGACAGGACATTACAGAATTAAAACCGGCTTTATCAGGAAAAGAACTTTGGGTAGGCACGTTTATCGGCAACTACGATAAAGGAGGACATACAGTAAGTCTTGATATTACCATTCATAAAAGTGATCAGACTGTGAATAAAAACAACACAGTCATTCCTTTGTTTAATACTTTGAATATTATGGAGATGGCCGGACAGGACTACGCTACGATGTTCAACCAGGATCAAGGTCTTCTTGTCAATTTCACTTTGGATAAAGATCTGAAAAATGCACAACTAAGATATACCACAACGGGACATGGCGGTTGGGAAAACGGAGATGAATTCGTTCCTAAAGCCAATTCTATTTTTGTGGATGGAAATCCGGTATTTTCATTTGTACCGTGGAGAACAGACTGTGGTTCGTACCGTTTATACAATCCGGCTTCAGGAAATTTTCAGGATGGTCTTTCATCATCAGACCTCAGCAGATCAAACTGGTGCCCGGGAACGGTTACCAATCCTAATTTCATTCCTCTGGGAAATCTGAAAGCGGGAAAGCATACGATTCAGGTAAAAATTCCACAAGGACCTACCGAAGGAACAAGCTTCATTTCATGGAATGTTTCGGGAATATTACTGGGGGTTCAATAAAAACAAAACCTTCTTGCATGAGAAGTGCAAGAAGGTAAAAACACAAATGATGAAAAAAAATTATTTCGAGCCACAAAGTAAGGGGTAAAATTCATATAATTAATTACCATAGATTAATAAATATGTCATTTTTATTTCGTATAGAGATTGAATGAATTTTAGCGCTACGAAAAAAATTAATCAAACACATGCAAATTTCAACAATTAGTTAAAATTTTTAACTTTAAAATACTAATTGATTAAAAATTTTCACATTTAAACATTTTTAATTGTTATTTATAAACATCACTTTTACTTTTGTTCCATAAATAATAAAAAATCATGTGTGGAATTGTATGTTTATTTGATGCCAAGCAAAAAACTGAAGTATTAAGACCTCAGGTATTGGAAATGTCAAAAAAAATCCGTCATAGAGGACCGGATTGGAGTGGAGTTTTTCAGGATGAGAAAGTAATTTTTTCTCACGAAAGACTTGCAATCGTAGATCCTACCTCCGGCAAACAACCTTTATTTACGAAAGACGGAAAAGTAGTATTAGCTGTAAACGGCGAAATCTACAACCATAGAGAATTAAAAGAAGAATTTCCCGATTATGAGTTTCAGACTCAGTCCGACTGTGAGGTGATCCTCGCATTGTACAGAAAATACGGAAAAGATTTCGTGGAGAAACTCAACGGAATTTTCGCATTCGCTTTATATGATACTGAAAATGATATTTATCTTATTGCCCGCGATCATATGGGAATCTGTCCGCTTTATCAGGGCTGGGATAAAAACGGGAACTATTATGTAGCTTCTGAATTAAAAGCTCTTGAAGGCATCTGTAAAAAAATAGAAACTTTCTTACCGGGACACTTAATGTACAGCCCGGACGGAACCGAACTTCAACAATGGTATACAAGAGAATGGGAGAGTTTTGATCATGTAAAAGACAATGAAACCGACATTTCAAAACTGAGAAAAGGTCTTGAAGATGCCGTTCACAGACAACTGATGAGTGACGTTCCTTATGGAGTACTTCTTTCAGGCGGTTTAGATTCATCTGTGATTTCCGCCATCACTGCAAAATTTGCCCGCCAGAGAATTGAAAGTGGTGATACTCAGGAAGCATGGTATCCGAGACTTCACAGTTTCGCAGTAGGACTGGTTGGTTCTCCGGATCTTGCAGCGGCTCAAAAAGCTGCAGAACACATCGGATCTGTTCACCATGAAGTTAACTTTACCGTTCAGGAAGGACTGGACGCGGTACGTGACGTCATTTATCACCTTGAAACTTATGATGTAACCACCATCAGAGCATCTACCCCAATGTATCTTTTGGCAAGAGTCATCAAATCCATGGGAATTAAAATGGTGCTTTCAGGAGAAGGTTCTGATGAATTGTTCGGAGGTTATTTATATTTCCATAAAGCTCCTAATGCAAAAGAATTCCATGATGAAACAGTAAGAAAACTGGGTAAACTACATCTTTATGACTGCTTAAGAGCTAACAAAGCATTGATGAGCTGGGGAATTGAAGGAAGAGTACCTTTCCTTGATAAAGAATTTATGGATATTGCAATGACCATTAACCCTCAGGATAAAATGATCAGTACTGCTGAAGGAAAAATTGAAAAGTGGGTATTGAGAAAGGCTTTTGAAGATTTACTACCGGATTCAATTGTATGGAGACAGAAAGAACAATTCTCGGACGGTGTAGGCTATTCTTGGATCGATACTTTAAAAGAGGTTGCTGAAAAAGAAGTAACGGATGAAATGATGACTAATGCAAGATTCAGATTCCCGCTAAACACTCCACAGAACAAAGAAGAATACCGATACCGAACTATTTTTGAAGAACATTTCCCGAGTGAAACAGCAGCTGCTACCGTTCCATCAGTGCCATCCGTAGCTTGTTCTACTCCTATTGCCTTAGAATGGGATGAAGCGTTCAAAAAAATGAATGATCCGAGCGGAAGAGCTGTGAAAGTGCATGAAACTTCGTATTAGAGAGGTATTTGATGAAATGTCAATCGTCAATCCGCTGCGCTGGTGAATCTGTTTCGTGATTCGAGGTTTCGGGTTTCGGGTTTCGGGTTTCGGGTTTCGGGATATTTTAACGCAGAGTACGCTAAGATATTTCTAATATTTAAAAACGATCGCAAGGGCGTTTCACTCAGCAATTAACAAACTGACACACTAGCTGAACGAAGTGCCTTTGCGAATGAAATAGGTAAGATCAAATATAACCTTGCGACCATAGCGTTTATTTAATTTAATACATTTTAACGCAGAGTACGCTAAGATATTTCTAATATTTAAAAACGATCGCAAGGGCGTTTGACTCAGCAACAGACAAACTGACACACTAGCTGAACGAAGTGCCTTTGCGAACGAAATAGATAAGATCAAATATAACCTTGCGACCATAGCGTTTATTTAATTTAATACATTTTAACGCAGAGTACGCTAAGATATTTCTAATATTTAAAAATGATCGCAATGGCGTTTCACTCAGCAACAGACAAACTGACACACTAGCTGAACGAAGTGCCTTTGCGAACGAAATAGATAAGATCAAATATAAACATTGCAACCATAGCGTTTATTTCAACTATTCAATAGTATTAGTTGATTATTAAAATGTATATTTTTTTCATTCAAACATATAACTCCCTCAGTTATAATTTATCAATCCTGTAGCAATACAGGATTTTTTCTTGAATTAACAATAACAATATGGCATAATTTAACTCACAATCCAAAATAATATCTAATAAATAATTATATTTGGAAAACGAAAATATCAATTATAAAAAAATGAGAAGAAACCTTACTGTTTTATTTGCTTTATTGGCCATAAGTTTTGCTTTTGGACAGGGAAAATATGGCAAATATCTGAATTCAAAGAAGCTTGCTTTGGCTTATAAGAGTGTGAAAGACCAAGATAAGGATGACTACTACCAACAATTCTACTGGCTGGTTAAAGCAGAGCAACTGAAAACTTATCCTCACCTTAAAGATATAAAACCTGTCGTTTTATATGAATTTGTAAAATATGTAAACCCTCAGAATCCGACCAAAAAACTGGATGCCAGAGGAAAAGAACTTAGAGCGACTGCAGAATTATCATTAAATCAATATTTTAAAAATAAAAAATTTGAAAATAATTCTGTTTTAATGTACAACCTTGAAACATATGTAGATCCTTCAAAAGGACAATATTATACTAAGGTTGATCCGGAAAAAATCAAGGAGCTTGTACCGAAAGAGTTATTTGCTTTCAACTCATTCAACAGAAATATAGGAGAAGAAAAAACCTACTATCTTTGGATTGACAAGAAAAAAGATGATCTGAATATTGTAGATATCATCCCTAGCGAAAAAGAAGACAAAGCTTTCTACGCAAGATTGAAACAATATCTTCCAAGCTATAAATTTTCAAAATACGTTCCTTCTGTAAAAAAGGGAAACAAGTCTGATAAAACAGATATCGAATATTATTATATCATGCCTTTTGAACAGAATACCGATAACATCGAATATAAAACAAAGGATTTCAAAACTTTTACCTTAAGCCAGTATAGAAAAGCCGGTGATGAATGGAAAGGAGTAGAAAAACCTAGAAAATAAATCAAAAAGTCCTGTGAAATTTCACAGGACTTTTTTAATTTTATATGGATTTCTTTATCTAAGAATCAAAACGCTTAAAGCAAGCGGTTCTTCAAATCAAATAAGTCTGGGATTTTTTTATAACCCAGCCGGTACAAAATGACAGAAGCAAATACACAACAGACATCCGTAAAAAAAATACTCCCCTTAATTCTGGCTACTGCTATTTTCATGCAAATGCTGGATTCCACAATCCTGAATACTTCTTTACCTGCTATTGCAAAAGATCTGAATGAGTCTCCACTCAATATGCAAAATGCTATTATCAGTTATGTTCTGACCCTTGCTGTTTTTATGCCAGCGAGTGGATTTCTTGCAGACCGGTTTGGAACAAAAAAGATATTTATATTTTCTCTGGTATTATTCAGTCTGGGTTCGCTGTTTTGTTCTTTGTCCCAAAACCTTACCCATCTTGTTATTTCAAGGGTAGTTCAGGGAGTTGGAGGAAGCCTGATGACTCCTGTCGGAAAACTGGCATTGATCAAAACATTTGACAAAAACGAACTGCTCAAAGCGATGAACTTTGCCATTATTCCAGCTCTCATTGGCCCTGTATTGGGACCGTTAGTTGGAGGTTATATGGTAGATTACCTTTCGTGGCACTGGATATTCCTCATCAATATTCCGATTGGGGTGCTGGGAATTGTTTTGGGGTTAAAATTCATGCCCAATTACAAATCCGATGATGTTGATTTTGATTTGAAAGGTTTCCTGATTTTTGCAGCAGCCTCTCTCCTGCTTTCTGTTTCACTGGAACTTTTCGGAGACATTCAGAATATTACCCCTGTCTTATTGGTGTTTATCATGGGATTCCTGTTTCTGTACTATTATTATAAACATGCAAAAAGAGGAGGAAATCCTATTTTCCCATTAAATCTGTTTCAGGTACGAACTTTCCGTGTGGGTATTGTAGGAAACCTGGCTACCAGATTAGGAATCAGTTCCGTTCCGTTGTTACTTCCATTGATGATTCAGATCGCCTATAAACAGTCTGCGGTAACTTCGGGCTGGATCATTGCTCCTATGGCTTTAACAGCAATATTTGGAAAATCCTCTGTAATAAAAATTTTAGATAAATATGGCTATCGTCAGACCTTAATGGTGAATACCTTCATTATCGGTACGCTGATCTGTCTGCTTGCCATTCCTGATATCCACACTTCTTTATATTGGTTTGTTCCCATTATTGCGATACTGGGCTTTTTCAACTCAATACAGTTCACTTCCATGAACACTATCTCCATTGCCGACCTCCGAAATTTCCAGACCAGCAGCGGAAACTCATTAATCTCCGTTAACCAGCAATTAGCAATCGGTTTCGGAATTGCCTTCGGACTGATTGTTTTAAAGCTGTTTGAAAATACAGATCTGATTAATGGCGAAATTCACAACGCATTCAGGTTAACCTTTCTCACAGTAGGGATATTAACAATTTTATCCGGATTGGTGTTCAGAAGGCTCCATATTTCGGATGGGAAAAACATGCAGTCTAAGGAGGAATAATCAGAAGTAAAGTCGTAAAATAACGAAACATAAGGCAGATCAATAAACAGTTCTGCCAATTTGCATTTTCTGTATTCTGCCCTTGCTACGAACTTAACACAGATCAATGCTTTTCGCAGATAAGTATGGTAATTTTGTTTACATAATCAACAATGTGATGGCAACTAAAAAAATAGAAATCGTAGTATCTCCAAGACCTGCACACTTTGTAGGCGATGGATTCAGGGTTCACAATTTCATTCCGGGAGTACCTGGATTGGATATGAAAAGAATGGACCCGTTTATTATGCTGGATTACAATTCAAAATTTCATTTCAATGGTTCAGACAGACCAAGAGGTGTAGGAGTACATCCGCACAGAGGCTTTGAAACGGTAACGATAGCGTATAGCGGAAAAGTAGAACACCATGACAGCGCTGGCGGCGGCGGTGTTATCGGAGAAGGTGATGTTCAATGGATGACTGCCGCCAAAGGAGTTCTCCATAAAGAATACCATGAAACGGAGTGGGCAAAAGAAGGAGGAATTTTTCAGATGGTTCAGCTTTGGGTGAATCTTCCGGCAAAAGATAAAATGAGCTGCCCAAAATATCAGGCTATTGACAACGCTGCAATGGAAAAAGTTGATCTGGGTGAAAATGGCTATATAGAAGTAATTGCCGGAGAATATGACGGCCATAAAGGACCTGCGAGTACTTTCACTCCCGTTCATATGATGAATGCCAAACTGAAAGCAGGAGGAAAGGCTGAGTTTAATTTCCCTGCCCATTTCAATACTGCAGCTCTGGTAATTGAAGGAAGCATTATCATTAATGAAGAAGAAACAGTTAAACCCGATCATTTTGCATTATTTAAAAATGAAGGTGAAACGTTTACTATCGAAGCCAAAGAAGATGCTGTGGTTTTAATCATCAGCGGCGAGCCTATCAACGAACCTATTTACCCTCACGGACCTTTTGTGATGAATTCCAGAGAAGAAATCATGCAGGCTTTTGAGGATTTTAATACCGGAAAATTCGGATACCTGGAAGATTAAAGATTTAAATTTATCTTAATCTTTGATTATTCCTTTTTTTATTAACTTTATATAATGGCAAACCTTATAGGTTTTAGAACCTATAAGGTTTAACTGTCTTTACACAATTTCCTCCTTTATAGGAAACGTGACACTTTTAGTACAAATATTATGAAACCAGAATTTGAAAATATACCTCTTGTAAAAGCCGAAAAAAGATTTGAAATAGAATTCAACGGACATTTTGCATTTATTGATTACCGCGAAACCATGCATCAGATTTCTTTAATACACACTGAAACAGAACCGGAACTGGCCGGAACAGGTGCAGCAGCTGCGGTAGTAGAGAAAACATTAAATTATATTGAAGAAAGCGGGAAAAAGCTTCTTCCATTCTGTCCTTATGTTTTCGCTTTTATCAGGAAGCATCCTGAATGGAAACGTATCGTGGATGAGAGATTTGAAGGCTACGACAAACTTTAAATCTCTATCAGCAATCATCAATTTATTTAAATAACATTTTAAAAAGTATCACATTATCATGTCAAATATTGGACTTATTATTGAAGAAAAAGCAGCAGATATCGGAAATTTCCTGGTAGGAAGACTTCTTCCTTTCCGTGAAAAAAGAGCCGTTGGACCTTTCGTTTTTATTGACCACATGGGACCTTCAGAATTGAAAGATTATCAGAATCTTGATGTTCCGCCACATCCGCATATCGGCTTATCTACGTTAACTTATCTGCTGGAAGGCTCTATCTTTCATAGAGACAGTATCGGAAGCGCTATCGAAATAAAACCAGGTGCTGTTAACTGGATGACTGCCGGAAAAGGAGTGGTACATTCAGAAAGAACCCCTGAATATTTAAGACACAGTGATAAAAGACTTCACGGATTTCAGATCTGGGTAGGTCTTCCTAAGCATCTTGAACAGTCTGAACCTACTTTTCATCATATTGAAGCAGATGAAATTCCGGTTTGGGAAGAAGATGGTATTCAGTATAAATTAATTGCAGGAGAAGCATTTGGAAGAACGTCTGCAGTTCCGGTACACAGCAAGCTATTTTTCATTGAAATCAAAACAAAAGAAGCAAAGAAAATAAGTATCGGAAAGGATCTTTACGGAGAAGCAGCCATGTATGTTCTGGATGGAACAGTAACTACCGATGGAAATTCTTATGGTTCAAAACAGCTGATGATCGCTAAAGATACCAAGCTTTGCGAATTTGAAATGAGCGAAAACGGAACGGTTTATCTTTTTGGTGGTGAGCCATTCGATGAAGAGCGTTTTATATTCTGGAATTTTGTTAACTCTGACAAGGAATTAATCGAACAGGCAAAAGTGAACTGGAATGATCAGAATCACGAAGCATTTCCTTTGGTTCCGGGCGATGAAAACGAATATGTTCCGCTACCTAAAGCTATTTTAAACAGAAAATAATTTCAGCCCAGCTTTATCAACCATGAAAATATTAGCATTTGCGGGAAGTACGTCTTCCACTTCTATTAACAGGGAACTGGTAAAATTTGTCCTGAAAGATTTTCAGGATGAGGAAATCAATCTGATTGACCTCAACGATTTCACCATGCCGGTATTCTCAGTAGATCTTGAAAAGAAAGGATTTCCGGATGAAGCCCATCAGTTTTTAAAAGCTATTGAAGAATGTGATGTGATTATTTGCTCTCTTGCAGAACACAACCGTTCTTACAGCTCAGCTTTTAAAAATGTCTTCGACTGGTCCTCAAGGATTAATGTAAAAGTATTTCAGAATAAACCTATGTTTCTCATGAGCACTTCTCCCGGAGGTTACGGCGGCGGAAATGTGATGAATACGGCAAAAACATTTTTTCCACAGTTTGCAGCAGATATCAAGGATACTTTTTCATTGCCAAAATTCTATGAAAATTTTGATATGGAAAGCGGAGTCATCAATCCGGATATGCTGAATGATCTGAAAAGTAAGATACAAAACTTTAAAAACCAGGTAAAGTAAATGAATAAAGGGAGACTGGAGGCATTCAGTGATGGTGTACTTGCTATTATTATTACCATTATGGTACTTGAACTGAAAGTACCTGAGGGAAATAGCTGGACCAGTGTCAAACCTCTTCTTCCTAAGTTTCTGGCCTATATTTTCAGTTTTATTTATGTGGGAATCTATTGGAACAATCATCATCATTTGTTCCAGACGGTAAAGAAAGTAAACGGAACTATTCTCTGGGCCAATCTTCACCTTCTGTTCTGGCTTTCTCTGATGCCTGTTGCAACAGAATGGATCGGGACTACGAATTTCGCTAAAAATCCCGTTGCAGTTTATGGCATCGGCCTCATTATGTCGGCCATTGCTTACACCATTCTGGAGCATGTGATTATTCGTTGTGAAGGAGAAGATTCAAAGCTGAAAGAAGCTATTCATTCGAAATATAAAGAATATATCTCTATTGTATTTTATGTCCTGGGAATCGCTACTTCATTTTTTTATCCTTATATTGCCATAGGTTTTTATTATATCGTGGCTCTTATATGGCTGATTCCGGACAGAAGAATCGAAAAAACATTAAAAGAAAATTGATATGGAAACACACGAATATCCCAACGGAAACATTACTGTCATCTGGCAGCCTAAAAAATGTATCCACTCTGCCATATGTGTAAAAACACTTCCAAATGTCTACAATCCTAAAGAAAGACCCTGGATAAAAGCAGAAAATGCAAGTCCCGAAGAACTAAAAAATCAGATAGACTTATGCCCTTCAGGTGCATTAAGTTATAAATTCAATACAGAAAAATAATGGCGGTAACAGTAAAAGCAAGTTTAGGAAAAACAAAATATTATACAGAAGTAACAGCCGGCGAAAACACAATCATTACGGATGAACCGATTGATAAAGGCGGACAGAACAAAGGGTTTAATCCTCTGGAAATTCTGGCTACATCACTGGCAAGCTGTACGGCAGCTACATTGAGAATGTATATTGAAAGAAAAGAATGGGATGTGGAAAACATTAATGTAGAAGTAGAGCTTGAAAACTTTCCATTAACAAAAAGAGCAGTCTTCAAAAGAGATATCAGTTTTGAAGGGATTCTGGATGATGAGCAGCTGAAAAGACTGCACACCATTGCGGATGCATGCCCTGTTCATAAAATATTAACCAACGACATAGAAATATTAACTAAATTCTCATAACATGATCGAAGTAAAACAAAACAACGACGAAAAACACGGAAGTTTTGAAGCTTTCATAGATGGAAGACGCGCAGGAATGATGACGTATACCTGGGCCGGAGAAGAAAGATTTATTATAGACCACACCGAGGTGGAAGAAGCTTACAACGGAAAAGGTGTAGGCAAGGAAATGCTTCTGGCAGCAGTAGATTTTGCCAGAAAAAATGATAAAAAGATTATTCCCCTCTGTCCTTTCGCTAAAGCAAGTTTCCAAAAAAGTGAGGAACTGCAGGATGTTTTAGTGAATTAATCACAGTATAACACCCTTACCATACAAACCTTTCAGAGCAACCTCTGGAAGGTTTTCTTTTTTAATTGAAACCATCGCTTAAAAGTAAATTATCCTTCACAATTTGTTTTGAAACCAACAGGAATTTAAATTCATGATTCACGACTGATCTTTTTTATATATTTGCTAAAATTTAAAAATCAAGCATGAATCCAGGAACTATCCTTTTGCTATTTGTTTTCGTTTATTTTATCGGCCTTTTGGTGATTTCTTATTTCACCAGCCGGAACTCCGATAACCAGTCTTTTTTTATCGGTAACAAGAAGAGTAAATGGTGGCTCGTTGCATTCGGGATGATAGGAACCAGCTTAAGCGGGGTTACTTTTATTTCCGTTCCGGGAACTGTTGGGAAAATGACCGGTTCCGAATATATTTATGGTGGTTTTGAGTACTATATGATGGTAATCGGGTTCTTCATCGGATATTTTATTGTAGCAGCGATACTTCTACCGCTTTATTATAAGATGAATCTTACCTCTATTTATACGTATCTGGGGAAAAGATTCAATGTGGAGGCGCATAAAATCGGTTCGATCTTTTTTATAATTTCAAGAGCCATTGGAGCTACCGCAAGATTATATCTGGTAGTAAATGTTTTGCAGATATTTTTACTTCAAGGATTGGGGGTTCCGTTTTGGGTAACCTCTCTTGTGCTTTTATTAATGGTACTTCTGTACACTTTTGAAGGAGGTGTTAAGACCATTGTTATTACAGATACCCTGCAGACTTCTTTTATGATTATCAGTCTTGTAGCATGTATCGTTTATATTTTGTCAAATCTTAATTTATCATTTGGAGAAGCATATACTATTCTGGAACAGAAAAACTACACCCATTTCATCAATTTTGATCCTAATTCCAAAACCTTTTTCCTGAAAACCATTCTGGGCGGAATTTTTATTACCATTGCTATGACAGGGCTGGATCAGGAAATGATGCAGAAAAATATCTCTGTAGATAATCTTAAGAATTCGAAGAAAAACATGCTGACCTTTGCAGGAACCCTTCTTATCGTAAATCTTGCCTTCTTGTTCCTGGGAGGATTGTTATACCTTTTTGCCCTGCAGCATGGTGCAGAATATGGAACTATAAATGGTGAAACAGTCACGAATATTTTCGGATTTAAAGATGCTTCCGGAAATATTAAAAACGTAATGGGTGATGATCTTTTCCCGGCTTTATCGCTTCAAGGATACTTCCCTATGGCTATTTCTGTTATTTTTATTATTGGATTGATTTCTGCTTTATTTCCTTCGGCAGATGGAGCTCTAACTGCTGTAACCAGTTCATATTGTGTAGACTTACTAAACCTTAATGAGGATAAAACCAGAACTGAAAAAGAGAAGAAACGCCTTCGTATGAAAGTACACTTGATTTTCACTGTAGTTTTCTTTATTCTGATCATGGTTTTCAAAGCATTAAATGATAAATCTATCGTTTATCTGATTATGGAAATTGCAGGATATACTTATGGACCGCTTTTGGGACTTTTTGCTTTCGGAATTTTTACCAAGTTTCAGATTTCCAGAAAATACTCTATTCTTGCGGTGACTATTTTAGCTCCTGTATTAACTTATTTAATCAACCTGGCTGTTACCACTTATACAGATTATAAAATCGGAGTAGAACTCATTGTTCTTAACGGATTGCTGACTTTCATCGGTCTGTGGTTAGTAAAAAATAAACAACATTTAAGGGTCGTTTAGCGCTTATAAAACATAAAAGGGCTGCCTTCGATTGGAAGGCAGCCCTTTTTTTGGAATCAATGAATCAGATTATTCTTTAATCCATTTGATTGTTTTTTCTATGTTTTTAGATTTAACTTTAATCAGATAATCTCCCTGGACAAGGTGTGACAAGTCAAAAGTTCCTGTCTTATCATGATTCAATTTGTTATTGACCTGAGTGAATACTAATTTGCCGCTTACATCGTATACCGTAATATCATATACTTCATTTGAATTGCTGAATTTCACATTCAAAAGTCCTTTGCTTGGATTAGGATACACTACAAACACATCTTTATTGGCCGCAATCTCATTTACTCCCAATGTCTGGGTAATCGTAAAGTTGATTGGATTAATGTTGTAGAAAACATTTGTTTCTGCAGCTACCATAATTCTTGCCTGGGTTGTGTTTACGTTAGGAATAGTAACAGCTTCAGAACCATCATTCGGAGTGGAAGCCAGGATCAGTGTAGGATAAGTAAGCCCGCCATCTGTTGAAAGATAAATATTGACAGTAGCTGCATTCACAGGAAATGCAGTTGTATTGGCGACATCCCATGTTACTGTCTGAGTAGAATTACCCGCCCAGTTTACTGCCGTAGCAGGTGCAGTTACATTAAAAGGTCCGGAATTTCCATCAACGGTAATAATAGCATCATCATTGGCTACTCCTGCACAACCTGCGTTATTATCTCTTACCGTCAGTCTGAATTCCATCGTTCTTGCATAAGATGGTCTAACCTCTCCTTTGGAAACTGTACCATTGATTACATCTGTAAGTTTTGGAAAATATCTGTAAGGAACGGTTACCGGTACGTATGACCTGAACAGAGGCGCATTTAATGTTGGTGCATTCCAGTCGCCAGCCGGCCCTACATCATTTTGCTCCCAGCTGTAAGTAAGTGGATTATTATCTAAATCTGTAGCAGAACCTTCCAATCTGAATGGTGTACTTTTCGGAATGGTATAATCTCCTCCTGCGTTTACTGTAGGAGCGAAATTGTTACTGGAAAGTGTGACCTGACATGTCGTTGACTGAACTTTTGTCGTAATCGATTGGTATGATTTGGTATGGAAAGTAGGGATACTGTTAGGGGCTAAATTATTTACACTTCCACAAATTCCTGCGTAAGCCATAATCGTAATTCCACTGCCTGGTTCTACAGCGTTGTTTGCACTTCGGTTTCCTCCTCCACAGCTTCCTGTTGTTGCATTAAAAGTATGAGGACCTCCAAACTGATGTCCTACTTCATGGGCAACATAATCAATATCGTAAGGATCACCAACAGGATTCGGTGAGCCGGTGATTCCTCTCCCTTTATTAGAGTTGTTACAGATCACTCCTAATCCGGCCAATCCACCACCTCCGGTACTGAAGGTATGTCCAATATCATAATTGGCATTTCCTATCAGCAGGTCAATCTGAGTCTGGCTTTCGTTAATTAATGTTCCAGCACTATCATTTCCTGTAAAAGGATCTGTAGCAGCACTGGTAAAGATAACATTGGTTTCAGTACCTACTAATACCAATCTTGATGCTACTTCCTGTTCGTATACTCCGTTTACTCTGTTTACAGAAGTTACAATTGCAGAAAGCGTTTGCGCAACCGTAGGTGTTGCTGAACCCGTTGCAGCAATCGCATACTGGTGGGTACAGGCCACGGCAAACCTGAAAACTCTAATTTGAGTTCCTACGCTTGGAGCTACGGTTTTTTGTTCGCTTTTTTTTTCAAGTGAAGAATCCTGATCATCTTTCAGTCCGCAAGTTCTTGGATTTTTATCAATCAAATCACTTTTTTTGTAAATGATGTAATTGTTGATATCCTGTTTTGCATAAGGATCTATATAAGAATCACCAGCCACTATAGATTTTATCTGCGCATGGAAACCCAATTCTGTAAAATCTAGTTTTATCGTAGCATATTTGTCATCAATTCCCTGTCCTGTAAAAGTGACAATCTGAGGAAACTGGCTGGCTAATCCCGGAGCCATCACGGAAGATTTCCAGATTCTGAATTTAGCTTTTGTACCGTCAGGCATTGGTAAAACAATAATCGGGGCATTATCTTTACGATCACTGTCTTTCAGTTCCGGAACTGAATTAAAATAACTTTTCATTCCAGCCACATCCAATGTATAGGTTAGTGACTTCTCCGGTTGTACGGTTCTGTTTTTAGGTTCAGCTTTAATGGATCTTTCATTAATTACTGTAAAAAAATCCTGTGCTTTTCCAGAGGAAACGGATATAATAAATATCCCCAAATAAAATAATTGTTTAATTTTCATATATAATGGTATGTAATTTTTATTCATCTAAATCATTAAACCAAAAAATAAAAATAACTAGTTAAAGGTTTATAATTCAATATTATTTGAATTATAAAATTAGTTAAATTTATCAAAAATACATATTAAAATTCAAAAAAAATTGATATTTGATAGTAAAAAATCAACAATCAACCTACCACAAAGCATTCAGCTCAATACGTGAATTTTCTTTATTAAAATAACTAATTTTATAGACTTTTGTATTTTAATTATCTTTGATCCGAATGATATAAATCTATTCAAAAATTAAACAAAATAAAACGGAATAAAAAATCAAAAAACCATGAAAAAAATTATCTCAATCTTCATTTTTTCATTAACATTTACACTCACGAGTGCTCAGGAAAATTTTGAAGTCTCAACATTAAGAATCGGACCGTTTAAAGTCTTTATGCCCAAGGTTGATGCTGAAAAAATTGCAGGAACAAAACTTACAAACTCTGATGGAGAGAAAAAAAATAGCGTAAAGTATAATGGAGAGATCATTCAAATTGATCTTTTTGACAATTATATTAATGAAGCCAATCCAAGTGTTCCTTCCATTACTTATATGACGACTACAAGTAAAAAATTTAAGACCAAAAGCGGAATCGGAGTTGGAAGCACCCGCGATGACCTGATCAATACCTACCGAAATTACCCCAACTTCAGTGTACGTCCGGATTGGGATAGCAATAGCAAACCTATCAAAGATTCCGGTTATTTTAACATTGAAGACAGCCAGGCAGGAACGCTGTTAAGTTTTAAATTTGTTAACAATATAGTGACTGAGATCTCCGTTTATCTTAACGAAGGCTGTTAAAAGCGGAAAAATATTCAAATCATATAAAAATCCGGGGGTTATCCCCAGACTTTGCATTTCCGTAAGCCGGTAAAAAATTGTAAATTCGCATACAAATAAATCAGATATAATGAGTAAAAGTATTGAAGAGTTAAAGGCTCTTACTACGCAGATCAGAAGAGACATTTTAAGAATGGTTCACGCTGTAAATTCAGGACACCCTGGTGGAAGCTTAGGTTGTACAGAATTCTTCACAGCCCTTTATGGTAAAGTGATGAACTATAAACTTCCTTTCACAATGGAAGGCAAAAATGAAGATCATTTTTATCTATCAAACGGACACATTTCTCCGGTATTCTATTCTACTTTAGCAAGATTTGGTTTCTTCCCTGTTGAAGAACTGAGCACTTTCAGAAAATTGGATTCGAGATTACAGGGACACCCCACTACACATGAAGGACTTCCGGGAATCAGAATCGCTTCAGGTTCTCTTGGACAAGGACTTTCTGTAGCACTTGGAGTGGCTCAGGGTAAAAAATTGGATGGTGATCAGTCTCTTGTTTACTCTCTTCACGGAGATGGTGAGCTTCAGGAAGGTCAGATCTGGGAAGCATTGATGTATGCAGCTGCCAAAAAAGTGGATAATATCATTTCTACTATTGACTACAACGGTCGCCAGATTGATGGTGATACAGATGATGTATTAAGCCTGGGAGATCTTCATGCTAAACTTGAAGCATTCGGATGGATTGTTTTGGAAGAAAAGAACGGTAATGATCTTGAAGCGGTGATTGCAATTCTTGAGAAAGCAAAAACAGAAACCGGAAAAGGAAAACCTGTTGCCATCCTTCTTCATACAGAAATGGGATACGGAGTTGATTATATGATGGGATCTCATGCATGGCATGGCAAAGCTCCTAATGATGAGCAGCTAGACACAGCATTCAAGCAATTGTACCTGGAAGCTCCGGCTGATTATTAATTATAAATGATAAATTATTATTGGTAAATGATTTTATAATGATCAATCTCTCATCATTTATCAATGATCAAAAACTTTAATAAAAAATGAAATATACATATACAGAAAAAAAGGACACTCGTTCAGGATTCGGAGCAGGATTAGCAGAATTAGCGGACAAAAATCCTAATGTAGTAGCACTTTGCGCAGACCTTATCGGTTCTTTGAAGATGGAGAAATTCATTGAGAAGGCTCCTGAAAGATTCTTTCAGATCGGTATTGCAGAAGCCAACATGATGGGAATTGCAGCTGGTCTTAGCATTACAGGAAAAATTCCTTTTACAGGAACTTTCGCTAACTTCTCTACTTCAAGAGTATATGACCAGATCCGTCAGTCTATCGCTTATTCTGACAAAAATGTAAAAATCTGTGCTTCTCACGCAGGTCTTACTTTAGGAGAAGATGGAGCTACTCACCAGGTTCTTGAAGACATTGGTATGATGAAAATGCTTCCTGGAATGACAGTGATCAACACATGTGACTACAACCAGACAAAAGCTGCTACGCTGGCGATTGCTGAGTTTGAAGGACCTGTATATTTAAGATTCGGAAGACCGGTAGTTCCTGTATTCATTCCGGAAGACATGCCTTTCGAAATTGGAAAAGGAATTATGCTTCAGGAAGGTACTGATGTAACGATTGTTGCAACAGGCCACCTTGTATGGGAATCTCTTGTAGCGGCTGATGAGCTTGAGAAAGAAGGTATTTCTTGTGAGGTTATCAACATTCACACGATCAAACCTCTTGATGAAGAGATCATTTTAAAATCTGTAGAAAAAACGGGTAAAATTGTAACAGCTGAAGAGCACAACTATCTTGGTGGTTTGGGAGAATCTGTTGCAGGTATGCTTGCAAGAAGAAGACCTACAAAACAGGAATTTGTAGCGGTAAATGATACTTTCGGAGAATCTGCAACACCGGCAGAATTGATGAAAAAGTATAAAATTGATGCGGCTGCAGTAAAAGAAGCTGTAAAGAGAATTTTGGCTTAATATAAGCTATTTTATAGATACAAAACGCGGCGGTTTCTTCGAAACCGCCGCGTTTTTTGTGATGTGTAGACCACCCCGGCAAAAATTCTTTGAATTTTTGCCGCCCCTCCGGAGGGGAATGGTTATACACCATTTTTCATTGTATTAGTTTTTACCCTGATTATTATTGTTCCGGTTGATTCAAAGGTATCCCAACAGCGATGAGAACAGGACACAAAATTTCTTTGATGTAATCATCTTCCCTTCTATTGGAAGCTTTAGATCCGGAAAAGTAATTGCTGATTCTGTAGTTTTTTACGAACTGATTTCTCTTTTTCCCTATGGAATAATAATATCCACCTCTTTCATCATTCACAAAATAGGTCATTTCATCAAAGTTCATAAGTCTTTTGGAAAGCAATAGTTTTCTGTAAATACATTTTTCCGATTTATCAAAAATATATTTTACCGGAATTCTGAAAAGGAGGTCAAACAGGAAATAAATCATGTAAATAGCCCATAATCCTATGGCGATTTTAAACTGGTCGCCAGACACCTTCCCTTTAAAATAATATAAAATAACAGGAAGTGCAAGGATTCCCAATCCCAGCCACCATACCAGAGTGCGCAGGAAACTGTAATTGGGCATAAAGCTTATTTCGCTTCCGTTTTCTTCAAACTTATAGCGGTCTCTGATATCCATTCTCAGGATTATTAAGGTTCATAATATCTTCTGTCTCGTTGACCATTTTCTGAATTCCTTTCTGAGTAAGCGCCTGACCTATCGTAAGCTGCTTTTCTTTCCCATCAACTTCAAAATACATAGACAACACTACATTGGTAGTAATAAATCCCATATATTTTGTTGCCAGCACATGGAAATTTCTGAAGTTCTCCAAGGGATAGGTTCTTGCCGGAACAAAAATGGTATGTTTTCCCGTAATTGTTTTACGGTCCATATCAATAATAAATTTCTTGGTAAAAAAATTGATCATAATAAGTACTACTACAGCGATAATAACATAACTGAAAGTTCTTACGCTATTAAAGAGCAATGCTGCTACGATCAGGAATATAACACACAGCACGGATACAAATACCGGCTGATTTTTAAAAATATATTGGTTTCCTTCCTGTTTATAAAATTGATAGTTGTTCATAATTAATGTAATTGTTCTTTATATTTTGTTTGAGATTGTGTTGCTATAAAAAATATCTATAGAGATTATAGTGTATAAGAGGCTTCTGAGACAATTATTTTATCGGGCTTCATATGTATATATTTAAAGTGTTTTTTTAATTCTTCATATTTTTAATTGCCCCAGGTAGCCATCCAATTCAGATATTCACTTTTGTATTCATTATCATTCAGCCTGACGATAAGATCTTTCAGGTCATTGGGTTCAAACTCATCATCTGAAACCGTGAAAATCAGGAAAATATCTTCGCCTGTGATCTTCGTGAAGAAGTTCTCATTTTTAAGTTTCTCCAGCACTTCAATACAGGTGGAATATAACTTAGTCTGAAAACCCTCAAACCATTGATCATCGTCATCGTGTTTATTAAGTTCTGCTCTCAATTGAGTACAGATGAGATCAAATTCTTTATCGGCTCCTTCCATTTCGTAGGTCCATTCTGCCGGTTCATACTTATAATAAAGAGCATCATCTTCATCTGCATTCTCTATTACTTTCAATGTATTGGCAGCAGGGCAAACCGTCATGGCTCCCTCATCGCTGTACAGAGCAAAACCGTATACTCCTTCTGCTCCATGCTTTTCATATACTTCTAAAAAAGCTTTCCTGGCCGCGTCTTCGATCTGTTGTTTCAAAATTTCAAAATCCATACTTCTTTCCTTTTTTAAAATGGGCGGTAAAATTAACTTTATCCTGTCAAATCAGCACATTGTATTCTTCATAAGGCCAGCCAGTTTCATGATTATAGCTATCTTATCTTAAGAATTTTACATCGGCTTCATCTAAATATCTTCAAAATGATCTTTTGTATCGGTTCCTCATCAGACACTATCCAATGAAAGAAAATTTATCTTCAAACATTTTTCCGATCAATGGTAAAGGTTTTTCAACATCATTGGCGGCATTAATAATTCCGGTAATCATCAGTATCAGAGGAATGAAACCGAATATTCCCAGAATTCCAATTTTGGTCATCAATAACAGAACATTAAGAATAATGGATAATACAATAGAAAAAAGGATTAATCCTAATGATTGTTTCAGATGGTATTTTAAAAGGCCGTTTGACTTTTCTTTTCCCATAACAAAGGAAATTAACCATCCAATAAGAGTGATGTAAGAAAGAATTGATAATGTCTTGTTGTCCATAACTGTAAAATTTTAAATTAATATTCTTTGATTTTCTCTGATCCAAAATTGCAACAGAAAAACATCACGGCCTTATTTTTTGCAACTACAAAATATCTTCAACCCAGATCACGCATGACTACAAAACGTCTACAAGAACAAATAAAACTCTGATTTTCAATATAATAAAACCTGACACCATTTTTTCTTTTTTATGTAGGGAATTGACAGGTGTCTACAATTTTTGTACTTTCACCCTATGAAACTAAAGTACTCACTTTTATATTGTATACTTTTTATCTGCACCTTATACCCCGCACAGAATACACTTGTTAATGGCCTTAAAAGCCAGTTGAACAAAGATCATATTTCAACGGCAGAAAAGTTCAGAATTTACAATGAGCTTACTGAATATTACAGAGTAAGTGATCAATATACTACAGCCGAAAAATATGTACAGCAACAACTGGAACTGGCTAAAAAGGAACAAAATTATGCAGAAGAAGTAAAAGCCCTTACCCAAAAAGGAATTATTAAGCTTAACCAGTCTGACTATAATAAAATTCCCCCTATCATCGATCTTGCCAATGAAATTGTTCAGAAAAGTAATAATAAAACAGCCGAATTATATGCCAGTTATCTGAATATCTCCTACCGGAATGCTCTTGGTGAACTGGAAAATACAATCAAGCTGACTCAGAAAATTCTTCCGATCGTTGAAAAACAGCCTTCTGAAATCTTATTAAACGCAAAGCTCAATTATCTTCTTTATGGAATTTATACGGAGTGGAACGATGCTGAGAATGCCACCAAATATGCCAAAAAATCCATAGAACTTGCTGAAAAAGCGGGAAACAAAAATTTACTCAGTTCTACCTATTCGGCACTGGCTGTCTGCTACTCCTTTCAATATGAGAAAAGTGGAAACTTACAAGATCTGAAACCCGTCATAGAGATGTGCAAGAAAGCTGTTGGCCTGTATTATCAATTTCCCGGTCATGTCTCAGCCCATGTACACGCAATGGCATTGCTGAATCTTATAAACTATTATCTGGGCTATCCGGTTATGACTCCGGAAATTCGCGAGGAAATTCAGAATAACGCACACGAAATCCTGACCCTTACCCAGCACACGACTCTTAATCAGAGTATGCAGGCAGGTGCGCTTGGTGTTTTGAGCAGTCTGGCTTCACGAGACAGAAATGATGCTTTATCGGAGCAGTATCTTTTAAAAGCAGAACAGATTCTTCTTACCCAGCAGCCTGTTTATTACCGTGTGATGATCAATGTGGTAAAAAATCTTGCAGAGCTGTATGCAAAACAGAAAAACTACCAGAAAGCTTATGAGTACGAGACAAAAGTAACAGAATACAGCAATCTTCTCTTTGATGAAAGCCAGGCTGAAGCCTCCAAAAGATTGGAAGCTCAGTATCAGTCTCAAAAAAAAGAATCTGAACTCAGATCTCTTACTGAAAAAACGGCTAGTTTAAAAAAAGAAAAACTCCTTTATATCGGGCTGGGAATTATCGGATTGATTGGAGCATTCTTTATGTTCCGTTCTTATCATTTTAAGCTGCGGTATTCTATAGAAAGAGAAAATAAGCTTGATACAGAAAAGCATGAAGCAGAAATGCAGATTAAGCTTCAGGAGGAAGAACAGGCCAGATTAAAGGCAGAGCAGGAACTTCTTACCCTTCAGCAGCAAAAACTCCAAAGTGAAGTCTTAGCCAGCCAGCTGCATATTCAGCATAAAAATAAAGTACTACAGCAGCTTCAAACCCGGCTTTCGGATACAGATATTAATATCCATCAGGTGGTAAAGGGAGAAAACCGTGTTGATAATGATTTCGAAAAGATCAGATTCACCATTCAGGAACTGCATCCTGATTTCTTTAAAAGTATCAGTGAGAAAGCCCAGCAAAAACTCACTCCTCTGGATTTGAAATACTGCGCTTATATCTACCTGGGAATGGATACAAAACAAATTGCCAATCTCCTCAATGTAGAACCCAAGAGTGTAAGAATGACCAAATACCGCCTGAAAAAGAAATTCGGACTGGATGAAAATACCGCCTTAGAATCTTTTTTCCAGGGAGTATTTTCTGAGTAAACAACTCCTATTTTATTTCTCTATTTCAAATTAAAAGCTTTTTAACCTCATGTTGAAAAGCTTTATTTTTACTATCGGAGGTTCATTTGTTCGTCTCCAAATTTTAAAAACCCAAGGTTTTCTACAAAAATTGATAAAATGCTTACACCATTTTCGGATTAAAAAACTGGATTTTAAAACAAACAAATCACAAGAAGCATACAAATAGTATCCAAAACAAGTAATTCAATATCTTATTTCCAGGCTTAAATCACTTATTTTCCGGTATTGTACAATAGAAAATATTACCGTACAACCTCCTGTTAAAGCCTGTGGTTTTCTTTTTTTGGCTAATATGTAATTTATACTTTTTCGTATTCCAGATATTTCACCAAAGCCCAGCTCCCATTCAGAGTAAAATTTGCATTTGTACACAAAGCAAAATACAAATCATTTACACATTTTATCCCTACAAAGGGATCTAAATATTTATAGATTTATCCCATCAACGTTGATGAAATATATTCTTCAAATTTAAAATGCAAGTGTACAGTGCATGATAAATAGGTAGAATTATTCACCCAGGTCAGGGTTAATTTGACACAAATGATTTATATAAAAACAATTAAAAATTACACACATGAAAAAATTAAATGGAATGAAGAGAGACTTCTCTTCTTTGGAAAACAAAAAACTGAAAAATCTTAAAACAATTCAAGGAGGCACCTATAATGTTAAATCTAACATTTCTGTTGGAGAAGGCTGTGAGGAATATGATACCTATACAGGCCCAGGAGGTACATATATAGGTAGAATTACTGTATGCAACCCAACATTAACAGCAGACTAATTTATGGAGGGCCTTGCCCTCCTTTTTTCCTATTTATGATAACTTCTTTACAAGATTATGAAACAATATATTTATTATATCCTGTTATTTATTTTAATTTCTTTCTTATCATGTAGAAATCGGGAATTGAATTACATTACTTATTACAACAAAGTAAATGAAATTGACAGTATTTACCGAATGGCTAATAAACCTGAAAAAGCCATAAAAAAATTCAAAAAATTGTTTCAGAAGTATGAACCTAAAAACCAGGAGCTTAGTGAAGAATACAAAACCTACATTAAACTTGCAGATCAGTACCATAAAAACTTTGGTGGAAAAAAGAGTCTATACAAACTTATTACATTGATCGCTCCTTATCGTAATGCCTATAAGAAACTTTATCCGCTCTGCAGGAAATATGGAATAGACAGCCTGGAAGTTAACCAAAAAGTAGCCGACTGGAAAAAAAACCTGAATAAAAGACTCGTAGACTCCTTTAGTATTGCAATGATCCGTGATCAGGAAGGAAGACCCGAAAATATAGCCCTTGTAAATAAGAATATTGAAAAAAATGCAGATCTTTTTTTCTGGACATTTGAACATTATGGGTTTCCTGATGGGCAAAAAATAGGTAAGTTTGGAAACAATGACGTTTTCATAGCTATGCCTACGTTGTTGAGCCATATGATTGCCTCAAAAAAATATCCTGAATTCAGAAAAAAATTATTCGAGTATGTAAAATCAGGCCATTGTTCTCCTCAAGAATATGCCTTAATGTCTGATACCTATGATTACTATAGAAATACTGCTGTACGGTACAGCTTACGGAACAATAATCTGGATTCTGTCCGGATTAACCACAACCGTAAAAGCATTGGTCTTCCCAGTATTAAACATTCATCTAAAATCAGAAAAGATAAATCTAAGAAAAAATGATTCTTATTCTTTCCGCTAATCAGGAAACAACAACAAATGAAGTCATTAAGTGGCTCAAAGCATTGGATAAAGCTTTTATTCGTGTACATGAAGATGACATTTTTGAAATAAAAGTATATCAAAACAAACTCCTTTTACAAAGTCAAAGAAATTGTTTTTTCATTGAAGATATTACCAGTGTTTGGTATCGAAGAGTAGGGTTACAATTTATGAGAAAAGAATATGACAACCCTTCCATTAATTCTTACATGAATGAAACTCAATATTGGCTTGAAGATTATGTAATAAAAATGCTTGAAACAAAAAGACATATTAATAAACAAAGCAACAGCCATTTAAATAAACTTCTGGTACTTGAACAGGCCAAAAACATAGGTTTGAAAGTCCCGAAATACTACTTAGCAGAAAACACAGACCAACTAATTGTGAATAAAACTATTACTAAATCTATTGCTGAGAGTATAATACTAAAATCTGTAGGTGACTTTTCTGAAGGTATTTTGTATACTTCACTTATTACAGAAAAGGAAAGGGAAAATTTCTTTATTACCTTTTTTCAGGAAATGATTGAAAAAGATTTTGAAGTGCGGGCCTTTTATCTTCATGGCAAAATCTGGGCTACTGCTATTTTTTCTCAAAATGATAAGAAGACTCAACTTGATCATAGAAAATATAATCACGAAGTTCCGAATCGGAATGTTAGATATAATCTTCCAAGAGAGATTGAAGAAAAAATACATATCCTTATGCAAGAACTTGATATCAACTGTGGTTCACTCGATTTTATAAAAGCCAAAAATGATTTTTATTTCTTAGAAATCAACCCGGTTGGTCACTTTTTAGGATTATCCGCAATTTGTAATTACACACTGGAAAAAGAAATAGCAGAATATTTATGAAAAAGAAATACAAAGAACGAAATAAGTTACCTCTAACTCTAAAGTATATAGAAAATTTCAGAGATGCTTCAGCTGAAATTCAAGATAGCCATAAGATTAATTATGTTATTGCTATACAATATCAAACCGATTATTTGATGACAATGAAACCTACAAAACCTCTTGTAAGATTATTATGAGATATTTTAATATAAAAACACAAAATAAAGACATTCATTTAACGTATATAAATTGTTTGATTCTTTGCTTATTTCTATCCGCCTGCAAAAATCGAAATTATATTTTATACTATAACAAGGTAAACGAAATTGACAGTATTTACCGTGTCACACATCAGCCTAACGAAGCTATAAAGCAGTACCGAAAATTATTTCGAAAATACAAGCCCAAAAACCAGGAACGGAGGGAGGAATATGAAAATTACATAAAGCTTGCAGATCAACATCACAAAAATTTCGGAGGAAAAAAAAGTCTTTACAAGCTTATTCCATTAGTTGCACCTAATTGGGAATATAAAAAGCAAGACTCCAGCTTCATACAACTCTATCAAAAATATGGTATTGGCAGGCAGGAAATAGAATTGAAAGTTGAGGAATGGGAAAGGGGACTTAATCAAAAACTTGTAGATTCTTTTACAGTTGCGTTTAAACGTGATCAAAATAGCCGTATTAATCTAAATTATGCAGATATCAATAAAAATGACAAGAAGAATGCTGAACTCTTAAAATGGATGTTTGAGAACTATGGATTTCCTGACATGCAAAAAATAGGTTTAACGAATGGTGATTTTTTTATGCCCTCGGGACCGCTGTTACTTCACATGGCCGACTATGAAGAGCATTACCAATATTTGAAAATAAAACTATTAGAGTATGTAAAATCTGGAGAATGTCCCCCACGGGACTACGCTGCTATGGTAGATAGAAATAATTTACACCACAAAGTACCTTATACTTATGGCGTTTATCAAGGATATGAAAATATAAAAGATTCTGCTACCGTTAATCGTAATCGCAAAAGCATAGGGCTTCCAAGCTTAAATCACGCACAGTTGATTACAAAAGATTTCTTCAAAAAAATCAAAAATAAAAATTGATGCTGATCACTTCCCAACTTCACATAGCTTATGAAATACTTCAATCTATTCTCAGCAATCCTCATCACCAAAGGAGCCAGCAGAGTTCTCATTTCGGATCTACAGAGAAATGTCTCTGAGCTATATCCCCTTGAACTGTATGAGATTATAGTAGAGCTTAAAATTCATTCTATTGAAGCCATGATGACAAGTTATGATGAAGAATCTAAAGAAATTGTTCAGAACTACATCAATCTTCTGTTGGAAAAGGAATATGGTTTTATTACCGAGAGTGATTGGGATAGGAACTTTCCCCCTCTTTCTTATGAACATCACGAACCAAGTGCTATCACTAATCTCTTTATCGAAATGGAAGATATCGGGATTATAAAGAAGATATATCCGTCAATAGAAAATCTTGGGATTAAGCATTTGGTGATATACAGCTTGAAACCTTTACCGTTAAAAGATTGTATAGAAATTGATGAAATTTTTAAAACCTCTGTGATATCAGGAATAGAAATTTTCTCTCCGTTTCATCAGGAAGTCAACCTTTCTTTTATACAGGCTCTTCAACAAAATACGGTCAGAATATACAGTCTCATTTTTTATAATAGTCCCAAACCTCCGTTCAAAGCTAAAGATGAATATCGATTCTCATTACACTTTGTAAAAGATGACCTGAAGATATCGGCGTGTGGAAAAGTGGAACTGAGGTATTTCAACACCAATATTACCAAGGTGATCGAAGCCGTTAACCACAACTCCTGCCTGTATAAAAAGATAGGCATTGACAGAAACGGTGACATCAAAAACTGTCCGCTTATGAGTGAAAGCTTTGGAAACATCCATAAACACAGTCTTGAAGATGCAGTTAATCAACCTGATTTCAAAAAATACTGGAACCTTACCAAAGACCAAATTGAAATTTGCAAAGACTGTGAGTTCCGTTATGTCTGCACAGACTGCAGGGCATACACTGAAAATGCCCTAAAAGACATAAAAGGTATCAATAGGTCAAAACCGCTAAAATGTGGTTATAATCCATACACAGCAGTGTGGGAAGACTGGTCAAAAAATCCTTTAAAACAAGAAATTTTTAATTCCCTGGAACTGAGATAATTTTTTTCATTGTTCTTGTTTTAATTGAAAACCGCTTTTAAATTGAATTTAAAAGCGGTTTGTTATCTTATTGTATTTGATTACGTTTTATTTAAAAAACTTCCATTTCGGGATAATGGCAAGCATTCCGAAGCCTGTAAACAGGAAAAGATTGGTAACATCTGTATACAAAAATGTAGACAGGTAGTAATTGTGCATAAAGAAATGCAGCACCAGTAAAGCCGGAAACATAAAAATTCCTGCTTTTCTGTAAAAGAACATCAGCACCAGCCCTATCATCATCAGTACATCAATAGAAAAAATCACATAGAAGTACCACCTTGGAATCTGAAGGTATTCATGCTGCAGATATTCATCCACATCGATACCAAGTCCCATTACAGTAAACAACATCAAGGCTGCAAATGCCAGTATAAATCCCCATCCTTTCTTTGGGTCTTCGTCAAAATAGCTGTATTCTTCCATACCTACAAAAATAAAGAACTTATGAGAGATTTCATAAGTTCTTTTATAATTATTCGTTTAAAATTTGACTTACACAGAGATTGCGTTGATCAGTCTGTTTTTGTCACTTAAGAATTCCTCCATAGAGATCATACTTTCAGTTCTCATTACATCCTGAATGTCGTCGATCTGGTAAATAATTCTTTTAGCATCATCAGTATTCTTCGCTCTTACTTTACAGAAAATATTATATTTTCCGGAAATAACGCTAGCCTCGATTACGTTAGGAATTGTTGACAATTCTTTCAATACTTCCTGAGTACGGTTGGATTTTGTCAAAAGGATACCTATGAAAGCTGTAAAGTGATAATCCAGCTTACCATAATCGATGTTAAGAGATGATCCCAAAATAATACCTGCATCTTCCATCTTTTTCACTCTTACGTGAATTGTTCCAGCAGAAACATCCATCTGCTTTGCAATTTCAGTAAAAGGCATTCTTGTGTTTTCTACTAAGAAATCAAGAATTTTCTTGTCTATTTCGTCCAGTTGATAGTTCATATTAGTTAAATTACAATTTCTTTAAAAAATCTATGTATTTTTTGCAAATTTACGAAAAATAATTTAACTAAAAAATATATATCAAATATTAACAATAATTAACACAGATGATAAAAATCATTAAAATATTCTAATTATTTACCATTTGATTTTATAGAATCTGTTTTTATTTCACCTTTCGCGTCTGAAGTTTTTTTGTCTTTTTTCTTCTTTTTAAACAAAGAATTGAAGCTTTTACTCCACACTACCCCTCCGCCATAGGCTTGATTTGCAGAACCGTTTGTACTCACCATTCCGATGTTTGTAGGCTTGGAATAAGCACGTATAACCAATGAACCGTCATTCTTTTTAGACAAATCATATTCTACAGAACCTTCCGTGGAAAGGTAATTGTTTTGTGCACCATCTGTTTTTGATAACGGAATACCCAAACCGGTCTTGATATTGACTCTTGGGGAAAGGGCTACACTCACTCCCGCATTGGCTCTGTCTCCAAAATTCGAGTTCTGATCTCCTTTCACATAATTAAGGTCAATCTGGAATTCATTACTCATTGTATTAAGAACAGATCCCAACTGCTTCAGAAGCATATTATATCCTGACGATTCCGCTACATTTCCTACATTTACATCGAATCCACCAGTATTGGATACGTTGAAGGTGCTCAACAGCAATACAGATCCGAACTGGAGCACTTTCTCTCCTTCCTGGCTCATTTTTGCAGCAAGGGTTTCTCTTACCTGGCTGGATACATCCATTGCCGTCACATTAAGATCAATCTGCGGGTCTACCAACGACTGGGTAATATGGGCCTGCAGCAAAATACTGATAGGCTGTAGTTTCCCCATACTAAGGTATTCCCCAGCATTGGATACCATTCTGATGTAGTTCGCATTAATATCCAGCATAGGCTTCATGGCATCTCCATCCCATCTGATACTGCTGTTTCTTTCAATCTGGAAGGTTTTATTAAGAATAGCCTTAGAAACAAATGTTCCGTTATCTACTTTATAGGTACCGCTCATGGCAATATTCCCCTGTCTGTTCATATGGAATCTCAACGGATCAGCAGATCCTTTTACCGTAATATTACCTACATCATCCCCTACCAGTACATTTACAGTAGTTCCTTTATCTACAGCCAGATTGAAGTCAATGTTCATATTGGCTCCTGTCTTTTTCTTTTCTTCCAGGGTAATCAGCCCGTCTTTTCCTTCTTTCAGGAACCTCAGCATTTTAAATTCTTCCACATTGGAAGTAGAACTGGAATTAAAGGTAAAGGTACTTCCGTTAAGTGCCTTCATATTAGGAGTCGTTATACTTAATCCTGAAACAGGACCGTCTACGTACAGATCTCCCTGCCCATAAACTCTTCCCCAGAACAGGTCAAAATCTTTCTGTGTGGTATTCAGCATCAACAGGTTGTCTGCTCTCATTACGAGAGATACCCCCATTGAAGAAAGGGTTTCAAACTGAATCGCCCCGGAGATATTCCCTTTGGAATTGGTTCTCCCGTCGTGTACTTCAATATTATTGAGGATGGCAAGCCCTTTGGTGAGCTGAATCACAGTATCATCAAATGCATAATCCACCCCGGTAAATAAAAGTTTTAATCCAAAATCTTTTAAAGCGATATCCCCGCTATAATCCAGATTGCTGAGCTTTCCGTTGATTTTAAGATCTCCGGTAGCTTTTCCACGAAGATTTCCAAAAATAGTCTGCACAAACTGCTGCGTAAATGCCAGATCAAAATCACGCATTTCTGCTGTAAGATCAATAATCGGCGAAGAGGTATTATTATTAACGGTTCCCGTCAGATTAAGGCTGTTGTTTCCAAGTACTCCGGCAGAGTGGACTTTTACATCAATATCATACACATTCAGTGAGAAACCGTTGGTGGCAGAAATAGAGATATCTCCCATATCATTGCCATTCATCTTAATATCATCAATGTTAAGATCTACCAGCGGCTGAAGTGTACTTTTATCCATTTTGATCTTAACACTTCCGTTCGCAAGACCTTTAATATCCATGGTATTTCCTCCGGACTGCATTTCCAGAAGTTTTTCTACGGCAAAATCATTGATATCCGCGTCTACATAAAAGTCTTTTGCTGATTTAAACTGTGCTTCTTTAATAAACAGAGCACTTTTATCAGAATACACCCTCAGATTCCTGATATCAAAATCTCCGGTTTTCTTTCTGTAGGTAATAGAGTGATTCAGTTCAGGACTTGTATCGATCGCCCAGGTAACTTCATTGAATTTTACCTCGGTAGGTTCAAACCTGAATACATAATCACCCGCAGCATCCGTAGACTGATCTACATTGATGGCATATTCTTTAAGCTTTTCATTGATCTCATCATCAGGACTTCCATGCTTAAATACAGTGGCCAAATGAAGTGTATTTCCATTTTCATTATTCCCTTTAAGCTCAAAATCTTTGATCACATTTTTATTATAAATGACTCTGTTGATCTTCGCATACAACTGCTGGTTAAGGTCACCTGTGTTAATTCTAATTTTAACACTATCTACCATCGCACTGTCTCTGCTGAGATTCTTACGGTCATTAATTTTATAATCAGGATTGGAGGATGCCAGCGCCTGATCAGCGTCTGTAATTTCTTCCTCCTTGGTCATAATATATTTTAAAGATGCCGCATCGAGATTCAGAATCAGATTGTTTGAGTTCCCATCATATTCACCTTCTACAAGAGCTCCTTGCGGCAATCTCAATTCGGGTAAGAAATAATTGACTAATCCCTGCTGAACATCGAACTTCAACGCAAAGTTCTGCCCACGGTACAATTTTCTCGGAGGTGGACCTACCAATATTTTCCCTACTCCATTTTCTACCATCCCGGCAAGATCTGCAAGATTGTATTTTCCTGAAATTTTACCGGTAGCAGCTCCCGGAGCATCTACATCAATCACACGGCCGCCCGCTTCAACAAATGTTTTTAACCTGGCATTCGGAATATTGTATTTTTGGGTAGCTGTAGCAAAGTGAAGGTTATTGGCATTCACATCCAAAGTAAGATCATTAATAGAAGACATGGCCATTTTACCCTCAACCTGCCCACTTACTACCTGAGTACCGGGTTTATTGGTGAAATAATTCATGTTCAGGTAAGTGACATCAGCATTCACATCCATAGCGATTCTTGAAGTACTGAAATCGATCAATCCTTTGACTGTAGCTTTTGCCTGTTCATCATTAACAGTGATGAGTCCGTTATATTTTTTATGATCCAATAAACCGTCCAGATAAAGATTATTGATTGTTTTATCCATAATCTCAACGCTTGTAATCTGTGATTTTGTAGTCAGACGCATGGTATTAACATCAAAGCTTTGTCCGTTAAGGTCAAATTTACCGGAAATTAAACCTACTGCTTTATTCTTTGTAATGACAGAGGTATTAAGGTCTTTCACATCCAGATAACCGGAATATTTTGGCATTGCAGTACTGTAGCCTGTGAGGGTAAGTTTGGAAATTTTCGCCTGGCCGATTCCTGTCATTAAGTTACCATTATCCACATAGATCTGATCCGGATTCACTTTTGCCGTTCCATTGTACTTCAGTTTTCCAAAATCATCTGCAAAGTTCTTCATCTTTTTAGAGATGAAAGAAGGCATCATCGCTTTTAAATCTTTGTAGGTAAAATCTGTGGAAAGATCTTTCGTTTCAATAGCAAAATTCCCTTTCAGTAAATTATTAACCTTCATTGTTTTGGTGGCAATATTCACATCAGGGTTTCTGATCAGAAAATTTTCAAGATGAAATTTGTTCAACGGACCAGTCATAACCCCAGAGAGATTGAAAGGTTTGATATTATCCCAGTTGGTCACAAAATAACTGATATCATATCCGCTTAGCTGACTTCCCTGCTGAATATTCATGTCCCAACGTACTTTGTCTGCAAAATCTGCCCACGATCCGTCATGAAGATTAAATTTGATATCTCCCTGAAGTAAAGTATGGTCTGTATTCAGGGTAAGGTCTTTTAATGACAAAAACTGCTTCGTTAGAGACAGTTCTGTTGAAAACGTATCCACAAAGTGAGATTTCCCCCACCTTGAAGTTACAAATGACATATTATTGATCAACGCCGAAACATTTGGTCCGTTGACTTTTACGTTAGGTGCTTTTAAGTTGAATTTTGTTGCGGTAAGCCATTTTCCCTGTTCTCCGGGAGAGTTTTCATTAACAATGGAAACTTTAGAATCAATGATCTGAATTCTGGAATTCAGTTGAAAAGGAGGTTTCTTAGGGTCTCTTTTCTTCCCATTGTCAAAGAGGTCTACAAATCTGACAAAATTGGATATACTGTCCCCTTTATAAGTAATCACCTTTACATCGGCATTCACAAGAGCCAGTGAATTAAAGCTTAGAGAATTGCTGCTTCCTGAGATGGCATTTACTGCCAGAGAAATCCAGTCTGAATCGGCACGAAACTCGCGGGCTGTAATAAAATTAAATCCTTTATAGTCTTTTACTTTTAAACCTTTTATTGTCACATCACCGAAGTAATTGACATCTACACTTTCTGTAGAAAAATCAGATTTAAAATCATTATTAACAAGTTTTAGAGCCTGATCAGCTGCCCATCTTTTGGTTACCGGAAGATTGATGGCAACAAGCACTCCACCCACTAGGAAAATTCCCAGCCAAAAGAGAATCAAGAGAAGTTTTGCCCACCATGTGTAGCTGGTAACGTCCTTTACAGCCTGTTTCCCAAACTCTTCAGCGGTTTCCACAGGATGGTGTATGGCATCCGAAGCAAGCTCAGACGCTTCTTTCACTGTTTCCCGTACTTTTCCCTCTACATTTTCAACAGTTTTCTGTACCTGATCCCCTAGGTTTTCAGCTACTGATTTTTTATTCTCATTCTCGTTATTATTCTCTAACTTTGCCATTATTATGAGCGACTCTATAATTTTAGGTATTGAATCGTCCTGTGACGACACCTCAGCAGCTATCATCAAGGGAAATTCTATTCTTTCAAACATTGCCGCGAACCAGGCCATCCACAAAGAATATGGCGGCGTTGTCCCTGAATTGGCTTCACGAGCCCATCAGCAAAATATTATCCCCGTTGTTGAAAAATCTTTTTCTAAAGCAAATATACAACAAAATGCTATCTCTGCTATAGGATTTACTCGCGGACCGGGACTTTTAGGATCTCTTCTTGTAGGAACATCATTTGCTAAGTCTTTGGCTATGAGCCTGAATGTACCTTTAATTGAAGTAAATCACCTTCAAGCCCACATTCTGGCCCATTTCATCGAAGATGCAAATCCTGTGCCGCCTACTTTTCCGTTTTTATGCCTTACCGTAAGCGGTGGACATACCATGATTGTATTGGTGAAAGACTATTTTGATATGGAAATCATCGGCAAAACTATTGATGATGCCGCAGGAGAAGCTTTTGATAAAATCGGAAAGATTTTTGACCTTGATTACCCGGCCGGACCAATCATTGACAGGCTTGCCAAAGAAGGAAATCCTGATGCTTTTACATTCAACAAACCGAAGCTGGAAAACTACGATTATTCTTTCAGCGGTATTAAAACTTCCGTATTGTATTTCATTCAGAAAGAAGTCAGAAAAAACCCGGATTTTATTAAGGAAAATCTTAATGACCTTTGTGCTTCCGTACAGAAATCAATTATTGAAATTCTGATGAATAAGCTTGAAAAAGCTGCCAAAGATCTCCATGTAAATCAGGTGGCGATTGCTGGAGGTGTATCTGCCAATTCTGCGCTGCGAAAAGCAATGGAAGACAACAAAGAAAGACTGGGCTGGAGTATTTATATTCCAAAATTTGAATATACGACAGACAATGCAGCCATGATTGCTATGGTAGCAAAACTGAAGTTTGAGCGTGGAGAATTTACCGATTTAAGAACTTCCGCAACGGCAAAATACGATTTATGAAAATACTCTTAGAAGAAAAAGTACTGGGAACTCATTCTAAAAAGAATTCCAAATATTACTGGATACTGGAGACTATTACAGGAAAAAATGATAATTCAGAGGTTTCTTTAGATTATTTTCCATCAAGTTCTGAGACAGGATATATTCAGGATATCAAAGATGAAGTTTTAAAACTAATTAATTCTGAACATCTTTTTAGTTTTCCCTACACGCCAAAGGAAGGAGATTATTTATCTATTAAAAATAATTTGAGAAAACAGGAATATTTAAATCTGATTTTCATTAATAATATCTGGATAGAAGAAATATACATGTGTTCTTACAGGGAGTGCGATACGGACATCTACACCACCATCAAAACAGGAGTTGCATTTATAAGCCAGGATATATGAAACTATTTTACGGAGAAATAACAGATCAGAAAGTTATCATCAATGATGAAGAACAGCAGCATATTGTGAAAGTTCTTCGCATGAGAGATGGAGAAAATATTCATGTGACGGATGGAAATGGAAAACTGGCATCCGGAAAACTTGTTATAGAAGGCAAGAAAGCCGGAATTGAAGTTTCTGAGATCAAAGAAAATCTGCCGGAATTCAACCCTAAGCTTCATATCGCGATTGCTCCTACCAAGAATATTGACAGAATCGAGTTTTTTGTGGAAAAAGCAGTGGAAATGGGGATCTCGGAAATAAGCATTATTGTTACTGAGAAAACAGAGCGCAAAAACATCAACATCGATAAAATCAGGAAACAAGCTGTTGCAGCATCTAAACAAAGCCTGAGATTTCATTTTCCGGTGATCAACGATGCTGTAAAACTAAGTGATTTTCTGAAAAATATTGATCCGGAACATACTTTTGTAGCGCATTGTAATGAGAATCTGGAAAGAATTGATCTTAAAAATATTCCACAACTGCAGCAACTTACCTTTTTAATAGGCCCTGAAGGTGATTTTTCTGAAAAGGAGATTGCTTTTCTGGCAGAAAATAAAGTGAGAGCAGTATCACTCGGAAATCAAAGGCTCAGAACAGAAACAGCTGGTGTTTTTGTAGCAGCCTGGAATTATTATAATATGATATAAAAACCAAAAAGAGAAGACATTGAATCTTCTCTTTTTTATTTCTGAATCTTATTTCCAGTCAATATTATTCTCTTTCAGGTATTTTTCAAAAATCTGCTGCCCGCTTCTTATTGAATTTACTGCCCAAAGGATTTGCATCCTTAAAAGTTTTTCTTCATTCAGTTTATAATCAATCCCAGACTTTATCAGCTTTTGTTTCAGTTCATACATACAAATGGATGCGGCTACAGAAACGTTGAAACTTCTGGTAAAACCATACATGGGAATAGCCAGTGTCTCGTCGGCAAAATCTAAAATCTCCTGGGAAACGCCCTCCATTTCAGTTCCGAAAACCAAAGCAATGGGTTCTGTTATTTCATACTCAGGTAACATTTTAGCGTTCTTTTCCAGTGAAACAACCACTATTTTATATCCCCGGTCTTTAATACTCTGGAAAGATTCCATATTTCGAGGAAGTTTTTCTACCTCAACCCAGGTATCTGCTCCTTTTGTTACACGAAGATTAGGTTCAAAACTGTATTCTTCCTGCAAAGCCACTACTTTATGGAAACCACAGGCTTCAACAGAACGTACAATGGCAGCTGCATTTCTAAACTGGTAGATATCTTCTACTACCGGAAGTACAAAATCTGAACTTTCCCGGGAAAAATGTTCAATTTTCTGGAGTCTTTCTTCGGTTAAAAACTGTTTTAAATATTCAAAAGTTTGCGTTAAGTCTTTCATCCGCATTTAGTTATTTTTTCAATAGCCCTATAAAACGCCGCTCTTCTCATCATATTTTCATAAAATTTTACGATAAGCGTTTCATTCATTTTCAAATCTTTGCAAATTAACGTAATTTTGACCTATGAACCCTAATCGGGCTCCAATTCTTAATTAAAATTAGTACATGAAGCGAAAAGTCCTGCTCATCTATACCGGTGGAACCATCGGAATGGAAAAAGATTACGAAACCGGAAGTCTCCGTGCCTTTGATTTTGGAAATATATTCGAAAAGATGCCTGAAATGAGGCTTATGGAATGCGAAGTCTTTGTTCATCCTTTTGCCAAACCACTGGATTCTTCGGATATGGGACCTGAGGAATGGAGGGTTATCGCTAATTATATTCACAAAAATTACGATGACTACGATGGTTTCCTGATCCTTCACGGAACGGATACGATGTCTTATACCGCATCAGCATTAAGTTTCATGCTAAAAGGATTAAGAAAACCTGTCATTATGACGGGCTCTCAGCTTCCGATTGGTGATCTGAGAACGGATGCCAAGGAAAATCTTCTGACCAGCCTTTATTACGCCAGCCTTTATGAAAATGATGAAGCAGTCATTCAGGAGGTGGCCATTTACTTTGAATATAAATTATTAAGAGGAAACAGAACGTTGAAATATTCTGCTGAGTATTTTGATGCCTATTCAAGTCCGAATTATCCTATTCTCGGACAGTCCGGAGTTCATTTGAATATTATTAAAGATAACCTGTTCCGTTGTGATCCGACAGTAGAGTTTCACGTGGATGAACATATTTCCGAAGATATTTTATTCTGGAGAATTTTTCCGGGAATGCATCTTAGCCACTTCAGGGAAATCCCTAAAATGAAGGTTCTTATTCTTCAGGTTTTTGGTTCCGGGACCATTTTCAGCAGTGCAAAAACTCAGGAAACGCTTCAGGAAATCAGAGATAACGGGACCGAAATTGTGGTGGTAAGCCAGTGTATTTCAGGAGGTATCTCATTTGGAAAGTATGAAAACAGTAATATTTTCTCCAGAATCGGAGCGATCAGCGGAAGAGACATGACTGCAGAAACTGCGATTACCAAAGCCATGCACTTAATTGATAATCCAAGTTACTCCGGAAGCTTTGCCGATAACTTCACCAGAAGTCTTTGTGGAGAAATTACAGATTAATTTGTAAGAATAATTTGGATATTCCAGAAAATACACTATTTTTGCAATCTCAAAAAGAGAGGTGTCCGAGTGGTTGAAGGAGCTACCCTGGAAAGGTAGTATACGGGTAACTGTATCGAGGGTTCGAATCCCTTCCTCTCTGCAAGAAACAAAAGCCTGTGCTAATGATTAGCACAGGCTTTTTTGTTATTAAGATTTTGATACCTTTTCTCATAGGTATTTATACTCACTCTAATAATTGGTAATTTATACGCTACAGCATATTTGTTATTCTCCGTTACTTTGATACACAATCTAACAAACTAAAAACCAAACCAATATGACATCAACAAGTGTAAATGCAAATTCTTCAGGTCAGTTAGTACTTGGAAACGGAGCACAATTCTGGGTGTATCTTTCACCACAAAATGATACCTCAAAAATGATTTCTACATGGCGTGTAACTTTTTCACAGGGAGACTGGAGTGATTTCATCTCAAGTGAAAATCCTACTAAACAGATTCAGACTCCTAATCTTTCAGGAATCTTCGAAATTAGGGTAGAATTATTAAGCGGATCTACCGGTACATGGCGCCAGATTCCACCTGAGGCCGGAAGTCATAATGAAATAGGCTGTAATTCCAACTGTGCGTCTATGGTAGGAATTGTTGCAGACAGTACAAATCCTCCTATCGGAGCTATCAATGCTCATTTCTGGACCACATGGGATGCTATGTGCGGAGTAAGACAGAACTAGTATGTAAATAAAACAGTCCTTAAAACTAAATTGCCACAGTATGTATATATTGTGGCTATTTATTATATACCACAAAATCAAATCATTACATCATTAATATATAAATACACAGTCACTTTTCCACAAACTATTAACAAGTTATCCACATTTTGTCCACAATTATAAATTTTAACTTTTCCTTTTAGAAAGTTTTATTCCTAATTCTATCCTAAATCAGGTCTTTACTTTGTCTTGTTTTTAAACAGTATTAAAAGATTTTGAATAAACATTCTATGGACAAAGCCTCTAATTTTGCTATCACGAAAGATTCTCTCTGCGTATCAACAGTATTCTCATCTGTCTTATGGTTTCGCAGGTATTTAAAATTAACCCTAAAACAGGTATCCACATTATTGAGCATGAAGAAATTTTTTGCAGGATTATTTTTACTGGGATGTATAGGAACATCGATTAAAGCACAGATCAGTCCGCCTGGATTGGGAGATGCCAACAATGCTTTCTGGGGAGCCTTCGGAGTGAAACGACAACTTGACTCTTTGGGTAAAAAACAGGCATTAAGCTATGTCGCAATCGGGAGAAAAAGCAGTCCGGATGACCATAACCTGTTTTCGAAGCAAGCGATCATTGTTTTAAATCATGAAGTTTATCATTCCTTTGCTCCACACCAGCAGTATAGTTATGCATTAAGTTACCGACGTCAACCACAGTATGAAAGCACAGCTCCTTATGATAAGGAAAGTACAGAACAGGAATTCAGAATTTACGGAAGATATGCCTATACTTTTGATCTTGGCAGGAAATGGAAACTTAAAAGCACCATACGTCAGGAATTCAGGAAGTTTTTTGATGCAGACTTTCACAAGGTGGAAGAGGATTTTCAGTTGAGAACACGGATCAAGAGTCAGCTAACCTATAATTTATCTCCAAAAAACAATCAGAAACTGGCCCTGAGTGCAGAAGCTTTGTTTTCTATAAGCCATCTCAACGAACCGGATTTTGAATGGAGTTCATTTGGATATCGTGAAATGCGTATTTCGGCGTATTATATGTTTACGATCCCCAATTCTCCTTTTACCGTAGATATAGGATATATGGATGATCTGATCAGAGACAGCAGAAGTATTCATCATGGAGGTGTTCATTATCTGGCAGCAGATCTGGTATGGAATATTCCTTATAAAAAAAACAAATAATACACGTAAGCAAGTATTCATCCAATTACAATACAAAATCCCGATCATTACTGACCGGGATTTTTGGTTGAAAAACATAAGTTTTCCGCAATATAATTAAGTATGAATGTTTGGTGTAAAATTTTAATTGCACAAAGTCAGAAACTGACGGCTCAACTGCACGTTGAATTTTGCTTCCGCTCTTGAGCGTGCATAAATGGTCTGTTTAAAAGCATGCACAGTTTTTAATTTCTGATCTATAAATTCTGCAATCTGAACAACAGAAAAAAGAAAGTCTCTGTATACTGCCATATTAACGGTCTGGCCATAATACGGAAGATAAGCTTTTAAAAAAGGTATTGCTTTCTGATGACGATTGTAGCTGATACAATACCCTACTCCTTCCATTGAAGTAATAATGCTGTAATTATTAATATAGTCCTGAATATTTTTACTTCCGTCCAGAGCATGAGTATTTTTTGAACAGAATTTATTGATCTTATCCAGAATATGCTGGGCATACTCCATCATGGAGATATTTTTAAATTCAAATACCTGATTCATTCCGTTGGATGGGGAAATTCCGTTTTCACTATCAATACAGAAAGAGATTCCTATTTTTTCATGATAGGGGAAAAAGCAGTCTTTCACTTCAATGGAGGCATCCGGCTTTAGCATGTCATCTGCAAAATTATAATACACATAGGGCCTGTAAAGCTCAGCAAGCGCTTCCAGATAATCTGTTTCGCTGGTATTATGATATTCTTCAAACCATTTTTCAAGGTTATCGTAATAATTGCTTTCAAAGTCGTTAAAGTTTAAGTAAAATGGCAATTCCATAGCTCTGTAATTTTGATATGACAAAGCTATATCCGTAATGCGACAAAACTTGACGTAATATATTTTTTTGTAAAAAAGATTTGAAAGATTGTTAAGTCAATAGTCAATCATTATTAACGCTAAGATTCGCAAGGTTTGTTGGGTAACGTTTTATATTTTGTTCGCAAAGGCACTTCGTTCAGCAAAGAACTTAGTTTATATATTGCTGAGTGAAACGCCTCTGCGGTTGTTTTTTTTAATAATAAAATATCTTAGCAATAGTCAATCATTATTAACGCTAAGGTTCGCAAGGTTTGTTGGGTAACGTTTTATATTTTGTTCGCAAAGGCACTTCGTTCAGCAAAGAACTCAGTTTACATATTACTGAGGGAAACACCTCTGCGGTTGTTTTTTTTAATAATAAAATATCTTAGCAATCGTCAATCATTATTAACGCTAAGGTTTGCAAGGTCTGTTGGGTAACGTTTTATATTTTGTTCGCAAAGGCACTTCGTTCAGCAAAGAACTTAGTGTATACATTGCTGAGTGAAACGCCTCTGCGACCGAAAAAAAATAAACATCATAGAAACTTTGCGAACGCTGCGTTTAATAATATGCGAACTTATATTAAAATTTACAAGCCAGCGAATTGACAATTCACAATTCACAATTGACATTTATTTATCATAATTCTTCATGATGTATTCAAAGTAATGGATCATTTTCAGATAGTTTTCAATACTAAGATATTCATTGGTGCTGTGAATACTTTGCTGTTCGGCACTGTTGATCTTAATCGGCATGAATCTGTAAACGTTTTTGCTTACAATTTCATATTTACCGGCATCAGTTCCAGCCATGGTAAGATATGGAGTAACAATAGCTCCTGGATGAATTTCTTTCACTCCTGCTTCTATTATTTTAAAAGCTCTTGTATTGGTTGGAGAAATAGCAGAGGCTTCTCTTGTATTATCAATTTCTTCTACTTCAACATCAAAACCTTCAGTGGCTTTAGCAATGTGATCTCTTACATCTTTCACCGAATTTCCGGGAAGTAACCTGAAATTAACTACAAATTCCACTTCGGGAGAAAGTACATTGGTACCATCACTTCCCTTCATCATCGTTAAAGCTGTTGTGGTTCTAACCAAAGCATTGGTTGTATTATTTTTGGTAAGCTGGGAAATCAGTACTGGTTTTAAAAGCCATTGATTCGCCAATGCCATTCTTGTGGTAAAAGGCATTTCACCTCCGATATTATTAAAAAATTCTTTGATTAAAGGGGTAATAACAGGCTTCATCTGGTGATCTTCCAGACGCTGCATGATAACGGCAGCTTTTCCGATTGCGCTTTCCATAGGAGGCATAGAAGAGTGTCCGCCCAGCCCTTTTACTTTGATTTTTGCAGAAAGAAACCCTTTTTCAGCACATCCTACTACGGCAACATCTGTATCAATTCCGGCCACATTTCCTTTTCTCATAATCAATCCGCCTTCGTCATAGACCGCATCGAACTTCAATCCTTTTTTCTTAAAATAATCGGCGATCTGAATCGCTCCTTTTTTTCCGCCTACTTCTTCATCAAAACCAAAAGCAAGATAAATATCACGCTGTGGAATCTGTTTGTTTTTGATCATAGAATTCATGGATTCCATTAAAGAAAAGAGCATTCCTTTCATGTCTATGGCACCTCTTCCATAGATTCTTCCGTTGGCAACCGTTCCTGAAAAAGGGGCAAAATCCCAATCTTCAGCTACTTTTGAAACAGGCTCGGACGGTTTATCATCGGGACGGAATATATTTTCTTCGTTATTTTTAATATCAGCATCTCCGGGAGGAACTACATCCATATGAGAAAGGAATAAGATCGGTTCCAGCGCAGGATTGCTTCCTTTGAGTCTGAACACCAATCCGTATTGATTGACTTCAACATTTTCTGTATTCTGATAGACTAACGGATAAGATGTTTTTAAATAGGTTTTGAAATGTTCAAACGGTGCATAATCAAATTCACCCAAACTTCCTGTAGAAACGGTAGGTACTTTTATTCCTCCTGAAAGTCTCATGACTGCTGAATCATTTTTTATGGGTTTCCAGCCCTCACCTGCGCCAATAGTATTTTTCTTAAACGGATAGGTGTAGGTTTTGATCAATACTACAGCAGCCAGAATGACTACGATTCCCAAAAGGATTAAAAGAAATTTTTTCATAGCGGATAGTTTGTGAAGTGATTTTATTCTATAAATATAAAAAAGTATTTCATGCCTGACAATTTAAAACCCGGCTTTTTCAATCAACAAATCCAGCCCTTTAACAATTTTAAATTAATTAATCATGTCCCTTTGATAAAAACAAGATCGTCATTGGAATAAAGAAAAAAATGAAGATATTCTGCACGTTATCTCCAGCGCAAGAGGAGATCTGTCTTATAGCAAAGGGCTCAGCTCAGCTATTGTTGAAAAAATTTCACAACAAAATACTATCAGTCAGATTACGGTACGGGATCTGGTAAAGGATATGCCGCCCCTTTCGAATGAGGTGTCTATTCATGAATTTTACAAACATCCGGGATTGTATGATGAAAAGAGTAATCAACTTCTTTCGTATGCCAATAGCATTGTGAGTGAACTCCGTGAAGCAGATATTATTGTTATGGGAACACCAATGTTTAACCTTGGAATTTCTACTCCTTTGAAAGCATGGCTGGATCAACTGATCCGGGCAGGGGTCACCTATATTTTTGATGAACACTGGAATCGTGTGGGGCAGTTTAAAGATAAAAAAGTATATCTAGCAGTTGCTTCGGGCGGAAGAAGTACAGAAGGTGCTCCTGATTATGTTTCTGCTTATCTCAAAGATGTTTTCAGAAATTATACGGGAATTACTGATGTGGAAACCTATTGTATTGAAGGAACTATGGAAAATAGTTTTACAGCGGATTACGAAAGTATTCTGAAAGAGTTTTGATGGTGGATAATAGGGTTTATTTTTAACGCAAAGTTTTCAATTATTAATATTGAAGATAAGGGAGCAAAGAAAGAATCAACAAGTTGATTACATGAAGCTTGGATAAAAAAACACCTATTATTTTGTTTTTAACGCAAGGGCGCAAAGATTTTTAATATTGTTCTTCTTTATAAGGCGCAAGAAAATCAAAGATTTTCAGCAAGGAATGATGATAAAATCCTGCACCTTATAGAAGACTTTTCTTATCTGATAGGGACTTTACTATTTTCCAACTATGAAAATAAACAACTTTGGTTTAATTCAGGATTTCGTTCATTTCGGTTAAAATGATAGGTTTTCCATCTGTGATTACGATGGTATGTTCGTGCTGGGCCATATAACCGCCTTTATTGCCAACCATGGTCCAACCGTCTTTTAATTCTACAGCGATGTTGGAATCGGTGGAAATAAATGTTTCAATAGCCACTACAGAGTTTTTCTTGAAACGTCTGGAATCAAAACGGTTTCTGTAGTTCAGCAGTTCATCAGGCTGTTCGTGTAAGCTTCTCCCTACTCCATGGCCTGCAAGATTCTTAATAACTTTAAGGCCTCTTTTCCTGGCTTCTGTTTCCATTAAATGTCCTATGTCTGCTATTTTGACACCGCCTTTGATATTATCGATAGCTTTTCTTAAAATATCTTTGGAGGCCTCCACCAATTTTTGATGTCCGTGAATATCTTCTCCGATCACGAAGGAACCTCCGTTATCTGCCCAATATCCGTCCAACTCTGCAGAAACATCAATATTGATCAGATCGCCTTCTTTCAAAATCCTCTGATCTGTAGGAATCCCGTGACAGAACTCATTGTCCACGCTGATACACGTCCAGCCTGGAAATCCATACGTAAGATAAGGTGCTGATTTTGCTCCGAAACTTTCCAGTATTTTGGCTCCATATTCGTCCAGATCTTTGGTGGTCATGCCGGATTCGGCGTAATCCATCATCTTCTTCAGCGTATAGGCAACAGCTTCGCTTACTTTTTGCATTCCGAGCATCTGATCTTCGTTGGTGATTGACATCGTTTTGTTTTGATTGTTATTGAGAACTACAAAGTTAGGAAATTTAAATATACAGTATGCCCTGTTTCCACTGCTCGAATCTATTTATTGAAAATATAGTGATTACCCCCTTCACCAACCTCCTCTACCCCCTTGGGTAAGGGGGTAGATCCAGTTATATAAAGGGCTAAAGGGTGTTCCATAACGGTCTCCAGCTGCTTGAATAAGGGGTGACAGGCACTTATAGAACGGTATGGAGACTGTTAAGGAAGGGGTGACAGGCTTTTCCGAAGGGGCTGAAGAGGGTTCAATAACGGTCTCCAGGTACTTGAATAAAAGGCTATAGCGACTTATGAAAACGGTTGAGATGGTTGTAAAATAGTTATACCTATTTGCTAAAGTGTCCGAAGGTACTTACAATAGTGTCTGAAGGCATTTCTTAGATGGTTGGAGACATTTTACGAAATGGTTACAGTAAATTAATGAGCAACTGCGGACACGTACTGTAGTAACCGAAAGCACTTCCGAAGCTGCTGGAGACCGTTTATAAACCAGTTGCCGACACTTTACTACATATGGCCGGAATATTTTACCGGATATTTTTTAACCTTTACTTTACAGAATGTATTATCTTTGAGTCTTCACAAATTGATTAAAGAATGGACTACAAAATACATCAGGGAAGAAATGTAAAACGCTTCAGAGAAATGCTGGGCATCAAGCAGGAAGCATTGGCGCTTGATCTGGGTGACGACTGGAACCAAAAAAAGATCTCTTTACTTGAACAAAGAGAAACCATTGAAAACCAACTGCTGGAAAAAATATCCGAAGTACTGAAAATTCCTGTAGAAGCTTTTCAGAATTTTGATGAGGAGCAGGCTGTGAATCTAATTTCTTGTACTTTTTCAGATAATGCAATGTTTAATAATAGAATTGAAGTCCAAAATATCAATCCTATTGATAAAATTGTTCAGCTTCACGAAGAAAAAATAGCATTATACGAGCGTATGCTGAAGGAAAAGGATGAAATGATGAGCAGACTGGAAAAGCTGCTTGATAAGTAAGAGAGCTTATAAAAAATACACTTTTAATAAAACGAAAAACCACTGCTGTGCAGTGGTTTTGTTTATTTGTGGGCACGAGCGGGATGCTTGCGCCAGCGGGGAGGGCTTTGTGTTTTATTTACAGACACAAACGATGTTTAACTAATATCAAATCCATACATCCATTTATTCAAAATTCCATCTGAACTACCCAGATCTACTGCATCCATAATTTTTTCAAAGGAAGAGCATATGTACTCACGATCTTCAGTATCTAAATTATATGTATCGAATCGAATAACATTTTTTGATATAAGATTTACATAATCTTTATCATTAAAATTATTCTCTACTCCTGATATAAATTCATCAATAATATTATTAAATAAATTTATTAATACTGTCTTATTTTGTTCGTCAGCTAAACCAGGATAAAAACCTTCTGATTCGAATGTTATTTCCTTTTTTACATTTTCTAGTTGTTCAGTCTTATTTATCATATCAAGCTTTTTTCTTTAAAAAAGTTTTCCAAATCCTTTTTGAATTGATCCCAATCAAAATCCTTGATTTTTTTCTTAATTGAATCTAAAGAATTTAATGATAAAAGAATTTCTTTTGCTACAATTTTTTTACATTCTTCTTCTGATGAATTTTGAAATTTTTCGAAATCCAATTTGATTGAATATTCAAAACATTTCTCTATTTCGTATTCAAAACCTTCACTTTTTATATTTTTTTTATCTTTAGTATACCTAGGTTTTTTAATTTTAAAAAATTGATCAAATCCTTGGCTGACACATATAATGCCAATAGCGACTTCTTTGATATCACTTCCATAGTTTTTTACTTTAAAATACTTCTCTATATCATCAGACAATTGTGTAATGATGTGTTTGTGTTTAACTTCTCTAGAAGAAGTTATTGCTAATCCAAAATCCATTTTTTATCTAAAAATTTTATTTCCAGGAGGTAATGCTCCATTAATCATAAAATAACCATAAATCATTATCTTCTCTTGTACTTTTCCTTTATTTCCAAGATGATCTCTATACTGGTAAATATAACGGTTTCTCTACAAAAGAGAGTAAAAGCGACTGTTTTTGCAGTGGCTTTTGTTTTATTCACGGACACGAGCGAGACGCTCGCGCCAGCGGGGGAAAAAAAAACTTCCTTTGCTTTATTCTACTATAATAACTCAAAAATATGATCTAAAAAAAATAAATTCATTGAAAAATATGATTTACAAAAAAAATACAACCATAAAAAAGGCTGTCCTTTTGAGACAGCCTCTTTAAACTAATGTCTTATAATAAAATTAAGAATATTAAAAATTACATACCATGTTAATCTCTCTAATTTTAAAGTATAAGTACTTGAATCTTTTTTAACAATTTCTAAACTTTCACATTCTGAATTTCCTCTTCCTTCATCAAAAATTTCCGGTATGTTAATTATTTTAATATCATCTAGAAAAATAATGTAATCATTTGTTATAATTCTAAAATCTGTCAATATCCAATAATTATTGTTAGAAATATAATAGACTAAAACAGGAATTTCATTTTCCAAAAATAAGATGCTATTATTTATTTGGAATTGTAAATTTTTATCTAAATTTTCATATAAATCTGTTTTAAAAAAGTCTTTCTTAATTCTTTTAAACTTAGCTTTAATAATATTTACATTTTGTATCATTTTAAAAACTTTACTAATTCTATACTATTTTTACTTAGCTCTTTATATGTATATCCTAATATTCTAGCCCCAGTTTCATTCATTAATCTAGATTCTTCAATGTCAATACCTCTGATAACTACTTTATTTACACCTGCTTTCTGTGCTTGCGCTTCAAAAGCTCTAACAAGGCTAAATAGACTTTTACCTTCTCTGTTGAGTATTCACAATTATTATGTACCAAAATTTCTTTCTCAGAAACATAATAATTATGGTTGCCTTTTACTTCAAAGTTATAGACTTTTACTTTCTCATCAAATAATGTAATAGATTTTAATAAGAAGTCTTTTCCGTTTAAAGTGGTGGAAATGTAACTTAGAAATTTTCACTTTTATACAGTTTCTCTTGATCTAAAAAAAACGACTTTTCAAAAAGAACAATCGTTTTTTCACTTTAAAGAATAACATTTTTATTTAATTCTAAGCGTGGCATATAATAACTCAATACATCTTCATGAACCCTAACAAGAAGACCTTCGTTTACAAATTGAGTGATAATTTCTATAAATTTATTATGATTCATTTCTTCGAAAAACAAAATAATATAATCATAAAGCTCAGAAATAGAAAAAATAGGTTGGATATTATTAGAGTTTGTTGGTTCTAAATTAAATGAATATTTAATTTCATTTAAATAAAATGTAATACCTGTACCATGTATGTGATATTCAACATTTTTATTTTGTAAAATAAAACTTCCTATATGATTTATAATTTTTAATTTACTAGCTCTCAGTGGTAAAAGAAAATAATTTATGTCTTTTAAATCAGAATTTTCATTTAATCTAAAATTAGATATTAAACCAAAATTTAATTCTATACATTTTGTACTGTAAGATTCTATTAAATTATATATTTTTGAATTATTCATTTTTTTATTTTTTTAATGTCCAAATGCTTTAATAAGCTCTCCTATACTACTAAATCCTGAATGTTGTGAAATTTGACTTGCCGGTATTTTTTGATATGGAATTAACCCTTCATATCCCATTTTAATAGCAGCTTCAATTCTATGATGTCCATTTAAAATGAATGTTTTTCCTTCAGCTTCAACAACTTTTATCGGTTGAGCAAATACAAAAGGATCATTTTTAGCTAATTTTCCTGCTATATCATCTACCGCTTTGATACTTTGCATGCCTGGTTCAGTGGAAACCCAATTTTTGGTTTGACCAATTGTTGCTTCCAACCATTCGCAGTTATTATGCACCAAAATCCCTCTTTCAGAAACATAATAATTATGGTTGCCTTCTACTTCAAAGTTATAGACTTTTACTTTCTCATCCAAGAATTTGATCGATTCTACAAGAGAGGTCTTGCCGTCTAAAGTGGTTAAAAGCATTTCTTTTACAAGGTCTTTGGCTTCTACCCAGTTTCCGTTTACATAGAAAGGGTGTTCCGGTGTACAGGTAATTTCTGTACCATTTACAGAGATCTTTACTAATGAAGAAGAGATATTGCGGGATAGTGCTGCTACTTTTTTAAGCTCTTTTTTGCCTGTTTCTTCACTGTAGCTCCATACAAGATCTCCTTCTTTAATATCCTCAATTTTTTTGCTGCCTTTTTCTATCGCTACTAAGGTACCTTCTGTAAAGCATATCTTAATGAGACCATTAGTAAGGCTTCCCACTGGACGGCAAATAAGTTTGCTTATTCCTGCAGCTCTCCATCCCGCAGACAATAGCTCTCCACCTACCATAGACGCCGGTAATTCTAAAAACAGGAAGTTTTCAGCCGCAGATACCGATTGACCTACTTTGGTATTTTCTATAGAATCATAAAGTAAGGATCTGCTTCGCCCCAAATTCCAATCTAATCTGGCATTGTTCATTCCAAGCTCCATCATAAAGCTATTGTATGATCCTTCTCCAAAGCCTCCACCTGACTTCCCGGATACAATGATTTCAGGTATATTAATTACAGCATCTCCAATTCCTCCTTCAGTATAATTAATATTAAGACTCTGATAGCTACCATCATACCCCAGACTTATACCACTAGTTTCTGTGAAACCAGACCCTGTGTTAACCCAGTGACCTCCTAAGCTAATCATTCTATTAAATAATGCTTTTGATCCTCCTCCATGATCTCCTCCGTTCCACATCGTTTTAAAATTACCTCCAAAACCTGAACTTACGTAAGAATCATCAAACCAACTGTTTCCAAGGATAGTGCTATTCCTATCAAATTTCCAATTTAGTGCAGATACATTCTGCATTCCATCCGGATCAATAAACATCACCGGGCTATCATAGGCGAAGGCATAGGTACTCCATCTTCTGGATGTTTCTGCCAGCGGATCTATTGCACCCCATCGTCCAAGGTCCGGCATATACATTCTTGCTCCATAATCATACATTCCGCTTTCCTGAAGCTCTTTACCATTGTATTTATACTGGTAAGCGTTTTGGGTAGTCATTGTATAATTATGCATCATCCCAAAAGGATAATAATTATTCACTTCCACAATTTCTCCGGGCATACTTGTGCTAATGCAATTAGGTATTTGGAAAGGAGGTATAAAAGGGCCATCGCAAGTTTGTGAAAAATACTGCCTTGGCTGTATGATTCCATCTTTATTGGTATCAGTATAACTTAATCTCACATTTCCTAAATGATCAGTAAAATTATAGACGTACTGATTCAATAAGGCATCATAATATCCTTCCGAAGTAGGGATTATCCTTAGTTTTATTTGTGCTACATCATTAGGATCATCAATACTACCTATTCCTCCAACTGATGATTCTGATGGCTTAGTACTTTTATACTGAAACCCATCCAGGTAATCTGTTTCGATATCTCCAAAGAGCTTCTTTACCTTTACACCATTCGCTCTGTAGGTATATTGGGTTACCTTAGCGTTTTGGGTAATTTGTTGCGGTAAATTTAGATAATTATATTGGATAGCAGAAATACCTTTATCAGGATTGCTGATCATATTTCCGTTTCCTTCTGAGCTGTCATTATCATAGCCTATGGTTCCGGGATTAGCCATATAAGGATAGCCTGATGGGTTTTGCTGCTCATCGGTAACCTTAATCAGTTTATTTCCTGTGTAATCGTACTTCAGATTATCTATAGCCAGAGCAGTTGTATTTCCAATGGCAAGTTCTCCGGATCTTTTCAGTCTCGTGATATTTCCGTTCAGATCGTATTCTATACTTTCAAAATACTCTTTCGCCGTTTCTTTCCCTGCCTTTTGGTAAAAGCCTGCAGAAAGTCTGTTTAAGGCATCGTAAGAATAGCTATATCTTTTCAGAGGCTCATTTTCTTCCGTCAGAGTTTTCCAGGATACTTCGGCAATGTTTCCGTTAAACCTTGGCTTTACCTTCAAATTAGGATAATCCGGATTGGGAGTTTCCAGCCCTTCTACCTGGTTATAGTTCATCTTATATCCAAAAAGATCATTCTCAAGATTAGCAGGATCATTGATCTGAGTCATCCACCCCCGGATATTATACTGGTAGTCAATCGTCTGAAGAGGTTGGGATATCTGGGTTCCGCCCACTTTTTTATTTAAAAGCTGGGAAAGCTCGTTATAGGTGTTTTGCGAAAGGATCTCTACAGTATTATTATCAATCTGGTGTTTATGTACCAGCAGTCTGCCCTGACTGTCATACTCATAACTTTGTGTAATGGTTTTTTCAGGATCACCCGTCAGCCTTTTATGGTAAGCTTTGGTTTGTTTAATAAGTCCTGCAAAATCAATTTCAGACTCAGTTCTGGTATACCCTCCCAAATGATTAACCGTATGCAATCCAACTGCTCTTCCTTTGGTATCATACCAGATATAGTCCTTTGTCCAGCCATTATCTTCAATATTCCTTACATAAGTAGCTGTAGGTAAGGTTTTCGTGCTGATCACACTGTTTTGGGCATCCTGAGAAAGAATATCCTGCCCCATTACCTGAGTGGGTGCTACAGGAGTTCCAGCAGGATAGGTATCATAATAATTAACACTTAACACCTGACTGACATTGCTAGGGGTGGCAAGCTTAGTATAATAAACAGCCATGCCATTTAAGGTCAGTCCTGCTGTTGCAACCCTGGTTTCATATAAAACAGTATTGATATTGGCACTGTTTTGTATCGTTACCCTGCTTGCTGTATTATTTGTAATTCCTGTATAAATAATTCTTCCAAACTGGTCATATTTGGTAAAAAACCATTGCCCTTTTCCTTTAAGCGCTGCATCCTGAGTCAGAATAATCTGATCAGCTTTGTTATACACCAAGTATTCCCAGCCTTTCCCTGGTAGTTTCTTTTCTACCAGTCTGTTCCAGCCGTCATAACGGTATTGGTAACAAAGATTATCCAGGGTGGATGCAGAAACCGCACCCGAAACAGAAGCCAACGGAGGAAGGGTGTATGCGAGTTGATTAAATTCATTATACACATAATAGGTATCCGCCTTTTCGGTAGCGCTGAGCATTTTTCTGGCAAGAATCATTTGTCCCTGCTTGTTGGTAAACTCTATGGTAACATTACCGTCTTCATCAGTTACCATGTTTTTGGCTAAAGTATTAACAGCGTAGTTTCCATTACTGGAAAGAATACTGTTTGTTCTTCCTTCTACCCATGTTGTCGTAACGGTATATTTTGTGACCTCACCATCTTTATTGGCATCATACGAAAACAGGATGGGTTTATTACTCCAGGCATTTCCTAAAGGGGTTTGCTGTTGTATCCTTTGCAGCGGAGAATTTTCCACGAGTTTCTCAGAATAAATCTTTTCATTACCGTATAGAGAGGAGGCATTGGCAAGCGGAGAGGAGTAAAACGCTCCGTTTTGTGTTCCTGCCTGTGGTAATGGAAGATAATCTTTTACCTGTCTTCCATAGGTATCATATTCTATATGGCTTACCACATCATTTCCCAAAGGAGAGGCTTTAATGGCTACGCCCTGTACCGGCCTTCCCCAGCTGTCAAAATACTGTACGTTTTCTGAAGTTTTGGTACAATCGTTATTCAGACATGTTTTGCTGTAAATATAATTTTCAGAAGCCGTTAAATTGGTCTGCGCAAAGCTGAATGTCACAAACAACAGACTGAGTATATTTAAAAAATTTTTCATGGTATTGTGCTTATTGTTTGTTGTGATACTGATATTCTTTTACGGTTTTATACGAGATATTTCCTCCTGCATCTTTTTCCATTTTTTTTGCTTTCTTCAGTCTTCCTGCATCATCGTATTCATACACTTCCCTGAAACCTGATGGTGGAGTTGTACTTGTCATTCCCACTAAAGGATCATAGGAATAAGTGGTGACAACATAATTTGCCAATGCCGGATTTTGCCTGAACGTATCAAGGGCATTAATAAGATTTTGTTCTGACTGTTGTGGAGTCATTCCCTGAGGCTGGATATAATCGTCATTGGAAGCATTTACAATAGCCGTGATAGCAGACTGCGGGATGTCGGATAACTTGGCTCTGTCTATTTTTGCAATGAGTTGTGTTTTATTATATCCATAAATGAAGGTCGTAGAAATTCCCACAGCGGATGTTATCTGCTGAAGATTTCCTTTATCATCATACAAATCAAATGTTCCGGTTTCCTTCTTAGAACCGTCTGCAATATTGGTTGCCAATACAGAGGTAGGCATCAGAAGGGAAGGATTATTGTACAATGTTTCTGCTCTGGATAATATTTTCCCGTTTTTCTTTTCTTCTGTAATCACAGGAACCCCTGTCATGTAGGCATTTTCAAGTTTCTGGTAAGCAGCCAGCCCTATCGGATAGGTATAAGTCTTTTCAGCAATGTCACCATCTGTAGTCATCTTCGTATAGATGGGTTTTAAGTTAGAACCGCTGACTGTAGTTTCAGATTTACTTTCCAAAAATCTTCCTCCCGGATAGAGCGCCTTATTGGTATTGATGCTTTTCTTTATGTAGGCAGGTTTTGAAGTCATTTTGGAACCTGCTAAGAAACTATATTCGTTATCGGAAAAATTATCAAGTTCATAATCATACAATTCTGTGGTCAGAAGGGTATTCTGATCATCATAATTTTCTTTTTTGGAAAGCAGTCCTCCTTTGGTGATATTGTAATAAGGCCAGTAATATTCAGGAGATAATCCTCCTACGGTTTGCTGTTTCGGATAATCATCTGGATTTTTAAATGTATAGCGTACAGACCCCTTACCCGCTTCTGAAACTTTTACATTTTTGTACAGGACATATGTAGTCCACAAACCGTCGTCAATGTCTCTCTCATTGTTAAATAAATATCCACTTGCACTGTCAGGCAGGTCAAAAGAATCATAAGTGTAATTTACAGTTCTCTGTGGAGCTGTATCATCGATATCTTTATAATACTTAATATTTTTTATCCTCGAATGTACTCCAGATTTTCCATTTCTGAAAGGTCCCGGATATACCTTTACTTCCGAACTGCCGAAAGTTCCATTGGCTTTTGCTTCTCCTGTGCGGACGATTTCCAGGGTATAATCTCCCGGATAAGCATTCAGATTATATATTTGATTGTAGAGATTATAAGTAATGGTAAAGGTAGGAATAATAACTTCAGTTCCTCTTTTTAAGGTAATCTTCAGGTTATGTTCTTTAGGTTTGAATGGTGGTGGTGGTGGATCAGGGCGTTCATAATCTGTAATATTGAGGACAAATCTGAAGTTTTTCTTTACCTGCTGATTTCCAGGGATATTGAAGTTGTAAACCAGAGATTGGGTGGTATTAATCGTACCACTGTTAATAGCAGAAAAATACTGAATATTGGGATAAGATATCTCACTGGTTCCTACAAGACCGGCAAGAAATGCAGGATCATTAAAATTAAAATACAGTTCTCCAGGTTCATAGTTATATTCAGCGACCCCACCTGTTGGAGATATCATTTTTTTCAATGATCCATCCCCTGAAGGATAGGTGTACACAAAAGTGTTCTTTTCTATAGGAGTCCCGCTTTTATCATTTTTAATAACAGAATTCAGTATCCTTTTCTTCTGTGCAGCAGCAGTTCCTACAGAAAGCATGGTATAATTAAATGCATAAGAATACAACGTTTCTCCGGCAGGATTTTTTATGTATATTTTCTGTAAACTATAGGGATCACTGGTAGCCTCTGCAATTGCATCTTTGTTTTCCAGCGTTTCATCATATACATAGTCAAAGGCTACCTGCCCTTTGCGGCTGGTGATGCTTTTGATTTTATTCTGCTGAAAGATTAAGTATTGATTATTGGTTCCTTTGTATTTTGTTTTTTTATCATAGGTTACCGCTGCTGTTTCTACCCCGATAGGATTCAGAATACGGGTAAGGTAATAAGCTGTTTTGTATTCATTCCCCATAAAAAACTCTCCACAGCTATATCTGGCAGCATCAAAATCTGTAAAAATATATTGGTATCCGTTATCTGCGGTAATGGTAAAACTATCTGCTTTAAAAGTTGCCGTATTACTGTTTCTTACATAATCAATTTTGACATGGTTAGGGGTAAGATTAATGAGGGTAAACGTATTATTTACAATATCCCTTTTTATACTGAACTTTCCGGATAATCCCGGAAGATTATAGTAGTAGATATCATCAAATTCATTTTTCAGATAATTGGCAGAACCCGCATTATCATAGCATTCATCCAGTTCATTAATAATCTTTTTATAGATCACGGCAGCTCCAAAGAATGACCAGCCTGCTCCCACATCACTCGCTGTACTGGACTGATAAATACTTTCTGTATTATAACCTAATCCCATTGGCCATGCTGTATCATCTGAAAGCGGTGCATTCAGAAGAGGAAGTCCTATTTCAGGAAGCCCTGAGGATAATGACATGGGTACATCGGAATAACGGGACATGGCAGCCATGGATGGCGACGCAACAGGAGTCGTTACAACATCTCCGACACTTTGCTGAGAATATCCCTTTTGTGCCATCATGGACAATAAGGATACTAGTATCACTTTTCTTCTCATCAGTTTATTTCTTAATTAATTTGGCATTCGCCGTTTTATTGGTATCAGTTTTTATCGTCACCAGATATGCTCCCTGCACCAAAGCCTGAGTGTTGATTTTGGTAACTTTATTCTTTGTTTTAATATTTTGAAGCTGCCTTCCGCTCATATCATACAACAGGATATCTGCTTCTTTAAAGTCGTTGAATCCTATTTCTACGTAGGCATAGTCTGAAACAGGGTTCGGATAGATCTTGATATCGTATTTTTCAATCAGCTGATCAACCTGTTTGTCTCCCAGCTTTACAATCTTCCAGTTTTCTTTACCTAATTCTTCTGCACTGGTTCCAGCGAGAATAATGGAACCGTCTCTGTTCAACTTTAAATCAGAAAGCCTTTCTTCTTTTTGTCTGGATTCTCCTTTGACGTGTTTTCTCCACTGCTCATTTCCGTTTGGATCAAGATAGAGCATCCAGAAGGTTTCATCATCAGTTTCTATTCTTCCTTCGGCTTGAGTATAACCTCCTAATAGAATTCCTTTGGAAGATTGATCATCTGCAGAATGAAGAATGTTCATTCCCATTAAAATATCTCTGTTTTTGAAATTGTAGGATTTCTGCCACTGCTCTTCACCTCTTTCATTGAGAGCAATCAGCCAAAGATCTGTTCCTTCTTCAATGCCCACGGTTTTGTTTCCCGATCTTTCTGATCTTGATTCTCCACCAATGATAAAGCCAGTTGAAGTTAATGCCAGGGTTCTCAAATGATCATCTCCTTTACCTCCGAAGTTCTTCTCCCATTCTACTTTTCCGTTTTTGTCCAACTTGACAATCCAGTAGTCGCCCTCACCAAAGTTTTCAGTTTGTTTCGAGTTTCGGGATACTGAGTTCGGGTTTTGAACGTTTGATGCAAAACCCGAACCTCGCATCCCGGAACCTTGTTCAGACCCCGAAACACGAACCTCGGAACTCCTTGAATAAATTCCCAGTAACGCTCCGCCATCTTTTGTTGGAATCATCTTCTCTACTTCATCCAATCCTTTTCCACCTAAAATTAATTGGGAGAGTTCTTTTCCGTTTTTGTCAAGTCTGGTGATCCAAACATCTTTAGAGCCATAGCCTTTGGGTGAGTTCTGTATATTTCCGGCCACAAAGAATCCGAAATCAGTAGTTTGGATAACAGATCTTGCTTCTTCATCGGAAGAGCTTCCCAACGTTTTCTGCCATAGTTCATCTCCAAATTCATTGATCCTGATCAGCCAGATATCTGAACCGCCTTTGGAATCGTCTTTTTTGTCTAATCCTTTTCCGGAATAAGATGTTCCGGCTAGTAAAAAACCTCCATCCTGCGTAGTAACAGTAGCAGACAGATAATCATGATTTGATCCTGAAAAATATTTTTCCCAAACCTCCTGTCCCTGCTGGTTCAGTTTTACCACGTGAAAATCATAACCGTTATTCTGCTTACTGCCAGAAACCTGTTGCTTACTGCTTTGAATAGAACTACCTGTGATCAGATACTGCTGATCAATGGTTGTGGTGACCTGGCTTAGAAAATCCTGGGTAGAGGATTCAATGTCTTTTTGCCACACCACTTCCTGGGCAGATACGCCCAGAATTGTGCATAAAGTGAATGCACTGAGATAAAGTTTTCTCATTCTGTGTTGTCATTTTTTGAGTTAGTAATTAGTTTATTAAAACGAAGCGAATTTAACACTTTTTAAGATACGACAATCACAATACTTCAACCTGCTATAAATCATACTATTAATAATCAAATTTCCTTTATATTGTATTACAATTTATCTTATTATGATGCAAAAATATCTACTCACAGCGACAGAACCTGTCGTGTTAAAAAGAAAAAAGGGCCAACTCAAAAGAATTGACCCTTCCAAAAAACATTAACTGTTTATTGATAGAATTATGATGTTTTATTTCCAGCCTCCACCTAAACTTTTATAGATGTCGACTACAGTACTGAGCTGCTTTTGTTTTGCTTCGATAAGTTCCATTTTGGCATCCAATGCATCTCTCTGGTTCAAAAGAACTTCAAGATAATCTGCTCTTGAATTACGGAACAACTGATTGGCAATATCAATAGACTGATCCAGAGCTTTAGTTTCCTGAGATTTCAACTGATAATACTGATCAATATTTTTAACCTTCGACATCAGATTGGCAACGTCCAGATAAGCGTTCAAAATGGTTTTATCATATTCGTATAATGCCTGAACCTGTTTTGCATCTGCAGTCTGGAAATTAGCTTTTATCGCACTCTTATTAATAAGTGGTCCTGCTAATTCACCCACAAGATTATATGCTATTGATTCCGGTAATTTAACAAGATAGGATGGTTTGAAAGCTTCCAACCCTAATGTTGCAGAAATTTCCAAAGAAGGATAAAATTCTTTTCTTGCAGCTTCTACATCCAGTTTTGAAGCCTTTAATTCCAGTTCTGCCCGTTTGATATCAGGACGGTTGGCTAATAACTGAGACGGGATTCCGGTATATACTGTAGGAGGAATTGTAGACATAAAGTTTTCCTTTGTTCTCACAATCGGTTGTGGATATCTTCCCAGAAGAGCATTGATTTCGTTTTCCTTCTCTGTGATTTGCTGACGGATTGTATATTCGGCTGCTTTGGATTTTGCCAGTTCTGCTTCAAATTTTTTCACAGCAAGCTCCGTTGCAGCAGCGGCTTCTTTCTGAATTTTGGAAATTTCAAGTGCTCTCTGCTGAAGCTTGATATACTGCTGTATAATATCCAATTGATTATCAAGTGCCAATAACTCATAATAATTATCTGCTACTTCTTCAATAAGATTAGACAAAACAAAGTTTTTCCCTTCTACTGTAGAAAGATAATGGGCTACTGCAGATTCCTTCTCCGTTCTGAGCTTTTTCCAGATATCAATCTCCCAGCTTGCATTTAATCCTGCTTCAAAATTTCCAAGCGGATCCGGCATTTCTTTTCCAGGTTCAATTTGTGTTGTTGCATCACCTGCTCCTTCACTGGTATAACGACCTGCTTTTTTTAATCCTGCTCCTATTCCCGCAGAGACAGTTGGAGTCAATCTTCCTTTTTTAGCTAAAACACCACTTTTAGCAATTTCAATCTCCTGAAGCGTGATCAGGAGCTCCTGATTATTTTTTAAAGCCGTTTCAATCAGCGTTACAAGGTTAGGATCTGTAAAGAACTGTCTCCACGGAGTAGTTCCGCTATTATTGTTAGCATCCTGCTGTTCTTCCTGATTAAAATTTTGAGGAATATTTTCTTTTACCTCGTCTTTTATGACAGTCGCCATTGGCGCCTTACAGCTTGCAAGTACAAGCGATAAGGCAATGGCTGTGATTATATTTTTAGTCTTCGAATTTTCCATCATGTTCATAAGGTTCAGTTTGTTCTGTTAAAGGATTCTCTTCTTCATATCTGGCCAATCGTGACTTATCAGCAATTGTTCCGAAGATATAATACAGTCCGGGGATAATCATCAATCCGAAAATAGTCCCGATTAACATTCCTCCTGCTGCTGCAGTACCAATGGTTCTGTTACCAACTGCTCCCGGTCCTGTTGCGATCACAAGAGGAATCAACCCCGCAATGAAGGCAAATGATGTCATCAAAATCGGGCGGAAACGAATGGCAGCACCTTCAATAGCCGCTTTTGCTACAGGAATTCCCTCTTCAGCTTTCTTCTGTACAGCAAACTCGACAATTAATACCGCATTTTTACCCAAAAGTCCGATGAGCATGACCATGGCCACCTGTGCATAGATATTGTTTTCCAATCCTAAAAGCTTTAAGCATAAAAATGCTCCAAAAATACCTACCGGAAGAGATAAAATAACCGGCAGCGGAAGGATGAAACTTTCATACTGTGCGGAAAGAATCAGGTAAACAAACCCTAAACATACCAGGAAGATAAACACGGCTTCATTACCACGGCTTACTTCATCTTTAGAGATCCCTGCCCAGTCGATACCAAAACCTCTTGGAAGTGTTTTATCCGCAACTTCCTGAATCGCTTTGATCGCCTGGCCACTACTGTATCCTGGTGCCGGAGTTCCACTCACCTCGGCTGAGTTATACATATTATGTCTCGTGATCTCAGATAATCCATATACTTTTTCCAATCTCATAAAGTCTGAGTAGGGAACCATCTGATCTTTATCGTTTTTAACATACAGTTTCAACAGATCCGTTGGAAGTGCACGATATTGAGGTCCGGCCTGAACAATTACCTTATACGGTCTGTCAAAGCGGATGAAACTCGTTTCATAGTTGGAACCAATCAATGTAGAAAGGTTATCCATTGCTTTTTCAATGGTCACTCCTTTTTGTTCTGCAAGATCATTATCAATCTTAAGCATATATTGCGGGAAACTTGCGGAATAGAAAGTAAATGCTGATCCCAATTCCGGACGTTTTTTAAGCTCCTTCACAAAATCGTTACTTACCTGTTCCATTTTATGATAGTCTCCACTTCCTGCCTTATCCAGCAAACGAAGTTCGAAACCTCCTGCGGCTCCATATCCCGGAACGGAAGGCGGCTGGAAGAATTCAATATTGGCTCCCGGAATATTTTTGGCCTTTTCTTCGAGCTTTTCAATGATTTCGGCAGCAGATTCTTTACGCTCCTCCCAGCTTTTCAGGTTGATCAGACAGGTTCCTGAGTTGGATCCGGTACCTTCAGTCAAAATCTCATATCCTGCAAGAGAAGAAACAGACTGTACGCCGTCAATGTCTTCAGATTCTCTCAAAAGCTCTCTTGCAATCTGATTGGTCCTTTCCAATGTGGACCCCGGAGGCGTCTGAATAATGGCATAAATCATCCCCTGATCTTCAGCCGGAATAAATCCTGAAGGTAAAGAATTGCTCAGGAAGAATGTACAGGCACAAAATGCTAATAACAAGGGTAATGTTATTGTCTTTTTCGTCACTGTTTTATTCAAAAGCTTCTCATATTTCCCGGCACCTTTTGTAAAGACATTATTGAACTTATCAAGGAAAATAGTAATCGGAGTTTTCTTTTTAGGTTTTCCGTGGTTATTTCTTAAGATCAGAGCACATAAAGCCGGTGTTAAAGTAAGTGCCACTACCCCTGATAAAATAATAGATGAGGCCATTGTAATAGAGAACTGACGGTAGAATACCCCAACCGGCCCGGACATAAATGCAATCGGAATGAATACCGATGCCATTACCAATGTGATTGCAATAATTGCTCCACTGATTTCATGCATTGCTTCTTCTGTGGCCTTCAATGGAGAAAGATGTTTTTCTTCCATCTTGGCGTGAACGGCTTCAATAACTACAATCGCGTCATCAACCACAACCCCGATCGCCATTACCAGCGCAAAGAGGGAAATCATATTCAGGGTAATTCCGAAAGCAGACATCACGGCAAATGTTCCTACCAATGAAACAGGAACGGCTAATGCAGGGATCAATGTTGAACGCCAGTCTCCAAGGAATAGAAATACTACGATAGCAACCAGAATGAAGGCTTCAAATAAAGTATGGATTACTTTTTCCATGGATGCATCCAGGAATCTTGATACGTCATAGCTGATATCATAATGCATTCCTTTCGGGAAGTTATTTTTTTCAAGATCCTTCATCAATGCTTTCACATTTTTGATAACGTCACTTGCATTGGATCCATAGGATTGTTTTACCGTGATCGCTGCTGAAGGTTTTCCGTTCAATGTGGAATAAATATCATACATGGAACTTCCAAACTCTATATCGGCAACATCTTTCAACCTTACAGACTCTCCATTCGGTTTTGCTTTTAAAATAATGTTTCCGTAATCTTTTTCATTATTGAAACGACCGGGATATTTTAATACATACTCGAAAGACTGAGAGCGCTTTCCTGAACTCTCCCCTGTTTTCCCGGGAGAAGCTTCCAAACTTTGCTCGTTCAGAGATTCCATTACTTCATCCGCTGAGATGTTATATGCTGTTAACCTGTCCGGTTTAAGCCAGATACGCATGGCATATTCACGGGTTCCCAGGATATCGGCAAAACCTACACCGCTTACCCTTCTCAATTCAGACATTACGTTGATATCTGCATAGTTGAAAAGGAATTTCTGGTCGGCTTTAGGATCATCACTGTACAGGTTAATATACATCAACATGTTGGGTTCTTCACGGGTGATCTTTACCCCTTCACGCACTACCAAAGGCGGAAGTTTATTGACCACTGAAGATACACGGTTCTGCACGTTTACTGCAGCTACGTTGGGGTCTGTCCCCAGATCAAATACAATCTGAATGGACGCTTCCCCGTCATTTCCGGCATCCGAAGTCATATATTTCATACCGGGAACACCATTTAATCCTCTTTCCAAGGGGATGACTACGGATTTAATCAACAGTTCGTTGTTGGCTCCGGGATATTCCGCGGTGATATTTACTTTAGGCGGAGAAATGGATGGAAACTGGGTCACCGGAAGTTTCACCAATGACAATATTCCCATAAATACAATAATCAATGAGATTACTATAGACAGAACTGGTCTGCGAATGAATTTCTTAAACATACTGCTTCATTTTAGAGACCACTACTCTGCTTTTAATTTCAATGATTGAAGAACTTTCTTAGGATCCTGGAATTTTGTTTTCACTTTTTGATCATCCTTTACTTTCTGAACGCCTTCCAGAAGAATCTGATCTCCTTTTGAAATTCCTGATCCTACCACATACAAGTCCTGAAGTTCATAGGCTACTTTGATATTTCTGGATTTTGCCACTCCATTTTTATCAATGACAAATACATATTTCTGATCCTGAATTTCATAGGTAGCTTTCTGTGGAATGATCAATGCATTATGAACCGGCATTGACATCTGCACTTTTCCGGTTTCTCCGTTTCTCAGAAGCTTGTCAGGATTAGGGAATTTCGCACGGAAAGCAATATTTCCAGTTTCATTATCAAATTCTCCTTCAATGGTCTGAATTTCTCCTTTTTGGGTATACATTTCTCCGTTTGCTGTAATCAGAGAAACCTGGTTACTTCCTCTGTCTGCAGCGTGAGTCTGATAGCTCAAATATTCAGGTTCAGAAACATTGAAATAGGTGTAGATACTGGTATTGTCTGATAACGAAGTCAACAGATCTCCTTCATCTACAAGGCTTCCCAATTTCAGTGGAATTCTGTTAATAATCCCTGAAAACGGTGCTTTGATATCAGTAAAAGAAAGGTGGATCTGAGCCAGTTTCATTTCTGCATTGGCAGCATCCAATTTAGCTTTTGCCATTGCTCTTTCATTTTTAGAAACGATGTTGTTTCCTGCCAATGTACTGGCGTTTTTCAGCTCAATAGAAGCCTGTTCTACTTCTGCTTTTGCTTTTAATAATTCTGCCTGGTACAATTTAGGCATGATTCGGAACAATGTTTGTCCGGCCTGTACATATTGTCCTTCATCTACAAAGATTTTTTCCAGGAAGCCTTTTTCCTGAGCTCTCACTTCAATGTTTTTTACAGATTGGATCTGAGCAACATATTCTTTGTTGATTACGGTATCCATTACCACAGGGGACGTCACCGGATAGACGGTAACTTCTTCTTTTTCTTCTTTTTTCTTATTGCAGCCAACCGCCAACAGAAGGGCACTCAGCGCAATTCCCGAAGCAACTCTTTTTATCATAATTCTAGAGTTTATATAAATCGTTAATGTTTTGATAGAAATAAAAAACGGTAATAAAAGGGGTACGATGTGATGATTACCGGCATACACAACGCAAGTGCTTTCCACCCGGAATCAGGCAGAAAATAAATAGAACGGAGAATTTTTAAATTCTAATGGAACGGATAAGAATAAATCTTTTGGTGGCTAAACCAAGAACAAAGCCATGAATATCCGGTTTTGACCGTTTATAGCTTTTTAATCCAAAAATATAGACCAGACTGAAAACTCCGGCAATAACAACAATAGCCTGCCATACATCAGACAGCTGGAAATCATTTTCGGTAAGTTCTAAAGTGGAATTGTCTACACTATCAGCCATCTGCTGAACGGAAAGTTTTTCAAAAGTCTGATTCAGTCGGTTGGCTCTTTTTGGCATATGATGAGAAACATGACCGTTATAGTCGTTTCGGAGCGTTTTAACATCAAGTCTGCTTTCTACTACAAAGAGCAGAAAAAGACCGGTTAAAAAGTATACTATAAAGTTTCTCATTTTGAAGTTGCAAATGTACACCCAGATTATGATATTATCATCATGGATTAACAAAATTTAACTCTTCTTTAAAATACCTGAATCCAAAAATGTGATAAATATTAAATATTTCTTTTATTCAAGCGTATTCTGAGCAATTCTGACATCTCATCTGTGCATGTTTCAAATTTCAAAAAGTAAGCCACTTTTGTTGATTTAAGGAAATTTTAATTTTAAAGCTGTTTCATTTTTGAACATTTTAAATGGCCTGGCTGGCTGTTTTGAAAATTTTTCTATTCCAACCTAAACTTTATCATAAATTATAATTATTAACATTTACTTATTGTTACTCTCTTTTTTTTGAATTATTTTTGCCGAAAATTAACACAACAAATGAAAAATGAAAAAAAACAACTTTATACTACTGAAAGCAAGTTCGTTAAAAACCCTGAATTAACGACAGTTATTCTTAATCTTCCACAATAATTATTACATTCCGTTTCGTGAATATTGTTTCAAAAAACAGTGAGTTAAATAACCTAAAACTTTAATTTTCTGTTAGTTTATGAAAAATTAACACATATTTATTAAAAATATTTGTAAATTTATATAGCATTAACAGCATAATTCATGAAACACTTTAAAATCACTTATCACTATGAAAAAATTATTATTACCAGTCCTTTTCGGATTGACCATTATTTCCCTGACAGCGTGTAAACATCCCGGAAAAGAAGCTGAAACAATTACTGCTGTTGCTCCAGAAAATACAGATGACATTTCAAAAAATGTGTATGTTGACAGCTATGGAGAAAAAATAGAAGTGACTATCAACAACACCAAAAATACAGCAACAATACATTTAAACGGCAAAACTTTTGACCTTAAAAAAAGTGATGCTTTACCTGACTATACAGCCTCCAATGAAGAATATCAATACTCTGATATTAAAGGCAATATCACTTTTCTGAAAAAGAATGTTGATATGGTCCTTTTCCATCTTAAACAGGCAAAAAAAGAGTCTGGTCCTGCAAAAATGGCATCGTATTAGCATAGGGATTAGCAATTCACATTAAAAAAATAAACATTATGAGAAGTTTATATTATTATTTTTCGGCACTTGTTATCGCAGCATTTTTAGTGGTTTCTTGTAAAACACAAAATGCTCAAAAAGCAACTACAGATATTACAGGAAAAACGTGGAAGCTTACTGAGCTTAACGGGAAGCCGATTGAATTGAAAAACCCTAAAAACAATCCTTATTTCAAGCTTGAAATGGATGGAATGAGATATCAGGGACATGCAGGATGTAATGGTTTAGGAGGAACATTTGAGATCAAACCTGAAATAATGAGAATTAAATTCAATCAGGGAATGTCTACCATGATGGCTTGTGAGGATCTTGATATTGAAAATCAATTTACCAAAGCAATCCTTGCAGCAGATAATTACTCTGTAAACGGAAATACACTGACTTTAAACAAGGCAAGAATGGCTCCTTTAGCTAAATTTGTACTTCAATAATAGGATCTCGCTTAATATTTCACTTAAATAAAATAAAATACGCTTCATCATGATGAAGCGTATTTTTATTTGGCAATTCTATTTTTTCTTATTATACATGATATAACAGATCAAAAGGCTGATATTCACCAGAACTGCAAATGCATTGGATACAATGATAGGTAGTTCGTCTTTGGCAAAGCCGTACCATACCCATAAAGAGAGTCCTGAAATCAGGACCAGCAGCATGAGTAAAGAAATATCTTCTACATTCTTTTCTCTGATTACCTTTATAAGTTGTGGGATCATTGAAACGGAAGTAAGAACTCCGGCCACTATACCTAATATATTTTCATTCATAAATTTTCACCTTTTATTATCTGCACTAAGATACACTATTGAAATCTCTTCCATGAAACTTCTTCGTGCAGTGGGATATCTTCCTCCATAAAACGGAATAAATCTCTCGAAAAATAGCATCCATTAAGAATACCACGGGCTCCAAGTCCATTAAAGACATAAAGATTGCTGAATGTTTCGTGCCTTCCTATGATAGGTCTTCTGTCTTTTACAGTCGGGCGGAATCCGAAATGTACTTCTTCTACTTCAAAATCATAAGGATAAAATTCTGAAAGTCCCTTCACAAGTTGTGCAACTGCAGACTCATCAATGTGATGGTGAAGCTGCTCCCTGTCATAAGTTCCTCCATAAAAATACAGCCCGTTACCGGTTGGGAATAAAAAATGTTTCTTTTTAATGGTTATATTTTCCGGAAGAGGTTGTGACAGTTTCACTTTTATATGGTGACCTTTATTCGGGGTTACTGTAATCTCTGAAAAGTAAGGATTCTCCTTCACTCCCATTCCTTCACAAAATATAATATTCTTGAAAGTATAATCCTTATAGATGGATTCAGATGGGTTCAATTTTGAATAATCGAATTTTTCTTGTACCAGATGATCATTTTTTTCAAAATAATTGAATAGACCACCGAAAAATCCATTAACATTAAGTCTTGCAGATTGATTGACCTTTCCGGTAAGAAAATCGTTTTTTACTATATTTAAACGATCAAAATTTTGATCAAGAAAATGTGATAATTCTTCATTTTCTGATTTTTTCAACCATAAATTCTGTTCATTCTCATCATGAAAAATTCTGTGGATGGGAGCATTGATCAGATAATTTTCTCCGGTATATGATTCTATTTCCTTTAGACTTTCTTTGAGAAAATCTATTTGTTCCTGTGCTTTCCAGAATGTGGTAAACTTTTTTAGCACAACGGGATTGATAATTCCTGCTGAAACCTGAGAAGCACTTCTTCGTCCTTCTGTAAAGATCACAAAAGACTTGTTGTTTTTAATTAGCTGATGAGCTAAGAAAAGCCCGGCATATCCATCTCCTACAATAATATAATCTACATTTCTCATAATAAAAAAACCTGAGTAAAAATACTCAGGTTTTCTATAAATATCAAGTGAAATCTAGTAATTCCACATATCATTTTCCATATCAAGAATCTGTCCTTTGATTCTATCACTTTCTTCCAGTTGTTCATCGGCATTTTTAGGAATATAATCCTTAATAGTACCATCTCCTAAACCAGCTGAAGACTTATAAATGATAGAAGAGAATCTTCTTGCATTGATAACATCATCGAAAGATAAGTCAGCAGACGAATTTTTTCTGTTGAAAACAAAATTATTCGCCAAAACATCACGAGCACTTGGATAATAGATCCAGAACAGATCAATTAACTCATCGTTACTTGCAATAGGCTTACCATCTGGCCCGATAACTCCCTGTACTGCAGGATCCGGTCCCATAGCAGCAATACCAAGAGGTCTGTATTTCATTTGCCCGTCTCTCTTATCAATAAACCACATACCCATGATTTTAAGAACTTTTACTTTATCAGTAGTTGTCTTAAATACGTCAGTATATTGCTTTTTTTCTGCTTCTGTAAGTTGTCTTCCAGAGTTTAAGATATCAATAGCAGCATCATTGATGATCACTTTTTCCAATCTTTTCTGAATTCCTTCAGGGGAAAGTTTTACAGTGAAGTTTTCATCATCATATACCTGCTCAATTTTTCCACTTAAAGCTGCATCCAACAATAATTGGTATAGAGATCTTGTAGGAGAAGAAAGAAGGCCATCCGGATTATCATAGTAGAATGGCTGGTTGATCTTATCATTCATATCAATGATCTCCCATACAAACATACTTTTAAGGATATCTTTGTCTTCTACGAAACCATACTCAAGAGGCTTTACTGTTTTATCTACAATAGTATCACCAACTTTTTGTTTGTTTTCTGCTCTCATCTGTCTGAACTCTTCCGGAGAGGATGCATTCAGAATAGTCTGGGAAAAAGCAAATCCCGAAACTAATACTAAAAGGGTGCTAATATATTTTTTCATAATAAATTACAATTTTAGTCCTATGGAATGTTAATGATTATAGGAGTAATGTTTTTAATAACCTGTCCATCTAAACCTTGAGCAGTAACTTTAATATCAAAGATAGAAACTACATCTCCAGATCTAAGATTCTTCACTAATCCAGCAGCATCATCTAATGAATTTCCATGAACTAATAGCGCTGCTCTACCTGGTACTCTTACCATAAACTGAGTTACAGTAAATGACACAGGGAAGTCAAAGTCAGGGATTGCTGCCTGAACAGATTGGTTAGGAATAGAAGTTGCCGGCATAGACACAATACTTTGTCCTCTAATCTGACCTTGTGGTGGTGGTACATTTTTAATTCTGTATTCAAACACCTGAGACACTGATTTTCCGTAAGGATCTGTTCCTGACAATGTTAACTTAACAGTAGTACCTGTAGTTGGTTTTACAATCCATTTTCCTGGGCCTGTACTTCTTACAGATGCACCTGGAGCAGATAATGAAAGTTTAGAATTGTCAGCTCCTAAGATTGATCCTGAAACAGGGTTCTCAAGTCCTCTATACATTACATTCATTTTGTCTGCAGAAAGTAATAATCCTTTTTCAAGTTTTACTTCTCTTGGTCCTGCAATTACATTATAAGTATGTGTCCAAGGGAAGCTTTGCGGCTTACCTGAAGCATCCGTTAATGTAATAGTACCTCCCAATTTATGTTCACCAATTCCAGAACCTGAAATTGCGATAGAACCTTTACCGTTTTCTACTTTACTTACTCCAGAAATACTGATCTTATTACTGTTAGAATAAGTACCTAGCATTACTTTTACTTCAGCCTGTTTTCCTGCCTGGATATCCACCGGACCTGAAACGATAGGCTCGTAGCTTGAGAATTTAATACTCGCATCCACTTTTTCCTGAAGTAATAATGCCAATGCATCAGACTGAACGTTTCTGGCATCATTTTGGATAATCTCCAAGTTAGATATTGCAGCAATTAGAGGCTGATGATAAAATTTATTCTGGAACCAGGTCTTTTCATTTGGAGATGTTCCTTTAGGATACTCCGCGATAAGAGACTTGTTAGCTCTTGCCACTAAATCCTGTAACTGAGCATTGCTTCCGAAAGTAGCATTGATGTAGTTTCTTACGTCATCAATTTTAGCTTTCAGGTCTAATGCATTCTTAGATGGAGTATTTTCATCTCCTTCTTTGAAGAAATATTCAGTAGTGGCTTCGTTGTTGTTCAATGCAGCAAAGTTTTCACTTACGTCAATATCTTTTCCTGTTTTAGGATCTTTGTCGTGAAACTCAGATTGTTTCTTCAACAAATCTTTAATATCCTGAGCAGATTTTACCAATGCATCAATTTTGGTTTTCAATACTTTGTACTGAGACCAAGGCTGTGCATAAGTATCCGGAACTTGCTGAGCCTTAGCTTCCAACGTTCTTTCAAAGATCTTCTCGTTCTTTTTTTCTGTTAAAGTTCTGGTTTCATTCAATGCTCTGGTAGAGTCATAGTATGATCTGATGATTTCTGCATCAATATTTAGGGCCATCATCGCGATGAACACCAAATACATCAGGTTGATCATCTTCTGACGAGGGGTCTGTTTTCCTTGTGCCATTCTCTTTTCTTTGTTTTTTGATTAAGTAGTTAAATTTAGAAATGGTTAGGAATTAAGACTTCATAGCAGTTAGCATACCACCATAAACTCTATTTAAGTTATTAAGATTAGATGTTAAACCTTGTAGCTCTTGGTTGAATTTTTCAGATTGCTCTGCAGATTTCTGCATATCAGCAACGTACTTGTTAGCAAATTCAGATTGTCTCTTACCGCTTTCAAGTTGCATTGCATAAAGAGCATTCATGCTTTCCATATGCTGAGCTGCTTTATTTAATTGATCGTTATATTTATGAGTAGAAGCAGATACGTCAACAGTTTGATTGATTTGATCAACAGAGTTTGAGAATTTATCAATTCCTGTTCTTAATCTTTCAAATAATTGAACATCTAATCTAGCATCTTCAAGCATTTTATCCAATTTGTTAGAAAGAGAGTTTTCTAATTCAGCAAATTGAGCTGCAGCGTTATTATTTCTAGAAGACACATTAGAGTGTAAAGGATTTGGGTTTGCATGCTTATCTAATAACTCAGGATAAACATTTTCCCAAGCATAAGACTCTTCTGATTTTGGAGGGTCAAATGCAAAAATGATAAAGATAATTGCCTCAGTAATAAGCCCCACAGTAAGAGCAATATTCCCGTTAATTGGTCCCAAGGTAATGTGAGTAATTTTAAGCCAAGCTCCAAGAATTACAATTGCAGCACCGAATGAATAAAAGAAATTCATCCAAGCATCTTTAGTCTTAAACATATTGAGTTAGTTTTTTTAATGTTAAATAAAATTGTTATTGAAAAATTGTCTGATTAATTTCTGTTAACTCTTCTTGGTTTAACAGCGGCTTCAGGGATGTCCTGTACAGTTCTGAATCCAATATAGCTTCTTGCGGAATCTTTTCTTTCCCAATCTCTAGCACCTGTCATTAGTGCATATCCTATATCTTTCCATGATCCACCTCTTACAGATTTCTTCGTATCCATCTTATCTTTAGTAGAAGGATTTAATGTAGAAGAGAATCCTGAAGAAGAATTGTTAAATGAAGATAGTGTCCATTCAGAAACGTTTCCAGCCATATCAAATAACCCAAACCCATTTTTCTTAAATTTCTTAACTGGAGCTGTATATGTATAAGTACCTTTTTTCTCATCTTCCATGTAGTTACCTCTCTTCGGCTTAAAGTTAGCCAGATAGCAACCTCTGTCATCCATTAAATATGGACCACCCCAAGGATAAGTAGCATTTTGCATACCTCCTCTTGCAGCATATTCCCATTCAGTTTCAGTTGGAAGACGGAACTCTAATGGTCTTTGTTTTTTTCTTTTTAAGCTTTCGTTGTAATCTGTTTTCAATTTAGATCTGAAGTTACAATAAGCCCTTGCCTGATCCCAGGTAACCCCAACAACAGGATAGTCTTTATAAGCCTTGTGCCAGAAATACTGTTCAAACAATGGCTCATTGTAAGCAAAGTGGAAATCTTTTACCCAAACTGTAGTATCAGGATAGATCGCGATACTTTCGCTTTTCAGGTAATTAGCTCCTCTTTCGTTATCTGCAACTGCAGCGTCCATATCTCCCCAACGGTAAGTATATTTCAGCTTGCTTACATCTAAAATTCTTTCGTTTCCAATTCTTGAAGAAGAAGGCAGATACAGAGATTCCAGAACTTCTGCGTATTCTACATCCGGATATTTTGATGTGCTCCAGTGTAAAGGAATTTTCCAATCTAATCTTTTGCTGGCATCATAGCTTCCGTCTTCCCGGCCACCCTGGCCTTCCATATATTCTTGATAAGGTGTTAAATTTTCTTCTTTTTTAGCAAGGTATGCATAATCCCCTATGCTGGCCCCTTTACGTCCGCCTTCATCACCACCTTCTCCGGCAGCTTCAGCAAGTAAAGTTCTCGCGATAGAGTCTCTTACATAATTGATAAATACTCTGTACTCTGAGTTGGTAGTTTCTGCTTCATCCATGAAGAAAGAAGAAACAGTAACAGTCTTCAATGCTGCTTTTTCAGGAGTATTTGTTGGATCCTGGTCTGCTAAACCAGCAACAAATGAACCTGCAGGAATTGCAACCATTCCGTATGGTCTTTCCGCAACAAATGATTTAGTTTTTTCTCTTGGTATCAATTCTCCTTTTGTTCCTGGCTTCCCTACAGAAGAGCTGCCACCACCTGAACAAGATACCGATGCTACCGACGCAGACAATAATAAAAGAAATATCCTTTTCATGTTAATTTTTATAATTAAGCCGTAAATATATAATTTTTTTAAGAAACTTTTAAGATTTTTTTTGAAATAACGGAAGAAATCTAAATTTATTTTATTTACAACAACTTTTTATTCCACGGTAACAGATTTTGCAAGGTTTCTCGGTTGATCTACGTTGGCTCCTCTATATACTGCAATATAATAAGCAAGCAGTTGCAGAGGTACGGAAGCAACGATTGGAGAGAAACATTCTGAAGTTTCAGGGATTTCGATAACATAATCTGCCATTTCGCTCACCTGACGGTCTCCTTTATTAACTACAGCGATAATTTTTCCTTTTCTCGCTTTAATTTCCTGAACGTTACTTACAATTTTATCATAGTGGCCTTTTCTAGGTGCTATAATTACAATTGGCATGTTTTCATCGATCAGGGCAATGGGACCGTGCTTCATTTCTGCAGCCGGGTATCCTTCTGCATGGATGTAAGAAATTTCTTTTAATTTTAATGCTCCTTCTAAGGCTGCAGGATAGTTGTATCCTCTTCCTAAATAAAGGAAATTGGTAGCTTTCACAAAATCTTTTGCAATATTCTGCGTAAGCTCATGGGTAGTATTCAACACTTCTTCAATTTTCTTAGGAATAGCATCAAGCTCAGCAATTAAGCTCATAAATTCAGCGTTTCCTAAGTTTCCGTTGTGTTTTCCTAATTTAAATGCAATTAAAGTAAGAATGGTAAGCTGCGCCGTAAATGCTTTGGTAGAAGCCACCCCGATTTCAGGACCGGCATGGGTATATGAACCAGCATCTGTAATTCTTGCAATGGAAGAATCTACAACATTACATATACCATATATAAATGCACCTTTTTCTTTTGCTAATTTTAAAGCAGCCATCGTATCTGCTGTTTCTCCGGACTGAGAAATGGCAATCACCACATCTTTATCTGTAATGATCGGGTTTCTGTATCTGAACTCTGATGCGTATTCTACTTCAACAGGAATTCTTGCATATTCTTCGATCAGATATTCTCCGATAAGACCTGCATGCCAAGAAGTACCACAAGCAATGATGATAATTCTGTTGGCATTTTTAAATCTTTCAACATGATCCCAGATTCCAGCCATTTTAATTACTCCTTCATCTACAAGAAGTCTACCACGCATTGTATCGTGTACAGATTTAGGCTGCTCAAAGATCTCTTTAAGCATGAAGTGTTCGTATCCACCTTTCTCAATTTGTTCAAGGCTTAATTTAAGCTCTTGAATTTCCGGCTCAATTTTAGAGTTTTCACTGATGGTTCTGATATCTACTCCATTTTCCAGAGAGATCGTTGCCATATGTCCTTCTTCAAGATAAATAGCTTCTTTTGTAAATTCTACGAAAGGAGAAGCATCAGAAGCAATAAAGTATTCTTTATCACCGATTCCGATTGCTAAAGGAGATCCTAATCTTCCTACCACCAATACTCCAGGATAATCTTCATGAAGCGCAGTAATTGCATATGCTCCATATACTTCATTCAAAGCATATCTCACTGCAGTTGGGAAGTCGATATCCGGATTAAGATCCATAAAATACTGGATAAGGTTTACCAGTACTTCCGTATCTGTTTCTGATTTGAAAGTAAACCCTTTTTCAGTAAGCATTGTTTTAATGGTATCATAATTTTCAATAATACCATTATGTACAATTGCAATTTTTCCGTTGTTTGACAAGTGCGGGTGGGAATTTCTGTCACTTGGAACTCCGTGGGTAGCCCAACGGGTGTGTCCCATTCCAATTTTAGCCTTTCCTTTTAGTTCTTTTGAAATATTCACCAAATCCTCCACTTTACCTTTTGTTTTTTCTACTTCCAGTTTGTTACCTGGTCCTTCTAAAACAATTCCGGCACTGTCATACCCTCTATATTCCAATCTTCTAAGACCATTAATTACAATTTCATAAGCGTCTTGAAAACCTGTATATCCTACTATTCCGCACATATTTTATTTTGTATAGTGTTGTTTGTTTATTGTGTTCTATTTTTTCGTACCATAAGTCACCATTAGCTGGATTCTCTTAGGGTTGGTATTCGTTTTATCAGTTCCTATCAGAATAATTCTGTTCATGTCAAATGCTCTTGTCGTATTACGAACACCTAAAAGGGTTCCTGTAGTACTTGCTGCAAATGCTCCCGCACTGATTATTAATGGCTTATTAACAATCGGCTGTGTAGCATCTCCAACTGTTTCTGTTTTTCCTTCAACGATATCCTTGATTGTTTTTGTGACTACAAAATCATAATAACCTGGCTCAGGTTTCTCACTAAAATAGTACAATCCAAGTCCGTTTGTCAGATCTGAAGTGAAAGCTAATTTTGAATAATCAATTTTACCGGCATTTAATGTATTGTTTAATAGTGTAAACTTACGATCTTCAGTAGAGCCAGTATTTTTCCAGGTTGAAGGATCCAGATATACTCTGATCTTAGCACTTACAATGCCCGCTTTATCTTTGGTATAGATATCCTTAAGTTTTGCGATAGTCTCATCCTGAATTTTTACCACTACAGAAGGACCTCCCATTCCCTGAACAAAAAGTTTTGCATCACCTTCGTTAGGATTACTTTCTGATAATGCATCTTTAACAGGTGTTCCTAATCTGTTATATTCAACCAATCCGATATGTGCATTGGCACTTCCTAAATTAAAATTAAGTGTTGCCTGCGGTCTTGTGGTAGTTCCATTATCAGTTTTATCATATTTATAGTACATGATAACCTGCAGGTCATTAGGAGAAAACTGATACAGATATCTGTCTGTTTCGTCTACAGAAATTTTTATTCCCTTAAAATATCTGATAAAGTTAGCAGCATCCTGAAGTTCAGGTTTTCCTTTTTTATCAAGAATATGAGTCTGGAAGAAATCTGTGTTACTCAATTTCATTCTGAATCCTAAGTTTCCTGAAAATACAATTGAATTGTCAGATTTTTTTGTAATAGATAAAGAACTCACGTTACCATCAAATACTCCTGAACCTAATAGTTCACCAGTACTTATTGATGCATTGGAACGTTTTAGGGCATCATTATTTGCATCCAGGAACGTAGTCACTTCATGTACATTGATTTTCATTGATTTTGAAGCACCTCCTATTTTACCGTATTTACGAACAGGATATGTTTTCTTCTCAATGGAAACTTCTGTAGCTACTCCGTCTACCGGGAAATCAGTTTTCGTGTATGTATTTGTTCTTAATGAATCGCTGCTTTCAAAGAAGTAAGTATTTGAAGCTGTATTTGCAGGTGGTCTTACTACAAGGACTACGGAATCTACTTTTGGATTCGCGCCATTGAAGTCGAAATTATCTGTTGGCATTCTCAGCTGGGTAACATAAGATGCTCTCTGCATTCCAAACTGGGATTCAGTAAAGGCTCCAAGAACAGCAACATTTGTGGTAACGCCTGATTCGCTCAGCCCACTGATCAATCTTGAAGCATCACTTCTGATGGAATCATTATTGTCATAATTGTATGCTATAACAGGATATGCAATTTCATTGCCTTGTGCTGCATCACCATTAAACAGCTGCTCACCAAGAGAATCCGGATCCGGTTCACAGTTATAAAGCAATGCACTTCCAAAAATCGCCAATAAAAGCATGGCGAAGGTCTTTTTAAGATTATGAGTCATTAAAAATGTGTTTTTAATAAAGTTGATTTATAGAATCTACGTCCAGATACTCCGATTTCTGGGTTGCTGTTTCGTTGAAAGCCTTATCCAGGTCTTCATCCAGAAACTCGTCACCTTTTACAACGGCATCTACGTAGTTCATACTTTCGATAACAAAACTTTTAATAGTTGGGTTATCTAACGCTTTTAACCCTGAAATATTATCAAACTGCAGCTTTTCATCGATCTTTTTGTCCAGGTCAGCATCTTTCTCATTGTAAAGAGAAAGTACAATTTTTGCGTCCTTGAAATAAGTATCTGATTCGTAGTAAGTTTTAAGATAAATTGGAACAAAAGAAGACATCCATCCATTCAAATGGATAACATCCGGCACCCAGTTTAGTTTCTTAATGGTTTCAATAACTCCTCTGGCAAAGAAAATAGCTCTTTCGTCATTGTCTTCGAAAGGGTTTCCTTCATCATCGAAATAATATTGTTTTCTTTTGAAGTATTCTTCATTGTCAATAAAGTAAACCTGAAGTCTTTCCCCCGGAAGAGACGCTACTTTAATGATTAGAGGCTGGTCCAGGTCATTGATAATAATATTCATCCCTGAAAGACGGATTACTTCATGAAGCTGGAATTTTCTCTCACTTATTTGTCCAAATCTTGGCATAAAAACTCTTACATCATTGCCTTCTTGGTGCATCTTAAGTGCCATTTTGTTTACCACTGCAGCCATATTTGTATCTTCCTGATATGGATACATCTCTGTAGTAATGTACAGTATTTTTTGATTCGGCATAAACTTTCTATCTAATTTTTGTAAAAATGCTTTAATGTGCAAAATTACAAAAAAACATCCAACATTATTTTAATTAACATTTTTTTACGAAAATTCCCTTTTTCAAATTATTAAAAGTACATATTATTATGCGATATTTTTAGTATTTTTGAAATAGTATTAAAATAAACTATGGAAGTTCTAAAAAACAGAAAAGTCCTTCAGGATTTCATTGAAAGACAGAAAGAAATGGGAAAAAGAATTGGCTTTGCCCCTACTATGGGTGCCCTGCACAATGGCCATCTTTCTCTGTATGAAGAGGCAAGAAAAGAAAATGACCTTGTCATTTCATCAATTTTTGTAAATCCAACCCAGTTCAACAATCCTGAAGATCTTGAAAAATATCCAAGAGATATCAACAGGGATATTCTTATTCTTCAGAATTCAGGTCTTGTAGATGCTGTTTACATCCCGGAAGTAGCTGATATTTACCCTGAAAAAGCAGAAAGCCAATCATATGACTATGACGGATTGGAAAATGAGATGGAAGGCAAATCAAGACCGGGGCATTTCAATGGGGTAGGAACTGTTGTAGAAGAGCTTTTCAGACAGGTACAGCCTGATAATGCTTATTTTGGTGAAAAAGATTTTCAGCAGCTTGCTATTATTAAAAAAATGGTGGAGAAAAAGCATCTTCCCGTTAAAATAACAGGAGTTCCTATTTACAGAGCAGAAAACGGACTCGCATTAAGCTCAAGAAACCAAAGACTTCATGAAGACCGAAAAGAAGCTTCTAAAGTAATTTATGAGACTTTAAAAAAAGTAAACGACTGGTTCAGGACTGTGAGTATTCCGGAAATTAAGGAAAGAGTAGCTGATATTTTTGATGATCAGCAAGGCATGAAGCTTGAATATTTTCTGATTGCTGATGAAAACACATTACAGGAAACTGACTTTTTCTATAAAGACAGAAATTTCAGAGCTTTCATTGTAGTTGTAGTAGATGGAGTGAGATTAATTGACAATATGCATCTGGATTAATCTTTATCCATTACAATATACTATCCCCGGCTGAATCAGTTGGGGATTTTTCTTGAATCTATCAACAAAAGATTAGGGAAGGCTTAGTTTATACAAAAATCAAAGGCCTCCTGAAGGAAGCCTTTGAAACACCAAATCACAAAATATTAATATGAAAAAAATTTACTTTTCAGTAAACTTGTGACCCGGCTGGGATTCGAACCCAGGACCCATACATTAAAAGTGTATTGCTCTACCAGCTGAGCTACCGAGTCGGCCACAATTAAAATGAAATAAATTTCAATATTAATTATAAAATTTTCTTTGCAGTGCCTGCGACTGGACTCGAACCAGCACATCCTTAGGAAACCACCCCCTCAAGATGGCGTGTCTACCAATTTCACCACGCAGGCAATAAAATTACAAACTAAGTAATTATTATTGCTAGTGACCCGGCTGGGATTCGAACCCAGGACCCATACATTAAAAGTGTATTGCTCTACCAGCTGAGCTACCGAGTCGGCCACTTGTGTAACAAGTTTTCATTTAAGTAATGTCCCTTGTTTTAAGTGGTGCAAAGATATGACTTTTTTCTTTATCTCAAAACTTTTTCGCAAATTTGTTTAAAAAAAATTCATGGTAATTTCATTGATCGGATACATGGGAAGTGGCAAATCTCACATTTCCAAAATATTAAGCGAAAAAATAGATTTTAAATTAATTGATCTCGATAAAGAGATTTCCAGAAGAAATAAATTAACCATTCCTGAAATTTTTGAAAAAAAGGGAGAGATTTACTTTAGAAAGCTGGAAAGAGAGGCGCTTGAAGAGATATTGGCTTCTGAAGAAAATGTGGTTTTAAGTCTTGGCGGAGGAACTCCCGTTTATTATAATAACATGGAAATCATCAATCACAATTCCAAGAGTGTTTTTTTAAGAACAGGAGTAGGAACACTGGTTGAAAGACTTTCAAAACAGAAGGAAAAAAGACCTTTGATTGCCAATATATCTGATGAAGACCTGCCGGAATTCATTGCCAAGCATTTATTTGAAAGGAATCAGTTTTACAGCAAAGCACAATTCACTGTAGGGACAGATTCCCGAGAACCGGAAGACATTGTGAACGAAATAATAGAAAAGCTCTATCTCTAGAGCTTTTTTATTTTACTATTAATCTTCATCATCAGTTTCATTGCCTGTCTCTCCAAAGAAATCGTCCCAGTCTGTAAAATCAGAATCGATATCGTTTCCTACGTAGTCGTCCATCTCTCTTCTGTCTTTTTTGGTAGGTCTTCCCTCTCCTTTATTTCTGTAATAGTCTTGTGACATTTTACGGAGTTTCAACAGTTCGTACTGCTCCTTATCTGTCACATCCTGGATATGAAGAGGCACCAGCTTGGCTCCAATTCTGCTTTTAGGAATCTGAATTACCTTTATTTTATAATCAATTTGATTCTTACGGATTTTAATAGTATCTCCTTCTTTTACCTCTTTAGATGACTTTACGGCAGACGTTCCTATAGAAACTCTGTTCTTTTTAATCTCCTCTGCTGCAATACTTCTCGTCTTATAAAAACGAATGCTCCATAAAAATTTATCTATTCTCATAATTTTTTATACTTTTGCCGTTATATTATTTGTAAAGTAATTAAAGTTTTTTGAAATGAAAAAAATATTTTTATATATCCTTGCAGGATCTTTGTGTTTTACTGCTTGTAAGAAAGATGATGACACATCACCCTATGTAGAACCGGAAGATATTGCTACGCAAAACACCTATGATGATCAGGCAATTAAGAAATTCATGGATGAGAATTATCTCGATGCGCAGGGTAATATAAAAGCTTTCAGCTCTACAGACACGTCAGATGATAATGAAAAGAAATTATCTGAACTGTCGCCTGTAACTCTTCCTTCAGGAACAATCTATATTATGAGAAGCGGTGCTCAGCCTGTTAATCCTACAGCTAATCAAACCATTAAGGATGATGATATTATCAAAATTATGGGAAGAGGATACTCGTATCTGGCCGTTAATTCTGATGGAAGCACTACATTTCAAGCAAAAGCTGCCTTTTTAAATACCATCGACGGAACGGGTGTTCCTGTTATTGACCCAATGTATTATTATGTAAAGAAATCAATATTGAACACTGTTACTACCCCTGATGCTGCAAAAAAAGCAAAATATTATCAAATTCCAGGATTTAGAGAAGCTTTACAGAAGTTCAAAGCATTTGATAATCTTACCGGTGAATCACCCTATAACTTACAGGGAGTAATCATCGTTCCTTCCAGAGCTGCTTTTGCAAGAAATCCTCATTATCCGTATCTAAATACTTCTTACAGAAATAAATCTTTTGTGTTCAACTTTCAGATTTATGGAAGAGAGGACAGACCAAGTGATGACAAACAAACACAGGAACAACAGCAATAAAATAAAAAATAATTATAAAAAAAACACCGTTATTCAAACGGTGTTTTTTTTATGATGTAAAATGTAATTACGGTCTTGCTTTCTGTTTTACATTTCCTAAGATATCAGGGAAATAAAGGTCTGCAAGGTGATCAAATTCATCTCCTCTCATAAACATGGTGGCATCTACTTCTTCATAAGAGCTTCTTCCTGCAGCAGCAATTAATTCATTACAGGTATGGAGTGTATTTTTGTGGAAGTGATATACTCTTTCTGCTTTATCTGTCACATCAAGTCCTTTAATAAGCATTTTATCCTGAGTTGCCACTCCCGTAGGGCAGTTGTTTGAGTTACATCTCAACGCCTGGATACATCCTAAAGAGAACATAAATCCTCTGGCATTGTTACACATATCTGCACCCATTGCGACTGCTCTCAGAATATCAAGACTGGTAAGAACTTTACCACTGGCAATCACTCTTAATTTACTTCTCAGATTATAGTTATTAAGTGTTCTGTTCACAAATATCAAAGCAGGCTCCAATGGCATCCCCACTCCATCAGAAAATTCTGGTGGTGCAGCTCCTGTTCCCCCTTCAGCTCCGTCTATAGTGATAAAATCAGGATAGATTTTCAAAACATTCATCTGTACACAGATATCTTCAAATTCTTTGGTATCACCGATACACAGTTTAAAACCGACTGGTTTCCCTCCGGAAAGGTCTCTCAATTGCTGTACAAACCTCAGCAATCCGGCTGCATCAGAAAAAGCACTGTGTGAGGGTGGTGAAATAACAGTCATTCCAGGTGTTACGTGACGAATTGCTGCAATTTCCGGTGTATTCTTCACTCCCGGAAGAACTCCTCCGTGTCCTGGCTTTGCTCCCTGTGATAATTTGATCTCAACCATTTTCACATTAGGAAGGGTGGAATATTTTGTAAATAATTCAGGATTGAATTTTCCTTCAGCGTCACGGCATCCGAAATATCCTGTCCCGATCTGCCAGCATAAATCTCCTCCTTCCATGTGATAAGGTGAAATTCCTCCCTCGCCTGTATTATGATAGAAGTTTCCTTTTTTGGCTCCTCTGTTCAGTGAGATCTGTGCTCTGTCACTCAATGCTCCGAAGCTCATCGCTGAGATATTGAATAAGGAAGCATGGTAAGGCTGTGTACACTGCTCTCCTCCTACCCATACTCTCGGAAGTTCTTCTGATGGCGATTTTGCATAAATAGAATGCTTAATCCCTTCATATTTTCTGTGATTTACTTCCAGCTGTGTACCAAAAGCTACCGTATCACTTAAATTTTTTGCACGTCTGTATACTGCAGAACGCTGGTTTCTTGGAAATGGTTTGCCATCTGTTTCCCTTTCAATAAAATATTGCTGCATTTCGGGTGAAATACTCTCGAAAAAATACCTGAAGTATCCCAATACAGGAAAGTTCCTCAAAATAGCATGTTTCGATTGGTAAGCATTGTAAACACCCAATGCATAAATTGCGGATAACAGTGTGGGTATCCAATAATGCGCTCTGATCAGTATTGCTATAATCCATGTAGCAACTACTAATACAATTCCCCAAGATAAAAACTTATCTCTCATGAATGTAGTATTTAAAGTTTAAAAATAAATTTAGTAGAATTTTTGCAAAGAGCCTATGCTTTTGCTAAAAAATTTTGGTAAGAAGATTGCACAGAAACTGTGCCATCTGACAGGATTTTTTCTAAATTTAGAAATTCGATTTGATTTACGGATGCAGGATCAAAGTCTTTCTGGACTCTCACATAGTTTTCTGTGAAGCCAAACATTTTTCCGTCTTTATTTTCGTGCTCCCAAAGAACAGGAAGCGTTTTTCCAAGTTGTGTCTGATAAAATGCCATTTTCTTCTTTTCAGAAAGAATTCTCAACATTTTATTACGTTTTTTTCTTTCCGCAACAGGAACTACTCCATCCATCGCTGCTGCTTCTGTATTTTCTCTTTCAGAATAGGTAAATACGTGAAGGTAGGTAATAGGAAGCTCATTAAGGAAATTATAAGTTTCCATAAATATTTCTTCTGTTTCTCCCGGGAATCCTACAATAACATCAACACCGATAGCCGCATGAGGCATAACCTCGCGGATCTTGTTCACTCTGTCATTGTAAAGCTTAGTCAGGTAACGACGTTTCATCTTTTTCAAGAGATCATCGCTTCCGGATTGTAACGGGATATGAAAATGCGGAACAAAGCTTTTGCTTTTAGAAACCAGTTCAATACTTTCATCTTTCAAAAGATTGGGTTCAATAGAAGAGATACGAATCCTTTCTATTCCTTCTACTTTATCCAGTTCTGAAATAAGATCAAGGAATGTATGCTCGTGTCTTTTATTTCCAAATTCTCCTTTACCATAATCCCCGATATTTACACCTGTAAGAACAATTTCTTTAATGTCTTTCGCAGCAATCTCCGTGGCATTTCTAAGAACATTTTCGATGGTATCAGAACGTGAAATTCCTCTTGCTAACGGAATGGTACAGTAGGTACATTTATAATCACAGCCATCCTGTACTTTCAGGAAAGCTCTGGTTCTGTCCCCAATAGAATAACTTCCGATAAAGAAATCGGTTTCTTCAATTTCACATGAATGCACTACGCCTTCACTCTCGGATTTCTCCAAATCATCCAGGTAGCTCAGAATATTGAATTTTTCTTTTGCCCCTAAAACCAGATCCACTCCTTCAATCTGTGAAATTTCTTCAGGTTTCAGCTGTGCATAGCATCCCACAATAACGACCAGTCCTTCCGGATTGGCTTTCATTGCTCTTTTCACGTGAAGTTTACATTCACGGTCAGCATTTTCTGTCACCGAACATGTATTGATCACATATACGTTTGCTTTTTCATCAAAACTTACCTTATCATAACCTGCATCTGTTAATTGACGGGCAATAGTAGATGTTTCTGCAAAGTTTAATTTGCAGCCAAGTGTATGAAACGCGGCAGTTCTATGAAAAGTAGACATTTGTTACTCCTGAATTTTATGGGTGCAAAGATAGTAATTTTAATAAGAATCCAAGATTGATTCAATCTATTGTTTATATTCATCCCTTACTTCGGGGCTGTTTTGAAAACAAACGGGTGATGAATTAGGATCCGGATCCTGACTTGAAAATTTGGTTTTCATTTCTTTATTAAACTGTTGAGATCTGTTTCTGGCAATTGAAAGTGTACTCCATCCTTCATTTTTTATCATTTTGGCGATGTAAATAATTTGTCCGATATGGTAAGGATAATGAGCCAACTGACGAAGGACTGCATCTATAACGGGGTGAGCTTCCCCTCTGATATAAGTTGTTGAATACATATTATCATCATTTATCTTTTCAAGGGCATCAAAAAAGCAAGCCCAACCTTTTTCCCAATATTCAACAATCTCTTCTTTTGTTGTAAATGTATTGACAAATTCTCCATCGCGGTTACGCCAGGATTTCTCTCCGTCTTCTGTCAGAAAATTGGTCCATCTTGAAAGCATGTTTCCCGCAAGATGCTTCACAATGATAGCAATAGAATTACTTTCTTCATTATACTGCCAGAACATCTGCTCATCTGTTAACTGTTCAAAAGTTTTATCACCAAGAGATTTATAGTATTCAAAACGTTTTACAAACAGGTCTTTCATTTTTTCTATTTTGATATTTAATTTAAAAACTTTTAAAAATAAAAACCACTTCAATTGAAGTGGTTTTTTCTATCTGTTTTATTTATTATTCTCTGTTTTTCACCAATACCCAACCTGTGAATTTAACTGCAGTATTCTTTTTATCATTTTCATTCCATGTGATAGAATACCAGTATGTTCCTGTAGGCACTCTTCTTCCACCGTGAGTACCATCCCATTTATAGCCATTTGATCTGTCTGCCTGGAAGATTTTATTTCCATAACGATCGAAAACATTCATGACCAGGTTTTGTTTGTTTGCCAGGGCTGAATAATCAATCACATCATTTATTCCATCTGCATTAGGAGTTATCACGTTAATCAAATTAGGGACAACGATTCCTATTTCTATCGGATCGCAATCATAAGCATCTTTTACATATACTTTATGATCTCCTCTTGAAAGGTTATTGAAAACATTGGAATCCTGCCAGATGATATTATCTATTGAATATCTATAAGCTGGAGTCCCCCCTAGTACAGATACTGTGATTGTATTGTTCGAAATATCAATACCGGAAACAACAGGCTGTTCGGAAGGGAGTACTTTTACCGTTTGTGTGGTAACACATTCTCCTGTTTTAAGTTTTACCCAATACACTCCTATTCCTGCTTTAATTGTCTGTGAAGTAGCTCCTGTACTCCACTCGTAGCTTTTAAATCCGGGACCTGCATCCAGAGTGGTTTGGTCTTCCGCACAAATAGTCACATCTTTAAGTTTATCAGAATAGACAGGTGGAATAACCACTAGAGTAACCTTAGCCACATTATAGCATCCCTGGGAATTAGAAACTCTTATGAACACAAATCCATTAGGTGCAATGTAATTATTGGCATTCAGAATTTCATTGGTCTGGTTAACAGCATCTGTTAATGAAGGATAATATTTTTTGGTTGGATTGGTTTGTCCGGTTACCGAAGCATTGATAAGATTGAAAGAAGCTGTAGATGGGCTGGCCTCGATGAAGCATGATCTCAGGGTTGTTTCATTCACAACCACAACCGGATAAAATTTCAAAGTAATCTGTGCCACTGCAGTACAGCCAAACTCTGAGATTACCTTTACATAGATTATTCCTTCTGCAGACACATATGCCATTGGGTTGGTTATCTCATTGGTTCCAGCATTGAGATCTGCCATTGTAGGATAATATTTCTTAGTAACATTTGGGTTTCCAATAACATCCGCTGTGGTTAAGTCAAACAAAGCTGTCCCAGCATTATTATTGTTACATTGGGTCAATGTTGCATTTTTTGCTGTAATAGAGCCATCTTTAAATTTAAATATTCCTACCTGTTTACACTTATTAAGCGGGTTAGACGCATTGGCCGGATCGGTATAATTGATACTGTAATAATAGACAGTTGTTGTATTTACAGTAATTGGAGCGGTGATAGGGTTATTGCCTGTTAAAGCATCATTCTGACTCAGGTGATAGCTTACCCCGAAATTTTGATTTCCATTGAGAATTCCTGAGGATAATGTAGAAAAATCGAATAAAGTTGTTGCAGAACAGATGACCACTTCTCTTGGATCAGCAGGATTGGCAGCCGGAATTCCGGGAGGATTAAAGGGCTGGGTCTGAATAGCCGGATCTGTAAATGGTGAAGCGAGTGTTGCAGTTCCTCCCCACGTTAAAGAAAACGGAGCCGTTGTAGAACTGGTACTGCTTACCCAATTGTCGATAAACAAATAATAAGTTTGTCCCGGTAAAACATCAAGATATTTACAATAAGGAGTCAGGGAACCTCCCGCAGCGCTTAAAATTGTGCTTGTCATATTCAATCCTGTAGCCGGCCCGGGTCCGATAACGGTTGCTGCATTACAACGTATCGGGGACCCCAAACTTCCACAGGTTACATTCGGACCAAAAATTGCCCAGTCGTAATCTGCATCCGGATTATTGGGTACAAGGTCAAAGGTAAGGGTACCTCCTGTAGCGATTGTAATTTTATACCAGATTGAGTTGTGCTCGCCGGTAAAGTCTATACAACTTCCTGAGTTGACCAATTCCTTTATATTACCATATCCGGTAGGGCTATACGTGATATTTGAATTTCCGCAGACGGAGAGTGCAGTAGCACAATCAGCCTGAGCATAGAAAGTATGAGATAGACATAGAAGTATAAAAAGTAAAAGTTTTCTCATAGATTTAATGTTTTTATGGTTATATCAGTTACACATTGTATTGATAATCAACACCCATCAAATATAACCCAATTTTAATTAAAAACAATAAAATCTAAATAATTTTAAACTATTACAAATTAAAACATCAATTGCTTTAAAATTATTCATCTTATCTCAGATTAAAGAACAAAATAGCCAAAAATAACAGGACATTAGCTTTATTTTATACTTGTAATATTTCCACAGAGATTTTCCAGGTGAAATATTTTATGGAAGGGGCTTTTTACTTCTTTCAGATGTTCTTTATCCTGAATGAAAGTATATCTTGAAGCAATAGAATTCATATCGGAAACAATCACCAGCCAGCATTCATCTACGGAGGTGTCGTAATAAGGGAATTTTTCGTTCTTCTTTTCAATGAGTTCCAGAATTTTATCGGAGCACAATTCATCAAACAGATTCATACTGTACTCATGGGTGATAAAAACATTTCTGCGGTGAAAAGATTTCCTCAGACTTTTTACACAGCCTACAGGTTTATTTTTTTTAATGCTCTTATAAATACTGATGATATTTTCCTGCTGCACTTCCAGGTTATCAAATTTTGTTTCAGGATGGAATTCTAAAAAATAAACACCACGATATTTCGTAGTGTCTTCCTGTTCTAATAATATTTCTGCCTGACGGAACATTTTATTCAAAGTACTTTCTACTTTTTTCATTTCCAGATGATTGATTACTTCGGTCAGTTCTATTCCAATTTTTTTGTCGTTGAGTTTGGCGATAAAGTCTGGGCTCTCGCAGGTAAGGTCTTCAAATTTAACTTCGGGGAAATGATGCATAAATGAGTTGAGAAGAAGAATCTCAGATTTCTTTCTGTATTTTTCACGGTCATGCAGCGGAGATGCATCTATGGTACGGTGATACTTTTCCATTGGCTTTTTTTTCAAATGCCGATTAAGGTAGTATAAGCTAAGATTCTTTATCAGATCTTCTTCAGAAAACGTCTTTTTCATGTGTGATTTTTTTATTTAATTAAAGAACACATGCAGCCATTGGCTTTCATCATTAAAAGTTTTTGATAATCAAAAATTTACACTCTTAAAGATAAGTAAAAAAACAATTCGATACTTAGTTTTTAATTAATTTATCGATTAATTAATGTAAAGTTTATTTTCATAATTAATACCTTTGTCTTTTTAAACACAAACCCACATTTATGGATTTCAGGAATTTCAGAATACCCTACACTATCAATCCCCAATATTCAAAAAAGACTGTCTATTTTTCAATGGAATTTGCTCTTGAGCAGGTACTGAAAATATATTCGGGAGGGCTTGGCTTTCTGGCAGGATCTCATATGAGAAGTGCTTATAACCTTAAGCAGGATCTTATTGGAATCGGTATCCTGTGGAAATTTGGTTATTATGACCAGGCGAGAAATCACGATCAGACTTTACAACCTGTTTGGACGAGAAAAATGTACAGTTTTCTTGAAGACACGGGAATAAAGTTTCAAATCGAAATCCACAGTGCTCCGGTTTGGGTAAAAGTATGGTACCTTGATCCTGAAATTTTCAATACGGCCCCGATGTTTTTCCTTTCTACAGATGTTCCTGAAAATGATCATGTTTCTAAAACAATCTGCCACAAATTGTATGATGCCAATGAATCTACAAAACTTGCCCAATATATTTTATTGGGAAAAGGCGGAGCCAAGTTACTGGATGAAATGAATATTGAAAGAGAGGTTTACCATCTTAATGAAGCCCATGGACTTCCGGCAGCCTTTTATCTTCTGAAAAAATATAACGGCGATCTTAATAAAGTTAAAGAAAAACTGGTTTTTACCACCCATACTCCTGAGGAGGCAGGTAATGAAAAGCATAGTTTCAGATTATGTTATGACATGTCTTATTTTTCCGGATACAGCATGGAAGAAGTGAAAAAAATTGAGGGGTCTGATGATGACCGTTTCAATCACTCCCTCTGTGCGTTAAGAATGGCTAGGATAGCCAATGGAGTTTCCCAGCTTCATGGTGTAGTTTCCAGAGCCATGTGGAATAAATATCCGGGAATCTGTGAAATCACTTCTATTACCAATGCTCAGGAATTTAAATATTGGTCTGATAAACCTTTATACAATGCAAAGGATGAAAATGATGCCACTGTTTTTGATTTCCGAAAAAAGTATTTAAAGAAAAAACTGTTCAGTATTGTTGCTGATCAAACAGGAAATTTATTTAACCCTAATGTATTTACTATTGTCTGGGCAAGAAGATTTGCAGGCTATAAGAGAGCAGAACTTCTTTTGCACGATAAGGAAAGATTCTACAGACTTCTGAATCATCCAAAATATCCGGTACAGATCATCTGGGCAGGGAAGCCTTACCCAATGGACTACTCTGCAATTTCTACGTTCAATACCCTGGTGGAAGAAAGTAAAAATCATAAAAATATTGCAGTTCTTACAGGCTATGAACTTTCTTTAAGCAAGTCTTTAAAACAGGGTTCTGATGTCTGGCTTAATAATCCGAGAGTTCCAAGGGAAGCTTCCGGAACTTCCGGTATGACGGCTGCTATGAACGGTTCTGTGAATTTATCCACAGATGACGGCTGGATTCCGGAATTTGCCAAGCATGGCGAAAACTCCTTCGTTGTCCCTAAAGCTGATTATCAGAATATGAGCATTTATGAACAGGACAATTATGATTTAAATACATTGTATGAAATCCTGGAAAACGAAATTCTTCCCACTTATTACGACCGTCCTGACCAATGGAGAAAAATTCAGCATAATGCAATGAATGATGTGAAAGATCATTTCAACAGTGACAGAATGGCGGATGAATATTACAGAATTCTCTATAATCAGCAATAGAATTAATGAGCAACATCCTGAACACACCTGAATCCGGTGTTTTCAAGACTTGTATCAGGGCTGCTTTTCATGCGTCTGGCTACCCTGTATCCACTGCAATAGCTATCATTGCATAAAAAGCTTCCTCCACGCAGGCTGCGTTTTACACTATACGGTTCCTGAGGGTCATAAGACCTGTCGGCACCCTGAGGATTTAGAGCCAGTCTGCCTTCCAGCTTTTTATAGTAATCGTAATTATATAAATCGCTGCACCATTCCCAAACATTTCCCGCCATATCATACAGGCCATATCCGTTGGCTTTAAATGATTGCACAGGGGCAATGGTAATATAGCCGTCTTTCTTTTCATTAAGGTAAGGAAACTTTCCCTCCCAGCTGTTCGCTTTAGGAACTCCTGCATTGATGGATTCATTTCCCCATGGATAAATATTATTTTTTAATCCGCCCCGTGCTGCAAATTCCCATTCTGCTTCTGTGGGTAAGCGTTTACCGGACCATTTACAATATGCCTGCACATCATCCCAGCTTATCTGCACTACAGGATAATTATCTTTACCTTCAATATTGCTAGCCGGTCCTTGCGGATGCTTCCAGTCAGCTCCTTTTACCCATTTCCACCATTGACTGAAATCATTCAGATTGACAGGTTTACTTGTGGGTTTAAACACTAATGAAGCAGCTACCAATAAGCTATCCGGAGGTTTCGGAGTACCCTCAGGCAGGTTTTTCTTTAATTCTTCCCAATCGGGTTTACGTTCTGCCGTTGTGATATACCCTGTAGCATCTACAAATTTACGGAACTGTGCATTTGTCACTTCTGTTATATCCATATAAAACGGAGAAACTTTTACTCTGTGTTTAGGATATTCATCCGGATCAGCCTGACTGTTATCACCACCCATGTCAAATTCTCCGCCCGGGATAAGCACCATTCCCTCCAGAGAAGCAGTTCCGCTAAAACTGATATGAGAAGAATCCGTTGTACCCAATCGTTTCGGTACATTCATACAGGTGTGCCCGGGTTTATTTCCCTGCAGCTTTAAGGTTTTATCTTTATTACAGGAACAAACAAAACTTAGTATACCTGTATAAATGATCATTTTTTTTATAACGGAAAGTATCATCTCTGTCTGAATATTTACAGTTTTTATGATCTCGGTTTACTGTATCTCCATCCTTTTTTCAACTGCAGTGAAAGTTGATTGACTAATTTTTTAGAAGAAACTTCTTCAGCAATATTTATATTTTCATCAGGATCATTTTGATGATCATAGAGTTCTCTGGCCAGATAGTCGCCAGGCATTTCAGTTTCTTTATTCCATTCGAACCATTCTACATATCGGTAACGGTCGGTACGGATCGCATATCCCATTCTTTCTACATTTTGCACTCCTCTTTTTACTCCAAATCTTCCCAATAAAAACTGGCTGTAGGCTGCTGTCTTCCATTTATGTCCGGGATCCGCAAGCAGAGGTTTCATACTGGTTCCCTGAAGATAATCCGGAGTTTTTATTCCGCTCATATCACATAAAGTAGGGTAAATATCAACAAACTCTGTAAGAGCATTGCTTGATTTCCCTTTTGCTTTTACTCCTGCCCCACTGATAATAAGCGGCACTCTGGTATCGATCTCATAATTGCTCTGTTTACACCAGCTGTTATGCTCTCCGAGTTTCCAACCATGGTCTCCCCACAATACAATAATGGTATTTTCACTAAGGCCTAGTTCATCAAGTGCTTTTAACAGCCTGCCTATCTGAGCGTCTGTATAAGAAACAGATGCATAATACGCATGGAGAAGTTCCCTTTGCTTTTCCACATCATAAGGTTTTTCCGATGGTAAAGGCAGGTCTGATCTATCTGTATAACCTCTCAGTTCACTATCCCCATGTACGGCAAATTCCGGAGCATTTTCGGGCATGAATTGATTTTTTGCAAGTGGTATATCGTTTCTGTTATACAAATCCCAGTATTTTTTGGGAGCATTAAATGGTAAATGTGGACGGTAATATCCTACCGAAAAAAAGAAGGGTTTATCTTTTCCTTTTAATTCTTTCAGCTTTTGAATGGCCATAGTTGTTTGCGCACCATCATAATAAGCGTCATCATCAACATCTGCCATTTCTACAGAATTGGCCTTTGTATAGATAAATCCATAAGTATCCGGCCTGGCTTTTCCCATTTTCTTAAGGGCGAGCTCCTTTTCTTTCTGAATCACCCTGTTTTTCTCCAGTTGATACACCGCATCCGGATCAAAAGGATATCCGTTTACATGTAGCTCTTCATTCCAGGATTTATCATCAGGTAAAGTGTTATGAAAGGTTTTCCCGATCCCTACCGTATAATAACCGTTATTCTTGAATACCTGCGGAAGAGTGATTACATCCGGCAGATTTTTCCTGAAATCTGTCTGAAGATCCCATACACGCACAGAATCAGGTCTCAGACCTGTTAGTAGGCTTGCTCTGGAAGGATTACATACTGCCTGCTGACAATATGCCCTTTTAAAAACAACTCCTCTTGCGGCAAGTTTGTCCATATTAGGCGTTTTTATAACAGTATTCCCGTAAGAGCCCATTTCAGGTCTTAAATCATCAATAGGAATAAATAAGATATTAGGTCTTGCTTGCTTTATATTGGATTTTATACTTTTTTTAGGTTTAGGATTAGCCGTATGGAAATTTCCGCCCCTTACCGCTATACAATTACAAATTGATACAATGAATAGTATTTTAAAAAAATTGAAATTCTTCATGAAATATAAGTTTCTTTTTATTGAGTAGATTGAGCTGTGACTAACTTATTTTTAACCTCTTTCCATCCTTTTTTACGTTGTTCGGACAGCTTTTCAAGGATGTCTTTATTTTCCGGATACACTGCAATATTGAAATTCTCTTTCGGATCTGAGGTAAGATTATAAAGTTCACGTGCCACAAGTTCTCCCGGTTTTTGGGTTACTTTATCCCAATAGTACCACTCTATCAGATGATAACTTTTGGTCACCATTGAATATCCCATATAGCTTTTTTTATTAAGATCTATTCCTTCTCCGGCTGGACGTAAGAACTGGCTGAATACAGCTCCTTTCCATTCCACACTATTTTCATTCAGAAGCTTTTTAAAGCTTACCCCTTGCAGATAAGAGGGCGTTTCTATTCCTGCAAGATCACAGAGGGTAGGATAAAGATCCACCATCTCTACCAGTTCGTTGCTTTTACTTCCTGGATTTTTCACCCCAGGTGCATAAACAATAAGTGGTACACGGGTATCATTTAAGTAATTAGTCTGTTTACCCCATGCATTATGCTCACCTAATTTCCAGCCATGGTCTCCCCATAACACAATAATGGTATTATCTAATAACTTCTGTTTTTCAAGCTCATCTACGAGTCGCCCGATACAGGCATCCACATAACTTACAGAAGCATAATACCCATGTTTGAGCATTCTGGCTTCCTTTTCAGGCATTCTGAAATAGGCAGGATGTTTTACGTATTCCAGATCGTAACAGGCGGTCATCTCTCTTTGATTATACATTGCCATGCTCGGTGCATTGAAAGGGATAAAATTGTTATCCGCCATGGGTATTTCCATAGGATCATAAAGATCCCAGTACTTTTTAGGAGCTACAAAGGGTAAATGCGGTCTGAAATACCCCAATGCCAGAAAGAACGGTTTCTTTTTATTTTTAACACGGTTGATCGTCTGAATGGCAAGTGATGTCTGAGCTCCGTCATAAAGCGAATCATCAGGGCAGTTGGCCACTTCTACAGAACGTCCATATGCCCAGCCGTTACCATATCTTTTAGGATCTTTAGCTAATCTTTCCAATCTTTTGGCAGCAAGCTCAGTTTTAAGTTCTCCACTGAAATAAAAAGATTCGGGATCTCTGTCTACCATATTTTTAAGGGCATAGCCATCAGGACGGAGGTCCGGTTCACGAAAAGAGATAGAATCAGGCATGTGGTTATGAAAAATCTTTCCGATGGATACCGTATGATAATTAAATTTTTCAAATTGCTGGGGAATTGTGACCACATCAGGATGTATTTTACGAAACTCTTCTCCCAATACCCACACTTTGGTAGAATCCGGCCGCAAGCCTGTTAATGCACTTGCTCTGGAAGGAGCACAAACAGCCACCTGGCAATATGCATTGGTAAAAGTTGTACCTCTTCCTGCCAGCTTATCTATATTAGGTGTTTTAATGGTTGAATTACCGTAAACTCCCAGTTCCGGTCTCAGATCATCAACTACAATAAAGATTACATTGGGTTTGGATCTTTTTTGCGATTGTCCTGTAATGATAGTAAATGGTAAAATCAACAACAGAAGAATAGATATTGATTTTGATTTGAAGGTTGAAATTCCGGACATATCAATTAGTTTTAAATAATCAACCTTGCAAAAACGTAATCTATGTTGTGGTAGAAGAGCAAATTTCCAAGGCTGTTTTTATTGATTAACATTGGAGAAGAAAAACTTTAAACATCCACAAAACATTAAGAATTCTTTTTCATCATTTGTGTTTGTATTGAAATAAGATAATGAGTTATGGATGTGATGCGAATTTGCAACAAAAAAGTGCAAACTCTTGCAAAGTTAACTACAGCATACATACATCAATAATACAAAACACACATTTACAGCATTTTATAAATAACAACAAGATCAAGACATAAAAAAAATTACAGTTTAGAAAAACAGATCAGTTAATTTTCCATGTACTACTTTCATCTCACTTTTTATGAAATACAGAATATGAGATAAAAAAAATCCGGAAAGTTGATCTTTCCGGATTTTATGAATTACTTATTTTTCTTTTTCACTGGTACTTTCATACCTTTTTCCCGCGCTTCAGAAATACCGATAGCTACGGCCTGTTTTCTGCTTGTCACTTTCTTTCCGGAAGAAGATTTCAATTTCCCTTCCTTGAATTCGTGCATTACTTTTCCTACTTTGTCCTGAGCTTTTTCTGAATATTTTGTTTTGCTCATGATTGATTTTTTAAGATTTTGGCAGGGATACCCCTAGTTCATAGACACAGGCATGTTTCAAATATTTTGAACGCTCTCTCGATGTCACCGATTCAAAATGATCATTTTTAATTACAATAATCGGGTCTTCCGCATTTTCAATTTCAAAATTGGCTAAATATCTTTCATCCGGTGGAGATTGCTGCAGTTTGGCTTTTATTTTCTGCAGCTCATCTGCATATTTCCTGAATCCCGGATCTGAGGAATGGATAAATTTGTACTCATCGCCTGCATACACATAGTAATGAATTTTTTTCTCTATCAACCCCGCCTCATTAGTAATTTCGGGATTATCATTTCCGTCTCTAAACACCACTTCCACCAATGTCCCTCCTTTTTTATGAGCACATTCTTCTGCATCATTAAAACTGGAAAAACCTGTATAAACAATCTGGTCGTTTAATACATAACGGTTGAGTTTCTGGTTGTATGCATTCGTTTCCATAATTATTACTTGATTTGATTTACTGTTATTATATATTCAATTTTTTTGCCAAATTGTTTTTTTTCGCCAAAATTCATTACTTATTTTTTATTACTTTAGTGTTGAAAACTAAAAAAAATATTTACCATGAAAAATCTAAAAAAAATGTCAAGATTTCAATTAAAAGAAATACACGGAGGTGTTTTACCCGGAATGAGAAGATGTGTTGATGAAGTCACCTGTCAAATCAGAACCTGGTGGATTGGAGGAGGATTCGACTCTCCCTGCACTGCTACCTATCCATTCTGCGCCCCGGAAGGATATTACCCTCCGGAAACAGAAAATCCGGGAACTATGCACGAAGCTTAATCAAAATAAAGAATCAGGACATCAGGTCCTGATTTTTTATTTTATATGGTTATGTAAGTAAGAATTATTAAATTTGAAATCATTAAAATTGAAAATGAAAAAACTCCTATTAACTCTTACTGTGGCTGTGGTATTTCAAAATGTAACGGCACAGGAAATTACTTTAGATAAAATATATTCAGGATATTACCGTGGAAAGGGGATTGCAGGAATCTCTTCCATGAAAAACGGAGAGAACTATCTTGTTATTGAACCCTCAGGAATTGCAAAATATTCTTACAAAACTTCACAGAAAGAAGGAAATCTTGTAGATGGAAAGTTTGAAAGTTATATTTTTTCTGATGATGAATCTAAAATCCTTTTACAGGTAGGAAGCCAGCCTATTTACAGGCATTCTTTTCTGGGAAAATTTGATGTAAAAGATTTAAAATCCGGGAAAGTAATCAGTCTGAATGAAGGGAAGCCGGTTCAGGAGCCTACATTTTCACCAGATGCTACAAAAGTGGCTTTTATTTCAGACAATAATCTTTTTTATCAGGATCTCAGCTCAGGAAAAATCACTCAGATTACTACGGATGGTAAAAAGAATTCAATCCTGAATGGTTTGGCAGACTGGGTATATGAAGAAGAATTCGGGCACGCAAGACAATATGAATGGACAAAAAATTCTGATGCCATTGTATTTGTGAAGTCTGATGAAAGCCAGGTTCCGGAAATCTATATTCCCATTTATGGAAAAACGCTTTATCCTACAGAAATGCGTTATAAATATCCAAAGGCAGGTGAGAAGAATTCTGTAGTTTCAGCACAGCTATACCGTCTTGATAACGGGAAGACCATGCAGCTGAACCTGGGTTCTTTTAAAAACTATTACATCCCGAATGTATTCCAGACTGCAAAACCGGACGAAATTGTTTTAATTACTTCTGAGAGGATTCAGAACGCTTCTGATATTTTAAAAGTAAATACCAAAACAGGAGCTGTTCAAAAGTTATTTACAGAAACAGATGATAAATGGGTAGATGCGGACAGCCCTACTCTTGAATTCCTTGAAGATGATTCGTTCCTTTGGGCCTCTGAAAGAGATGGAAACCGTCACCTGTATTGGTATGACAAAGATGGTAAGCTTAAAAAGCAGATCACAAAAGGAAACTGGGAGGTAACGGATTATTATGGGTTTAATCCAAAATCTAAAGAAATCTACGTTCAGACTACTGAAAAAGGAAGCATCAATAAAGTGATTTCCAAAGTCAATATTGACAACGGAAAAACTCAGCTGATCTCCAATGCAGAAGGAAACAACTCTGCCAATTTCAGCAAAAACTATAATTATTTCATTGAAACATCTTCTACAGCAGCAAAACCTTATACATATGTTTTAAAAGACGGGAATGGAAAAGCAGTAAAAGAACTCCAAAACAATAACGATCAGTTACAGAAATTAAAGACTGATAATTTTGTTGAAAAAGAATTCATTACAATTCCCAATGCAGTAGGCGATCAGATGAATGCCTGGATCATGAAGCCTAAAAACTTTGATCCGAATAAGAAATATCCTTTATTTATGTTCCAATATTCCGGGCCGGGGTCTCAGCAGGTAGCCAACTCATGGGATAACGGAAATGCCATGTGGTTTAATCACCTGGTACAAAAAGGATATATTGTTGCTTGTGTGGACGGACGTGGAACAGGTTATAAAGGAGCAAAATATAAGAAAGTAACCTATATGAATTTAGGAAAATATGAGATCGAAGATCAGATCACTGCAGCGAAGTGGTTTGGAAACCAATCTTATATTGACAAAAGCAGAATCGGAATGTTCGGATGGAGCTTCGGTGGTTATATGACCAGTTTAGCCATGACGAAAGGTGCAGATGTTTTCAAAGTAGGAATTGCTGTAGCACCGGTAACCAACTGGAGATATTACGACTCTGTATACACAGAAAGATTTATGAGAACACCTCAGGAAAACCCTGATGGATATGATAAAAATTCACCAACTGAATATGCGAATCTATTAAAAGGGAAATTCCTATTAATCCACGGAACGGCGGATGATAACGTTCACTTCCAGAACTCTATGGAATTCTCTGAAGCTTTGATTCAAAACAAAAAACAGTTTGATTTCATGGCCTATCCCGACAAAAACCACGGAATCTATGGTGGACAGACAAGACCTCAGTTGTATCAGAAAATGACGGATTTCATCCTGAATAATCTATAATATCAAATATATATCTCATAAAAATTCCTTTCAGAAATTCTGAAAGGAATTTTTATTGATGTACCTCTTAAGGATATTTTACCGCTTTATCCAGTTCTATAGGATTATTAAAAGCTTTTAGTTTTTTCCTTTCGTTGGCTTCTGCTGGCTTCAGCTGTTCTTTAGACAAGACTGTTCCATCCTCCAACAATAATTTCTGCCCTTCGCGCATAGTCAGATTTCCATTCAGGACATATTTAAAGGGATTGGAATAGAGGTCCAACCTTAGTTTATTTAAATCTTTCTGATTAACGGGAATTGCTCTGGATATAGAGGCATTTAATGAATGTCGCTTATAATCATCCGCAATCTTTTCACTCTTAATCACATTAAAATAATAATTCTTTTTTGTATCATACAATTCCATAATCAATCCCGGTAATCCGTTAAACTTATAAGGTCCGTAGGGCATTGGAATATCTTTGGAAAACCATGCGATCCAGTTTCTTCCTCCAAATTTGGTGGTCGCTTTTTGAAGCGAAAGGTGATCAGATATTTTTATGCTGTCTGTAATAGTCCACTGTTGCCTTGGTTCCTCAGACATTTTATAAAAATTCACATCCCCGATGTATTCATAGTTCTGATAGGTATTGCTATTGTTCTTTTTGATGAGAAATGAAGTCAGCCTGCCAGGTATATATTGTCCGGTAGCAGTAAATATTGAATCATTAATATAATTCAACCTGTTATAATAAGCAATATCATCTTTTGTGATATCCAGATAATAATTTTCTCTGGTAATATCTTTGGAGGTTGAATCTTTCTTGTATTTCACCTCATAGATGAACCTGTTGTTCTGAGCAAACATCATACATGTTCCCAGCAATATAAATAATAAGCTTTTCATAATAATTTAATTTTCAGATAATAATTCCGGGATAAAGAACTCCAGATCTGCTCTCTCATACTGTACCGGATATTCCGTATCATTGATAAAGATATTGGGTGTAAAATGCACCCCATTGCTGCTTACCCATTTTTCGTGTCCTTTTAATAGGGCAAGTGCATTCTCTGAACTTCCGAAATATTTGGAATACTTTTGATACCAGCCACTTTTGTCTTCACTATATCCCTGAACGTCATACCAGCCGTTTAATGCTTCCAGAAATTCTATTTTATTTTCGCTGTTGATATAAATATTGGTAAGATTTACATGAACCGTTCTATTATCCAGATCATCCCTGCTAAGATCTATATCAAAGAAAATATTGATTCTCAGCTCATCAGAATACTTTTTTACCAGCTTTAGAAAAACAGGATAAAATTCTTTGCAATGTTTACAAAAAGGATTGGTAATAAAGGTTAAAGTTTGATCTGCTTTTTCATTTCCAAACACAAAAGCGCTCGAAAAATCTTTATTCGTAAACCTTTTCTGCAAAGACAAATTATTTTTGAAAAACTGATAGTTTCTCCTGAATTTCAAATTTCTTTTAAGCGTATTTTCATCTTTCTGTGCATTTTGATTTTTCATCCTGAAATTCATCAAAACGATGAGCGAACCTAAACTTCCAATGAGAAACAGAACAGCACTTATGTCAAGTCCTTTACTGGTAAAGGAAATAAGATTGGCAGCCACCAGTTGAATACATACGGATGCTATGATTACCATACAGACAGGACAATACTTTTTAACAATAAATATCTGATAGAATAATGACAAGAAAGCAATGGGTATGAAGCCAAATAATCCATATTGATAGATCCCGAAAAAGAGTTCAAGATTTTTTATCAGACCAAATAAAATAAAACACACGATCTGGCTGGTAAAAAACATCAGTGAAATCTCAGATAAATCTATTTTGTTAAAAATCTTCCATTTTTTCGAATTAAAAACCAGGTCGCAGTCCGTATTCAGATAATTACTTTTACATACGCCAACCGGTATGAATGTTCCTTTGCCATGAGTTTTTTTGTAGGCTTCACGGGCAAAGATGAATCCGATAAGACCAGTAGCTGCAAAGATCAGTTTCAAAACCAGATTAGAATCATCATATCCGAAAAGAAACAGAAATAGCAGCGCTACAATTCCCCAATTAAGGTATGCATAATCAAGTTTTGATTTTGTATAAGTTTGATCTTCAGACTTTTCTACAATAAGTATTATATTTTCCCATTCTGAAAAAAAATCTTCTGTGTGAGAACCATTGACTGTTATTGTATCACCTGTATTATTCACAACTGCCAGCTCTCCTTTTACTAAAGCCAGGAAATCTTCAGGTAAAATGTCTTTTTCATCATTATCAATTCTGTAACTGTAATTTTCAATATTGAAAAAGTGTAAAGCATCAGAAAATGCCAGAAGGCTTGGAAAATCGGGATGTCCTTCCAACTGAAGCTCAAACTCATCCTTATCAATACGTATTTTATTATCATCCAGATAATTGATAACAGCAGTATAACTTTTGCGTGTCATAGTAATATATCTTTTTGCATTAAAAAAAATAGCAACAGTTTCCTGTTGCCATTTTAAAAAACTTACACTGATTACCCACAACAAAAAGTACCATTGCAATAAGAATCACCATTCCCATTATGGGTATTGGCACAAGCTGCATTCGTACACCCACATCCTCCCTCTGTCTCAGGATCATCCGCCATCAATCCTCCTTTAATAGTTTTCAACTGATTTCTGGATAAACTTCCTTTCATCTTTTTTAAATTGATCTTTTTCATAATAAATGTTTTTTAATTATATGTCATTATTGACATCTCGAAACTAGAAAACAAATATTAGATAAAAGCAAAATAAACTTGTATATCCATTGTACAACAAGCAGTTACAACATGTATATAATCTGTACAAATTAATTTCAGCAACTTAAATCACTCTTTATACTTAAAATTTTATATTTATTTCATTAATCATTTGGCTAAGTATTATTTATTTTATCAATTAAAATTAAAAAGCTATTTTTGGGAAATTTGAAAATTGATTATATGAAGACTAAACATCCTAAAGGGCTGCCCTATCTCTTTTTTACAGAAATGTGGGAGCGTTTCGGGTATTACCTGATTCTTGGAATCTTTGTTCTATATGTTATTGAGCCTACGGGTATGAAAGGCGGACTTGGACTTCCGGATAAAACTGCAGATGACATTTTCGGAACTTATATTGCCTTAACTTATCTGACTCCATTCATTGGAGGATTCCTGGCTGACAGGGTTTTAGGGTATATTAAATCTATTTATCTTGGAGGTTTTTTAATGGCTGCAGGATATATAGGAATGGGAGTTTTTAAAGATTTGCCTTTGTTTTATGCTTCTCTGGCATTAATTATCATTGGAAATGGTTTCTTTAAGCCTACTATTTCAACACTCCTGGGAAACCTCTATTCTGAAGAGCCTTATAAAGCGAATAAAGATTCAGGATATAATATTTTCTATATGGGAATTAATATCGGGGCATTTATCTGCAACATTATTGCGGCTTTCATGCGTAATAAATTCGGTTGGGGTGAAGCTTTCATCACGGCGGGTGTAGGAATGTTGATCGGGATGGTTATTTTTACCATAGGAAGAAAGCATTATATCCACGCTGCACAGATGAAACCAGTACAGGAAGGAGATACCAAACTTTCAGAAATTCTGATCAAAGTATTTGTTCCTGCTATTGTTGCCGGAGCCATCGGTTGGTTTATTCCCGGTAATATTTTCGGAAGTGACAGTACGGATGCCTTTATTTTTGCATGTATACCTGTTATTTATTTCTATGCATCTCTTTACTTTAAAGCTAAACCTGATGAAAAAGCATCTATCGGGGCATTACTTTCTGTATTCCTTATCAGTATGTTTTTCTGGGCTGTTTTCAAGCAAAACGGTACAGCATTGACAAGATGGGCCAATTATTATACGGACAGAAGTGTTCCTGCTTCTCTTGAAAAGCCATTGGAAGGAATTTATATGGTGGAGGGAAAAAGCTATGAAAATAAAGAAACTCCTGTGTATGACAATCAGTTCCGTTCTCAAAAAGATGATAATGGAGAGACTAAAAAGGAAATAGGAAAAGATGTTTACTTTAAAAATATATCCCCTGAACAGTGTGCTGTTCTTGAGAAAAACCCGGAAAATAAAGTATTCCTGTACAATACAGAATTATTCCAATCTATCAATCCGTTCTGGGTTATTGCTCTGACGCCTGTTATTGTAGGATTCTGGGCATTATTGAGAAGAAAAGGAAAAGAACCTTTAACGCCTACCAAGATTGTTTTAGGGCTATTCATATCCGGACTTTCCTGTCTTGTAATGGTTTTAGCTGTGATGGCTGGAGATAACGGATCTGTAAAAGTTTCTCCTCTATGGCTGGTTGCCAGCTACGGGGTGATTACCATCGGGGAATTATGTTTATCTCCAATGGGACTTTCTTTTGTATCTAAACTTTCTCCTGCAAGAATTACAGCATTGATGATGGGAGGATTTTTCCTGGCTAACTCTGTTGGAAATAAGCTTTCAGGAATTCTTGCCAGTACGTGGTACAGCTACGAAAACAAAACGAATTATTTCCTTGTTAACTTCGCTTTGTTAATATTTGCTACACTTTTAGGTCTTTCTATGTTAAAAAGACTGAATAAAATTATGACAGAAAAAGGGCATTAAAATGCTCAATATTATAAAGATAACTAAGCTGCGGACTAGTCCCGCAGCTTTTTTATTTAAAAATAAAATTAAAACCTTGCCAAAAACCTAAAATAAACTATATTTGTCAGTCTTAACAAAAATTAACAATAGAAATGGATAATATTGAAGCATTGAGTCCGAAACCGGATGAATTTGTAGAGAATAAGAATTCCAGGCATCCTAAAGGATTATGGGTTCTGTTCGGAACAGAAATGTGGGAGCGTTTCAACTTTTATGGAATGAGAGCTCTATTGACGCTCTTCATGGTAAATTCCTTATTAATAAAAGAAGCTGATGCAGCAATCATCTATGGTGGATTTCTAGCTTTATGTTATTTAACCCCTCTTTTGGGAGGATTTATTGCTGATAAATATATCGGAAACAGATATGCGATCATCATTGGTGGATCATTAATGGCTATTGGCCAGTTCTTATTATTCATCAGTGCCTCTACTTTCTCAGCAGATATCGGAAGTGCTAAACTTATCATGTGGCTGGCGTTATTCGTTATCATTTTCGGTAATGGATTCTTCAAACCGAATATTTCCTCAATGGTAGGAAGCCTTTATCCAAAGCAGGAAAAATCTAAACTGGATTCTGCTTTTACCATTTTCTATATGGGGATCAACATTGGGGCATTTTTAGGTCAGTTTATCTGTCCATATGTAGGAGACGTAAAAGATGCTGCAACTGGAGTAAGAGATATCTTCGCTTTCAAATGGGGATTCTTAGCAGCTTCTATTGCAATGGTAATCGGAACGGTAACCTTCTTTATCCTTAAGAACAAATATGTAGTAACTCCTGAAGGAAGACCTATCGGAGGGTTACCTAAAAATAATACAAGTGCCGACTTCGAAGAAGGAGAAACGCAGACTGCTAAATTCTCTGGTCAGGCTTTAGGAATTACCGGAGGAATATTTGTTGTTCTGTTCTTCCTTTTCAGATATCTTCTTGTAGGTGAATTTGGATTCAACTCTGTAGAAATGGGGCAGCTGATCAAAGGAATTATTTATCCTTTCATCTATTCAGCTGGTATAGCTCTTGCTTTCCTGATTATGTCTTCTGCTGAAAATAAGGTAGAAAGACAGAGAATCTGGGTAATCTATATTGTATCATTCTTTATTATTTTCTTCTGGGCAGCATTTGAGCAGGCTGGATCTTCATTAACATTTATCGCAGATAACCAGACAGACAGAAACATTTTCGGATGGAATATGCCTCCTTCAATGGTTCAGATCTTTAATGGTATTTTCGTTGTTCTTTTAGCGGTTCCTTTCAGTTTATGCTGGGACAAGTTAAGAGCTAAAGGAAAAGAGCCGGTATCTCCGTTCAAACAAGCAATGGGATTGGCATTAATCGCTCTTTCATATTTCATCATTGCACACAATGTAAAAGATTTAGGAAGTTCAGGTTTATTAGCCATCAAATGGTTAATGTTATTATATTTCATCCAGACCTGTGGTGAGCTTTGTCTTTCTCCAATTGGTTTATCACTGGTAGGTAAACTGGCTCCAAAAAGATTTGCTTCATTATTATATGGTGTATTTTTCATTTCTAACGCTGCCGGTTATGCATTGGCAGGTTCATTAGGAGCTCTTATCCCTGCAACGGGTGATAAATTCAAAAAAGCCGAAGAAATGGGAGTTAATCTTCAGGATGTATTAGATAAAAAAGTAACCTTAACAGCAGATCAGGTAGCTGCTTTTGATAAAGCTCAGTTACCACTACACAACCCTACTTTTGTAGGATTCGAGATCCATAACTTATTTGAATTCTTTATGGTATTCGTAGTACTTTGTGGTATTGCTTCTGTCATCCTAGGTTTAATTTCACCTATCTTAAAGAAAATGATGCATGGTGTAAACTAATTGTATCAATAAAATAGAATAAAACCTCTGCCAAGTCAGAGGTTTTTTTTATTTTCGTATGATGGAAATTTCCGAAGATTCTTTATTCCAATCCGTACAGGAAATCATTAGACAGTCGCGCGAAAAAGTTTTTCGGATCGCGAATTCTACACTACTGCTTACCTACTGGCAGATTGGAAAACTTATTGTTGAAGACGAACAAAAAGGAAAAGAACGTGCAGAATATGGAAAATATACACTGAAAAAGCTTTCTCAGAAGCTTACCTTAGAATTTGGGAAGGGATTTGATTATACGAACTTGTCTAATATGCGGAAGTTTTACACCGCATTTCCAATTGTTGACACATTGTCTCAACAATTGAGCTGGTCTCATTACAGACTGCTCTCAAGTCAGGATAATAAAGACAAGAGGTTTTATTATCTGAATGAGTCCATACAAAATAACTGGAATGTAAGAGATCTCAAAAGACAAATCAATTCGCTTGCTTACGAAAGAGTTTTAGAGCATAAAAAATCTTCTCCGGAAAGTATTCACAGTGTTTTAAAAGATCCCTATATTTTTGAATTTCTTGGCTTAAAAGCTGATGAACAATTCTCTGAAAAAGAAATTGAAACAGCCATTATTGATCATATTCAAAAATTTTTACTGGAATTCGGGAAAGGTTTTGCCTTCGTAGCCAGACAACAACATATTTCTACGGATACATCGGACTTCTATATTGATCTTGTTTTCTATAATTACATTTTGAAGTGTTTTGTCATCATTGATCTAAAAACCGGAGAACTTTCTCATCAGGATATCGGACAGATTGATATGTATGTAAGAATGTATGATGATCTGAAACGCGGAGAAGGAGATAACCCAACCATCGGAATTTTATTATGCTCAGAAAAAGATGAGACCATTGTAAAATATTCCATTTTGAATGATAAAAACAATTTATTTGCCAGCAAATACCTGCTGTACCTCCCAAAAGAAGAAGAATTAAAACAAATTATTGACCAGGACAGAATCCGTTTTGAACTGGATCAGGACAATAAAAACCCTTAATTAGAACTTAATCATATATCACTATGAGCTTAACTTTAGATGAAATACAAAATTTCAAAGGAAAGTATCCCAGACAAATCTGGAGCCTGTTTTTCTCTGAAATGTGGGAACGTTTCTGTTTCTACGGAATGCGTGGAATGCTGGTTTTCTTTATGATCTCACAGCTTAACTTCCATGAAAAAGAAGCCAACCTTCAATATGGTGCTACCCAGGCCTTCGTATATGCTTTTACTTTTGTAGGAGGTCTTTTTGCCGATAAAATTTTAGGATTCCGAAAATCCCTGTTCTGGGGTGGTCTCCTGATGATCGTAGGAAGTTTAATTCTTGCTACCGATCCCCACAAATTCTTTTTCTTAGGAATAGCATTCACCGTAGTAGGGACAGGTTTCTTCAAACCTAATATTTCATCTATGGTAGGACAGCTTTATAAACCTAATGATTCAAGGGCAGATGCAGGATTTTCACTTTTCTACGCAGGAATTAACCTCGGAGCTTTGCTGGGTGGTTACCTATGTATTGCAATTGGTAAAGGAGAATTCCTAAGCAATATTATTGCAGAAGAAATGAGATGGCATATTGCTTTTGGTCTTGCTGCAATAGTAATGGTCGTAAGTTTGATCAATTTTGTATTTACACAAAGAACATTAGGTACTATCGGTCTGCAACCGGGACACCCTTTAGCAGAAGAAAAAACAGCTCCAATTCCAAAATGGAAAGAATATGGAGTATACGTTTTGTCGTTGGTTTTTGTACCTATCATTATGACCATGGTAGCGAAAACAGAATATACAGATTATTTCATGTGGACCATCGGGCCCTTAACTTTGATCTATTTATTCTATGAAATGTCTAAAGTAACAGCTTCTGAGCGTAAAAAACTTTGGGCCGCTTTGGTTTTCATTATATTTTCAATCATCTTCTGGGGAATTTATGAACAAAGTGGAGGCTCTTTAAGCATTTTTGCGGCTAAGAACCTTAACAAAGACCTTCTTGGATTAGACCCAAATGGAGTGAATAACTCAGGAGGAGCTTTCTTCATTATTTTCCTTGCTCCATTGATTGGACTTCTTTGGATCTGGCTGAACAAAAGAAAAATTGAGCCCAATACGATCATTAAATTCGGATTAGGATTCATTTTCTTAGGATTAGGATATTATGTTTTGTTTGCCACCCGCCTGTTTGCAGATCTTCAGGGAATAACTTCACTGAACTTCTTCACACTGGCACTTCTTATCATTACACTTGGAGAATTATGCCTGTCGCCTATCGGATTATCCATCATGACCAAGCTTTCTACAAAGAATCTTCAGGGAATGATGATGGGAATGTGGTTCCTTGCTTCTGCTTATGGACAGTATGTTGCCGGGATTATCGGGGCAAGTCTTGCCACAGCCAAAGAAGGTTCTACCAATTATGATGAATTGATCACTTATACTGATGGATATAAACAATTAGGATTATATGCGGTAATTGCCGGAGTGGTATTAATTTTGATATCTCCGTACGTGAAAAAATTAATGCAGGATGTAAAATAAAAAATAAGTAATTATGCTTATTTTTACTTAAATATCACAATATGAAGAAAATTTTAAGCATAATTCTCTTACTTTTATTAAATTTCAGTTTTGCACAGGTAAAGTGGATGACGATTGAGGAAGCTTTAAAAGCTCAAAAGGAAAGTCCAAAAAAAATATTAATTGATTTCTATGCAGACTGGTGTGGCCCATGTAAAATCATGGATAAAAAAACGTATGGTCATCCTGTAATTGCTCAGATTTTAAATGAGAATTATTATCCTGTAAAATTTAATGCAGAAGAAAAAAAGAGTATTGAAATTTTCGGAAGAATATTTTCCAATCCCAATACTGAACATAAAAAAGGAAAAAATTCTCTTCATGAGTTTACCCAGTATATGAATGTAGGAGCTGTTCCAAGCACCGTATTTCTGGATGAGCATGGAGATCCCATCACCATACTTCAGGGGGAACTGTCTGCCAAAGAACTGGAACCTTATCTGGAACTGATCTCAAAAGATTTGTTTAAAAAGATTAAGACCAGGGAACAATGGGAGGATTACCAGAAGAAATTCAAATCTAAAATTAAAGATTAATTCAGAACTTTGAAACCGCATTTTCTGTTTCAGTTCTAAAAATTCACTATAGAGGCTTCCAATTTTTTGGAAGTCTTTTTTATTTTACCGAAATTCGAACCTTTATTTCTATTATCCGAAATAAGGGTCAAAAAATTAGTATCCTGCAACCTGAAAATGAATCTCGAAACCTCCATAGAATATGTAAAAGGAATAGGCCCGGAAAGAGCTAAACTCATCAAAAGTGTGTTGGGCTTATCTACTGTAGAAGATATGTTGAATTTCTACCCTATCCGATATCTGGACAAAAGTAAAATCTATACTGTTTCTCAACTCAAAGAAGAAACCAGCCAGGAAATTCAGTTGAGGGGAAGAATTACTCAGGTACAGGAAATTCAGACTGGTAAAACCAAAAGATTATCTGCAAAGTTCAATGATGAGACAGGCAGTATGGATCTTGTGTGGTTTCAATATTCCAAATGGTTGAAAGAACAGCTTCCGATCAACAAGGAAGTTTATATTTTTGGGAAGATCAATGTTTTCAACCGTCAGTTTTCTATGCCGCATCCGGAAATTGAAGCGGAAGAAAAAAAAGAAGGAGACACTCGGCTTAAACCCATTTATCCGAGTTCTGAAAAACTAACCAAGAGAGGATTAAATCAAAGATTCTTCCAGAATGCTTTAAGAAATATCTGCAAAGAGATCCCGAATCTTATTGAGGAAAACTTTCCGGAATATCTGATGAAAACATTCAAGTTCATGTCCAGACAGCACGCTTTTCTGAATGTCCACTTTCCAAAGGATCAGGAACATTTTGATAAAGCGGATTACAGATTAAAATTTGAAGAATCATTTTTCTTTCAGTTAGGATATGGCTTAAAGAAACTTCATCATAAAACACAGTCTCATGGTAATCCTTTCCCGATTATTGGAGATCATTTTAATGATTTTTATGAAAACCATCTTCCTTTTGAGCTTACCAATGCACAGAAAAGGGTTTTGAAGGAAATAAGAGTGGATATGAAAAGACCGGTTCAGATGAACAGGCTTTTGCAAGGGGACGTAGGATCAGGAAAAACGATGGTTGCCCTTCTTACGATGCTTATCGCAATGGATAACGGTTTTCAGAGCTGTCTGATGGCTCCCACGGAAATTCTTGCTCAACAGCATTACAATGGTATCAAAGAGCTATTGGAAAAAACAGGAATCAATATCCGCCTTCTCACAGGTTCTACTAAAGCAGCAGAAAGAAGAATTATCCATGAAGAACTGGAAAATGGCTCACTTTCTATTTTGGTAGGAACTCATGCCGTTTTGGAAGACAAGGTTAAATTTAAAAACCTGGGATTGGCCATCATTGATGAGCAGCATAGATTCGGAGTTGCTCAAAGGGCTAAACTTTGGGCTAAAAATAGGATTCCGCCTCATATTCTGGTGATGACCGCCACCCCTATTCCAAGAACTCTGGCTATGAGTTTTTATTCTGATCTCGATGTTTCTGTGATTGATGAGATGCCAGTGGGGAGAAAACCTATTATTACAGCTCATCGCCGGGAAAAAGACAGATCGTATGTGTATAATTTCTGTAAAGATGAAATTAAAAAAGGCAGACAGGTTTATTTCGTATATCCTCTGATTGAAGAATCGGAAACCCTGGATTATAAAAACCTGATGGAAGGCTTGGAGCATGTCATGGATTATTTCTCGGAATACAACGTCACTATGCTTCACGGGAAAATGAAACCGGATGAAAAAGATGCCGCTATGGCTTATTTTGCTTCAGGAAAAGCTGAAATAATGGTTGCAACAACAGTCATTGAAGTGGGAGTAAACGTTCCGAATGCTTCGGTAATGGTGATTGAAAGCTCGGAAAGGTTTGGGTTATCACAGCTTCACCAGCTCAGAGGGCGTGTGGGAAGAGGTGCTGAACAGAGTTACTGTATCCTGATGACTTCCGATAAATTATCCAAAGAAAGCAGAACACGTATTAAAACAATGACTGAAACTAATGATGGGTTTAAAATTTCTGAGGTAGATATGCAGCTTCGCGGACCCGGAGATATTTTGGGTACTCAGCAAAGTGGTGTGGTAGATTTTAAAAGACTGGATCTTATTAATGACTCGGCGATCATCAAAACAACAAAAAATACGGTAGAAAGAATACTTGAAGCAGATCCTATGCTTTCAAGGACTGACAATCTGATCATCAAAAACTATTATATCAGATACTACAAAGGAAAAAATAAGTGGAGTAAAATATCATAAAAAAAACCGCAGAAAAAAACTTCCTGCGGCCCCCTTATAAAACTGTTATTTAGAAGAAATTACTTTTGGTGTGTCCAAAAAAAATTTATTTTAATAGTTCAGGCTTAATATTTTGTGATGTGGTGTGAAAATATTTATATAACAATATAATAATGAGCTAAAACCATAACTATTAAAATAAATTATAAAAAACAAAATGAATTATTTTTTCCAACTTGCTTATTATAAAAACTAACTGTGCTTTCGATGGAGATGAGGGAATGAAACGAATAAAAATATCTCCAACTACTTATTGAGTTTTCATGATTGTACCGTTTTGTTTAAAGATCTTCTGTGCTTTAAAATTGGAAAATTAGTATAATTCATTTTGTTTAACTAACATCGTGATTTATATAATTTTGTTCTTTAGAAACAATTACTTCTCATTCATCTGTATCTTCTACTATATAATGAAATTTGTGTCTCAGTTTACTTTTACAAATGTCAGAATATTAATTCAGATGCCTTTTATATTATTTTAATTATTAGTTATAAAATTTTCACTTATTTGTGAATAGTATGCTATAAATATGATTTAAAAATTATTAATATTAAATTAACAATTCCTTTATTCATCACACTTTCAAGATAAAATTATCTTTATTCAATCCTGAGGTATGATACTGCCAATTGATGGTAATAACTTCCGTGAGTACTTTTTTAAGCTTCTCAAAACACTCTGGTTTTTTCATAAAAATATGGGCTCCTTTTACAAAAATATCTTCTATTTCACTTTCCGGAATCGGGTCTGAAAAAATAGCCGTTACCATATTGTTGAATTTTGAATTCGAACTGATATCTTCCACGCATTCCATGCTTTCTTTCCCAGGAATCAGGTAATTGATAAAAACAATTTCCGGAATTACTGCATCGTCATTATTCAGGTATTCCATCAGGTTACTTCCATTGCTGAAACATTGAACTTTTATAGAGATTTTCAGTTCTTTCAAAATATTTTTAAAAAAAATCAAGGTGTTTTCATCGTTGTCTGCTACAATTACGTTCAGAAATTCTTTATTCATACTGCATTTTATGGTTTATTACCGTGCTTTGTACTCTTCTTCGTTTGCTAATAATTTTTTGAAACTGGGATGGAGTGATTCCTGTTGTATTTTTGAACTGAGTACTTAAATGCGCTACACTGGAATAGTTCAGCTTATGGGCAATTTCCGTAAGACTTTGTTTGTTTCTTATGATCAAAGCCTTTGCATGCTCAATCTTTTGCAGAATAATAAAGTTCTCAATAGAGGTATAGGCAACTTCTGAAAAAAGATTGGAAAGATATCCATAGCTGTGATTCAGCTTCTCAGAAATATAGATGGATGCTTTTACCGGTATAATTTCATCAGAAAAGACAAGCTCTACAATAGCATCTTTTATTTTCTGTACCAGCGCGCTTTTTTGACTTTCTATGATCTCAATACCATAATCTTCAAGATTTTTCTTAAAAAGATTGTGCTGTTCTTGTGTAAGGGGCTCATAGAATTCCACTTCACCAAAGTTCAGTAACCTGTACTTCAGACCGTGTTCTTTAAGTTTCTCGTCCAATACCTTTTTACAAAGGGCATTGAAATCAAATTTAACATACATTTTCATCCTAGTATATATAAGCCAATATTATTTAGTAAATATAATAATTTATTTCAAGTAAATGTGAAATAGATGTATATTTTTAACATTTTGCTATATATACGAAAAAACTCCTGTATTTTAGAATACAGGAATTTAAACACTAAGGATGAAAAAAATATACTGATAAAAAGCTTTTCAGCTCAAAACCAAGCATATGAATGTATTGTATAAGTGATTTGGTTCTGAAGCAAAGATGAATCAAAAAAAGAAATCACTTGTTATAGAATTACAGGATAAAGTTACAAAATTTTAAGTCATTTATCAGTGAATTAGAAATTCCATGAGATAATCATCCATTACAAAACCGTTTCCAATATCAAAAACACCTTCGTCATAAACTTTATATCCCTGGGATTCATAGAATTTTCTGGCAGAATTGTACTTATTGACATTCAGGATAATTCTATTGTTTTTGTTTTCAGAAACCTGCTCATTCAGGAACTGAAGTGCTCCCTTCCCAAATCCTTTTCCTTTGCTCTCCGGAATCAGATAAATCCTGTGCAGCTTTGTTGTTTTTTCTTCATAATTATGCTCATAACCGATAAAGCCTTCATAGCTTTCATTATTTTCATCCTGAATAAGATAATAATGATAATACGGATTTTGAAAATGATGCAAAATTTCTGTTTCAGAATACATTTCCGAGAGCATAAACTCCATTTGTTCTTTCGAAAGAATGTCTGCATAGGCATTTTCCCATGATCGTCTTGCAAGATCCTGAATCAAAGGGATATCAGCTGCTGTTGCCTGTTGTAATTTCATGATTGGTTATATTATATGATTAAAAAAAGTGAAAAGCCTAAGCTTTTCACCCTTTATATTGTTCAATGATGACTCATGAGTTTTAACATTATTAAAATTCATTTTGTCGGTTTATTATTAAATCTTAGCCATTTCAGCTTTAATTTTTGCGTGAAGACCTTCAGAAGCTTTTACCAGAGGAAGTCTCAGATAATTTTTGATGATTCCCTTTTCTGTCAGTATTACTTTAATACCACAAGGATTACCTTCAGCAAAAATCAAACGGGTAATATCTACCAGTTTGTTGTGAATTTCATAAGCTTCCTTCACTTTACCCTCAAAAGCCAGCTGTACCATTGTTGAAAATTCTTTAGGATACGCCTGCCCGATTACGGAAATTACTCCATCTCCACCGGCTAATGTTACAGGTAATGTATATTCATCATCACCGGAAACTAAAGAAAATCCTTCAGGCTTCTTTCTCAGAATATCAAAATACTGAAGAATGTTAGGAGAAGCCTCCTTAATCAGGAATAAGTTAGGAAATTCCTTTGCAAGACGAAGCGTAGTATCAGCTTCTACATTTTGCCCCGTTCTTGACGGAACATTATAAATAATAATATTTTTTCCTGTGGAAGCTAAAGCTTTATAATGTTGATAAAGACCTTCCTGGTTCGGTTTATTATAATATGGAGATACTGAAAGTACGGCTTCAAATGCAGAAAGATCTGCTTCTTCAATCTGTTTCTTGACGTCAAGAGTATCGTTACCGCCAATTCCCAACACTAGAGGAAGACGTTTATTATTCACCTTAATGATATGCTCAATTACCTGTTTCTTCTCCTCTGCAGAAAGCGTTGCGGCTTCTGCCGTTGTTCCCAATACAACTAAATAATTGGTTCCGTTTTCGATATTGTACTCCACCAGTTTTGTTAAACTGTCGAAGTCAACGGATAAATCTTCATTAAAGGGCGTTACCAATGCAACACCTACTCCTTTTAAAATGCTCATCTGTTAGAATTATTTTTGTCAAATTTAATAATTTACAGTAAGAATTTGTAATAAATAATAATGTTTTATTATACATATAGTTATATTTGCATATACTAAAAGAGATTATGAAAAATAAATTCTTGTTACTAGGAATTGCTCTGATGTCGCTTACTGCATGCAAAACGGCTTCTGCGCCGCAGCTTGTGAATGTAAAGACCCAGAAAAATATTTCTATTAATAATGAGCTAAAGAATGATGAGGAGTTTGTAAAATTTATCGAACCTTATAAGCAGAAACTGGATAAAGAAATGAACCAGAAGATCTCGCATACCAATGTGGATCTTACAAAACAGGGCGATAACAGCAATCTGGGTAATCTTTTAGCTGACTATACGTTTGAAGGAGGTAATGAATGGATCAAAACTCATCTTAAGCAAAACGTAGACGCTGCACTGATCAATATCGGAGGAATCCGAACCACTATCGGAAAAGGAGATATTTTACTTAAAAATGTATTTGAAGTAATGCCTTTCGAAAATGAAGTAGTGATTGTGAAAATGAAAGGAGCAGATTTACAGGGGCTTTTTGAGTATTATGCAAAAACGCAGGTCAACAATCCCGTTTCTCATTTATACATTGAAACAAAAAACGGACAGGTAACCAAATCCTTAATCAACGGCAGCACAGTAGACCCTGCCAAAGATTATTATATTGCTACTTCAGACTATCTTGCACTGGGAGGAGACAATATGAAATTCTTTGCTAAAGGAGAATCCATTGCTACAGGGATTAAAATGAGAGATTTATTTATCGATTATTTTAAAAAGTTACCTGAAGTGGTAGTGAATTCGGATGTTCGTTTAAATTTTATCGGGAAGAAATAATGGATAGAAAAAGTTTTTTAAAAGCAATAGGCGGAGGATCTTTAGCGATGGCTTTAGCTCCCAATATGATGATGGCGGAAGAATTAAAAATTCTTAATTTAAAATCTGCAAATAAACTGACTATTCTTCATACCAACGATCAACATAGCAGAATAGAACCTTTTGATGCGAGCTATACAAAAAATCCTAACCAGGGAGGTTTTGCAAGAAGGGCAAGCTTAATTCAGCAGATCAGAAGCCAGGAAAGTAATGTTCTTCTTCTTGATTCCGGAGATATTTTTCAGGGAACACCATATTTTAATTTCTTCGGAGGAGAACTGGAGTTCAAATTAATGTCTATGATGAAATATGATGCCTCTACCATGGGAAATCATGATTTCGACAATGGACTTGATGGATTTTTAAAAGTGCTTCCTAATGCGAAGTTTCCTTTTATCTGTTCCAATTATGACTTTAAAAACACAGTTCTTGACGGAAAAACTTCTCCCTACCAGATCTTCAATAAGAATGGCATCAAAGTAGGAATTTTCGGAGTGGGAATCCAGCTTGATGGTCTTGTAGGCAAAAAACAGTATGGAGAAACCGTTTACTCCAACCCGGTGGATGTAGCGCAGCATTATTCAAATTTCCTGAAGAAGGATCAGAAATGTGATCTTGTGATTTGTCTTTCTCACATCGGCTACGATTACAGAGACGAACCTAATAAAATAAGTGATAAAATTTTAGCGGCCAATACAGAAAATATTGATATTATCTTAGGAGGCCATACTCATACATTCTTACCGGAACCGCAGACCTTCACCAACAGACAGGGCAAAAATGTACTTGTTAACCAGGTGGGATGGGCAGGTCTTCTTTTAGGTAGAATAGATTTTTATTTTGATACAAACAAAAACGTACAGCATATTTCCTGGAACAATCAGGTAATAGATAGCAGCATAACCGCATAATATGAAAAAACTCTCTATAATTTCTCTTGGTATTTTAGCTTCCCTGCAGCTGACAAAAGCACAGGTTATTTCATCCAAAAAGTGGGCAGATCTGTTTTCCTACAATAATGTCTTAGCCATGAAAGAAGACAACGGAAAAATCATTGCAGCCACTCAAAACGGAATATTCTATTATACAATATCAACAGGAGAAATTACGAAGTTATCCAAAGCCAATGGTCTTCATAACATCGGAATTACCGCTTTCGATTATAATCCGCAGACGAAAACAGGGCTTATTGGTTATGAAAACGGATCTATGGATGTTATTACGCCGCAGGAGATCAAATATATTGTTGATATTCCCATTGCTACAGGTTATAACGGGGACAAAAAAATCAACCATATTTCCATAACCGGAAATCAGGCTGTCATTTCTGTTGGGTACGGAGTTTCCATATTCAACCTCCAGAATAAAGAATTTGGTGATTCTGCATTTTTCCTTTCTGGTGGTGTTTATCAGGCAAGTAATGAAGCCACGATATTCGGGAATAAAGTATATTCTGTAACAGATACAGGATTGAAAAGCCATCAAATGAATACTACATTTCCGGTATATTCTACCTGGACAACGGAAGCTCCCGGAGTTTTCAAACATATAGATTCAGAATCAGAACTGGTATATTCAACGGCTACAGCAGCGTATATTTATAATAATGGTACCCCAATACAACTTCCTACTACCTTTGAAAAAATCAGGGATGTGGTGATTACTTCCAATAGTATTACTGTTACCGATAACAGAGTATACACCTATGGAACTAATGGAGTTTCACAAAATGCGGTAAGCCTTGGCGAAGAATGCAATACAGCATTAACAGCTGGCGGAAAAATTTTAGGAGGAACGGTGTTATCAGGAATTAAGGATGAAGGTAACAATACTTTTAAACCTTCCGGTCCTTACTTTAATTTTGCGTATAATATCAATCTTTTTGATAATAATCAACTCCTGGTTTCTACCGGAGCAAGAGCAAATAACTATAACGAACCATCTATTAATCCTAAAAAACCGGGATTTTATTATTTCACCGGTACAGAATGGGTTTATCCTTCATATTTTGTTAATAACCCACAGTCTATCAATGTACTAGATGCCACATTAAGTCCTTCTAATAATAATGAAGTATTTTTTACCAATTATACGATGTTTGATAATGGGGTTTACAAAATGAAGTACAATGCTACCAGCAAAGATTTTGAACTGGTAAAGTATTATAATCTTGGAGCACAGCCTTATTACAGACGCCCTGTAGGTTTTGCTACAGACTCCCAGAGTAATCTTTTTGTATCTTTTGGTTTTAATGATGGGAATCCTTCTATAGGAATCTACGATAAAGCAGCGGATGATTTTGTTATCAAGAAAATAGTTCTGGCCAGTGATGGTATACAAAAACCGGTTTTCTATGAAAATATGTTGTGGACTCCGCTACCGAGATCCAATAACTTCTGGGTGTATGATTATAAAAATGCTCTCAATCTTTCCGATGATTCGGATTATATCCTGGGAACATCTAATGGATTTAACAGTTCAGGAGGAATTTTATCTGTAGCATTTGATAAGGCTGGTGATGCATGGATTGGTACAGATGGAGGTTTAAGAGTTATGCCTAATGCGGCATCAGAAATAAAAAGTGCTCAGCCTAAAGTTGAACCTATAGTTATAGAGCAGAATGGTTTGGGTGAGGAGCTCTTCAGAGAATCAGCAATTCTTCAGATTGCAGTAGATGCAGGTGACTATAAGTGGGTTTCTGTTGACGGTGGTGGTGTTTACTACCTGTCTTCAGACGGTCAGAGAACCATAAAACATTTTACAAAGGAAAATTCACCTCTTCCTACGAACAGTGTTACTGATATCAAGATTGATAAGAAAACAGGTAAAGTATATTTTGTAACCTATAATGGTATTGTAACGTATCAGGGCGATGTTGCCGATGTAACATCCAATTTCGGTGATGTTGTAGTATATCCTAATCCTGTTGTTTATTCCAATTTCAAAGGAAAAGTAACCATTAAAGGTCTTGCAGAAAAAACCAATATAAGAATTGTAGATGCTGCAGGAAACGTAGTTCACTCAGCTGTAGCACGAGGAGGTTATTATGAATGGGATCTGAATAATCAGAAAGGAACAAGAGTAGCCTCAGGGATTTATTTCGTTCTGATGACCAATGAAGACGGATCTGATAAAGCTACCGCCAAAATAGGAGTAGTTAATTAATGAATTCACAAAACGGTTTTTTACTTTCATTTATCAAATATGGAGAAAATGATGCTGTATTGCATTGTTTTACGGAAGAAGAGGGTTTCCAGAGCTATTTTCTGAAGGGAATTTATTCCAAAAAGAATAAAAAGAAAGCCTTGCTTCAGCCACTGAGCCAGCTCAATTTTTCTGTAAATCCACCGCGGGGTAACGGTATTCCGTCTGTTTCAAAATTTGAACTGGTTAAAAACAATGACATTTATACAGATATAAAGGTTAATACCGTCATTTTCTTTATTTCAGATTTTCTCAGCCATATTCTTAAGCATGAGAACAAAAATATTCCGATCTATTCCGGTATTGATCATCTCATCAGCGAGCTGACCAATAGAAACTATCAGGCACATCTTCTGTTTTTGCTGGCTTTTTTAAAAATTCAGGGTGTTGCTCCATTGCTGAGTGAAGGCAGATTTTTAGATCCGGAAACAGGTACTTTTTCTCCTGGAATAAGTCATCAGCTTTTCAATGAAGAAATTTCTATGCTGTGGAAAGAAGCTCTTTGTGCAGAAAACTTTTATGCCACAAAAATCCATTCTTCCTTAAGAAAAGATTTTCTTGATAGTCTTTTAGTGTACTATCATTATCATATTACAGACTTCAAAACTCCGGCTTCACTGGAAATTATTCAGCAGATATTTGAATAAAAGCAGATTACTTTTTCGTTTCCTTATTGTTTTTTCCAACGTTCTCCGGCATTTCAGTTTCGGACTCTGCCATTTCTTTTTTGGAAAATCTTGGCTGAAGAATCTTAGCAATAAGTCCCGTCCAGCCGGTCTGATGAGAAGCTCCTACTCCACGGCCGTTGTCTCCGTGAAAATACTCATAGAACAGGATATAATCTTTAAAATCCGGATCGGTCTGAAATCTTTCATACTGCCCATGAACCGGTCGTTTTCCGTTTTCATCTTTTAAAAATATCTTCGCAAGTCTCTTGTTTAAGGCATCTGCAATCTGATCAAGGTTTGAATAATTACCACTTCCCGTAGGATATTCCACTAAAAAATCCGGGCTATAATAGAAGAAAAAACGCTGAAGACTGTCAATAATAAGGAAGTTAATAGGAAACCACACGGGACCGCGCCAGTTGCTGTTTCCTCCGAAAAGGCCGCTATCACTTTCGGCAGGTGTATATTTTACGCTGTAATTCGTATCATTCAACGTTAAAGTGTAAGGATTGCTTTCATATTCTTTGGATAAAGCTCTTACTCCGTAATCACTGAGAAATTCCTCAGGATTCAACATCCGGTTTAACAGTCTTTTCAAACGATGTCCCCGAAGCAGAGATAAGAGGTGTTTCGAATCCTGTCCTTTCACTTCCCATCTTGAAACCAGAGAAGCCAGTTCAGGTTTATTATCCAGTACCCATTTCATTCTTTTCTTGAAATCAGGAAGATTTTCAATCATTTCATCATCGATAACCTCAACGGCAAACATTGGAATTAAACCAACAATCGTCCTTAGCTTCAGATACATATGAGTTCCGTCACTGGAGGTAATGGCATCATAGAAAAATTCATCCTGCTCATCCCAAAGACTGAATTTCTCATCACCCATATTATCCAGTGAATGAGCAATCGACAGGAAATGTTCAAAGAACTTCATTGCCATTTCTTCATACACTTTATTGTATAGAGCCAGTTCCAGGGCAATTCTCATCATATTCAGAGCAAACATGGCCATCCAGCTTGTTCCATCGGACTGCTCCAGCTGTTCTCCATTGGGCAAAACAGAATTCCGGTCAAAAACCCCGATATTGTCAAGTCCCAGGAAGCCTCCTTCAAAGATATTGTTACCATTAAGATCTTTTTTATTAACCCACCAGGTAAAATTCATCAACAGTTTTTGAAAAGCACTTTCCAGAAATTCCAGGTCTGGTTTATCTTTTAAATATTCATCAATTTTAAATACCCTGAAAACCGCCCAGGCGTGTACAGGTGGATTTACATCACTCAGGTTCCATTCGTAGGCAGGCAGCTGTCCGTTGGGATGCATATACCATTCAAAGAGGAAAAGCTTTAGCTGATGTTTTGCAAAATCCGGGTCTATCAGGGAGAAACTAATGGTATGAAATGCCAGATCCCATGTTGCATACCATGGATATTCCCATTTATCAGGCATTGAAATGATATGCTCATTGTTCAGATGCTTCCAGTCGAAGTTTCTTATTGTTTCCCGGGACTTTGGCGGCGGCATTCCGGAAGGATCACCTTTCAGCCATTTTTCTACATTGTAATGGTAAAACATTTTATTCCAAAGCATTCCGGCAAAAGCCTGTCTTTGAACCAGTCTTTCATCTTCCAAAGAAATTCCCTTCTGAATTTCTGCATAAAACTCATCTGCCTCTTTCTGTCTTTGTTCAAAAAGAATTTCGAAATCTTTAAAAGGCTCTCTTATATCTTTATCTGAAAGTCTGAATTCAAATATTTTTGATTCCCCTGCCTTAAAATCTTCATCAATAAAGAAAGATGCTTTCGTACCTGCATTTTGTGGATTCACAGACTGGGAATTTCCTGTCATCACAAAATTATTAATTCCGTCTTTACTGTATTTTGACTCATTGGAAGATTGATAAAGCCTTTCATTATTGGTCTCATTATTACAAAATAATGTCTTCAAAGATTGTTTTGCATAGACGTTTTTAATCTCAATATCCTGATGACCGACCTTAATATGATCTGCATCTTCCGCAGATAATTGCGGTTTATAATCATCATACCCCCAATTCCAGGTATTCCTGAACCAAACAGTCGGAAGAATGACAAGAGACGCTTCGTTTTCAGATTTATTGACTATTGTTATTCTTACAAGAATATCATGCTGACTTTCTTTTGCATATTCAATAAAGATGTCAAAGTATTCATTGTGATCAAAAATACCTGTATCTATCAACTCATATTCAGCTTCCTCCTTTCCCCTTTCCGCATTTATTTTAACAAGCTGTTCATAAGGAAAAGCATTTTGAGGATATTTATACAACATCTTCATGTAAGAATGGGTAGGTGTGGAATCCAGATAGTAAAAATATTCTTTCACATCTTCACCATGATTTCCCTGTCCATTGGTGAGCCCAAAGAATCTTTCTTTGACCATTTTATCTTTCTTATTCCAGAACCCTACTGAAAATACAAGCTTCTGGAGATCATCACAGATTCCACATATTCCTTCTTCACCCCAACGGTATGTTTTGGCTTCTGCGGTATCATGACTGGTATAATTCCAGGCATCTCCGTTTTCACTGTAATCTTCACGAACAAGCCCCCACTCACGGTTACTGACATAGGGGCCCCATTTTTTCCATGAAATATCTGAAATTCTCTGCTGTTCTGACATAAGCGATGATTATAAGTAATGAGTAATGAGTAATGAGCAATATTTAATTTCGTTTCAATCTCTGAGAACAACCTCAAAACTTTAAACTAAATTTTGAACATTAAACCTTGAACATTAAACGTTGAACTTCGAATTCCTCTACCCTCCCGTAGAAAAACTCTCAAAAGTAGTCATTCCACCATCCACAAAGATGCTGGTTCCGGTGATATAATCTGCAAGGTCACTGGCAAGGAACGCGGCTAGGTTTCCGATATCCTGCGGTTGTCCGATTCTGTTATAAGGAATAAGGTTCAGAAGAGAATTAAGGGCTTCCGGAGTATCCCACGCATTCTTATTAATAGGGGTTTGAATAGCCCCCGGACAAATGGAATTGACACGGATCTTGTTGGCCCCATATTCCTGAGCAAGGGTTTGCATCAGCATTCTGATGGCCCCCTTACTGGAAGCATAATTCGCATGTCCCGCCCACGGAATAATTTCGTGTACCGAACTGATATGAATGATTTTTCCACAGGCTGCGGACCTTGAAGGATCTATTCCTCTTCTCAGAAATTCTTTAATAGCTTCTCTGGCGCATAGAAATTGTCCCGTCAGGTTGACTCCGATGACAGCATTCCATTGATCCAATGTCATTTCAGTGAATTTTGCATCTTTTTGAATGCCTGCATTATTGATCAGAATATCTACAGTCTGATATTCAGCAATGACATCCTGAAACATCCTGACTACCTGATCTTCTTTGGAAACATCACATTGATAGGTCATTCCCTTACCTCCGGCATCCGTTATTTCTTTTAATACAGCTTTAGCTTCTTCCGTAGATCTTTCTGAAGAATGGTTGACGATGACTGTTGCTCCAGCTGCAGCCAATGATTTCGCAATTCCCGAACCGATTCCACTGGAAGCTCCTGTGACTATAGCCACCTGATTCTGAAGTGATATTTCCATGTTTTGTAATTTGATGTTACTCAAAGTTATGGAAAGATTCCAGCAGATAAAAAATTATGATTTTAAAATTTTATTAAAGTTTTTTGTGCATCAGGTATTGAGGGCCGCTTCTTCCGATCCTCGTTTTACCATCGTAAATGTATCCTGCCTGAAGGTAAATATGGTAAGCAGAGTCATTTTTCTGGTTTACAGCAAGGACAATTTCATCACAGCTATTGAAGTGGTTTCTGACAAAATATCCCACTTCCAGCATTGCAGCTTTTCCAATTCCTTTGCCCTGCATTTGCGGATTCACAGATAAAGAACGTAATAAAACGGAGTTTTCATTATCTGTAAGTTCGAGTTTATCTTTCCCAAAATCAAGTACAAAAAAACCTGCAGGCTGATCGTTGTAAAATATAGTTACGGGAAATGCATCGTTATCATCCCGTTCACTGATACTTTGTAAAGCCTGCTGAGCAGTCGCTGTAAATCTCATCTGATTTTCATCCAAAGCATAGCTGACTCCGGAACGATCTTCTGGTTTAAAGAATGCTAAATGTATCATAAGTATCAGTGATGGTAGATATCTTCATACATTACTCCTGCACGGATTTCCACGGGAAGTTTATTTTCCTCCGGAACAATAGGGCAATTGTAATCATAAGCGTTGTAAGCACAGAAAGGATGATAGGATTGATTGAAATCAAGCACAATGGTATTTCCTTTCGGGATTGTAAGATCCATGTATTTTCCTCCTCCATAGGTTTCTTTTTCATTGGTGGCATCACGGAACGGAAGGAAAAGATAGTTTTTGTATTTTTCCTGTTTAATTAAATCCAGACTTTGATATAACGTTACAGTATAAGGTTTTCCATCCAATGTAAAGGTTGCTTTTCCATATTCCTGATACATTTTTGTTTTGCCTGAAGATGTGGGAAGTTCAAAAGGCTGCGTATCCTTCGACTTAACAAATTCTGCCGTAATCCTGTACTTAGCATTAAAAGGAAAGAAAGGATGCCCCTTAAAATTTTTTAAATTATCACCTCTTAACGGAGTCTCTTTTGGATTAAGATATTCTGCATTCAGTTCTTTCTGAAATTTCTGGACCTCTTTCTCTTCCTTTGACATCTTTTTCTGAGAAAAAACCCATAGTGGAAGCAGCAGAAAGAGTATTATATATTTTTTCATGAATTTAAAATTATAAGTAAAACTATGAATTTCCGAAACAATAAAAGTTAAAATTGTAATAAAAAAATATAATCTGTAATAAATAAAATAAGCACCTGCATATCTAGCATACTTTTTGAAAAACAAAGCTCATGGACAGAAAAAGCTTCATTAAGACCGGTGTTTTGGCAATATCAGGATTTTACTTTCTTCAATCTGAGTTATTGCATGCTGAGGAAAGAAGAAACAATAAAATAAAGGACTATCGTGATGTTCCGATTGTTATTATTGGCAGTGGATATGGAGGTGCGGTATCTGCCCTCCGCCTTTGTGAAGCCGGAAAAAAAGTGGTACTGCTGGAGATGGGTCTTAACTGGGAAAAAGCAGGAATTCCGTTTTCCAATCTGCTGAAGCCCGGTAAAAGTTCTGCATGGCTGAAAACCAAAAGCATTGCTCCTTTTATGAATATTTTTTCTCTGACTCCTTTTACCGGAACACTGGACCGTCTGGATTTTGATCATATTAAAATCTGGGTAGGACGAGGAGTAGGCGGAGGTTCTCTGGTAAATGGCGGAATGGCTGTTACTCCTAAGGAGAGCTATTTCAAAGAGGTTTTCCCTGATCTTGATGCTGAAAAATTTTATAGCCATTACTTTCCTATGGTTCGGAAAGAGCTTAAAGTAAACGTGATTGATGAACAGTTTCTGAAAGACTGTCCTTATTATAAATTTACGCGGGTAGGTGAAGAAGAAGCTCATAAAGCCGGGTTTAAAACCATCCGGGTTCCGAATGTGTATGATTTTAAATACATGGAAAAAGAATTCCGGAATGAAGTTCCCCGTTCTGCGCTCAATACTGAAGTGATTTATGGAAATAATCATGGGAAAAACAGTTTAGATAAAACCTATCTCAGAAAAGCAATGGAAACCGGAAATCTGGAAATTCTTGATCTTCACCGTGTTCAGACCATTCAACTGAATGATGACAAAAGTTATACATTAAATGTGCAGCAGACCGATACTTCGGGAGCTCTGATTGCGGACAAAGTTTTCACCTGCAAAAAACTTATTCTTTCTGCAGGAACAATGGGCACTTTACAGCTGCTGTTACAATCCAATGCAGAAAACGGGTTTCCTATCCATGAAAAGATTGGCAAAAACTGGGGAAATAACGGGAATTTCATGACAGGAAGAAACTGGGTTAAGCCTTTGTCCGGCGGTACCGGAGCTAAACAATCCACTATTCCTGTAGGAGGAATTGATAACTGGGATGATCCTGAACATCCGTTTTTCACAGAAATTGCTCCTCTTCCAATGGGAATGGATGTTGCTACTGCTTTGTATCTGCTGATTAACAGGGTTGATAAAAAAGGAGATGTTTTTTACAATAAAACCAGCCAATCTCTGACATTAAACTGGAATGAAAGTAATACTCTCAAAATGAGAGAAAATGCCCAATATTTTATCCGGAAAATGAATAAAGCTAATGGGGGTACCAGAAGCCATCTTCTTTTCGACAATGGTTTTGGAGCAGATATCTGTTATCATCCGCTTGGTGGATGTGTCCTTAATGAAGCTACCAACGAATATGGAAAGCTGAAAGATCACGAGAACCTGTATGTTTTGGATGGCTCGTTAATTCCGGGAACCATTGGTGTTAATCCCTTTGTTACCATTACAGCCATTGCAGAATACTGTATAGAAAATCTTATCAGAAAGAATGAGTTTGCCTGAAATTAAGGCATTGCCTTCACTTCCTCAAGATAGTTCCTGATATCTTTTTCCAGTTTTGCAGGATAGATAAAATGAAGTTTTTCTGCCAATGAAGTCCCCAGTTCATGTACCAGGTCGGCACATTCCAATAAAGCTTTCCAGTTTTCTTCAATATCGCTTCCGGAGAAAGTTCTTTCAACCTTGCTCCACAAATCAGCGGACAGGTATTTTTTGAAAAGTCTTCCATGTTTATTGGTTGTGATCGTGTTCCAGTTATGATTTCCGGCAATATACCATTCAATCAAAGGAACGAGATAATCTGTACGAAGAATATTTTCAGACATAAATTTGGCATAAAAAATATCTCCGCGCTTGAGGCATTTTGCAACATAGGTTGTATCCCACCAGAAGTCATTCATCAGCTGCTTAAATTCCTTTTCAGATGGTTTCTGAATCATGACTGACTGATACGTTGGTTCTTTCAGCTTTTCAGTCAAATTATCTTTATCTATTAAAACCTGGTATCCTACATCCCAGTCTTCAGGAAGGTTTTCTTCTTTAATTTCTTCAATAAATTCCGTTACCTGATACAGCTTAAAGTCAACCTTTACATGGTCTTTATACAAAACCATTTTCATGGCATGTTTTCCGTCAAAAACACTGTCATCTTCTTCAATCATGGAAATAGGCTCGCCAAAGAGTCTGATCCATTCATTTTCTGATTCATAGAATGATCTGTTATCAAAAACAAGTTCTACATCAAGATCACTAAAATCATCTACGGATGCATAAGGATTTACCAATGAGCTGGTAAGAAGAACAGCACGAATATCAGGATTGTTTTCAGCCCAGTGAATAATCTGTTTCAGCTTTTCTTCCCTTACTTTCATATTAATAAGATTCTGATATTTTCACGCGGTACACGTCGGAAGAATTTCTCTTGATTGATTCTACAAAAAAGCCTCCTTCCTCAGGAATTACTTCTTTCAGATCAAAACTTTTACAATCTTTCGGAAGCCCGGAAAAGATCAGGGTAAACCAAAAGTCTTTCATAAAGGGAACCGGTGTCCAGTATGGTGAAATTGAAATATTTTCCGCATGAATCATTTTGCTTCTATGCTCAGACTGGTTGTCAAAAAGATAGGTTGAATGCCAGATCCTGATCAGGTTTCCCAGAAACGGTGATGCGGGAAAACAGCAATGTACAATAACCTGCCTCTCCTCTTCTGTTTTTGCCTGAAGAGATTCCAGGATTTCCTTTGCAATGACTGGTTTTACAATTACTTCTTCCACCTTTTTATAAATAATGAGCAATGAGCAATGAGTAATGAGTAATAAAGGCTATTACTCATTGTTCATTATTGATGTTAATATTCTAATTCTAGTTTTTCTTTGGTGTAATTTCTTACTTCATGGGTCAGTTCTGGGTTTTCGGCCAGTTTTTGTCCGTAAGAAGGGATCATTTCAAGTAACTTTCCTTTCCATTCTCCATGTAGTTTTTCCGGGAAACATTTTTCCAGCACATTCAGCATGGCATAAACTGCAGTGGAAGCACCCGGTGAAGCTCCCAATAGAGAAGCAATTGTTCCGCTCTTGTTCACTACCACCTCAGTTCCGAATTCCAGCTTACCCCCATCTTTTTCATCTTTTTTAATGATCTGAACTCTCTGTCCGGCTACTTTCAATTCCCAGTCTTCTTCTTTAGCATCCTTGATAAATTCTCTCAAATGCTGCATTCTCTGCGACTTCGTCATGGCAACCTGCTGGATCAGATATTTTGTTAGTGGAATATTATGCCACCATGCTCCGAAAAGTGATTTTAAATTTTTGGTATTTACACTTTCAGGAAGGTCAAGATAGCTTCCCTCTCTCAGGAATTTAGTTGAAAATCCTGCAAAAGGTCCGAAAAGAAGTGCTTTCTTCCCATCAATGATTCTAAGATCCAGATGCGGAACAGACATTGGCGGAGCATCTACCGTAGCCTGAGTGTATACTTTGGCATGGTGCTTTTCTACCAGCTCCTGATTGTGACTTACCAGCCACTGGCCAGAGACCGGGAAACCACCATATCCTTCACTTTCTTTAATATCTGAACTATCCAGTAAAGGAAGCGCATATCCTCCTGCACCGATAAATACAAAATCTGCCACCACTTCCTGTTTATGACTGTGAATTCTGTCTTTCACTTTCATTTCCCATGTACCGTTTTCTCTCGGGCTGATATCTTTCACCTCATGGTATAAGAAAACCTCAACATTGGAATCTTCCAGAAGGTGTCTTCCCATTTTTCTTGTCAGGGTTCCGAAGTTCACATCTGTTCCCATATCCATCTTTGTTGCAGCCATTACTTCAGATTGATTTCTTTTGCTCATCACCAGAGGAATCCATTCTTTCAGTATCTCGTGATCTGTAGAAAATTCCATTCCTGAAAAAAGGACAGATTCTGCCATTTTATCATGACGTTTTCTAAGATATTCAGCATCTTTTTCTCCAAATACCAGGCTCATATGTGCACAGGAATTGATAAATTCTTTGGGTTCATGAATATATCCTTTGGTAATCAGATAAGACCAGAATTGTTTTGAAATTTCAAACTGTTCTGCAATACTTTCAGCTTTGGTAATATCAACAGATCCGTCTGGTTTTTCAGGGGTATAATTTAGCTCACAAAAAGCGGAATGTCCTGTTCCGGCATTGTTCCATGCAGCTGTACTTTCTTTGGCAAATCTTCCGAGTCTTTCGAAGATAGCGATTTCAAGATTTGGATCAAATTCATGAAGCAGCGTTGCTAAAGTGGCGCTCATGATTCCGCCGCCTATCAGTACAACGTCGTATTTAGGTTTCGGTGTTCTGCTTGTAAGCGATTGTGACATAATTTTAAAATTTTACTTCAAATTTCGTGAAAAGTTTTAAAAACCGGAACGATTTTAACACGTTATTTTTTCGTTCAAAACACTTATTGAGTACACAACAAAAAACCATGGAAAATTTCAATAGAACACCATTGAAATGATTGATAATGTAAAACAGTTGTTTATAAAAATGTTAATTTTTTATTTTTTTAATTCACTGAATGGTAACTAATTAATTAATTGACAAGGGCAAAATTTTATAAAAATTTAAGTTTACTTAAGTTCATCGGATTAAATACAGCAACCATAAGTATTTATGCCATTACACTTTATCAACAATAAGTGATAAATAATTACACTTACAATATAAAATATCACTTTTTATTGACAAATATACAATTTTATAGATTTAATTCTATGCATACCACATTGAATAACTGTTTTTTTTATGTACCTTTCAATTGATTTAATACCTATTCCACAAGTATTTAATTAAAATTATTTCATAAACATACTACAGATGAAAATTATTAATTTCGTGAGTACACTATTCGCGACAGTGGCATTTGCCCAAAGCGGAAGTGTAGGAATCAACACGTCCACACCGGACCCCAGTGCAATTCTGCACATTGAGAACTTCAGTGGAACACCTGCCACAGCTACTGCCGCCATTTCGGGAGGAGCTGTTACCGGGGTTACCATCAGCAACGGAGGTAGTGGTTATACTTCCACACCAACAATTAATTTTTATGGAGGAGGATCTGTCGTTAACGGAGGTTCAAAAGCCCGTGCTACAGCAGTAATTTCCAATGGTCAGCTTACAGGTATAACGATTAACAACGGAGGTAGCGGCTATACGACAGCTCCTACGGTAACCGTTTCCGGAGGTAATAAAGGAGTATTATTTCCCAACCTGAATATTGCCAGCCTTACCAGTACAACGAGCCCTGTTACCTCTCCCGCCAATGGACTTATTGGTTTCAACGGAGGAACAAATGGTAACAACAGAGCTCTTCATTTTTTTAACAGTACAACCAATTCATGGCAAAGCACAATTGATGCACAAAACACTCCTAAAGTTGCCTATCTCGATTTTACCGGATCGCTATCTGCTCTTGACAATGCGATAGCGGGTGCCAGCACTCAGCTTATGGTAAATAATCCTGCGGTTTCAGGGGTATCAAACATCAGCGGATTTAAAGTTCTCCCCAGCACTTTAGGAGGATATTCCCTTATTCTTCCACAGGGAAGCTATCTGGTGGAAGTGAATCTGAATTTAAATTCCCCCCAGGAAAATCCAGCCGGAGTGAACGGTACTGCTCCACTCACAGGGAGTACTTATTATCTGATGGGATATTTTATAGATTTCTACAGCGACACCTATAATAATTCATCCAACACCTTTACCGGAGGAGGCGTCAGCAGAAAAGAGGTTCCTATTGTTTCAAAAGTAAGTACCAATCATCTCGCGACCTGGTCTTTCTACTATACAGTACCTGCAAATGCCAATGCCAATATTATTGGCGCATTACGGTTGAGTCTGGGAAGAATGCAAAACAGTACATTCTACGATCTTGTGAATGTAATTCCTACCGGTTCTTATATTAAAATATCTCAGTTATAAAAAAACAATCAACATATGAAAAAAAGTTATATCCTGCTATTATTGATTATAGCCCACACCATATATGCACAGGTTGCTATTGGGAAAACTTCAGTCAACAGCTCAGCTGTTCTGGATGTTTCACAGACTACCAATAAAGGAGTACTTCTTCCAAGAGTGGATATTGTAGATGTATTGAGTAATAGCTCTCCGGTAAATAATCCGGCAGAAGGACTGGTGGTGTACAATAAAGGAAACTCCATCAGTCCCGGTCTTTATATCTGGAAAAATAACAGATGGACTCAGTTGTCTGATACGTATAACCTGGTAAGTTATATGATGCTTCAACGCTCCTCTGATTATGCGATACTTGGAGGTCTCGCCAACGGTACATACAAAAATTTTAATGATGCTGCCTTTACTGTTGTATCCAATGATATCGGAGCATTATACAATACTTCCACAGGAATTATCACACTTCCCGGAAACAGCGGTTATCTGGTGAATGTATGCCTGAACATCAGAACAGCTCTTGAAAGCACTACTGCAGGGATCGGAGGAACTTCTGTTCATCTCCATCAGTATCTTGTAAAGCTCATTGATCCGTCCAGCGGAAATCAATATGGTAAAACAATAAGTATCAACGCACAATCAATTGCCGGTAATAAGACCCATACGCTGAATATGAGTTTCTCTTTTGTGACTACTTCAGCAGCACCTATTCTTTTAGTTCCTGCCATTGCTCATGATACAGGAGGAACTTATCAGAACGGATCCGGGGGAACAGCTCCTAATAACGGAGAAATCATCATCACGAACGCTAAAGTTGATATTCAAAGATCAGCGCTTAATCAATAATCAATTGCACAATGAAAACATCTATTTACATAATCTGTATGATACTGTTAAGCATTTTTTCAAATGCACAAGTTGGTATTAATACAAACTCGCCCAATGCGAGCAGTGTTCTGGACATTAACTCATCCAATAAAGGAGTGCTTTTTCCGCAATATGATCTGCTTGTTCTGAACAGTACTTCAACGCCTGTTGCGAATCCCACAGACGGGCTTATGATCTACAATAACGGAGGAGCCTCAACATATCCGAAAGGATATTATGTTTGGGTAAGAAATCAATGGCAGCGTATTATAGTTTCCGGTTCAGAACCTCAGATAATGTCTCTGCTTATCAGTCCGGGAGTCCTTATTCCTACCGGAAGCACAAATAATACATTAGGAAACTTTGCAGTAACTTCCAATAAAATTGCAGGGGCATCACTGGGTACAGATAATTCCACTATTACACTGCCTGCCGGAACTTATATTGTAAGATATTCTGTGGATTCCAGCAATGCAAATAATAACAACGGAACGGCTAACACCCAGTATCTTTCTCAAAATTTTACCTGTACCCGTTCTTATCTGATTAACTCTGCTACGAGTGCAACCATTACGGAAACCAACAGAATGTGCCAGCTGTCAAGTTCTTTTACATTCTACCAGGGAAGTTATTTTTTAACACTGGCTGCCCCAACAACGATCCGTCAGAAATTTGAATTTGATACAGGAAATGGCTTTACTGCCAGCAATCTTAATGTCAGATCATCATTATCACTTGTCATTACTAAGATGAGCCTATAAAAAAACTTAAGCACTTTCTGTGCTTAAGTTTCATTATTTATGTTTAGCAGGACTATCCCAAGTCCTGTTTTTTTAATTCAATTTTGCGGTCAGTTTTTTAAACTGCTTTTCAGCATTTTTACCTTCATACAAAATGGCATATACTGTATCAATAATCGGGAGTTTAAGATTTTTTTGTTTCGCTGTTTTATAAATGGAATCTGCAGCATAATATCCTTCTGCCACCATATTCATAGACTGAATGGCAGATTTTACCGTATATCCTTTTCCAATCAGGTTTCCAAGGTTTCTGTTTCTTGAGAAAAGCGAATATGCTGTTACCAGAAGGTCTCCCAGATAGGCGCTTTCGTTTACATCTCTTGGTGCTTCGTAAATTGCTTCCAGGAAGGTTTCCATTTCACGGATCGCATTGGAAACAAAGACTGCTGTAAAGTTATCTCCATAGCCTAATCCGCTTGCAATTCCCGCTCCGATTGCAAAAATATTTTTAAGAATAGCACTGTATTCATTTCCTAAAATATCTTTGCTTGTATGAACTTTGATAAAGTCTGAACTGAAGATTCCTTCAAGCTTTTCAGCAGTTTCATCTTCTACTGTGGCAATTGTAAGATAAGAAAGTCTTTCCATAGCCACCTCTTCAGCATGACAAGGCCCTGCAATAACAGCCTGGTTTCTGAAACCGATTTTAAATTCATCACGCAGATAATGCGCTACTACGTCATTTACTTTAGGAATAATCCCTTTAATTGCAGAAATAAAGATCTTATCCGAATAATCACATGTCATCTTATCCAACGTATCAGACAGGTAGATAGACGGTGTTGCCAGAACAATAACATCACAGGCAGCAACCAGCTCGTTAATATCTGTTGTCAGTTTTAAACTTTTCAGATTAAAATGTGCAGCGGTAAGATAAGTAGGGTTATGTCCACGAAGTTCAATGGCTCCTTTTACAAATTCACTTCTTACGCACCAGTGTACTATTTTGCAGTTTTCAACAAGCATTTTTACAATAGCGGTTGCAAAACTTCCGCTTCCTACAACTCCTACAGAAATATCCTTTTTATTCTTTTTTGGATTCGAAGATTCTGAAATAATTTTCTTTTTAGCCATAATTGGAATGTGAACTGCAAAGATATTAAAACAAAGACGTATCGCGGGCTTTGAAACTATGATAAAAGCCATTTTCTGAAAAAATTAACACTTCAACACAATTAAATAACTAATTAACCGTTAAATACAGAAAAAACTGAATTTTAAATAAAAATAACTCACAAAACTTATTTTTATTTAAATTTGCAGCTTCAAAACCGTTTTAAATTTACTAAGAGAAGAAATATGAAAAAATTTCTAAACAGCAAGAAGAACGTAAACATTCTCCTGGGAGGACTTTTACTAGTAGTTTTTGCACAAGGTGTCTTCATTGCGAAGCTCTTTTCTGAAAGAGATGACAAAACCTACGAAGTGAACCTTGTAAAAATAAACACTGAAAAAGACAGTGTAGATTATTTAAAAATGAAAACTGATCTTACTCTTGTAGATCAGACTGTTGCTCAACTCAACTCCTTCCTGAAGTCCAAAGACATCACTAATGAAAAGCTCATGATGCTCAGCCAGGACAGTATTTCAAATTCTATTTATCTTTCCAAACAGGCTAACCGATATAGCCAATATCTGATGGATCTTCAGAAAAAACTGATGCAGGTACCATTAGGAATGCCTACTGACGGATATATTTCATCTAATTTCGGGATAAGAAAAAATCCTATTCCGTTCAAAACTGTTTTTGCTTCGGTAAGATCAAGTGCGGCAACAGAGGCAAAACCAACGGTAGCTGCAGCTGCAAAACCTGAAGTAAAAGCCGAACCTGTAGAGAAAATTATAGAACTTACAGACAGCTATGGAAATAAAAGAGAAGTAAAAGTGATGGTTACTCCAAAAGCAACTCCTGTGGCTTCTGCCCCAGCTCCTTCTGCCACTAAAACTGTTGCCGGAACTACTACAGCCAAAACTGCTGTTGCGGAAAAAAACAACCCACCTGCTGAGGCTGACCAAATGCAGTTTCATAAAGGGCTGGACATTGCGGTTGCCTATGGTTCCGATGTAAGAGCTGCTGCTGCAGGGACAATCATTTTTTCCGGACAAAAAGGAGGCTATGGAAACTGTGTAATTGTTTCGCATGGAAACGGGCTGGCTACTTTATATGGACATTTATCTCAGCTTGTTGCAAAAGTAAATGATAAAGTAAAAGTAGGTCAGGTCATAGCAAAATCCGGAAATTCCGGGCGTTCTACCGGACCTCATCTTCATTATGAAGTCCACAAAAACAATACTCCGATTAACCCGAAATTGTTTATGAATCTATAAAAAGAAAACTGTCTCATGAGAGGCAGTTTTTTGGTTTAAAAAATAGAGTATTCATTTAAAGGCCTTTTTTAAACACGAAGAACACGAATAGTTTCACGAATATCACGAATATAATTCTCATGATCATAGATCTGCAGCATATGAAAAATCTGCGAGATATTATTTTAACGCCAAGTTTTTAATTTGCTTTCTTTTGATTCTAGGGAGGCAAAGTTGGAATCAGCAAGCTGATTTGAGAGCTCTGGTGATATTTTATTGTTAATTCTTATGATACAAAAAAAACAGCTGCCAATGCAGCTGTTTTTTTATTTTAAAATTTTAAGCGTTCCTTTCGGGTGGGTAAATGTACCGTCCGGACCTGCAATATTTGAGTAGATGATATTTTTATTATAATCCTGAATATGGGTTACATTGAAACCAAGATGAGGCTCATGCCAGTAAACCATAAAAACATTTTTCGCCACTTCTACAGCCGTATATTCTACGGTGTCTGTACTGTTTTTTGAACTTCCTGCGGTTCCTGTAAACGTCATTGTTTTATTATCTTTAAAATCAAGAAGGAATTTTATAGTTCCAAAATCCACTTCCACTTTACGGCCTATTGCCGGATAAGGAGATTTCAGATCCCAGTCCATTTCTTTAAGATAAACCTTTACTCCCATTTCCAGTTCGCCTTTTCCTGGTAGATCAGGATATTTTTTAACCATGAAATCTACAATAGCAGATGAAGTTTTGTTTTCAGTAACTGCCTGTTTATAGTTTTCCAGATAGCTTTTCACAAAATCAAGTGATTGTGGTGATGTGGACAATTCTGCAAAATGAGAAGGAATAACCTTTTCCGGTTTCAAACCTTTCATAGCATCAATCTGCCCTATCCATTGATCAATTGCTTTTATATTCTGCGTATCTGCCATCCAGAGATGTGAGCCAACAGAAACTGAAATCCCGCCTGCAATGGTTTTGATGGAAGGAATCCAAAGAAAACTGTGTGCCGGATCTTCCTGGTTTTGAATAATTTCAATTTTGTTTCCTTCAAGATCAGGAATTGAAGTAACTGCTTCAGGAATTATAATTTCCGATGGAGCATCTGCCTTCAACTGTGGTTCCCATACTCCCATTTTATCATCTTTTGATGCTGATATCAGATAAGCGGTCTGTGCTGTTGAAATAATCTTTGCATCCGGAAAAGCTTTTTTAATCACATCCAGTCCAAAGTAAAAATCAGGATCACTGTGAGAAATGAAAACCGTTTTCAGGTTTTTTCCTGTTGCTTTTATTTCTTTTACCAGCTGTTCTGCATATTGCTTCTGAAACTGTGCATCCACAAGTATGGCATCTTTATCTCCATAAATAATGGTAGAAGTGATAGGAAATATAGCTTTGGTTCCCGGATTATAAACTTTCACTTTTAGATTTCCTGCAAATATGCTGATGAATCCCAACAGTGCTAATAACGACCATAATTTTTTTTGTATCATTTCTGTTCTTTTATCGATTAGTAAGCTGCGGTGAAACGTTCACGGATGTGGTTATTCTGCTCCAATTCATCTACCAAAGCAACAGCTACATCTTCTACAGAAAGACGGCTTCTTCCGTTTTCATCAAATACCGGAGTTTCTAATGATGTTCTGTATTTTCCTGTTCTTTCTCCTACGTTCGCCTGGTTCATTTCGATAGCAGGGCTGAAGAATGTCCAATCCAGTGTATTGTTTTCTTTGATCTTGTTTAAATAATCTCTTGCTGCTGTTGCACCCGGCTTGTAAGCTTCCGGGAAATCAGGAGTATCTACGATCTGTACATGATCCGGTGTGTAAAGACTTCCTGCTCCACCTACAACAATCAGTCTTTTTACACCTGACTGTTCTACAGCTTTTTCAATATTTTCAGAACCGTTTAAAAAATCGTTGTAAAGATTAGGATTTGTCCATCCTGCGTTGAATGTACTGATTACAGCATCACTCCCTTTCAATGCTTCAGCTAATTCATCTACATTGTTTACATCAACACTTTTGGCGGTTACATTTTCCTGTGTTTTTACTTTTGATGCATCTCTTACCAATGCTTCCACTGCATATCCTCTGTCTGCTAATTCTGATACTACGTGTGCTCCTACAAATCCTGTTGCACCGATTACTGCTACTTTTTTCATAATGTTTTATTTAATTAAATTGTAATAAATTTTGTTACATTTAAGGTTAAAAAATTTTATTCGAACTGGTCTGTGAATTTTTGTAATGACTTGTCTCCTAAAAAGTTTACAACCAATTGGTCTGTTTCTTCAAATAATGTATTTAAATGATTGTTGATCTCTTTTCCAACACTGCATGCGGGATTGGGATTCTGATTTTTTTTGCCTAATACTTCTGTATTTTTTACTGCTTTATAGATCTCGGAAATAGTGATCATTTCAGCATTCTTTGCAAGCTGGCTTCCTCCTTCTTTTCCCTGTCTGCTGATAATCAGACCTGCTTCTCTCAATACGCTGATTTCCTTTCGGATAATCACCGGATTCACATTGATACTACCAGCCATCCAGTCAGAAGTAAGCCACTCCTGAGGACTTTTTGCCAATAATGTCATAATATGTACTGCCGTAGCAAATCTTGTATTGTTCATTGTAATTACAGGGCAAAGATACACTTTTTATAAATGTAACAAAATTTATTACAGTTAAATTTTTCTTAAAGTATTAATTTGTCCAGATCCAGCAACAGATAATTGATGTTCTGATTAATGGTACGGGTTGCCGACTGCATCTGATTCAGCATGGCTGCCCGGTTATGAAGATCATCTGCCCTATAAAGGCCACCATCACTGAAAATCACCGACTTATCTGCCGCTTCTTTACTATCGTCAAACTGATAATGCAGCCATCGGGATTTCATATTTCCGATAATGGAATGTTCTTCTCTGTTGGAAAACTTTTTCTCTGTGTACATATACCAGATAAAAGGTGGAAAATTGGGTGACTCCAGCTTTTCTCGCCAGATATCTCTCAAAAGATTTCTTTGGTGGATAAACTCCACTTTCTTTCCTTTCGGGTTAAGGGTTGCCAAACCAAAACCTGCTCCCAGAACCCCTCCACTAATATCGATGGCATTACTCCAGCCCTGATCATGCACAATTCCTCCTGCTATTGAAGCTGCTGCTCCTGCAATGATAGAATATAAAATAAGTTTATTATTTCTTGAAGAATTTAAGTTATCTACATAATTTCCAATCTGGGCTACTCTTTCTCCTTCACAGTCAAACTCTGCAGCCACCGCATCTAACTCTGTAAGAGCAATTGTTATTTTGCTGTTTATTTTTGTTTTTAACTGTAAAACTTTAACCTGTGAGGCCAGGGATGAGTCTTTTTTGAGATCAATAATCTCATGAACTTCATCTAAATTATCCAGTGCATTTAAGATGAGAATGCTCTGGTCAGAAAATACCTCTTTTAGGTCTTTATTGGCAGTTAAGATCGAATCAGAATTATAGGATGGAAGTTTATTGCTGTAGTTATATTTGAACGGAGCCTTACAATAGCTGTCTTTCAGCGTGAGAATATTCTGCTGAATAGCCTGATTCTTCCTGGAAACACAGGAAGTAAGAAGCCCGAAAACAATCAAAAGGTAAAAAAGTTTTTTCATTCAGTCATTTTTTGTGCAGGATTGATGAATTGTAGCCGGTTCATCTTCCTCTTCAACTTTACAATTATCAATACGAATATAGCACAAATAAAAAAATTTACCTGAAATCAGGTAAATTTTAATTTATTCTTAAGTAGGATTATTTAATATCCAACAATTCAACTTCGAAAACAAGGGTACTGTTTGGCCCTATTTCTTTGCTGATTTCCTGATCTCCATAGGCTAAGTGCGGAGGAATAATCAGTCTCCATTTGCTTCCGACCGGCATTAACTGAAGAGCTTCAGTCCATCCTGAAATAACTCTGTTTAAAGGAAAAGATGCGGGTGTACCTCTTTTTACAGAGCTGTCGAATACTTTCCCGGAAATAGTAGTTCCGTGATAATGGCATTTTACAGTAGATTTAGGACCTGGTTTTGCACCATCACCTTCTGTAATAATTTCATATTGCAAGCCGCTTGGTAACTGCACAACGCTTTCTCTTTTACCATACTCCTCCATATATTCTTTACCGTCTTTCAGGTTCTTTTCTGCTAATTCTTTTTTACGTTTAAATAACATATCTGCTACTCCCATATTATAATTTTTTACAAAGATAAGGCTTTTTAGGGTTGGAAGGTGGAAGCACGATGAGGGAAGTTTAAAAGCCCAAAGCATTCCCGTACCAAACAACAGCTTTTTAATTCATTCTTATTAAAAAAATCTAAACACTAATAATCAACAAGTTAAACAGTTTATTCTTTAATATTTATCAACCATATAATCTTACATTTCCTTATTTTTAAATATGTTTTCCACAAAATTCAAATAATTGTAATACTTATTTAACACAGATTTCGAAACTTGGCGTTATAATTGGATTTTAAAAACTAAATGCCAAATCCACTAAAATATAATAAGAAGTTTGATGAACTGAATGAAGAGGAAAAAAAGCTTCTGGAAATCAATAAAAAAACAATAGCAGATTTTGTTGAACAATCCTCTTCCATTAGTGATGTCAATTATGCTACCAGGAATGCCCATGCTAAAACGTATGCGGCAGCAAAGGGTACATTCCGGATAGAACCAGATATCCCGGAATCACTGCAGCCTTTTTTTGATAAGGAAAAATTTGACCTGACTATACGTTTTTCCAATGCTCAGCTGAAGATTAAGAATGCTAAAAAAGATATTCCTGCCTACGGCTTTGCGGTGCAGATCAGGGATGAAAGCGGTACACTGCTTGCGAATTATCCGCTGGTTAACTTCCCATTGTTTCCCATTAATTCTGTTTCAACTTTTTTGAAACTGTTTACTGCTGTCAACAGATTTTACATCAAAAAATGGAGCAGCCTTTTTACACTGCTGCTTCAGGTGATTAAAATAGTTCCTTCCCTGGCAACAGGTGATATGGTTCGTAATATGATCAAACTTCTTGGTAAAAGAAATGATTTTATTCTTTCCTTCGACTATTATTCTATAGGTGCTTACCGGCTTGGGGATCATATTATCAAAATAAAACTGTCTCCTCAATCTGTGGATAAGAACATTGGAAAAAGACAGAAGGTAAAAGATTCCTTAAAAAACTATCTGCAGACACACGACTTTACTGCAGATGTTTTGATACAGGTATGTTATGACCTGAAAGACCAGCCGATCAATAAGCTGAATGTAGAATGGAAAAATTCCCCATATATCAAGATCGGTGAGGTTAAAATAAATAAAGGTTCCTTACTGGATGAGCGCAATTGTACAAATGAACTGCTGTCATTCAATCCTTTTGAAAGTAAGCTATTCTTTCAGCCAGTAGGAAAAATACAGAAACTGCGTGATGAAGCTTACAAAATATCTATGCAAACAAGGAGAAAGATTAATAAGCTGCTGCATGGGAAAAACAGTTAATAAATGATGAGTTATGAATTATAATTTATTGACTGGATGTTTCAGTTTTAATAAACCTTAAAAAAACAAAAATGACTGTTGTAGTAACAGTCATTTTATTTTATCTGAATTTTCGTTCTTCCTCTTTGATTGCCATATCATTGATGCTTGCATATCTTTTTGCCATGAGCCCGTTTTCATCAAACTCCCAGTTTTCATTTCCATAGGCTCTGAACCAGTTGCCATCCTGGGTCTGATATTCATATTCAAAACGAACAGCGATACGGTTGTCAGTGTGTGCCCAATATTCTTTTTTAAGGTGATAATGAAGCTCTTTTTCCCACTTTTTCTGTAGAAATACTACAATATTTTCTCTTCCATTCACGAATGTATCTCTGTTTCTCCATTCGCTGTCAATGGTATATGCTTTGGAAACCTTTTCAGGATCCTGACTGTTCCAGGCATCTTCTGCCATTTGAATTTTTTCCAGTGCCGTTTCAAGAGTGAAAGGCGGAAGCGGATGTTTCTGTTCCATAACTTATTGTATTAAATTGGTAACTATTTTTTTTGATTTTTCAATGAGTTCATTGGATTTAAAAAGCTGGCTTTCTATGATGCTGCTTTCAAAAAGCATGTAGATATGATCGGAAAGAGTATCATCATTCAATAATTCTAAAAAAAAATTTCTGAGATCAGCTTTATGAGACTGAATTACGCTGAGTATTTTAATATTATCCATTGGTATTTCCGAAAGAATATTCAGGAAACTGCACCCACGGAAATTTTCTTTTTTATTCATATATATCAGGAAATCGAAAGCCTGGATGGTTTTAGATTTCGGGTCTTTTTCCTTTGATAGAAAACTATTGAGTTCACTGAACCAATATTCATGTCTTACCTTCAGAAATTCTACACATAGGTCTTCTTTGGATTTAAAATATTGATAAAAGCTTGCTTTGGCTACTTCTGCCTCGGAAATGATCTGATTGATTCCGGTAGAATTGTACCCTTGTTTTGCAAACAATTCGAAGGTTATTTCTACTATTCTTTCTCTTGGAGATTTCATATTGCTTTTCTTTTCTGGAACAAATGTATGAAAAAAAATAATATACAGACCAGTCTGTCTATTTTATTTTTAAAAAATTATTTGGTAAAATGTTGGAAACGCAAGGGCGCGAAGTTTTTATGAAAAATAATGTGTTAAGGCGCAAGGATTTTATCTTCGATAAAATTTAATACCGCTAATAATATGTCTCTGAATTATGTAAATAATTAGTAAGTATCCTTGAGTAAAGTATTCTGACAATCTTATTCCCTTTTATCTCAAACCTTATAGGTTTTTTAAACCTATAAGGTTTACATCTTAAAAATTCAACATTGCTGAAAATCTTTGATTTTCTTGGGCCTTAAATAATATGCAAAATGCTTATCATCCGGGCGTTTTTCCAACAAAAAACACAAATAAAAAACCTCCAGAAATAAATTCAGGAGGCTTTATAGTATATTTTAAATACAATTATTTTTCATCCAATTCTTCCTTCTTCTCTTCTTCTTTTTCAGGGAAGATGATCGATAAAAGAACAGAGATTACCAATACTCCTCCTACAATTCCCAATGAAACCGGAGACGGAATATGAATCCATGGTGCGATAAGCATCTTAACTCCAATAAAGGATAGGATAATTGCCAATCCGTACGGTAGTTTGCTGAACATATGAATAAAGTTCGCCAACAGGAAATATAATGATCTTAATCCTAAAATAGCAAAGATATTTGATGTATAAAGGATGAACGGATCATTTGAAATCGCAAAGATCGCCGGAATGGAATCTACTGCAAAAAGAACGTCCGTAAATTCGATAACCCCTACAACTACTAAAAGGGGAGTTGCCATTTTGATTCCGTTCTGGATAGTGAAGAATTTATCTCCATCATAGTTATCGGAAACTTTCCAGAAGCTCTTGATCAATCTTGCTCCTGCTGTATTACTGTAATCTTCGTCATCATCATCATCGCCATCACCCCATGATTTGATCCCTGCATACACAAGGAATAATCCGAATAATGTCATGACAACGTTGATTTTCACCGCTTCACCGAAGATATTCATTTCAGGAAGATACGTCAGATTGATTAATCCGACTCCTGCAAAGATGAAAATCGCTCTGAAGATCAGGGCTCCGATAATTCCCCAGAAAAGAACCTTATGGTGAAGAAATTTCGGAACTTTAAAGAACCCGAAAACCAGGATAAATACAAATAAGTTATCTACAGACAAGGCTTTTTCAATCCAATAGGCTGCCTGATACTGTGTAAATTTTTCTACTGCCAAAGCATGGCTTTCAGGGCTTCCGTCGGTATTAAATACCCAATAGACCACTCCTGAAAAAACCATAGAGAGCGAGATCCATACAATAGACCAGATGGTAGCTTCTTTGGAAGATACTTCGTGACTTTTTTTATTAAATACCCCTAAGTCCAGGAGCAGCATGATAACGACTGTTACTGCAAATCCCCACACCAGACCAGGGTGCAGTTCTAAAATACTTTGATGTTCCACTTGAGTTATGTTATTATATGATAAAAGCAATAGATGCACAGAGTACAAATATTGCTATTTTATTTATCGTTTGATTGACAATTGATTATAAGTAATTCATCTGCACTGTCTGGATCGTCTGCTCCAGCTTTTTATCTGCTGTAGGATCTCCGATTGCGTTGAATTTCCATTCTCCGTTTCTCTTATAGAAAACACCCATTACCATAGCAACGTGCCCGCTGAAAGAAGCATCATTTGCAATATCATATTTTGCAAAAACTTCTCTCACATTGGTAGGTGATCCTTCATAAATACGGATAGAAGCAAAAGGAATGGTTCCGAAATCCTGACCTCTGTAGCTGTTCAGTACCATTGCCACATGCTCTACATTCGGTTCCAATTGGCTGAAATCTACCGTGATTACTTCATTATCCAATCCGTCATCTCCATTTACGTCACCAGTAAGGTCATCTCCGCTGTGTCTTACAGATCCGTTTCTGGACTTAAGATTTCCAAAATAGATTACTTCCGTAACGTTTTTGTTTGAATCATATAAAATACAGCTTCCGTCTAAGTCTACTGCTTCTTTTTTAGTTCCAAAAAATCCTTTCTTTTCAATTGCTCCCCAGTTGATTCCTACACAAGCCTGGGAAAGTTCAGCTCCATTTTCTTTTTTAAGGTTTATTCTCTGACCTTTTTGTAAGTTGATAGCCATCTTTTTATGTTTAGTTGTTATTTATTTTTTTGCAAAAAAGTTATTCTTCTTTACTTTCAAATTTCGTTCTAGTTATTATTCAGATTCAGGTTAAGCATCGCTCGCAGAATATTCGTTTCTTCATCGAAGTCAAATATTTTGCTCATAATGTCCATATTTTCCAGGTTTTTAATATAATCTTTCAAAACGCCTTCTACTTCTGCCGGCAACGTACGTTTTCTTTCATTCATACTATGTTCCAACTGCTCATTTTTATTTCTCAGCTGATCAATAATAGAGCTTTGGTTAGACTGATTTTCAGAAATATCCAGCTTATCCAGTTCTTTATCAAAAAGATACAATTTCTTTTCGTCTACACTGAAAATAAAATAATCATCCGACTGAAAGATCTTAAACAGTTCATAATCATGGGTTCCGATAAGATAACCACACACAAAACGGACTTTAAATCCCTGTATATTAAGCCTTCCCAACAGTTTCCTTTCAATAGAATAGTCTTTATACTGATAGGCAGGAAAAGCATCGGATTTCAATAGTGTTTCATCTGTATTGGTCCTGTAAAATTCCTGAGCATATTTTTTATGAAAGTACAGTACATTTTCCCAATTGGCTGTAAAGCTATCTTCCGTAAGATCTTTATACAACGTTTTCAAATGTTGCGAAAACACACCACTGTACATTTTCCTATCGGTCTGAAAGTTGTCTGCCTGTCTTTCCTCAAAACCTGAAATATATTTACTGTTGATGTTAATTTCATTGATGACCGCCAGCATATCATTTTCCTTCTGCTTTTTAATTTTAGTCAGAAGTTCTATAAGGCTGTCGGTATACTGAAGGTGAAAAAGTTCCAGTTTATTGTAATCTAAAGCCGTATTTTCCTGGAACAGATTGTGGATAATATCTGTTTTGATGTAAATAGATATAATGTCAATATGTTCAAAAAAATTAGCGAGAAGCTTAAGCTTTGTTAATCTTCTTTTGCTTTGCGACAATATGGTTGCTGCATCATCCCCCACCTTGGTATCCTATAAATTAACCTCTGACATTTGCTTTAAGTTCATGCTCCAATGTCTGAAGATCCTGATCCAGTTTTCTTCTGTTATCAGCTCCCTGTTTCTGGATTTGTTTCACTTCATTCAACGTATTGATCAGCATGGATGTTGTTTCTCTTAATGTTTCCACAGATACAATAGTCTGCTCATTCGCTCTGGCAACATTCACTGAATTCTGGCCAAGACGCTCAGCATTCTTTCTTAAGATTTCTTCTGTAGTAGAAGAAACTTTCTGCTGGATTTCAATATTCTGCTGCTGTCTGTACATTGCTACAGCTAATGAAAGCTGGTTTTTCCATACAGGAAGTGTCGTGGTAAGAATCGTCTGTGCTTTTTCAGCAATAGAAACGTTGTTATTCTGTACCAGCCTGATCTGTGGAAGTGACTGCATCATAATTACACGCACTACTTTTAGATCAGCCATTCTTCGGTCTAATCTTGCAATGAAATCTCTTTTATCTGCAATCTGATAATCCTGAAAATTCTGAGGAGCAGCTTCCATTTGAGCAAGTTCAACGGCAGCTCTTTCCATTCTGATATTTCCTGCGATCACCAGCTCTTCAATCTGCTTGATAGAATTCACATTGCTCTCAAAAATAGTCTGAAGAACAGCATTATCTTTTGTAGAAGTAATGATTCCTGCATTTACTTTATAAGAAATCTGCTCGATATTGTTGATGATCTTATCGTATTTTGCAAATAAGTTCTCTACCTGAGTCATTACCTTCTTCATGAATGGCAATTTGCTCAGGAAGCTTTTCACTTTGTTTCCGTTAAGCTCTTCTACGTCTACATAATTAAGCTCTACCAAAAGGTCATTAATAAGTCCTCCAACTTCTCCGGAATTTGATCTTCTTACATTTCCTAAGAAGCTGTCACTCTGATTGGTTAATGTTTTCTGAAGTTCCGCTCCGAAGTTCACGATAGAACCTGGATTGGCTTCATCAATAGAGTTCGCAAGAACTTCATATTTCTGACGTTCTTCTGACTGTAATTGTGTCAGATTTACATTTCCTTCTCTGTCCACAAGAACTGCTGGCGCTGCATTTTGTGCAGGCTGAGCCGGAGTGGGAGGAACCATTGGAGTAGGTTCAAAGGTTTTAAGAGGTTCTATTGATCCTAGCGGATCTATGGGTTGATTTTCCTGATTGTCCATGATTACTTCTGATAAATTGATACAAATTTCTCAAGGCCGTCTCTTTGACCTGCCCCTACAGCCTCAAATTTCCATTCTCCGTTTCGATTGTAGATTCTTCCGAATTCCACAGCAGTTTCGATTGAGAAATCTTCGTCTAATTCATATTTTAAGATCTCTTCATTCGTATCTGTATTGAAAATTCTGATGAAAGAATTTCTTACCTGTCCAAAATTCTGTTTTCTTGAATCAGCTTCGTGAATCGTTACTACTACCGTAATTTCTTTGATTGCATCATCAATTTTTGTCAGATCAATTTTGATCTGCTCATCATCTCCTGATCCTTCTCCTGTAAGGTTATCTCCTGTATGGATCACAGATTTATCCGGAGACTCAAGGTTGTTATAGAAAATAAAGTGATTATCTGAAACTAATTTTTTGTCGTCCCCAAGCAAAAATAAAGAAGCATCAAGGTCGAAAGCTGTTCCTGTAGAAGTATTATTGATATCCCATCCTAAACCTACAGTAAATTTAGGTGCGTTAATGTTTTCTCTTTGTCCTTTTTGTAAGTTAATAGCCATAATATAATTCCGTTTGTGTTAAAGTATTGATGTTATTTTCGTATTCTTTTATTAAATGATAATTGTTGCTGATGGCCAGCTCCAAAAGCAAATCCATCTGTTCTCTTTTTACTTTAGACGTAAGATAATCAAAATTACTTGATTCCAGTCCTAAAATATATTTTACAATCCTTGTATTGAATTCAAAACTTTCTTTATTCATCACTTCTGCAACATGATTTACATTTTTCACTGCATAATAATTGAAAAAGTTTTCAATTTTCGGGTCAAGGTCAAAATTCATCAGTTCTGCATAATACAGGAACATAAAGTCAGCCTCCACACTATATTCGTCCAGGATTCTGTTGACTGTATATTCATGACTTCCCGTGATTTTTATATCGTCTATAAAAATACAAAGTTTTCCCCTCAAAAAATCTTTATCGATATAATAAGTATCATTCGCGATCAGATTTTTACGGTCTTCGAAATTAAGATTCCCATAATCTGTGATGTAAGTATGATTACGATTGATCTTAGATAAAATACTGGACTTCTTTCCTTTCTGAAACAAATAAAAATCCAGATGCTTTTTAAAGAAAAAACATAAGAAATTAGAAGCCGTAGGAATCGCCATATAAGGGCTTGGAAGTACTACAATCTCTTTGTCGGTATCTAAAAGCACTTCGTTTTCAGAAATAAATCCGTCGAATAATTCTCTCGCAAATTTTTCAGCATACGACTTATCGCCATATTTGAAATAGCTGTATTCTGCGGGTGAGAAAGTAAACTCATCTGCTGAATGAATGTGGTGTAAGCTGTATCTTTTATTCATGTTTATTTTTAGTGTTTAAGTAAGTGTGCACTGAAACCGAAGTTTTTTGCTCCCTGATAATCTGCTACGGGATTATCTCCAATATGCAGGATCTGATGCATAGGTAAATCCTGATCTTGGATATTATTCTTCACTTCCTGAAAAATAAGCGGGTTCGGTTTGGAACAGTTGATTTCATCAGAATAAATGTGGAAATCTATATACTGATCCAGGTTTTCGTGGATCAGGAATTTCCTCATGGTCGTTCCTTTGATAAATCCTGTGTTGCTCAGAATATTGATGGTCTTTCCCTGATTTTTAATATCATCAAAAAAATCATGAATATTCTCAAAAATCACAACCGGTCTGTATTCCAGAAACAGTTCTTCACTTTTGTTGTAAAACTCATTGAGTTTTTCCTTGTTCAATTGTTTTACATCTATATCCAGAGAACCAAGAATCATCAGATAAATTTCAAAAGTGTCTATATTTCCTCCCGTGACTTCATTAATGGTATTGCAAAGATCATCGTAATATTTTACAGTTTTCGCAACTTCCTCTAACGGTTTATCTACGTTAAAAAATGAGGAGAACAGCTCAACTCTTTTTGCTTTAAATTCAGGATGAGATTTGATTAAAGTGAGCCACAGGTCAAAGGAAAAATGACAGTGGTTATGGATGTCGATATCTGTTTTCAATAGGTTTTAAGTTAAAAGTTTTTATTTAGCTTCTTGAAAAAGATTTAAAATTTTTTAATCATCAAAAAGTGTTTACCATACTATTCTTCCCAAAGATAAAATATTTATCATAAAAGCATTACGTTCGCTATCTGTTTTAAGATATTTTTATGAAATTCTATGGATTTGAAAGATTCTCAGAAGATGATTTAAAAAGTGTTTAATATCCGTTCACGAAAAAATATTTTCAAAAATTCTTTGAAAATCAAAAAAAAATTATAATTTCGCAACCGATTAAAAATCAACAATGTCAACAAAAATGATAAATATTATAACGTTAAGCAATCCTGTCAGAGCTGTGTTCTTTGGCAGCACTGAATATTTATCTGAATAGTTCTATAGATCTTTTATACCCAAAAATATATTGAAGACCTGTCTATTCGGATAGGTCTTTTTTGCTGCCCTGATTTCAGACTTCAACAATTCAAACAACTTCTGTGATTTGTTAAGATCTCTGAAAATTTTCCTTTGATTCAAAATACAAAAAATGTTTTGCCGGCTCTCTGAGACCGGAGTGTATTTTGTGTTCATTTTTTTCAGAATCTTTTCAATATACAGATCTAACAACCAACAATTTAAATCAAACAAAATGAAATACAACACACGAAATATAGGGATCATAGCACACGTAGATGCAGGAAAAACAACGTTATCAGAAAGACTTCTGTATTACACCGGGCTTATTCATAAAATTGGTAATGTAGATGACGGAAATACCACCATGGATAAAGATATTCAGGAGAGAAACAGAGGGATTACCATTTCATCAGCTGCGGTTTCCACACAATGGAAAAAGGATGATAATGTTTATAATATCAACATTATTGACACTCCAGGGCACATTGATTTTGCTGTGGAAGTAGAACGTTCTCTAAGAGTTCTGGACAGCGTTGTCGCCGTTTTCTGTGCTTCTTCAGGAGTTCAGCCACAGACTGAAAATGTATGGTTTCAGGCTGAAAAACATGGAACTTCCAAAATCTGTTTCATCAATAAAATGGACAGAATTGGAGCAGATTTCTTTGCGGTTCTCAATGAGATAAAAACCAAACTGAATGCAGTTCCTCTGGCTCTTCAGATTCCAATGGGTGCTGAAAATCACTTTGAAGGCGTCATTGATCTTGTCAAAATGAAAGCGTTATACTGGACAGATGAAAATGGAGAATCCATTCTGGAGAAGGAAATTCCTTCTGCTTCTATCACAGAAGCCAACGAATACAGAGTAAAGTTAATAGAAACTCTTGCAGAATGTGATGAAACGTTTTTTGAAATCTTCATGGATACTGAACATACAATCACTGTTGAAATGATTACAGAAGCTATACAAAGAGTCTGCAGAACAGGATCTGCTGTTCCCGTTCTATGTGGTTCTGCCTTTAAGAATAAGGGAGTCCAGCCTCTTCTCGATGCGATTGTAACATATCTTCCGGCACCTGATCAGCTTACTGACCTGCAGGGAAGAGACCCTCGTACAGAAGAAACCGTAACTCTGGCAAGGAATGAAACTGTTTCTTTTTCAGGTCTTGTCTTCAAAGTTGTGATTGACAAACATATGGGCAGACTGGCTATGCTCCGTGTATATTCCGGAACAATTAAATCCGGAGATACGATATTGAATGTAAGAACGGGCGAAAGTTTCAGGATTTCCAGGATTTTACAAATGCAGTCTGACAAAACGTTATCTCTGGAAGAAGCCAGAGCAGGAGATATTGTTGCTTTGACAGGAATAAAAGATGCCAAAACCGGAGATTCTTTATCTTCTGTAGAAAAGCCGATATTACTGGAAGCCATTACCATTCCTACTCCTGTGATCAGGGTGGCTATTGAACCAAAAACCAATGGCGATGAGAAATCTTTCGGTTTGGTGCTGGCTAAAATCCAGGAAGAAGATCCTTCATTGGTGGTTGAAAGAGACCCGCAGACTGGAGAAACTTTATTAAGTGGACTGGGAGAACTTCATTTGGAGGTTACCTTGGAAAAAATCCGTCTTAATCATGGTATTGAAATCAATCAGGGGAAACCTAAAGTTTCTTATCGTGAAATCTTAACGGAAACCAAAATCCATAGAGAAAAGCTGTCCAAGCAAAACGGCGGAAGCGGTCAGTTCGCTGATATCACTTTTGAAATAGGCCCGGGAAATGACCACGAACACGGATTGGAGTTTGTTAATATGATCAAAGGAGGAGTTATTCCGACTGAATTTATTCCTTCCGTTGAAAAAGGATTCAGAGAAGCTATGGAAAACGGACCTTTAAAAGGATATCCTCTGGAAAACATGAAGGTCACCCTTCTGGACGGTTCTTTCCACGCTCAGGATTCTTCAGCATTTGATTTTGAAATTGCTGCAAGAGAAGGATTCAAAGCGGCGGCAAAAGGATGTAATCCTAAACTGATGGAACCTGTTATGCAGGTGGAGATCCAAAGTATTGAGGAGTACACGGGAGCTGTCACCGCAGATATCAACAGAAGAAGAGGAATCATCACTTCTATTGATGAAAAATCGGGAAGAAAGATTTTTGCAGCGGAAGTTCCGTTAGCTTCAACTTTCGGATACATTTCTGATCTGAGAACGCTGACAAGCGGAAGAGCTTCCATTAGTATGAAATTATCACACTATGCTTTAGTGCCTGATTTTATCGCTAATACATTAATAACCTAAACAAGCAAGGACTGTAGATTTTTCTTACAGTCCTTGTGTTGTTACTGAGGAGTTTTTATAGTGAAAAGTCAATCGTCAATCCGTTGCGCTTGTCAATTTTTTTACTACAAAATTCATCATTTCACTTGCGAAGCAAAATTTACTTATTAGCTTCTCACCTATTTTTCCGGCATCACTTTATAAGTCGGGTCTTCCTGAATATTAATTTCAACTACTGCTTCTGCATTTTTAAGTATTTTCAGGCAGTCTTCGCTGAGATGACGCAGATGTAAGGTTTTATGATATTGCTTATACCGTTTGGATAATTTGTCCAGAGCATCTATGGCGCTCATATCTACAACGCGGCTTTCTTTAAAATCAACAACCACCTGATCAGGATCATTCATAGGATCGAATTTATCAGTAAATGCCGTTACTGAACCAAAAAACAGAGGGCCATATATTTCGTAGTGCTTCACTCCATTTTCATCCATATGTTTTCTCGCTCTGATTCTTTTGGCATTATCCCATGCAAAAACCAGTGCTGAAATGATCACACCAACCAAAACTGCTAATGCCAGGTTGTGTAAAATCACAGTAACCAACGCTACAGTAACGCCTACAAAAATATCAGACTTTGGCATTTTATTCACAATTCTTATGGATACCCATTGGAATGTACTGATGGCCACCATCATCATCACTCCTACCAAAGCTGCCATAGGAATTTTTTCTATTACGGGTGCTCCAACCAGAATGATAATCAAAATAAGCAGGGATGCTACAATTCCTGATAACCTTGCCCTGGAACCTGCGTTAAGGTTTACCAACGTCTGTGCTACCATTGCACATCCGCCCATTCCGCCAAAGAAACCATTGGTAATATTTGCCAATCCCTGAGCTACGGATTCTTTATTGGCGCTTCCTTTTGTATTTGTGATTTCATCTACCATTGATAATGTCAGAAGAGATTCAATAAGGCCTACTCCAGCCATAATTAAGGCATATGGAAAAATAATCTGTAAAGTTTCCAGTGAAAAAGGGATTTTCGGAATATGAAAATTGGGAAGGTTTCCACTGATATGAGCGATATCTGCTACCGTTTTTGTCGGAATATTAAATCCGAGAACAACTGCAAAGACAATAATAATAGCTACCAGAGAAGCAGGAACAATTTTTGTGATTTTCGGAAAAAAATAAACAATGGCGATTGTAAGAACCGTTAAACCAGCCATGATGTATAAAGGCATTCCCTGCAGCCAATGTACCGCACCAGTACTGTCTGTTACTTTAAACTGCTCAACCTGCGCCATGAAAATAATAATAGCCAAGCCATTCAGGAATCCGTACATAACAGGTTGTGGAATCAGTCTCACAAATTTCCCAAGTTTAAAAATACCTACCATCATCTGAAGGATTCCGGCAAGTGCTACAGTGGCAAAAAGGTATTCTATCCCATGAGATTGTATCAGAGCAATCAGTACAACAATGGTTGCTCCTGCTCCACCGGAAACCATTCCCGGACGTCCTCCCAAAACAGCGGTTACCAATCCCATCATAAAAGCGGCATAGAGACCTGTAAGGGGAGACAGACCAGCCAGGATAGCAAATGAAAGAGATTCAGGAATCATCGTCATCGCTACCGTAAAACCAGCCAGCAGTTCATTTTTATAATTGATTTTTTTCGAAAAGTCGAATAAGCTTATAATATTTTTCATTGATTTGCAAAGGTATGGACTGTCCGGATGGTATACAATTTTTTCTTTTTATGATTTTTTAATGGACGAGTTTGTCATTTTAGATAATTCACACATCAGTTCTTATAATATGTTAATTTTAATTAAAACAAATCTATAAAGTATGATTTTTACATTTTCAAGTGTTTTTACTACTTATTTTTGTTTACATTTGAAAACGAATAAACAATTATTTGGTACTAATTAAAAATTCAATGGGTAAAAAGCTGTTTATCAATCTATCTGCAGCTTAACTCATAGAATTACGTAAAACCTTAATAGGTTATATATTATTTCACACAAATGGCAGGAAAAGAAGTTTGAAAGAGAAGAAGAGAAAACCATTGAAAGTAAAGAAATATATTCCAAGTACATTAAGGTGATCCCTACCCACCTGCTTTTAAGATATTTGGCAAATTACAAATACGTTTTATAAGATCAATGGTCTTATAAAACCTGTTTTAATATTCTTACATCATCATTTTCATTTTCATCAATTCAAATTTCTGTGAATTAACGCCTACCATGCAAGATAATATTTATCACCTATTTTCGTTTTTTTATATATAAGTTTAAACAAAAGAACAATATTTATTAAAAATGTTATATAAAGAAATCCATATTGGGAAATTTATCAAGGAAAGAGTTGATGAAAATGAAATTACAGTAGAGAGGATATGTAAATTTTTAAGTAAAGATGAAGAAGCTGTCGAAATGATGTATGACAGCAGATCAATAGATACGGATCTTCTTTTAAGATGGAGCAAATTACTGGAATACGATTTTTTCAGACTTTACAGTTCACATTTGATTTTATATGCTCCTCCCTCCGCCATTAATAAAAACCAGCAAAAGTCCGAAAAAACGCCCTATTTCAGGAAAAATATTTATACACAGGAAATCAAAGACTTTATTATGAAAAGAATTCTTTCCGGTGAAATGACCCAGAGTGAAGTTATTAAAGAATATTCTATTCCGAAAAGTACTCTTCACAGATGGCTTCAGAAGAGTAATAATGCAAACGGATAAACAGATAAAAATGCGCCCAAATTACAAAAAAATTTACCAGGATATGCTGAAGATGGAATATCCTGAAAAGCTTAAAGATCCAAAAGTTAAAGACCTTCTTGAAAAGCTTCATACGAGCGAAGATGTTCTTAAGTTCAATGAAAAACTGTTCAAGCAATCCAGAGAAAATCAAAAACTCAAAACCTATGACAGGCAGACTATGCTAAAACTGCTTCAGTATCAAAAAAAGCATGGTCATTCTACGAGTTATATGTCACGAAAATATAAAATAAGCCGCACAACGCTTTCCAAATGGAAAGGAATGTTTGAAGAAGAGCTTGAAGATACAATGAAAAGTGCCGGTAAGTAATCTACCGGCATTTCTTTAAAGGTAATGGTAAGGAAAAAACCGGGCTAAACGTTTGCCGGAGTCGAACCGGATAACCTTGCCGGACTGACCGGCTTCGCTATTCCTCCCATAGTTGTGTTACGATGAATTTTTTCCTAACGACACTTCAAAATGGTAATATAAAGAAGCTGGAAGTGGGCAGAAGAAAGGGATTAAAGCCTGATGATCTCTCTGACTTTATAGAAAATTATATACAAAGATCTTTCAACGTCCCACTTCCGGCTTCTTGAATGTTTGAAAAACAAGGCAACGGACAAAAAATGCAGTCGTGCTCTAACCTGCTGAGCTACTCTTCCTATATAGACCGTGTTTTTTTTTTGTGGAAGAGACGGGATTCGAACCCGTGACCCCGTCGTGATGAGCGAAGTAACATTTTTCTACGGCACTTGTTTGTTTTTATTTTTCTTCTTCAGCAATATATGTTTTGACAATAGGATGAACGCTGGCATTTTCCGGATAATAATTTAACCCAAATCCTCTCCATCCCGAAGACCAGTAAAGAATCAGTTCTTTGAGATAAGGAATGTCTTTGGTTTCATCATACTTAAAATTTTCGTTATTAATTTTTTGCACTTCATCAATAAGTTCCGGATAAAACCTCTTATCTTCATCATCATATACATCTGTATAAATATCAAGATGATCTCTTAGTTCATATAGTAAGTAAGTTCTGAAATCCCAACCCAGAATGACAATGTCCGAACCTCTAATGCTCACTACAGGATTCCATTTTAAATTGTTGTTTTCTACAACACAAGCTGAATTCCTGACAGGTAATAATTGCGGAAGCCTTGAAAACCATTCATCAAAAATTTCTTTCCTTTTTTCGATTGATTTTGGTTTTATTCCCCAGGATTTCAACCAAACATGATTGACACTCATAATATCATCCCACATCCATTTGTAAAAAGAATTTATCTGGCTGATAATTTCTGTTTCATTCTCTAACCAATTATAAAAGAAAGTACATTCTTCTGCAATCAGTTCTCCATCATCCTCATATTCAACAATTTCTTTTTTATCTATAGCATGAAGAATCTTTAGAAACTCTCTGTGTTCATAGGTAAAGCTCACCTCATATTTTCTTTCAACCTGATCAATCTGTTCTTCAGAAAGCCCTTGCCATTGGGCGCCGTAAAATCCTTTAGGACAATTTTCATCATCTACAGACCACAGTTTTTCTGTGCGTTCTTTGACCCAGTATAAAAATTCAGTCAGATTACTTGGTATATTCATGGTTGTTAAAGTTTAAAAATAAAAAGAGGCAAGATTCGAAAAGACTTGTACAAGATCATTTCCATGACCTTCTGGAGTCGAACCAAATTAAACCGAAGCAGGCCTTTTCTACGGCACTCTTTTATCAATCAAGGTAATATTTTTTAGAATCTTCCGTGCATTTGCTCTACCTGCTGAGCTACCTCTCCTTTTCGGGGGAAAAGGCAGGATTCGAACCTGCGACCCAATGTTTACTCAATCCCGAAGTATGATTCTAAGACGACACTTGATGTTAATTATTCATAGTTATTAGTTTTCTTTTTACAAAATTATATTGTTACTGCGCATTCTTTTTACGCAGTTGTTTTTTATTAAAAAAACCAAGCAATAAGTTATAAGAGTAATTGATATTCAATTGAAAGTTGACGATGGAACTCTTATGAACGACATTGGTCTGGTACCGGGCAATCTGGTGAAAGACCTTTCATTTTGGAATCGAAGTAGGTCTTTCTAACGGCACCGATATTATTAACACTGCAAAATTATATTACAGGTGCGCAATCTTTTTACGTAGTTTGATTTTTATTTAAATATTTGTTCGTTTTGCCTTGAAGCAAAAGAACCAAAAGTTCAAGACCTGGAAACTCCGGCTAAAAATAACCTACACTCTCTAAAAATTCTAAAACTTGCGCGAATGTTATATGAGCTCTTCGTTTCACTTTCTGTGTCGCGCTTCAAACAGTAGAATTTTCTTGACGTTCGTATAGCTTATTTTCTTAACGCCTCCGTTTCCTATGTCATTCTTTAATTCCAGCCAATTGATTTGGAATTTTCTATGGATATTTATAATTCAGTGTTTTTAGAGTGGAAAGCGGGAGTAAGCTCCTGAATATATTGATTGTTTTTTTATATATTTTAAAAGCAGTGCCTGTTACAGCACTACTTTTTGAATCATTTTCACTGCCGATTTTTTGTCTTCCAAAGCATTCAGTACATCGAAAATTTTGTCTGACCAACCTGCAATAAGATGTACATCATCCTTCCTGATATCCAGCGGCTGCGTACCATAACCTGCAAGGTCAAAAATATACAACTTTGCATGAGGTGCGATGGCTTTGTACTTTTTCCACACGTCTTCAAAGGAGTTTCTTTTTCCCGTGCTATCCCACATCTGAGTATCGGTGAACAGCATTACTTTATCTACCTGCTCGTTTCTTTTGATAAGATCCTCGATAACCAGGTAACCATTGGTGGAATATCCTACTTCACCTTCACGCTTGTAAAAGGCATCTACATTTCTTAAGATACCGTTTTTCGGCATAGGAACTCTTAGCCAACGGTCGCCGAAGATACCTGTCACCACATTTTTACATTGTGACTGAAGGATCATCGACATCAGCAAACCGATATCATACAGCAAAATTTTACTTTTGCCGGAAACTGGCTTCTGCATAGAACCTGACACGTCGGCAGCGATCACCACTGAAGTATCAAAACCAAAGCCTTTGATATTTTTAGCACTCACCACCACTGCATCTTCCAATGCTTCCAATACAGATGACAAATAAGGAGAATCTATATTTTTTAACTCTCTATAAGCCGCAAGGAATCTGAATGGGAGCTGTTTTGAACCGGATACGGCTCTTTCATCTGAAAGATATCTGCATACTTTATTCATTGCATCTGGTGATACGCCCGCTTCCAGGATATTCCTCAGGTTTCTCATGGTTGCCATATAACCCAATTTGTTACTGAAGATCAGTTCTTCCCATTTGTTTTTGAACGCCATTTTTCTTTCCGCATCATTGGCAAATTTTGTCTGTCCCAGAACGGAAAGTTCAACTTCCCATGTATAAGGAGTTTCCAATGTATTGTTGGCAATTTTGTTGAAAACGGCCTGCTGATTTTCATCTTTAGCTTTCGGATGAACCAGGAATAATGCATCTTTCAGCGTTACTTCCGTTTTTCTGTTGTATTTTGCAAACTGGTACTCATCAAATTTATTGAATGATTTTACCAGACCTTTCTGAATCTGTTTGGACAGTTTGTTCAGTTTCTTGGTATCTGTTCTCTTATTGGCCAGCTGGTAGTAAGCCAGCAACTCTGTGATTTCATCTGCTCTCTGAACGATTCCGTTTACTGTTTTACTTACAAGGTCTGTACCTGAAGTCTGCTTTGCCAATTCGGTCGTTAAAACCAATGGAATGGATCTTAAATACATATCTTTTCTGGCATATACCGCCAGCTTTGCCACAAACTCAGGATCGTTTTTTTTAATCAGAGACTGGATTCTTTCCAACCTGTCATTTCCTTTTTCATAGTTGGCATCTGACAGCCCTGTTGTAACAACAGCACTATACAATTCTTCTGCAGGTGTCATGGCATATGCTTTTGCACCTTCGTAGTTCAGTACTACTTTTTTATTTTCTTTTTTTAAAAAATTAAATTTCATGGTTACTGTTTTTTTGTTAAACATGAAGAAGAATTGATACTTCCTCTCTGATTTCTGATGCAAAGTAAAAATAGTATTGCGCAATCTTTTTGCGTAGAAAATTTTCCTTTGTTTTTTCTATTTTTTATTTCGGAAACGTGTTTTTATACATAAATGCTCGTAGATTTTGCGGATTGCGCAGATTTTTAAGTTTTGGCTAAAGCCGAATGAAAGGAGGCAATATGAAAGGCGGGCTAAAGCCCGCCTCTATTGAATAATGCTATTGAGATATTATATTTAGAACTGTACAGGTATTCACAGGATATTTGTCAAATAAGCTTGGTTAAAGACAAATGAGAGATATTATATTTTAAAGGCGGACTAAAGCCCACCTCTATTGAATTGTATTAATTTTTAGAATTTGTTCATCCGCAGATTTCAAAGAATTGCACAAATATTGTGATGATACAATGGCATTCATCATTCATCATTCATCATTCATCATTCATCATTCATCATTCATCATTATAAAATCCTTCTATCATTCATTTTCATTAAAGAAATCGTCTGTAGTCAGTTTTTCGGTAAGGCTTTTTTAGCTTTGCTTTTATTAAAATTAAGCTATGATTAAAGGAATATATGAGACTCATGTTCAGGTGAGTAATCTTGAAAATGCGATACAGTTTTATACAGAAGTACTGGGATTGAAACTGGCTCACAGGGATGAAACCAGACCTATTGCTTTTTTATGGGTAGGAGATGGAAAAGAATTTATGCTCGGATTATGGGAGCAGAAGGAAAATCTTCAGATCAGGCATTTTGCTTTTTCCAGCAGTAAGGAAGATATTCTGAATTATTCTGTGGAGTTTCTTAAAAAAAAGGATTTAAAACCTTACAATTTCCTTAAAAACGAAAGTACAGAGCCTATGGTATTTGCATGGATGCCTGCACTGGCTATTTATTTTAATGATCCTGATGGAAACCAGCTTGAGTTTATTTCTATTCTTGAGGGTGAAGGTAAGCCCGAATTAGGTGTATTAAGCTATGAAGAATGGATAAAGCAATCTGAAAATTAAACAGCACATTGAACAGGCAATGCAGAGGCGGAAGAGAATAAGATAATAATTTCCCTGATAAAACAGAAGTTACGCTTCTGCGATTACCATTAAAATAATAAGGTAAGTATTAGAATTTTTAAACATTAACCAGTCTTTTAACTGCCAGCACATGTTTACAGGGTCCTCTTTCTCCCTGATATTTACTGAACCATTCGCAGGTACAGCGTTCTTTCTCTTCTTCAATGATTACCGTATGGTTCACATCGGTTCCTTTTACTCTGGCTTCTGTTCTTTCTTTATTATTGTTTAAGATTTCTACTTTTCCGTCCTCAATCAGTTTTTCGGCATTTTTTATGCGGGGATTGAGCCCAATAATACGACTTAATTTAAAAGGAAGTCTACGGTAGAAAAATTCTCTGTCATCAAGATCATAACCCAGTAATCCCATTGCGGCAAGCCTGCCTGTTATATTTTCAATTTTGCTCAAACTGATATTCTCTTCCCGGGCAAGTCTGCCAGGGTTAAAAGACTGATTGGTATAAGCATATTTATCCAGCGCGTCAACCCATTCATCAGGAACATCTGAAATCAGGTTATCCAACAGGGCCCCTTCTCCTGAAAAGCCTCTCCAGCATTCTCTCGATAAAGAAAAAGTGAAACGAATATTTCCCATATAAAGCTGCCATGTGGTAGACTGCATATTTGCATGTGGAAAAACCTGCATGCTATCAATATAAGGAAGAATAGGTTCTAAAAGCCGAAGCCTGTGAAGCCCTCCTACACAAACAGAATCTACAGATTTCACGGGAGAAAATATAGGTTTATTACCTCTCACAATTAAATAATAATCTGACTTCACCACTCCTTTCGGCATTCCTCTAAACAACTGCTGTGTCTGGATTTTATTGAAGGTATAACGCTTTTCCGATTCTGATAAATACACCTGAACAGTTCCCAGTCCTTTGATCCATTTTGCAGGCAATGGTACTTTTCTTTCTGTTACCCTGGTTTCGTCCTTGTATAACTCTACTTCTTTTTGTCCTACAGAAAGCATAATTTTTTCATTCGGACGGACGCTTCCTAATGCCGTTATCATAGGCTGATTGAAATCCACATTTGTCGTTCCGTTTTCAAGAAACTCTCCATCCAATCCATCCGGCAGGACATCTACTCTTGCGTAAACTCCTGCACAATGGGAAAAACCTTCAAACTTTACTCTTTCATTTCCTGCTGTTACTAGAGGATCTTTAAGAAGTACCATCTGAAACGGCGATAGATTAAAACTGGATTTCACTATATTGGAAAGCGTGATCAGACATCTGGCCAGAATAAAAGGCTGTCCTACATTTCCCCAAAAGAAACAGGGGGCATCAGTATTTTTATGTACCTCACTGTATTTTGCAAGAAACAACTCTTCAAGTGCACCTTTCCTAACTAAAGAGGATACACCTGAATAGTTGTAAATAAGCGTATCTCCCATGATCTATTTTTTCAGAAGAAGATTACAGATTTTTTTCAGGCTTGAGTTTTCTTTCCAGATATTTAATTTTTCAACGACTTCCTGATGTACGAATGAATGGTTCAAAGCCAATACTTCGTGGTAGATTTCCAGAATTCTTTTCAGGTTGGTAACAGGTTCTTCCATTTGAAGTAAAATATTGAAAATCAATTCCTCAAGAGCTGTATTATGATTTTTACTTACATTAAGCATGTGGTGCTGCATAAGATCTGTCAATCTTTTCACCGGTGCCCATTCCAGTTTTTCGTGCAGACCAATTACTCTTCCCAGCTTTGCATTATCCATCATCTGGCAAGAAACATGTTCAAGCCAGATTTCGGCAGCTGTTCCGCGAATGGTCTTATCACTGTCCAGGAAAATAGTCCCAAGAAACAGATAGCCGATTTCATCCAGAGGTTTTTTAATCTGATAAAGCGTATTCGCAGTATTCAAAACAAGACTTCTTTCAAACACTTCAGCAATTCCCGAATAGAAAAGACAGTATTTAATTACTTTCGCCAGTGCATTTGCAGGAGTATTGGGGAAACAAAGCATCAGCGCAGGAATTTCATTAAGCTCTTTCTGCTCTGCAACAAAATATTCCATGAACAGAGGTTCTTTTCTTTTTTCAAGATGATATTTTGGAATCGTAATATTCAGTTCTACCGGATAGTATGAATTTTTCTTATTGTCAATGGTTTTCCATTGGTAATCTCCAGTAAAGAATTCTGCAGGAATATTATTATATCCGAAATCTTTAAATTCCTCAAAAACTGTTTCAGGTGAACGGGTAATTCCAGCTGTCATCCACCATGAAGGATGGATAAACTTACCTTCCGGCTTTGCATTTTTTCCAAAGAAGAAAAGCATTAATTCTTTATATTCGCCTTTTAATCTTTTCTCTGCTTCAGCAATAGCTTTTGAAGTATCATCCAAAGCACAACGTTGCAGGGCCAGCTGAATATCCAGATGATGAGGTTCTGCATTATTTTCCTGATAGCGCTCCAATCTCTCCACCAGTGTTACAGGAGAAATCCAGCATGGTGCATGGGTAATAGGAAACAATAAAGGGAGTTTGTCCCCGGATTTTATTTTTTCAACTGCATATATAGCTATATCCTTAAAAGCCTGTCTTGCAGGGCAATCTGCTCCAACATCTTCTATAGGACCTAATTTTTTCTGATAATTGGAGTAAGACTCTCTTGTCGCTTCCTCTTCTTTGGTTTTCTGGTATATTTTTTCCAGATTCTTCAGCTGAACCGGATATTTCTCCATTAAAGCCAGCCCATAATTGATAATGGCATTGCATAGTAAAACATTCAGATAAGGAACTTCCCATTTTGCAATGGTTTTACAGGCTTTCAAAAACACGGGTTCCATCAGTTTTACAGAATCTTCATCCACATCTCCGGCAAACCTGATAAATCCCGTCAAAGCAATATCACAGTGATAGCTATATGGATCATCCATTGCCAGAGGCAGATAGAACATAAGATCTTCAAAATTCTGAAGTATCTGTACTGCATTTCTATCGGAAGTCAGCAACAGTTTTTCTGAAGCAATCGCCTCCAGTTCCGGCTGTTTCTCTTCAATATATTTTACCAAAAGAGGACGCACATTGGATAATATATTATCAGAATAATGAGACAGAGCTACTATCATATTTTCTGAAGCCGGAATATATTTAAGGATGATCTTCGCTGCTTTTGATTGTATACCATCATCTTTACTGACAAACGCTGTACTTAAAGCCATTCCAAGCATATCCGGATCTATTTTCTTTCTCTGGAATATTTTTTCAGTAAGTCCCAGACTGGAAACCACTACTGTTTTTACCTCTGAACTCAGTAGATTCGGAAGGTAATGGGAAAATTCTTCATTTTTAAATTCAGAAGTTTCCACAATTTTTTTCAGATGTGATAATATTGTATTTACCGCTTTTGACTGTGAAGAAACAAGTCCTGCAAGCAATTCATCCTGTAGATCAGCTAATTCTTCTTCCGTTGGTTTTAATGATGTAAACGCATCCATAAACCAACCTGTGACATTTTTATTAAAGTTTCTGTTGGCAGCCAGCAGGCACTCTTTCAGAAATCTTTTTCTCTCAATTTTCTTATCCGTAATAAGCTTTTGAACAATAGGGAACCATTCTTTACGGAAAGGTAAAGATTTGGAAGGATATTCACACAAATACCAAAAATGAGTATTAAGGGTTTCCGGATGGCCGTCAAGATCTGCCGGGTAATTACTGAGATGGTGTCCCAATAATTCCGGTTTGGGCTGTACATATCCTTTCTCTGTCCATCCTAAAATATCTTTATAATTAAATGCTGTAAATTCAGCTTCAACCGATTCATTGATAAAGTCTGAAAACCAATCCGGACATCCCCATTCCAGTATCTGATCAGTCTGTTCTGCATTGCGGAAAAGACTCCAGTAGTTTTTACCAAAATTCTTTTTGTCCATGCAGACAAATGAAGCGATATCTATAATGGAATGCTGATTCACAGATCCTGCCGTATGGTAGGAGTTTTTAGTCATTACAATTTTACTGATCTCACGATCCATTTTCTTTATAGATGGCACCAGTGTTTTCCTTTCTTCATTACTAAGCTCTTTTAAAAAAGGGATAATCTCATGTATCTTTTCCTCATTAAGGATCTCATAAAGTCTTTCTTTCATGTGCTTCTAATTTGATGTATAAATTTGTTTCAGGTTATTGAGCAACGACTTCTTTTTTATCTTTTGGTATAAGTTTTTTAAGAAAAAGAACCATCTCTTTTATTTTACAGTTTAAGTATTTTCTCTTAAAACCCTCATCAATAAGCATAAATTCATTCTTGTCAGCTAAAATAAAAAAAAATGACTGAGAGACAGTAAATTATCCCATAAAAGTGATTTTTTTAACAAATATTAAGTTAATAAAACAATTGCTATTAAAGCATTTAACAAAACAAAAACAATTCCCTGTTTAAAGATATATTGATAAAAAAGTGGATAAAAGCTGTCTACTATGATATTTACACATCATTTGGTGTCTTAATTTTAGAAATTATCATACCATACGGCAAAATCAGTTTACCTTACGGATACGTTAATTTTTTTTAAAATACAGGGACCAAAACCAAAATGAAATCATCCCGTAACCTTTAGCTATAGGCTCTTTCCAGTATGATGCTGAACTCTTAAAGAAAATAAGAGTTCCTACTCTGATCATTCATCCTGATTGTGGAAAAGATATTGCGGATTCTATTCCCAATGCCTAATGGCTTCTCATTGAAGGGATGGGACATTCTATTCCGGAGGAATTATTTGATACAATCAGTGAAAGTATTGTCTATAATAGCAAAAAAAGCTCCCATATTAAAGGGAGCCTTTTTATACTATTCATCCTGTATGATTTGTAGAATATGAATTGTCTTATCTTCATTATTGGCAAAATAAAGTTTCAGCTCTTCATACATAAATTTCTTAATTTCTGTCTGTACTTTTGGAGTTCCAAGCTTCCATCTTGTTGAACCCAAAAATGTAAGATCTCCCTGCACAGAACCATAAAGCAACAGGTGTTTTTTTAGTCTTGACGAACTTATATTCAATTTCATATTTCTCTTTGCCGCTTCTTTCTTCAAAAACATCTTAAATCCCTGTATAATTCCATCCAGTAAAGATCCTCCCAAAATGGTTTCTTTATAATTGGCGTACATCTTGATTTTAGGTTTAAAGACCTGGCTATCGACAAAGGCAAATGCTACTGAATATGAATATTCTGTTTTTTTCTGAAAATTCAATGTAAAAAAACAGAAATCATACTGCAATCTCTTTTGCACTTCATAATCTATGATCTCAGCTAAACCATCTGAATAATGAAAAATATTAATCTGTTGTTCATCTCCAGATTCATCAATACTTCTTATTTTCAAATTTGGATTCAAAAAGGAAAATCTTCTGAATAAATCATTCAAAACCTTATAACTCAAAATCAAACCTTTAAAAATATCCTGATCAGGAATGAAATCAATCATCCAACTGCATCCTTCTTCTTCATTAATATGATTGATGCTGTCCAAAATATCAAAATTTCCTTTTTCTGATTGTAATACAGGTAAACCATTAATCTCAATTGAAGAATACTCCGTCAGTGCAATAATACCTGCCAATGATAAATAAAACTCTCCTTGTTTATATTGATCAATACTCTTTATGATTTCTGTAATAAAAAGCGTTTTTTCAGGACTGGTCCATTTCATGATCAGTCTATTATCTTTTTTCAGGATGAAAATAATATCATAGATTTCTGTTCTGATGAAATCTTCAATAAAATAGCTTACTAATTCATTAAAGCCAAAATGGTTCAGAAAACCTATATACATTGCAGGTCGCATTCTGATATGCTCCAGCACATTATATTTTTCAATCATATATTAAGAATCAAGATATTTAAATATATGAATTTTTAAAATTTTATAAGGACTTTTGAAGACACCAATGCAGAATCTTTGCAATATTTTTGGCATCATCCACTCCTCTGTGGTGGGTACCTTCTAAAGTCATCCCCAATTCACCCAAAGCCCTGTTCATTCCGACACTTTTCCTGATGGTAGGGTGAATTTCACCGAATAATGTCTTCACATTGATGTGGTCATCACTCATCGGATAATCTGTGTAGAATCTTCTTGCCTGATTCTGAAGCATATTCAGATCGTAATTTCCATAGCTTGCCCATGTCAGTTCTTCGGAATCATACTCTGCTCTCAGGATATCAAAAGCGTCATCCAGCATAATGCCTTCATGATCCAGCATATTTTGGGTAAGGGTGGTCAGTTCCGTACAGAACGGACTTACTTTTGAATGTTGGGGTTTTATTAAAATCCCTTCATTTTTAGAGATCTTACCGGTTTTTGCATTCATAATGCATACTCCGATTTCGATGATCTCACTTTCCTGACCTCTTGGCGGCCGGTTTTCCCAGCACGTTGCTTCAAGGTCTACTATTAATATATTTTCTGTTGTTTTCACTTGTTTAAAATTTAATTGTTAAAGGATAGAAGACGGATACGGGAAGTTTCCATAGTCTCTGAATTGCCTCCCGCCTTTAGTTTCAGTCTTCCATTCTGATTACTATTTACAGAATCTTACTTAAAATTCTGGCTGTATTGTAAGCATCGTCTGCTCCGCTGTGATGGGTACCTTCAAATTCCATATTCAGATAACTCAAGGCTCTTTTAAGTCCTATTTGTTTGTGTAATTTAAAATGTCTTTTAAATTCATGCATCACATTCATATAGTTTTCTGAAAAAGGATTGGTTATCCCGAGCCAGTCACACTGTTCTATAATCTGCTCTCCATCAAAGTTTCCATATCCTGCCCATGTAAGCGGTGCGGAACTGTATTGATCTCTGATCATTTCACAGGCTTCTTCAAAATAGATTCCTTTTTCTTCTATCAGTTGAGGAGTAATTCCGGTCAGTTCTGTACAGAATCTGTTGATTTCTGATCTTTCAGGAATTACATAAATGCTTTGTTTTTGGGAAATTGCTTTTGATTTTAAGTTTAATTTACAAATCCCTATTTCGATAATATCGACCTGTTGCCCGACGGGAATTCTGTCGTTTTCCCAGCATGTGGCTTCCAGATCGATGATTATGATCTCATTGGTTGTCTTCATGATTTTTTTGAAATTAGAAACTGGAGGTTAGAAGTTATCAGGTTTATAGTTCTCTTCAGCTTCCTTTCATTGTTAATTGTTAGTTTCTTGGAGCAAATGGAGGCGTCCATTTTTTCCTTTTCATCATTTCTTTGACTTCCTCGTAGGAAACCGGATAAAAATTGTGGCAGTCTACCCCAACGTCAAAACTGAGTGCCATCTCATCATCCGGCAGGGTTCCGTGTGAATGACCGTATAACTGCCAGACACCGCGATGTGAGCCATTCCAGGTACGCATGGCGTAATGGAAAAGAATAATTTTCTGTTTGCCATTGCTTTGGTCCGGCTCATCAATTTTCAGTTCGTGATAATCTCTGATGGAGGTAAATCGTTTGGGATACGTTAAAGCTGCTCCTTCATGATTGCCTTTAATCAGATGGATATTTCCATTTAATCTATCCAAAATCTCTTTTGTAAAGTCTGGTTTTCCTAAACTCATGTCTCCTAAATGGTAGACTGTATCACCAGGATCAATCTTTTCATTCCATCTTTTAATAAGTTCTTCATTCATGTGGTCCAGTGATTCAAAGGGTCTCTCTGAAAACTTTATAATATTCTCGTGACCAAAATGATGGTCTGCTGTAAAAAATATATTGGGTTTCATTTTTTTAATTGTTTTTTCTTTTTTAAACCACCCCGTCAAAAATTCTTTGAATTTTCGCCACCCCTCCAAAGGATGGGAATTGTCACACTTTCATAAGTCTTATTTCTCTTTAATACAATGAAGTGTTTTCGTTCTTCTGATATTGATGGTTAAGTTTATACATAAAAAAGTTTCGGTAAAAAATTACCGAAACTATACTTTAAGAGTCATCAACTCTTCTTTTATAAAATCAATCGCTAAAGAATTCAACTTTTTGTTGATCCTTTTCTGCTCTTCTTTTTCAATCGCGGCAAAAGCTGCCGGGAAGTCTTTTTGAAAGTCTTCTAAAATATCCTGTGAAAAAAGACCAATCACCTTACCTGTCATTTTAGGTTCGAATTCGCCTATTTTGCTCACCACATTATTCAATCTGTTGGCTGTAGCATATTTTTGGATTTCTTCCCAGATTTCCTGAGCTTTTTCACTGAAATGAACCTGTTTATGAACAGTTTTACCCTCTTTTTTAACCATTTTGGATTTTTCGACCCATTTTTCATTCTTATTTTTCAGAATAATTCTGGCTCCGTTTCCAAAGTATTTGGTTTTCAAAGTTTTTACGATGGTTCCTTCACACATATTGTTCTCCAATTCAGGTAATCCCAGCCAGGCCGGAATTTGTGAATTGAAAACATTGGGGAATTTCAAAGCTTCTTCCAGGGTTCCCTGAAACAAAATTTTAGCATAGAAAAATCCTGTCTCTTCAAAAATCTGATTGACCACTTCTGTATCCAAATAGGTAATCCCATTCAATTTGATATCGAAAGCGTAAAATTCGTTGTGAGGGGCATACTCAATGCCTTTCTGCACCTTCACAGTATCTTTTACAGGTTCTACTTCTTGATGTTTGTAACCGCCACCGAACAATTCACCGTAGATCACTACAGTTTCTACATCCGGGTGTATGGTTTTCACTTTCTGAAACACTTCTATTACATTTTTTCTGTAGCGTTCCAAAATCTGATGTGCATTGAAAAATTTTTCATCCTGTTCGATGAAAGCAGTTCTCTTCGCGATTTTAATTTCCTTTCCGTCGGTAAAGAAAGAGAAATTAGCTCCGTGAACTTTTTCCTGTACTATGAAAACCTCATCCCCAAAACCCTGCATCCTGATCTGTTCGATCACGCGGGCCTGGTAAGCATTTTCTATAGCGTTATATGTTTTGAAAATCATTTTGTTTTAGTTTTTAAAGTTTTTTAAAAGGGAAAGAATATTTTCCTTTCCTACCGGATTCATGGAGTGACTATAGAATTTTGGAAGATCCAAATAATTGTTCATGCAATATTCTACCAGCCATTTGGCGCAGTCGTATCCTGTTTTTTCAACAAATTCCTGAGAATCCTGTTTCAAATAGTGCTCGTCTGCAAGATCATGGTCAAAAGAGATCATTTCCGGAAGTCTTTTTTCCAAAATCCTGTTGACAAACTGCTCGTAGTTCCGAACGATATGCCAGTCGCTTCTGAGGAAAATATCCTGTTTTGTATAATGATAGGCCTCAACAGGATATCTTATATCATCCAGAAATAGTAATCTTTTTGTCTTTTCCATGATTTAATTTTATAATTATTAAGCTTCCAGCTTTATTACACCATCATATCAGCACAGTTGGAACTTGCGAAGGCAAAAGGTTTTGCTTTAAACACATATCCCATTCCGAGAATATATCCCATGGCATCTTTTAATGCTACATTGGATTTAAAATCCGGGTCGGTATTAATGTCTGCGTGTACCTCCATTTCCACACCATAAGTATCCAACACAGAGCAGATCGCGTATGCAATTTCAACGGATTTGTTGACTTCATTCAGCATTCGCTCCTTGATACTGATACTCTGTATTTCTCTTTCTTTTCTAATAAAGGTAAACGCTCCTTTTCCCTCACGAATAAATACTACTGCCGTAGCATAATTGATGGCATCTCCATATACATGAGAGTCTGATCCCACACATACTTTCAGACGGTGTCCGTTGGCCTGTTCGCGGATGATGGCTTCTTCTACCAGCTGTGTGATAGAGTGTTGGAAAATTTTTCCATTCATATTCTGCCATGTTTGTTGTTGCGTTTCCATTTTTTCTACATATTTTAAATTGATAAATGATTATTGTTAATTGATAAATGATAACCCGTTACTGGTTTCATACTTTGCACTCCGAACCGGACTCGAACCGATACCATCAGTTTTGGAGACTGAGATGCTGCCATTACACTATCAGAGTAATTCATGAGTAAGTAATTGGTAATGAGTAGTATTTTCTCTTTTTATTATTACCCATTGCTCATTATTTATTACTTATATTTTTTGTACGGAAAGAGGGATTCGAACCCCCAAAAGCTTGATCCTAAATCAAGAGTGTCTGCCATTCCACCATTCCCGCAGGTTTTTTATAAGTAATGATTAATTGGTAATAAGTAATATTTTCTCTTTTATTATTACTCATTATTCATTGCTTATTACTCATATAATGTTAGGTTTGAGAAAGCTCTGTCTGTTTATAAATTATGCCTGCTAGTATTTGTAAAGATCTTCTGCGCTTGACAAACCTTTCTCATTTCCTAAGGTGTTTTGTTAAAAAAAAGTAAAAGGCTGTCTATTTTTATTGACTAAAGATCTTCTGCTCTGACAGTCCTTTTTCTCTTTTCTTCATTTTTTTGTGTGAATGGTAACTGGCCAATTTTTTTAAAAAATCTGAACTTTCATGGTATTAATATCATTCAATATTGACCAGCTATTCACATCCAGTACTCTATAAGGGAATCGAACCCTTGTTTTCTGCTCGAAAGGCAGGCGTCCTCACCGTTAGACGAATAGAGCGTTAACCCACCGACCAGGAATCGAACCTGAACAACAAGAGTACATTTCCTGCATGCTGCCATTACATTATCAGTGGTTGGTGGAAGTAGTAGGATTCGAACCTACTCAGCAATGAAGCAACAGATTTACAGTCTGCCCCGACTCTCCAACTTCGGCGTACTTCCGGATTTTTATGAGTAATTGATAAGTAATTCCTCATTTTTTTCTTTTAAAAAGAAAAGGTCTGTCTTTATTGAATGTTTGATTAAAGATCTTCTGCGCTCGACAGCCTTTTTCTTTTATTAATAAAGGATATTCTTTGCTATAGATGATAAAAGATTCTTATATCTCCTATAGTTTTTACATTGAGATGGCTATGGGATTCAAACCCACTCAGTTGACACAGCGGTTTTGCAGACCGCCCCGACTCTTCCACTTCGGCGAACCATCAGATTAAAAAAAATAAAGTCTGTCTAAAATTGTTTGATATAAGAACTTCTGCGCTTAACAAACTTTATTTTACCTAAAAATTTATAAATGATATTCTTAACTTTTAATTAATCCGGAGAGAAGAAAAGCCCGTCTGTATTTTCCGTGTTTGGCGTAAAGATCTTCTGCTCTCGACAAACTTTTACTTTTTCTCCTGAAACAATTAACAATTAGTTACCTGCGATTCCGGAAAGACTTGAACTTTCAACTTCCGGTTTAACAGACCGGCGCTCTGCCATTGAGCTACAAAATCATTGTAATTCCGGAAGGACTCGAACCTTCAACCTTCGGTGTATCAGACCGACACTCTAACCACTTGAGCTACGAAATCATTGTTATTCCATAAGGGGATTGACCCTTTCCCGTTCAGTAGCAAGCCGAATGCACTTACCACTATGCTAATGGAACAAATTGTCTGGAAAGCAAGATTCGAACTTGCGACCTCCCGCGTCCAAGACGGGTAAACAACCACCGTTATCTTTCCAGCTTTGGGGTTCACTTCTGTTTCTTTTCCGGGAGACAGCCGGATGGGAAATTATCCATGAACCTTTTTGTGATTCCGAGAGGACTCGAACCTCTGACCCTGGGTTTAGAAAACCCATGCTCTATCCAGTTGAGCTACGGAACCGATTTTGTAACCCCAGAAAGATTTGAACTTTCAACCCCCGGTTTAAAAGACCGGTGCTCTAACCATTTGAGCTATGAGATTGTTTTGGTTTTGTGAATCATCAATTTGCTTGACTTGTCAATTTTAAAATTCACATTCTTTGTAATCTCAGAAGGACTCGAACCTTCAACCTTCGGTGTCGTAAACCGACGCTCTATCCAATTGAGCCATGAGATTTTCTCCTTTGGGTATCTCCGGGGATCGAACCCTGTTCTCCGGTTCCACAGACCGGCGCTTTACCAAATAAGCTAAAGAAACCATAAAAAAAGCGCCTCTTTTCGGGAGGCGCTTCATATATTTTAACGTAAGAGATCATTAGCTGACCCACGTATATAAGCACCTTTTATCCACAATTCCACTTTCAAGAATACACGCAACACCTGTCGGTTCCTGTCCGAATAGTCTTGAATATTGATTGAATATGTTGTGTAAATGTTTCATTTTATTTTTGTTTGTTTCTAAATTATTTTTAATTGAATCCTGAAAACCTGTTGCTTTCAATTTTCGGTTGCAAAGTAAATATGAATTTTTGGAATCCGCAAATAAATTTTTAAATTAAATTATTGATAATCAGATAATTATATTGTATTTTCAGCATAGAGAATTTCTGTCCGCAATATTTTGCAGATATCTTAATTACCTAAATGACTGTCTCTCACTGGGTTGCTTATCACTCTATTTTATCGTATTAAAGTTTCATTGTTTATTAAAAATTTTTCATGTTTATGGTTATTTTTTTTCATTCTAAATAATTTCTGACCTAAAAAACAAAAAACGCCTCGGTTTTCCGAGGCGTTTCTGTTGTATTTTGATTAATTTTTTACAAGTTTATAGTAAATAATTTCCAAAGTCAGCACATTTCGCCTCATTCCATATCACCTCATCATATCCGAATAATCCTTTATTAGAAGGACTTTCGAATAGTTCTGCATTGATATGTGCTCTTTGTATTGTCATAATTTTCTGGTGCAAAGATAAATCTTTTTTGATATTATTTTATAATTTTCACAATTTAGGGAAGGTTTCAAATATGCAAAACCACGAAAACGATCTCAAGAAAATTGCGATTAGACACAAGGATTTTTTTTATTTTTTTACCTCTCGCAGATTTTGCAAATCAAGCAGATCTTAATGATAAAAAATCTGCGTAATCTGAATAATCTGAGAAAATGTATTGCAGATCTCCTACTGGAAATCTATAATTTTCTGACGTCTTAAACTACTCCTACCATCTGGAAAACAATTGTCTAGATGTAGCGGAGATTCTATTTTCAGTTTTTAATTTCTAAACATTTTATTTCTTCCGGTTTTGAATCTTGAGATATCTTTGAGAATTACTGCATCATCAGGGTTAAAAAATTTGAGTTCATTCACAATTTCTGAGCGTGTGCTTACTTTATCAGCGATAATTTCGTAGGCTATATTTCTAACTGTAGTATGTAATTTCGGATCTTTTTTGAATTCATGTTTCATTGCTTCCAGATAAGTAATTTTTTTATAGGCTGGAGCCTTTTCGTATAAATTCAATATTTCAGATTCTAATTTTTTAACATCAAAGATATTGGCGAAATAGTTATTCAAACAATTGAAAGCATCTTTATCTTCTTCCCATCCTTTCAATAACACCTTCTGGGCTTCTTCTGTTTTCTCCATCTTTTTCTGGTACACCAAAGAAGCTTTTACCATCTGGTTGTTTTTCACATAATCATCGGCAACCATCTGATAATAGTAATGGGCATTTCTAAGATCGTTGATTTCTTTATAAAGATCTCCTACTTTTTCTTTCTGTTCCATTTCTTTGTAAAGATCAATAGCTTTTTTATGCTGTTTTGCCTTTTCATAACAAGCGGCTGCATCGGATTTGTTATTCAGTTTTTTAAGGTATACTACTGCTGCTTCGTTATAAAGTTCTCCATTTTCCAATGTCTTTGCGCCTCTGTAGTTATCCTGTAAAAGATTCATATAGATTCTTGCTGCTTTTTTATAGTCTTTTTCCGCAATGTATTTTTCGGCCAGCTCTTCATATTTGCTGCGGATTCTGTCGAAAAGTGAATTTTCCAGATAAAAACTGCTGCTTCCACTGCCTTTTCTTCCGGCAGAATTGCTTTTGTTCCGTTCTTTATCCTTTAAAGAAGTAATCACAAGAAGTATGATGAAGGCTACAATTAAGAAAACGCCTAATGTTCCAACCACATTCCAGAAACTTTCATGGAATAACTGGGCTACAATTCCGATAACCTTAAATAGGGCAAGCAGTACAAATGCCGCCATGAATTTGTCTATAAATTTCTGTTTATTCATCATCATCGGAGTTTAAAATGGTTTTATCTTCTCTAAACAGACGATAAAGGAGTAATAACACACCAACGACCATAACCCATACAAACCAGTTGTATCCAAACATTCTTACCAACGGATAAAACAAATACACAAGCATAGCCACTAGAATGGTAATTAAAACAAACTTTACCCAGCCAGGTACATTGTCTCCACCCAGATTTAAAGATTTGTTTTTAAACAGGAATGAGTACAGTCCTACACCAGCAATCATCAGGATCACCATATACATAATATCTGATATCGGGGCTTTTTTCTCTAATGGGTTTCCTTCCTTTCCCACGGCTTTCACTTTTGATTTATCGATAGCAGCAGAAGAAGGATCTACAATATCCAATGTTCCGTACAGTTTTCCTAATGAATCAGCCATCAGTGCCTTCTTCTTTTTCAGAAGATATTTTACAACATCATCATTCACTGGTTTTCCTTTGGTGTATTGTTTTAAAGAGTCTGAAATTTTACGTTTCAGATTTTCAGTTTTTTGTTCAAGGTGTTTTGTAATTTTCTTTGTGTAGATGGTTTTGAGAGAATCTCTGCTCTGTTTTTCTTTATTAACAAGCTTTTCGATATCTCTTCCTATTTCGCTTACATCTCTTCCTCCTGCTTTTTTATAATTTTCTTTGTCTTCTTTTGTTTTGGATTCTATAATTCCGGCATGAATAAGTTCTTTGGACAGCCCTTTTCTTTCCTGATGATATATTGAATCTATCTTAAGGTCAATTTCTGATGTCCCGGACTGGAAAGCTATCATATCAGAAGGTTCTTTTACTGTGCTGTTTACAATAGTTCCCGATGAATTGGTATTTTCTTCCTGTTCTGAACTATTTCTATCTGAAGGTAATGCTATCTTTAAAACGATTGCCGCAATAATGACCGCCCAAAATACTCTGCGAAAATTTCTGGTTCCTGCGCTCTCCTTTTTACCTTCTGCACCACCACCGAATAGTCCTTCCAGCCATGTAAATTTGCCAAAACCATCTCCTCTGGAAGTTCCCATTACATCCAGGGAAACGCCTAATTCTATCGCTCTTTCTGGGTATTTTTCAATATATTTCAGGTATTTCTCTATCTCTTTTTTATTTCCGGCCAATACTTTTTTAAGGTCAAATGGCAGATTATTCATCCATTCTTCTTCGGTTTGTTTGGGCTGTAATGCTTCCATTACTTTTTCATCATCCATTTCCACCGTATAGCTTTCTATTTTCTGAGGGATTGAAACTCCATTCAGTGGTTTTCGGACGCTGTCAGTGATTGTTCCCGGCTGCTGAATCAATACAATCCAGTCAATTTCTTCTGAGAGTTTTACGAGTCCGAATTCGGGATGCATAATCAAAAACCGGGAATCAAGCTGTGCCCAGTCTTCAGGATTTATTTGGGGATAAAAGGTTGTATTTTCGGGAATAAAAAGCCTGTCATCTACACTTTGAAAATAAGCATTCCTGCCAATTTCATGGGGAGCATGATCATTAAAAACGAGAAAACAACCGTACAGTACATTGGGACTATCAGCAGGAATAGCAAAGGATTTTACCTGATGTAAATTGACCCCAAGCATTTCCATCTCCTGAAGCCATACCACAGGTGAAGGACCTTTAATCAAAAGTCCTTTTTTCGGGTAGTTATTTTTCGGGAAAGGTTTTATTCTAAGCTCCATAATCCAAAATCTGTTCTATAAAAGGTTTTAAAAACCTATCACACATATCATCCATTGTTTTTACTTTCAACAGGGCATGTTCCGGAAGATAATATTCTGATCCACCGAATTCCGTATAGGTAGCTAACGATAGAAAACCGCCCAACGTAGACGGAATAAAGAATTCTTCAATACTTTTGTTACTGCTTCGGAAGCTTATCATTCCTCTTGAATCGGTAACAATTTCACTTCCATCGGGGAATGTGAATTTATTCTTATTCTGCTCTGCGAAAATTCTGATATCGTATTTGTTTTTAGAAAAATCAAGTGTGTTTTCGGAGGCACTGTATAATTCATTTCCGGAAACAACCAGATTGTTGTGCTGATTAATTCCTATTTTATTGAAGTTATTGATGATCCTCAATCCGCTTCCTTTCAATTTAGCGACTTCTGCTTCAGCTTTTATAATATTTTTTTCAAATTCTTTCTCTTTTCCGGTAACAGGCTCTACAGAAATATTCCCGTCAATATTGATTTTATAATGGGTAGCACTGTCCGGATGATGAATATAAAATGTCCGTCCGAAATAAGTCAGCTGATAATATTCCGGAATATTCATTCCTGTAAGATTCTGTTCAGAATATTCTCCCGTATTAAGATTAAGCTTTGAAATCAATTTCTGATCAGACTGATACTGACACAGAATAAAGTGCTGCTGCCTGTTTTTTGCGAGGGCAAACTGTCCTCTAGGTTTTATGGAAATTTTATCAAATAACACTTCACATCCGTGATGGGTTTTATAATAATCGTAAGAATGTCTGTCGTAATAGTTATCGGAAAGATAAGTCTTCAGCAATTGTTTTTTTGAACTCAGAATAAAAAACTCTCCATCATATAAGAACTTAGCAATCTTATTAACCGGCGTTGGGAATAAAATCGGATAGTTTTGTGGAAGATCGGTTTTCTTTCCGTTGAAGTTCTGAGTGGATTGTTTTTGCTGTGGCGGATTGGCCCACAGCTCCTGCAATGGAAGTTTTATTTTCTGGATATGCTTTCTTGTTCCTTTGTGATGTTTGTAAAAATTGATTTCACCATCTGAAGCTGTTGTTACCAAAAATTTCAGTTGATCTCTATTCTGATGTACAACCCGCTGAATTTCCTCATCAGCCATATTATCCTGATGGGTAATGAAGAAAACTTCTACATCTTTTTCTGAATGATGTTCGTTAAAAAACTTCTCCAGAGCTTCCGAAACTTCCAGAACTGCACTTACCTGATTGAGGTTTTCCACCACTTCTTCTACTTTGTTCAGCGCAATAGAAGTAGCAGCCTGTCCCAAAGCCAGAACTTTACATTCAGAATGGGCTTTTGGGTGCTTAATAACGGCTATTGCAGAGGCATAAGCCAACACTTTTGGCGTTCCCCAGTTTCTAAGGGAAGTATCAATCAGGATAATTCTTTCAAAAATATTTTCTTCAGGTGGAATTTCTCTTTGAATATAAAGTGCCTCATTATTGGCTACACGATTCATAAAGACATCATCTTCATTGGCAAATTCGGAAAGAAGCATCCTATGAAAATCACCTTTATTGGTCATATCAGAAATTCCTCCGATAGGCTGTTCACCCGGAGAAAGGTGGCGCATGGGAATTTTCAGACCACTCCAGATTCTTTTGATCAGGCTTCCCACCTGAAAAGTCTTTGGCTCTTCAATTAATTCTTTGATAAAATCTTTATCGGAATCTGCAGTTGTTTCTTCTTCTATCACCTCATCATCCAGTTCCGGCTCATGAAGCAATCCTTTCATGGCATCAATGATGGATTGTACCGTAGGAAATTTTTCGTTCAGATTCAAAGCACTTAAATCTTTGTTTAATGCTGATGAACCTTCGTCATGTTTTTCTGCACTGGAAGCAAGCTCATGTGGTCTTTTATAATAAAATCTTAAGAAACCATCGGAAAGACCTGGAGACAATCTGTTGTGTCCGTTTTCAAAAAGAGTCTGCAGCAGTACAATTCTGTTCTGTCTTTGTTTATAGGCTTTAGGAAGTGATTTTATTTTTTCAAGAAATTCAATTTGTTTTTCCACACTGAATTCAAAATCTTCTCCGCTATAAAACTCTGCTGTACGTCTTAAGGGGCCGGCAAAATCCGTGTAGCCATCCTGCATTGCATATAAAACCATAAGCAATGCGCCGAACGGAGGCCATCCCACGGGCTGAAGATAATTCAAAATCTCCATGACATAAGGCCTGTAAGCTATCGCTCCCACTCCCGGAACCGAGAGAAGATTGTTTTCATGGTATCCGGAATCTCCGGGAACATCTTCATCTGTTTTCCATTCCCAAAAATAATTTTCGTAGGACTGGAAATAAGTATTTAATTCCATTCTCTTGATTTTTCGGTAAGACGAAATGAGCTTATGGACAACGGACGGAAATCGGTATCTTTAATTAAAATACAGTTTCCATTTTCATCCCATAACAACCATCCTTCCTGTTCTTTATTATATTTCTGCAGCAGCAGTGTGCTTACATTTTTAAATTCAAAATCCAGACCGGCCGGCAGTAAATGTCTGTCTTTAGTCCAGTAGGCTTTTCCGGGAAAGCTTAGCAAAGGAACTCCCAGGAACAATGCTTTGTCTCCCAGCAAAGTCCATTTTATTTTTTCAAGTTTAAATTTGGGCAATGTGGCAATAGTTTCCTTAATATCAGCAATAGTACTGAGTAAGGCGATTGCCGGGTGTTCTTCATTGCTTTCTTTCAGTTGTATCTGAACCTGTTCATGAATCCCGAAATAGTTTTGGTTCGAAGGCGGAAGACTAAGCTGCAATGCTTTGTCTATAGGAATCCAGAGCAATGCTGTTCTCATCTTTTTGCTGGGAACCAAAGCCTCTTTTCTGAATAAAAGCCCATCACGAAGTTCATATAGAATAAAATCCGGCAATTGTTGTATTACTGAGGCTGCCGCCTGTTCGTCAGTAAAATCTTTTAACCAGATTGTTTCATCATCCACGGCAATCTGAATATTCTTCCAGTCTCTGATGGAACCCAGAAAATCTTCATCAGCACGGGGAATTTCCGCCCAGAATTCTTTTAAACGCTTTGAAGGATCTTCTGCCATAAGGTTTCAATTTCTTGCTGAATATACTGTTTCTGATCCGGATTTCTGATCCAGGCGCAACGGGTTTGCAGGTATCTCAGTTTATCTTTAATCACATTCTGTTCTTCAAAACTCAATGTTCCTCCACTCCATTTTTCCACAAGAATTTTTACGTCTTTCATGACTTCTTCAGGATTGGGAGTTTTGTTTTGCATGGCCTGTGGATGGGAATCCGGATGATCATCTTTCTCGATCGTCCTGTTAATAATCCCTTCCAGAATTTCAATCTGTTCTTCGGTATCCCAGATATGTTTCAAAACCCATAAATCGGAAAGTACCGCTTCATTTCTTCCGCAGATCAGAGCACTTGCGGCAATCAGGTTCTGAAGTTTTACCGCTCTACGGTCTGAAATAGCAATCCCGGTATTTCTGAGGCTCATGATGGTATTCAGATAAACTTCATAAATGGGTTTAAGATCTATTGTTCTACACAGACTTTGAAGTTGCCTGATTGCGTCAGCATGGATTTCCGGAATTTCTGTTTCTTCTTCGTTTTCCAGTTTTCTTCCTGCCAGAAGTACTTGTTGTAAGAGTTCAGGATTAACATAGTCTACATTAATTCTTACCAGAAAACGATCAAATAATGCGTTCAGTGCTTCATCTTCCGGAAGAACGTTACTTGCTCCTACAAACATCAGCGCAGGAAGGTGTTTTGTTTCTTTTCCTCTTTTAAATATTTTTTCGTTAAGTGCCATCAGAAGGGAATTAAGAATAGCGGAGTTTGCATTGAAGATCTCATCAAGGAAAACCATAGAGGCTTCAGGCATCATCCCTTCCGTATTGGTAAGGAGTTCACCCTCTTTCAGTTTTCTGATATCAAAAGGTCCGAAAATTTCATTCGGTTCTGTAAATCTTGTAAGCAGATATTCAAAGTTTTTTCCGTCTTTCACTGTTTTAGCCAGCGTTCTGACAATTGCAGATTTTGCAGTACCCGGAGGTCCGTATAAAAATGCATTTTCTCTTGCCAACAGGCATATTCCCAACAGATCTACGACATCATTTTTTCCTACAAAAGTATCTTTTACGTAGTTAAGAACTGTATTAAGCTGATTTATATTCTGGTTCATTGATTTAAAAAATTAAAATTTCCACCACTTTTTTTTCGGGATCTTATCTTCTTCTTTATTTTCTGGCTGTTCATTTCTTTTACTGAATGAGAAAGCGAGTCTCTGATAAGGCACTTTGATATCGAAATACAACTGAGTTCCGTCATCCAGCGTGAGTACATCCATGACTCGATCTTCGTCTTTGACCAAACTTTGTGAAATATCCTGTTTATTGAGATGATGCCTGATCAGATCTCTTTCATCGGAAATTCTTGTAATAATGTAGGGAGAATCTTTGGTTCCGTCTCCTGTTTTTTCAAGGCATTCGAAAATAAGCTGTGCAATGGTCATTTCAATACTCCTGCCTTTTTCATCACCCAGTTCTTTATAAGCAAAGTATTTACAGATATGTGCTCTGGGACTCAGCAGAATATTGACATTGACATATTGTATCACCTCTTCAAATTTTTCTTCATTCAATAAATCCTGTATTTTTTCAATATCTTCCGAATAGGGATCATATTCGGGGTTATTGATCACCAATTCACGGCATTTCAGGAATGTCTCTTTTGTAGGGTCAGTTAAAAATTCAAATACTTTCTCATACGTTTTCATTATGGTCTTCGGTTATAGTTTTTAGTTCTCGCCAGAATGCATCTTTGTGCATTCCGAATTCGGCTGTTAGTAGTTTATTGATAAACGGAATTTCTGCCAGCTTATAATCCTTTTTTTCAACAATTCTTTCCAGATAGAGTTTTCTGTATGTATTGTCTTTCAGTTCTTCCTTCCAGTTCACGTTCTTCAGATCAAGATCATACCCTATTCCTGAATAGTGAAACTGCGTAAGAATATTCTCCAGCATGGCAATCAGTGGATCTTCAGGATCAGCGGTATTCAAAGCAACCATGACCTGTGGTAAAAATCTCAGTGATAAGTCTGCAGATAAGATAGAAGGAATGTCCCGTGTTCCTTTGAATCCGGGAATCAGATGATCAATATTTTTTTCTGTATTTTCTCTAATGAGATAAAGCTGTGCGCTATGGTAGAGCACTTTGGCTGCCCAAACTGCAGTTTCTTTGTTAAAGGTAATTTGGTCAGACAAAAACTCAAGTCGTTCTTTTTCGAATTCTGTTTCAAAATAATCTCCTGTTTCCACCTCTTCCTGAGGGGAAATTTGCTGTAAGCCAGAAAAAAGAGTAATACATTCTTCCTTACGAAGCAAAAACATCGTGTCTAAAAACGGTGACTTGGTTTCCATGATCTAACAAAAATAAAATTATTTCGTTGAGAATAAAATTTTTATGAAGAAGATTCACGTTAAATATGGAATTAAAGTATTGAAAAATGCAAAGACGCAAAGGTTATCAGCATTATACCGTTTTTAAGGCGCACGAAAATCAAAGATTTTCGGCAAAATAAATCTTATAATCTAAACCTTATAGGTTTTAAAAACCTATAAGGTTTGAAATTACGTATTCATTACTATAAAGATTGCTTCGTCACTAAAGCTCCTCGCAATGACTTATTATGATACGATTTCAATGATATTATTTTCCGGATCAAGGATAACGCTTTCATAATATCCGTCTCCTGTCATTCGCGGTTCTCCGGCAACTTTGTATCCGTCTTTTCTTAATGTTTCTGTCAGCTCGTTTACTTTTTCTTTACTGCCCGCAGTGAATGCAAGGTGGATGATTCCAAACTGTTGGGATTCGTAAGAGTTTTCACTTTCTTTGATATCCGGACTGGTCATGATTTCAAGACGGCATCCATTCTCAAATTTTAAAAAATAAGACTGAAAGTTTTTGACAGGATTATGGTACTTTTCATTGGAAACAGCTCCGAAATATTTCTGATAAAATGCTCTGGATTTTTCCAGATCTTTCACCCAAATGGCAATATGCTCTATTTTCATTTTTAAAATGTTATATGTTTTACTTCTGCAAAAGTAGCCGGACTGCTTTCACGATACCTGCTCTTCGTTATTCTTTTATTGTTCTGTATTTACAAGGTTAGGTTTTGAATTCTGCAAAGGACTTTTTATAAAAAATTATTTAAAGCATTTATTAATAACATCTTATATGTTTTATTAATAAGAGAGGGTTTCACAGTTCCCATTTTCGCAATTACAGAAACAAACTAAAAGTTATTATCTTTGCCTCATTCAAAAAAATATTATGAGTATTCACATCAGTGCAAAAAAAGGAGAAATTGCTAAAGTAGTATTGCAGCCGGGGGATCCGCTTCGTGCACAGTATATTGCTGAAAATTATTTAGAAAATGCTAAACTGGTAAGTAAAACCAGAGGTATTTTATATTATACAGGACTTTATAAAGGTAAAGAAATCACTGTAGGAGCTAGTGGAATGGGTTTCCCAAGTATCGGAATCTATTCTTTTGAGCTGTTTACAGAATATGAAGTAGATACCATCATCAGAATTGGAACTTGTGGTGCTTACAATACGGATCTTAAACTTTTTGATATTTTAAATATTGAAAAAGCAGCCAGCGAAAGTACTTATGCCAAATATGCATGGGGAATTGAAGACGAAATCCTTTCTCACCAGGGGAATATCTTTAACACCATTAATGAAACGGCTAAAGATTTATCTCTAAATGCTAAAGCAATCAATATCCACAGTAGTGATATTTTCTACAGAAAAGATCCTGACACTCCGGAAATTGCTACAAAATATAACTGTCCTGCAGTAGAAATGGAAGCTTTCGGTTTATTTGCGAATGCCCAGCATTTAGGAAAAAACGCAGCGACTATTCTTACCGTAACGGATATTATCCCTACCCATGAGAAAATCTCTGCTGACGAAAGAGAAAAAGCTTTGAATCCTATGATGGAGCTGGCTTTAGAATCGGCAATAAAGAGTTTGTAAAAGAATAATTATTTATAAAAAAAGAGCTTTACTTTATCAGTAGAGCTCTTTTTTATAGTCTGAAAAAATTTCTGGCAGTTTCTGTGGTCTCGTCTGCAACCTCGGAAATGCTGATCTTCTTCAGATGGGCAATGGTTTGGGCCACATAAGGTAAAAACGAAGGTTCATTTCTTCTGTTCTGCATTCTCGGCATATTCTTGGGAAGCATAAATGGAGCATCTGTTTCAATCATCATCCTGTCAAGAGGGATATATTTTATAACGTCTTCAAGGTGTTTAAATCTTTTTTCATCGCTTATGGCTCCGGTAAATCCTAAATAAAATCCTTTATCCAGATAGATCTTTGCTTCATCCAATGTTCCGGTGAAACAATGTACAACGGCTTGGGGTAATTGGGAAAGGTATTTATCTGTAAGCTCATTAAATCTTTTAAATGCTGATCTTTCATGAAGAAAGAGGGGTTTATTGACTTCTATCGCCAGTTCAAGCTGTTCTTTATAGCATTTTTCCTGAACGGGTCTGGGGGAAAAATCACGGTCAAAATCCAGTCCGCACTCACCTACTGAAATCACATGATCCTGTTTTAATAATTTCCTCAGTTCGGCGATGCTTTGTTCATTAAAAGATTTGGCATCGTGAGGGTGAATTCCGGCTGTTGAAAACAAGATTTCAGGATATTCTTCTGCAATTTCCGCAGATTCTTTACTTCCACGTATACTGGTTCCAGTGAGAATCATATGTTCAACGCCATGATCTAATGCGCGGTTGATAATTTCTTCGTGCTCATTATAAAATTGTTTATTGGTCAGATTAATGCCAATATCAATATAAGTATTCATTTGTTTTTACTGTTTTATTATTGGTTACTTTTATTTAAAAATAGAAACAGACCGGGTTCGAACCGATGACCTTCCTTTAAATGGAATATTTTTCCAGTTAAACTACTGTTTCTTGTTTATGTTTCCGCTCTCAGAAGATTAAAGTATTCTGAAGCGGTAAGTGGTCGTATTTCTCCGGTAGGAGTTACTTTTTCTTTCAATTCGCAGATGAGCAAATCGCCCTGTCTCTTCAGGCATTTTATATAAGGGATCAGGTTGCTGTGTATTCTGAATGTAGATGCAATGGCTGTCAAAGCATCACCTTTATATCCTTCCTCTATCCACAACCAGTGCTCTTTTTCCGTAGACGGACAATAACATTTCACTGCATAAGAATATTCTGCTCTCCTTCCCCAGATGAATACTCCCAATTTACGGTTTTCAACTTCATGAACTTCATACCGGTTGACTTTTTGGATTAGTTTTGCGTTTCCGTTTTCATCATATTCCTGGTAGGTAACTTCAATTTCTTTTTCATTGATCTTTTGGGCTTCAAGTTTTTCCATCAGATTTCCTACACCATAATAACTGAAGCAGAACAGTTTAAAATTCCGATCTTCTGCTTTAAAGAATTCTTCATATTTCATCGGCTCCACTTCCATCCACAGACTTTCAATTTTATCTAAAACCTGTTTAAAAAATGGAGTGGTATAAGACTCCCATTGTCTTTCATATTCACGGGTTTCAAAATTCTGAAAACTGCTGTGTCTTAATTTTAGGATTGCAACCAGTTTTCTTAAAGGATAGCGTTTTTCCAGAAAAATATAAGGAAAAGATGTCCGCGAGATAATGAAATGATCTTTTGTAAGATGCAGGTTATTATTTATTTTAAAATAAACATTTTTTGCGATATGCTCAAAGCCATCATAGGTACCGTACAAATAGTTATTAATACACTTCAGGGCAGGAAACTTCAGTCCATTCATCCTGGAATCCCCCCATTCCCCAAGATATTCCAACGATTTAAAACCTGTTGCAGGGTTCACATTATACAAAAACTGAATTTTCCCGTTTACTTTTTGAAGGTGTTCAAAACGATCGGTTTCATGAATAATCAGATCCCCTACTTCAGCAATGTTGGGAGCAACCGCATTATAGGTATTGAAAACGCCTTTCACATATCGGAGAGCATTCAATTCGCACTTTTCAGAACCATTATAAATGAAATTTCCATTAATATCTGTCAAAACCGGAAATGATCCTCTGCTTCTTCCATTAAGCATTATATTGCCGGATTTTTCAAGCGCCGGAAAAGTGACATAAGAACCATTTTCCATATGAATACTTCCACTCGTTTCCTGAAGCACCGGAAATGAAACCCCAGTATTTTCAAATTTCAGGTTACCGATTAACTTCTTCAGGAAAGGAAAATGATGGGTAAATTTATGCCCGATATGATATTCGCTTCTTATTCTAAGCGTGCCCTGAACAAATTCCAGATTCGGGAATGAAACATTTCTCCCTACAATGGTAATTTTACCCCGGATTTCCTGATGTGGAATGGTAATATTATCTCCAAGGATATTGATATCAAAGATACCGTCTTTCAAAAGCAAATCTGCCTGAAACTGATACTGAACAAGAATAACATCTCTTGTTTTCAGCAACTTTCCATTCCTCGTATTTACGGTGGCATTCTTTACAGAAATGCATCCTCCGATAGTTTCCAGGTTTTTAAAAGTCGTATCCACAATACACTTAAAATTTCCTCTGACTTGTTTAAGGCTGTTCATCACAGTATGACAATGCATGGTAAAATGACGTTCTACTGTTTCCAGTTTTGGCAGTTCACAGTTTTTGGCATCAATAGAAAGATTTCCTGTGATAAGTTTCAGCTCCGGGAAGCGGCATTCTTCACCCCGCAAAACCAGGCTGCCCTGTATTTCAGTGCAATGAAAAGTGACGTTTTTACCATACACTTCTATCAGAGTATGTTCATCAAAAACAATATTCGCCCAATCTTCTCTGGAGAATATTTTATATTTTTTCATGGTATCAGTCGTATGCATTTTCTATCATTTGAGTTATCGGATTATATTCCTGCTGGATATACTTTACGAAGTAATCACTTTCTACACGGAGCATTTTATGTTCATTATGTGTTATAAAGGCATTTTCATAAATCTGGAATGCTTCTGTAGTTCCGGCTTTAGCATAGATATGGTATTCTTTTGTTTTCAACATATGCTGATTGCTTGTTTTCTCAAGACAGTATTGTCTATAACCCGTTGTATATTCTGCAAGATTTTTAATTTTATTATGATAGCTTCGATTTGTTTTTCTTTCTCTCAGTGTAAGAATAGGTTCTTTCACCATCTCTTCTTGCGCTAACTTTTCTGAGGCTTCTCTTTTTTGTTCCTGTAAAATTCTTTGTCTTTCTTTTAGCATTTCGGCTCTGGAGAGCTCCAACGCTTTTTCCATTGGAGTTCTATTCCTCCTCTGTATGGGTATCGGAATCTGAACTTCATCAATAATGTTCAGATAAATCAATAGTTTTTTAAGCATGGTATTATATTTTAAAATGAAAGCCAAAGAGACCGGGATCGAACCAGCAACCTATCCTCCATGGATATGCTTTTCCAGATTAAGCTACTGCTTTGACTTTCTGATTAATTATATCTGCAAAACTAGAAGCTTAGTACGCAATGTTTCTACGCAGTAAAAAGTAGGTGAAAAAAGACGAAAGGTGAAATAATTTTAAGAGTAAAAGCAGCATAATCTGTGGGAGCTTTTATTTTCCCACAGATTTCACAAATGACACAGATGTTTGCATTTTATTCGTTGATGAATTTTTCCAGAAAACCGATTAGCTTTGTTCCGCCGTGGCTCCAGCGGATTCCATGACCTTCTTTTTCCCGAACTTCAAAAACCAGCTCATGTTTGTAGTGGAAGAAAACATTCCACCAGGTTTTATTATCGAGAATATCATGGATTGTTGCCATTACTTTTTCCTGCTTCTGCTGGTTATTTCCTTTGATTTCTCCCCAGAAATCATCATCCATTCTTCCAATATGCTTTTCCCAGGCTCTTTGTGCAATCGTTATTTCATTGTTAAATGGTTCCTGACAGGCATTGATCAGCATTGCTTTCAATGGCGGAATAGCATTTTCATCACGGATGCTTGCTGAAGTCAATCTTTGTCCTAAAACATTCAGCCAATGCTCAAAAGGAATTGCTTCCAGAAGTTTGGTTTTCACCTCATCAGAATCACTGTTCTCAAGAATCTTCATCAATTTTTCAAAGCTTTCCTGTCTGTTGATCTTTATTTCTTCATTAAAATAAGGGAAATCCCAATCTAAGCTTCCTTCCTTAAATCTATGAATATTTTTTTCAAGGTTTTCCAGATGTTCTTTTGCTAAAAGGGCTTTGTACTGGTCTTTCCATGTTTCGGAAAACAGAGCAATATAGGGTTCGAACAGATTCATATTTTACATCATTTTGATCAGATTAACAGGAAGACTTTCCTCTGTAATCAAATATCCGATCAGATTAAACCATTCTTTACAGTGATCCAGAATCCAGGCATCTGAAGAAATAACGATTGCTGAACTTTCTGCCAGAAATTTATCAGGATTGAATTGCAGATCTGCATCCCAGTTGAGTTGATGATCTTTGGCAAAATCCAGAACAATCTGTTTAATTCTTCCACTGTTGGAAACAGGCTTATCAAATATCCATACAAGTTGATGAATCTGATTTTTCCGGTAAAAAGATGCCACTAATTCTACTGCTCTCAAGGTCTGATTAACTCTTTTATAGGTTCCATGCACGCCTGAAAGATCACGAATGCAGCCATCCAATCCTTCAAAAACATAAGCATCGGAAAGCAGACTTTCCAGTAAGATAAGAACATTGAAACCATCCAGATATACCGTCTTCTCTTTTAAATCTGAAGTACCAACATGCTTCAGCTGTCTGCTATGAAGCTGCTGAATGGATGCTGATGCTCCCCGAAGAGCCTGTATCTGGCGGGTTTTAAGCCGATACCTGTTCCCTACAAGATCCGAAGCCGCTTTTTCCGGGTAATCTCTGCTTAACAGGTACTGCATATCTTCAACAGCCAGTTTCAGCTTACTGAGCTGCTTCTCTGAACCAAATAAGGTATCATCGCCGGTATTTTTCCCACGGTTTCTGTTATTCATGCTCAAAAATAGAGTTTTTGCTGAATTTTTATGGTAAAAAGTTGATTTTAATAGATAATGCTAAAAACCACCCCGTCAAAAATTCTTTGAATTTTCGCAACCCCTCCAAAGGATGGGAATTGGGTACTTTTGATGCAAATTTTGAACGTAACATCATTTTTATCATTCTGAATTGGGATCTGTTATATTTTCTACAACAAAAGATATATTTTATACAACACATTGCTATTTTTTAGGGATAAGTTTGCAAAGACTTAAAAATACCCTTATGAATACACTGAAAAAATTATGTTATCTGTCAGCAGCCGTATTGCTATCGGCATCATTCGTTTCATGTTCAAATGACGACAATGAAATGAATATTGAGCAGCAGACTCCCTCACAGACACTGTCTTCTACCCCATGGGAAACTACAGGAGCAAAAGATAAAAATGGAAATAGCGTGCCCCTTACCGATGCCAGTGTATCCGGATATGTGGGTTTTGCTTATTTCAAAGCAGATGGAAAGTTTGCAATTTATAATTTGACTGACGTATTAAGATCTATGGGAACATGGTCTGTAGATGCTCAGGGAAAAACAAGAACTATTGCAGCATTAAACCCGGATGGGACAACTATTTTCACCCGAGATGTTGAAATTCTTGTTTTGAACAGAAATGAATTCACGTACAGAATCCGTCCTAACTCCGGTGATCTGTCTGTTTACTATGATATCATCCATACAAGAACTTCTCATGCTGAACCAACGAATGGGCAGCTTACTTTGGCTTCCACTCCCTGGGAAACGACTGGTGCCAAGGATAAAAATGGAAATAATGTTGCATTAAATGATGCGAGTGTAGCCGGATTTGTGGGATATTCCTACTTCAAAGCTAACGGTACTTTTAAAATTTTCGGTTTAAATGATGTGTTAAGATCCGAAGGTACATGGTCTATCTCTCCGGATGGAAAGAAAAGAACACTTACCACTCCTACTTTTACCCGTGTTGTAGATATTCTGGTTCTGAACGAAACAACATTTACTTACAGAATTACACCTGATGCTGCAAATCCATCTGTATTTTACGATATCATTCATACCAAGGTCAATCATAAAGAACCTTTGTAGTGATTATTTTTTGATAAGAAGGAAGAATACGGCCCAATAATGGGCCGGATTTTATTTTTCCAGTTCTATCGGATTATCATATGCAAGGTTCTGTTTTTGCTCTCTTTCCCTTTGTCGTACAATTTCCTGCCCTTTTAAAATTGTTGTTCCATAGCTTGCCAGCACAGCAGCAGTATTTTCTCTGGCAGTCTTTAATGCCTGTTCCAGTTTTGACTGTGTCGTTTCTATGGCTTCTGTATATCTTCTTTTATTGATCTTAACAGATTTACCCTTTAGTTCAGCACTGGGTACGGATTTTACAAGTTCAAAATCAAAATCTCCTGTTTCATCAGCTATTTTGATGATCAGTCCTGGCAATCCACCAAATTTATAGGGACCATAAGGAAATGGAATTTCAGTGGAATACCATGCCACCCAGATTCTTCCTCTATAGCTGAGCTCGGCTTTTTTGCAATGTAGTGTATTAATTATTTTTGATTCATTAATAAGTTTCCAGCCGTTCATAACGGGTTGCTTATATGTAAGCAAAGACATTCCGGCCAGCTGGAAATATTGTACATTTTCATTGGACTGTACTATGGTAGAGAGAAATCTTGTTTTGGGCACTGACACCCCTGCCAGGCTAAGACTTATGCTTCCATCCGGATTTTTTGTTGTCTGCAGAGAATTTTCTATCACCGAATCTCTTTTAAGGGATTGAACACTCGTAAAAAATGCACGGTTGTTACTTACCTGTAATGAGAATAGCTCCTCGTGAATGTAATCCGTTTGTCTATTTAACCTTGCTTTTAAACGGTATGTAAAATCGCCCTGCAGAGTATCTTTTTCATAGGAATGAGCGTATGATAAAATACTGTAAAGCAGAATTAATAATGTTATTAGTTTTTTGTAGTAGTACATAAAGGATTTTAATTATATATAGTCTTCCCACCATTTTTTCCAGACTGCAGTTCCCAGCTGATCCAGATCTACTTTTTCGCCAATCATCGGAAGGGTTATCGGTATATCGTTTTCTTCTGCATGTTTCGAAGCGAGCTCCAATGGTTCATACCAGATGTGCTGGGCAAGCTTGAATTTGGAATTGTGTACCGGGATGAAGTTTTGGGTTTTCAGTTCTTTTATTTCTGTCATCAGTTGATCCGGCAATGTATGAATATAAGGCCACTTTTCATTGTACTGTCCGGTTTCCATCACCGCTAAATCAAATGGTCCGTATTTTTCCCCAATTTCTGTAAAATGATTTCCATAGCCACTGTCACCTCCTAAAAACAGATTTTTGGTTGGAGTTTTTAAAACAAAGGATGTCCAGAGTGAGATATTACGGTTCAGCAATCTTCCTGAGAAGTGTCTTGCCGGAGTGAGGGTAACTCTGAAGCCTTCTGCAATGTCTATACTTTCCCACCAGTTTTTTTCGATAATTTTATCAAAGCTCCAGCCCCAGTATTCGAAATGCTGTCCGGTTCCCAGGCCACAAATAACTTTACCTACTTTATCTTTTAATTCCTGAACGGTTTTATAATCGAGATGATCCCAATGGTCATGGGAAATAAGCAGAAAGTCTATATCCGGCATATGTTCCGGTTTGTAATAATCTGCACCCTGAAAAGCTTTTATGGAACCGGGCATCGGGGATGCATTACCACTGAAAACAGGATCTATCAGGAATTTTTTCCCATCCACCTGGATGAAATAAGAGCTGTGCCCAAACCATACCAACACATTTTCATCCGGACGAAGATTCTTAAGATCAGTCACTACAAACGGGAGAGCGGTTTTTGGTGATGTATTTTCTACTTTGCACAGGCTTTGAAGGAGTAATTTAGTCATACTTTCCCCTTCTAACAATGCCGGTGTTGTTAATATATTCTGAAATCGCCCGTTGAGATAATTTGGTAGTGTACTGAAATATTCTTTTCTTTTTTCATCGGGAAACTGTCCGAGCTGTTTTTTTAAACTTTTCATTCATTTAATTTTAAATCCAGCCGTAGTTTCCAGAGAATACCCCCTGTTTTATTGGCCGGAAAACCTTAATACAAAATAAATATAAGCATAAGATTTTGAGATATAAAAATAAAATTAAAGGATATGAAATTTAAATTCTTCGTTAGCTCATGAGAGATTCTTAAAAAAGCCACTTAACCAATCCAAACAAAATGCTTCCTAATACCAAACAGAATAGTATCATTATTGTAAAAGTCTGTGCTAGTGATATCCAAAACTTTTTATGATCGAAAGTAAAATCAACAGGATTAATATAAAAGACATCATAAACCAAAGGATTGATGCGCAAATCTGGTCGAAAATAAACAATTCCCTGGATATATCTTCTTCGTAAAGCTTTCAGGTTTCCAATATAAGTACTGTGGCCGGCATCCATTCCATTAAAATCGACTTCCGCTGCCGAGCCATTGTCATTTACTTTTAATATATAAGTTTTATGCCTTGGACTGATACTTACATCATATTCATCAGATAAGGAATATTTTTTAAGGTTACTGTAAAGAATTTTATCTGTCGTTCCATCGGCTCTTTCGTAATGAATTCCTTGATCATCAACCTCTATTTTTCGGACTACTCTTTTTCTGATTCTCTTCTGATAGAGGAAAAAACGGTATAAACCGAAAGCAAGAGCCGGATAATATACTATTGCGACAATAACAAATAGTAACCGTTTACCACTAATCACTACAGGCAATCCTACTATCAGCAGAAACGCTGCCAACAATAAAAGTATCCCAAAAGTCCTGGTCAGACAGGTCATGAACCACCATGTTTCAGAAACTAGCGGTAAAAAATCTTTTCTTACATCCTCTTGCATCTGTTCAATATACAAAAAAAGTAAATAACCTCCAGTAAGATGTTATGATCTCATAGCTTGCCTCCTCCTGCTTCCAGCTTTCAGGCTATCTCATCAGATTAAATAATATAAAAGAGTCACAGTGGCACACTATGACTCTTTTTACTAAATTGAAAATAAGATATGATTATCGAAACTATAATATCGTATAGGTCTTTTCTGTACTTACACTATAAGTATCAGAGATGACGTTGTCTACGAACCTCCATTCTGCAGTAGAACTTCCAGTGGTAAATTTCACATGCAGATATCCTCTTTTATAAAGATTGGCATATTCCAGATCATCAATCAGTAGTGAAAATGCCTGGGCAAGTTCTATTGCTTTTGTAGGATCTGAAGTGATTCCCAGATATCCTTCAATGCCGGGAGAAGAAACGGAACTGCAGGCAAGCTCTGTTCCGATGAACTTACCCTGTGCATCAGTAAGCTTTCCTAACCATGCATTATGGGTATCTCCGGCCAGTACCACCACATTTTTTCCTGCGAGAACAGAATAAAGTTGCTCTCTCTCCATGAAATATCCATCCCATGCATCCAGATTGTATGGTAAAGTAGTTGTAATTCTTGCAATTTCCTGTGGAGTCAGTGTAGGGTCCTGCTGCTGGTATCTTGTTTTAAGAATAATCAGCTGAGTGATGGTATTCTGAAGTGCCTGCATAGTAGACGGCTGAGCACTTCCATATTGTTTTATTTCGGCCAGAATCTGATTCAGCAGCATCAGAAGTTCTGCAGGAACCATCATTTTGGTCATTAAAATCTGTTGTCCCAATACTTTCCATTTTGCAGTATCACTATTGATCTGAGAGCCCAGCCATGCCATTTGCTCATTACCGATTAATTTTCTGTTCGTGCTTAAAAAATCTGTTTTAAACTGTATCTCATTAAAATTCCCTGTGTTATCGAGATAATCGGAATATTCCATTTGCTTATCTCTTGCAATCACTCTGGTATCCATCATATAAAGCGAAACGATATTTCCAAAGCTGAAACTTCTGTAAATCCTCATATCCTTCCCCGTTTTAAGAGGAATATATTCGCTATATGCCTGGAAAGCCGCCATTTTTCTTGCCTGAAAGTCTCCTTCATTAGGCTGATGGTTTTCAGCCCCGGATTTATAGGTATCATTGGCAAATTCATGATCATCCCAAACACAGATAAACGGCTTTTTCTGATGAAGAAGCTGTAGGTTTTTATCTCCTCTGTACTGCCTGTATCTTTCCCTGTAGTCACTGAGGGTAAGAATTTCCTTTGCCGGCTGATGAGCCCTTCCCAACTGATTGGTATAAGGATTTGTTCCATATTGTCCCGGAGCATATTCATAAATATAGTCTCCAAGATGTACAACTACATCAGCTTCAGATTTTGCAATTGCGCCATATACATTGAAAAGTCCCGCAGGAAAGTTGGAACAGGATACTACAGCCATTTTCACTTCACTTACAACATCTGATTTTGAAGGTAAAGTAAGGGTTTCTCCTGTTACGCTGACTTCCTTAGTTTTACTGTTATAGAATCTATAGTAATATTTTGTGTTGGAAGAGATATTCTGTACATCTACCGCTATAGTAAAATCATTGACAACGGTGGCATTCGCCTGTCCTCTTCTTACTACTTCCGAAAAATTACTGTTTTTACTGATTTCCCATGTAATTTCTGCATCAGTTCCTTTTGAATATCGGGTCCAGATAATAATTCCTGCTGCACTGGGATCAAAACTCGCTACACCGGATTCAAAACCTCCGTTTTGGAGATTATCGGGAGCATTTCCATTTTCAGTAAAATCGTCACTGCAGCTTTCAATGAGAGGAGCAAGAAAAATTCCTCCGGCTGCCAATAGTGAATTTTTAAGAAACCTTCTTCTGTTGAATTGGTTATTGTTTTCCATCATTACTTTTTTTGCAAAGCAACGGTATCTCAGGAAGAAGGCTGTTAACTGAATTTTAAATGTATTTTATGGTTTTTTAAACAATTGTTTAATGTTATGCATAGGAAATTCAGCCTTTGCAAATGTCTCTTTTTAGGAAAATAAGAATGAAAATTTGTATAAATATTTTAAAAAGTTGCGCTGCTTTTTATTACATTCACGACACTAATCATGATGATTAAACTATATGACTAAAAAGATTATTCTTTCAATGTTTTTCTTAATAGTAGGATATTTTTTCTATAATCCGCTGATCATTTCATCGACTAATATAAAAGATCCTGAACCCATTAACTTTAAACCCGGTCAAATATTTAAATTAATAGATATTCCGGAACTGAAAAGTTCTCAGAATATGGTTGTATATATAATTTTAACCCCGGAAGACCGAAACAATATAAGCCGTACAATTCCGAAGTGGAAAGTTTTAAAGTCTGACAATACAGCTTTGATACATGATCTGCTTCATTGTGAGTTCAAATATAATAATGCAGATGTTTCAACAATACAAAGTAAAATATTTATCTATTCAAATAATACATTAGTCTTTGAAAGCGAAATTTCGTTAGATCAAAATGATCTTGGACTTCAAAATAGATTGACCGGCTGGGCAACTCCAGTGGATAATAATCGTTTGCTTACTATTATAAGTCAGTTTGACAGGTATAAATTACCGGTTTTAATTCTTAAGTAAGTATTTAATAAATATGAAATTATTCGAATTGCCCAGAAAATATGTTCTATACTAAAACCCTATTTGTTTTGTTTTAATTCGAAATTGATTTTTCAATCTCTTTAATATAAATAGACGGAGTTGTTCCTGTTTTTTTCTTAAAAGCAATCGAAAATGCCTGAACGTTATTATAACCTATTTCTTCTGCAATAGCCGGTAATTTATAAGAACGAAATTTTTTATCTTTTACAAGCTGATCTAAAGCATAATCAATACGTAAATCATTAAGATAAGTAGTAAAATTTTTATCTTTATGATTATTAATGATTTCCGACAAGTAAGCGGTATTGGTTTTTATATTTTTTGCAAGACTTGTTAATGTAATCCCGTTTTTCAAAAAATGAAGTTTATTTTCGAAATTGTCCAGATCCTTTAAGATAGATTGAGCAACATCTTCGGGAACCGTTTTAATTGTTTTGGTTTCATTTTCAACCTTTACCGGTTCGTATATTTCTACCGGTTTATCATTTTTATTTTGAGCTGCTTCTAGATTTCTTTTTTCAATCAAATGAATTAAGTCCTGAGCAATTTTTCGATGTTCTTTCTCAGCTTTCTTAGTTTTGTAATAAAAATAGGTAAGCAAGATTAATATTAATACTAAAATACTAACAGAAGCATACAAAAATGTTTTTTTATTTTTTAATTCATTTATTATAACTTCTTTTTCTTGTAAAAGATTAGGTGTATCATATTTCTGGTGCAACTCCGTTGATAAGTATCGAAATTGTTCATCAAGCTTTTTATCAACTTTTAGAAAACGGTCAATATAATAGAGTTGTTTTTCTTTATCACCGCTTTTCCTATAATAATCTATTAGAAAAGTATATACATCTCCTAGCTCTGGAAAGGTAATATCTGTTTTCTTTATGTTGTCATCTATCTGAGTAAAATATTTTATTGCCTCCCGTTTCTTATTTGATTCTTCATAACATTTTCCAAGGCTGTATAATGCATAATTTTGATTGTTATCATTAATACTTGAAAAATAAGCATACGCCTTTGTTAACTCAGCAATAGCAGCTTGATAATTTTTGGTTTTAAGATGCAGCTGTCCTGACAAATATAAATACTGATTCCTATTATATATATTCTTTTGTACAAAGGGAGAAGTCAATCCTTCCTTAATGAAAAAACTGGCAGAATCAATTTTATTTATCTTAATATAGCAGTATGCAAGACTTACCCGCATCTGATCGTGCTGATATTCATCTGTTATATCCTGAGAATTTAATAAATGATATCTGAAAGTTTGTGCCGCTTCTTTATTTCTTCCCATATAACTGTTTAAATAGGCAATATTCATATTAGCATAAGCGATCTGCTTTAGATTTTTATGTTTTTTCGAATATTCTAAACCTAAAATATAATTATCAAGGGCGGCTTTTAAGTTATCATACTTATAATACAGATTTCCTTTTATGATAAATGTTCTGGCAGGATATACATCTCCTTTTACATTTTTTGTAATTGCGGACAAACTATCAATATACTTTAAAGCCAAGGGGAAATCTTCAGTTAAATGTATAAGATTATAACCTTCCGCAATTTCAAGGATATTTTTTTCTTTTTTTGCCTTATTTAAGTAATAGTGGGAAATAGTTTTTGCTTCTAACTTTTTATTCGCTTCATCATACATATTAAATCTATTCTTTAACTTTTCATAATTCAATAGTTTTAGGCTATCAATTTTGTTTTGAGAAAAAAAGAGACTATAAATGAATGCAAATAAAAACAGGAATATCTTTTTCATTAATTTTTCTATACCACACAAAAATATTCATTTTTTCAAGAAAACATAATCATCATACATTGACTAAAAGCATTTGATCATCAACAACAAAATAATATCTGATGTTGTAAAAACAGAAGATAATCAACAAAAGTTTATATATTTACTTTAAAAGGAAACAAAAAAGCACCTACATTTCTGTAAGTGCTTGATATATTGTGGTCCCACCTGGGCTCGAACCAGGGACCACCTGATTATGAGTCAGGTGCTCTAACCAACTGAGCTATAGGACCTCAAAACTTGGTTAAATTTTGTGTTTGCAAAAATAGTAAAATTTCTTTCACTACAAAATTTTTTATTGCTTTTCTTGGCAAAGTTCTACCAGCACACCATTTGTAGATTTGGGATGAAGGAATACAACTAATTTGTTATCAGCACCTTCTTTCGGTTCTTCGGAGATAAACTGAAATCCTTCTTTTTTTAATCTTTCTACTTCCTCAAGGATATTTTCAACCCCAAAGGCCAAATGATGGATGCCTTCTCCCTTTTTATCGATAAATTTAGAGATCGGACTTTCAGGATTACTGGCTTCTAAAAGCTCAATTTTACTTTCTCCGGTTTCATAGAAAGAAGTTACTACCCCTTCCCTTTCCACTGTCTCTTTTTTATAGGATTCTTTTCCTAATAACTTGGCAAAAAGTTCGTCAGAAACACCTAAAGACTTTACAGCAATACCAATATGTTCTAGTTTCATAAATACTAATCAATATAATTAAATCGTAAATTTGATACTGTAGTTGAATTTCAAAGTATCAATTCAAACAAAAGTACTAAATTTGCAGAAATTATGGAAAGTAACAGACAAAGAAAAGTAGCACAGATCATTCAGGAAGACTTCGCAGAGCTTTTCCGCAAACAGGCTTCAGAAAGCAAACAGAGCATATTGGTATCTGTTTCAGATGTAAAAGTAACTGCTGACTTAGGGATTGCTAAGATTTATTTAAGCATTTTCCCACAGGAATTCCGTACCGCTGTGATGAAGGAGATTGAAGAAAACAAACCTCAATACAGAAACTTCATTGGCCAGAAAATGGCAAAGCAGGTGCGTATTATCCCACAACTAAACTTTTACCTGGATACCGCTCTTGATGATGTTGAAAGACTGGAAAGAGAATTAAGAGGCGAAGGCGACAATCCAGTTTTATAGATCTTGAAGAATATTGCATTTTACATAGCATCCAGATACCTTTTGGCTAAAAAAGGAAGTACTGCCGTTACGTTCATTACGTGGCTGGCCGTAGGTGCCATGACGGTTGCTGTGGCTGCAATGTTCGTCATTATTTCTGTTTTTTCAGGACTTGAAAACCTGAACAAAGACCTTATTTCCAATCTTCATGCTGATCTTACTATAAAAAGTACTTCCGGAAAAACGATCAAAAATCTGGATACAGTCACTAAAGTTTTAAGCAGCAACAAAGAAATCAGTAGCTTTTCCCGTGTTATTGAGGAAAAAGTATACATCAGTTTCAATGGAAAGGGTGACATTGCTTACTTAAGGGGTGTAGATTCTGCTTATGTCAAGGTAAATCCTATTAATAAAGAAGTTTTCTACGGAACTTATCCAAGTTTCAGATATTCCAATGAAGTATTAATGGAAAACAGTCTGGACAACAGACTTTCGATTCCTGTGGATTCTTCCAATCATTATGCAACAGTCTTCATGCCGAAACCGGGAACGGGGATCATCAGTAAGGAAGAAGATATCTATAATAAAAGAGATATTCTGGTAACAGGCGTTTTCCCTGGGAAAGACCAGCTGGACAGTTATATCGTTTCTCCTATTGAGCTTACAGAAGAATTACTTAGTCTTCCTAAAAAATCAGCTTACCAGATTGTTATTAAACTTAAAAATCCGGAAAATGCAGATGCTGTAAAACAAAACCTGCTTTCTTCACTTGGAAAAAATATCGAGATCAAAACCAAGGAAGAAGAAAATGCTGCTTTCTGGAAAATGATTAACACTGAAAAACTTTTTATTTATCTGATCTTTGCGTTGGTTATCTTTATTACGACCTTTAATCTTGCCGGAGCCATTATTATTCTCCAGCTTGATAAAAAAGAGCAGGCAAAATCATTGATATCACTCGGCTTTCCTTTAAGCCATTTGAGAATGACTTATTTCTACACCGGACTCCTGATTGTTATTTCCGGAGTAATTACCGGATTACTTTTTGGAACTGCTCTCTGCTATTTCCAGCTTTATACAGAATTCTTCAGAGCCAATGAGGTTCTGCCATTCCCGGTAAAAATTGTAGGAAAAAATTATCTTATTGTAGCCCTTACAGCTTCCTTATTTGGAATCACTATTTCATGGTTCTTTTCAAAAATCAGCAAAGAATATATTACTAAAAACTAATATATTAAGTTTACATATTACATACAATTAATATACTTCAGTTTCATTTTTTCGTACCTTTACGCCCCAATTTAAAAAATGAAACAACTTTTATCTTTTTTTCTTTTAAGCGTTACATTTATTGGCGCTTTGGCACAGGCTCCGGCAGGATATTACACAAATGCTAACGGATTTACAGGTGCAGCTCTGAAAACAGCTCTGAAAAACATTATCAGCAACGGACATGTAGACAATGGTTATGGTGGGCTATGGACTGGCTATGCAACCACTGATCGCGACTATTTCTATGAAAATGACGGAACTATTCTGGATATTTATTCTGAAAACCCCAATGGAGCGGATCAGTATAATTTCACACTGGGAACCAGTCAATGCGGATCTGCCGGCTATTCTAATGAAGGTGACTGCTACAACAGAGAGCATGTGATTCCCCAGAGTTTATTCAACAGTGCTTCTCCTATGGTAGCTGATATTCATTTTATCCGCGCTACCGATGGAAAAGTAAACGGAATGAGATCCAACTACCCTTTCGGAATTGTTGGCAACACTTCTTTTACCTCTAAAAACGGATCAAAACTTGGTACATCTGTATCTGCAGGATATGCAGGTACCGTATTTGAGCCTATTGATGCTTTCAAAGGAGATATTGCCAGAATGATTCTTTATTTTGTAACAAGATATGAGGACAAACTTCTTAATTTCACTTCCGGTGATATGCTTGGCAACACCGCATTTCCAGGGCTGCAGCCTTGGGCACTTAATCAATATTTAGCATGGAACGCAATGGATCCGGTATCTCCGGAAGAAATTGCCAGAAACAATGCTTCTTATACTTACCAGGGAAACAGAAACCCTTTCATTGACCACCCTGAATACGTTACCCAGATCTGGGGAGCTCCGGTTATTGACAGCCAGGCACCTACAGCAGCAACCAACCTTGTTGCCAGCAATCCTACTTCAAACTCTATTGCTTTAAGCTGGACAGCCGCAACAGATAATGTGGGAGTAACATCTTATCAGATTTATGCCAACGGAACATTAAAAACTACAGTTTCAGGAACAACAACGTCTACTATTGTTTCAGGATTATCTCCACTTACTCAATATACATTCTATATCATTGCTAAAGATGCTTTCTCAAACTCTTCTCCACAAAGCACAACCGCTACGGAAACCACTCTTGACACACCTGCCGGAGGAGGAAGCTGCGGAACTGAAAATTTTGAAATGATCACCGGCCCTGTAAATACATACATGACAGTAAACTGGACCAACAATGGAATTTCATGGACTGCTACAGACGCAAGAGTTGACCAGACCATCAATAATAAGGCTATTACTATAAAAAATGGAACTTTAACAAGTTCAACTTTCACAGGCGGAGTTCAGAGTTTAACATTAACAACTCAATTGAAATTCTCCGGAAGCGCAGGATACTTCAATGTTCTTGTAAACGACGTCAATGTAGGAACTATTCCTTACAGTAATGTGGTTACTACAACTACCATTAATAATATAAATGTAAGCGGAAATGTTGTTATTAAACTGACCAATTCATCTCTTACCAACAGAGTTGCTCTGGATGACCTAAGCTGGACATGTTTCGGTACTACGTTAGCTACCACTGAAAACCAAAAGGACAAATCAGACTTCACGATCTATCCTAACCCGGTAAGGAACAATGAATTATTTGTAAAAGGAGAAAACCTTGGCAAAATTTCAAAAGCTGACATCTATGATCTTTCAGGAAAATTAATTGAAACAATTGCTAATCCTTTCAGACATTCAAACAAAATCAACCTTAAAGGGATGGTAAAGGGAACTTATATCCTGAAAACATATAATTTCTCTACTAAATTTATCGTAGATTAATTATTAAAAAATATTTCAAACTAAGGCCGGATTTATCCGGTCTTTTTTTTACTTTTGATCTATGGATTCCAATAAAAAATTAGGATTGATAGGCAGAAACATTTCCTATTCTTTTTCTAAAAAATTCTTCGAAAATAAGTTCCAGAAGCTCATGCTGAAGAACTTCTCCTATGATATTTTTGATCTGAACGAAATTACTGAAGTTGAAAATCTTTTTGCTTCTCCGGACCTGTTAGGATTCAATGTGACCATTCCCTATAAAGAAAAAATAATTGATTATCTGGATGAATTAAGTGATGAAGCAGAGAAAATAGGTGCTGTCAATTGCGTTCTCATTCAGGATGGAAAAAAAACAGGTTACAATACGGATGCGTTCGGTTTTGAAAAGACGCTTCTCCTGCATAGAAAACCTTCACAGGATAAAGCATTGATTTTAGGAAACGGGGGAGCTGCAAAAGCTGTTAAATATGCATTAGATAAACATAATATTCCTTCGGTAATCATTTCAAGAAGTACGGAAATCAATTTTGAAAATCTTGATCAGGAAACTGTTGCTGAACATAAAATTATCATTCAGTGTACGCCAGTAGGTACTTTCCCAAATGTAAAAGACTGTCTGAACTTTCCTTTTGACGGGCTTTCTTCAGATCATCTGGTTATTGATCTGATTTATAATCCCAACTACACCCAATTCATCATCAATGCCTCTGAAAAAGGAGCAAAAACCGTGAATGGATACTATATGCTTGAACAGCAAGCAGAAAAAGCCTGGGAAATTTGGAATTTTCAAAAAAAATAACATAAATTAGTGCTTTAATTGGCCTTACAGCTATATTTAAAGGATATTAACGCCACTCACATAAAAGATTTGCTATGACTACAGAAAACAATCTTTCTGAAAACGAAGAAAAGAAAAATCCTAACGAAGTATCTCAGGACCCATCAGAAAACGCCGTTTCTCATGATGCAAACCAACATGAAGATGATGCAGAGCACCTGGATGAACATGAAGAAGAAATCTCCCTTGCCGATGCTTTAAAGGAAATGGAAAAAATCATCAACACTCCCAATGCTGGTGAGAACTTCAAAAGATTCAACCAACTGAGGGAAAAAGCAAGTCATTACATCCATGATGAAGTGGAGGATAAAAAGCATGAATACGTAGAAGCCGGAAACCCTGCCGAAAATTTCAGCTATGAACACCCTTCTCAGGCCAAGTATTCTGCATTGGTCAATATCTTCAAAGAAAAACATGACGACTTCCAGAAAGGACAGGAAGAAGAGCAAAAGAAAAACCTTGACCACCGTCAAAGCATAATCGAAAGACTTAAAAATCTATACACCAGCTCAGAACCAGGAATTAATCTTTTCAGATCTATTCGTGAGATTAAAGAAGACTGGTCAAAAGCCGGACAGGTTGCCAAGTCTGAATTCAAAATTCTTAACAATAATTATTTCCATCACCTGAATCAGTTTTATCAGATGCTGGATCTTAATAAAGAATTTCTGGAACAGGAATACAGCCATAACCTGGAAAAGAGAGAACATATCATTGCCCGTGCTAAAGAACTGGAAAATGAACCTGTCATCCAAAAGGCTTTAAATGAGCTTCAGTATCTTCATAAGCTATGGAAAGAAGAAGCAGAACCTGTTGCTGAAGAGTTCCGTGAAAAAACATGGGAAGAATTCAAAGAAATTTCGAACAAAATTCACGAAAGAAAATCTGAGCTTTCTGCTTCTATTGAAAAAGAACAGGCTGTTAATCTTGAAAAGAAGAATGAAATCATTGCTGAAATCAAAAAACTGTCTGAACCTTCAGAAACACCTAACCACAATTACTGGCAGAACGCCATCAAAAGAGTGGAAGATCTTCGTTCTGAATTCCTGAAGACAGGAAGTGTTCCAAGAAAACTTTCCAACCAAAACTGGAATGATTTCAAAACAACACTAAGAGGTTTTAATACAACGAAAAATAATTACTACAAATCGTTGAAAGGCTCTCAGCAGGCGAATCTTGAAGAAAAATTAAAACTGATCCAGACTGCACAGGACAATATGAATAATGAGGAATGGGATATTGCTGTTCCGCTATTCAAAAAACTGCAGGAAGACTGGAAAAAAATAGGCCACGTTCCAAAAAGCATGACCAATAAGATCTGGGATGAATTCCGTGATGCCTGTAATGCATTCTTCAACAACTACAGAGAGAAAAGCAATACATCTACCGACAACTGGAAGGAGAACTATAAAAACAAAAAAGCTCTTCTTGATGAACTTAAAGAAGTTTCCAATGAAGAAGGCAGTATCGAAAGAATTGAACAGATCAAAACTTCATGGAATAATATTGGAAAGGTTCCGAGAGATAAAATTTCAATTAACTCTGAATTCAACAAGACATTAAGAGAGAAATTGAAAATAAATAAAATCAATGAACTTGAACTGAAAGAAGAAGGATTATCTGAAAATCAGCTTACCGATAAAGCAAGAAAGATCAAAAATCAAATCTCTGATCTTGAGGCAGAGATCGTTAAACTGGAAAACAACCTTTCTTTCTTTAACAAACCGTCCAGAGAAAACCCTCTTTTAAAAGACACTTACAACACGATTGATGAGAAAAAAGCTCATCTTGAAACGTTAAAACAAAATCTTCACAGCATTATCAGCGGAGATTAATACATAACAAAATCAATAAAGGCGGAGCAAAGCAATTTGTCTTCGCTTTTTCTTTTTATATCTATGAACAACGACGAATTTTATATTAAAAGATGTATAGAGCTGGCTCAAAAAGCTCTTGGCTACACCTACCCTAACCCTCTGGTTGGAAGCGTGATTGTACACAACGGAGAGATCATTGGCGAAGGATATCATCACAAAGCAGGAGAAAACCATGCGGAAATCAACGCCATTAATTCCGTTAAAAATAAAGATCTTATTCCGGAATCAACAATTTATGTATCTCTGGAACCTTGTGCCCATTACGGAAAAACTCCGCCTTGTGCTTTAAAGATTAAAGAACTGGGATTTAAAAAAGTGGTGATTGGCGCTATGGATTCTCATGATAAAGTGAATGGCAAGGGGAAGAAAATCATTCAGGATGCAGGAATTGAAGTCGTTTCAGGAATTCTTGAAAAAGAATGTATTGAACTCAATAAAAGATTTTTCACTTATCATGAAAAGAAAAGACCTTATATCATTTTAAAATGGGCAGAATCCGGTGATGGTTTTCTGGATAAGGATTTTAAACCGACAGCTGTTTCCAACACATTGGTGAATCAGTTTGTTCATCAGTTAAGAGCTGACGAACACTCTATTTTAGTAGGAACTCAAACTGCTTTGAATGATAATCCCAGCCTTACCGTAAGAAATACTGAAGGCGTAAATCCGGACAGAATTTTAATTGATTTTGATTTAAAAGTTCCTGCCAGCTTCAATATTTATAACCATGAAGCAAAAACTTTGGTTGTAAATTCCGTGAAAGAAGGTACTGAAGGACACATTCAATTCATTAAAATCAACAAAGATCATTTTCTCCCGGAGCTCATGGAAGCACTGTATAAAGAGCAGATACAGTCAGTTATTATTGAAGGTGGTCGTTTTACCTTGCAGGAATTTATCAACGCTGATCTCTGGGATGAAGCAATGGTCATAAGAAATGAAAATCTGAAACTTGAAAACGGAACAAAAGCTCCGGCATTCAATAATACAACTACTAAAACTGAAACATTCAGAGATAATACCATTTCATTTTATAATTCAAAATAAAAAATCATTTTATCACCGGTAAATGAAATAATTTCTTTACATTAGTTTTTTACAAAATTAAAACTACCATGAAAAATTTAAAGAAAGTTTCAAGAAAAGAGCTAAAAACAGTTCAGGGAGGTATTGCTCCTGAATGCTGTTCATTCTATCCACCTTCATTACAGCACTGCTGTGCAACTCCCTCCAGTATGAGCTGCCCACCACCTTGGGCAGACGGGACATTTCCTTGTTAGATCTATTTTTAATTTGAAAAACCAAAAACTATTATCATGAAAAATTTGAAAAAAGTATCAAGAACCGGCTTAAAGACAATTCAGGGAGGAGTTTTTGTAACCTGCACACTACCCAATGGAGAACCTACGAGATGCAGAGATAAATGTCCTCAGGATTTTTGCGGCCCGACAAGTTATATGTGCCTGATCCCGATGGATCTTTGCGGAGATGTAATGTAAGAACGTAATTTCATATCAAAAAACAGATAAGCCGTCAAGATTTGACGGCTTAATTTATGATCATGGTGCAGAATCGTAAAGCATTTAATATTTTTGCATAAACAAAGCAGGAACTCTAATGACGTTTGAATACAAAACCATAGAAAAACCCATAGAAAATACTCTTTTAAAAGAAAAAGGAAGCAAGTTCATCGGATTTGCTTACCCGGTAACCAATGAAAAAGAATTAAAGAGTGCACTCGAAAAAATAAGAGAAGAACATCCGAAAGCGACCCATCACTGCTACGCCTTCAGAATAGGATTAAATGGAGAGAATTATCGGGCCAATGACGATGGTGAACCTTCCGGTAGTGCCGGATTACCAATTTACAACCAGCTTTTGGCTAATGAAATCACCAATGTTCTTGTCATTGTTGTCCGTTATTACGGAGGGACCAAACTAGGTGTTTCAGGATTGGTAAAAACCTACAAGGAATCTGCCAAGATCACACTGGAGGAAGCCAGTATTATCACCAGAGAATTAGAGACAGAGGTTGAGATTCAATTTAACTTCAATCAGCAAAATACAATTTTCACCCTGCTTTCAAAATTTGATGCCAAGGTTTTGAATTTCGACGCCAATGAAAACTGCATTCTTACTGCATCCTTGAAGCTGGCGCAAAAAGAAAACATCTCAGAAAAACTTTCTGAGATGCAATATGTTTCATTTGAATTTAATAATTAATCCCTTCTTCCACCAAGAAGTAATGATCCCCAGTAAAGAAGTTGTGCCAGAGAACCTAAGGCTGCCACCACATAAGTTCTTGCTGCCCATTTCAAACTATCCTGTACTCCAACAAATTCTTCTGCAGTTACCGTTCCTGTATCTTTAAGCCATTTCATTGCTCTGTTGCTTGCATCGTATTCCACGGGTAGTGTTACAAAAGCAAAAAGAGTGGTCATCGCAAACATTGCTACACCAATTGCAAGAACAGTTGTATTTCCATTTGGATTCTCAATTGTTCTTGATGCCGCCATTACTGCGATACCTGCAATAAGAACGAACTGCATCAGATTAGAACTTATATTGACAATAGGAACCAGTTTTGAACGTAAATTCAACATAGAATATCCTACCGCATGCTGTACTGCATGTCCGCACTCGTGAGCTGCTACTGCCGCTGCCGCTGCGTTTCTCTGCATATAAACTCCTTCAGAAAGGTTTACTGTTTTATCTGCCGGATTATAGTGGTCCGTCAACTGCCCGGGTACAGAAATGACCTGAACATCATTTATCCCGTTATCTCTCAACATCTTTTCCGCTACTTCTTTCCCCGAAAGGCCATTTCGAAGGTGTACATTGGAATAATATTCAAATTTCGATTTCAACCTGGATGAAACCCACCAGCTCACCAGCATTGAAATACCAATAATGATATAATAACCCACCATTTTATATAAATTTTTGTGTTTAATTTCACCCATAATCATATAAAAACTGTGCCAAAGTATACGATATTATTATTTATATTTGTCCTTTAATTCCTCTCAAAAAACATGTCTAAAGTTTCAATAATTGAAGTAAAAACAGCGGGTCAGCTCAAGCAATTCGTAAGGTTTCCAATGGATTTGTATAAAAACAATCCCTACTATGTTCCGTCTTTTATCAATGACGAAATCAATATCTGGAATGCAGATGAAAATCCTGCGCTTCAATATTCCGAAGCAAAACAGTATCTGGCTTATAAGAATGATAAGATCGCGGGAAGAATTGCCGTTCTGATTAATCATAAGGAAGAGAGAGAATTAGGAATTAAGAAAGTGCGTTTCGGATGGATCGACTTTATTGATGATGCTGAAGTTTCAAAGGCATTGATTCAAAAAGCGGTTGATTATGCCAAAGAAAAAAATATTGACAAAATTGAAGGACCTATGGGGTTCACCAATCTTGACAAAGCAGGAATGCTGGTAAAAGGTTTTGATCAGCTGGCAACGATGATTGGGATTTACAACCATGATTATTATCCTCAGCATCTCGAAAATCTAGGATTAACCAAAGAAAAAGAATGGGTAGAGTTTGAAATCATTTTCCCTGAAACCCTGCCTGAAAAAATCCATAAATTCAATCAGCTTATTTCTGAAAAGTACAAGCTGAAAGTTTTAAAATTCAAAAACAAAGAAGAGATTATTCAGTATGTAGATCCTATGTTTGATCTTTTGGATAAGACTTACAAACATCTTTCTACTTACACTCCGATTTCGGATGAACAGCGTAAAACGTATAAAGAGAAATATTTCAAACTTATTGATAAAGATTTCATTGTCTGTATTGCTGATGAGCACAACAATCTGATCTCTTTTGCTATTACCATGCCTTCTTATTCCAAAGCACTGCAGAAATCCGGCGGAAAACTTCTTCCATTCGGTTGGTGGCATTTCCTGCAAGCTGGAAAGAAAAATGACAGGGCTAACTTCTATCTGATCGGAATCCACCCGGACTATCAGAGAAGAGGAGTAACTTCCATTATTTTCAAAGAAATCTGGGACATATTCAGAAAAAAAGGAGTTAAATATCTTGAAACCAATCCTGAACTGGAAGAAAACAAAAGTATTCAGCTGCTATGGCAGGACTATAATCCCGTGAATCATAAAAGAAGAAGAACCTATTCTATGGAGCTTAAATAAATGATTCTGTATTTTGTACAGTGTAAACTTATCACCTAAACTTTGAACTTTATGAAACCACAGCTTATCATATTTGCCATTCTAATTGCAGGATTTGTCAGTTATAACATCTTTTTCCAGTCGCCGGATGACAAAACCAATACAGTAATCAACATTCTTTTTGCCAGTATTCTTTTCGGATATATTTCCTTTATGGCCTATACGCTTCTTAGAAAAATGAAAAAATAAGAAATGTAAAATTATCATCAGATTCTATGAAATAATTTATATTTGTTCTGACTAATAACCACCAGCATGAACAGAATATTACTTTTCATAGGAATGCTTTTTATTCCGGCATCAACCTATTCACAGGAATTTTACGTTAATACATTCTCTGTAATCAACTTTACTAATTTCACCAGCGGTGTCTACAGATTTGATGTTTCTGGTCCTACGGAAGTCCAGGAAACCTACTGTACACAAAATATTACGGCCAATGAAATATCCACAGATATTGCTATTGACAGCAATAACAACTTGTATTACGTTACCAATTCCGGATTATTATACAGAAAAAAAAGCACCAGTTCAATTTGTGAATTTTTAGGTGATTTCACCACTGGCAATGCTGCAGCCAATTCACTTGTAGCCGATTCCGGAAATTATCTTTATGCGGCCGGAACCAATCCTAACGCGCTCTACAGGTATGATATAAATAACGGTACTTTCACAGAGATCGGTAATCTCTCGGATGGCCAGACTCCTTCAGGAGATTTATTCTTTTATGAAAGCAGACTTTTTTTAACTACTGCAGACGGAATCGTTGAAATTAATCTGGAAAACCCAACCCAGAGCTGTCCTTTCATGGCCATCAATACACCGAACCCATACGCTGCTTTTTCTATTGATTACGGAACATATTCAAAAGCCTATCTGATCACTTATGGCAACAATACATCTACTTTATCTGAAATCGATATGGTAAATAAACAGATTGGAGCTCCGATAAGGACTTATAACCATCTTATTTATGGCGCTGCTGCCCGTTACAATCTTACATCTAGCAATACGACCTGTAGTCTCACACCATTACATACCCAAGAAACCTCTGCATCAAAAACCTATTTCAATGTAAACAATCCTGCTAACGGCAAAATTATTTGTAATACCAATATTGAACGTAATCAAATGATCGCAATACAGCTGTTTGACAACTCAGGAAGGCTAACTAAAGACTTCTCCAGCCAAAACAATATTGAAAGTTTAAATATCTCTAATCTGCCTGATGGAGTATATATTTTGGCAGTTACTACAAAAAAAGGGGAAAAACACACAAAAAAAATAATCATAAAAAGCTAATTTTTATTGATTCTAAATTACCGATTTAACTCATTTTCATCCCACTTTTAAGCTGATTAATTTCATGCTTTCTTGTTTATTCGCTAAATTTGCAAATTGAGATAATAATGCAAAAATGAATTTACCTGAAAGTTATATTCCAATCCTTATCCAGGCTGGTGTAGCAGTAGGATTTGTAGCTGTTTCTTTGCTTGGGGCACATTTCTTAGGTCCACAACAGAAAAAAGGAGACTCTGTAAAAAACCAAAGCTGGGAATGTGGGGTTCCTGTAGAAGGAAACGCTAGAACACCGTTTTCTATCAAGTACTTCCTGACTGCGGTATTGTTCGTACTATTCGATATTGAAATCGTATTCTTTTATCCTTATGCTGTTAATTTCAGAGAATTTGGTATGGAAGGATTCCTTGCCGTGCTTACATTCGTTGCGATATTCTTCGTAGCGTTTTTCTATGTCTGGAAACGTGGTGCGCTGGATTGGGATAAATAAATTTTAACATTAAAAGATTGAATAATTTAATCATTGAAAAAAAGAGATGATTACATTTGATAAGTACTTTAATCTTTAAATATTCAACAAAAGAAAATGTCAGATAAAAAACCAGTAATAAGAACAGATGCACCTGCTCCCGAAGGCTATGAAGGAGAAGGGTTTTTCGCAACAAAACTGAGCAGTGTAATCGGGATGGCAAGAAAGTTTTCACTTTGGCCATTACCCTTTGCAACCTCTTGTTGTGGTATCGAGTTTATGGCTACCCTGAACCCGACTTATGATGCTTCAAGATTTGGTATGGAAAGAAACTCTTTCTCTCCAAGACAAGCAGATATGCTGATGGTTTGCGGAACTATATCAAAGAAATTGGGACCAGTCCTGAAAGAAGTTTACACTCAGATGGCTGAGCCGAAATGGGTGGTAGCAGTTGGAGCTTGTGCTTCCAGCGGTGGTATTTTTGATACGTATTCTGTACTTCAGGGAATAGATAAAATTATTCCGGTAGATGTTTACGTTCCCGGATGTCCTCCAAGACCTGAACAGATCATTGAAGGTGTAATGCAGGTACAGGCTCTTGCAGAAAGCGAAAGCATCAGAAGAAGAGACATGCCTGAATATCAGAAATTATTAGATTCTTACAACATAAGCAACTAAACGGAAATGACAAACGAATTTGTATTAGAAGCAATCACAAGAGAATTTCCGGAATCTGTTATTTCAAGTTCAGAACCATATGGGATGCTGACGATTGAAGTAAAGAAAGAAGATATCAAGAAGATCATTCACTATCTGAAAGATTCATCTCTGGAATTTAATTTCCTTACGGATATCTGTGGTATTCATTACCCTGAATTCCCTGAGAAGGAAATTGGTGTTGTCTACCATTTGCATAATATGATGGCCAATTTCAGATTACGTCTGAAAATCTTTATGTCCAGAGAAAACATTGAAGTAGACTCTCTAGTAGAGCTGTATGCAGGAGCAAACTGGATGGAAAGAGAAACGTATGATTTCTATGGGATTAAATTTAAAGGACACCCGGATCTGAGACCTATTTTAAATATGGAAGACCTGGGATACCACCCAATGTTGAAGGAATATCGCCTTGAAGACGGTACAAGAACCGACAAGAACGATAGCATGTTCGGAAGATAAAAAAGCGAATGGCCAATGGCAGCTAGCCAATAGCCAGAAGCAAATAGCTAAAAGCAATCATTATGAAAGATAACTCATTATCTAATATACTAAACCAGTACGAAAGTAAGGAACAGATTGACGGACAATTATATACC
>Ga0209675_1000054_pt1 | contig 193248 bp, 192 predicted proteins | sample AraplaCol_mLB_r2_2_FD_184280 | JGI IMG/M metagenome (GOLD analysis project Ga0209675, IMG submission 184280) | Arabidopsis root microbial communities from North Carolina, USA - plate scrape MF_Col_mLB_r2 (SPAdes) (version 3) | ecosystem: Host-associated > Plants > Roots > Endosphere | place...
GGCCGAGTGGAAGCTCGTGTGCCTGGCGCTGAACCTCAGGCGGATGGCGGCCGTGCAGTCTGCATAGCGGGGAATGCGGGGCGCAAACCGCTCTTCAAGCGGCCATCGCCCGCCAGCCGCTGCGATAGCGCGCCGCAGACGGGCAATGGTTCGGAACCCGGCAGAGCCAGATTCAAAACCGTCTGCCGCCCAGACTCCTAGCGCCCAACCAGTTCTCGTCCCTAGCCGCCAACGACGCGCTACCGGCCGGGGCGGCGCACGACGAGCACCACGCCCTTCCCCACGGCTGGCGGCGCTGGCTGCTGGCCACCAACCACAAGGACATCGGCACGCTCTACCTGCTGTTCAGCCTCACGATGCTGATGGTGGGCGGCGTGCTGGCGCTGGGCATCCGCGCCGAGCTGTTCGAGCCCGGGCTGCAGCTGCTCAACCCCGAGCTCTACAACCAGTTCGTCACCATCCACGGCCTGGTGATGGTGTTCGGCGCGATCATGCCTGCCTTCGTGGGCTTTGCGAACTGGATGGTGCCGCTGCAGGTGGGCGCCTCCGACATGGCCTTTGCGCGAATGAACAACTTCAGCTTCTGGCTGCTGCCTCCGGCGGCGCTGATGCTCATCGCGCCCTTCTTCAGCGCCAACGGCGCCGCCGCCTCGGGCTGGACGCTCTACCCGCCGCTGAGCCTGCAGATGGGCTCCGCGATGGACTTCGGCATCTTTGCCGTGCACATCATGGGCGCGAGTTCGATCATGGGTGCGATCAACATCATCGTCACCATCCTGAACATGCGCGCGCCGGGCATGCCGCTCATGAAGATGCCGATGTTCTGCTGGACCTGGCTCATCACCGCCTACCTGCTCCTGGCCGTGATGCCTGTGCTGGCCGGCGCGGTGACCATGCTGCTCACCGACCGGCACTTCGGCACCAGCTTCTTCAACCCCTCGGGCGGCGGCGACCCGGTGCTGTTCCAGCACATCTTCTGGTTCTTCGGCCACCCGGAGGTGTACATCATGATCCTGCCCGCCTTCGGCATCGTGAGCCAGGTGGTACCGGCCTTTTCGCGCAAGCGGCTGTTCGGCTATTCGTCGATGGTGTATGCCACCGCATCGATCGCGATCCTGTCGTTCATCGTCTGGGCCCACCACATGTTCACCACCGGCATGCCGGTGACCGGGCAGCTCTTCTTCATGTACGCCACCATGCTGGTGGCGGTGCCCACGGCGGTGAAGGTGTTCAACTGGGTCGCGACCATGTGGCAGTCGTCGCTGACGCTGGAGACACCGATGCTCTTCGCGCTCGGCTTCATCTTCGTGTTCTCGATCGGCGGGCTGAGCGGCGTGATTCTTTCCATCTCGCCCATCGACATCCAGCTGCACGACACGCACTACGTGGTGGCGCATTTCCACTACGTGCTGGTCGCCGGCTCGCTCTTTGCCATGTTTGCGGGCTACTACTACTGGTCGCCCAAGTGGACCGGCGTGATGCACGACGAGCTTCGCGGCCAGATTCATTTCTGGGTGTCGATCATCAGCTTCAACGTGGGTTTCTTTCCCCTGCATTTTCTCGGCCTCGCGGGCATGCCGCGTCGCTACGCGGACTATCCGATGCAGTTCGCCGAGTTCAACCACATTGCGAGCATCGGGGCTTTCGTCTTCGGGCTCGCACAGGCCTACTTCGTCTTCTTCATCGTGCTGCCCGCGCTGATGAAGCGCGGAAAGCCGGCGCCCGCCAAGCCATGGGAGGGTGCGGAGGGTCTTGAATGGGAGGTGCCTTCACCCGCGCCTTTCCACACCTTCGAAACCCCGCCGCGGCTGGACAGCACCGCAACACGGGTGGTCGGCTGATCCCGTGCCCGCAACGCGCCGCACCGGTCAACGCACTGCCAGGAAGCGCAGCGCCGCGCCCGCCGCGGCGCACCTTCCCACGAAAAAGCCCGACGATGAAAAGCTCGCGCAGCTGCGGGAAGCGCACCGGCGCGGCAAGGTGGTGCTCTTCGTGGGAGCGGGCATCTCGATGAACCTGGGCCTGCCGCCGTGGTCGGCCCTCATCGAGCACATGGCGCGCGAACTCGGCATCGACCCGCGCTCCTTCGGCGACAAGGGTGGCTATCTCACGCTGGCCGAATACTTCCGCCTCCGGCACGGAAGCATCGGCCCCCTGCGCAGCTGGATGGACCGCGAGTGGCACCACGCCGATGTGCGCGTGGAAACCTCGCGCATCCACGAGCTGCTGGCCAAGGGCCGCTTTCCGCTCATCTACACCACCAACTACGACCGCTGGCTCGAGGCTGCCTTCGACCACCACAAGGTGAAGTACACCAAGATCGTGAGCGTGGCCGACCTGGCCAAGCTGCGCCCGGGCGCCACACAGATCATCAAGTTCCACGGCGACCTGGAGGACGATGCCTCCATCGTGCTGGACGAGAGCAGCTACTTCGCGCGGCTGGACTTCGAGTCCCCGCTGGACATCAAGCTGCGTGCCGACGTGCTCGGGCGCTCGGTGGTCTTCATCGGCTACAGCCTGGCCGACGTGAACATCCGCTACCTGTTCTACAAGCTCTCGCGGCTGTGGAAGCAGTCCGTGCCCGACGTGGCGCAGCCGGTTTCCTACCTGTTCTCGCCCTCCACCAACGAGGTGCAGCAGGCCGTGCTCGCGCAGTGGGGCATCGAGATGATCCCGCTCGCGCGGGACGATCCTTCCAAGGCGCTGATCGAGTTTCTCGAGGGGGTGGTCGGCTAGCTAGCGGCGGCCGGCGCCGCTCCCGTCCGGCTTGGGCGCGTCCCTCGGCGGCGGCTTCTCGCCGGCTTCCATGCTCTGTGCCGCGTTGGTGCCGATGTCGCGCGAGCCCGGGTAGCCGTGGCGCTTGTTCGCTTCCCGGCCGATCTCGCTGCCCTCGGCCGGGCTGTCCTGTCCGACGGCGCGATTCTGGTCGATGTTCTCTGGCGATTGTTCGGGGGGTTGGGTCATTGCTGCTCCTTGGTTCGGTGTGCCGCTGCCGGCGCCTCGTCCGGCCGGTGAACCCATCATGTTGCGGCCAGCGGCCCAGTCTGTCGTCCCCGCGCCGGGGGCCTTGTCGGCCACGTGCGCAAGCCTCGCCGGCAATACTTGCTGCAAATGGCGCCTTGCCTTGCCTTGCCTTGCCTTGCCTTGCCTTGCCTTGCCTTGCCTTGCCTGCGCCTGCGGCAGGCACGCCGCATGCCATGGGGGAAAGCGCCGCATCAATGCCCCTTGTTCACATGCCTGAATCCTCCATGGACGAAACCCGGAACCTGAACCGCTGCGTGCACGACGCGCGCAACGCCCTGGCCGCCATCTCGTCGGCCAGCGAAGTGCTCTCGCGCGTGGAGCTGCCGCAGGCGGTGCTGCGCGAGGCGGGGGCGGTGGTGTCGCGGCAGGCGGGCCAGCTGTCCGCGCGAATGAGCGAACTGGTGGCCCATGCGCAGCGCGGCGCAGGCGCCGCGAACCATGCGCTGGCGGTGTCCGACGACGCCAGGCTGCTGGTCCTGCTGGCCGGGCTGCTGGCCGATGCGGGCTACCAGGTCGATCTTGCCGCGAGCAGCGACGGCGGCTACAACGCCCTCATGAAGCGCCCTCCCGATCTTGCGGTGATCGACGTGCGAACGTCGACCGGCACGGCCCTCTCGCTTGCGCGGCGCGCGCGGGGCGCCGGCTTCGAGGGCCGCATGGTCGCGGTGTGGAGTTCGCCGCTGGCGCAGGACCAGCAGGACAAAGGCGGGATCGCCGGCTTCGATGCCGTGCTTGCGAGAACTTTCGAGCCTGCCGCGCTGCACGCCGCGATCACCTGACCGCGGCGGCAGCGGTGGGCCGCTGCTGCTTATTCCTGTTGCTGCGGCGGCGCTGCCTGCGCGCGTGCGCTCAGGCTCTTGGCCCTGGCGTTGCGGGCTTCCTCGGGAGTGAATTCATGAGCGCGCCCCAACTCGTGCGCGGCGCGCCCGCCTTGCCTGGCGATCTCCCTCTGGCGTTCAGGATCCATCCCGGCAAAGCCGCGCCGGGTACGAATGCGCCCTTCTTGGGTTTCCATTGAATTGTCTTCCTTCGATCCGCGAAAACAGTGCGGGCCTGTGCGCGCAACCGCTGCGCGCAGACCCTTTTGTCGGCAAGCGGCGTGCCTGCCGGGCTTGCTGACGGGCACGTCCTTCGCCGCACGCAGGGGGCACGCCGCTTGCCGCAAAAAATCGCGGCGGCGCCACGGGTGCGGCCGTTCCAACCCTGACCCATTCCAACGCAAGGAGTCCCCATGTTTTCTCACAACAAGCGACTGCAATACACCGTGCGCGTGAACGAAACGAATCCCGGTCTCGCCAACCTCATGCTCGAGCAGTTCGGCGGCCCGCAGGGCGAACTGGCCGCGGCCTGCCGCTATTTCACCCAGGCACTGGGCGACGACGATCCGGGCCGCAAGGACATGCTGTTCGACATCTCCACCGAGGAGCTGAGCCACCTCGAAATCATCGGCACCATCGTCGGCATGCTCAACAAGGGCGCCAAGGGGCGCCTCGCCGAAGGCGTGGAAGAACAAGGCGAGATGTACCGCACCATCACCGGCGCGGGCAACGACAGCCATGTGACGCAGGTTCTCTACGGCGGCGGTCCGCCGCTGGTCAACTCCGCGGGCGTGCCGTGGACCGCCGCCTACATCGACACCATCGGCGAGCCCACCGCCGACCTGCGCTCCAACATCGCGGCCGAGGCGCGCGCCAAGATCGTCTACGAGCGCCTCATCAACCTCACGGACGATCCCGGCGTGAAGGATGCGCTGACCTTCCTCATGACGCGCGAGATCGCGCACCAGAAGTCCTTCGAGAAGGCGCTCTATTCCATCGAGCCCAACTTTCCGCCGGGCAAGCTCCCGGGCGACCCGCGCTTCACCAACGTGTACTTCCGCATGTCCAAGGGCGATGCCGACCTGCGCGGTCCATGGAACCAGGGCGAACGCTGGGACTTCGTGCCGGTCACGCAAGAATCGGGGCCGGTGGACGGCGGCGACGGGCTGGCCACGGTCGAACTCGACGATGCGGACGCTCCGGTGCTGCAGCAGATGGCCACGCGCACGCAGTCGCGGCCCGACGGCGACCCGCTCACGGGTGCGGAACTCGGCATGGGCGAAGGCCCGGCCATGGCCGCGGACCCCGGCGCCACCGTGCGTCCGAAAAAGTAGGCAAAGAGCCCGCCGCAGAGGCTGCGGCGTAGCGCCGCTTCAGCTCGCGAAAAAGCTTCCCGGGCTGGGCGCCTTCAGCGTGAGCTTGCGCAATGCGGCGCTCGCAACCGCGAGTTCGTCGGCCTCGCGCAGCGAATCTTCGGCGTTGCCGACGCCCTCCGTCTTCTGCACTTCGGCCAGCCGCCGAAGGATGGACTCCTTTTCCTGCAAGGCGCGCAGGCCAGTCCACAGGGCCACGTCGGTCACCTGCTCCTGCGTGGCGGCAAGGCTGCGCGCGCTGAACGCATGGCCGGTGTGGCAGCGATAGCGCACGGGGCGCTTGTCTCTCAGTTCGAACAGCACGCCGCCGCAATCGGGACAGGTGAACATCGAGGGATCGCCGATGGCTTTCAGGTTTTCCACGGTACGCTCTCCCGCGGCCACGGCGTATTCCCGGCGCAGTGTGGCGGGCGCCTTGTAGCCCGGCACTTGCGTGCGCGGCTGCGCGAGTTCGAACAGGAGCCGTCCCATCCCGTGCAGCGGCGTGACGTGGTCCACCTGCACCGCCGCCATCGCGCTCTGCGGCATGCTGGGTTCATGGGCATCGGCCGGGTCCTGCACCACGGTAATGCCACCGCAGTCCTTGATGGCGCGCAGGCCCGCACTGCCGTCGTCGAGCATGCCGGTGAGAACGACGCCCACGGCGCGGGGGCCGCAGTGCAGTGCGGCGGAACGAAACAGGGGATCGATGGCCGGGCGGGCATGGTGTTCCTTGGGTCCGCGGGTCAAGCGGACCACGCCGCCTTCCAGCAGCATGTGTTGGTCGGGCGGTGCGACGTAGATCGTGCCCGGGGCCGGCAAGTCGCCCTCCTGTGCCTCGACCGCGCGGTTGGGTCCGCGGTCGTTCAACAGGGAGGCAAGCTGACTGCGGTGGGCGCCGATGTGCTGCACGAAGAAGATGGGCGCGGGAAACCCGGCCGGCAGCGTCGCCACCAGTTCGAGCATTGCGTAAACGCCGCCCGCGGAGGCGCCGATGAAGATGATTTGTGGTTGGACGAGGGAGTTGGGCATTCCTGACAAACGGAAGTACTGCAAATATGTGCTCCCTGCTGCATGGCAAGCGGCATGCCCGGCGGGCCGCGCGTCAGTCGTCCGGCTCCGCCACCGCCGTGTCGCGGGCCAGGAGCAGGCGCTGAACGTCGGCGGCGGCCACCGGCTTCACCAGGTGCTCGTCGAAGCCCGCCTCCAGCGCCGCCAGCTTGTCTTCGGGCTGGCCCCATCCGGTGGCCGCCACCAGGAGCATGCCGCGCCCCCACGGCTGGGCGCGGATGCGCCGCGCCAGTTCATGCCCGTCGAGCCCCGGCATGCCGATGTCGAGCACGGCGGCGTCGGGCCGGAAGTGCTCCGCCACCCGCAGCGCGTCCAGCCCGTTGTTGGCGGTCTTCACGCTGAAGCCTGCGATGGACAGCATGCGCGCCATGCCCCAGAGCGCGTCCGCGTTGTCGTCGGCGAGCAGCAGGCGCGGCGGGCTGCCTTCGGCCACGCCCATCGGCACTGCCGCGGACGAGGTCTTCGGCGGCGCCGGCTCGGCCACGTGCGCCTCGGGAAGCGGAATGCGCACGGTGAACCGGCTCCCGTGCCCGAGGCCCTTGCTCTCGCCCGTGACGGTGCCGCCATGCAGCTCGACGATGTTGCGCACCAGCGCGAGCCCGATGCCCAGCCCGCCGGCCGAGCGTTCGTGCCCATGCACGCTTTGCGTGAACATCTCGAACATGGTCTCGACCGTGTCCGGGTCCATGCCGATGCCGTTGTCGGTGACCGCGAACACGGCGTCGCCCGCCTCCGCATGCACCGACAGCCGGATGTCGCCGCCCTCCGGCGTGTATTTGGCCGCGTTGGACAGCAGGTTCGTCACCACCTGCGTCAGGCGCATGGGGTCGGCGTCCAGCGGCACCTCGGCGGCGGGAATGTCGAGGTCGAGCCGGTGGCGGCCGAGATCCATCAGCGGCCGGGTTGCCTCCAGCGCGGCATCCACGATGGCCCGCGCCGTGACGCGTTCGCGGCGCAGCACCAGCCGGCCCCTGCGCAGGCTGGACACATCGAGCAGATCGCCCAGCAGCACCTTCATGGCCGACGCCTGGCGCCGGACGACCCGTGCGGCGCGGGCCTGCTCCGGCGTGGCAAGCGCCTCGGGCGCCAGCAGGTCTGCGGCGCCGCTGATGGAGGCGAGCGGGTTGCGCAGTTCGTGCGAGAGCACGGCCAGGAAGCGGTCCTTGGCGGCGTCGGCGGCTTCCAGCGCCTGGCGCGCGGCCTCGTTGGCGCGCAGCGCGTCGAGCAGTTCGCCGCGGCTTTGCTCCACCTCCTGCTGCGCCGCGCGCTGCTCGCTCTGGTCGCGCAGCACCTTCACCATGCCGACCACCGCGCCTTCGCCGTTGTGCATGGGCATGAGGGCGCCGCTGGCCCAGAAGCGCGATCCGTCCTTGCGCTGGTGCAGCCGGTCGTCCGCGGCGCGCCCGGCGCTGAGCGCGGTGCGCGCCTCTTCGACCGGCGCGCCCGCCGCGCGGTCTTCCTCGGTGAAGATGATGTCGGCCGAATGGCCGAGGATCTCTGCTTCGGTGTAGCCCAGGAGCCGCTCGGCGCCGGTGTTCCAGCTCTTGACGCGGCGCTCCATGTCGACCGAGAAGATCGCGTAGTCGACCGCGTTCTCCAGCATCAGCCGGAACCGCTCCTCGCTTTCGCGCAGCGCGTCTTCGGCGGCCTTGCGCTCGCCGACGTCGCTGCACACGATGAGTGCCGAGCCCGGCTTTCCGCTCGCATCCGTGAGCACCGTCACGCTCTTGTGCAGCCAGACGAAGGAGCCGTCCTTGCGGATGTCGCGGCTCTCGCTCTGGAACGGCTCGCCGTACTGCGCGAGCCGCGCGAACAGCGCCGACATCGCCGAACGATCGGCGGCATGCACCAGGTCGAGTGCGCGCACGCCGACGAGCTCGCCGTCCTCGTAGCCCATGAGCGCGTGGTAGCAGGTGTTGGCAAAGGTGATCTCGCCGTCGAGCCGGGTCTGCGCGACGCCCACCGACGCCTGGTTGACGATGGCGCTGAAGCGCTCCTGCGACTGCCGCAGGGATTCCTGCGCCTCTTTCCGCTCGGTGATGTCGACAAACGTGAGCACCACGCCGGCAATGCGGTCCTCGATGGTGCGGTAGGGCCGCACACGCGCGAGGTACCAGTGGCCGGCGCTGTCGCCCACTTCGCGCTCGGTGGGCTGCAGCGTCTCGAGCACCCGGCGCGCATCGTCGGCGAGCTGCGGATAGTCCAGCGGCGTGGTCAGGTCGGAGAGCGGCCGCCCCACGTCGGTGGCAATCAGCTTGAAGATCGCCACCGCGCTGGGCGTGAAGCGCGTCACGCGGAACTCGCGGTCGAGGAACACGGTGGCAATGGCCGTCGCATCCATCAGGTTCAGCATGTCGCTGTTGGCCTGGCCGAGGTCGTCCACCTTGCTCTTGAGCTCGTGGTTGACGGTGGTGAGCTCCTCGTTGATGGACTGCAGCTCCTCGCGGCTGGTCTCGAGTTCTTCAGTCGCCGAATGAAGCTCTTCGTTCATGGCGTGCAGCTCTTCGTTGCTCGCCTTGAGTTCCTCGGTCGAGGTCTCGTACTGCTCCACCGTTTCGCGCAGCTGCGACCTGAGGCGCCCCACCTCGCGCTCCAGGTGCTCGGCAATGGGCTCCGCATCCACGCGCGGAACCACGATGCTGCCGCGGCCGTCCGCCGGATCGCCCTGCCGCAGCAGCACGAGCAGGCCGCCGCCGAATTCTTCCACCGGCATGACGTGCAGCGACACGTTGGTCTCGGTCCTGGAACCCAGGCGCACGCGCACCGGCGCCACCTCCACGGGCTCGCGCCTTTCGTTCACGTGATAGAGCGCCGTCTGAAGTTCGGCCTTCAGGTCGGGCACGATGGCGCGCAGCACGTTGCGCGACGGCTCGCCGCCGCTGAAGTGCAGGAAGGCCGTGGCCGCCGGCGAGATGTGCAGCATCTCGTGGTCCGCATCCAGCAGGATGGATGGCGGCGCGAGGCGGTCGAGCAGCCGCAGGTGCAGCTCGGCCCAGCTCATGGTGCGGCCGTCGGCCAGCGGCGGCAGCGTGCCGCGCTGCAGCTGCGCGAACGCCGCCGCGGAAATCACGGGCGGGGAGCGCCTGTGCTCGATCGCGACCGCGGTGCTGCTGCGGCCCGTGGGCATCGGCAGCGCGGCCTTGGGCGCATGGCGCTGGGCGTAGATGCGGTGCTTCTTGTCGATCAGCGAGAACAGCGGGCTGTTCTCGTCCACCGCCTCCGAAGCGCCCAGGAAGAGCCGCCCGCCCGGCACGAGCGAGAAATGCAGCGTGTCGAACACCCGCGCCTGCGCTTCGCGGTTCAGGTAGATGAGCAGGTTGCGGCAGGTGACCAGGTCGATGCGCGAGAACGGCGAATCGTTCAGCACGTCGTGCACCGCGAACAGCACCATCTCGCGCAGTTCGCGGCGCACGCGGTAGCCGCCCTGCTCGCGGACGAAGAAGCGCCGCAGGCGCTCTTCGGAAACGTCCGCCTCGGCCGCCGTGGGGTAGAAGCCTTCGCGCGCGGCCTGCACCGCGTCCTCGTCCAGGTCGGTGGCAAAGATCTGGATGGAGGGCGGGTTCTCGAGCGTGCGGGCGTGTTCCGCGAGCAGCATCGCGACCGAGTAGGCCTCTTCGCCGGTGGCGCACGCCACCGTCCATACGCGCACCGTGTCGGCCGCCGTCTTGTCGCGGAACAGCTCGTGCACCATGCCTTCCAGGGCCGCAAAGCAGTCGCTGTCGCGGAAGAAGTTGGTCACGCTGATCAGCATGTCCTGCAGCAGCGCGCCGGCCTCGCCGGGCCGGGTGCGCAGGCAATCGAGATAGGCGGAGAGATCGCTCACGCCGTTCACCTGCATGCGGCGGGCGATGCGCCTGAGCACGGTGGCGCGCTTGTAGTTGACGAAGTCGCGTCCGCTGCGGCTTCGCACGAACGCCAGCACCTCGCGGAAAGCCGCTTCGTCGAGGTCGGCGGGGGGCGGCGCGTCGTCCTTGCCTTCGCCCGCCGCCTGCTCGGGCGGCAGCCTGAGTTGCCGCTCGATGCGGTAGTAGGCATGGATGCGCGCGCCGATCTCGCGCGCGGGCAGCACCCAGTCGACCATGCCGGTGGCAATGGCCGACTGCACCATTCCGCTGTGCCGGGCCTCCTCCGGCTCCTGTGCGATGGTCAGGCCGCCGCGTTCCTTGATGCGCTTGACGCCGATGGTGCCGTCGCCGTCCGCACCCGACAGGACCACCGCAATGGCATGCGGCCCGTGCGTATCGGCCAGCGTTCGAAAGAAGTAATCGACCGCCAGGTGGCGGCCGTGGCCCGGCGGCAGCGGCGCAAGTTCAATGTGCTCCCCGCGCGTGCGCAGCACCTTTCCGGGCGGGATGGCATACACCGTGTCCGGCTGGATGCGCTCCCTGCCGGACACCTGCACCACCCGCATGCGGGTGGACCGCTGCAACACGTCCGCCAACGCGTTTTCGTTGGCGGCGGGCACGGAGAGCACGACCGCGAAGGCCATGCCGGTGTCGGGCGGCGTGCCCTCCAGGAAGGCGCTCACCGCCTCGAGACCGCCGGCAGAGCCGCCGAGGCCGACCACAGGCAGCAGACGATAGCCGCGCGACGGCACGGCGTCGTCGATCTGGTCGGCCATTTCTTCCTCTGCGCGGTCGGGGTTCATCTCATTCAATGCGGATTCTCCTTGTTGCTGCTGCGGCAAACGGCGTACCGGTTCTGGCGGCGCGCCGGTCGGCACGCAGTTTGCCGGGCGGTGAACGCCTTGCGCGAGACCGTCGCCGAGCGGGAACCCTCACGCACTGGAGACACGCAAATGAACGAACTACTCAGCAGTTATTTCGCTCGCTATCCCCTCGAAAATCCGGCGAATTATCTGGGAACCGACTTCGATCCCGCCGGCGCCGCCGCCTACAGGCTGCGCCTGCGGCACTGGAAGCAGCGCTACCGCGCCCGGATGCGCGCGGCGGGCCCGGGGCCGCTTTCATTCGCCTGCCGGCACGGACAGGCGCAGGCCCCGGCGGCTTCTCATTGCTGGTACTCCTTCAGCCGGTTGTAGAGCGTCTTCATGCTGATGCCGAGCAGCGCCGCGGTGCGCTCCTTGTGCCGTCCGCAGCGCTCGTAGGTGGCAAGAATGACGCGCCGCTCTACCTCTGCGAGCTGCGTTCCCACTTCGACCACGATCTGGTTTTCCCCGGCGTCCGGCCGCATAGCGGCGGCGCCGTTGCGGTGGACGCCCGGCGGCGGCGGCGCCAAAGGCCGCCCGTGCGCGGGCTCAGGCTCCGCCCAGGCGTCCCAGCCCGGTCCGTTGCCGGAGGGCAGCCATTCCTCGTCGATCTGGTCGCCCGCTGCCATCACCCATGCACGCTGGACCACGTTGCGCAGTTCGCGCACGTTGCCGGGCCAGCGGTGCGCCTGCAGCCGCGCAAGCGCCCCCGGGGTCAAATGCTTGGTGCCGCCTTCCTGACGGCCAAGGTCCTGCAGAAAGCTCGTGGCGATGAGGGCGATGTCGTCGCCGCGCTCGCGCAGCGGCGGCAGCGCGATGGGGAACACGTTGAGGCGGTACAGCAGGTCTTCCCGCATGGTGCCGCGCGCCACCGCCTCCGCCGCATCCCGGTTGGTGGCCGCGATGATGCGCACATCCGTCTGCTGGACCTGGGTGGAGCCCACCCGCATGAAGGTGCCGCTCTCCAGCACGCGCAGCAGTTTCACCTGCAGCTCGAGCGGCATCTCGGTCACTTCGTCCAGGAACAGCGTTCCGCCGTGCGCGCGCTCGAAGAAGCCCTGGTGCTGGCGCTCCGCCCCGGTGAAGCTGCCGCGCTCGTGGCCGAAGATCTCGCTCTCGACGAGATGCGGCGAGAGCGCGCCGCAATTGACGGCAAGAAAGGGCTGCTCGCGCCGGCGGCTCAGGTCGTGCACGGCGCGGGCCACCAGTTCCTTGCCGGTGCCGCTCTCCCCGTGGATGAACACCGTCACGGCCGTGCCGGCCACGCGCGAAATCTGCCGGTAGACGCGCTGCATGGGCTGCGAACGGCCGATGAGGTGGCCGAAGCGCCCCGTCTCGCGCCAGAGCTCCTGCACCTCGTCGAGCTCGGCGCGCAGCTGCGAAGGTGCGATCAGGCGCGAGAGCAGGCCCTTGAGGTGCTGCGGATTGATCGGCTTCACGAGATAGTCGGCCGCGCCCAGCCGCAAAGCCCTGATGGAGGTCTCCAGGCTCGCCTGCCCGGTCATGAGGACCAGCACGGTGTCGCTCACGATCTCGGGGTCGTCGAGCAGGTCGAATCCGTTGCCGTCCGGCAGGTGCAGGTCGAGCAGCAGCAGATCGGGCCGCTGCATCGCGATCAGCCGCCGCGCGGCGGCAATGGAGTGCGCACACATCACCGTGTGCCCTTCGCGCGCAACGAGGGTGGCGATCATCTTCGCCGAATCCTCGTCGTCTTCAACAATGAGTGCGTGGCCCAACTTCGTTCCTGGCTTGATGCCCATGCTTCGCCATCGATGCGTGCTTCGCTGCGATCTGCATGGTTCGCGCGATTCCGCTCTGCGTCCGTCTCGTCTCTCTCTCTCCGTGCGCGATATTGCGCCAGGAATCGGGGTGCGACGGACGGCTCAGTCGTTCAAGCCTTGTGCGAATTCATGCACTCGCTCTGTCAGAGACGTCATACGCCCAACCTGGCGCTCGAGCACCTCGACGGCTTCGAGCTGGGTGGCGGCGTCGTCGGAGGTCCGCAGCACCTCCAGCGCAACGGCCATCGCGCCTATCGGGCCTCGCAGATCGTGCTCGAGGCGCTGGGCGCAAAGGGCTTGCCGGGCCTCGCGCGCGCGGTGGTCCGCAAGCATCCCGGCGGCCGCCCGCTCGGAACGCGTCTTGTGCCGGCATGCAAGACCGAGCCCCAGCAAAAAAGCGCCGCAGGTGGCAAGCAACATGGCGGCGCGCGCCGGAAGCTGGCCGGCGTCTCCCCTTGAATCTTTCATACGCGAAGTTTGCAACAAGGCGTTGTTCTCGTCTGCCCCTGGAGCGCCGCAAGATTTGCCGCAAGGCTTCCAGGCCGGGAGTCGCCGGGTAGCGTTTATGGGAACTTTCGTCGCAGTTTAGCGGCCTTGGGCGCGCCCGGCGCCCCTGGCACGACCGTTGCGCACGCTTTGCCGCCACCGGGATCGGGGCGCTACGGAGAACCATGAATACGTCGATCGTCTTGCAGGCCCGCCAGGTGCAGGCGCCTGTTTTCTCGCCCCGGCTGCAGCAGGCCGTGCGGTTGCTCCAGATGTCGTCGCAGGAATACGCGCAGGCGCTGCGCGATGCGGCCGAACTGAACCCCTTTCTTGAGATCGAGGCCGCGCCGGAGGCCCTTGCCGCAGAGCCCGCGGCGGCCGCGAACGACAACGCGGCGGACCTCGAAGCCGCCGCAGCCTTCGACAGGATCACCGCGGCACCGGCATCGAACGAGCGGCACCTGTCGCATGACGAAAGCGCCGACCTGATGCAGCGCGTGCCGTTGCCGGATTCGCTGCGCACGCACCTGCACGGGCAGCTCGGCGTGCTGCGCCTTTCCGAGCGCGAGCTGGCCTTTTCGCGCGCGCTGGTCGAGGCGCTGGACGACGACGGCTACCTGCGCATCTCGCTCGAGGACATCGGCGCCGCGCTGGGAGAAACCGGCGCGGACGCCGAACGCGAGCTGCGCACGGCGCTGCGGCGCGTGCAGGCGCTCGACCCCGCGGGCGTGGCGGCGCGCAGCGTCGCCGAATGCCTCTGCCTTCAGCTGGATACCGCCCCGGACAACGCGGACGAAGGCATCCGGCAGATTGCACGGCGCATTCTCGAGAAGCACATCGAACTGCTCGCCGCACACGACGTGGGCAAGCTGGCCAGGGCGCTCGATGCGACGCCGCGCGACGTGCAGTCCGCCATCGATTGCATCCGGCGCCTGAACCCGCACCCGGGCTGGCAGTTTGGCGACACGGCGGCGCGCATCGTGATCCCGGACGTGACGGTGAAGAAGGTGCGCGGCACCTGGAAGACCTCGCTCAATGCCAGCGCCCTGCCCCGCGTGAAGCTCAACACGGCGTACGCGCAGCTGCTCGAAAAGCACGGCGGCAGCCAATGCCCGGCAATGAAGGAATGCCTGGAGCAGGCGCGCTGGATGGTGAGCGGCGTGTCGCAGCGCGCCTCCACCATCCTGGACGTGGCACGCGCCATCGTCGCGCGGCAGAAGATGTTCTTCGAGCACGGCCCGCTGGCGATGAAGCCGCTCGGCCTGCGCGAGATCGCGGAGGAAGTGGGCGTGCATCCGTCCACGGTCTCGCGCACCGTGCACAACAAGTACATGGCCACGCCCGCCGGCATCTTCGAGCTGCAGCATTTCTTCTCGCGCGGGCTCACCCACGCGGCCGGCGGTGCCAGTGCGCCAGTGGCCTTGCAGGGGCTCATTCGTGAGCTCATCTCGGTGGAGCGGCCGGTGGCGCCGCTGAGCGACGCGGAGCTGGCGCGCCAACTGGCGCAGCAAGGCTTTCGCATCGCACGCCGCACCGTCACCAAATACCGCCAGAGCATGAACATTGACCCCTTCGAGCGCCGCCGCGCGCAGGGCGGCGGTGAAGCGCGCGCGACGGCATGGCCCGCATGAAGGACGGGCGGCGCACTTCACCGGCGCAATCACACCAAGGAAAAAACCATGTCGATCGAATTCCTCCGCGCACTTTCCTCATGCCACGCGCCTTTGACGCTGACGCGTCCCGCCGACATCAACGACCTTCTCGTGCTGCGGGCCGCGGGCCTTGTCGTGGCATTGACCCTCAAGCCCGAGGTCGGCGGGCCCGAGGTGGGCCGGTTCCTTGCCTTGACCCCCGACGGCCGCAGCGCGCTCGGCGCGGCCGCCACAGCGGCGGCACCCGCCCGCGGGGCCGAGGCCGCATCGCCCTAAGGAGAACCCCTGCATGTCCTACCGCTACCTGGAAAGACTGGCGCGCCAACGCCTTCCCATCTTCGTGGCCCGGCCGTCCAAGGTGCGCGCGCTGCGCCGGCTCGCGGCCACCGGGCACGTGGACGTCCGCTTCTATCCGCCCGACCCCTGCGCGGAACAGTTCGGCGAAGTCCGTGCGCTGACGGCGGCGGGATGGAACACCGTTCGCGCTGCCGACCCGGCCGCGCCGGCGGAGCACGCACGATGAATGCGCAGGACCCGCCCGGCGCCGGACCGGGACCGGCATCCGCAGCAGGCGGCCGGCCGGCGCAGGACCATGACTTCATCTACCGGGGATGGCGCTTCCGATATGGCGCACGCCGCATGAGCTCGGGCGTCTACCGGCCGGAAGTCGTCTGCCTCAGCGAGGGACCGGACGCGCGCGAAACCGTGCTCCCTGACGACACCGACGAGATCGGATACGCCACAGAGGCGGAGGCTCTGCGGCACGCGCAGCAGCAGGCGATGCGCTGGGTGCACGACCGCACGGGCGACGGGCAGGGTCAGTTCTGACGGCAGGCGAAGCCGCGCTGCGGCGACCGGCCGGCAGCCCTTGCCGCAAAAGCTGCGCGCGAGCGCGCCGCCGCCAGCCTCAGCGCCGGCCGGGCAGCGCCGTCGCACTGCGGACCATGCAGGCAGCGCGGCCTTCCGCGGTGATGCCGGTGACGATGGCGCGTGCGATCCGCCGCTCGCCGTTGCGCAGCACGACGGTCGGTTCGGTCATTGCGTGGAGCAGCGATGCGCTGCGCAGCGCGAGGATCTTGTGAATGTCGTCCGGTTCGGAGCACACCACGGGCATCTGCCGGCGCGACAGGAATTCGAGCAGTTCATAGCATTCGCTGGCATGGGCCATGCGCGATTGCGATCTTTTCATGAGAGGACACCCCGGGGCGTTGTGAAGTGAAAGGAGTCGGCGCGAGAGCGGCAATCGGCATGCCCGCAGCGCCGCGGGCACGTGCGTTGCCACGCACAAGACGGACACCCCGCCACACACCGGGTGGAGCCGAAAAACCATCCTTCAAGGAGAGCATCGACATGACCATTCAAAGCACTGCCTTGCGGCTTGGCGTTGCCGCAATCGCCGCCTGTGCCTTCACGGCCGCGAGCGTTCCGGCGGCAGCCCAGAGCGCCAGCTCGCGCGGCGAGCAGGCCACCGGCACGCGGAGCTCGGCCGCGAGGTCGGACCAGGCAGGCAACAAGACCGCGAAGGCGGACGAACGCGCGATGAAGGACATCGCGCAAGCCAACATCGCGGAGATCGAGACCGGAAAGCTGGCACAGGAAAAAGCCTCGAAGGACGAGGTCAAGAAGTTCGCCCAGACCATGGTGGACGACCACACCAAGGCGCTGACCGAACTGCAGGAAATCGCTTCCAAGAAAGGCGTTGAGCTGCCGACCGAGACCGACATGAAGCACAAGGCTTCCGCCACTGCGCTGAAGGCCCTGAACGGCGACAGTTTCGACAAGCGGTACATGTCTTCGGTGGGCGTTTCCGATCACAAGAAGACGCACGAGATGCTGCAGAAGGTGGAACGCAACACGAACGATCCGGACCTGAAGGCCTATGCCGCGAAGACCCTGCCGGTCGTGCACGGGCACCTGACCACCGCGCAGCAGATCGCGGGCGCCAAGGCGAAGTGACGGGTTCCTAGTCGCCTTCGCCGGCGGGGCGCTCGATGCGGTCGATGCGGTCGAGCACCCGCTCCGGCGAGACGTTCTTCCTGAGCTCGTCGAGCTCTGGATCATGCGCCGCCGGTATGTCCATCCGCTTGGCGATTTCCGCCACCAGCGAGACGATCTTCGTGATCTCGTGCTCGCCCAGCAGGCTGATCTGAAGGTCCAGGTCGGCACGCTGGTCCGCCTGGGCCGCCATGCGGTTCTGGCTGATCATGACGAAGGTCGAGATGAAGATGGCTTCGACCGAAGCGACCATGGCCAGCACCACGAAGGTCGGATCGAAGGCCCGCACCATGGGTATCCAACCGAGGTTGACCACGATCCATCCGCCATAGATCAGCAGGTGCAGGTAGACGAACTTCATGCTGCCCGCAAAGCGGGTGATGGCGTCGGCGATCCTGTCCTGCAGCCCGGTCGAGATCTTCTGCTGCTCGCGGCGCCGGACCAGCGCGGCGATGTTGCGATCGATCACGCCCGCAACGGGCGGCTCCTCGCCGCGGCCCGGCTGCCGCGCATCAGCCGGGGCCACGGATCACTCCCGTGGCGGACTCGTACTGCGACGCATAGACGGCGCGCGCGGCCTGCGCCTGCGCGTCTGGCACGCAAAGGTAGATTTCATGGCCCGGCCGGGCCTCGATGCGCAGGCCGCTGGAGCGCAGCATGGCTTCCACGCCCGCGTGGTTGGGCGCCCACCAGTTGGTCGGGTCGTTGGCCAGCCGGTGCTCGATGAAGGCCATGCGCGGCCAGCCGCTTTCGAGCAGCGGCGTGCGGTCGGCAATGTCGCAGTCCGCCGTGTCGGTGTAGACGGAGTCGCCCGGCATGGTGAGCGTCTGGAACATCATGATGCGGCGTGTCCGCGCGGCCAGGAGATCGAGCGCCAGCAGCGGATAGCGCAGGTGATAGAAGACGCCCATGAACCAGACGAGGTCGAAGGTTTCCTCCGAGCGCGCCAGGTCGTACACCTGCATCTCGCGGAACTCGACCTGCGACGCCATGCCGAGCTGGCGCGCGGCCCACCGCGCCTGGGCGAGGTAGTGTGCATCGACGTCGATGCCCAGCACCGAGGCGCCGCGGCGCGCGAGCTCGAAGCTGTAGAAGCCCGCGTTGCAACCGACGTCGAGCACGCGCCATCCGCGCAGGTCTTCGGGAACAAAGGGCTTGATCTCCTGCCACTTGAAGTTGGGGAAGTCGCCGCCCAGAAAATGCTTGGGCAGCGTCTGCACGCCGCCGGGCAGATGCAGGTTGTGGAACCACGGGCCCAGCGCCTCGATCTGCTGGCGCATGGAATCGGTGTCCGCGCCCGCGGCGGTCGATGGCCTGTTGTGCATGGGTGTGTCCTCCTTTTTGATCAGGCCGGCTCGCGCGCTTGCAGCAGCGTGCGCGCGTAGCCTTCGAGTTCCGCGGCCCGATGGGCGGCGGTGTGTTCCGCAAGAATGCGACGGCGGGCGCGCTCGCCGGCCGCGCGGCGCTCCTCGTCCGGCATGTCGCGCAGCAGCGCCAGCACATCGCCGGGCTTGTCGGCCAGGAAGATTTCCTCGCCCGGCACCAGCAGCGATTCGATGCCGTCCCACCGGTCGCTCACGATGGGGGTGCCGCATGCGGCGGCCTCGAAGATGCGCACGCTGGGCGACCAGCCGGCCCGGATCATGTCGGCCCGCGTCACGTTGAGCGTGAAGCGCTGCCGGTTGTAGAAGGCGCGGTGCTGCGCGGGCGGCAGGTGCGCGGTGTAGCGCACGTTGGCGGGCCACGCAATGCCTTCGGGATACTGCGCCCCCGCCACTTCGAAGCGCCCTTGCGGCCAGCGCCGTGCAGGCTCGAGCAGCAGCGCTTCGAGCGTCGGCTGGCGGTCGTCGCTGTAGGTGCCCATGTAGCCGAGGTCGCAATCCTGCGCCACGGCCTCCGGGTAGTAGAGCTCGGGGTCCACCGAGCAATAGAGCACGCGTGCGGCCGGCGAGCCGAAGTCGCACTCCAGCCGCTCCAGCGTTGGTCCGCCGGTGAACGACAGGTACATGTCGTAGCCCGCGATCTGGCGCGCTTCGAGGTATGAGGTGCCGCCGCCGCGTGCGAGCGCCGCCAGCGTGACCGGCGTGTCGATGTCGTAGAAAGCGGTGCGGCCCGGCGCCTCGGACTGCACCCAGTCGCCCACAGCCACGCCGTCCGGCACGAAGGAGCCGACGATCACCAGGTCGGCCTGCGCGACATCCGCTGCATGGTCGCGCCGCAGATCGGCCGGGTCGGCGTACAGCGCGGTGCGTCCGAACGGCGGATCGGGCAGGTCGCGATGCTGGGCGTACCAGGGCACGTCGCGCTCGAGAAACAGCACCTCGTGGCCGCGCCGCACCAGCTCGCGCACGAGGCCGCGATAGGTGGTGGCATGGCCGTTGCCCCACGACGAGGTGATCGAGAGCCCGAGGATGACGATCCTGAGCGGCGCGCCGGAAGACGTGCCGCTCATGCCAGCACCTCCTGCGGCTGCGCCGAGTCGCGGCCTTCGAGCAGCGCCTCGAGCTGGGCGGCGCGGTGGGCGTACGTGTGCTCCGCCAGCACGCGGCGGTACGCAGCCTCGCCGATGCGGCGCGCCGTGGCGGCATCGAGCGCCTGAACGTGGGCTGCCACCTCGTCGCCGCCGGCGGCCACCAGGACTTCGCTTCCAGGCTCCAGGAAGAGTTCGATGCCCTCCCACGCATCGGTGATCAGGCACGCGGCCGAGCCCGCCGCCTCGAACACGCGCGTGGCCGGCGAAAAGCCGTAGCGGGCCATGCTGTCGCGGCTCACGTTCAGCACGGCCATGGGCGTGCGGTTGAATGCGTTGTGGTCGGCGGTGTAGACGTGGCCCAGGTAGCGCACGTTGCTCGGCATGGCCTTCTCCTCCCAGCCGCTGCCGCCCAACAGGAAGTGCCTTTGGGGCAGCAGGCTGGCCGCGCGAAGGAAGAACTCGTCCACGCGCGCTTCGCGGTCGGGAAGCCGGTTGCCCAGGAAGCCGAGGTCGGCGTCGAAGAACGGATCGGGGCCCACGGGGTGGTGCGTCGAAGGATCGAGCGCGTTGTAGATCGGCACGCACTCGCGCGCGCCGAAGCCGCGATAGGCCTGCACCACGGGATCGCCGCCGCCATAGGTCAGCACCATGTCGTAGCGCGGCACCAGCGCGTGGAAAGGATCTTCGGGGTGCGCCCCAAGGCGGTCCAGGGTGGCGGGCGCATCGACGTCCCAGAACACGACCCGCGTATCCGGTCCCTGCAGGTCGAGCACGGCCTGCTCGAGCAGCGCATCGAACACGCCGACGCCGCTCGCCTTGACCACCAGGTCGGCGCCGCGCGCATGCTCGACCATGCGCAGCGCGTTGGCGCCGCCCTCGCCGGGATAGACGATCACCTCCGCCCAGTCGGGGTCGGCCATGTCGCGGTGCTGCTGGCGGCCGAAGGCATCGGGTTCGTAGAAGCGCACGCGGTGTCCGCGCTCGTGCAGCGCACGCACGATGCCGCGGTAGTAGGTGGCTGCCCCGTTCCAGTAGGCCGAGACCAGGCTGGAAGCGAAGAACGCGATGTTCAGTTTTTTCTTCATGCGGCAATGCTCCGTAAGGGGATGGGGTCGCCTTCGAGTTCGGCGTGGATGGCCAGCAGTTCGTCGACGCGATGCGCGCAGGTGTGCCGCGCCAGCACGGTGTCCAGGCCCTGCTCGCGCAGGGTGCGCGCCAGCTCCTTGTCGTGCAGCACGTCGCGCAGGCTGCGCCGCATGGCCGCGCCGTCCGGCGCGACCAGGAAATCGCGGCCCGGCGTGAACAGGCCCTCGACGTCGTTCCAGGGCGCAGAGACCAGCGGAATGCCGCAGGCCAGCGCCTCGAACACGCGGATGGTCGGGATGCCCGGCAGCGCCTCGACATAGGGCCTGCGCGGCACGTGGACCGTGACGCGGTGGCGTGCAAACACACGCGGCGCGCGGTAGTTGGGCAGCCAGCCGGCGTAGCGGATGCCGGCCGCGCGAAGGCAGTCGAGCGCCCGGTCGGGATAGCGCACGCCGTGCACGCGCGCCTTCAGGCGCAGGTCGCGCACAGGACCCAGCAGGAACTCGTCGAGCTCGGCTTCGCGCTCGTCGTCGCCCCAGTTGCCGATCCACACCAGGTCGCCCTCTTCCGCCTCGTCCACCAGCGGATGGAAGTGCCGCGTATCTGCAGCCTCGTGCCAGGTCCAGGCGCGTTGCGCCCAGCCCTTGCTGCGGTAGAGGTCGCGGATCACATTGCCGAAAGCCAGCACGCCGTCGTAGTGCGACAGGTCGTAGGCGGCCATGCTCTTTGGGTCGGTCACCGAGCGATGGTGCGTGTCGTGGAAGAACAGCCGGTAGCGCGCGCCGCCCCGGCGGTGCTGGCCGATGCGGCGCACCAGCGCGTGGTCGTTCCATTCATGCACCAGCACCATGTCGGCACCTTCCAGCGCCTTGTCGAGGTCTAGCGTCGCGGGGTCGCAGGCGGTGCTGTGCAGTTCCGGGTAGACCCGGGCGAATTCCTCGATCGGCGCATGGCCGTGCTCGGCCTCGAGGTTGACGCGGCTCCATGCATCGCGCGGTTCGTACACAGAAAGCTCATGGCCGCGCGCCAGCAGTTCGCTGCAGATGCCGCGCAGGAAATGCGCGTTGCCGTGGTTCCAGTCGGACACGAGCGAATGGCAGAACATCACGAAGCGCATGCGGGCTCCTCGGGTTTGCGGCGCGGGCGCCGGACGCGTGCCGACGGCGCAGCGGCGGGCGCAAGCAGCCGGGCATAGGCGCACAGGTAGGCATCCACCATCCGCTCGGGCGTGAAGTGGCGTGCGCGGTCCAGGGCCCTGCGGCCCATCTGCCGCAGCAGAGCCGGGTCGCCGATCATCCGCATCAACGCGGCATGCAGCGCGCCGTGATCGTCGGGCGGCACATAGAGCGCCGCATCGCCCCACACTTCGCGCAGGCTCGGAATGTCGCCCAGCACGAGTGCGCATTGCGACAGTCCGGCCTCGAGCGCGGAGAGCCCGAACGGCTCGTAGCGCGCGGGCAAGGCATAGATCGATGCGCGCGAGAACTGCACGGCCAGCGCGTCGGGCGCCAGCTCGCCGAGCCACAGCACGCCCGGGGGCGGCGCAATGCCCCGGGCATCGGCACCGGGCGGCACTGCGGGCCCGGCCACGCAGACGGGCCACGGCAGCCGGCCCGCGACCGCCTGCAGCGCCGCGATGTTCTTGGCCGCGTCCCACAGCCTGCCGGCCGCGAGGATCACGGGCTCCTTGCCGCCCGGGGCGAACTGCGCAGGGTTGCGCCCGTTCGGCAGCACGGCGCCGCCCTGGATGTAGCCGTAGTCCAGCGCCAGCGACGAGAGCATGGCCTCGGTGGGCGCGCCGACCAGGCCTGCGCCGTCGAGCCCCTGCCGCACCGCACGGCGATAGTCGTTCCATTCGGCGGGCGCCAGCTGGCGGTGCACCGCGCGCCACCACGAGGCCACGCAGGAATGCGCGACCACGAGCTTGGGTGCCGCGAAGGGCAGCGCGCCGAAGGCGAACTGGTTCAGGTGCACGAGGTCCGGCTGCAAGCGGTCCTCGAGTTCGAGCAGCCATTCGCCGGCATGCCGCACGTCGTTCCACGGTGCGTCCATCCATTCGAGCCGCCAGCGGCTCTCGTGCAGTTCCAGCGCGGGAAGCGCCGCCGCCTGCCGGTGCTGCACGGGCGTGAGCGGCGCGCCCATGGTGGCCAGCGACACGCGCACGCCGCGCTCGCCGAGCCCCGCGGCAAGCTCCAGTGCGTGGCTCCACACACCGCCGACCGTGTCGGCCGTCATCAGCACGTGGCGCGGTTGCTCAGCGTTCATAGATGGCATCGAGCACCGCCGCAACTTCTTCGAGCCGCCCGATCTCCGGATCGAACGCGCCCCCTTCGGCGAGCGCATGCGCCCAGTGCACCGCCGCGCGCCCGCCCCAGTCGTCGGGCGGCGATGCGAGCGGCGTGGTGCGCGTAGCGTCGAAGCGCTCGGCCACGAAGTCGTAGAAGGAGCCGTTCACGTTGCGGAATGCGGCGCCGCCGCGCGTGCCGTGAAAGCTCGCCTCGATCACGGCATCGCGGCCGGCCGGCAGGTTCCATGAACAGGCGAGCCGCACCACGGCGCCGCCGGCGAGATCGATCTGCGCCACTGCATGGTCTTCGACCGCCGACGCCGAGGGCGACGCCAGGCGCCGGCCGCCGGCATGCAGACGGCTCGAGACGGAGGCCACGCGCGGAAAATCCAGCGTCCACAGCGCAAGGTCGATCATGTGGATGCCCAGGTCGATCACGCAGCCGCCGCCGGAGAGCACGGGGTCGCGGAACCAGGGCTTGTCGGGTCCATAGGCGTTATGGAACACGAGATCGATGGCGTAGACATCGCCGATCTCGCCGCCCGACACGAGTTCGCGGATGCGCTGCATGCCGGCGGTGCGGCGGTACGAGAGGTCCACCCCCAGCAGCCGGTCCGCGCGCCGGGCCGCGTCGATCACGCCGCGGGTCTCGGCGGCGGTGCGCGCGAGCGGCTTCTGGCAGAACACGGCCAGGCCGCGCGCGAGCGCCGCCTCGGCCTGTTGCGCATGCAGCGCGCTGGGCGTGGCGATCACGAGACCGTCGAGTTCGCGGTCGAGCAGCGCATCGAGCGAGTTCAGCCGGGCTGCGTCCGGCGCGAGCGCGGCGGCGGCTTCGCAGGCATCGGCATGGGCGTCGGCGATGGCGGCGATCTCCGCCGATCCGTCGCGCGCGATGGCTTCCATGCGATTGCGGCCGATCCATCCGACGCCGAGGAAACCGAGCCTCGGCTTGCGCAACCGCGTGCCCTGCGAGGCGTCGGTCTCCGGCACCGGCATCGCGTCGCGCATGTTCATTGCGTGTGCCGCCCTCATGTGGTCACCACCGCTTTCAGGAAACCGTCGGGCCGGGTACGCGTGAGTTCGAGCGCCTCGCCAAGCCTGTCGAGCGGCAGGCGGTGGGTGAAGAGCGGCTCGGGGTCCAGCACGCCCGCCGCCATCAGGTCGACCGCCTCGCGGATGCCTTGCACGTACATCCGCGGATCGCGCTCGTGGGCGTTGATCACGTCGATGCCGCGCCAGTTCCACATCTGCATGTTCACCTGGCGCGTTCCGTCCTGGTGGTAGCCCGCAATGACGAGGCGGCCGCGCTCGCCGGTGATCTCGCCGGCGAGGTCGAGCGGCCACTGCAGGCCGACCGCCTCGATGGTGCGCTCGCACATCTTCTCGCCGGTGAGGCGCTTCACTTCATCGAGGACGCGCCAGTGGTCATCCATCACGAGGGTATGCGCCGCACCGGCCTGGCGCGCCACGTCGAGCGCAAACGGCCGGCGCGAGATGGCGATGACCCGCGCGCCTGCCTGCGCGGCAAGCCGCGTGAGAATCGCGCCCAGGAAGCCGATGCCGACGATGGCCACCGTTTGCCCGGCCTGGATGTCGCTACGGCGGAAGATGTTCACCGCGCAGCCCAACGGCTCGCCCGGCATGGCCACGCCGGCGAGCGACGCAGGCAGCGGCACCACCGCACCCGCGTCGGCCACGTCGTATTCGGCATGCGCGCGGTAGGTCAGCGCGGCCACGCGGTCGCCGACGGAGAGGCCTTCGACGCCCTCGCCCAGCGCGGCCACGCGGCCCCAGCCTTCGTGTCCCGGTGCGCCCGCGGGCTGCGGATACTGGAACCATTCGCGGCCTTCCCACAGCGGCAGGCTGGAGGCGCAGACACCCGAGCCTTCGAGGTGGAGCAGCACCTGGCCCGGTCCGGGCGCGGGCCTTTCCACACGCTGCAGGACGGCTTGTCCTGGCGAGGCAATGACACTGGCGAACATCCTCACCTCCCGGTCATTGCAAGCAGCGGACGACGCGCGCCGGCCTTGCGCGCGGGCGCGGGTTCGGCCCGCATCTGCTTGAGCCAGTGGTGCAGCCGCTCGATGCCGTGCTTCGCATCGACTGCGGGCCGCCAGCCCGTGGCGGCCTCGAAGCGCCGCGTGTCCGAGACGTAGTAGCGCTGGTCGCCGGTGCGCCAGTCTTCATGCGCGGTGGCGGGGCGCAGGCCCTCGATTGCCTCGATCTGGTCGAGCAGGTCGAGCAGGCTGATCACGTTGCGCGGACCGCCGCCGATGTTGAAGGCACCGCCCGCCAGCTTGCCGATGTGGTGCTGCGCCAGCACGAAGGCATCGACGAGATCGTCCACGAAGAGGATGTCACGCACCTGCTTGCCGTCGCCGAACAGCGTGATGGGTTCGCCGTCGAGCGCGCGCAAAAGGAAGTGCGCCACCCAGCCTTGGTCCTCGGTGCCGAACTGGCGCTGGCCGTAGATGCAGCTCATGCGGAAGACCACCGTCTTCATACCGTAGCTGCGCGCGTAGTCGTGCACGTATTGGTCGGCCGTTCCCTTGGAACAGCCGTAGGGGCTGTGGAAGTCGAGCGGCCGCGCCTCGGAAATACCGTGGTGAGCGATATCTTGCGCCACCGGCTGGTAGCGCTGGCCTTCGAGCGCCAGTTCCACATCCTCGAGCCCGCCGTAGACCTTGTTGGTCGAGGTCATGAGCACCGAGGGCGGCACCCGCTGCGCACGGGCCGCCTCGAGCACGTTGAGCGTGCCCAGCGCGTTGACCGCGAAGTCCTCGCGCGGATCGACCAGGCTCGTGGTTACCGCCACCTGCGCCGCAAAATGAAAGACATGGTCGGCGCGCGCCACCGCGCGCTCCACGGCCGCGGCGTCGCGGATGTCGGCCACCATCACGTCGAGCCCGGCGGGATGGTTCTCTTCGAGCCACGCGAGGTTGCGCTCGACGCCCGGGCGCGAGAGGTTGTCGAGCACCAGCACGCGCCGGCCTTCCGACAGCAACCTATGAGCAAGGTTGGCCCCGACGAAGCCCGCGCCACCCGTGATGAGCGTGACCCGGTCCTTGCCGTTGAGCGCGCGCCGGGGAGAGAGCACTGCGTCCCGGCTGTTCATATGGCCAACCCGCGCGCGGAAAGCTCTGCGCTCGCTTGCGCCACGCGGTCCACGGCCGCCTGCCCCTCGAGCCAGGCCGCGAGCTCGGCCAGGCCGTCTTCCAGGCTCACGCGCGGCGAATAGCCGAGCACGCGCCGCGCCTTGGAAATATCGGCGTAGCAATGCCGTATGTCGCCTACCCGGTACTTGCCGGTGATCTCCGGCGCCAGGTTTTCCTTGCCGACGGCTTCGGCCACGCGCTGCGCGATGTCGCGCACGCTGTAGGCCTCGCCGCTGCCGACGTTGAACACCTCGCCCGCGGCGGCCGGCATCTCCAGGGCGAGACGCGAGGCGCGTGCAATGTCGTAGACGCTCACGAAGTCGCGCTGCTGCCAGCCGTCCTCGAAGATCTTGGGAGGGCTGTCGTTGAGCAGGCGCGACGCGAAGATCGCAAGCACGCCGGTGTAGGGATTGGACAGCGCCTGGCGCGGCCCGTAGGCGTTGAAGAAGCGCAGTGCCGCCGTGGGAATGTTGTAGGCGCGGCCGATCATGAGGCACATGCGCTCCTGGTCGAACTTGGACAGCGCATACACCGAAGCTAGCGCCGGCGCCTTGTCTTCCGGCGTGGGCGCGGGCACCAGCGCCACGCCGTCTTCGTCGCGCCACTCCCAGTCGCCGCGGCGCAGCTGTTCGAGCGTGCGCTCCTGCACCGTGCGAAGCTCGCCGCCCGCCGTGCGGTACAGGCCTTCGCCATAGAGGCTCATGCTCGACGCAACGATCAACCGCTTCACCGGCCGCTCGATCAGCGCTTCCAGCAGCACGGCCGTGCCGAGGTTGTTGACGCGCGTGTAGTGCGCCACCTCGTACATGCTCTGGCCCACGCCCACGGCCGACGCGAAGTGGTAGACCGCATCGATGCCCTTGAGCGCGCTGCGCACCGCCGCCGGGTCGCACACATCGCCGACGACCAGTTCCACCTCGGGCTCGAGATAGTCGGGCCTTCGTCCGCTGTCACCGTGCACCTGGGGTGCGAGGTTGTCCAGGACGCGGACCCGATAGCCATGGGAGAGGAGCTCGTCCGCCAGATGCGAGCCGATGAAACCGGCCCCGCCGGTGATAAGAATGTGCTGCGACATGAAGACCCTTTTTCTTCGAGTTGAGTTCCGCCGGCGGCCGTCGGGTTCATGGACCCTCTGTGCTTTTCCAGCGCCTTGGCGAAGCTCGAAATTCGTCGAAGACACGCCGCTTCCATGTGCGAAGGTACTTACCTGTGTGTAGGCGCGAGTCCCTGTTACGCCACTGCTGAGTTGGCTCCGTGCATTGGAGCGATTTCGCGCGCGCGCAGCGCGTCAAACCGGCGTAGATTGGCGAGCAGCAAAGCTTCCACGCTGCGGCGCGCTCGCAGCGGCATTCAATAAAAAAGGGTTCCAGCATGAACAAGATTCGTGTCGCAATCGTGGGTGTGGGCAACTGCGCCTCCTCGCTCGTCCAGGGCGTTCACTTCTATGGCAACGCACAGGGCGGCGACTTCATTCCCGGCCTGATGCACCTGGACCTGGCGGGCTACCGCCCGTCGGACATCGAGTTCAGCGCGGCTTTCGACGTGCACGCGCACAAGGTCGGCCGCGACCTGGGCGAAGCGATCTACGAAGAGCCGAACAACACAATCCGCTTTGCTGATGTGCCAGGGCTCGGCGTCCCGGTGCAGCGCGGCGCCGTGCATGACGGCATCGGCACGTACCTGAAGGACGTGGTGCCGCTCGCATCGGGCAAGGCGCGCAACGTCGCGAAGATCCTGAAGGAAACGCAGACTGATGTCGTGGTGTCCTATTTGCCGGTGGGCTCCGAGAAGGCCACCCAGTGGTACGCGGAGCAGGTGCTGGAGGCCGGCTGCGCCTTCGTCAACTGCGTGCCGGTGTTCATCGCCTCGCGGCCGGAATGGGAGCGGCGCTTTGCGGAACGCGGCCTGCCGATCATCGGCGACGACATCAAGTCGCAGGTGGGCGCCACCATCGTCCACCGCATCCTCACCGACCTGTTCAGGAAGCGCGGCGTGCGGCTGGACCGCACCTACCAACTCAACTTCGGCGGCAACACCGACTTCCTCAACATGCTGGAGCGCGAACGGCTGCTGTCAAAAAAGATCTCGAAGACGCAGGCCGTCACGAGCCAGCTGGGGCACCCGATGAAGGGCTCCGACGTGCACGTGGGGCCGAGCGACCACGTGCCATGGCTGGCGGACCGCAAGTGGTGCTACATCCGCATGGAGGGCACGACCTTCGGCAACGTGCCGCTGCAGTGCGAAGTGAAGCTTGAGGTGTGGGACTCGCCCAACTCTGCCGGCGTGGTGATCGATGCGGTGCGCTGCGCCAAGCTCGCCATGGACCGCGGCATCGGCGGCGCGGTGCTTGCGCCCTCGAGCTACTTCATGAAGTCGCCGCCGCAGCAGTTCACCGACGACGAGGCCCGCGAACTGGTCGAGGCTTTCATCCGCGGCGACGCCGAGGCCGCCGCGCCTCCCGTGCCCAGGCCGCGCATGCACGAGCCCGCCGCCCGCCACGCCAAGAGGAGCAAGCTCGCATGATCGAGGCCGTCAAGTTCTGGAACGAACCCAACAACAAGTCGCACTGGGACCTGGAACTCGACCCCGACTGGTCGGCCTACGCGCAGATGGTCAAGCTGGCGTCGAGCGCGGTGCGCGCCGAGAACGGCACGCTCACACAAGTGCTGGGCGGCATCTCTCCGATCGATGCGCACTTCATGGCGGGCCTGCGCGACCGCGGCGTGCTCGACGGGCTCGATGCAGTAGCGGTGCACGGCTTTCCGCTCGACTGGAACAACTGGCAGATCCACGAGTGGCCGAAGCGCATCGCGGAGATCGAAGCCGTGACGCACCTGCCGGTGTGGGTGACCGAAGTGGGCGTGTCGACCTTCGGCGCCGAGGAAGTGCAGGACTTCGGCCTCAGGCGGACGGCCGAACTGCTGATCGGCCGCGTGCCGCGCATCTTCTGGTATTCGCTCTACGACCTGCCGCAGGCCTGGCCCGCCACGACGCGGCACCGCGAGGCCGAGGGGTCGAGCTACTACCGCCACTTTCACATGGGCCTGCTGCGCGAGGACGGCACGCCCAAGATCGCGTGCGAGCAGTTCGCGGCCTACACGCCGGCGATGGGCATCTGCCAGTGGTTCCATTTCGAGGACCACCGCCTGGACGATGCGGTGCGGTGGCTCGAGAGGCTGGGCGTGCGCCACCTGCGCACGGGCCTCAGCTGGGCCGACAGCTTCCGCCCCAACGCCGAGCAGTGGTTCGACCGCCAGATGCGGGCGCTGGAGGACTTCGACGTCACCCTCACCTTCTGCTTCACGCCCGAGCACCGCGGCATTGCGCCGCATCACACCAGCCCGCCGCAGCACCCGGAGGAGTTCGCCGAGTTCTGCGCGGGCATGGTCCGGCGCTATGCGTCCAGCCGGGCGTGCACGGTGCTGCCTTTTGCCGATGCGGGCACCACGGCACCGTCGCGCGCGCCGGTGCGCTGAACCGGCGAAAGCTCGCCCGCCGAGAGCAGGCCATCGAAGTACTCGATGGTCTTGCGAAGGCCCTCTTCCAACTGCACGCTCGGTTGCCAGCCGAACATCTTCTTGGCCAACCGGATGTCGGGCCGCCGCTGCATGGGATCGTCCGATGGCAGCGGCGCGAACGTGAGCTTCGACGAGGAGCCCGTGAGGCGGATCACCTGCTCGGCGAGTTCGCGCACGGTGAACTCCATCGGGTTGCCGATATTCACCGGCCCCACGCCCGAGCCGGATTCCATGAACCGGTTGAGCCCCTCCACGAGGTCGTCGACGAAGCAGAAGCTGCGTGTCTGCAGGCCTTCGCCGTAGATGGTGATCGGGTCGCCGCGCAAGGCCTGCACGATGAAGTTCGACACCACGCGGCCGTCGCGCGGATGCATGCGCGGACCGTAGGTGTTGAAGATGCGCGCCACGCGAATGTCCACGCCATGCTGGCGGTGGTAGTCGAAGAACAGCGTCTCGGCGCAGCGCTTGCCTTCGTCGTAGCAGCTGCGCACGCCGATCGGGTTCACCTTGCCCCAGTAGCTCTCGGGCTGCGGATGCACGTCCGGGTCGCCGTACACCTCGCTGGTCGAGGCCTGGAGAATGCGCGCATGCACGCGCTTGGCGAGCCCCAGCATGTTGATGGCGCCGTGCACGCTGGTCTTGGTGGTCTGCACCGGATCGTGCTGGTAGTGCACCGGGGACGCGGGGCATGCGAGGTTGTAGATCTGGTCCACCTCGACGTAGAGCGGCAGCGTCACGTCGTGGCGCATCAGCTCGAAGTGCGGATTGCCGAGCAGGTGCTCCACGTTGCGCCGCGTGCCGGTGAAGAAGTTGTCCACGCAGAGCACGTCGTGGCCTTGGGCCAGCAGCCGTTCGCACAGGTGGCTTCCGAGGAAGCCGGCGCCTCCGGTCACAAGGATGCGGCGTTGGATGTTGTAGATGCGCATGGTCGAAGCTCCTTTCTTGTTGTTGGTCATCGGCCGATGGCCAGGTAGTCGAATCCTTGAGACCGGATCTCGGGGTCGTAGAGGTTGCGGCCGTCGAAGATCAGCGGTTGCCGCAGCACCGTCTTCAGCGCACTGAAGCTCGGGCTCTTGAATGCTTTCCAGTCGGTGAGAATGACCAGAGCATCGGCGTCTTCGGCGGCGGTCATCGGGTTGTCGGCATAGCTCAGGCGCGCCACCAGTTCGGGCATGCCATCGAGATCTGTCGCGAGCACCTTGCGCGCCTCGGCAATGGCCACTGGGTCGTGGGCGACGACTTCCGCCCCGCGCACCAGCAGCGCCTTGATGACGATGCGGCTGGGCGCCTCGCGCATGTCGTCGGTGTCGGGCTTGAAGGCCAGGCCCCAGATGCCGAAGCGGCGCCCGCGCAGGTCTTCGCCGAAGCGGCGCACGATCTTTTCGATCAGCACCAGCTTTTGCGCATCGTTCACCGCGCGCACCGCCTCCAGCACCTGCAGCCGCTGGCCGTGGGTGGCGGCCGTGTGCACCAGCGCCTGCACGTCCTTCGGAAAGCAGCTGCCGCCGTAGCCGAGCCCGGCGTAGAGAAAGCTGTAGCCGATGCGAGGATCGGAACCGATGCCACGGCGCACCTGCTCGATGTCGACGCCCACTTTCTCGGCCAGGTTCGCGAGCTCGTTCATGAAGCTGATGCGGGTGGCGAGCATCGCGTTGGCGGCGTACTTGGTGAACTCGGCCGCCTTCACGTCCATGTGGATCATGCGGTCGCGCTGGCGGTTGAACGGCGCGTAGAGGCGCGTCATCACATCGCGCGCCTGGCGCCCCGCTTCGCCCGGCTCGGTGCCGACCACGATGCGGTCGGGCCGCATGAAATCGTCGACGGCCGCACCTTCCTTGAGGAATTCGGGATTGGACACGATGGCCACGGGTACGCCCTGAAGCCCGCTGCCCGCCGCATGGTCGCCATTGCTGCGCCGCTCGGAGAGCTCTTCCTCGATGGCCGCACGCAGCTTGCCGGCGGTGCCCACCGGCACGGTGGACTTCTCCACCACCACCTTGAAGCCCTGCATGTAGCGGCCGATGCTGCGCCCGGCGGCGAGCACGTATTGCAGGTCGGCGCTGCCGTCCTCGCCGGGCGGCGTGCCGGCCGCGATGAAGATGAGGTCGCCATGGTGCACGGCGCGCGCCACATCGTGGGTGAAGTGCAGGCGCCCTGTGCGCACGTTGCGCTCGATGAGTTGCGGCAGCCCCTCCTCGTGGATCGGCACGCCGCCGGACTGGAGGATTTCCACCTTGCGCTGGTCGACGTCGAAGCAGACGACTTCGTTGCCGATTTCCGCCAGGCAGCTGCCCGTGACGAGACCTACATAGCCGGTACCGAGGACTGAGATTTTCATGAAGAGGACGAGTGAAGTGCCGAGTTGCGTTGGGGTGTAAGCAGCTTGAAAAAACCTAGCAGAATTTTTTCGGTGAAGGAACAGGACAGCGCCGTGGTGCGCGGTTGACTGCATTGATGAGTCGCATCGCGAAGAGAGCACGCTCTTGCACAGGCATGCGGATTGCCGAGACACTCGTGCGATGAAGACGACGACGTGGACACCCAACTTCAGCTGGATCACGCAACAGCTCGCCGTGGGCGGCAGCTTCCCGTCCGAGCGCGCACCGGAGCTCGCGCGCTGGCACGGAATCCGTGCGGTGATCGATCTGCGCGAAGAGGCCAGCGACGACGAGGCGGTGCTGCGGCAGCACGGCATCACGCTGCTGCACCTGCCGACCGAGGACATGTGCGGGGTCGATGCGGGCAAGCTCGACGAAGGCGTGGCCTTTGCCGACGCGGCGCTCGACCGCGGCGAGCGCGTGCTGATCCATTGCGAGCATGGCATCGGCCGCTCGGCCACGCTCGCGCTTTGCGTGATGGTGTGGCGCGGCGATCCGCCGCTCCAAGCACTCGAGCGCATGAAGAGCCGCCGGGCACTGGTCTCGCCCTCGCCCGCGCAGTTCGCGTGCTGGAGCGAATGGCTGCGGCGCCATCGCGAGCGGCGGCGCGCGTCATGGGAGGTTCCCGATTTCGACGCGTTCCAGGCCATTGCGTACCGCCACCTGCGGACCGGCTGATGTTCGTCTATGGAGATGCCACGCGGCGGGAGCCGGTTGCGCGCAAGCTGGCGCGGCTGCGCGGCCAGTTCCAGGCCGCGCGGACTTCATCGCCCGGTATCGGCCGACACGACCTGCTGGTCGATGCGCTGATCGAAGCGGGCGAGCTGGCACAGGGCATTGCCGATGCGCGCTTCGCAGCCGCCGGCCAGTGCGACGCACGCTGGGCCGATGCCGACGCCGCCATGGCGCTGGCGAGCGCTCTCGCCGCGCTGTGCGCGAGATCGTGGCGCTCGGGCTTCGCGTGCGAGATGGAGACGATAGACGGCGACCCGGTGGCGGCATGCGAAGCCCTGCTGCCCCGCATCGACATCGATGTGAAGCAGCCTGAAGGCTATGCCTTCTACGCGCTGTATCCGGAGAGCTATCTCATCGCCGCACAGCGGCTGCAATGCACACCGTGGCGCGTGATCGGCCTTCGCAGCATCGGCACCAGCCTGGCCGCGACCGTGGCGACGACGCTCGGCGATCCTTCACCCATCACCGTGCGGCCGGTCGGCCACCCGTTCGATCGCCGTGCGGCGTGGGCGGATGGACCGCTCGCAATGCCGGATGCGCACCACGCCATCGTCGATGAGGGGCCGGGGCTCTCAGGCTCGTCGATGGCGGGCGTGGTGCAGCAGCTCCTTGAAGAAGGCGTGCCGCCGGAGCGCATCCATCTGTTTCCCGGCCACGGCAACGGCCCGGGCCCGGAGGCGAGCGCCCGGACGCGGGCACTCTGGGCGCAAGCGGCGACGCACGTGGTCGGTATGGACGAACTGATCCTGCACGCGACCGATCCCTCTCATCGCCTGCAGACCTGGGTCGAAGGAATCGTCGGCCCTTTGCATGAGCCGCTCTCGGAACTGACCGGCGGCGGATGGCGCCGCGGGCAAGGCGGCAGCGAGGACGAAGGGCTTGCGCCGGCTCATCCGTGGCAGGAGCGCCGCAAGTTCCTGGCCCGCAGTGCCGACGGAACGTGGCTCGTGAAGTTCATCGGACTCGGCCATGGTGCGCGGCAGCGCTTGGAGTGCGCCAAGGCGCTCGCGGAGGCGGGCTTTTCGCCCGCGGTGGCAGGGCACTGCCACGGCTTCATGGTGGAGCGCTGGCGCGCCGACATGGCGCCCTTGTCATCGAAGCGGTTGGAGTGCTCCGCGCTTCGCGCGCGGCTCGTCGTGCAACTGTCGCGATACATCGCTTTTCGCGCGAGTGCGTTTCCCGCGCCGGGCGAAAGCGGCGCATCGTTGCCTGCGTTGTGCGAGATGGGCCGGCACAACTGCGTCAAAGCCTTCGGCACCGGCGGCGCGGATGCATGGGACGGCTTCGCGCGTGACGCGGGTCGGCTCCAGCGCCTGGTGCGCCGCGTGCGCACCGATAACCGCATGCACGCATGGGAGTGGCTGGCAAGCGACCGCGGCATCCTGAAGACCGATGCGGTGGACCATCACGCGGGCCACGACCTGATCGGCTGCCAGGACCCGGCCTGGGACGTGGCGGGCGCCGCGGCCGAGTTCGGGCTGGATGCCGGCGAGGTGGGCCGGTTGCGCAACGATCTGGCGCAGCAAGGCTGCCCGATCGATGAGCGGTTGCTCGGCTTCTACATGCCGGCGTATCTCGCGTTCCAGCTCGGCTACTACACGTTGGCCGCACGGGACGCCCGCTCCCCCGCCGAACGGGCACGCCTTGCGGCCCAGTGCGACCGCTATGCCGGCGCGCTGCGCCTGCGTCTTGCCAGCCGGTGAACCGCGCGCCTGCAACCGCACGAGGAGGCGCCTTGATTCCCATTCAAAGGTATCGCTCCAAGGTGGCGGGCGTCTGGATCGTTCTGGCGCTCTCCTGCCTGCTGGCCTTCATCACGGCCGTGTCGCTTCGCGGGCAGGACCCCGACGTCGCGCATCTGCTGCGCAATGCGTCGATGGCCGTGGCCATGGCGTTCGTCTGCATGGCGGTTCCGTGCCGCTACACGCTGCGCCCCGACGGACTGGGCGTGCAATCGGGTTTCTTCGTCCGCCATATTCCTTATGCCGACATCCTGGAGGCAACGCCTGAGCAAGGCTGGTCATGGGCGCCGGCGCTTTCCTCCGACCGCATTCTTCTGCGCTGCGCGCATGGCGACGTGCGAGTCTCGCCCGTGCGGCAGCGGGAGTTCCTGGCCGAGCTCCGCCAGAGGATGCCCCAGGGCCGGCTGAACCCGGCCACGCCGTAGATCGGCCCGGCCGCATCTCATGCTTGTAGTCTGCGCAAGCCTCTCACATGAGAAAGGCTCCTACGCGGCCCGCTGGATGGCCGCCCGAACCTTCGCACCAGTTGAAGCAACACCGGCTCGATGGCCTTGTTCCGATGGGTGCGAGCTTGGCGGCGGCCATGGGTGGTCGCCGCTTTTTTTGCGGGGCACTTCCCTCCCTCTCTCTCTGCATGTTCGACGATGACGACTCTTGATCTGCTGTTGGGGCGCGGCCCCCGGATGCGGCCGCTGCGCCGCGTGCTCGGTTTTGCGATCGTCGCGGCGGGCGTGGCCCTGCTGTCATTCGAGGCGATGGACGCGATTGCCGGCGGCGACGCGCGGGTGCGCGGTGCGCTGCTCGGCGGCAGCCTGGCCGCGCTGGCCACGGCGCTGGGCACGATCCCGGTGCTGCTGTCGCACCAGTTCTCGCAGCGCAGCTACGACAGCATGCTGGGCTTCGGCGCAGGCGTCATGCTGGCGGCCACGTCGTTCTCCCTCGTCATTCCCGCATTGGAGGCCGCCCGCGCGCAGGGCGCGGGCCCCTGGGGTTCGGGCGGCATCGTGGGCACGGGCGTGCTGCTGGGTGCGGCGCTGCTGCTCGCCATCGACCGGGTGGTGCCGCACGAGCATTTCGTGAAGGGGATCGAAGGACCGAAGGCCCGCAAGCTGAAGCGGGTGTGGCTCTTCGTCCTGGCCATCGCGCTGCACAACCTCCCCGAAGGCCTGGCCATCGGCGTTGCCTTTGCCGGATCGGACCCGGTCGCGGCCACCGCGCTGGCCACGGGCATCTCGATCCAGGACGTGCCCGAAGGCATGGTGGTGGCGCTTGCGCTGCGCGGCGTGGGTTATGGGCGGCTCATGTCGGTGGGGCTGGGCGTGGCCTCGGGCCTGGTGGAACCCGCCATGGCCGTGCTGGGCGCAACGGTGGTGACGCTGATGGCAAACCTGCTGCCGTGGGGACTGGCACTCGCGGCGGGCGCGATGCTGTTCGTCATCAGCCACGAGATCATTCCTGAATCGCACCGGCAAGGACACGAGGCCTTTGCGACCGGCGGCCTGATGATCGGCTTCGTGGTGATGATGGTGCTCGACACGGCGCTGGGCTGAACACGAAGGCCATGGCGTTGCGCAGAACAGGAAAGGGAAGATTCCGATGACCGCGGCGGACCTTTCGACCCTGGACGTGCTGCTTGCGCGCAGCGTGCTGCTGCGTGCCGACTACGTGCGGGTGCTGGGCCGCATCGACGAACGGCTGCGCCGCGGGAGCAGCGATGCCGGGGCCGGCCCCGGGGACGAGGACTTCAGCCAGTTGGCCAGGGCCATGAGCCGCTCGTTCTCGGCGGACGCGCGCTACCTCTCGAACCTTTCGTACACGGTGCACGCGATCATCGAGCGCGCAAAAGCCGAAGCCTGATCAGGCGCCGAGCGCCGGCTTGGCGATCATCAGCCAGAACAGCGCAAGAAAGAGAAAGAAGGCCGGCACGCCCAGTGCCACCCACCACTTGAAGTAGAACCAGTAGCGCGGCGGCAGCGGCCCGCCGTCGCGCGCCGCCCGCGCGGCCAGGTCGCGCAGCCGCATCTGCAGCCACACGACGGGCAGCCAGCACGCAATGGCCAGCGCATAGCAAACCAGCGAGGCCGCAAGCCATGGAGTGGACAGCGGCATGCCCATGCGGTGCACGAGCCAAAGGCCGGTGGCCGGCTGCAGCACCGCCGTGGTCGCGGTGAAGAGCCAGTCGGCGCGCACCACCATTCGCGACACGACCGCGACGGCCCCCACGTCGCGCGACAGCGTGGTCGCCAGCAGGTAGAAGGCCGAGCCGATGCCGGTGCCGAACAGCAGGGTCGACGAGATCACGTGCACGTATTTCAGGACGAGGTATTCCATGGCGGGTGTCCGGGAAGCTGGGCTGCGGAATGCCGGCCGCGGCGCACCGGCGGCTCCATCGCCCACAGCAGTGCGATGGCCGCGCACATCGGCAGGTTCTTGGAGAGCGGACCGAAGGGGTGCAGCCAGAACTCCGGCATCGCCCAGCTGATGGCCGCCGTGTAGAAGGCGATCAGCGCGAGCTGCAGCGGCCAGAGCACGCGGGCGCGCCAGGCGGAGGGCAGCGCGAGCGTTCCGATGCCCAGCGCAAGGTCGAACAGCGCCGCGCCGTCGAGCAGCAGTTCGGCCCATGCGCCGCCGGCACCCACGCGTGCCAGCAGCGCCAGGCTCTGGTCGCGCGGATAGAGCCCGATGGACACGGCGAAGGTCCAGATCCACACCAGCGCCACGGACAAGCGCAGCAGGGGCAGCATCCACAGCAGCCACGAGGCGCGGCGCAGCGCCTGCGCACGGTGCGCGGGTATGAACGCGCGATGCGACCGCGGCGGCCGTCCGAGCCAGTGCGCGAACTCGTCGGCCGGAGCGGCATTGCCGCGCAGCAGCATGCCCGCCGTGTCGGCATCGAGAAAGCTGCCCTTGAACCGGCCCGCCAGCATGGCGCCGAGCCGGAACAGCCCTTCGGGTATGGGCAGCACCCATGCGGGCCTGGCGTGCCCCAGCTGCATGCGGAGGTCGGCCAGGTAGCCGCGAAAGCTCACCGGCTCGGGGCCGACGAACGCAATGGTGCGGCTGCGCACGGGCCGCGCCTCGGCCAGCGCCAGCACGCCGGCCACTACGTCGTCCAGATGGACCGGCTGCACCACCTGCCGGCCGCCGCCGGGGAGTGCCAGGAGCGGCATCACCGCCAAGGCGGCAAAAAGTCCGGCGCTCGCGCCTTCGTCGCTCCACACGAGCGAGGGCTGCACGATGGCCGACGCGACTCGGCATTGCCGCAGATGGCAGTCGGCTTCGCCCTTGCTGCGGTGGTAGCCGCTTTCGGCGTCGGGCGCGGAACCCAGTGCGGACACCTGGATGACCAACGCGGCGCCGGCTGCGGCGCAAGCGTCGAAGAGTTGTACGGGGCCGCGGTGATGAAGCGCGTCGAATTCGCCCGCCCGGCTTTCGCGCAGCACACCCGCCGCGTTGATGACCACGTCGCCGGCGCGCAGATGCTCCGCCCAGAACGAGGCCGGCGGCACCTGCGCGAGATCGGCGGAGATCCATTGGGTGTGCGCCTGCGGCCAGGTGGCATGGGCACGCGCCTCGTCCGCATTGCGCGCGGTGCACAGCAGGTCGGCGCCGCGGTGGGCCAGCGCCTTGGCGAATGCGCGCCCGAGAAAACCGGACGCGCCGACGATCACCGCTCGCATCGCCCGCCTTTCGCCGTACCGCGGCAACCCGGGCTTCAACGCACGGGTGCGCGGTTTGCGACCGCGCAACCCAGTGCCAAGCCAAGGGCAAAGCTCGCGTAGACGGCCGCCAGCGAGGCTTTGGACAGGTGGTGCTCGAACCCCGGCGTCAAGCGCCTGGGCGTGACGATGTAGTCGACCGCACAGGCAGTGGCCGCCGCGACACCCGCCCCTGAGAGTGCGGCGGGCACCGATTGCGCCGGCCGCCGGTTGGCGTGGAGCCATGCATACAGCACGGCCCAGAACGTTGCGGAACCGTGATGGATGACGTAGCCGAGCACCGTGTGCCGAAGCGAGGGCGACCTTGTGAACAGGGCTTCGCGGTCCCAGACCCAATGGCTGATGGCGTTGTGGGGCGCGAGCGAACTGCCTGCTTCGCGGCGGCCGCACACCGCCAGCGCAATGCTCGATGCCACGCTGGCAAACGCGCCCGCGATCAGGCCGGTCCGCAGGGCCGACCTCGCCGGGCTCCGGGAGGAAGGGTTCATTCCGGAATCTCCTTGCAGCATGCCGGGAGCTTGGCCGCCGTCGGCTCCGGTGCGAGTGCGACAGGGAGCACGCCAACGTAGGCAGGCACCGCCACGCCGCCGTCTCCAACGGCTGACGCTGGCGCTGGGCGGCTGAAACGGCCCCGCCTGTTCTGTGTTTTTGCGACAGGCAGCCAAGCCGCTGTCCGACACTCCGTTGTGCGGCCCAGGCGCAGCGTGCGGGAACAGCAAGGAAGGATGATCGAGATGGCCGAGAGAATGAAGGCTCAACAAGCCAGGAGCGACGAGCGGGACAACCGGCGCGTGTTTCGATGGGGCATCGGCGCGGCGATCTTCATCTTCTTGCTGGCGCTGGCCTATAACTTTCTCACGCAGACGCGCGAGGAAGGACCAGTCAAGCCGACCACGCCGACGCAGAGCCAGAGCGCGCCTGCGAGCACCGGCGGACCTCAGTCGGCACCTGCGAGCACACCCGGCAAATAGCGGCCTGCGAGGGCCGCAGGAATCAGGAACCCTCGTCGCCCCAGTTCAGAAGGCCTTTTTGCGTAGCCTCGCGGACCGCCTGCGTACGCGACTTGACGTCGAGCTTGCGGTAGATGCTCTTGAGCTGCGCTTCGATCGTGTTGATCGAACGGTGGGTTTCCTCTGCGATCTGGCGGTTGCTCTGGCCCTGCGAAATCAGTTGCAGCACCTTCAGCTCGCGGGGCGAGAGAGGCCCCTTTGCCTCCAACGGCGGCGCCGGTTCGGCGGGTGCAGAGAGAGAGCCCAGGATGCGCCGCGCAATCTGCGACGCCGCCGGGGAGTTGCCCAGTTCGATGGAACGCATCAGCGAAGCGAGGTCCATGGCATTTGCCTTGGCAAAGAGGTCGCGCACGGCACCGGCGGCCACTGCGGAATTCGTGCGCCAGGCTTCGTTGGCGGCCGAACCCGGCAGCCTGCCGATCGCGAACGGCCCTGCCTGCTGCCAGGAGGGATGCCAAGTCAGTGTCGATTCGATGTTTGCGTTGGACATTTCAAAAGCTCGCCGGCGCTGGCGATCCGCAAGACTGGGAACTGAAGACCTTCATGCCGCAAGCCCCCGGGAACATGGATTGGACCGATTCGATGCTACGAACAACATCGAGCCGTGGCATCCGGTTTCGACGTCTAGATGTGGCGCATGTCACAAATAGAGCAAAAGTTAACATATCAGCTCAGCGCGTCCGGCTCTCCTGGCCCCGGTTCCGCGGACGGCAGATCGAAGTCGGTGGCTGCAAAGTCGGCGGGCACGTGCACGCCGTCGTCGTCGCGGCGCACCAGTCCGCGGCTTTCCATGTCGCGCATCGTCTTGTTCACCACCTCGCGCGACAGGCCCGAGTACGAAGCGATGACCGACTGGGTGATGCGCTTGTCATACGCCCCAGTGGCCGAAGGCGCAAGTTGCGTGAGTTGATGAAGCACGCGGCTCACCAGATCTTCGGACGACAGCGCCGAGATCCTGCGAAGCTGCCCGCGCATCGCGGCCACGCGCTTCATGGCGATGTCAAGCAGCGCCAGCGCCACCTGCGGATGCCGCTCGCACAGCTTGCGGATCGCGGAAATGGGGATGAGATACACCGACGAGGGCAGCGCAGCAATCAGCGTCTGGGCGGCCTGATAGCGGTCCTCCGTGAAGGAGGCGCCAAGGAAGAAATCGTCCCGGCGTATGAATTCGGTGGTCACATCGCCGCTGCCGGCCCGGCCATGCGCCACGACGCGCAGCAGGCCGCTTGCCACGCAATAGAAGCGGTCGGTCCATTCGTCCACTGCAAGAACGGTTTCGTTGCGCCGGTAGGACCGACGTTCGCTCGCCTGGATCAGCGTCGCGCGTTCGGCGGGCGGCAACGCTGAAACCAAAGTATTCAAATACATACCCCGATGATGTGGGACGGCACATCGAGCGCCTACCCATGAATTGGGGATGCCGCGAGGATCACCCTGGGCCGCCACTGGGAGGCTGTTACAAATTGCCCTTTAGGGTGCTGGCGCTCGGCAGCGGGCGCCGTTCCCGGACGGCCGGTGTCCGCCGAAGGGAGGTCCGCCGGCGCAGGTACATGGCGGCAGCGGGTTGTCGGCTAGGGAAGGTTTTCGCGGAAGATCACCTGGCTGCGCGTGGCCTCCACGCCGCTGAGCGCCTCGCGCTTGTCGCGCAGGTTGGCAAAAATGCGCACGCAGTTCATCAGCGTGGTGTGCGGGCTCTGGGTGATCACCGCGTCCATGCTGCCGTCGATCAGGAGCGTGCGCGTGTCGGGCGTGAGGCCGTGCCCGATGAAGACCACCTTCTGCTCGCGCCCTGCTTCCTTCAACGCCCGCGCCACGCCGTCGGACGCACCGCCGATGTTGTAGATGCCGCCCATGTCGGGGTACTGCTCCAGCAGTGCGCGGGTCTGGCGGTAGTTCTTGCCGGCGTCGTCCTGACCTTCGCGCAGGCCCACCACTTCGAGCTTCGGAAACATCTCGTCGATCACGTGCAGGAAGCCGGCCTCGCGCTCCTCGTGCGCCTTGTAGCTCAGGCTGCCCGCGATCAGCGCGACCTTGGCGGCGCGCGCGCCGATGAAGCGGCCGATGAGATAGCCCGCCGTGCGCCCGGCTGCCCGGTTGTCGAGCCCTACAAAGGCGGCGCGCTCGGAGTTCGACAGGTCCGAAATCAACGTGATCACCGGCAGCCCGCGCGCCGCGAGCGCCGCCACCGCCTCGCGCACGGCGGGATGCTCCAGCGCCATCATCGCAATGCCGTCGCAACGCTGGCCATGGCGCCGCAGCGCATCCGCCAGCTCGTAGGGATTGAAGCTTTCAATGAACACCGTGCGGCACTGCACATTGAATGGCGCCCAGTGTTCCTGCGAATAGCCGACCATGTCGCCGAGCATGCGGATGAAGCGATTGGTGCCGGCTGGCAAAAGGAACACCAGCCTGAGCGGCGGCGGTGTGAGCGCGGCGTAGAGCTCGGGGCCCGGCAGGTAGTCGAGCTCGCTGGCGGCCTTGAGCACGCGCTGCACCGTGGCGTCGCGCACGCCGGGGCGGCGGTTGAGCACGCGGTCGACAGTGGCGGTCGATACCTGCGCGGCGCGCGCAATGTCGATCACGCGTGCGCGGCGCGCATCGGTTGAAGGGTTATCCCGCATACATCAAAAACCATCAAGCCAGAGTTTGACCCAGATGATGCTGGCTTTTATCTTCGCTGGGCACTGAACACAAGGATGCATCAGATTGCATCAACCGCATCACGGAGACAAGACATGACCTCGACCACCCGCCTGACCCGCCGCGGCGCCCTGCGCACGCTTTCCGCCTTCCCCGCCGCCAGCATCGTTACGGCCCTGCCGCGCATCGCACGCGCGGCCGAGTTCTCGTACAAGTACGGCAACAACCTGCCGCTCACCCATCCGCTGAACATCCGCGCGCAAGAGGCGGCCGACCGCATCGCCAAGGAAACCAAGGGTCGCGTCGAGATCAAGATCTTTCCCAACAACCAGCTGGGCGGCGACACCGACATGCTGGCGCAGGTGCGCTCGGGCGGCATCGAGTTCTTTACCCCCTCGGCGCTGGTCATTGCCACGCTGGTTCCGGTGGCGGCCATCAATGCGGTGGGCTTTGCCTTCAACGACTACAACCAGGTCTGGTCCGCGATGGACGGCAAGCTTGGCGCGCACGTGCGCGGCGCCATTGCCAAGTCGCGCCTCTACGCGTTCGAGAAGATGTGGGACAACGGCTTTCGCCAGACCACCAGCAGCAAGGCCCCGGTCACCGACGCAAAGGACATGGACGGCCTGAAGATCCGTGTGCCGGTGAGCCCGCTGTCGATATCGATGTTCAAGGGCCTGGGCGCAGCGCCCGCGAGCCTGCAGTTCAGCGAGGTCTACTCCGCCCTGCAGACCAGGATCGTGGATGCGCAGGAAAACCCGCTGCCCATCATCCAGGTGGCCAAGCTGTTCGAGGTGCAGAAGTTCTGCTCGCTCACCAACCACATCTGGGACGGCTATTGGTTCATTGCCAACGGCCGCGCCTGGGAGGCGCTGCCCGACGATTTGAAGACCATCGTCGCGCGCGCCATCAACGATGCCGGCATGCAGCAGCGCGACGACATCAAGAAGCTCAACGAATCGGTGGTCGGCGACCTGCAGGCCAAGGGTCTCACCATCAACCGTCCGGTGGCCGACAGCTTTCGCGCCAAGCTGCGCGACTCCGGCTTTTATGGCGAGTGGAAGGGCCGCTTCGGCCCCGAAGCGTGGGCGCTGCTCGAAGGCGCGGTCGGCAAGCTGGCCTGATCGTCCATGGTGCATGAATCCACCTTCGAAGCGGCCCCGTTCGTGGGCGCGGGGCCGTCCGCCAACGCGCTGAGCGGCATGGCAAGCCGCGCGGACCGCGTGCTGGGCGGCGTGGTCGAGGCGGTGGCCGCGCTGCTGGTGCTGGCCGAAATTTGCGTGCTGTTCGCAGGCGTGGTGTCGCGCTATGTGTTCCATGCGCCGCTGGTGTGGTCGGACGAGCTCGCGTCCATCCTCTTCCTGTGGCTGTCGATGCTCGGTGCCGTGGTGGCGCTCCGGCGCGGCGAGCACATGCGCATGACGGCGCTGCTGCAGAAGGTGGCGCCTTGGACGCGGGCCATGCTCGATGCCTTCGCCATCGCGGCGTCGGTCGCCTTCCTGGTGCTGATCATCTGGCCGTCCATCGACTACGCGCATGAAGAGTCGTTCATCGTCACGCCTGCACTTGAAATCAGCAACGCCTGGCGCGCCGCGGCCATTCCGGCCGGCATCGGCATCATGGTGGCGATGGCGCTGCTGCGTTTGCTGCGCGTATGCACTGGGCGGCAGATCGCGGTCGCGGTGCTGGGCATGGGCGCGCTGGTGGCGGCCTTCTGGCTTGCAGCGCCGCTCTTTGCCACGCTAGGCAAGTTCAACCTGGTGATCTTCTTCGTGGTGGTCGTGGCGGCTACCGTGCTCTCGGGCGTGCCCATCGCGTTCTCGTTCGCTCTCGCGACCTTCGGCTACCTGGCGCTCACCACGCGCACGCCGCTGCTGGTGATGGTGGGCCGGCTCGACGAAGGCATGTCGCATCTCATCCTGCTTGCGGTGCCGCTCTTCATCTTTTTGGGCGCACTGATCGAGATGACGGGCATGGCGCGCGCCATGATCCAGTTTCTTGCGAGCCTCCTCGGCCATGTGCGCGGCGGCCTTTCGTATGTGCTGATCGGTGCGATGTACCTGGTGTCCGGCATCTCGGGGTCCAAGATCGCCGACATGGCGGCCATTGCGCCCGTGCTGTTTCCGGAGATGGTCAAGCGCGGTGCCAAGCCCGGCGACCTGGCCGCCCTGCTCTCGGCCACGGGCGCGCAGACCGAGACCATTCCGCCGTCGATCGTGCTCATCACCATCGGCTCGGTCACCGGCATTTCGATCGCCGCGCTGTTCACGGGCGGCCTGCTGCCGGCCGTGGTGCTGGGCGCCGCGCTGTGCGTGGTGGTGTGGTGGCGCTATCGGCGCGAGGACCTGAGCGGTGTTGCGCGCCACAGCAAGCGGGAGATTGGCAAGCTGCTGCTGGTCGCGCTGCCGGCGGTGCTGCTGCCCTTCGTGATCCGCGCGGCCGTGGTCGAAGGTGTGGCCACGGCCACCGAGGTGTCGACCATCGGCATCGTCTACTCGGCGCTGGTCGGGCTCTTTGTCTACCGGCAGTTCGACTGGAAGCGGCTCAAGCCGATGCTGATCGACACGGCGTCGCTCTCGGGCGCGATCATCTTCATTGTCGGCTGCGCCACGGCCATGGCCTGGGGCCTCACGCAATCGGGCTTCTCGCAAGACCTGGCGCGCGCGATGGGCGCACTGCCGGGCGGCGCCTACGGCTTCCTGGCCGTGTCGATCGTCGCCTTCATCGTGCTGGGCAGCGTGCTCGAGGGCATTCCGGCCATTGTGCTGTTCGGGCCGCTTCTCTTTCCCATTGCCAAGGCCGCGGGCGTGCACGAGGTGCACTACGCGATGGTCGTCATCTTCGCGATGGGCATCGGCCTCTTCGCTCCGCCCTTCGGCGTGGGCTACTACGGCGCCTGCGCGGTGAGCAAGGTCAACCCGGACGAAGGCATCAAGCACATCTGGGGCTACATCGCCGCAATGCTGGTGGGGCTGGTGATCGTGGCCACCTTCCCGTGGTTCTCGACCGGCTTTCTCAAGTTCTGACCACAACAACAACACACTCACATCACCGGAGCCAACCGCAATGAGTCGATTCCTCGGCGAAATCCGCCAGCTGGGCTATGTCGTGCACGACATCGAGGCCGCCATGGACTACTGGAGCACCACGCTGGGCGTGGGCCCGTGGTTCTACAACCCGAAAGTGCCCATCAAGAACTACCGCTACAAGGGCGAGGCGCATGAGCCGCACAACTCGGTGGCGCTGGCCAATTCGGGCTACGTGCAAGTGGAGCTCATCCAGACCCGCAACGACGTGCCCTCGATGTATCGCGACTTTCTGCAGGCCGGGCGCACCGGGCTGCAGCACGTGGCGTACTGGACGGCCGACTACGACGCCGACTTGGCGCGCCTCACTGCGCAGGGCTTCAAGCCCGTGATGAGCGGCGAGGTAGGCGAGCGCGGCCGCTTCATCTACTTCGACACCGAATACCACCCGGGCACGGTGATCGAGCTGTCCGAAGTGGCGGGGCCCAAGGGCAAGATGTTCGACCTGATCCGCAGTGCCTCCGAGGGGTGGAACGGTAGCGAGCCGGTGCGGCCCTTCCCCGACCTGAGCAAGCTGTGAGCGTATCGATGGCCCCTGCCGAACGCATCCACGCGCGCTACCTCATCGAGACGCCGCTCGACCCGGCCGTCGTGGCCGAGGTGATGGCTGGCGAGCAATCGTGCGGCACCTTCACGCGCGTGGAGGACGAGACCGATGCGCTGCGCGAGCGCGCGCGGGCCACGGTCGAATCGATCACCGAGCTTGCACCCGCCGAAGCGCCCAGCCTCCCGAACGCGCTGCTCGAACGCAGGGGGACACGGGGGCCGTGGCGGCGAGCGCATGTCAACATCTCGTTTCCGGTGGAGAACATCGGCGCCAACCTGCCGACGCTCGCGGCCACCGTGTCAGGCAACCTGTACGACCTGGGCGAAGTGACGGGCCTGCGGCTCGAATCGCTGCGGCTTCCGGCCCCCTACCGTGCGCGCTTCGAGATGCCGCGCGCCGGCATCGCGGGGACGCGGCACGCCACGGGCGTGGCGAGCGGTGCACTGGTGGGCACGATCATCAAGCCCAATGTGGGCCTCTCTGCGGCCGAAACCGCCGAGCTGGTTGCAAGGCTCTGCGCCGCGGGCGTCGACTTCATCAAGGATGATGAGGTTTGCGCCGACCCTGCGCATGCGCGGCTCGCCGAGCGCGTTCCCGCCGTGATGGCCGTGGTGCGCGCGCACCGGGAGCGCACCGGCAAGCACGTGATGGTGGCCTTCAACATCACCGACGAAACCGATTCGATGAAGCGGCATGCCGACCTGGTGGAGCGCGAAGGCGGATCTTGCGTGATGGCCAGCCTCAACTGGTGCGGCCACTCGGGCATTCAGACGCTGCGGCGCCACACCGGGCTGGTGCTGCACGGGCATCGCAACGGCTACGGCGCGCTATCGCGCCATCCGCTGCTGGGTATTTCGTTCCAGGCCTACCAAACGTTGTGGCGGCTTGCGGGCGTGGACCACATGCACGTGCACGGCCTGCAGGGCAAGTTCTCGCAGCCCGACAGCGAGGTCGTCGAATCGGCACGCGACTGCTTCACGCCGCTGACCGACGCGGCGGACGACCGCGTGATGCCCGCTTTTTCGTCGGGCCAGTGGGCCGGCACGGTGCCGGCCACCTGGGCGGCCGTCGGCAGCGACGACCTGCTCTTCATGGCCGGCGGCGGCATCCTTGCGCATCCGGACGGCGCGGCGGCCGGCGTTGCCAGCATCCGCCAGGCCTGGTCGGCCGTGCGCGACGGCAGCACGCTGCAAGAAGCGGCACGCGGCGCCCCCGAACTGGCGCGCGCCCTCGCCTTCTTCGGCAAGCCATGAGCCCCGCTCCGGCCATCGTCTACTACGGCGATGATTTCACCGGTGCGACCGACACCCTCGGCACCGCCGCGCGGGCCGGCTTGCGCACCCTGCTCTACCTGAAGACGCCGGACGCGTCGCGGCTCGCGCAGGCCGGACCGCTCGACGTGCTGGGCATCGCCGGTGCAGCGCGTGCCATGGCGCCCGATGTGATGGAGGCCGAACTGGCGCCGGTCGCCGCCCTGTTCAGGTCGCTTGGCGCGCGCGTGCTGCACTACAAGACCTGCTCGACCTTCGATAGCGCGCCGCACATCGGGTCCATCGGCGCCGCCGTGCGCGCACTGCGCGGCGCCGTCGAGCGGCCGTGGACCGCGATCGTCGGCGGCCAGCCGAACCTCGGTCGCCATTGCCTGTTCGGCAATCTGTTCGCCGCCGCGGGCGCCGGCGGCGAGGTGTTTCGCATCGACCGGCATCCGACCATGAGCCGGCACCCCGTCACCCCGATGGAAGAGGCGGACCTTCGGCTTCATCTGGCGAAGCAGGGCTTGCGCGGTGTGCGCTCCATTCTGTTCACGGTTGCCTCGCAAGGGCCTGAGGTGCTCGGCAAGGCGCTGGAGCGCACATTGCAGGCGCCGTTTGCTGGCGAAGAGGCCGGCACCGGCGCCGTGCTGTTCGACGTGGCCGACGCGGCGCAACTGGCGGCGATCGGCCATGTGCTTTGGGCCCAGGCCCGGCTCGCCACGCTGCTTGCCGTGGGGCCGAGCAGCGTGGCCGATGCGCTGGCCTCCGCACTTGGCGCACCTGGCGATGCGCAGGCCGCCCAGCGCCGCGTTGCTCCTGCGCGCGGTCCTGTGCTGGTGCTCGCCGGGAGCTTGTCGCCCGTGACCGCGCGGCAGGTGGCGGCGGCACGTTCCTTCGACACCGTTTGGCTCGACGCGTCAAGCCTCGCACATCGGGACACCGCTACGCTGAAGCGCCATGCGCAGGAGATCGCGCAGGCGCTTGCGAGTGGCCGCAATGTGCTGGCCTGTACGCGCCCCGCGGACCAGGAAATCACCGAAGGCAAGCTCAATGCCCAGGCGCTCGCGCGCGCCGGCGGCGACCTGCTGGCCAAGGTGCTGGCCAGGGTTCCGCTGCAACGCATTGGCATTGCAGGAGGCGACACCTCGAGCCACGCCGTGCAGGCACTCGATGCATGGGGGCTTTCCTATGTGGCCGACATGGGCGCGGGCGCCTCACTGTGCCGCGTCCACAGCGACATCGCGGTGCTCGACGGCATGGAGATCATGCTCAAGGGCGGACAGATGGGTTCGGAAGATGTGTTCGAGCGCCTGTTGCTCGGCTAGCGCATCTTGCTGGACTCATCAACAGGGGCTGGCTCCGACAGCACCAGCCGTCGAAGCTTTGTGACGACACGCGACGCTTGATACGAGGTCGAGACCTACACCGCGGCCCGGCATTTGGAAGGGACGCTGCGTCCGGAAAAAGTTAATGTGAATTTTTCACATTTAATCGATGGATCAGAGGATGCGCAGCCGCATGTTGTTCCCGGATTTTTCCAGGCCGGAAAGTGCATTGGTGTACCCGCACCGTGATGCCGTCGTTGATGGGAGAGATTGAATGCCGCTCCTGCTCCTTCTGAGGCTGCGTCGGGTGCAGCTTCCCGTCCGCGTCACCGATCCGGATGAAGTCCGGCAAATTTCGGTGCTGCTGGCAACGGGCCTCATCGAGGCCGAGTTCGCAATCATCAAGGCGCGGGCAAGGCACGCCGTCTCGCGTGTTGCAACGGTGACCCGCATCACCGAAGAAGGCCTGGCCGAAATTGCAAGCGCAGGCAAGATGCCCGAATCCGCGCAGAGCTTTATCCGGTTCCCGGGGGGATTGCGGCTGCTGTGAGACGCAGGAGAGGCCGGCCGGGCAGAGCAGTGTTGCATTCGCAGCGGCTTCTTTCTCGACTGCAGAGCGCGAGTGGCTACCCGCCATGCTTTCTCATACGCGCGCTTTGCGACAAGATCGGACCACCTGCCCCAACAGGACAGCCAGTGTTTTCTCGATGGTGGCGCATGTCAGCGCGGTGCGCACCGGATCACCCCGTCCGACGGGAAGACCCTTCAAAGCCTCCAGCACACCGGGCTGCGAGGCTTTGTTGTTTCAGAACTCAGCCCCGGCCCGCCTTCACGCGCATTGCCCGACGCTCAACTCGGCTGACAGGTCCGATCGACTTTGTCTGACAAGAGCGTCTGGATCGCTGCGAAAAATTCACATGAAAACCAACCAAGGCGGCCGGGAGCAAAAGCATTTGCTCGACCCGGCAATCGCATCACGCAGGATGGGCGGGTAGAGATTGCGACTGCAGACAATTTTTCCGCCTCTCGTCCGTCATTCCGCTTCCAGGGGCCCTGCGGTTGGTATGAGCCAGGAGCGCCCCATGCATTCGCCATCGGACAAGTCGCGCCCGATTCCAGATCTGGCGAGAAAAGCCGAGGCGCTCAAGGCAGAGGTGAAGCAGTTGGCTGAAGCATCGTTGTTCCTGCGTGAGCAGGCGAAGAAGCTGCGGGCTCAATCGGCAACTGCCCGGCGGGCGCGTGAACAACGAAAAACGGGTCAGAGCTTATGGCCCTGACCCGTTGATCTATCTAGCAATTTTGGTCGGTGTGAAAGGATTCGAACCTTCGACCCCTTGCACCCCATGCAAGTGCGCTACCAGGCTGCGCCACACACCGAAGCTCTCAATTATAGCTGGCGGAAATCACCGTCCGACGTTCAGCAGCTCACGAATTTCAAAAAGCTCGCGCCGCAGGTGCATCAGCTGCGAGGGATCAACCGTGCGAGCCGCTTGCCGAGGTGCGGGATCGGGCGTGTCTTCATCCTCGTGCATGGCCGCATCGAACGCTTCCTGATCGATTTCGACGGCCTCCATGCCCTCCAGCGGCACGACGCCGGCCTTGCGGCGCTCGCGCTCGCCCTGGACAAGCTCTTGCAGCTTGTTGCGCGCGCCGCTGATGGTGAAACCCTGGTCATAGAGCAGATCACGGATGCGGCGGATCATGAGCACCTCGTGGTGCTGGTAGTAGCGCCGGTTGCCGCGCCGCTTCATGGGCCGCAGTTGTGTGAACTCCTGCTCCCAGTAACGCAGCACGTGTGGCTTGACGCCGCAAAGCTCGCCGACCTCACCGATGGTGAAGTAGCGTTTGACAGGAATCGGCGGGAGCGCTTTCTCCATTATTTCCATTGAAATCAAGACCGTGCGCGGGAAACCTTAGAGATTACTCTACGCACCCGCGCCGCGCCAAGCACTTATTCGGCGCCCAGGCTCCACTCGACCTCTGAAGTACCGCTGGGCTCGATGTTCCCGTGGATCTGCTCCTTCAGTTTGGCACTTGCATGGAAGGTGGCCACGCGCCGCTCGCCGATCGGAATGGCTTCGCCGGTGCGCGGGTTGCGCCCGGGCCGGGGCGCCTTCACCCGAATCTGGAAGTTGCCGAAGCCTGAAATCTTGACGTCGGTGCCCTCGATCAGGCTGTTGGCGATAAGGTCGAAGAAAGCCTCGACCATGTCCTTGGATTCGCGCTTGTTGAGGCCGATCTGCTCGAACAGCAAATCGGCCAGGTGCGCCTTGGTGAGTGCGGGCGTTTCGAGGGCTTCGAGCGTGAATTCCGCGGCGTTCATTCTCATCAACCTCTCAGGCGGGCGCCAAGCTTGGCGCTCAATTGTTCGACGATGGCACGCACCGCAGGTTCCACCTGCTCGTCGGTCAGCGTGGCGTTGTCGTCCTGGAAGCTCAGGCGAACCGCCATGCTCTTCTCCCCTTGCGCGAGACCGCCTGATGCGGGCACGGCGCCTTCGCGTGCGGGTTGCGGACGATAGATGTCGAACAGTGTGGCGTCGCGCAGCAGCCCCTGCGCGGCGGCTGCGGACTGAATGGCTTGCATCAAGGCATTGTGCGTGACGGATTCGGCCACCACCACGGCAATGTCCCGCTCCACCGCCTGGTGCTTGGGCACCGGCTTGGCCACGGGCACGGGCCGCGCGGTGACGGCGTCGAGGTCGAGTTCAAAGACCACGGGAGCCAGGGCAAAGTCCCACTTCTGGCGCCAGCGCGGGTGCAGCTCGCCGACAAAGCCGATAGCCTTGCCGTCGACCAGCACGCGCGCGGAGCGGCCAGGGTGCAGGGCCGGATGCTCGGCGGGTTCGAAGCTCGGCACCCGCGGTGCGAGCAGCGCTTCGACGTCGCCCTTGGCATCGTAAAAGTCGACGCGGTGCGGCTTGCCGTCCCAGCGTGCTTCTTCGGCATCGCCCCAGGCGAGGCCAGCCACGCGCATCGGCTGGTGAACGCCGCGCACGGTGCTGTCCGTGGTGGCCACGCTGTCGTCGCGCATGAACACGCGGCCCAGCTCGAAGACGCGCACGCGCGGCGCCTTGCGGTCGAGGTTGAACTTGAGCACCTGCAGCAGCGAGCCGATCAGCGACGAGCGCATCACGCTCATCTGGCTGGCGATGGGGTTTAGCAGCTTCACCGGATTGGCGTTGCCTGCCAGGTCCTGCTCCCAATGAGCCTCGACAAAACTGAAGTTGATGGTTTCCTGGTAGCCCAGTGCTGCGATGCCGCGGCGCACCGCGAAGCGGCTGCGCTGGGCCTCAGGCCGCACGCGGGCGGTGATGGGCGCCAGCGGCGCTGTGGTCGGCAGGTTGTTGAAGCCAATGAGACGCGCGACTTCTTCGATCAGGTCTTCTTCGATGAGCAGGTCGAAGCGGTGCGGCGGCGGCGTGACGGTCAAGGTGCCCTCGCTTTCGAGCAGCACAAAGCCGAGGCGGCGCAGCGCGTCGGCGCATTGCGCCTGCGTCAACGGCATGCCGATGACGCGCGCGGCACGCGCCACGCGCAGCGTGACGGGCATGGCCTCGGGCACGTTCAAGATCTTGTCGTCCAAGGCGCCGGCCTGGCCGCCGCAGATCTCGACGATGAGCTGCGTGATGCGCTCGATGATCTGCACCGTGCGGCTCGGATCCACGCCGCGCTCATAGCGATGGCCCGCGTCCGTCGAGAAATTGAAGCGGCGCGAGCGGCCCTGAACGGCTTCGGGCCACCAGAACGCGGCCTCGACGTAGATGTTGCGGGTGTCGTCAGACACCGAGGTGGCATCGCCGCCCATGATGCCGGCGAGCGATTCGACGGCCTCGTTGTCGGCAATCACGCCAACCTTGTCGTCCACGCTGATGGTGTTGCCGTTCAGCAGCTTGAGCTGCTCGCCCGCCTTGCCCCAGCGCACCGTGAGGCCGCCGTGGATCTTGTCGAGGTCGAAGATGTGGCTGGGCTGGCCGTACTCGAACATGACGTAGTTCGAGATGTCGACCAGCGGCGTCACGCTGCGCTGGCCGCAGCGCGCGAGGCGATCGACCATCCAGGCGGGCGTGGCCACCTTGGTGTTCACGCCGCGCACAATGCGGCCCGAGAAGCGGCCGCAGAGTTCGGGTGCCTCCACCTTCACCGGCAGCACGTCGGCAAACGATGGTGCAACGGGCGCAATGGCGGGGGTCTTGAGCGGCGCGCCGGTGAGGGCCGCGAGCTCGCGCGCAATGCCGTAGACGCTCAGGCCGTGTGCCAGGTTGGGCGTGAGCTTGAGCGTGAGCAGCGCGTCGTCGAGCTTGAGCACGTCGCGCACGTCGGCGCCGACGGGCGCATCGGCATCGAGCTCGAGCAGGCCGCCGTGGTCTTCGCTCAGCTGCAGCTCGCGGGCCGAGCACAGCATGCCCTGGCTCTCGACGCCGCGCAGCTTGCCAAGCTTGATGAGAAAGGGCTTGCCGTCTTCACCGGGCGGCAGTTCAGCGCCGACAAGCGCGCAGGGCACCTTGATGCCAACGCGCGCATTGGGTGCGCCGCACACGATGTTGAGCAAGGCGCCCTGCCCCGCGTCGACCTGGCACACGCGCAGGCGATCGGCGTTGGGGTGCTGCACGGCTTCCTTGATCTCGCCCACCACGATGCGGCTGAAAGGCGGCGCCACGGGACGGCGCTCTTCGACCTCGAAGCCGCCCATGGTGAGCGTTTCGGCCAGCTCGGCGCTGCCGAGGGGCGGGTTGCAGAACTCGCGCAGCCAGGATTCCGGGAATTGCATCTCTTCGATCTCGTATTCGGTTTTATTTCTATGGATGGGTGCTTACTGGAACTGCGAGAGAAAGCGCAAGTCGCCGTCGAAGAACAGCCGCAGGTCATTCACGCCGTAGCGCAGCATGGTGAGCCGGTCGGGTCCCATTCCAAAGGCAAAGCCGATGTAGCGCTCGGGATCAAGGCCCATGTTGCGCACCACGTTCGGGTGCACCTGGCCCGAGCCCGCGACTTCGAGCCAGCGGCCAGCCAGCGGGCCGCTCGCAAACTGGATGTCGATTTCGGCGCTGGGCTCGGTGAAAGGAAAGAAGCTCGGGCGAAAGCGCAGCACGAGGTCGTCGCTTTCGAAGAAGGTGCGGCAGAAGTCGGTGAAGACGACCTTCAGGTCCTTGAAGCTTACGTTCTCGCCGAGCCACAGGCCTTCGCACTGGTGGAACATGGGCGAGTGGGTGGCGTCGCTGTCGACGCGGTAGGTGCGGCCGGGCGCAATCACGCGGATCTCGGGCGCCTTGACGGCACCGGTGGTGTCGGCCGCGGCGGCCTGGAACTCGGCCGCGTATTTCTTGATGTGCTGATGCGCGTAGCGCACCTGCATCGGGCTGGTGTGCGGACGCAGGTTGTACGGAATGCCGTCGTCGCCGTTCAGGTCGACATAGAAGGTGTCCTGCATCGAACGCGCCGGATGGTTCGGCGGGTTGTTGAGCGAGGTGAAGCTGTGCCAGTCGCTCTCGATCTCGGGGCCATCGGCCACGTCGAAGCCCATGCTCGAGAAGATCTCATCGATGCGCTCCAGGGTGCGGCTCACCGGGTGCAGGCCGCCCGGAATGCGGCGGCGGCCGGGCAGGCTCACGTCCAGCGCCTCTGCGCGCAGCTGCAGCGAAAGCTCTTCGTCGGCCAGTTGCTGGCGCCGCTCGGTCAGCGAGGACTCGATGGCCTGCTTGGCCACGTTGATGGCGGCGCCGCGCGACTTTTTCTCATCGACGCTGAGTGCGGCCATGCCCTTCATCAGCTCGGTGATGCGGCCTGATTTGCCGAGGAACTGCGCCTTGGCGTTCTCGAGCTCGGCGGGCGTTTTCGCTTCGGCGAAGGCGGCGCGTGCGGTGTCGACAAGGGAGTCCAGCTCGTTCATAGCAACAAAAATTAGGCGGGGAAATAAAAAAAGAGCCGGAGCCTTTTCAAGCGCCAGCCCTTGTGTCGTGGGCGCAGGCGGCTGCCACGAAGGCAGCCGCCCTTGCTGTACAGGATCAAGCAGCCAGCTTGGCCTTGACCTGCTCCACGATGCCGGCAAAAGCGGCCTTGTCGTGCACTGCGATGTCCGCAAGCATCTTGCGGTCGATCTCGATTCCGGCCTTGCGGATGCCGTTTGCGAACTGGCTGTAGGTCAGGCCCAGTTCACGCGAGGCGGCGTTGATACGCGCGATCCACAGTTGACGGAAAACGCGCTTCTTGGTGCGGCGGTCACGGTAGGCATATTGCCCAGCCTTCATCACCGCCTGTTTGGCGATGCGGAAGACATTACCGCGGCGACCACGGAAACCCTTGGCGAGTGCGAGAACTTTCTTGTGGCGGGCGCGAGCCGTTACACCACGTTTGACGCGAGGCATGTGTGTACTCCTTGTTCGTCTGAGTTAAATGCCACGGCCGGGCAGCATGGCGGCGACAGAAACCATGTTGGTCTCATGCACTGCGACTGCACCACGCAGGTGACGCTTGTTCTTGGTGGTCTTCTTCGTCAAGATGTGACGCTTGAAGGCTTGACCGCGCTTGACGGTGCCACCGGGACGAACGCGGAAACGTTTTTTCGCGCTGCTCTTGGTCTTCATTTTGGGCATGTGAATGCTCCTTAGTTTGTGCTCGTGAGGCGCCGCGGATACTCCACGGACTTGTTGGCCCCGAGACACTTCTTTATCTCGCCCTTGCCTGCCCTTCTTGCGAAGCACCGGCAACGGCGAAATTCTTTGAAACCCTGCTAACTGACTCTCTCTTGCCCAGAGGGCCTTTTCAGGCCGCCGCGGGCGCCGACGTTTCCGACGACGCGGGCTTGGCGGCACCGCCGCCACCCGGCTTCTTGCGGCCCGGAGCGATCATCATGATCATCTGCCGGCCTTCGAGCTTGGGAAACTGCTCCACGACGATCAGGTCGCCCAACTCATCGCGAATACGCTGCAGCAGCGCCAGGCCGAGCTCCTGGTGCGTGATCTCGCGGCCGCGAAAGCGCAGCGTGATCTTGCATTTGTCGCCCTCTTCAAGAAAGCGCTTGATATTGCGCATCTTGATGTTGTAGTCGCCATCGTCGGTACCGGGCCGGAACTTGATTTCCTTGACCTCGATGACCTTCTGCTTCGACTTCGCCTCGGCCGCCTTCTTCTGCTCGTGGTACTTGAACTTGCCGTACTCGATCAGGCGACACACTGGCGGATTGGCCGCGGCAACGACCTCTACCAGATCGACGTCAGCCTCACCGGCAAGGCGCAAGGCCTCGGAGAGACTCATAACACCCAATGGCTCGTTTTCCGGGCCTACAAGGCGGACTTCCGGGGCCATGATTTCCCGGTTCAGGCGGTGTTGGCGTTCCTCGCGGTGGCGGCGGTCGCGAAATGCAGTAGCGATGGTCAGAATCCTTCAAAAGTTGCTACAAAATCTGTAGCGAACGCCGGAACAGTCCTCGCGGACAAGCGGCATGATTTGTCGAGAAAGCACATATGGGGGTGCTTCCGGGACGAATCAACGCTTGTCAGCAACATCCTGGCCGAGCCGTTGCACGAACGATTCGAGGGACATTGCACCGAGGTCTTGGTTGCCCCGGGCGCGCACTGCGACGGCACCAGCTTCCTTCTCTTTGTCGCCTACGACGAGGATGTAGGGAAGCTTTTGCAACGAATGCTTGCGTATTTTATACGTAATCTTCTCGTTGTGCAGGTCCAGCTGAACCCTAAGCCCTTGATTCTGCAGCGTTTTCGCCACTGAAGCAGCGTAGTCGGCCTGCCCTTCGCTGATATTGAGCACCGCCACCTGCACCGGAGCGAGCCATGCGGGAAGCGCGCCAGCGTGGTGTTCGATCAGCATGCCGATGAAGCGCTCCAGGCTGCCGACGATGGCGCGGTGCAGCATGACGGGATGCGCGCGGCCGCTCGATTCAGTGACGTACTCGGCGCCCAGGCGCTCGGCCGTGTTGAAGTCGACCTGCATCGTGCCGCACTGCCATTGCCGGCCCAGCGCGTCTTTCAGCGTGTATTCGATCTTCGGGCCGTAGAAGGCGCCGTCGCCGGGCGAGATGATGAAGTCGACGCCCGAACGGCGAAGCGCCTCCATCACCGCATGCTCGGCCTTGTCCCACAACTCGTCGGAACCGACGCGGTTGTCGGGCCGCGTGGCCACCTTGTAGAGGATGTCCGTGAAACCAAAGTCGGCGTAGACCTTCTGCAGTTGCGCCGTATAGGCCACGCACTCTTCGAGGATCTGGTCTTCCGTGCAGAAGACGTGGCCGTCGTCCTGCGTGAAGCCCCGCACGCGCATGATGCCGTGCAGCGCGCCGCTGGGTTCATTGCGGTGGCACTGGCCGAATTCGCCGTAGCGCAGCGGCAGGTCGCGGTAGCTGCGCAGGTCGCTCTTGAAAATGAGCACGTGGCCGGGGCAGTTCATCGGCTTGAGCGCGTACTCGCGCTTTTCCGATTCCGTCGTGAACATGTTGTCGCGGTAGTTCTGCCAGTGGCCCGTTTTCTCCCACAGGCTCTTGTCCAGGATCTGCGGGCCCTTCACTTCCCAGTAGCCCGTGTCGCGGTAGATGCCGCGCATGTACTGCTCCACGGCCTGCCACACGGCCCAGCCCTTGGGGTGCCAGAACACCACGCCCGGCGCCACCTCGTCGATGTGGAACAGGTCAAGCTCCTTGCCGAGCTTGCGGTGATCGCGCTTCTCGGCTTCTTCGATGCGCTGGATGTACTGGTCGAGCTGCTTCTTGTCGGCCCAGGCCGTGCCGTAGATGCGCTGCAGCTGCTCGTTCTTTGCATCGCCGCGCCAGTAGGCGCCGGCCAGTTTCGTGAGCTTGAAGACCTTCAGGAAGCGCGTGTTGGGCACGTGCGGGCCACGGCACATGTCGACGTATTCCTGGTGGTAGTAGAGGCCCATGGCCTGCTCGTCGGGCATGTCTTCGACCAGGCGCAGCTTGTAGTCTTCGCCGCGCGACTTGAACACTTCGATGACCTCGGCGCGCGGCGTCATCTTCTTGACCACGTCGTAGTCCTGCGCGATGAGCTCCTTCATGCGCTGCTCGATGGCGGCCATGTCTTCGGGCGTGAAGGGGCGCTCGTACGAGATGTCGTAATAGAAGCCCTCCTCGATCACCGGTCCGATGACCATCTTGGCCGTCGGGTAGAGCTGCTTCACGGCGTGGCCGACCAGGTGGGCCGTCGAGTGGCGAATGATCTCCAGGCCCTCGTCGTCCTTGGGCGTGATGATCTGCAGCTTGGCGTCGCGGTCGATGATGTCGCTGGCATCGACGAGCTTGCCGTCGATCTTGCCGGCCACCGTCATCTTGGCGAGGCCAGGCCCGATGGACTGGGCCACCTGGGCAACCGAAACCGGGCCGGGGAACTCGCGGCGCGAGTTGTCGGGGAGCGTGATCTGGATCATGAAAAACCTCGGGGCAGAAAAACAAAAAGCGCGGTGACTGGCCGCGCTTTGCTTGGTTTGGAAGCTGGCAGAAACCAGCGAGCGCGGGCTACCGGCCCTTTTCTTCGGAGAAGAAGAAAAAGCCGCTGAATCCTTGCGGAGTAGTTCGCGGTGTCATAACCAAGGTGCCTTTCTCGCTCTTGTTGGGGTGCAGAGAGCCGCAATTCTATCCGCTGGCCGCGCGGGCCATCGGCGGGCGGGTTTTGCGGCACACCACAAAAAAAGCCCGGCGCTCGGCCGGGCTCGAAGGTGACAGCGAATCGTCTGTTCAGGCGATCAGCGGGTCAGTGGAACTGTTCTTCCTCGGTCGAGCCGGTCAGCGCGGTGACGCTGGACTTGCCGCCCTGGATGACCGTGGTCACCTCGTCGAAGTAACCGGTGCCCACTTCCTGCTGGTGCGAGACGAAGGTGTAGCCGCGGTCGCGCGCCGCGAACTCGGGCTCTTGCACCTTCTCGACGTAGGCCGACATGCCGCGCTGCACGTAGTCTTGCGCCAGGTCGAACATGTTGAACCACATCGAGTGGATACCGGCCAGCGTGATGAACTGGTACTTGTAGCCCATGGCGCCCAGTTCCTTCTGGAACTTGGCAATGGTGGCGTCGTCGAGGTTCTTCTTCCAGTTGAACGAAGGCGAGCAGTTGTAGGCCAGCATCTTGCCGGGGTGCACCTTGTGCACGGCTTCGGCGAACTTGCGGGCGAACTCGAGGTCGGGCGTGCCGGTTTCGCACCACACCAGGTCGGCGTAGTACGCATAGGCGACGGCGCGGCTGATGGCCTGGTCCATGCCCTTCTTCGTCTTGTAGAAGCCTTCGGCAGTGCGCTCACCGGTAAGGAACGGCTTGTCGTTTTCGTCGTAGTCGCTGGTGATGAGGTCGGCTGCTTCCGCGTCGGTGCGGGCAATCACGAGCGTCGGTGTGCCGCAGACGTCGGCCGCCATGCGCGCGGCGACGAGCTTCTGCACCGCTTCCGTCGTCGGCACGAGCACCTTGCCGCCCATGTGGCCGCACTTCTTGACCGAGGCGAGCTGGTCTTCGAAATGCACGCCGCCGGCGCCAGCCTTGATCATGGCCTTCATCAGTTCGAACCCGTTCAGCACGCCACCAAAACCGGCTTCAGCGTCGGCAACGATAGGCGCGAAGTAGTCGACGTAGCCCGCATCGCCGGGGTTCACGTTCTTGGACCACTGGATTTCATCCGCACGGCGGAAGGTGTTGTTGATGCGCTCGACCACGGTCGGCACCGAATCCACGGGATACAGCGACTGATCGGGGTACATCGCCGAGTAGGTGTTGGCGTCGGCGGCAACCTGCCAGCCCGACAGGTAGATGGCCTTCACGCCGGCCTTCACCTGCTGCATGGCCTGGCCGCCCGTGAGCGCGCCAAGGCAATTGACGTAGGGTTCGTTGTTCACCAGCTCCCAGAGCTTCTCTGCACCGCGGCGGGCCAGCGTGTGCTCGATGGGGAACGAGCCGCGAAGGCGCACGACGTCGGCGGCGCTGTAGCCGCGCTTGATGCCCTTCCAGCGGGGATTGGTGGCCCATTCTTTCTCGAGGGCGGCAATTTGCTGTTCGCGGCTCAGTTGTTCTGTGAGGGTCTGGGGCATGGTCACTCCGTGAGGTTGATTGAAGGTCGGGCGCTGCGGCCGTGGAGTCACTGTAAACCGATCTTGGACTCTTATGTCTTATAGAAGACATATTTTTACCTATTGAAAATCAACCACTTGCGGGAGTATTTCTCAATGCAAAATTATTTTTCTCATATCGAGAAAAAATATTGCGGCGCAGCAGGCAGTCATTTCGCAATGTGAATGAACATCTCAGGCGTGAAAACAAGACCGCGCGAATGCGGTGTTCATCGCGCGGCGGCGTGCGCAATCCAGTCGCCGCTCCTGATCACCGCACGAGTTGCAATGCGCGTCGGATGGATTTCGTAGACCAGGCACTCGAATCGCTGCGAGCCCACTCCCACCACCACATGCCGCTTGATGTACTCGCCGGAGCCGTCGTCGGCCACTTCCTCGAGCACGTCGAGCGCGGCCTCGACGTCGGGCTCGATGCGGTAGATCTCCCCCACCACGCGCCGCCTGCCACCCAGCACCATGCCGGGATAAGCACCGAGGTCGTACAGCGTGCCAGGAATGGCGGCGTCGGCCACGTGGAAGGGTTCGGGGCGGAAGTGCGCAATGTCGTTGCGTCCGCCGCGGCGCAGCGTGCCGTAGACGAACACGTGCCGCGGAGCCGGCGCTGCCGGCGGGCCTTCGGACTTCGACCATTGCGGCATCATTGAATCCATCGTTCCACAACAGGCTCCAGTCTATTGAACACCGCCGTCCCCGCCTCCAGCCGCCTCGTCGCCTACGGCTGCCTGGCCTTGAGCATGTCGCTCGTCGGCGGTTATGTCGCCCTTTCCAAACCGTTGGTCGCGGCCTTCCCGGTGCTGCTGCTGGCGTGGCTTCGCTTCGGCATCGCGGCGCTCGCCATGCCGCACTGGCTGCGGCGCCCGCCCGGCGAACCGCCCATGAACGGCCGCACACGCGGCCTGGTGTTTCTCGAATCGTTTCTTGGCAACTTCCTGTTCTCGATCTGCATGCTGTTCGGCGTGAGCCTCACGAGCGCAGTTTCGGCCGGCGTGATCATGGCGTCCATTCCCGCGGCGGTGGCGGTGGCGAGCTGGCTCTTCCTGCGCGAGCGCATCACGGTGCGTATCGGGCTGGCCATCGGCTGCGCAGCAGTGGGCATCGGGTTGCTCGCGCTTGCGCCAGCGCACGTCCAAGCCAACGCAGACGGCCCTGCGCGCTCGTCCATGCCCTGGCTCGGCAACCTGCTCGTGTTCTGCGCGGTGCTTTGCGAAACGGCCTATGCGGTGATCGGCAAGTCGCTCACCGGGCGGCTCGGGCCCAAGCGGATCTCTTCGCTCATCAACCTGTGGGGCTTCGTGCTGTCGATGCCCTTCGGCCTCTGGTTCGCACTGCAGTTCGACTTCTCGTCGGTGCGCTTGGGCACTTGGGCCCTGCTCGTGGTCTATGCCCTTGCCGCGAGCATCTGGACGGTGTGGCTCTGGATGACGGGCCTGCGCCATGTGCCCGCTGCGCAAGCGGGTGTTTTCGCGGTGATGCTGCCCGTGAGCGCGGCTCTCGTGGGTGTGCTGGTGCTCGGCGAGAGCCTCTCTTCGGCACAGCTCATTGCATTCGCTCTCGCGCTCGTCGGCGTGGTGCTGGCGACGTGGCCCGAACGCAGAAGCTGAAAACCTCGGGTTCTCCCCTCTGAAAAAACAACAGCCCCCAATGAAAAAACCACTTTTTCCCTTGGAAACGCGTTTTTTCTCCTTTAGCATCCGCAATGCCACTGGAGACGCAAGTTTTTCATTGGTGAACGTTCAACCAAAAAAGGAAATCAACCATGGCAACTGCAAAGAAGGCTCCGGCCAAGAAAGCTCCGGCTAAGAAAGCCGCTCCCGCCAAGAAGGCTGCGGCTCCTGCGAAGAAGGCCGCACCGGCCAAGAAGGCTGCTCCCGCCAAGAAGGCTGCGGCTCCTGCAAAGAAGGCTGCACCGGCGAAGAAGGCTCCTGCAAAGAAGGCCGCTCCCGCCAAGAAGCGCACGCCCAATGCCGCGTTCATGAAGGCCCTGACCCCCAGCCCGGCGCTTGCAGCCGTGGTCGGCTCGACGCCTCTGCCGCGCACCGCAGTCGTGAGCAAGCTCTGGGACTACATCAAGAAGAACAACCTTCAAGACAAGGCCAACAAGCGCAACATCAACGCCGACGCCAAGCTGAAGGAAATCTTCGGCAAGCCGCAAGTGTCGATGTTCGAACTGGCCGCGCTGATCGGCAAGCACGTCAAGTAAGCGCTCGGGCACTGCGCGTTCATCGCGCTCCCGAATCCAGAAGCCGGCACATGCCGGCTATTTTTTTGGCCGGCGCCTGCGTTTTACCTACCGGCCGGCCTGCGCTGCGCGCGTGATCGACGCGAGTGTGCCGCGCGTAGTGATCATCTCGGGGTCGAGCGGAATCTCGATCAGCGTGCCCGTATCGGCCGCCAGAGCGCGCAGCAGCGCGGCTTCGAACTGCGCGGTTTCCGTCACGCGCTCGGCCGCGTAGCCGTAAGCCCGCGCAAGACCGCAGAAGTCGGGGTTGCGCAGCGCGGTGCCGCTCGTGCGCTCCGGATATTCACGCTCCTGGTGCATGCGGATGGTTCCGAACATGCCGTTATTCAGCAGCACGATGATGCTCTTGCCGCCGTGCTGCGAAGCCGTCGCGAGCTCCTGCCCCGTCATCAGAAAATCGCCGTCGCCCGCAATGGTGAAGGCCACGCGACCCGTCGCCAGGTTGGCCGCGATGCCCGCCGGCACGCCGTAGCCCATGGCGCCGCTGGTGGGCGCGAGCTGCGTCTTGTGGCCCTTTGCGAGGCCGTGGAAGCGGAAGTAGCGGTGCACCCAGCTCGCGAAGTTGCCCGCGCCGTTGGTGATGGCCGCATCGGGCGGCAGGTGCTTTTGCAGCAGCGCGACCACCTGCGCCATGTCGACCTGGCCGCGTGGCGTCTCGGCCGGCATGCCGGCGAGCGCCTGGGGCTCCAGGTTGGCCTCGTAGTCGGCATGCCCCTGCAGAGCCCATTCTTCCCACGGCAGCGTGGGAGGCGCGCTAAGCACTTCGAGGCTGCGAGCGGCGGCGCTCATGCCGGCGTTGATGGCGAGGTCGGCCTGGTAGACACGGTTGAGTTCTTCGGCACTGGCATGGATGTGCACCAGCTTCTGCCTGGCCTTCGGCGCCTCCAGCAGCGTGTAGCCGCCGGTCGTCATCTCGCCCAGCCTCGGGCCGATGGCAATGATCAGGTCGCTGTCCTTCACGCGCTGCGCCAGCTTTGGGTTGATGGCGATGCCGACGTCGCCCGCATACAGCGGATGGTGGTTGTCGAAGGTGTCCTGGAAGCGGAAGGCGTTGGCCACCGGCACTCGCCAGTTCTCGGCAAAGCGCTGCAGCGCCTGCGCGGCCTGCGGCGTCCAGCCGCCTCCGCCCGCAATCACCAGCGGCCGCTCAGACTTCAGCAGCAGCTCGCGCAGGGTGCGCAGCGCGCCGGGGTCGCTCCAGGGCTGAACCGCTTCGACGCGCGGCAGTGGCCGCGCGTCGGTCTGCGCACGAAGCATGTCTTCGGGCAGCACCAGCACCACCGGGCCGGGCCTGCCGTTCATCGCGGTGGCAAAGGCGCGCGCCACGTATTCAGGGATGCGGTCGGCGTCGTCGATGCGCTCCACGCGCTTGGCAAAGCCCTTGGTGCTCGGTCCGAAGAAGCTGCAGTAGTCCACCTCCTGGAAGGCTTCACGGTCGCGGAAGTCGCTGCCCACGTCTCCAACGAACAGCACCATCGGCGTCGAATCCTGGAAGGCGTTGTGCACGCCGATCGACGCATTGGTGGCGCCCGGCCCGCGTGTGACGAAGCACACACCGGGCCGCCCGGTGAGCTTGCCGTGCGCCTCAGCCATGAAGGCCGCCCCGCCCTCCTGCCGATTGACGATGAAGCGGGCGCGCTCGCCGTAGGCATGAAAGCCGTCGAGCACTGCCAGAAAGCTTTCGCCCGGAACGCCGAACGCGATCTCCATGCCCTGTTCGATCAGGCATTCGACGATCAGGTGGCCGGCGGGTTGTGATGTACTCATGAGAAGTCGAACCTCAGCTGAAAATGTCGCTGGCAATTATGTGCGTCCCCTCTCAACGCCTTGCGTTAATTCACCAATTGGTTAAATTCGCGCCATGAAGGCCTCCAAGGATCTTTTGCCCGAAACTGCTGAGCCGCGCTCGCGCGATGCCGACCGCTCGCAACTCGCCATTCTGGCTTCGGCGCGCGACGAGTTCGCCGAACGTGGCCTGGCCGGCGCACGCATGGACAGCATTGCCGCACGCGCGGGCCTGAACAAGCGACTCATCTATTACTACTTCGGCAGCAAGGACGACCTGTTCCTGGCGGTGCTCGAGCGCACCTATGCCGACATCCGCGAGGCCGAGCAGAAGCTGCACCTGGACGAAATGGACCCGGTAGAGGCCATTCGCCAGCTGGTCTCGTTCACCTGGCACTACTACCTGGAGCACCCCGAGTTCATCACGCTGCTGAACAGCGAGAACCTGCATTGCGCCTCGCACCTGAAACGCTCCGAGCGCATCCAGGAGATGAACTCCCCGCTGGTGCAACTGCTGGACACGGTGCTCGAGCGCGGCCGGCGCGACAAGCTGTTCCGCGCCGGCGTGGACCCGGTGCAGCTGTACATCTCGATCGCGTCGCTCTGCTACTTCTACCTGTCGAACAACCACACGCTCTCGGCCATCTTCGGCCGCGACCTGCGCGCACCCAAGGCCATGGCCCAGCGGCTCTCGCACATGACCGACCTCGTGCTGGGCTACGTCCTGCACTGACTCTGCAGGCACCCCTCACAGCATCTCCGGGTATCTACCAACCGGCGGCGGTTGCGCTGCGGGGTCGGCCTTTCTAAAATCGCTAATTCACTTACTGGTGAATTGATCGACAAGACAAGGCGGCTCGACCGCGGAGACATTCATGAAGCAACTCGTACGCACCACCGCACTGGCCACGCTCGCATGCCTCGCCGGGTTGATGCCAGCGCTGGCATCGGCGCAGGGCAGCTATCCCACCAAGCCTATTCGCGTGATCGTGCCGTTCGCGGCCGGCAGCACCACGGACATCATTGCGCGCGCCATTGCCGACAAGATGGGCGCGAGCATGGGCCAGACGCTGGTGATCGAGAACAAGGGCGGCGCCAGCGGCACCATCGGCCAGCAGGCCGTGGCCACGGCCGCGCCGGACGGCTACACGGTCATGATCCACTCGTCGTCGCACACGGTGAGCCCGTCCACCTTTGCCAAGCTGCCGTTCGACACTGTGAACGACTTCGCCGGGGTCACACCGATCTCGTCGCTGCCCAACGCGCTCGTGATCTCGCCCACCAAGAACATCAAGACGCTGCAGCAGCTGCTGGCCGCCGCACGCGCCAAGCCCGGCAGCATGAATTTCGCCTCGGCCGGCCAGGGCAGTGCCACGCACCTGAATGCCGAGAAGTTCAAGATGGCAGCCAAGATCGACGCCACCAACATCCCGTTCAAGGGCTCGGGCGAGGCGGTGAGTGAAGTGCTCGCCGGAAGGGTCGACTACTACTTCTCGCCCATCGCGCCAGTCATCGGCCAGATCAAGGAAGGCCAGTTGCTGGCCCTGGCCGTGGGTTCGCCCAAACGCGCCGCTGCCTTGCCTGACGTGCCCACCACCACCGAAGCCGGCGTGCCGGGCTCCGAGTTCAACTTCTGGATCGGCATGATGGCGCCGGCCAAGACGCCGCGCGACATTGTCAACCGGCTGCACGACGAAGTGGTGAAGGCGCTGGCCACGCCCGAGGTGAAGGAGCGCTTTCTCAAGCTGGGCGCCGACGCATGGACGCTCAAGCCCGAGCAGTTCGACGCCTACATCAAGGAAGAGATCGGCAGCAATGCGCAGCTGGTGAAGGCCGCGGGCCTCTCGGTCCAGCAGTAAGCCGGCCGCTTCCAAGACCCGACCGGACGCCGCCATGCTCCGCAAGCTCCTGCTCTCCCCGGCCCTGCGGCCCTTCCTGCTGATCTTGCTGCTGCTCGTGCTGTGGGACCTGGCGATCCGGCTCTTCAGGGTTCCCGCCTACCTGATTCCCCCGCCAATCGAGGTGGTGAAGCAGCTGGTCGCCGAATGGCCGCGCCTTCTGGGCGAAAGCTGGAAGACCACCCTGGCCACGCTGGGCGGCTTCGGCCTCACGATCGTCATCGGGATTCCGATTGCGATGGTCATCGCCTACTCGCGGCTGGTGGAGTCATACGTGTACCCGCTGCTGGTGTTCTCGCAGAGCATCCCCAAGGTGGCGATCGCGCCGCTGTTCGTGGTGTGGTTCGGCTTCGGCATCTTTCCCAAGGTGATCTCGGCTTTTCTGCTCGGCTTCTTCCCGGTGGTGGTCTCGACGGTGATGGGCTTCAAGTCGGTCGAGCCGGACATGCTCGACCTCTCACGCTCGATGGGCGCAAGCCGCCTGCAGACCTTCCTGAAGATCAGCCTGCCGCAGGCCCTGCCCTCCATCTTCAGCGGACTCAAGGTCTCGGTCACGCTGGCGGTGGTGGGCGCCGTGGTCGGCGAATTCGTCGGCTCCAACTCCGGCATCGGCTATGTGCTGCAGGTGGCCAACGGCAACTTCGACCTGCCGCTGATGTTTGCCGCGCTGGTGGTGCTGTCGAGCATCGGCGTCATTCTTTTCGTGGCGGTCGATCTGGTCGAGCGCCTGATGATCCCGTGGCACGCATCGCAGCGCCACGCGCACTGAGTTCCTTCGTCACTACCCACAACACCCAGGAGACAACGCCATGAAGAAGCTGATTCCCTCGATGCTTGCCGCCGCCGTGACGGCACTCGCCGCCTTCGCCATTGCGCCCGCCCATGCCCAGGCCGACAAGCCCAAGGACAAGGTGACGCTGATGCTCAACTGGTATCTCTACAGCGAACACGCGCCCTTCTTCCTCGGCAGGGAAAAGGGCTTCTATGCCGATGAAGGCATCGACCTGGAAATCCAGGAAGGCCGCGGCTCCGCCGTCACCGCGCAGGCGGTGGCTGCCAAGTCCGCGACCTTCGGCTACATCGATGTCACCACCATGATCAAGGCGGCCGCCAAGGGCGCGCCGCTGAAGTCCACCGGCGTGCTGTTCCAGGTGAGCCCGATGTCGGTCATGGGCTTTTCCGAGAAGAACATCAAGACGCCGAAGGACATCGTCGGCAAGACCGTGGCGGTCACGCCCGGCGATTCGATGTCGCAGATGTGGCCGCTGTTCCTGAAGGTGAACAACATCTCTGCGGACCAGGTGAAGATCGTCTCGGGCGACGCCCAGACAAAGCTCAATGCCGTCATCAACGGACAGGCCGACCTGCTGCTCGGCTACGTGATGGACCAGGCCATCAAGCTGCAGGACGCCACCGGGAAGCCCGTCACGCCGATCCGCTTTGCCGACTCGGGCGTGAACCAGATCAGCTCGGGGATCATCGCCAACAAGAACCTGCTGACGGAGAACCCCGACCTGGTCAAGCGCTTCATGCGCGCCTCCACCAAGGCCGCCGAAGCCGCCGAGAAGAACCCCGAGGCAGCCGTCGACGCCATGCTCAAGGCCAACCCGAAGGCGGGCGTGCGCGACACGCTGATCGTCGGCATGAAGCAAAGCATCGGGCTCTATCACACGAAGGAAACGGCCAACCAGCGCCCGTTCCGCGTCTCGATGAAGAACGTGAGCGACTCGCTCGACCTGCTGGTGCAGTACGGCGGCATGGACCCGTCGACACGCGGCAAGCCCGAGGACTACGTGACGCTCGATTTCCTGCCGCAATAGGCTTACCCCAGGCTTCGCCCCCGCACTCTCCAAAGTCTCATGTCCACCAATGCCTTGATCGAAGCGCGCAGCGTCTCGAAGACCTACCAGACCAAGGACGGTCCTGTCGAGTCGCTCAAGCCGCTCGACTTCGCCATCGAACAGGGCGAGTTCGTTTCGGTCGTCGGTCCCTCGGGCTGCGGCAAGAGCACGCTGCTCAAAATGGTGGCGGGGCTCCTGCCGATCAGCGGCGGCGAACTCGCGCTCGCCGGCAAGCCGATCAAGGGCCCCCAGAAGGATGTGGGCATCGTGTTCCAGAGCGCGGTGCTGCTGCCTTGGCGCAGCGTGGAAGACAACATCCTGCTGCAGGCCGAGATGCGCCACCTGCCCAAGGCTGCATCGCAGGCCCGCGCCCGCGAGCTGATGGAGATGGCGGGGCTCAAGGGTTTCGAAGGCAAGTACCCGTGGCAGCTCTCGGGCGGCATGCAGCAGCGCGCATCGATCTGTCGCGCGCTGCTGCACGACCCCTCGGTGCTGCTGATGGACGAGCCCTTCGGCGCGCTCGATGCGATGACGCGCGAGAAGATGAACCTGGAACTGCAGCGCATCTGGATGGCATCGAAGAAGACCGTGATGCTGATCACCCACAGCATCCCCGAAGCCATCTTCCTGTCGGACCGCGTGATCGTCATGAGCGAACGCCCGGGTTCGATTGCCGCCGTCTACGACATCGACCTGCCGCGCCCGCGCACGCTCGACATGATGGGCTCGGCCGAGTTCGGCGCCTACACGAAGGTGGTGCGCGCGCACTTTTTCTCGCAGGGCACCCTGGACCACTGAGCGCCGCCCCATGACCGCGCCCCGCTTCCACATCGAGGACATCCGCTTCGCCGAACGCGACGTGGCGCTGCGGCTGCCGTTCCGCTTCGGCGCGGCCACGGTCACTGCTTGCCCGCAGGTGTACCTGCGCGCGCGCATCCGCTTTGCCGACGGCCGCACTTCCGAAGGCTGCGCGGCCGAGATGATGGTGCCCAAGTGGTTCGACAAGAACCCCGCGCTCACCAACGAGCAGAACTTCGAGCAGCTGCGCTTTTCGCTGCGCGACGCGCGCGACGCCTATTGCGCCGAGGACGATGCACAGACCGCGTGGACGCACTTTGCCTCGAACTACGCCGCGCTGCAGGCTAGCGCGCGAGCGAAGGGGCTGCAGGCGCTGGTCGCTAGCTACGGCCCGGCGCTGATCGACAGGGCCGTGCTCGATGCGCTGTGCCTGCACATGGGCGCGCCCTTTGCGGCGGCCATGAGCGCCAATTTCTGCGGCATCGACATTTCGGGCAGCGGCTTGGCCGATGATCTTCTCGGTTTCGACATGCCGGCCTTCCTGGCCAGCCGGGTGCCGCGTGATCGCATCGCGGCACGCCACACGGTAGGCTTGGCCGATGCCATCGACGACGACGATGCGCCGCCCGATGCAACCGCCGACGGATTGCCGACCACCCTCGTCGCCGCTGTGCGCCGCTACGGCCTCACGCATTTCAAGCTCAAGCTCTGCGGCAACACCGCGCAGGACATTGCGCGCCTCGAACGCATTGCGCGCGTAATCGACGGCCATGCGCAACTCGTGACGCTTGACGGCAACGAGCAGTACGCCGATGCCGATGAGTTCGCCGGCTTCCTCGACCGCATGCTGTCCACCCCCGTGCTCTGGAAGCTGGCGCAGAAGACAGTGTTCGTTGAACAACCCATCCGCCGCGACGCCGCCTTGCAGCGCGACGTGTCCGCGCCTGGCAAGCGCATTCCGATGCTGATCGATGAATCCGACGCCACGCTCGATGCCTTCGTGCAGGGCCGCGCGCTGGGCTACACGGGTGTGTCGAGCAAGAGCTGCAAGGGCTTCTACAAGTCGGTCGTCAATGCGGCGCGCTGCGCGCAATGGAATGCGGCGCAAGACAAGCCGCGTTATTTCATCTCCGGCGAAGACCTCACGATGCAGGCCGGCGTCGGCGTGCAGCAAGACCTTGCGCTGGTGGGCTGGCTCGGCCTTTCGCATGTCGAGCGCAACGGCCACCACTATGTCGACGGCCTCGCGGCCGCACCCGAGGCCGAACAGCAGGCGCTGCTGAGCTCCCACCCCGATCTTTACGAACTGAGCGACGGCGCCGTGCGCCTCGCCATACGCGGCGGACAGCTGGCTATGTCGTCGCTCGTCACCGCGCCCGGTTTTGCCACCGGCAAACCCGGCGCAGGCATCTCGTGGGACGCCATGCGTTCCGTTTACTGAAGCTCCTACCTCCGCATCCCAAGGAAGAAAACGATGGCCACCCAACGACTCGGAATCATCATGCACGGCGTCACCGGCCGAATGGGCATGAACCAGCATTTGATCCGCTCCATCTGCGCAATCCGCGCGCAAGGCGGCGTCACGCTGTCCAACGGCGACAAAGTCATGCCCGACCCCATCCTCATCGGCCGCAACGCCGAGAAGATGGAAGCGCTTGCCAAGACGCACAACATCGCGCGCTGGGGCACCGACCTGGACGAGGCGCTGGCGAACAAGGACGACACCGTCTTCTTCGACGCCGGCACCACGCAGATGCGCCCCACCCTGCTGGCCAAGGCGCTCCGCGCCGGCAAGCACGTGTACTGCGAGAAACCCATTGCCACCAACCTGAACGAAGCGGTCGAGATCGCGCGGCTGGCCGAAGGCTCGGGCCTGAAGCACGGCGCGGTGCAGGACAAGCTCTTTCTGCCCGGTCTGCGCAAACTCGACATGCTGCGCCGCGCCGGCTTCTTCGGCCGCATGCTCAGCGTGCGCCTGGAGTTCGGCTACTGGGTGTTCGAGGGCGACCTGCAGCCCATCCAGCGTCCGAGCTGGAACTACCGCAAGGAAGACGGCGGCGGCATGATCCTGGACATGATGTGCCACTGGCGCTACGTGCTGGACAACCTCTTCGGCGAAGTCAAGTCGGTGTCCTGCATCGGCGCCACCCACATCCCCAAGCGCTGGGACGAAGCCGGCGAGCCCTACGAAGCCACGGCCGACGACGCGGCCTATGCCACCTGCGAGCTCACGGGCCACAACGGCGAGCCGGTGATTGCGCAGATCAACATGAGCTGGGCGACGCGCGTGCGGCGCGACGACCTCGTGACCTTCCACGTCGATGGCACCGACGGTTCGGCCGTGGCGGGTCTGTCGAGCTGCCGCGCCCAGTCGCGCGTGGCCACGCCGCGCCCGGTGTGGAACCCGGACGAGAAGCAGATGATGAATTTCTTCGACCAGTGGCAGGAAATCCCGGATTCGCAGGTGTACGACAACGGCTTCAAGATCCAGTGGGAGCACTTCATTCGCCACGTGGTGGAGAACGAGCCCTACAAGTGGACTTTGCCCGAAGGCGCCAAGGGCGTGCAGCTGGTCGAGGCTGCACTCGAGTCGTGGCAGGACCGGCGCTGGATCGACGTGCCGCAACTCAAGATCTGAGGCGGCAGGCATGGCACTCTCCCTGAATCTCCCTACCGCGAGCGGCGCGTTGGCCCCCTACGCCCTGCGCGGCAGCGCGCCGGTGAAGCCCGATGCGGGCGTCCAGTTCAACCGCATCGCCTACTCGGCGGCGCACGTGGTGGCCGATCCGCTCGCGGCCGTCGACCCGTGGCTGCAAGCTGCAGTCGACTGGGACGCGACCATCGCCTACCGGCGCCACCTGTTCTCGCTGGGACTGGGCGTGGCCGAGGCGATGGACACGGCCCAGCGCGGCATGGGCCTCGACTGGCCGACCTCTCTCGAGCTGATCCGCCGCTCGCTCGACGCAGCGAAGGACGTTCCCGGCGCGCTGGTTGCCTCCGGCTGCGGCACCGACCACCTGGACATCGACGAAGTGAAGAGCGTCGACGACGTGATCCGTGGCTACGAGGAGCAGATGGCCGCGATCGAGGCGCTCGGCGGCAAGCTGATCGTCATGGCAAGCCGCGCCCTCGCCCGCGTGGCCAAGAGCCCGGCCGACTACGAGCGGGTGTACGACCGCATCCTGAGCCAGGCCAGGCAGCCGGTGGTGCTGCACTGGCTGGGCGACATGTTCGACCCGGCCCTGGCGGGCTACTGGGGCAGCAAGGACGTCGATGCGGCGATGGACACGGCACTGGCCGTGATTGCCGCGCATCCACAGAAGGTGGACGGCATCAAGATTTCGCTGCTCGACAAGGACAAGGAAATTGCGATGCGGCGCCGCCTGCCCAAGGGCGTGCGCATGTACACGGGCGACGACTTCAACTACGCCGAGCTGATTGCCGGCGACGGCTTCGGCAGCGAGCCGACGCACGGCCAGAGTGATGCGCTGCTGGGCATCTTCGATGCCATCGCACCTGCCGCGAGTGCGGCGCTGGGCGCACTCGCGCAAGGCAACACCGAGAAGTTCCATGCGATCCTGGGTCCCACGGTCCCGCTGTCGCGCCACATCTTCGCGGCGCCCACGCGCTTCTACAAGACGGGCGTGGTGTTCATGGCCTGGCTCAACGGCCACCAGAAGCACTTCACCATGGTCGGCGGCCAGCAAAGCACGCGTTCGCTGCCGCACTTTGCCGAACTGTTCCGGCTGGCCGATGCGGCCAATCTGCTGGAGCAGCCGGAGCTGGCGGTTCAACGCATGAAGACGCTGCTTGCACTGCACGGCGTGGAAGGCTGAGCAAGCTCATGCGCGACTTCTCGCAGAACCACGACTGGCTGTCGATCAACACCGCGACCATCCGCAAGCAGTCGGGCACCGAGGTGCCGCTGGACCGCATCATCGACCAGTGCGCCGAGCGCGGCATCCGCGCGATCAGCCCGTGGCGCGATCAGGTCGGCGCCGTCGGACTCAACAAGATTGCCAAGCAACTCAAGGCACATGGCATCGGCCTCTCGGGCTACTGCCGCGGCGGCTTCTTCCCCGCGCCCGATGCCGCAGGCCTGAAGGCCGCGCTGGACGACAACCGCCGCGCCATCGACGAAGCCAAGACGCTCGATGCACCTTGCCTCGTGCTGGTGGTCGGCGCCCTGCCCGGCGCGCTCGAAGGCAAGGCCGCGTACAAGGACATTGCCCGTGCGCGCAGCGAGGTGCGCGACGGTATCGCCGCGTCGCTCGAATACGCCCGCGAGGTCGGCATGCCGCTGGCCATCGAGCCGCTGCATCCGATGCAGGCGGCCGATCGTGCCTGCATCAACACGCTCGAACACGCTCTCGACATTTGCGACGAGCTCGACGCTGGCAAGAGCGGCATGCTAGGCGTGGCGCTGGACATCTATCACGTCTGGTGGGACCCAAAGCTGCAGCAGCAGATCGCCCGTGCCGGGCGGGAACGCCTCTTGGCGTACCACGTCTGCGACTGGCTCACACCCACGCGCGATTTGCTGTCCGACCGCGGAATGATGGGCGACGGTGTGGTCGAACTGAAGAAGATCCGCGGCTGGGTTGAAGACGCCGGGTTCGCGGGGTTCAGCGAAGTCGAGATTTTTTCCAGCCTCGACTGGTGGCAGCGGACGGGTGCCGAAACGCTCGATGTTTGTATTGAGCGGCACAAGCAAGCGGTCTAGATTCGGTTTGCGGAGGAGGCATTCAGGGCGCGTGCAAAGGCCACCGGGTACTCCCCTCCGCGAATGTCCCCCGCCTTCGGCTCCTCCTTGTGCTGCAATTCGGCCATGGCTCTCCCGACTCTCGACGACCTGCGCCGCTATGCCGTAGCGCGCACCCTCTTCAGGCCGACGACGCTGCCCTCTGCGATCCGCCAGCTCGGCTTCGTTCAGGCCGACCCGATCCGCGCTCCTGCACGCGCGCAAGACCTGACCTTGCGCCACCGCGTGAAGGACTACCGCGCGGGCGATCTCGAAAACCGCTACACCCGGCTCGCCATCGAAGAAGACTGCCTCGTCAACTACGGCTTCCTGCCGCGCGAGCACCTGGCGCTGATGCATCCGCGTGAACCCCGGCAGCCCTGGGATGCCGACACCCGCCGCAAGGCGGCCGACGTTTTGGCTTTCGTGCGCGAACGCGGGCCGGTGCATCCGCGTGAAGTCGAACAGCACTTTGCACATGGCAGCGTCAAGAACTACTGGGGCGGCTCGAGCAACGCGACGACGCGGCTGCTGGACGGCCTGCACTACCGCGGCATGCTGCGCGTGGTGCGGCGCGACAGCGGCACGCGCGTCTATCAAGCCGTCACGCACCCGACCGCCGACGACAGTCCCGCCGGCCGCGCGCGGCGGGCCGCCGCGCTCATCGATCTGGTGGTGCGCAAGTACGCGCCGCTGCCGGCCGCAAGCCTCACCTATCTTGTTCGGCTGCTCGGCTATGGCGCTCCGCATCTTTCGGCCCAGACGCAGGCCGCGCTGCGCCTTGCGCGTGAAGAGCTCGCGAGCTGCCGCATTGACGGCACTACCTGGTATTGGCCGGCCGGCGAGAACCCTGCCTCTAAGCGCCATGCGCCCGACAACGAGGTGCGCCTGCTTGCACCTTTCGACCCCGTAGTGTGGGACCGCCGCCGCTTCGAGCTGCTGTGGGGCTGGACATACAAGTTCGAGGCTTACATGCCGGCTCCGAAGCGGCAGTTCGGCTACTACGCGCTGCCGATGCTCTGGCGCGACCGCGTGATCGGCTGGGCCAACGTGACCGCGCCCGACGGTCGGCTGCAGCCTTCCTTCGGCTACGTCGACAACAAGAAGCCGCGCGATGCGGCGTTTCGCCAGGCGCTCGATGAGGAACTGCACCGCATGACGCAGTTCCTGGCCGGCCGTTGAGCCGCCGCGGCAGAATCCCCGCGCCGCCGAAGGTCTGGCGCGCGTGCGACAACCCGCGCTGCCGCCCGCTTCTAGAATCGCCCCGTCGTCCGGCATGCCGGATGGCAAGCGTTCTCAGGGCGGGGTGGAACTCCCCACCGGCGGTAATGGCGGTTTCTTCGAAAGAGGATCGCACGAGCCCGCGAGCGCCCGCGGCCTGCAACAAACAGGCTGCGGGGTCAGCAGATTTCGGTGCAATTCCGAAGCCGACGGTCACAGTCCGGATGAAAGAGAGCGCGAAATGCGGGTCTGCCCGCGCGCTCCGTTCGCATGGAGTGCGCGGTCTGCCCTGCGGTTTCGTGCGCCCTGATTCAGGAAACCTGCTTTCAAGAGGCACACCATGAGTCAGATCAACGACCTTCCCCTTTCCGCCATCGACGCGCCGGGCAAACCGCGCGGCGAGCGCATCGCATTCGTCGAGGCGCAGTGGCATTCAGACATCGTCCACCAGGCGCGCGACGCCTTCCTTGCCGAAATGGAACGGCTCGGCGTGGACCGCGACCTGATCGACGTGTTCGACGTGCCGGGCGCTTTCGAGATTCCGCTGCATGCAAAGCGGCTTGCCAATTCGGGCAAATACGCGGCCATCATCGGCTGCGCGCTGGTGGTGGACGGCGGCATCTACCGGCATGAGTTCGTGGCCAGTACCGTGGTCAGCACGCTGATGTCGCTGCAGCTCGAAACCGACGTGCCGATTTTCTCGGCCGTGCTCACGCCGCACCATTTCCATGAGCACGTGGAGCATCGCAAATACTTCCACCGCCACTTTGCCGTCAAGGGCACCGAGGTGGCCGAAGCCTGCGTGAAGACGCTCGAAGGCTTGAAGAAGGTCGAGGCGGCGCTGGCCACCGCGTGACAACCGGCACGCGGCTGCAGTAATCTGGGCGGATGGCTTCGTCATCCGCTTCCAACGACCAATACACCCTCTACGGCGCCCCCGGTTCGGGCGCGACGCCCGTCCACGCGGCGCTGACGCTGATCGGCGCGCAGGTCGACGTGGTCGACGTTTCGCCGTGGGAGAGCGAGTCCGAACGCGAGCGCATGGCGGGCGTGAATCCGATGCGCCAGGTGCCAGCGCTGGTGTTGCCCTCCGGTGAATTGATGACCGAGAGCGCGGCCATTTTGATCTGGCTCGGCGACCGCTATCCGGAGGCCGGGCTTTGCCCCGCGCCGGACGATCCGCTGCGCGCGCGCTACCTGCGCTGGATGGTCTACCTGCCGGCGGCAATCTATTCGATGTACTGGGTGCGCGACGAACCCTCGCGCCTCACGCCCGATCCCGCGGCGCAGGCCGTGATGCTGGAACGCACGGCAGAGCGCATTGCGCACTGCTGGCACCTGATGGACACGCAGATCGACGAGCCCGCCCCCTACCTGCTCGGCGAGAAGCTGAGCATGCTCGACCTGTATGTCACCGTGTTGTCGCGCTGGACGCCGCGCCGCGCCCGCTTCTACCGCGAAGCACCGCGCATGGCCGACGTGGTTCGGCGCGTCGACGCCGATCCGCGCCTGGCCAGGTTCTGGGCGGCGCGCTTTCCTTTCACGACAGACGAGCAGACATGACCGCACGCACGCCGACCACCGCATATCCGATGACCATCTTCCACAAGCCCAACTGCAGCACCTCGCGCAACGTGCTGGGCCTGATCCGCGAAAGCGGCGTGGAACCGGAGATCGTTCTCTACCTGGAAATGCCTCCCTCGAAGAAGAAGCTGCGCGAACTCGCAACGGCAATGGGCATGAGCGCGCGAGACCTGCTGCGCACGAAAGAGGGGCCTTACGAAGAACTGGGACTGGCCGATCCAAAATGGACTGACGACCAGCTGTTCGACTTCATCGTCGCCAATCCGATCCTGCTGCAGCGGCCCATCGTCGTCTCTCCCCGCGGAACACTGATGTGCCGCCCCTGGGCCCGCGTGCGCGAAATCCTGCCAGCGGCTTGAAGCCGGCCAGTCAGGCCGAAGCCGCTACAAGGTTCGTCCGCCTCACCCGCGTCACATTGAAAGCGCTGGCGATCAGCACGCCCTGCACCAGCGCCAGGCCGACAATCACGCTGGTGTACTGCGCGTGGTCCATCAGGCGGCCGAAAACGAGCGGTGCGAGGGCCTGTCCGATGTCCAGGCCGGCATACACCACGCCGTAGACGCGGCCCGTGGCGTTGGGCGGCGTCGAGCGCTTGACCAGCAGGTCGCGCGAGGGCCCGGCCACGCCCGAGACAAAGCCCATGGCGCCGAACAGCACGGGCACCATCACCGGCGGAAACTCCGCGAAGGCCAGCACCAGCGCCAACGCGGCCGCAATGCCGAAGCCGGTGCCCACAATGCGCTCGCAGCGCGACGGGTCCGAGGCAAGAAAGCCGCCCACCACCATGCCGGCCGCGCTCGCCACCATGTACACGGTGAGGCAGACCGCCACCAGCGCCACCGGCACCGCGTGCAGGTGACCCGCCGCCACGGGCGCGAAGGTCTGTACCACGCTGATCACGACGGCATAGAAGAAAAAGAATCCGAAGCACATCCACACGGCCGGGATGCGCAGGAAGTCGAACTCCCCGCCGATGGGTGCCGGCTCATGGCCGGTGGCCTTCTGCACCGTCTTCACGTCGAGGGAGAGCACGCTGCGGTAGGCCCAGAGCACCAGCAGCACCACAATGGCCAGCGCACCCGCGGATGCCAGCGCCACGCGCCAAGAAAACGCGATGGCAATCGGCACCACGAAGGCCGGAGCTAGCGCCCAGCCCAGGCTGCCGGTGATGCCATGCACGCTGTAGGCGTGGCCGAGCCGGGTCGGCGCGACCTTGCGGTTGAAAAGCGTGTAGTCGACCGGATGGAACACGCCGTTGCCGATGCCACCGACGACGGCGCACAGCAGCAGCATCCAGTAGCTCTGGGCCAGCGCATAGCCGAAGCCCGCCAGCGCCAGCGCACCCAGCCCGACGAAGAGCACGGGCCGCGGACCCAGCTTGTCGACGATGAATCCCGACGCCGCCTGCACGAGGCAGGAGACCACGAAGAACACCGTCAGCACCGCTCCCAGTTCGGTGTAGCTCACGTTGAACGCGTCCTTCAGCCAGGGGAACAGCGGCGCGAGGATCAGCTGGCTGAAGTGGCTGATGGCATGGGCCAGGCCGACCAGGCCGATCAACTGCGCATCACCGCGCAGGTTGGTGGAAGAAGCGGCCGTCGTTGAAGTGGATGAAGACATGGATTGCTACAAAAAACCGGGGCAGCGCCAATGCTATGCCGGCCGGCCGCGGCAGAATGGCGATACAGCGACAACATTTGTCGAAACCATGCCAAGCGCCGTTTCCACCCCCTCGCCGGTCACCAGCGTGGCCTCGCTCACGCCGCATCTCTACGCACCCGACGCCGTGCGGCCGCTGCGCGCCAAGGAGCATTTCCTGAGCGCCGACACTTTCGTCGAACTGCACCAGCACCCCTGGCCGCAGCTCACCTTCTCGACACGCGGCGTGATCCGGCTCAGCACCCAGGACGGCAGCTATATCGTGCCGCCGTCGCGTGCGGTCTGGGTCCCGGCCAACATGCCGCATAGCATCATGCTGATCGAGGACGCCGAGCTGCGCACCGTGTACCTGCACGCCTGGCTCGGGCCGCCGTGGGAAAAGTGCGAGGTGCTCGAGATCAGCCCCTTGCTGCGCGCGCTGATGCTCGCACTCGACACCACGCCGGACGGCCTGCCGCCGGCCGACCCGCATGCGGCGCAGCGCGAACGCATGATCGCGCCGCTGCTGGTGGACGAGCTGGAGCGTGCCACGCAGATCCGCATCGACGTGCCGCTGCCCACGGACAAGCGGCTGCGCCAGTTGTGCGAAGCGCTGCTGCGCAATCCGGCCGACCGGGCCACCCTGGCCGAGCGGGCGGCCACCATCGGCGCCAGCGAGCGCACCGTGGCACGGCTATTCCGCGACCAGCTCGGCATGAGCTGGCAGCAATGGCGGCAGCAGGCCGTCATGGCGCACGCGCTGCCGCTGCTGGCGCGCGGCATGGCCGTGAGCCAGGTGGCGGCGGCGAGCGGCTATGCCACCGACAGCGCCTTCTGCGCCATGTTCAAGGCGGCCACGGGGCGCTCGCCAACCTCGTTCCAGCACCGCAAGCGTTCCGCCGCACTCTCCTGAGTTGAGTTGCGGCAATCGGTCACGGCGCTCTGGCAAGATCGGCGGGCCGAAGAAAACACGGACCCTCCGACCGACCTGCCCATGGCATCCCACTCCCGATCGCATCGCGCCCCCACCTGGACCCGGGACATCGGCGAACGCATCCGCTGCCTCTTCTGGCTCAAGGCGATCGGGACCACTGTGTTCACCTGGCTGTTCTTCATCGGCTATTTCCACCTGCTGCGCAATCCCGCCTACCCGGTCGCGGTGATGCCGCTCACCGCGCTCGACCGTCTGATCCCGTTCCAGCCTTATGCGCTGGGCGCCTACCTTTCGCTCTGGTTCTACGTGGGCATCGCGCCCGGGCTCCAGCTGAGCTTTCGCGAGCTGGTGGTCTATGGGCTTTGGATTGGCGCGCTGTGCCTCACCGGCCTGGGCCTCTTCTACTTCTGGCCCACGCAGATACCGCCGCTTGCCCTCGACGTGGCCGGCTATCCCGGCTTCGAGATGCTGCAAGGCGTGGACGCCGCGGGCAACGCCTGCCCTTCGATGCACGTGGCGGTGGCGATCTTCACGGCCATCCGGCTCGAACACGTGCTGCGCGAGGCGCGCACACCTGTGGTTTTTCGCGTGGCGAACTGGGTCTGGTTTGCCGCCATCGCCTGGTCGACGCTGGCCGTCAAGCAACACGTGGTGCTCGACGTGCTGGCCGGAGCCCTGCTCGGAATGGCTTTTGCGCTCCCCTCCCTGCGATGGCGCCCGGAGGGCAGGAGCCGCGGCAATACCTTGGTGGGAGCGGATATCATTGGTCATCACTGACCCACAAGCCGAGCGAGGAAGGGGTCGATCCATGACGCGACCCGAGCGGCGGCGATCGATCAGCGGCCGGCACACGACAACAGGCATCGCACGATGAGTTCGCTGAAGGAATTGCAGGACCTGATCCACGAGAAGTACGGCATCGAACCGTCGAAGCTCGACCCTGACGCATCGATGCGCGAGACCGGCGGACTTGACTCCCTGGCATTGGCCGAGTTCCTGTTTGCCATCGAAGACCACTTCGGCATCACCATGCCCGACGACGACGCAAACATCGACACGCTAGGCGAACTGGCCCTGTTGGTCGACAAGGTCAGGGCCGCGAAGACAGCGTGAACCACGAGGTCTGCGTCACCGGACTGGGCGTCACGGCGCCGCACGGCAGCGACCCCGGCGTTCTGTTCGAGGCCCTGCTCGACAGCCGATCGGCCATCCGGCCCATCTTTCCCGACCTGCCCAAACCCGCCGCCGCGGCAACCATCGCTTTCGACGAATCGCGCTGGTTCACCAAGCTGCAGCTCGCCGGCGTCGACCGCGTGAGCCAGCTTGCCGTGGCCGCGGCCGACCTCGCAGTGCACGACGCGGGCCTTGCCATGGGCGATGCCGATCCCGAGCGCGTGGGCGTCTATGCCGGCTGCGGCATGGGCGGCGCCGCGGCACTCGAGGCGGCGTACCGGGGCAACGGGCGCGTGTCGCCGCTCACCATTCCCGCCTTCATGCCCAATGCGCCCGCCGCCCAAGTGGCCATGCGCCATGGCGTGCAAGGCCCGGTGCTCACCTATTCGGTCGCCTGCGCGTCGTCGTCGGTGGCCATTGCCGAGGCCGCCAAGGCCATCCAGCGCGGTGAAGTCGACGTGGCCATTGCCGGCGGCAGCGAGGCGCTCATCGTGCCCGGCGTGGTGCTGGCGTGGCAGGCGATGCAGACGCTGGCAACCTTCCAGCCCGGGGAAGCGGCCGGCGCAGTGCGGCCCTTCGCAAGCGACCGAAGCGGCTTTGCGCTGGGTGAAGGCGCTGCCTTCCTGGTGCTGGAGTCGGCCGAACGCGCGCGCGGCCGCGGCGCCCGCAGCTATGCCACGCTGGCCGGCTGGGGCCTCAGCAGCGACGCCACGCACCTCACCAAGCCCGACGCTCCGGGCCAGGCCCGCGCTTTGCGCGCCGCCCTGCGCCTGGCCGGCCTGCAACCCCGCGACGTGGGTTATTGCAACGCGCACGGCACAGCCACGCGCATCGGCGACGTGGTCGAGCGCAATGCGCTGGCGGAGGTGTGGGGCGACGACTTCGACCGGCTGCGCGTCAGCTCCACCAAGGCGCTGCATGGGCACATGCTCGGCGCGGCCGGCGCCATCGAAGCGCTCATCACCGTGCTCGCGCTGCACCGCCGGCAACTGCCGCCCAATGCCAACTGCACCCAGGTTGATCCGGCCTGCAGCCTGAACCTTGTGACGCGGGACGAGACGAGCGCGCCCGCGCTCGAAGCAGCCATGAGCAATTCCTTCGCCTTCGGCGGCACGAATTCGGTGCTGCTCTTCCGGCGCGCCTGAACCTGTTTCAGGCCGGCGCCTGCTGCGCCGCCCCTTCTTCGCACAGCCATGCGACAAAAGCCTCCGCCAGCGGATCGGACGTCCTGTTCGGCGCCATGAAGACACTGTAGCCGCGGCTGGACGGCGCCCGGTGCGCCGAAGCCAGCACCAGTTCGCCCGAACGCAGCTCGCGCTCGACGAAATAGTGCGGCACCAGCCCGACGCCCAGGTCGGCGCGCACTGCCGCCACCAGCGAGGAGAAAAGGTCGAAGCGGTGGCCCGCCACGAGGTTCTCGGGCGGCCTTGCATGCGCCGCCTGCGCAAACCACTCTTCCCACGCGCCCATGCGGGTGCGCAGCTGGAGCAGATGCGCGGCGCCAAAGTCGCCCCGTGCCATCGCGGCCCGGCCCCTCGCGCGGGGCGAACACACCGCGACGCAAAACTCGCCCATCAGCGGCCGGGCATTGGCACCGGGCCACACGGCGTCGTCGTACTGCACGCCCACATCGAAAGGCATGTCCTCCATGTAGAGCTCGGTGGGAAAGACCTGCAGGTGCAGGCTGCAGCCCGGATGCCGTGCGATGAACTGTGGGAGCCGAGGCATCAGCCAACCGTCTGCCAGCACCGGCACCGCGCCGACGATCAGGCGCAGGCCATCCGCGTGCTGCGCCATGGCCTCGAGGGTGTGGTTCTGCAACCGCAGCAGATCGCCGGCGACCTGGCGGTGATAGCGCCGTCCGGCATCGGTGAGCTCGGTTCCGCGCGCCGTGCGCTGCACCAGCCGCACGCCGATCTGGGATTCGAGAAGCCGCAATTGCTGGCTCACTGCGCTGTGCGTGAGGCACAGCTCCTCGGCCGCCTTGCCGACGCCATGATGGCGGGCGACCGCGTCGAAGATCAGCAGCGCACGGGTGCTCGGAATGTGGCGGCGCATGGCTGGTTCGTTAGAAAAACTGACATGGCCAAAGAATAAACCAGAGCAGACGCTCCGGCTGGCCGGAAGAATTGCTGACGGCGGCGCGCCGCGACGCCTCCTCCCGCTCCATCCGACCACCTTCCAGACCCGTCCTCCACCATGCCTCACCGTGCGTCCTTCCGCCTTGCCCCGATCTTCCTGGCCCTGGCTTGTGCCGCCAGCATCGCCCACGCCCAGACGGGCGCGGTCGCAGCCACGCCGACGCAGGTTCGGTCCGAAGTCGACAAGACCTACACCCAGCTGCTGTCTTCACCCGCCATCCAGAAACTGCTGGATGCGGTGAAGGCCGACCACGAGCGTTCCGTGGACGACCTGAAGATGCTGACCGAGATCGAGGCGCCGCCCTTCAAGGAACAAAAGCGCGCCGAAGCCTTTCTCGCGCGCATGAAGGCACTGGGTCTTGCCGACGCAAAGATCGATGCCGAAGGCAATGTGGTGGGTCTGCGCAAAGGCACGGGCAACGGACCCAAGCTGCTGATCTCGGCGCACCTGGACACCGTGTTTCCCGCCGGCACCGACGTGAAGGTGAAGGAGCGGGACGGCAAACTCTACGCACCCGGAATCTCGGACGATACGCGCGGCCTATCCGTGCTGCTGTCGTGGCTGAAGGTGCTCAACGACAACAAGGTGCAGACGGTGGGCGACCTGCTGTTCGTGGGCAATGTGGGCGAGGAAGAGCTGGGCAACCTGCGCGGCATCAAGGCCATCTTCCGCGACAACCTGGACATCGACGGCATGGTCGGCCTCGAACCGGCTGCCGACGGCACGGTCCTGATGCTCGGCACGGGCAGCCACCGCTACGAGGTCACCTTCAAGGGGCCAGGCGGCCACAGCTTCGGCGCGTTCGGCCAGGTGCCCAGCGCCATCCACGGCATGGGCCGCGCCATTGCCAAGATCGCCGAGGTGCGCACGCCGAGCTTTCCCAAGACCACGTTCACCGTCGGCACCGTGGGCGGGGGCACCTCGGTCAACACCATCGCGCCCGACGCGCGCATGGCCATCGACATCCGCTCGGACGAAATGGCGCCCCTGCTCGAGACGGAGAAGAAGATCCTCGCGGCGATCGACGAGGCGGTGGCCGAGGAGAACAAGCGCTGGAACGTGACGACGCTGAGCGCGAGCAACAAGCTGATCGGCGACCGGCCCGGCGGCCGGACGCCCTCCGACTCGGTGATCGTGGAAGCGGCCATCCGTTCGAACACTGCCTTCGGCCATAAGACCCTGCTGTCGGGTGCAAGCACCGACGCCAACGTGCCGATGTCGCTCGGCATCCCGGCGATCATCATCGGGGCCGGCGGCAAGACCGGCGGCTTCCATGCGCTCTCCGAGTGGATCGACGTGACCGACGGCTGGAAGGGCGCGCAGAACTCGCTCGTCACCGTGCTGGGCCTGGTCGGCGTGCAGGGCACGAGCGCACCCTTGCTGGAGAAGCGCGCCCGCCGCAAGGACTAGGCTCGCTCCGGGCCGCGCGGTGTTCGCGGTGAAGGGGGCCTGGACTCTCCGGTATGCTGGCAGGCGCTCCTTCACCTCGCCTGCTACGGAAGACCACCATGCACGCTCGCACCACTTTCATCGCCCTTGCCTTGCTCGCGGCTGGCGCCTCGGCCCAGGCCAACAACCTGCTCGACGAGCTGAAGGACCGGGCCGGTTCCGCTGCCGGCGCGCAAGGCGGCGGCTCGGCGCTCGGCAACCTCGGCGTCAAGATGCCCGCGATCGGCTCCAGCAGCATCGGCAGTGCGGCCGGCGTGCTGCAGTATTGCGTCAAGAACAACTACCTGGGCGGCGATGCGGCCTCGGTGAAGGACAAGCTCCTGGCCAAAATTACCGGCCAGAAACAGCAGGAAAAGAACTTCGAGAGCGGCGCCAAGGGCCTGCTCAAGAGCGGCGACGGCAAGACGCTCAACCTCAAGATGCTGTCGTCGAAGGTGAAGGAAAAGGCCTGCGACTACGTGCTGAAAAACGCCACTTCGCTGATCTGACGGCGCTCCCGCGTGCCACGCGCGCGGCGCACCGCGTACGGGCCGTATCGCTTCTCCCCGTGCGCTCGTAACGCTTCATGAACCCGGCAGCCATCTCCCCTTCTTCTTCCCTGCGCCAACGCCTCTCGCGCTGGATTCCCTGCCTCGCGTGGCCACGTCCTTCGGCCGCGCTGCTGCGCAACGAGGCCATGGCCGGCGTCACGGTGGCACTGATGGTCATTCCACAGGGTGTGGCCTACGCCGCGCTGGCGGGCATGCCGCTGGTCACCGGCGTCTACGCTGCGCTGTTTCCCGCGCTGGTAGCGGTGATCTTCAGTTCGTCGCAGCGGCTTTCGGTCGGACCCACGGCGCTCACGAGCCTGCTGGTGGGCGCATCGCTCGCGCCGCTGGCGGTGCCCGGCAGCACCGAATGGGTGGCCATGGCGGTGTGGCTGACGCTGATCTCGGGAGCCATCCAGATGGTGTTGGGCGCCGGGCGTTTCGGCTGGCTGCTGCGGCTGGTGAATTCCCCCGTGCTGATCGGCTTCACGCAGGGCGCCGCGGTGCTGATTGCTATCTCGCAGTTGCCCGCGCTGCTCGGCTTCACGGGCCGCACCATTGCACAAGTGCTGCAGGGCGGACCGCCACCGGACCTTGTCGCGATCGCCTTCGGTCTAGGCAGCATCGCGGTGCTGTGGCTCGGCAAACGGGTGGCACCGCGCTTTCCGACCACCATGGCGCTGGTGGCGGGCGCGGCGGCAATCAGCTGGACAATCAACTACGCGCTGCGCGGCGGCGCCGTAGTGGGCAGCCTGCCCGCCGGCCTGCCCTCCTTCTACTGGCCGGGCTTGCTGCCCCTGAACACCTTCAGCGCGCTCGTGCTGCCCGCACTCATGATCACGCTGGTGAGCTTTCTGGAGACGGCATCGAGCGCCAAGATCGACAACGCACGCGCCGGAACGCTCTGGAACGAGAACCAGGACCTGATCGGCCAAGGCCTCGCCAAGCTGGCCTCCGGTTTCTCGGGGGCATTTCCGACCAGCTCGTCGTTCTCACGCTCGGCCATCACGCTGTATGCAGGCGCGCAGACCGGCTGGGCCACCTTGTTCAGCGTGGCGGTGGTCGCCGGTGCGCTGCTGTGGCTCATGCCGCTGCTCTATCACGTGCCGCAGGCGGTGCTGGCGGCGGTGGTGGTCACTGCCATTCTGGGGCTGGTGAAGCCGGCAAGCTTCGTCGCCCTGTGGCGCGTGTCGCGCATCGAGGCCGGCATCGCATTCGGCACCTTCGTGCTGACCATCGCCACCGCGCCGAGCATCTACTGGGGCGTGCTGGGCGGCTTGCTCGCTAGCATGGCGCACTACATGTACCGCCATCTTCATCCGCGGATCATCGAGGTGGGCCTGCACCCCGACGGCAGCCTGCGCGACCGCCACCTGTGGAAGCTGCCGCCGCTCGCGCCGCATCTCTACGCGCTGCGCATGGACGCCGAGCTCGACTTCGCATCGGCCTCCACGCTTGAGCGCGCACTCACGGTCGCCCTGGCCGAGCGGCCTGACCTGACCGACGTGTGCCTCTTCGCGCAGCCCATCAACCGCATCGACATCACGGGTGCCGAGGTGTTCGGCTCGATCCGGCGATTGATGGAAGCCAAGGGCGTACGCCTGCACCTGAGCGGCCTGAAGCTGCCTGCAATGCAGGTGCTGGAGCGCGCCGGACTGCTTGCGCCGGGCCCGATGCTTTTCAGCTACCGCACCGACGCAGAGGCGTTGGCCGCGCTCGCGCAGCCCGAAGAAGCTCAGCGTGCCGAGACAAAAGACTCGACCGACGCGGACTTGATCTCGTAGCCGCTCACGCCCATGTCCGCCGAGGAATAACGCGCCGCCTTCAGCAGCCCGCTCACGCGCACCGTGTCCATCGCATGCAGCCCCTTCACGGTATCCGCCGCGATCACGTGCACGATCTGGTTGGCGGGAGGCGGCGGCGTGTGGATGCAGGCGCCGAAATAAGGCACCAGTAGAAACTCGCGAATGCCGTCCTGAGTATTGTCGAGCGGAACGACGAAGCCCGATAGCCGCGCGGACGTGCCGTCGACCGCCACGTTGACCGGCGCGTTGTCCCACACGGCCCGCATCTCGTCCAGCATCTGGATCGCGCGCGGGTCGTTGTCGCGCAGCGACTCGAGGCTGATGTTGCGGTAGCGCTTGGTGGGATCCCAGCTCTTGGGAACGAGCTCTTCCCATTTGAGCTCCTGCACCGGGCCTACGGTCGCCGCCTTCGTGTCGGCGGCCGGGCCGCAGCCCGCCAGGGCAGCCGCGCCCAGCACCAGCAGGAATGCCGGCATGACGCGGCGAAGAAAGACTCTCATGGCCTCCATTGTGCTTGGGGCACATGTCTGCCGCCTTAGCGGAGCCTTAATGGTCAGTCCCGCACCGGTCCGCGCAGGTTCTTGATCTGCGAACGCTGGCTCTTGCCTTCGAGGCGGCGCTGCTTCGAGCCATAGGTCGGCTTTGTCGGGCGCCGCACGCGCGGCGGCGTGGCCACGCTGTCAACCACCGCCTGCAGGCGCACGAACGCGTCGGCCCGGTTCATCTCCTGCGTGCGGTGCTGCTGCGCCTTCAGCACGAAGACGCCCTCCTGCGTGATACGGCTGTCGCGCAGCGCGAGCAGACGTTCCTTCACGTCAGGCGGTAGTGAGCTTGCGTGGATGTCGTAGCGCAGGTGCACCGCGCTCGACACTTTGTTGACGTTCTGTCCGCCCGCACCCTGCGCCCGGACGGCGCTGATCTCGACCTCGTCGGGATCGATCAGGAGGGGTTGGCGAAGCATGAAGGCAAGTGTGCCTTCAAACGCGTTCGAAGACGGCGGGTGCCTACTCGCCGCGCGCAGGCCGGACCCGCACGTCGGTGATGTCGCCCGCGGGACGCAGTGCCAGCGGACTGCGAACCGATTCGCCGCGCGCACGCGCATTGGCCATGTCGGCCGCAGTGGGCTCGGCCGGCTTTCCCGCATTACGAAAACGCTCGAAGCCCGAACGCGGATTGAAGCGCCCGCCCATGGAAGCCATCCAGGGCGTCACGGGCTTGCCCGTGATTCGCCCCCAGGCGTAGCGCACGCCCCACACGGCCGCAAGCAGCGTGACCGCCACGGCGAGGCTGGCCGCAAAAACCAGCCCCAGGAGCAAGAGAATGATGCGAAAAATAAAGTTCATCATCCGGCGTTAGGCCACCATGGCCTCCGATGGTTCCCCGGCCTTGGTGAACGAAAACTGGCCAGGGTTCCGGATCGGGTCGGTCGTCACTTCAATCGTGTCCTTCGGCCCGAAGCTGCCGTCGAGCAGCAGCTTCGACAGCGGGTTCTCGATGCGCTGCTGGATGGCGCGCTTCAGCGGACGCGCGCCGAACACCGGGTCGAAGCCGACCTTGGCAATCTCGGCCAGCGCCGCGGGCGAAATCTCGAGCCCCAGGTCCATCTTGGCGAGCCGCGCCTGCAGCACCTTGAGCTGGATGGCGGCAATCGATTCGATGTTCTTCGCGTCGAGCGCATGGAACACGACCGTCTCGTCGATGCGGTTCAGGAACTCGGGGCGGAAATAGTTCTTCAGCTCATCCCACACCGCTTCCTTGATCTCCTCGGCCGGCTGGCCCACCATCGACTGGATGATCGGCGAACCGATGTTGCTGGTCATCACGATCACGGTGTTCTTGAAGTCCACGGTGCGGCCCTGGCCGTCGGTCAGGCGGCCGTCGTCGAGCACCTGCAGCAGCACGTTGAACACGTCGTGGTGGGCCTTCTCGACCTCATCGAGCAGCACCACGCTGTAGGGCTTGCGGCGCACGGCTTCCGTGAGGTAGCCACCCTCCTCATAGCCCACATAGCCCGGCGGCGCACCGATCAGGCGGGCGACCGAATGCTTCTCCATGAACTCGCTCATGTCGATGCGGATGAGGTGGTCTTCACTGTCGAACATGAAGCCCGCCAGCGCCTTGCACAGCTCGGTCTTGCCCACGCCCGTGGGGCCGAGGAACAGGAACGAACCAGTCGGACGGTTCGGATCGCTCAGGCCCGAGCGCGAGCGGCGGATTGCGTTCGCAACCGCGCCAATGGCCTCGTCCTGCCCCACCACGCGTTCGTGCAGCTTGTCTTCCATGACGAGCAGCTTGTCGCGTTCGCCCTGCATCAGCTTGGCGACCGGAATGCCGGTGGCGCGCGCCACGACCTCGGCGATTTCTTCCGAGCCGACTTGCGTGCGCAGCAGCGTAGGCGCGCTCGACTTGCCCTTGCTCGCCTCGCTTTCCTCGGCCTCGCGCAGGCGCTTTTCGAGTGCTGGCAGCTGGCCGTACTGCAGTTCGGCGAGCTTGTTGAAGTCGCCCTTGCGCTTCCATTCCTCAATCTCGAACTTGATCTTGTCGATGTCCTCACGGATCTTTGCGCTGCCTTGCGCCTGCGCCTTCTCGGCCTGCCAGATTTCGTCGTAGTCGGCAATCTCCTTCTGCAGGCGCGCGATCTCGTCTTCGATGAGGTTGAAGCGCTTCTGCGAAGCCTCGTCCTTTTCACGGCGCACGGCTTCGCGCTCGATCTGCAGCTGGATGAGGCGGCGGTCGAGCCGGTCCATGACCTCGGGCTTGGAGTCCATCTCGATCTTGATCTTGGCCGCGGCCTCGTCGATCAGGTCGATGGCCTTGTCGGGCAGGAAGCGGTCGGTGATGTAGCGGTCGCTCAGTTCCGCAGCAGCCACGATGGCAGGGTCGGTGATCTGCACGCCGTGGTGCACCTCGTACTTTTCCTGCAGGCCGCGCAGGATGGCGATGGTCGCCTCCACGCTCGGCTCGCCCACGAGGATCTTCTGGAAGCGGCGCTCCAGCGCGGCGTCCTTCTCGATGTACTTGCGGTATTCGTCCAGCGTGGTGGCGCCCACGCAGTGCAGCTCGCCGCGCGCAAGTGCCGGCTTGAGCATGTTGCCCGCGTCCATTGCGCCCTCGGCCTTGCCGGCGCCGACCATGGTGTGCAACTCATCGATGAAGACAATGGTCTGGCCTTCGTCCTTGGCCAATTCGTTGAGCACGGTCTTCAGGCGCTCCTCGAACTCGCCGCGGTATTTGGCGCCGGCCAAAAGCGCGGCCATGTCGAGCGACAGCACGCGCTTGCCCTTGAGCGACTCCGGCACTTCACCCGCGACGATGCGCTGCGCCAGGCCTTCGACGATGGCGGTCTTGCCCACCCCCGGCTCACCGATGAGCACGGGATTGTTCTTGGTGCGGCGCTGCAGCACCTGGATGGCGCGGCGGATTTCCTCGTCGCGGCCGATGACCGGGTCGAGCTTGCCCAGGCGGGCGCGTTCGGTCAGGTCGAGGCAGTATTTCTTGAGCGCTTCGCGCTGGCCTTCGGCGTCGGCGCTGTTCACGCCCTGCCCGCCGCGCACGGCATCGATGGCCGATTCGAGCGACTTGCGGGTCAGGCCGTTTTCCTTCGCGATGCGGCCGATGTCCGACTTGCTGTCGGCTACGGCCAGAAGAAAGAGTTCGCCCGCAATGAACTGGTCGTTGCGCTTGATGGCCTCTTTCTCGGTCGCTTGCAGCAGCTTGCCGAGTTCGGGACCGACCTGCACGACGTCGTGCCCCTGCACCTGCGGCAGCTTCTTGATGGCCGCTTCGGCCGCATTCGCAAGCCCGTGCACGTTGACGCCGGCGCGCTCCAGCAGGGCGCGCGGGCCGTCTTCCTGGCGCAGCATCGCGACCAGCAGGTGAGCCGGTTCGATGTACGCGTTGTCGTTGCCGAGCGCGAGCGTCTGCGCATCGCCCAGAGCTTCCTGGAATTTGGTGGTGAGTTTGTCTTGTCGCATGGTGGTGTTCCTGCACTCAAAATAGGACTGTTCGGACGCGATTCAAGGTGTCCGGCGCTTCGGGCACGTCTATTGCACTGTGCCTGCTCATCTTTCGAATGGAGTCGATCATGGTTTTTTCAATGCAGCGCCCCCACCCGGTCCGCCGGGCGCTGGGCGTCGGCCTCTTTGTAGCGGCCATGGGCCTCGCCGGTCTTGCGCACGCGCAAGGCACGCCCATTCGCCTGCTGGTCGGTTTTCCGGCCGGTGCCGGCTCGGACGCCATTGCACGCACACTCGGCGAAAAACTCAAGGACGTGCTGGGCGTGCCGGTGGTGGTGGAGAACCGCGCCGGCGCGGGCGGTCAGATTGCAGCGCAGGCGCTCAAGGCCGCGCCGGCCGACGGGCACACGCTCTTCCTTTCGCACGACCACTCGATTTCGATCCTGCCGCAGGTTGTGAAGAACCCGGGATTCAACCCCGCGACCGACTTCGTGCCCGTGGCCGGCTTCGCCACCTTCGCCAACGTGCTGGCCGTCTCGGGCGGCACGCCGGCCAAGAGCATGGATGAGTACGTGAAATGGGTTCGCACCCAGCGCGGCGGCAAGGAAACCATCGGCATCCCGGCGCCGGCTTCGATTCCCGAGTTCTTGGTGAAGATGATCTCGGAAAAATACAAGATCGACGTGCAGCCCGCGCCCTACCGCGGAAGCGCGCCGATGACGGCGGACATGCTGGGCAACCAGATCACCGCGGGCATCGCCTCGGTGCCGGATTTCATCGAGAACCACAAGACCGGCAAGGTGCGCATCGTGGCCTCCATCGGCGCCAAGCGCCAGGCCGTGCTGCCGAACGTGCCGACGTTCACCGAACTGGGCTTTTCGAATCTTGAAGACCTGCCCTACTACGGCATCTTCGCGCCCGTGGGCACGCCGCAGCCAATCATCGACAAGTACGGCGATGCGCTGCAGAAGGTGCTGGCTATGCCGGATGTGAAGCAGAAGCTCACTGCAATGGGCCTTACCGTGGCGTACGAGCCGCAAGGGCAGTTTGCCGGCCGCGTACGCACTTACACGCAGACCTGGGAGCGGATCATTCAGTCGAGCGGGTTCAAGCCGCTGTAGTTTCTTTTGGGCCCTCTCCCCCCTCTTGCTCCCTCTCCCTCCGGGAGAGGGTTGGGGTGAGGGCATGTGCCGCCGATGAGGCGCAGTGCTCAACAACGGCCGCTTGCGCTCACCCTGCCCTCTCCCAGAGGGAGAGGGAAAAGATCAGGCATTGTTGGCCGTAATACCCCAGCGCGCCAGCGCCGCGTCGTCGCTGACACGCGCATCGACCCATCGTGCGCCCTCAGGCGTCTGTTCCTTCTTCCAGAACGGCGCCTGGGTCTTGAGATAGTCCATCAAAAACTCGCAGGCCTCGAAGCTCTGGCCGCGGTGCGCCGAAACCACCGCCACCATCATGATCTGGTCGAGCGGCTGCAGCAGGCCCACGCGATGAATCACGCGTGCACCCAAGATGTCGAACCGCTTGTGTGCCTCGTCGACCATGGCCTCGATGGCCTTCTCGGTCATGCCGGGATAGTGCTCCAGCTCCATCGAGGCGATGGTGCTGCCGTCGTTGCGGTCTCTCACGGTGCCGACAAAACTGCACACCGCGCCCACGCGTTTGTCGCCGGCACGCAACGCGGCGACCTCCTGGCCCAGGTCGAAATCGGCTGTCTGGATCGAAACGCGTGCATCGCTCATGCCGGGATTGTGGCACCGCGCTAGACTTCGGCAATGCCTTGCCACGCCACGCTCTTCACGGTGCTTTCGCACTTTGAAAGCAGCCGCGCGCGCCAGGGCAGCAAAGCCAAAAAACCAAAGCTCGTCTGACCGGAGCTGCGGTTCCGTCGTCGGATGAGCGACGGAACCTGCAAAGGCCTTGGCCACCATTGGGTTGCGCGCGCATCGAACGACGGTTCTTTTCCATCGGTCGATTCCTCGAAGGAAGCCTGCGTGCCGCAATCAACACACCCCTCCCCCAGTCCTGATTTCTCGGGCCTCTGGATTCCTCTTGTCACGCCGTTTCACGGCGGCGCCGTCGACCACGCCGCGCTCTCGGCGCTGACACGCCGGCTCGCCGATGACGGCGTGTCAGGCTTCGTGGTCTGCGCCTCGACGGGCGAAGCCGCCGCGCTCGATGAAGCGGAACAGCTGGCCGCGCTCCACACGGTGCAGGCTGCCGCCAGCGGGCTGCCGATCATCATGGGCCTGTCGGGTTATCACTTGGGCAAGACGACGGCCTGGGTACGGCGGCTCGCCGAACGGCCTCTGGCAGGGCTGCAGGTGCCCGCGCCGAACTACATCCGGCCATCGCAGGCTGGGCTGCTCGAATGGTTCCGCGCCATTGCCGACGCCAGCGCCGTACCGGTGCTGGTCTACGACATTCCCTACCGCACCGGCGCGACCATTGCGCGCGAAACACTGCTGACCCTTGCCGAGCATCCGCGCATTCGAGGCATCAAGGACTGCGGCGGCGACATGGCCAAGACGCGGGCGGTGATTGCGGACGGCAGGCTCCAGGTGCTGTCCGGCGAAGACCACCAGATCTTCAGCACAGTGGCCGAAGGCGGCGTGGGCGCCATCGCGGCGAGCGGCCATGTGCAGACACGGCGCTTTATCCAGGTGCTGCGCCTCTTGGCCGAGAACCGGCTTGCGGAAGCGCGCGCCGAATGGCAGCCGCTGCAGCCGTTGATCGAGATGCTGTTTGCCGAACCGAGCCCGGCGCCGCTCAAGGCGCTGCTGGCGCATGACGGATCGATGAGCGACGAATTGCGTTCGCCGATGACCCGCTCGTCCAGTGCTTTGCGCGACCGCCTGGTGGAACTGGACGCCCGGCTCAGCCGCCGGTAACGGGTGGGAAGAAGGCGACTTCGGCGCCATCGCGCAACGAGGCCGCCTCGTCGCTCATGACCTGGTCGAGCGCCATGCGAACGGCCTTGCCGCGTGCAAGGGCCGTGGCGTATGGCCCGCCGCGGGCAATGAGTTCGTCGCGCAAGGCGGCCAGCGTGCCGGCACCGGTCTCGACAGTTTCGCCGCCGGTGGAAAGCGCCTCGCGCACAGAGGCGAAATAACGGATCTGGACCTTCATGTCGGAAATGCGCTTCAGGCCAGCAGCGAGGCCAAGAGAATGAACTTCACCGTGTCGCCGGCCTTGAAGGACTGGCTGGGCGCGTTGTCGATGACGCCGTCGCCCCACACCATCGACGTCAGCACGCCCGAGCTCTGGTTTGCGAACAGATCCAGTCCGCCGGCTGCATTGCGCCGCGCGCGCAGGAACTCGCGGCGCTTGTCGGCGCGCGGCCAGTCGAAGTCGGCGCGCATCGGCACGGGCTCTGGCGCCACGCGCGTGGCGCCCTGCAGCGTCAGCAGAAAGGGCCGCACGAGCAGCAGAAAAGTCAGGAAGCTGGAGACGGGGTTGCCGGGCAGCCCGGTCACGTGGCAGCGGCCCTTCGCATCGCCTCCCGCCCTGGGAATCGATCCGTAGGCGAAAGGCTTGCCGGGCTTCATCGAGAGCGACCACAGCTGCAATTCGCCAAGCGCCTGCACCGCCGCCTTGATGTGGTCTTCTTCTCCCACGGACACGCCGCCCGTGGTGATGATCAGGTCGCTGCCCTCGGCGGCGCCGCGCAGCGCTTCGATGGTGGCTTCGCGCTTGTCGGGCACGATGCCCAGGTCGTTCACCTCGCAACCCAGCCGATGCAGCAAGGCGCGCATGAAAAAGCGGTTGGAGTTGTAAATTGCGCCGGGCTTCATGGCCTCGGGCGCGACTTCGCCGGGCATCACCAGTTCGTCGCCAGTAGACAGCAGCGCCACGCGCGGGCGCCGCGCCACCTGGAGCCGGTCGAAGCCGATGCTTGCGGCAAGGCCCAGTGCCGCGGGCGTCAGGCGCTCGCCCTTGCGCAGCACCACGTCGCCGGAGGCCACGTCTTCTCCGGCCCTGCGAATCCATTGGCCGGCAGTGGGAGCGATCTGGATGCGCACGGCGCCAAGCGCGCCTTCCTGCGGCACGGCCTGTGTGTCTTCCTGCATGACGACCGCATCCGCGCCTTCGGGAATCTGCGCGCCGGTGAAGATGCGTGCCGCCGTGCCGGCCGCCAGCGGCGTGCCCACGGTTCCGGCGGGAATGCGCTGCGCGACCTGAAGCAAGGCGCCCGGCGCGGCGCAGTCGGCCACGCGCACCGCATAGCCGTCCATCGAACTGTTGTCCCGGGGCGGCACGGTGAGTGCGGAGACAAGGTCTTGCGCGAGCACCCGGCCGTCCGCATCGAAGGTGGCAACGCTTTCGGCGGGCAGCACCGGCTGCGCCTTGCCGAGCAGGGTTGCCAGCGCTTCGTCGAGCGCCATCAGCGGCGGGCGCGAGTGAGGAGCGGTGTCAGCCATGATGTTCGGGGTTGTATTCGAAGCGGCTTCCGCTGTCGATCAGCCACTGCGCGATGCCCTCGATGTCGTTGAGGTCGAACATGGGCAGGTTGGTAGGCGCCGGCAGTCCTTCGGGTGCGTTGGTGGCAATGGCGGTCACGAAGGCATCGTCGATGTATTTCGAAGGCCGAGGCGCCTGGCCTGCTTCGGGCGCGCGCCACACTTCGATCTTCAGCAGGTCGCTGTGCTTGAAGCCCTCGACCAGCACCCAGTCGACGCCATCATGGAGCTCGGCGATGAGATCGTGCACCGTCAGCTGCGCGGGCTGTTCGAATTCGCGGATCAGCGCAAGCCGCTTGTCCGACGCCACGACCACCTCGAAGGCCCCCGCCTCGCGATGGCGGTAGGTGTCCTTGCCCGGATGGTCTATGTCGAACTTGTGATGCGCATGCTTGACCACCGAGACGCGCTGGCCATGAAGCTTGAGCACAGGAATCAGGCGCTCCACCAGTGTGGTCTTGCCTGAACCCGAGTACCCGGAAAAGCCGATCACCTTCATGTCGAGTTCCTGTGGCTGGCGCCTACGCGGCAGCCGAATGCAGATGCAGTTGCGAGACAGCCGCCGCGATGCATGGCGTGCGGCAAAGGTCAGTCACAGTTCTGGGCGATATAGGCCTTCACGGCCTCCACATCGGCCGGGAGCTTGACCACCCGCTTGGGCAGCGCCTCGATGCCTTCGAACCTGGCCGGACGCGCGGGCTCGTGGCCGAGCGCCTCCACCAGCGTGGCGGCAAACTTGATCGGCAGCGCGGTTTCGAGCACCACCATCGGCACGCCGGGCGCGAGGTGTTCGCGAGCGGCCTTGAGGCCGTCGGCCGTGTGCGGATCGACCAGCGTCGCAAAGCGCTTGTCGGTGTCGCGGATAGTGGCCAGGCGGTCAGCGTGGGTGCTGCGGCCGCTCTTGAAGCCGAAGCGCTCCGCGGCTTGCTTGAATGCGGGTTCGCCGCTCAGGTCGAAGCGGCCCTGGCCGCCCAGCGCGTCCACGAACAGCGAACGCAGCTTGGCGGCATCGCGGCCCACCAGGTCGAACACGAAGCGCTCGAAATTGCTGGCCTTGCTGATGTCCATCGAGGGGCTCGAGGTTTCGTGCGTGTCGGCGGCCGCTCGCACGCGGTAGATGCCGGTGCGGAAGAACTCGTCGAGCACGTCGTTCTCATTGGTGGCAACCACCAGCGTCTCGATGGGCAGGCCCATCATGCGCGCCACGTGGCCCGCGCAGACATTGCCGAAGTTGCCCGACGGCACGGTGAAGCTCACCGGCTTGTCGTTACTGGCGGTGGCCTGGAAATAGCCGGCGAAGTAGTAGACAACTTGCGCGAGCAGGCGCGCCCAGTTGATCGAGTTGACCGTGCCGATGCGGTACTTGCGCTTGAAGCCTAGGTCGTTGGACACCGCCTTGACGATGTCCTGGCAGTCGTCGAACACGCCGGTGATGGCAATGTTGTGGATATTCTCCTCCTGCAGGCTGAACATCTGCGCTTGCTGGAACGGGCTCATGCGACCGTCGGGCGAGGTCATGAAGACGCGCACGCCCTTCTTGCCGCGCATGGCGTACTCGGCCGCGCTGCCGGTGTCGCCGCTGGTGGCGCCAAGAATGTTGAGTTCGGCGCCGCGGCGGGCCAGTTCGTACTCGAACAGGTTGCCCAGCAACTGCATCGCCATGTCCTTGAAGGCGAGCGTGGGCCCGTTGGACAAAGCCTCGAGGTAAACGCCGTCTTCGAGTTCGCGCAGCGGCACGATCTCATCGGTGCCGAACACTTCGGCCGTGTAGGTCTTGGCGCAGATCGCCTTCAGGTCGACCGGCGGAATGTCGTCAATGTAGAGCGAGAGGATCTCGAACGCCAACTCGGCATACGGGAGGTTGCGCCATTTCGCGAGCGTGGCGGTGTCGATCTGCGGATACTCATCGGGCAGGTAGAGCCCGCCATCGGGCGCGAGGCCTTCAAGCAGGATTTCGCAGAAACGCTTGCGGTCGGGGTGGCCGCGGGTACTCAGGTAATTCACGGTGTTCTCTTGCGCCGCCCTCAGGACAGCTCTTCCTTGCGGATGCGCACGATCGGCTGCAGCACCGTGGGCAGGGCCTGCAGTTCGGCGAGCACGTCGTTCACGGTGCCTTCGCGCGCTTCGTGCGTGAGGATGATCAGGTCGGTCTGGGTGGAGCCCTCGCCGCCTACTTCATCGGCTTCGCGCTGCAGCACGGCGTCGATGCTGATGCCGGCGGTGGCCAGCAGGCCCGTTACCTTGGCGAGCACGCCGGCCTGGTCGGCCACGCGCAGGCGCAAGTAATAGCTGGTGACGACCTCGGCCATCGGCAACACCTGAAGGTCGCTCATCGCGTCGGGGTGGAAGGCCAGGTGCGGCACGCGGTGCGCGGCGTCGGCCGTGTGCAGGCGCGTGATGTCGACGAGGTCGGCGATCACGGCGCTGGCGGTCGGCTCGCTGCCCGCGCCCTTGCCGTAGTAGAGCGTGGTGCCCACGGCGTCGCCATGCACGACGACGGCGTTCATGGCGCCCTCCACATTCGCAAGCAGCCGCTTCGACGGCACGAGCGAGGGATGCACGCGCAGCTCGATGCCCTGCGCGGTGCGCTTGGTGATGCCGAGCAGCTTGATGCGGTAGCCGAGTTGTTCGGCGTACTTGATGTCCTGCGCGGCCAGCTTGGTGATGCCTTCGATATGCGCCTTGTCGAACTGCACCGGAATGCCGAAGGCAATGGCGCTCATCAGCGTGACCTTGTGGCCCGCGTCGACACCCTCGATGTCGAAGGTCGGGTCGGCTTCGGCGTAGCCCAGGCGCTGCGCTTCCTTGAGCACGGTCGCAAAGTCCAGGCCCTTGTCGCGCATCTCCGAAAGAATGAAGTTGGTGGTGCCGTTGATGATGCCGGCCAGCCACTGGATGCTGTTGGCCGTGAGGCCTTCGCGCAGCGCCTTGATGATCGGGATCCCGCCGGCCACGGCGGCTTCGAAGGCCACCATCACGCCCCTGGCGTGCGCGGCCGCGAAGATCTCGGTGCCATGAACGGCAAGCAACGCCTTGTTGGCCGTGACCACGTGCTTGCCGGCCGCAATGGCTTCAAGCACCAGTTGCCGCGCAATGCCGTAGCCGCCGATGAGTTCGATGACGATGTCGATGTCGGGGTTGGCGATGACGGCGCGCGCATCGCTGACCACCTTCACGCCCTCGCCCGCCACTTCGCGCGCACGCGCCTGGTCGAGGTCGGCCACCATCGTGATCTCGATGCCGCGGCCCGCACGGCGCTTGATTTCTTCCTGGTTGCGCAGAAGCACCTTGAAGGTGCCGCTGCCGACCGTGCCTGCACCGAGCAGGCCTACTTGGATGGGTTTCATTGGGGGATTCGCGTTAATTGGAATTTCAAGAGCCGTTCTGGCTGCGCAAGCGGTACTGCTCCAGGAACTTGGCAATGCGGTGGATGGCTTCGCGCAGGTCTTCCTCGTGCGGCAGGAACACGATGCGGAAATGGTCGGGCGTGGCCCAGTTGAAGCCGGTGCCCTGCACCAGCATCACCTTGGTTTCCTTCAGCAGTTCGAGGAAGAACTGCCGGTCGTCGTCGATCGGATAGATCTCCGGATCGAGCTTCGGGAACATGTAGAGCGCTGCGCTTGGCTTGACGCAGCTCACGCCGGGAATGGCCGTGATGAGTTCGTAGGCGAGGTCGCGCTGGCGCCGCAGCCTGCCCCCCTTGCCGACCAGGTCGTTGATGCTCTGGTAGCCGCCCAGCGCCGTCTGGATCGCCCATTGGCCCGGTACGTTGGCGCACAGGCGCATGTTCGAGAGCATGGTGAGGCCCTCGATGTAGTCGCGCGCGGGCTTCTTGTCGCCCGACACCACCAGCCAGCCGGCACGGTAGCCGCAGGAACGGTAGCTCTTGGACAGCGAGTTGAACGTGAGCGTGAGCACGTCGGTCGACAGGCTGGCAATGGCCGTGTGCCGCACGTCGTCGTAGAGCACCTTGTCGTAGACCTCGTCCGCGAAGATCACCAGGCCGTGCTCGCGGGCGATGGCCACGATGCCGCGCAGCAACTCATCGGAATAGAGCGCCCCGGTCGGGTTGTTCGGGTTGATCACCACGATGCCCTTGGTGCGCGGCGTGATCTTGGCGCGGATGTCGTCGAGCCTGGGCATCCAGCCGTTGTCCTCGTCGCAGAGGTAGTGCACCGGCTTGCCGCCGGACAGGCTCGTCACCGCAGTCCATAGCGGGTAGTCGGGCGCCGGAAGCAGCATCTCGTCGCCGTCGTTCAGGAGCGCGTTCGTTGCCATGGCAATCAGCTCGCTGGCGCCGTTGCCCAGATAGATGTCGTCGAGCGTTACGCCGGCAATGCCCTGCTTCTGCGTCTCGTGCATCACGGCCTTGCGCGCCGCGAAGATGCCCTTGCTGTCCGAATAACCCGCCGAGCCCGGCAGGTTGCGGATCATGTCCTGCTGGACTTCCTCGGGCGCATCGAAGCCGAACACGGCGAGGTTGCCGATGTTGAGCTTGATGATCTTCTGGCCCTCTTCCTCCATGCGCTGGGCGGCCTCCATGATGGGGCCGCGGATGTCATAGAGCACGTTGGCCAGCTTGGCCGATTTCTTGAACTGCTTCAAAGGGCCCTCCCGGGCGCAGGGTTGCTTACTCGATGCCGAAAGGCCCTCTGAGGCCTCGTGCCACTGGGGAAAACCTATAATTTGACCACAGTTCCCAGTGCCCCGATGAAGCTCCAGCCCGACAAATCCGACGCCCAGTCACTCACCGCGCACGGCCCCGGGTGGGTCTCGATCAACAACGAAAAGGTCGAAGGCAGCGTGGTGGTCGGCTCGCGCGGCGAGCGCTTCGAATGGAACTGCACCCGTTTCGATCAACTGGGCCCCGAACATTTCGCCCAATTGGCGTCGCTTGGGGCGGAATTGATCATTTTCGGCAGCGGATCCCGCATCCGGTTTCCGCAGGCGGCCTGGCTCCAGCCCCTGATGGCCAAGCGCACCGGCGTGGAGACCATGGACACCCCCGCAGCCTGCCGCACCTACAACATCCTGGCCGGAGAGGGCCGCCACGTGATCGCCGCCCTGCTGGTCGAACCACCCCACGGTGGCTGAGAGAGCGCTTTTCGGGGTAAAATACCGGGTTGCGAACAGGCCAGCTGCCCTCAGTTAGCAACGACCAATCCTCCATTTCGTCGAGTGTGCCTCAAGGCGCCCGATCCAATGGAAACCAACGGAGAAAACAAGATTCATGGCGATCGTTGTCAACAAACCCATTCCTGAATTCGACGCCAACGCCACGGGTGGCCTGAAAGTCTCGAATACCTCGCATCTCGGCCACGTGCTGGTCATGTATTTTTACCCGAAAGATAACACTCCGGGTTGCACGACCGAAGCCATGCAGTTTCGGGATCGTTACAAGGACTTCGAAAAAGCCGGTGCGACGGTGTTCGGCGTCTCGCGCGACAACATGAAGTCGCACGACGAGTTCAAGGCCAAGCTCGAGCTCCCGTTCGAACTCATCGCGGATACCGAAGAAAAGATGTGCCACATGTTCGGCGTGGTCAAGAACAAGATCATGTACGGCAAGAAGGTCAAGGGCATCGAGCGCAGCACCTTCCTGATCGGCGCCGACGGCATCCTGAAAGCCGAATGGCGTGGCCTCAAGGTCCCCGGCCATGTCGATGACGTGCTCAAGGCGGTCAAGGCGCTCAAGAAGGCTGCCTGACGGTTACAACAAGCGCGTTCTGTGCGCTTTTGCATCAAGCCGTGGGAAATGCCCAACGGAGTGTGCAAAGAGCGCGAGACGCGTCACCGCGGGTGTGCATAATGGCCTCATGCCGTTGAGCTCCACGACCGCATCCCCCGAACAAAGCCGCCTTGGTCTACAGGCGGCTTTTTCGTTTTCTGGTTTCCACTTCCTGCGAGCGACCTGACACATGCCACTGCCTCCCGCCCCCACGAAACGCGCCGCACTGCTCTCGCCGGACGCGCACGATGCACCGGCCCGCTCCTCTCACAGGGGCTCGCGCCGCTCTGGCGAATCGCGTGCCGACTCGGCTTCCTCGAGCGGCTCGCAGCCGCTTGAACTATTCGACCGGAACGCCGCCGAGGCGGTAGGCGGCGGCAGCGACGAGCCTACGCCCACCGCGCGCAGCCGGCCGAAAACCGCGCCGGCCCGCCACGCCGAACGCAACCAGGACCGCGGCCAGGAGCGCAGGCCCGCTGCCCGCGGCGAGCCCGAGGCACCGCCCCCCGTCTATGTGCCGGCACCTTCGCAAGCCGCGGCGCCGCAGGCCCCGGCCCGAGCCAAGCGCGCCAAGTCGAATGGCGCGGCCAAGCTGTTCGTGCTAGACACCAACGTGCTGCTGCACGATCCGATGTGCCTGTTCCGCTTCGAGGAACACGACATCTTCCTGCCGATGATCGTGCTGGAGGAACTGGACGGCCACAAGAAAGGCACCACCGAAGTGGCGCGCAACGGCCGGCAGACCAGCCGCACGCTCGACGCTCTGGCGGCTGCACAGGACGCCGACATCGCCAAAGGCCTGAAGCTCGACACCACGGGCCATCGCGAAGCCGGCGGCAAGCTGTTCTTCCAGACCGCGCCGCTGGACTACTCGCTGCCGGTCAGCCTGCCCCAGGGCAAGGCCGACAACCAGATCCTGGGCGTGGTGCAGGCGCTGCGCGATCTCTACGCCAAGGAGCAGCCCGGCCGCCCCAAGCAGGAGGTGGTGCTGGTGTCCAAGGACATCAACATGCGCGTCAAGGCGCGCGCCCTGGGCCTTGCCGCCGACGACTACCAGAATGACAAGACGCTGGAAGACGGCGACCTGCTCTACGCGGGTTCGCTCGCGCTGCCGCCCGATTTCTGGACCCGCCAGAGCAAGACGGTCGAAAGCTGGCAAAGCGGCAGCAACACCTTCTATCGCATCAGCGGACCGCTGGTGCCCAACCTGTACATCAACCAGTTCGTCTACTTCGAGGCGCCGGGCGAGCCCAGCATGTACGCCCGCGTGACCGAGATCCGCGACAAGACAGCGGTCTTCAAGACGCTCAAGGACTACAGCTCGGGCAAGAACGCGGTGTGGGGCGTGAACACCCGCAACCGCGAGCAGAACTTCGCCATGAACCTGCTCATGGACCCCGAGGTCGACTTCGTCACGCTCACGGGTACTGCCGGCACGGGCAAGACGTTGATGGCGCTGGCGTCGGGCCTGACGCAGGTGCTCGACGACCGCCGCTATACCGAGATCATCATGACGCGCGCCACGGTGAGCGTGGGCGAGGACATCGGTTTCCTTCCTGGCACGGAGGAAGAAAAAATGGGTCCCTGGATGGGCGCGCTCGACGACAACCTGGAGTTCCTGGCCAAGGGCGACGGCGGCGGCGCCGGCGAATGGGGCCGCGCGGCGACCAACGAGCTGATCCGCAGCCGCATCAAAGTCAAGAGCATGAACTTCATGCGCGGGCGCACCTTCCTCAACAAGTACGTGATCATCGACGAGGCCCAGAACCTGACGCCCAAGCAGATGAAGACGCTGATCACCCGCGCCGGCCCGGGCACCAAGATCATCTGCATGGGCAATCTCGCGCAGATCGATACGCCCTACCTCACCGAAGGCTCCTCGGGCCTTACCTTCGCGGTCGACAAGTTCAAGGGCTGGCCGCACGGCGGGCACATCACGCTGGCGCGCGGCGAACGCTCCCGGTTGGCCGATTTTGCGAGCGACGTGCTCTAGTCTTTCCACCATCCGGTCAGGCCCGCGCATGCTCTTCGGAGCATCGCGGGCTTTTTCTTTGGCGGCAGTGACAGGCTCCTGACAAGACGTTGTCAGGAGGCGGTCCGCACCATCGAGGCTCCTTTTACTCAACAACGAAAGAGAGTCCTTCATGCAAAACGCCATCAGCTGGTTCGAGATTCCCGTCGCCGACATTGATCGCGCCCAGGCCTTCTATGAGAACGTGCTGGCCCGCAAGCTGCGCCGCGAAAGCTTCGGCAGCGAGACGCTGGCCGTGTTCCCCTACGACAAGCCCGGCATAGGCGGCGCCCTGCAGGCCGGTGCGAATGCCAGCGCGCGCGCGGGCAGCGGCATCCGCATCTACCTCGATTGCATGCCGAGCATCGATGCCGTGCTCGCGAGGGTCGAAGCGGCCGGCGGCCAGATCGTCGCGCCCAAGTCCGCACTGCCGCCGGGCATGGGCTTTATCGCCCATCTGCGCGACACTGAAGGCAACGAAGTCGGCCTGCACGCCCTGGCCTGAACCATGGCACAGCGCAACTGGATCGCCGTTGCCAGCGCCGAGCACGCCCGGCGCGGGCGCGACCACAAGCCGCTCGGCTTCATGCAGGTCGGCCACGGCAAGCTCGGCCCGCTCAAGCGCGTCGCGGCGGGCGACCGCGTGGCCTATTACGCGCCGGCCACGGTGTTCGGGGGCACGGACAAGCTGCAGAGCTTCGTGTCCATCGGCATCGTGCAATCCGGCGAGCCGTATGAGTACGACATGGGCGGGGGCTTCGTCCCCTGGCGCCGCGATGTGGCTTATGCGGCCGCCCACGAGGCGCCCATCGCACCCCTCATCGAACGGCTCGCCTTCATCGAGAACCCGAAGCAGTGGGGCTACAAATTCCGCTTCGGCATGTTCGACGTCAGCAACGCCGACATGGCGTTGATCGCCCTGGCGATGAAGTCCGACCTCAAGGCCATGGCACTCTGAGCTGCCCGCCTGAACAACATTTGCACAGGAGAAAAAGACAGATGGAACCCGTTCGCCAGCACCATGGGGCGTTCATGGTTGCGGGTCTCAAGGCCCGCACCACCAACCGTGAAGAGACCAGTCCCGCAACGGCCCGTATCGGCGCCCTCTGGGACTGCTTCTTTGCAGAAGAGACCTACCGGTCGACACCGCATCGCACCAGCGATGTGCGCATCTTCGGCGTCTACTCCGGGTACGAATCGGACGCCGATGGCGCGTTCGACGTGACGGTGGGCGTGGCCGTTTCGGACGCAGCCGTCGAGGCGGCAGCCATTGAGGCCGGCGACTACCTCGTCTTTGCGGGCCAGGGCGAAATGCCGCAGATGGTGATCGATACCTGGCAGCGCATCTGGCAGTATTTCGAGGCGCACCCGACAATCACGCGCCGCTACCGCAGCGATTTCGAAGCCTACGAAGGCCCGGACAAGGTGGCCATCCATATCGGAGTTTCATGAGCAACCGCGAGGGCACGGCCCACAGGGCCGCCCCACAATCCCCAGGAGCGCGCTGATGCGCCGCGCCGATCGGCTGTTCCAGCTTGTGCAGCTCATCCGTGGGCGCCGGCTGACCACGGCTGCGTTTCTCGCGCAGCGCCTGGAGGTATCCGAGCGCACGGTCTACCGCGACGTCGCCGACCTGCAGCACCAGGGCGTGCCGATCGAAGGCGAAGCCGGCGTGGGCTACAGGCTGGGCGCGGGCTTCGAGCTGCCGCCGCTGATGTTCACACAGGAGGAAGCCTCGGCGCTCATGGCGGCGGCACGGCTCGCCCAGAGCTGGGTCGATCCGGCCTTGGCGCGCAACATCGAAACCGGCTTGGGAAAGATCCTTTCGGTGCTCCCACCGGCGGCGCGGGTGTCGGCGGAAGCGCTGGCACTCTACGCGCCGGCATTGGGCCTGGACGACGCCATGCGCAACCGGCTGCAGACCCTGCGCGAGGCCGTGGAGGCGCGCCAGAAGCTGCGGCTCAGCTACCGCGACGTATCGGGCGACGCCAGCGAGCGCACCGTGCGCCCGCTCGGTTGCTTCTACTGGGGAAAGGTGTGGACGCTTTCGACCTGGTGCGAACTGCGCAGAGACTTTCGGGGCTTTCGCATCGACCGCATGGACGCGGTGAAGGTGCTGCCCGAGCGCTTTCGCGACGAAGCAGGCAAGACGCTGGCCGACATGCTGCGCCAGGTGAAGGCACGTTCAGCGGAGGCGAAGCGGCTCGAACAGCAGCAATAAGCGACGCAGCGTCAGTAGTCGTCGTTGCTGCCGTAGCCCGCCAGGTTCTCGAACTTGGTGAGCGGCTTCAGGAAGGCCAGCTTGACGGTGCCCGTGGGCCCGTTGCGGTGCTTGCTGATGATCACCTCGGCAACGCCCGGCTCCTTGCTGTTCTTGTCGTAGTAGTCGTCGCGGTAGATGAACATGATGATATCCGCGTCCTGCTCGATGGCGCCGGATTCGCGCAGGTCGCTCATCATCGGGCGCTTGTCGGTGCGGCTTTCAACGCCACGGCTCAGCTGCGACAGCGCGATCACCGGGCACTTGAGCTCCTTGGCGAGCATCTTCAGTCCGCGCGAGATTTCGCCCACGGCAGTGGCGCGGTTCTCGTCGCTCATGCTGCTGGACACGCTCATGAGCTGGAGGTAGTCGACCACGATGAGGCCGAGCCGCCCGTACTGGCGCGCCAAGCGGCGCGCATTGGCGCGCAGTTCGCTGGTGGTGAGGCCCGGCGTCTCGTCGATGTGAAGCGACACGTTGCGCAGCTTCTCGATGGCCTCGGTGAGGCGCGGCCACTCTTCGTCGCTGAGCTTGCCGGTGCGCAGGTGTCCCTGGTCGATGCGGCCGATGGAGCCGACGATACGCACCGCCAGCTGCGAAGCGCCCATTTCCATCGAGAAGACCGCCACCGGCAGTCCTTCGTTGAGCGCCACGTGCTCGGCAATGTTGATGGCCAGCGAGGTCTTGCCCATGGAAGGACGCGCGGCCAGCACGATCATGTCGCCCGGCTGCAGGCCCGAGGTCATCTTGTCGAATTCGTAGAAGCCTGTGCGCACGCCCGTGATGTCGTTCGGGTTCTCCGCCATCTCGGTCACGCGGTCGAGCAGTTCGACCACCAGGGCATCCATGCTCTGGAAGCCCTGCTTCATCCGCGTACCTTCTTCGCCGATGTTGAAGATCTTCTGCTCGGCCTCGTCCAGGATCTTGTCGACCGACTTGCCCTGCGTGTTGAAGGCGTTGGTCGCGATCTCGTCGCTCGCCGAGACGAGCTTTCGCAGGATGGAGCGCTCGCGCACGATCTCCGCGTAACGGCGGATGTTGCTCGCGCTCGGCACGTATTGCGCGAGCGAGTTCAGGTACACCAGCCCGCCGATTTCCTCGGCCTTGCCAAGGCCCTGCAGCTGCTCGTAGACGGTGATGACGTCGGCCGGCTTGCTGGCATTGATCAGCCCGCCGATAGCGGCGTAGATCAGCTTGTGCTCATGTCGGTAGAAGTCGCCGTCCACCAGCAGGTCGCCCATGCGGTCCCACGCGCCGTTGTCGAGCAGCAGCCCGCCGAGCACGCTCGATTCGGCCTCGATCGAATGAGGCGGAATGCGAAGTTGGGCGACTTGGCGGTCGGCCGACGGGGCGTTGTCGGCATAGGAGAAAACGGCAGACATGGACTTCCTTGCAACCCTGCATGCTAAGCCGCGCACGCGCTCGCGTGTGTGGACAAGGTTGTGAATAAACGGTGATCTTTCAGTGCACCGACCGGGAGAACCGGTGCGCAAAAAGACAAAAGCCGCCCGAAGGCGGCTTTTGCAACAGCGCACAAAGCGCTGTGGACGATCAGGCGGTTTCGCCGTAGACCGTGACGGTGATGTCGACCACCACGTCGGTGTGCAGCGCAACGCTCACGGTGCTGTCGCCAACGACCTTGATCGGGCCGTTGGGCAGGCGCACTTGCGACTTGGCAACCTTGTAGCCTTGCTTGCCGAGTTCTTCGGCGATGTCGCCGTTGGTGACCGAGCCGAACAGCCGGCCGTCGACGCCGGCCTTTTGGGTCAGCTTGATGGTCGCGCCGCCGAGCTTCTCGCCCTGGGCTTGCATTTCGGTCAACTTGGCGGCCGCAGCCTTTTCGAGTTCGGCGCGCTTGGCTTCGAATTCGGCCTTGTTGGCGGCGGTGGCACGACGGGCGCGGCCCGTCGGGATCAGGAAGTTGCGGGCGTAGCCGTCCTTGACCTTGACGATGTCGCCGAGGGCGCCGACGTTCAGGACCTTGTCCAGAAGAATGATTTGCATGGTGGCGGCTCCTTAGACGCGGTGCTGGTCGCTGTACGGCACCATCGCGAGGAAGCGCGCGCGCTTGATCGCGGTGTTGAGCTGGCGCTGGTAGATCGCGCGCGTGCCGGTCAGGCGTGCGGGAATGATCTTGCCGTTTTCGCTGATGAAGTCACGCAGCGTGTCGATGTCCTTGTAGTCGATTTCCTCGACGCCAGCGACGGTGAAACGGCAGAAGCGCTTGCGCTTGAACAGCAGCGACTGGGTGTTGCGCTTCGGGCGCTTGTCTTTGTTGAATTTCTTGAACGTGGCCATTTGGGGACCTCTTGTCGAAAATTAATCTTGCTGAAAATCCTGGATGTGCAGGACCGGATGCTTGCCGTTGCCCGGTGTCGCGAGAAAACCCTGAAAACGCCAGAGGCTTCCCATCGACTGCGTTGCGAGCCGCTCGGCGATAGCGCCGAAGGCAACGGCCTTGAGGGCCGTTTTCACCTGCCTGGCTTTTCCTGCCTCCTGGAGCGTCGATTCATGTTCGAGCTTCAGGTCGATGGCGGGAAGGCCGGCCGGCGTGTATCGCAAGGCTCCGAGTTCGGCAACGGAGGCTGTCAGCAAAAGCTGATTGACCCCGGTTGCCGCAGCAGCGGCAGCGGTCACGCCATCAGCTGTTGTTGGCGGCGTATTCGGCCTGCTGGGCCTTGCGGGCTTCTTCGCGCTCGACCGTCTTCATCATCGACGAAGGACCGGTTTCGGCCTTCTTCTTCTGGACGGTGAGGTGACGCAGCACGGCATCGTTGAACTTGAACGCGTGTTCGAGTTCGCCCATCACGGTTTGCTCAGCTTCAATGTTGACGCACAGGTAGTGCGCCTTGTTGAGCTTGTTGATCTGGTAAGCCAGCTGGCGGCGGCCCCAGTCTTCAACGCGGTGGATCTTGCCGCCGCCGGCCGTGATAAGGCCCTTGTAACGCTCCAGCATGGCCGGAACTTGTTCGCTCTGATCCGGGTGGATCAGCAAAATGATTTCGTAGTGACGCATGGCACTCCTTGTGGATTCTTCCGAGGAAGAGGAAAAGCCACCTGCAGCGTCGGGCGCAGTGTGGCAAGGCAAAGCCGGCTATTGTAGCACTGCTGTCGACAGTGCTTGTCCAGCCTCTCAGTCGTTGAGGGCCTTATCGAGCGCAGCGGCCTTATCGGGGCCGACGGCGGCGCGAATCTTGGGCGCCAACGCCACCAGGTCTTCGTAGCTGGTGGTGCCCTCGACCTGCAGATTGAGCCGGAAGCCCTTCAGGCCGAGGGCGCCCGTCAACTGCGTTGCGATCGGATAGGCGTCCTTGTAGCGCTGCTGCCTGCTGCGCCCGGAAGACGCCGCGGCGGCTTCGGCCGGCTTTGGAACCGGTGCCGCAGGTGCAGGGGCGTTGGTCGCGGGCGGCGCCTCGGAAGGTTTAGCAGTAGGCGGAGGCGCCGCCGGCTTGCTGCCGGCCGTTGGGCCAAGCAGCCCCAACGACACCATCTGGTCGATTTCCTCTCGCGCAATGCCCGTTCCGGCCAGCACCTCGTCCACCGAACGCTTGCCGTCGAACAGGATGAACGCGGTGCGCTGGCGCGGCGAAAGGGGCACCGAGCGATCTTTGAGGACCTGCTGTCCGGCTTCTGTCTTGACAAGAATCATGATGGTTTCTTCCGCGAAATACCGGCGGGCACAGCCACGAGCGGTTTTCGCCATGCGCATTCCGCAAGCGGCCGAGCCAGCCCTGTGAGCTTACAGGTCTGACACGACTAACACATTCTGATTCATTTCAGCTGACGTCGAGGCGGGAATTTCCCGGTAAGAGCTTCCGCAGTGGCTGTCGCGCGACAGGGGCGCACCGCGCCCCGTCGCGTTCAACGTTTGGCGAGCTGCTGCCAGGTGTCGATCACGCTGTCCGGATTGAGGGATATCGATTCGATCCCCTGCTCTGCCAGCCACAGCGCGAAGTCCGGATGGTCGCTGGGGCCCTGGCCGCAGATGCCGACGTACTTGCCCTCGGCCTTGCAGGCCTTGATGACGCGGCTCAGCAGCGCCTTGATGGCCGGGTCGCGCTCGTCGAAATCGGCCGCCAGGAGCTCGAGCCCCGAGTCCCGGTCCAAACCCAGCGTGAGCTGGGTCAGGTCGTTCGAGCCGATCGAGAAGCCGTCGAAGTACTTCAGGAACTCCTCCGGCAGGATCGCGTTGCTCGGCACCTCGCACATCATGATCAGCTTGAGCTCGTTCTCGCCGCGCTTGAGGCCATGCTCGCCAAGCAGCGTGGTCACACGCTCGGCCTGGCCGAGCGTTCGCACGAAGGGCACCATGATCTGCACGTTGATGAGGCCCATGTCGTTGCGCACGCGCTTCAGCGCCTCGCATTCCATGGCAAACGCCTCGCCGAAATCCTTGCTCAGGTAGCGCGCGGCACCGCGAAAGCCGAGCATCGGGTTTTCTTCTTCCGGCTCGTAGCGGCTGCCGCCGATCAACTTGCGGTATTCGTTCGACTTGAAGTCGGACAGGCGCACGATGACCTTCTTGGGCCAGAAGGCTGCGGCAATGGTTGCGATGCCTTCAGCCACCTTGTCGACATAGAAGGCGCGCGGAGACGCATGGCCGCGAGCCACCGATTCGACGGCTTTCTTCAGGTCGTTGTCGACGTTCGGATAGTCGAGGATCGCCTTCGGGTGCACGCCGATGTTGTTGTTGATGATGAATTCGAGCCGCGCCAGGCCGACGCCGTGGTTCGGCAGCTGAGCGAAGTCGAAGGCGAGCTGCGGGTTGCCCACGTTCATCATCAACTGGATGTCAATCTCTGGCATCACGCCGCGCTGCACTTCGGTCACTTCGGTCTCGAGCAGCCCGTCGTAAATGAAGCCGGTATCGCCTTCGGCGCAGCTCACGGTCACCAGCGTGCCTTCCTTCAGCAGGTCGGTGGCATCACCGCAACCCACCACGGCGGGAATGCCCAGCTCGCGCGCAATGATGGCCGCATGGCAGGTGCGCCCGCCGCGGTTGGTGACGATCGCGGCAGCCCGCTTCATCACCGGTTCCCAGTTGGGGTCGGTCATGTCGGTGACGAGCACGTCGCCGGCCTGCACCTTGTCCATCTCGCTGATGTTGTGCACGATCCGGACCGGACCGGTGCCGATCTTCTGGCCGATGGCACGGCCTTCGGCCAGCACGGCGCCCTTGCCCAACAGCTTGTAGCGCTGCTCGGCCTTGCCCTGCTGCTGGCTCTTCACGGTTTCGGGACGCGCCTGCAGGATGTAGAGCTGGCCGTCGGTGCCGTCCTTGCCCCACTCGATGTCCATCGGGCGGCCGTAGTGTTCCTCGATCACCAGCGCGTACTTGGCGAGTTGCTCGACATCCGCGTCGGTCAGCGAATAGCGGTTGCGCTGCTCGGTCTTGACGTCCGTGGTCTTGACCAGCTTGCCGGTGGCCTTCTTCTCTTCGGACGTCGCAAACTCCATCTGGATCAGCTTGGAGCCGAGATTGCGGCGGATCACCGCGCGCTTGCCGGCGCGCAGCGTGGGCTTGTGCACATAGAACTCGTCGGGGTTGACCGCGCCCTGCACCACCGTTTCGCCCAGCCCGTAGCTGGAGGTGATGAACACCACGTCTTCGAAGCCCGACTCGGTGTCGATGGTGAACATCACGCCGGCAGCGCCGAGGTCAGAGCGGACCATGCGCTGCACGCCGGCCGAGAGCGCGACCACGTCGTGCGCAAAGCCCTTGTGCACACGATAGCTGATCGCCCGGTCGTTGTAGAGGGAGGCGAACACCTCCTTCATCTTGTGCAGCACGTCCTCGATGCCCACCACATTGAGGAAGGTTTCCTGCTGGCCGGCAAAGGAAGCGTCGGGCAGGTCTTCGGCCGTAGCGGAGGAGCGCACCGCGAACGAGGCGGCCGGATTGCCTTCGCTCAGCTTCGCGAAAGCCTCCGTAATGGCTTTCTGCAGGTCGGCCGGAAAAGGCTGGGCCTCGACCATGGCGCGGATCTCGGCGCCGGCAGCGGCCAGCGCCCGCACGTCTTCGGTGTCCAGTGCCGCAAGGCGCTTGCTGATCTTGTCTGCGAGGCCGTCGTGTGCCAGGAACTGGCGGAAGGCGTGCGCCGTGGTCGCGAAGCCCGTGGGGACCCTCACGCCCTGAGGCAGCTGCGAGATCATTTCGCCGAGGCTGGCGTTCTTGCCGCCGACCGACTCGACGTCGGTCATCCTCAGGTTTTCAAACGGTACGACCAGGGCGGTCGCGTCGAAAAGTGCAGACATGGGAAAGCTCCAGAAGTTGAAACCGGTGCTGCATGCAGACGGCGCGGCACGATCGTTGTCGTTGCTTTGGGTGCGAGCGCGGCGTGCATGGAAAGAATTGGGGCGGGGAAATGCGGATTCCCGATAATGGCCCGGATTGTAGGCGCGGCGAGATTGCATGCGCCGCAGGACAAGGCCGCAAGAGCAACACCATGCACACACGCACTGTTTTCTTCATTTCCGACGGCACCGGCATCACGGCCGAAACTTTCGGTAACGCCGTGCTCGCCCAGTTCGAGATGAAGCCGCGCCACGTCCGCCTGCCGTTCACCGACACGGTCGACAAGGCCCACCAGGCAGTGCGGCAGATCAATCACACGGCCGAGCTGGAGGGCGTTCGCCCGATCGTCTTCACGACGCTCGCGAACATGGAAGTGCTCGAAGTCATAGAGACCGGCTGCAAAGGCATGCTGCTGGACATGTTCGGCACCTTCGTGCGGCCGTTGGAAATCGAGTTGGCGGTGAAGTCGAACCACCGCATCGGCCGCTTCAGCGACGTCAGCAAGAGCAAGGAATACGATGCCCGCATCGCGGCCATCGACTTCAGCCTGGCGCACGACGACGGCCAGAGCAACCGCGACCTCGAGGGCGCCGACGTGATCCTGGTGGGGGTAAGCCGCAGCGGAAAGACGCCGACCTCGCTCTACCTGGCGATGCAGCATGGCCTGAAAGCGGCCAACTACCCGCTCATTCCGGAAGACTTCGAGCGACGCCAATTGCCGCCCGCCCTGATGCCTTACCGCAAGAAGATCTTCGGGCTCACGATCCAGCCCGAGCGGCTGAGCCAGATCCGGAACGAGCGCCGGCCCGATTCGCGCTACGCGAGCCTGGAGAACTGCCGCCACGAGGTGGCCGAGGCGGAGGCCATGATGCGCCGCGCCGGCATTCGGTGGCTTTCGACGACGACCAAGTCGATCGAGGAAATTGCCACCACCATCCTGCAGGAGCTGAAACCGGAGCGGCTGGTCTACTGAACCTGCCGCCCTGTCGCATCGGCGCCGACGTGCTTCAGGCGGCAGCTTGCTCGGCCGGGGCCGAGGTGCGGATCAGGTGATCGAAGGCACCCAGTGCCGCCTTCGCGCCGTCGCCGGCCGCAATGATGATCTGCTTGAACGGCACGGTCGTCACGTCGCCCGCCGCAAACACGCCAGGCACGGAGGTCTGGCCCCTCGCGTCGACCACGATCTCGCCGTGCTTCGTCAGCTCGACCACGCCCTTGAGCCAATCGGTGTTGGGCACCAGGCCGATCTGGATGAAAACGCCCTCCAGCTCGACCTTCTTCAGCTCGCCCGTCGCGCGGTCCTTGTAGATCAAGCCGTTGACCTTCTGGTCGCCGGTGATCTCGGTGGTCTGCGCGTTGGTGAACACGTCGACATTCTTGAGGCTCTTTAGCTTGCGCTGCAGCACTGCGTCGGCCCGCAGCGCGGTGTCGAATTCGATCAGCGTGACGTGGCCCACGATGCCGGCCAAGTCGATTGCTGCTTCGACGCCCGAGTTTCCGCCGCCGATGACTGCGACGCGCTTGCCCTTGAAGAGCGGGCCGTCGCAGTGCGGGCAGTACGCAACGCCCTTGTTCTTGAACTCGTGCTCGCCGGGCACGTTGATGTTGCGCCAGCGGGCACCGGTCGAGATGATGATCGACTTGCTCTTGAGGGAGGCGCCGCTTTCGAGCTGCACCTCGATGAGGTCCTTGCCCGGCACCAGCGCCTTCGCGCGCTGCAGGTTCATGATGTCGACGTCGTAGTCGCGCACATGCTCTTCGAGCGCATGGGCGAACTTGGGCCCTTCGGTTTCCTTGATGGAAATGAAGTTCTCGATGCCGAGCGTGTCGAGCACCTGGCCGCCGAAGCGCTCCGATGCCACGCCGGTGCGGATGCCCTTGCGTGCCGCATACACGGCCGCTGCGGCACCGGCCGGGCCGCCACCGACGATCAGCACGTCGAACGGGTCCTTGGCGGCAATCTTCTTCGCCTCGCGCTCGACACCGCTGGTGTCGATCTTCGCGAGGATCTCTTCCAGGCTCATGCGGCCCTGGCCAAACTCGGTTCCGTTCAGGAACACGGTCGGCACGGCCATGACCTGACGTTCCTTCACCTCTTCCTGAAAGGTGCCGCCCTCGATCATCGTGGTGCGGATACGCGGGTTCTGGATCGCCATCAGGTTCAGGGCCTGGACCACGTCGGGGCAGTTGTGGCAGGTGAGCGAAACGTAGATCTCGAACTCGAAGTCGCCGTCGAGCGCGCGGATCTGCTCGAGCACGGCTTCTTCGACCTTCGGGGGATAGCCGCCGATCTGCAGCAGCGCAAGGATCAGCGACGTGAATTCATGGCCCATCGGCAGGCCTGCAAAGCGCGGCCCGTGGTTCTCGCTCGGGCGATTGACCGAGAAAGAAGGCTTGCGATGGTTGTCGTCGCGGCTTTCGGTCAGCTTGACCAGCGGCGACGCTTCGGCGACGTCCTTCAGCAGCGACAGCATTTCGCCCGAGGCCTTGCTGTCGTCGAGCGAGGCGACGATCTCGATCGGCTGCGTGGCGCGTTCGAGGTAACTCTTCAATTGGGCTTTGGTGCTGGCGTCGAGCATGAGGGACTCTCTTTCGATAACTTAAAACTATCAACTGGGGGCAAAAAAGCCCGGGGCCTTACGAGGGCCCGGGCTTTCGCGCGGACGCTTAGATCTTGCCGACGAGGTCGAACGACGGTGCAATGGTCTTGTCGCCCTCGTTCCACTTGGCCGGGCAGACTTCATTCGGATGGGCGGCGGTGTAGACCGCTGCCTTCAGCTTGCGCAGGGTTTCCTTGACGTCGCGAGCGATTTCGTTGGAATGCACTTCAGCGGTCTTGATGATGCCTTCGGGGTTGATCACGAAGGTGCCGCGCAGCGCCAGGCCTTCTTCGGGGATGTGCACACCAAATGCGTTGGTCAACGTGTGGGTGGGGTCGCCCACCAAGGGGAACTTGGCCTTGCCCACAGCGGGCGACGTGTCGTGCCAGACCTTGTGCGAGAAGTGCGTGTCGGTGGTCACGATGTAGACCTCGGCACCCAGCTTCTGGAACTCGGGGTAGTTGTCGGCCGCGTCTTCGACTTCGGTCGGGCAGTTGAAGGTGAAGGCCGCCGGCATGAAGATCAGCACAGACCACTTGCCCTTGAGCGTCTCGTCGGAAACGTCGATGAACTTGCCATTCAGGTAGGCCTGGGTCTTGAAGGGAAGGACTTGGGTGTTGATCAGGGACATGTTGATTCCTTGGATGCTGCGGGTGGACAAAAATAAGTGCGAGCCATGAGTATAGCTACCAAATAAGGCATATCAATAGTAATCAACTATCAATTGCATGGGTGAGAGCTATGAAACACGAAGGCGTCGCCTGCTCGCCTGCGCTCGAATACGAACGTGTATCACCATCAAACGCATGCAGACCGGCTCAGCATGGGATTGCTTGCAACTGCTTACCGACCCCTCTCACAATCGGTGCTTTCAGAACAAGGAAAAAACCATGAAGGGCGACCCCAAGGTCATCGAACATCTGCAGGCGCAGCTCAAGAACGAGCTCACCGCGATCAACCAGTACTTCCTGCACTACCGGATGCTCAAGCACTGGGGTCTGGACAAGCTGGCGAAGAAGGAATACGAGGAATCGATCGGCGAGATGAAGCATGCCGACAAGCTGATGGACCGCATCTTCATGCTCGACGGCCTGCCCAACCTGCAGGACTTGGGCAAGCTGAACATCGGCGAAGACGTACCTGAATTGCTGGCCTGCGACCTGGGCGCCGAAACCGGCGCGCAAGCCACCATCAAGGACGGAATCGCCTACTGCGAAACGGTGCGCGACTATGTTTCGCGCGACCTGCTGCAGGAGATTCTGGACGACACCGAAGAGCACATCGACTTTCTCGAAACCCAGATCGAGCTGATCGACAAGGTCGGCGTGCAGAATTACCTGCAGTCGCAGATGGGCGAGCTCAGCTGATCAGCAAGGCCGGGCGCATCGTCAGTCGACGTCGCCTGGCGACTTGGGGCGCTTGCGCCCGCTGATCATCGCGGCCACCAGGTTCTCCCTGTGCCGCCAGCTCGTGAAGACGACCCCGGCCAGGTGCAGCGTAATCAGCGCCACCAGCATCCAGGCCAATGTGCGGTGGAGCCATTCCACCCACGCCAACCCCCAGAACATGTCGAGCGAATACATCCAGCCCGTGATGCCGACGGCGATGATCGTTGCCAGCAGGGCGACCACCATCCACCCGCCGAGCGGGTTGTGGCCCAAATAACGCTTCTCTCGCCGGGCAAGCACCTCGGCCGCATAGCGCCGAACTTCCGACGGGGATCGAACGAACTGGCGGAACCTCGCATAGTGCTCACCCAGGGCCCCGCCGATGCAGCGGCTCCCCACCAGGGCAAGTGCCGCGTAGCCCGCCCATTCATGCTGGCGCAGCAGCGCCTCGCCGCTGAACCACGCCACCGCAATGGCCACCACCAGCGCCCAATGCGTTGCGCGCAGCCAGAACGCCCAGACCTGCGTCGACGGACGCGCGGGACCCGCACGCACCGTATGGCTCCTCAGGAGGGCTGCTTTACCTGCCCGACCTTCTCGAAGGTCTTGGGATCGAAGAACGCCTCGGCGCGCTGACCCTTCTCGTCGAAGCCGTACACCTCATAGCAGCCGTTGAAGTTCTTGATCTGGCGGACCTTCCAGCCTTCGGACACCAGCTTGCGCTGCAACTCCATCTGAGGGCGCATTTCTTCCTTGGGAACCGGGGCGCACTTGACCGCGTCATGCTCGACGAACTGGGCGGAGGCCGATGCGGACCAGAGGACGGCGGATGCGGCTGCAAGACAAAAAAGTGATTTTTTCATGAACGATCTCCCGGCATTGCAGGCGCCGCGCCGCGGCTCAGACGTCGAGCCACATGCGCAGCAGGTTGTGATAAGTGCTCGTGAGGCCGATCACGCCCGGATCGGTCTCGCCATATTGGCTGCGCAGATGGCGCAGGTGGTTGTCCATTTCGAACAGCAGCCGGCGCTGCTCGTCGCTGCGCACCATGCTCTGTATCCAGAAATAGCTTGCGACACGGAAGCCGCGCGTCACCGGCAGCACCCGGTGAACGCTGGTGCCCGGATAAAGCACCATGTCGCCCGCTGCGAGCTTGACGCGCTGCGTGCCGAAGGTGTCTTCGATCACAAGCTCACCGCCGTCGTATTCGCCGGGTTCGGCCAGGAACACGGTGCACGAAATGTCGGTGCGCACCCTGCCCGTTCCGTCGCGCAGAAAACGGACCGCGCTGTCCACGTGATTGCCGAAGCTGTTCGATGCACCCCCGTAGCGATTGAACAGCGGCGGCGAAATCTGCTTTGGAAGCGCGGCCGAGAAGAAAAGCTGGTGCCGCTCGAGCCCGCGCAGCAGCAGTTGCTGGACCGCGCGGGTTTCTTCACAGTCTTCCCTCAGCTGCTCGTTGTTCTTCGCCTTGGCCGACTGCTCGCCGGCGGTCAGGCGGCCGTCCTCCCAGGGCGCATGGCCCAGGATATCCCTCGCCTGGCGAACTTCGTCAGGCGTGAGGACTTCGCGAATGTGCAAGAGCATGACGAGCGGAAGATCGGTTGTGCCGGCCTATTCTAAAAACGCGCGCCGACCGTGAAGAGCACCGTGCGCTTGGCACCGGCAATCACGAATCCCGGATAGAGCTGGTCGCCGTAGAGCTTGTTCGTCACGTTGTTGATGTTGAGCTGCGCATACAGGTCGGGCGTGAACTTGTACTCGAGCATCATGTCGCCCACCACGTAGCCCGGCGTGCTGTTGGACAGGCTGGCGGCGCCGCTGGCGCCCTGCAGCGGCCGGTTCTCCGACGCGCCGCGCACGCCGCCCGCAATGCGGAACTTGGGCGTGGCCTGATAGCTGATCCATGCAGCCCCGCTGTGCTTGGGCGTCAGGCCGACTCGCGAGCCGACGGTACCCGGCGCTGCGGTGCTGCCGACCTGGTCGATGGTTGCCTTCGGAATGTAGGAGTAGGAGAAATAGACCTCCCACTGAGACGTGAGGCGGCCGACCACGTCGAGTTCGAGACCCTGGGAGTGGCGCTTGCCCGACAGCAGGTAGGAGCTGCCGGCAAAATCGGAATCGGTGGTGCGCTCGTTGGTTTTCTCGGTGCGGAAGATGGCGGCGCGCGTGGAGAGCTTGCCGTCGAGCCAGTCGAGCTTGGTGCCCAGTTCGATGTTGCGGCTCTTCTCCGGCGGTGTGCCTGCGGTCTGCGGCGTCACGTACTGGTAGGTGTCGGCCGACGAATTGAACGACGTGCTGTACGACAGGTGGTACGACTGCGTCGTCGACGGCTGGTAGAGCACGCCGGCGCGGTAGCTCCAGGCGCCTTGCGACAAATGGGTGGACGCTACCGTCGGCAGCGGGCTGCCGGCGGAATAGCTTTCGCGCGGATCGGTACAGTTAGCCGTTTGCGTATAGCCGCGCGGCGCAGGGGTGGGCCTCACGCACGCCGGATTCGAGTAGTTGTACTGGTTGAAGTCGCCGCTGAGGTGGTCGTAGCGCACGCCGCCCAAGATCTTCCAGTCCGGCGCGACCTGGACCAGGTCCTGCAGGTAGACGCCGATCGACTTGGCGGAATAGGAGCTCGAGTCGCGGTATACCGGCTCCACGAAAGTGCCGCCCAGTCCCGTACCATCGTTCGGCGTCCCGACGAAGGTGTTGGCACGCGAACCCAGTGCGCGCCCGCGGAAGCTGTTATTGAAGAAGGCATCGTTCTGGTAGCGGCTCGCTTCCTCCTTGGAGGCATCGATACCGGCCAGCAGCTGGTGCTTCATGCCACCCAGGTTGAGCTCCTTGCTGTAGTCGCTCTGCAGGTAGGTGCCCTTGTATTCGTCCTTGCGCGGCGTGAGGCCGCTGCGCGTGAGTACGGTGTAGTCGCCGAAGTTCGCGAGCGTGGTCGGCGCGCCGAAGGTGGTGCTGGCGCCGGCGGCAGTGGACCACTGGTTGCGGTCGAAAGTGCCGGAGCGCACCTGCGTGCGCAGTTCGCCGCCGTCATCGAAGCGATGAAGCCAGGAAGCCGTGCCGTAGGTGGCTTGGCCAAGAAGCTTGTCGGCCGTGGTGCCGTAGAAGCTGCCCGGCTTGATGGGAGCAATCGTTCCGAGGCTGCCGATGGTGGGCACGCCGTTTGCGTTGTAGCCCGTGATGCCTTGGCGCCCGGTCGCCACCCATCGAACCGCCGACAACGGAACGTTGTCCACGTTCAGGTGGAACAGGCCTACGCTGAATTCATTGGCCGTGCCCACGCCCCAGCTGTACGAAGGTGCAATGCCGTACTTGTCGACCTTGGCGCCGCCGTTGTCGGCCTTGTTCCACATGCCATTGATGCGCAGTGCCGAATCTTCGCCGGTGCGCACGTTGAAGTCAGCCGTCGTGCGGTAATAGCCGCGCGAGCCGACGGTAGCTTCCACGTCGGTCTGGTCGGCCAGCAGCGGCTTCTTGGTCACCTGGTTGATGACGCCGCCGGTGGACCCCCGTCCGAAGATCATCGAGGCCGAACCGCGCAATACCTCGACCCGCTCGAGGTTGAAGGTGTCGCGGTCGTATTGCGAAGGATCGCGCATGCCGTCGATGAGCAAGTCGCCGACCGTGGCGACCGGAAACCCGCGCAGCCGGATGTCCTGGTCGGTGCCGTTCTCTGTCGCGGCGAAGGTGATGCCGGCTGAATAGTGCAAGGCGTCGCGCAGGGTGTCGAGCTTGACGTCGTCTATGAGCTTTTCAGTGATGACGTTGATCGACTGGGGAATGTCCCGGATGTCCTGGGTGCCCTTCCCGATGTTGGTCTTCTTGGTCTGGACCTGGTCCTTGCCCTGCGTCTCGGCCTGTTCCGTCACCGTGATCGTGCCCAGCGTTCCGCCTTGCACCGTTGCCGGCGGCGTCTGCGCCCAGCTGCTGACCGACGCGGCCAGCATCAAGGCACCGAAAGGCAGCATTGCTGCTTCCCGCGTAGCGGCGGCAGCCGAACTGGCCGCTGCAGGAGCAGCAAAAGAAGACACGGGGCGCGACACACGAGCGCGCCGGCGGACGACATTGGCCAAGATAACCTCCCAGAAAGCCCAAACGGCTGGTTTTGAATGGATGGCTGGCTGGCATCGATGCTTGCACCGGGCGTGGCTTGCCGAAATCGGGCTGAAGTGTAGTGCGAACGTAGTTCTTAATCATTCGCATTGAGATTCGCTTGTTGCTGTGCAACAACATCTTCTCGAACCAGTACGGAAGACCTACCCTCCGGATAGTTATTGAAAATGCGAGAGATTCGTATTTATAATCGGCTCGAACCCAAACCAGCCAGCCAACTGCCGCTTTCACCGCCATGATCGTTTGCGTCTGCCGCCGAGTCTCCGACCGTGAAATCGCACGTCACGTGCGGGCGGGCATGACTTTCGACGAAGTCCAGTTCGAACTTGGCGTAGCCACCCAATGTGGCCAATGTGAAGGTTGTGCGCGGGATATCGTCGCGCAGTGCAGCGCCTCGCATCCGGTCGCCGCATTGAACCGCGAATCCGGAACGAGTGCGATCCAGCTTGCCACCTCCATTTCGGAAAGCAAGGCATGGAACTCTTCTCGGCACTCGGCGGCAGCCTGATCTTCGTTGCAGGCTCGGTCTGGTGGATCTTTCGTAAGTAAACAGTAGTCGTAGCGGTTTTGCTGCAATCGGGGCACGTTTCGGCGTGTCCGCATTCGAATTGGTTGATCGTGTCTGACCGCTTTGCCCCTCCCCCCTCCGTCCTGGGCCTTTCGCGCAATGCACTCATTGCCGGGGGCGTGATCCTGTTTCATGCGGCCGCGCTCTGGGCGCTGCAAAGCGGCCTGCTGCGCCGCGCCGCGGAAGTGGTGATTCCGGTTGAAATACTGAGCCAGTTCGTGGAGCCGCCCAAGCCGGCAGAGCCGCCGCCACCTCCCCCGCCGCCTCCGCAGCGCAAGCCCGAAGCCGTCAAGCCCCCGCCGCGGCCGGTGGCCGTGCGCGAACCGAAGCCGACGCCCGCGCCCGCCGCGCCGGTGGGCGTGCCCGAACCTCCTCCTCCGGCACCCGCACCTGTCGCAGAAGCTCCGGCGCCGCCCGCTCCCCCCGCGCCGCCGCCAGCACCGCCCGCGCCGCCCGCACCGCGGACCATCGAGATCACGGAAGGCCAGACGCGCTACGTGAGGGAACCCCGGCTCGTCTATCCCAGCATGAGCAAGCGGCTGGGTGAGTCCGGAACCACCGTCGTCTCGATCTACTTCGACAGCGAAGGCTTCGCCAAGCGGGTCGAACTCTTCAAGTCCAGCGGATTCGAACGGCTCGACGAAGCAGCGCTGAGCGCCGCCCGGACCGCACAGGTCACCCCATTCAGGCAAACAGGAGGCAACGCGCAGACCACCTACCTGCTGCGAGCGCCCTTCTCATTCAAACTGAACTAATTTTCTCTGGAGCAACTTCGTATGGATTCCCAATTCGGCTTGATGAACGTCTGGAACCAGGGCGACTTCGTCACCAAGGCCGTCGCGGTGCTGTTGATCGGCATGTCGCTTGTGTCGTGGATCGTGATCATCATCAAGGCCCTCGACGTCATCCGCTACAAGCGCCTTGCCAAGCACTCGCAGGACTTCTGGCACAGCGAAGACTTCGCGACCGCCCTCAACAAGCTGGGCAAGGACGACAGCAACCCGTTCCGCGCGCTCGCCCTCGAAGGCCGTGAAGCGGCTGCGCACCATCGCAACACCAAGGCCCACTTGCACGACGCGCTGGACGTGAGCGACTGGATCACGCGCGCGCTGCGCAACGGCATCGACGCATTCACCGCCCGCCTGCAAACCGGCCTGGCCGTCCTGGCGTCGGTCGGCTCGACGGCCCCTTTCATCGGCCTCTTCGGCACGGTCTGGGGCATCTACCACGCGCTCATGAGCATCAGCACGGCCGGTCAGGCCACCATCGACAAGGTGGCGGGCCCGATCGGCGAAGCGCTGATCATGACGGCGCTGGGCCTCGCAGTGGCCATTCCGGCGGTGCTGGGCTACAACGCGCTGGTGCGCGGCAACAAGTTCGTGCTGACCAAGCTCAACAGCTTTGCGCATGACCTGCATGCCTACTTCGTGACCGGCGCGCGCGTGCAAAGCGGCAGCGGCGACGCCATCGTGGTTCCGCTCAAGAAAGGCTGAGAATCATGGCCTTCGGTACCCAGGACGAACCCGATGAGGTGATGAACGAGATCAACATGACGCCGCTGGTCGACGTCATGCTTGTGCTCCTGATCATCTTCATCATCACCGTGCCGGTGATGAAGCACGCAGTCAACATCGACCTGCCCCGCGCCACCAGCGAGCCCGAACAGGCCAAGCCGCAGAACATCCTGTTCAGCATCACGGCTGATGGCAGCTACTACTGGAACGAACAGAAGATAGAGGACGGCGAGCTGCCCGCCCGCCTGGCCGCCGAGGCCGCCAAGGACCCGCAGCCAGAGATGCACATCCGCGGCGACAAGGCCGTGCGCTACGAGCGCGTAGCCAAGGCCATGTCCCAAGCGCGGGAAGCCGGCGTCCGCAAGATCGGCTTCATCACCGAGCCCGACGCAAAGTAACGCTGCGATGCACAAAAAAGTTGATCATCGCGATTGACTTTTTATTGCGAATCATTATCATTCACTCATCGCTTCGATAAGGGAATCTCAAATGCAAGCCAAGCCCAACGCCTTTTCTGTTCTGAGCCATCCTTCGCTCGATCAATCGGGTGGCGGACATGCATCGATCCAGGCCGCCCGTCCGGCGCCCCTGGTGGAAAGCACGGAGCTTCTCAAGGGAAGCAAGACGGTAGGCATCATGCACAACGGTTCCCTCTATCGCCTTCAGGCCACCAAACTCGGCAAGCTGATCCTGACTAAGTAAACCAAATCAGCCCGCCCTTCGCGCAAGTTTCATCGTGGGGCGACTTGAGGAGATTTCATCTCCGAGGGTCGTTTTTTGCTAGCCAACGGTTCGCCGACTAGCCAAGCTTTTTTTCACGCTGAGCACTCAAACAAAAACGCCGACCTTTGGTCGGCGTTTTGCTTTGGGCGCCGGTTCTCAGAGGCCGAGCGCGGCAATGCCTGCCTTGGCAATCTGGGCGTCTTCGTTCGACTTGACGCCGCTCACCCCGACGGCGCCGATCACCTGGCCGTCCTTGACGATCGGCACGCCGCCTTCCAGCAGGCCCTGCACCGCGGGCGCGGTGAGAAATGCCGTCCGGCCGCCGTTGATGATGTCTTCGTAAACCTTGCTCTCGCGGCGGCCCATTGCGGCCGTGTGGGCCTTGGCGGGCGCGATATGCGAGGACAGTGCCGCGGCACCGTCCAGGCGCTGGAGCCAGAGCAGGTTGCCGGCGTCGTCGGAAATCGCGATGGTCACTGCCCAGCTGTTCTTGAGGGCTTCGGCTTCGGCTGCGGCGGCAATGGCCTTGACGTCGGCCAGTTCGAGGAAAGACTTGGTCTTCATGTTGAAAGCAGTTCGTAAAACCCGACAGCATAACGGCCAACGCCGCCTTGACGCCCGGCGGGACTTAGGACCATCGTCCATACGGTCTTTTCGCAGCCCCCTCTTGCAGCCCCCTAGAATGCGCCCAACTGCGTCATTGCAGCAACCCTAGGAGCTACGTCCATGAACGACCGCGTGACAACCCTCGACACTTCCACCGGCTACGGTCAGGTGCTGCCGCAGGCTGAACGCCAACGCGTGCTGCGCAACACCTACTGGCTGCTGGCCTTGAGCATGCTCCCCACCGTGCTGGGCGCCTGGATCGGCGTGAGCACCGGCATCACCCGCTCGCTCACGGGCGGCCTGGGCCTCATGGTTTTCCTCGGCGGCGCCTTCGGCTTCATGTTCGCGATCGAGAAGACCAAGAACTCGGCCGCCGGCGTGCCGGTGCTGCTGGCCTTCACCTTCTTCATGGGCCTCATGCTGTCGCGACTGATCGCGATGGTGCTGGGCTTCAAGAACGGCCCCGAACTCGTCATGACCGCATTCGGCGGCACCGCCGGCGTGTTCTTCGTGATGGCTTCGCTGGCCACGGTGATCAAGCGAGACCTGTCCGGCATGGGCAAGTGGCTCTTCGTCGGCGCGCTGGTGCTGATGGTAGGCGCCATCATCAACGTCTTCGTCGGTTCGAGCGCCGGCATGATGGCCATCTCTGTGGCTGCCATCGGCATCTTCTCGGCCTTCATGCTTTATGACCTGAAGCAGATCATGGACGGCGGCGAGACCAACTACATCAGCGCCACGCTCGCGCTCTACCTGGACCTGTTCAATGTGTTCCAGAGCTTGCTGGCCCTGCTCGGCATCGCCGGCGGCGAACGCGACTGAACGAGTGAGCAAGGCGCCGCTTGCGCCAACGAAAAAGGGCCCCGCGGGGCCCTTTTTTCATGCCAAGTCGAACACCGCAATCGACTCGACGTGGGCAGTGTGCGGGAACATGTTGATCACCCCCGCAAAAGTGCAGCGGTAACCTGCCTGATGCACCAGCAGGCCGGCATCCCGCGCCAGAGTGGACGGATTGCAGCTCACATACACGATGCGCTTCGGCGGCGTCCAGCCGCCGGTCCGCAATTCGGGCTGCAGGTGCAGGTCGGCCATGGCCTTGGCCAGCGCGAAGGCTCCCTCGCGCGGCGGGTCGACCAGCCACTTGTCGGCGCTGCCGTCGGCCACCAGCATGGCCGGCGTCATTTCGAAGAGGTTGCGAGCCACGAACCGAGCCGGCGAAAGTGCCCGCCGGGCGGAAGTGGCAGGCTGGTTCTTCTTGTAGTTGTCGCCCGCGCGTGCCACCAGGGTGTCGCTGCCTTCGATGCCCAGCACCTCGCGCGCACGGCTCGCAAGCGGCAGGGTGAAATTGCCGAGCCCGCAGAACCAGTCGATCACCCGCTCGTCGGAACGCACGTCGAGCAGGCGCAGCGCCTTGCCCACCAAGGCACGGTTGATGTGCGGGTTGACCTGGGTGAAGTCGGTCGGCTTGAATGGCATGGTGACGCCGAACTCGGGCAGTTCGTACGACAGCGGTGCACCGCCCTCTTCCAACAGCTTCACGGTTTCGGGCCCCTTGGCCTGCAACCACCATTGGACGCCTGTGTTTTGCGCCGCAAAAGCCTTCAGCCGGCCGATGTCCGCATTGGAGAGCGGCTCCAGGTGCCGGAGCACCAGCGCAATGGTGCCGAGCGAGGTCTTGCCGGGCGTGTCGCCGCAAGCGAGTTCGATCTGAGGACAGGTCTCCCGCGCATCCAGCGAGCCGATCAGCGCGCGCAGCGGCATCAGCATGTCGCTGACCTGTTTCGGTAGCACCGGGCAGACCTGCATGTCGGCGAGATAGCGGCTCTTGCGTTCGTGGAAGCCGATCAGCACCGTGCCCTTCTTGACCACATGACGCACGGAGAGCCGGGCGCGGTAGCGGTAGTGCCATGCCGGCCCCTCGAGGGGCCGCAAGACGCTTTCCGGCCGCACCTTGCCGAGATGCCAGAGGTTGTCTTCCAGCGCGCGCTGCTTCACCGCCACCTGCGCAGCCGCATCCAGGTGCTGCATCTTGCAGCCGCCGCACGCGCCAGTGTGGAGGCCGAAATGCGGGCAGCCGGGGCGCACCCGCTGAGACGATTCGCGCCCGATGGCCGTGACCGTGCCCTGCTCCCAGTTGTTCTTGCGGCGATGAACGTTGAACTGCACTTCCTCGAAAGGCAGGGCGCCCTCGATGAACACGACCATGCCTTCGGCGTTGTGCGCCACGCCTTGCGCGTCAAGGTCGAGCGACTCGACCTTGAGCCATTCGCCCGCCGCTGTCGCCGGAGTTTTCGCGGGGACTTTCTTTTCTTCGATGGATTCCGTCATCCCTCGATTGTCTCAGCCCGGGGCACCTCCACCGCGGCGGCGGCACCGGCTAGAACAGAGCGTCGCGTGCCACGCCCGAGCGGACCAGCTGGCGCCGCATCTTGGCCAGCGCCTCGTTCTGGATCTGGCGCACGCGCTCGCGCGTCAGGCCGAGGCGAATGCTCAGCACCTCCAGCGTTTCGGGCTCGCGGTCGTGCAGGCCGTAGCGGCCTTCCAGCACCTCGCGCTCGCGCGCATCCAGGCCGTCGACCCATCGATCGAGCAAGCGCGCGACTTCGTGCGTGTGCGTGACGTCGGTGGGATCGCCTTGCTCATCGTCGGAAGCCACTGTGTCGGCCAGCGTGAAGCCCTCCTCGCCGCGGGCGTCGCCTGCGTCCAGCGAACGCGGCGCCTCTGAAAGCGCCAGCAGCTCCGCGACTTCTTGCACCTCACGGCCCAGCAGCGCCGCGATGTCTTCCACGCGAACGCCGTCAGGCCGCTGCGCCACGAACTCCGCGTCGCCTTCGAGCGTTCGGCGGGCGCGCAGCACCTGCTGCAGCTCGCGTACCACGTGCACGGGCAGGCGGATGGCGCGTGACTGGGTCATCACCGCGCGCTCGACCGACTGGCGAATCCACCAGGTGGCATAGGTGGAAAAGCGGAACCCGCGTTCGGGCTCGAACTTGGTGATGGCGTGCATCAGGCCGAGATTGCCTTCCTCGATGAGATCGGGAAGCGGAACGCCACGGCCCACATAGGCCTTGGCGATGTTCACAACCAGCCTGAGGTTGTGTTCGATCATCGATTGCCGCGCCTCGAAACTGCCCGCGCGAGCGGCGCATGCGGCCCGGTATTCTTCTTCGGGCGTGAAGAGTTCGGTCCGCCGCACCTGGCGCAGGTAGATCGTCAGGGCATCCGCGCCCTCACCGCCGAGCGCCGGTTCGGCGGCCGGATCGACGTCCGCAGCAAGCGCCGCCTGCGTCGACGCTGCATCTTCACTGGATTTCTCTACGGTGCCGCCCCGGCCCGCCGACCGGCGCACATCCAGCGTGCGACGGAGGCGAGAGGCGGCCATGGCATCACCGGCTTGGCAGGTAGCGCGCAGGATCCACCGGCTTGCCCTGGCGGCGGATTTCGAAATGCAGCTTCACGCGGTCCGCGTCGCTGTTGCCCATTTCGGCGATCTTCTGGCCCTTTTGAACCGACTGGTCTTCCTTCACGAGCAGCGTCTGGTTGTGCGCATAGGCCGTGAGATAGGTGTTGTTGTGCTTCAGGATGATCAGGTTGCCATAGCCCCGCAGGCCCGCTCCCGCATAGACCACGCGTCCATCGGCCGCGGCCAGCACCGCATCGCCCGCCTTGCCGCCGATATCGAAGCCCTTGTTCTTGGCATCGTCGAAGCCCGCGATGAGCGTGCCATGTGCTGGCCAGATCCAGCCGAGGTCTTCGTCGGCCGAGTTTGCGGCGGGCGCCGACGGCGAAGCGGTGACCGGCGGCTTGCCGGACGCTGCGCTCGCGGGCGTCGTGGGCACCACGGCCGACGGCGGCGCCACGGGCTTGGTGACCACCCCTTCGGTCGTCGGTGCAGGCGCGGCCGCAAGGGACGTGGCACCGCTGGCGGGGCCCACGGGCGGGACCACGCGCAACACCTGGCCGACCTCGATCAGGTCGGGATTCTCGAGATTGTTCCAGCGAACGATGTTCTGCCAGCTTTGCCCGGTTTCGATTCCGATGCGGCGGATCGTGTCGCCGGGACGCACGGCGTAGTAGCCCGGCTTGCCATAGTTTTCAATGCCCGGAAGCGGCTTGCCCGAGGCATCGGTGGTGATGAGCGGGCCTCCGGGTGCCGCATTCGGCGCACGCGTCATGGTGCCGCGGTCTTCGACCGGTGCCGGCCCTCGCGGTGCGGCGCAGCCTGCGATCACGAGCACAACGGCCAACGTGACACCAGCGCACCAACTCCGATTGCCAAAACCCTGCATTTGTTGTTCCTTCAAGCGATGCCCGATTTTAGGGGGACAAAGTGAACCGCCTCAAGAATGCGGCGCTCGAGTCCACGGGCGGTTTTATCGATGACGACGAGGGCCTGTCCGCCCCCTGCCGATTGCGTGGGCGCGACGATGCGTCCGCCCACCGCGAGTTGTTCTGTCCAGGCCTGCGGAACGGCTTCGCCACCCGCTGCAGCGATGATGCCCGCGTAGGGCGCGCCCTTGGCATAGCCGACCATGCCGTCACCCAGCATTAGGTGTACCGTTGCCAACCGGAAGTGCCGCAGGTTGGCGCGCGCGCGCTCGTGCAGGCCGCGCAGGCGCTCGATGCTGTAGACCTCCGTGGCCACATGGTTCAGCACCGCCGCCTGGTAGCCGCAGCCGGTGCCGATTTCCAGCACGCGGCCCAGGCGCTCCTGCGGCTTGCCAGCGAGTGCCGGCGCGCCCAGCAGCAGTTCGATCATCCGGGCCACCACGCTCGGCTTGGAGATCGTCTGGCCCAGCCCGATGGGCAGACTCGTGTCCTCGTAAGCCTGGTTGACCAGCGCGCTGTCGACGAAGCGATGCCGCTCCACGGCGCCCATTGCACGCAGCACGCGCGAATCGCTGATGCCCTGGGCGGCAAGTTTCTGCACCATGCGCGCGCGCACCGCATCGGACGCCATCGAAGGCGTGGTCGGCACCAACGGCTTGGCCGGAACGGCGGGCAGCCGCCCCCGGGTGGCGGCTGAAGCGGTGGGTGTGAGGCGAACCGGGAATCCAGGCCGTTGCGTGGCCATGTCAGTTGCCCAGACGGGCAACCGTCTCGCGCCATTGCCCCAGGTTGGCATGATCGGTCAGGTCGATCTGCAGCGGTGTCAATGCGATGTGGCCGGCTGCGGTGGCATGGAAGTCGGTGCCCTCGCCGCTGTCCTTGGCGCTACCGGCGCCTGCGATCCAGTACATCGTCTCTCCGCGCGGGCTTTCCTGCGTGATGACTTTTTCGGCCGCATGGCGGCGGCCCAGCCGGCACACCTTCATCGGCTTGAGTTCCGGGAACGGCCGGTTCGGCACATTCACGTTCAGCAGGAAAGCGCCGCCGTCCAGCATGCGCTCGCGCTCGATCTGCTGCACCAGCCGCCGCGCCACCTGCGCAGCCGCATCGACATGCGCCCAGCCCTTCTCGATCTGCGAGAAGGCGATGGCGGGAATGCCGAACAGATAGGCCTCCATTGCCGCGCCGACAGTGCCCGAATAGATGGTGTCGTCGCCCATGTTGGCGCCGTTGTTGATGCCGGACACCACCAGGTCGGGTCGGTAGTCGAGCAGGCCCTTGAGCGCGATGTGCACGCAGTCGGCCGGTGTGCCTGTCACATAGCGAAAACCGTTGTGCGCCTTGTGCACATAGAGAGGCGCCGCCAGAGTGAGTGCATTCGACTTGGCGCTGTTGTTGTGCTCGGGTGCAACCACCTCGACATCGGCGATGTCTTTCAGAGCGTCGTGCAATGCGACGATGCCTGGTGCCTGAAAGCCATCGTCATTGGAAATAAGTATCTTCATGGTGCTTTTCGGTGCCCCGGATTGTAGGCGCCGGGTGCGTCGCAGCAGGGACAAGGGCGCACTGCCGCGCCCCCTATCATCGCCTCGCATTCATTGGCCACATTCGACTGATTCAAAGGAGACCCGAGCATGCACGCATGGCTTTGCGAAAACCCCACCGGCGTCGATGCGCTGACCTGGAAGGAACTGCCGACGCCCGCGCCGGGTCCGGGCCAGGTGCTCATCGAAATCAAGGCGGCGAGCCTCAACTTTCCCGATCTGCTGATCGTCCAGAACAAATACCAGATCAAGCCGCCGCTGCCTTTCGTCCCCGGATCCGAATATGCCGGCGTCATCCAGGCGGTGGGCGAAGGTGTCACGCATCTGAAGGTCGGGCAGAACGTGGCATGCCTCTCGGGCACGGGCGGTTTCGCAACCCACACCCTCGCGCCCGCCGCGCAGTGCATGCCGCTGCCTGAAGGGTTCGGCCACGTCGATGCGGCGGCATTCATCATGATTTACGCCACGTCCTGGCACGCATTGATGGACCGCGCGCAATTGAAGGCCGGGGAAACCGTGCTCGTGCTCGGCGCCGCGGGCGGCGTGGGCACGGCGGCGATCCAGATTGCAAAGGCAGCGGGTGCCAAGGTAATAGCGGCAGCATCCACCGATGAAAAATGCGAACTCTGCCGCTCCATTGGCGCCGACGCCACGATCAACTACACCACGCACGCACTGCCAGGCGGCTTTCGCGACGCGATCAAGGCGGCGACCGACGGAAAGGGCCCTGACGTCATTTACGACCCGGTGGGCGGCGATTTCGCGGAGCCGGCATTTCGCTCCATCGGATGGCGCGGACGTTATTTGGTCGTCGGCTTTGCCTCGGGCCCGATTCCATCGCTGCCATTGAATCTGACGCTGCTGAAAGGCGCTTCGCTGGTCGGGGTGTTCTGGGGCGATTTCGCCAAGCGCGAACCCAAGGCCAATGCACAAATGATGGCCGAATTGGCGCAGTGGTACGGCCAGGGAAAGATCAAGCCCGTCATCGACAGCACCATGCCGATGGCCCAATTGAAAGCGGCGTACGCCCACATGGGCTCGCGCGGCGTCAAAGGAAAACTGGTGATGGTGAACTGAACACACCTCGCGAACCGTGTGACCAATAAAAAAGCCCGCGGACGCGGGCTTTTTTTCTGGCGGCGGCCTGGCCGTCGCTTACTTGATCTCGAATTCGGACAGAGACTTGCCGGCAGCCAATGCTTCGGTCACCCACCGTGGCTTGCGGCCACGGCCGCCGGACCAGGTTTCGCCGGTCGGACCGCGGTATTTGGCGGCTGCCTTGGTTGCAGGAGCCCCTACGCTGCGCTTGATCGACGCACCGCGTCCGCTGAGTTTCAGGTCAGAAGCCGTCAAACCGTATTCGGCGATCTTTCTGCGCACATCCTCAATGACGCCCGCGCGCTCTTGGTTGCGAAGGTCTTCGGCCTGCTTGCGCAATTGCGCAATCTGCTCGTCGTACTTCTTGATCTGAGAATTGATATCGGCAAGGGTCGAAGCCATTCTGGACTCCTGAAAATTGGAAACGGGCGGATTTTAATTCAATTCCAATTTAAAACAAGCCAGCAGACACGAGAAAAAAAGGTGACAGCATCGGGAATGCGGCAGTGCACAAGCCGAGGTACCGGTGTTATGGCTTTTATCGAGCAAAGGGAAGGAGCGCTTGCCGACAGAAGCATGCCGTAGGAGCCGCAGCCGGATATGACAACGCCGGGGCAAGCCCGGCGTGGTGGTTTCCCGGAATGCTATTGCGCAATAGCAGTCGGGAGGTATTTTGGGGTGGCTGATGGGACTCGAACCCACGACGACCAGAATCACAATCTGGGACTCTACCAGCTGAGCTACAGCCACCGCAGAGCCCGCAATTGTAGCGGTAAAAACCGTGGTTTTCGCCACCCCGGCCCGCCTCAGTTATCGAAAATTCTTCTCAGCCGGCTGCAAGCGGCCCCGCCGGGGCGGCCTCCTCGATCTTGATCGACCCGTCCGGCCTTTCCCAGGTCCCGATCAGCAGGCCGCTGGCAATGGCATGCTCGCGCAACGCGTTGACAAGCTCGTCGCGCCCCGGCGCGGAGGAGAAGAGCGGTGCGCCGCCCAGCGCAAAAATCTGGAATGCGTAGCGGTGCGGACCGTGCCCCGGCGGTGGATCGGGCGGCATCCACGCTGCCTGGAACCCGGAGTTGCGCCCAACGTGCAAGCCCGCGGCGCCTTCGTTGTCCCGGCTTGGAATGGCCGCCTCGTCCAGCTTGCCGTCGCTCGGCCGCAGTCCCACCACGATCGCATGGACGAGCGGATTCGGCGTGGGCGAATCGGCGTCCTCGACCAGCAGCACCATCGAGGTTGCTTCGGCCGGGACATCGGCCCACTGCAGCGGCGGCGAAAGGCCCTCTCCATCGGCCGTGTAGCGCGGCGGCAATGGCGCGTGGTCCGCGAAGGCCACGCTGGTGAGTGCGATCGATGCCATACCCTCGCGCATGCCCAGCGTGTTGAACACGATCTTGTCCAGCCCCGCGCGCATGCCGTGCAGCGCGTGTCCGATGACTTCAGGCAATTTCTCGAGCATGGCTCCGGTATAGCCCCGGGCAGTGCGGCCGGCTGTAGGACGCTGCAGCATGCGCGGCATGGCCGGCTGCACCGAAATTCCGGCGCGGGTTCGGCGGGTCTTGTCCGCACTCGCACCCGCGTTGCTCCGCTATCATGAACGCCGCCTGCACCGACGGCGCAGGCTCTCTTCGCGCATTCATCTCACCGCCAAAGGATTTTTCATGAGCATCGTCTGGACTATTCTGATCGGGTTCATCGTGGGTCTCGTGGCACGCGCCGTCAAGCCGGGCGACGATTCCGCGGGCTTCATCGTGACGACGCTGATCGGTATTGCGGGGTCGTTGATCGTGACCTATGTCGGCCAGGCCCTCGGCTGGTACACGGCGGGGCAAGGTGCAGGCTTTATCGCTTCGGTGCTCGGCGCGATCGTGCTGCTGGTCCTCTACGGGCTGATCAAGCGCAAGAGCTGACACCGCAAGCCATTGCGGACCGATGCCGCGCAAGCCAAGGGCCAAGCATCACGTCTACGTGGTCGAACTCGACGATCGCGTCTGGAACCACGGCCGCTTCCGGCGCGCCAACCCCGGCTACGAGCTCGGCAAGCCCTTTGTCTACGTCGGCATGACCGGACTCGATCCCGACATCCGTTTCGACAAGCACAAGGCTGGAATCCAGGCCAACAGCTTCGTGCAGGAGTTCGGCGTGCGGCTGCTGCCGGCTCTCTACGAACGCTACAACCCCTTGAGCTACGAGGACGCGCGCTCGATGGAGGTCGAACTCGGCATTGCGCTGCGCAGCAAGGGCTACGGCGTCTGGCAGGCTTGAAGCGGCGCCCTTCCGCTCTGCGCAGGCGCCCTCAGGCGTAGGTCACCCAGCCCTCATAGGGGGCGCCATCCAGGTGCGGAAGCGTGTTGTAAGTCACCAGCATATGGCGCTTGGGCGTGAAAGCGAACTCGGTCACCGCCGTGTTGCGGATGCGGAGATTGAGCTCGATCGTGGTCTCGGGACTCGTGCCCAGCACGTGGCCAACCGCCGTGCTGATTGGGCCGCCGCTGGACACCACCAGCACTTTGGCGCCGTGGTGCCGGTCGCGCACATGGTCGAGCGCGGTCGTCACGCCTGCCAGAAAGTCGACGTAGCTCGGCATGCCGGCAGGCTGGGTCCTGCCCTGCATCCACCCGGCGAGCCCATCGCGCAAGAGGCGGAAGTGGTGCCGGTACATCTCGGGCGAATCCGGTTTCTCCAGCTTGCCTTCGTGAATGGTGGCGATGAGCGCTTCGCTGTCGTACTCGTTGAGCCCGGGCCATGGAAGAACGTCATCGCGCGCGAGGCCAAGCCCCTTGGCAATTCCCTCCCAGGTCTGGCGATGGCGCTTCAGCGTGCCGGTAATCACGGCATCGAAATGCATGCCGCGTTCACGCCAGTATTCGCCCAAGCGCACCGACTGCCTGTGCCCGAGCTCGCTCAGGTTGTCGTAGTCGGCGGCGCCGAAGCTGGCTTGGCCATGGCGCACGAGATAGAGGGTTCCCATGCGGGCAATTCTGGCAACAAGCGCATGGCGCGCTTGTCCCACGTGCGACGGCGCGCCGGGTCAGCGACCCGAACGCGACACCGCTCTCGGCATCACCGGGCCGCCGTGGGCAGCGTATCCGCCGGCTTTGGCACCAGGATCTCGGCCTTGAACCGTTCCTTCAGCAGGTTGTAGTACGCGAGCTCTTCGGCAGCCGTGATCGACTGGCCGACCTGTGCGTTCTCCTGCTGTGCCTGCTCCGGCGCCGAGGGCGTGCGCGGCACGAGCTTGGTGACGCGCACCACTGCATAACCCTGAGTGCCCAGGTCCACGCCCACCAGGGCGGGCAACTTGGAGGCATCGGCGCGCAGCGCTGCGTCGATGACCGAAATGGGCAGATTCTGCGATTCGCGGCGCGACACGGTCACCGGCGCACCGAACGTTGCGCCGTCGGCCTTGGTCGTCCAGGCCGCCAGCTTGGCTTCACCCTCCGTCTTGGCCATGACCGCGGCGCGCTCGGTGACCAGCTGCGCGCGGATCTTGTCCTTGACCTCGGCCAGCGGCACCGGGTGCGCGGGCGTGTATTGCGCCACACGGCCTGCTGCAAGCTGGTTGGAACCAACCTCGATCGCCTCGGTGTTCTGCTTGCGCTCCAGCGAATCGGCCGCGAACAGCGCATTGAGGAAATTGCGGTTTGCCAGTACGCCGGTGGTGCCCGGCGCCGGCGTACGTGCGACGTTGCTTGCCGTCTGGATCGTGAGTTTCAGCTTGTCGGCCGCCGGCTTGAGGCTGTCCGGCTGCTGGTAGACCGCGTCGGTGAAAGCCTCCGCGGCCTTGGCGAACTCCTGCGTGGCCTGCTGCGCACGAACTTCGTTCTCGATGGTGACTCGCACCTGTTCGAAGGGCGGCACCACGGCCGGCTTGATGTCGGCCAGGCGAATGATGTGATAGCCGAACTCGGTTTCGACCACGTCGCTGATCTCGCCCTTCTTGAGCGCGAACATCGCGTCTTCGAACGGCTTGACCATTGCGCCGCGCGTCACGAAATCCAGGTCGCCGCCCTTCTCCGCCGACCCGGGGTCTTGCGAATTCTTGCGTGCGACATCGGCAAAGGTGGCGGGCGCCTTCTTCACCTCGGCCAGCAACTGCTCCGCCTTGGCCTTCGCCTTGGCGCGGTCGGCCGCCGGCGCGCTTGCCGGCGCGGTGATCAGGATGTGGCTCGCGCGGCGCTCTTCCTTGGTGCCGAACCGGGCCGTGTTCTGTTCGTAGTAGGTCTTGAGATCGGACTCGTTGACCGTGACGTTCTTCTTGGCTGCTTCCAGGTCGAGCACGAGGTATTCGATGTTGGCCTGCTCGGGCGCCTGGAACTGCGCCGTGTGTGCCTTGTAGTAAGCCTCCACATCGGCATCGCTCACCGTCACCTTCGAGGCGAAGCTTTCGGGCGTGAAGCGGGCGACCTGGATCTCACGGCGGTCATAGAAGGCGTTGATCGTGGCCGCGGCCAGCGCAGGCGGCGTGAACGCGGTGCCCGAGATCCCCAGCAGCACCTGCTGCGTTGCCAGGTCGGCGCGCATTGCAGCCTCGTACTGCTCGGGGGTGCGGCCCGTCACGCGCTGGAAGGTCTCGCGGTCGAACTTGCCGTCCGGCGTACGGAAGGCGGCAAGTCCCGCATCCTGCGCGAAGATCCGCGACAACCGCTCTTCGGAAACCGTGACATTCGACTTGGCCGCCGCCGCTGCCAGCACGCGGTCGCGCACCATGCGCTCCAGCGTGGCATAGCGCATCACGTCGGATTCGAGCAGCGCCGCATCGACGTTGGGCGACTGCTGCCGGATGCGGTCGGTTTCGATGCGATGCTGCGCATCCCACTCTGGCTTGGTGATGTTGTTGCCGTCTACCCGTGCAACTTTCTCTTCGCCGGAGCCCTGGTAGCGCTCCACGCCAAAAAGGACGAACGAGGGAATGATCAGCAAGAACAAGAAAATCAGGACGATCTTGTTGTACCTGCGGAAAAAATCAAACATGCTTGAACACTCTTTAGCGACTACTGTCGAACGGCAATAAAAAAGGCGAACCAGTGTTCGCCTTTGCATCGGGTGGGTGGTGGGTGCTGAGGGGCTCGAACCCCCGACCTACGCCTTGTAAGGGCGCCGCTCTACCAGCTGAGCTAAGCACCCCACCGGGAATACTCTCCGAGTCTACGTCTTAGTTCAGCGCGTCTTTCAGCGCCTTGCCCGGACGGAACTTCGGAATCTTGGCGGCCTTGATTTTAATCGCGTCGCCGGTGCGTGGATTGCGCCCGGTCCGGGCAGCCCGCTTACCGACTGCGAAAGTGCCGAAACCGACAAGAGAAACCGAGCCGCCTTTTTTGAGCGTGGTGCGAATGGCGCCGATCGTGGATTCAAGCGCGCGGGTAGCGGCTGCCTTGGAAATATCGGCGTTTTTTGCGATGTGCTCAATCAGTTCGGTCTTGTTCACAAGGGCCCCTTGTCGAAGAAATAAAGTTTGTCGGCTTTCGTCAGCTGCGAGCCGGCCGCGAACAACGCGACGCGCAAAGCCTGGCAGGACTGACGCCTCGGCAGCGCGCTGCCAGCGAGGATTACAACCACTGGTCTGCAGGGTGTCAATACGACACGAGGCCGTGCAGAACAGCGGAGCGCGCGATTTTAGGGGCGTTTCTCGTGGCCGATTTTCAAAGGGCTTCGGCAATGGCCTTGCCGAGGTCGCTGGTGCTCGCGGTGCCTCCGATGTCCGGCGTGCGCGGCGCTCCGCTTTGGGGCGCCAGCACCTTCTCGATGGTCGACAGGATCGCGTCGTGCGCATTCTTGTGGCCCAGGAACTCGAGCATCATTGCGCCGCACCAGATTTGCCCGATGGGGTTGGCAATGCCCTTGCCTGCGATGTCCGGCGCCGAACCGTGCACCGGTTCGAACAGCGAAGGCGTGGTGCGCTCGGGGTTGAGATTGGCGCTGGGCGCGATGCCGATGGTGCCCGTGCATGCGGGGCCCAGGTCCGACAGGATGTCGCCGAACAGGTTGCTCGCGACCACCACGTCGAAGAAGTCGGGCCGCTGCACGAAGTGCGCGGTGAGGATGTCGATGTGGAACTTGTCCAGCTTCACGCCCGGATAGCTCTTTGCCATTTCGGCGACGCGCTCGTCCCAGTAAGGCATGGTGATCGAGATGCCGTTCGACTTGGTGGCGCTGGTCAGGTGCTTCTTCGGGCGCGATTGCGCAAGCTCAAAGGCGAACTTGAGTACGCGGTCGACACCCACGCGCGACATCACGGTCTCTTGAACCACGATCTCGCGCGGCGTGCCTTCGTACATGCGCCCGCCAATGCTCGAGTATTCGCCTTCGGTGTTCTCGCGCACGATGTACATGTCGATCTCGCCGGGCTGGCGCGGCGAGCCGTCGCGCCGCACCACCGGGGCCGTGATGCCGGGCATCAGCCTCGCGGGACGCAGGTTGATGTACTGGTCGAACTCGCGGCGGAACAGGAGCAACGAGCCCCAGAGAGACACGTGGTCGGCAATTTTCTCGGGCCAGCCCACCGCGCCGAAATAGATCGCGTCGTGCCCGCCGATCTGGTCCTTCCAGTTGTCGGGCAGCATCTTGCCGTGCTTCTCGCAGTAGTCCCAGCTCGAAAAATCGAAGTGGTCGAACTTCAGGTCGATGCCGAACTTGCGCGCCGCGGCTTCCATCACGCGCAGCCCTTCGGGCATGGTTTCCTTGCCGATGCCGTCGCCGGCGATGACTGCGATTCTGTGGGTGGTCATGAGCGGATTCCTTCTTGCTGGAGCGGAGTGAAAAACTGGAGCGCCTCGGCGAGCACCTCGCCCGGAGCTTCTTCCGGAACGTAGTGGCCGCACGGCAACGCGCGGCCCGACACCTGAAGTGCGCGCTCGCGCCAGAGCGCGAGCACGTCGAAGCATTTGCCCACCGCGCCGTGCTCGCCCCAGAGCACGCGAAGCGGTTGCGCGAGCCGCCGGCCGGCGGCCATCTCCGCGCGGTCGTGCGCCAGGTCGATGGACGCGGATGCGCGGTAGTCGGCGCAAATGGATTCGGCCGTCCCGGGGATGGCTGCACAGCGCTCGTAGTCGGCCAGCACCTCGGGCGCAAAGGGCGCAAGACCCGCATGACGTCCACCCATCACGCTGCGCAGATAGCGCACCGGGTCGGAGGCAATCAGCGCCTCGGGCAGCGGCGGCGGCTGGATCAGGAAAAACCAGTGCCAATAGGCGCGCGCAAATGCTTCGGTGGTGTTCTCGTACATCGAGAGCGTAGGCGCGATGTCCAGCAGCATCATGCGGTCGACTGCCGCCGGATGGTCCGCGGCCAGCCTGTGCGCAACCCGGGCACCGCGGTCGTGGGCCAGCACGCCGAAGCGTTCGAAGCCGCAGTGGCGCATGGCGGCGAGCGCATCGAGCGCCATCTCGCGCTTGCTGTAGTGCGTGTGGTCCTGATCGTCCGCCGGGCGGCCTGAGTCGCCATAGCCTCGAAGGTCGAGTGCCACGACCGTGAATCGCTCGGCCAGCGCCGGTGCCACGCGGTGCCAGATCAGGTGAGTCTGCGGATGGCCGTGCAAGAGCAGCAGAGGAGCGCCGCACCCGCCGATGCGGCCATGAACGCGCACGCCGTTGCGCTCGATGTCGAATTCAGGAAAGTCGAAGAATGAAGCAATCACGCGGGCAATTGTGCGTTGCGCTCGTTCGGCCATCAAGCAACAATCAGCCAATTCATACTTTCCCATCTGGCATGAATCCATTGTCACTGGACCGCGGCGATCTGGAGCTGGTGCTGGCTATCCGCGACCAGGGAAGCCTCGCAGGCGCGTCGGCCACGCTCGATGTCGTGCCCTCCGTGGTCACCAAGCGGCTCGGCGCCCTCGAGGCCAGGCTGGGCCAGCGGCTGTTCGAGCGCACCACGCGCCGGCTCAGCGTGACGGCCGAGGGCGAAGCCGTCTGCCTGCACGCGAAGGCACTGCTCGAAGGCTTCGCGGCACTTGAAAGCGAGCTGGGCGAACGGCAGAACGAGCTGGTCGGCACCATCCGGCTGGCGGCCACCTTCGGCTTCGGCCGCCGCTGGCTGGGCCCCGCCCTGGCCGCATTCCAGGCGCGGCACTCCGGGCTGCAGATCGAATTGCTCTTGACCGAACGGCTCCCCGACCTCGGTAGCGAAGGCTACGACGGTGCGCTGTGGCTCTGGGCCGTGCAGCAGCGCCGCGCGGCCGACTGGGTCACGCGGCGCATTGCGCGCAACCAGCGGGTGCTGGCCGCTTCGCCTGCCTATATAGAACGGCGCGGCATGCCGGCCGCAGTCGACGCGCTGGCCGCGCACGACTGCCTGGTGGCGCGCGAAAACGGCGAGCCCACCCAGCGCCAGTCCTCGCTCTGGACACTGCGGCACGCGCGCGACGGCACCACGGCGCGCGTCCGCGTGCAAGGCCCGCTGGCAAGCAATTCGGGCGAAATGGTGCGCGACTGGTGCCTGTCCGGCCACGGCATCATGCTGCGCAGCCTGTGGGACATTGCGCCGCAACTGGCGTCCGGCGAACTGGTGCGCGTGCTGCCCCACTACGCCATGCCCGACGCAGACATCCACTGGATTGCGCCCTGGCGGCCCAAGACGCCGCGCCGCGTGCGGCTGCTGCTGGACCATCTGGCGGAACAGTTCCGGGGCGAGCCATGGAGACCCGGCAAGGCCGGTTCGCTGCGCTGATAAAGCGCTGGATCAGCGCTCGCTGCGCACCACCAGGCTGACGCCGGCCGCGGTGAGCCCAATGCCCAGCAGCGTGACCAAGGTGATCGGTTCCGCAAAGAGCAGCCATGCCATGACCGCCGTGCACGGCGGCACCAGGTAGAGCAGGCTCGTCACGGCCGTGGCCGTACCGCGCTGGATCAGCATGTAGAGCAGCGAGCTGCCGCCGAGCGAAAGCGCCAGCACCGACCACGCCATGGCGCCCATCGAATGGGCGTTCCATTCGATGCCCTGCGTTTCCATTAGCGCAAAAGGCAAGGTCACGAGCAACGCCGCGGCCATCTGCACGGCACTCGCGCTTCGAACGTCGCAGGGTGCGACAAAGCGCTTCTGGTACAGCGTGCCCGCCGTGATCGAAAGAAGCGCCATGACGGCAAGCCCCATCGTCAACGCGCTGACTTCGGAACCCTGCCCGAACTTGCGCGACACCACCAGCACCAGGCCCGCGAATCCCAGTATCAGCCCCGCCCATTGGCGCCGGGAGATGCGCCCACCGTTGAACGACAACCAGACGGCGGTCAGCACCGGCTGGATGCCGACCAGCAGCGCCACCAGCCCAGCGCCCATGCCCGCATGCACGGCAGCCCACACGCCCCCCAGATAGCCTCCCTGCATCAGCACGCCCGTGGCAGCCAGGTGCCCCCACTGCGCACGCTCCTTCGGCCAGGCAACCCGCGCGAGCGCGACCCAGATGCCAAAGCACACGAGAGAAAGCGCATAGCGCACGGCCAGGAACTTGAGCGGCGGCGCATGGGGCATGCCGTAGCGCGCCACGATGAATCCCGTGCTCCAGATCAGCACGAACACCGCCGGCATGGCACGCAGCCAGCCCGAGCCGCCCGGGCCGGGTACGGCGGCCACCGTCGTCATTTGCTGTGGGCCCGAATCTCGGGAATGGCCTTTTGCAGGTAATAGACCATCGACCACACGGTGAGCACCGCCGAGATCCAGATCAGCCACTGGCCCCAAAGGCCCGTGTCGATGACCTTGAACAGGAGCCCGTCATAGAGCAGGAACGGAATCGCGATCATCTGCACGGTCGTCTTGACCTTGCCGATCATGTGGACCGCCACGCTCTTGCCGGCGCCGATTCGTGCCATCCATTCGCGCAGCGCCGAGATGGCGATCTCACGGCCGATGATGATCAGCGCCACGAACACATCGGCACGCTGCAGGTGCACCAGCACCAGCAGCGCGGCGCACACCAGGAACTTGTCGGCGACCGGATCGAGGAAGGCGCCGAAGGCCGACGTCTGGTTCAGCTTGCGCGCCAGGTAGCCGTCGAGCCAGTCGGTGGCGGCAAATACGATGAACATCACCGTGGCAATCAGGTTGCGCATCGGCTCGGCCATCGGCAAATAGAACACACCAACGATCAATGGAATCGCGATGATGCGCGTCCAGGTCATGATGGTCGGGAGGGTCCAGAACATGCGGGCGATTGTGTCATGCACGCGCGGCGTGCCGGAAGCCAAGGGCAATCGGCCTCAATGCAGCGCGCGATAGATTTCCTCGGCCAGGTCGGTGGCGATGCCCTCGACCGATGCGATGTCCTCGACGCTGGCGGCCGCGACGCCGCGGATTCCGCCAAAGCGCTGCAGCAGGCGCGCGCGGCGCTTCGGGCCGATGCCCGGGATGTCCTCGAGCTGACTGCCGCCCACGCGCACCTTCGCACGCTTTGCCCGCATGCCTGTGATGGCAAAGCGGTGCGCCTCGTCGCGGATCTGGGCGATCAGCATCAGCGCCGCGGAATCCTTGCCCAGGTAGACCTTCTCGCGGCCGTCGGCAAACACCAGTTCCTCCAGCCCTACCTTGCGGCCCTCGCCCTTCTCCACGCCCACGATGAGCGACAGCGCGAGGCCAAGCTCGCTGAACACCTCGCGCGCCATCGATACCTGGCCCTTGCCGCCATCAACCAGCACCAGGTCGGGCATGCGCGCTGCCTTGGTCCTGGCGGGCGCATCGCTGCCCGCGCCTGCAGCATCGCCCATGGGCGGCGCATCGGTCTCCGCGGCCATGGCCTCGGCCAGCTTGCCGTAGCGGCGATGCAGCACCTGGCGCATTGCGGCGTAGTCGTCGCCGGGCGTGATGCCCTCGATGTTGTAGCGGCGGTACTCGCGGTTCTGCATCGTATGGTGCTCGAACACCACGCAGGAGGCCTGGGTGGCTTCGCCCGCTGTGTGCGAGATGTCGAAGCATTCGATGCGGAAGCTGTCGAGGTCGTCGGGCGCAAGCTCCAGCGCATCGGCCAGCGCACGGGTCCGCGCCCGCTGCGAGCCTTCTTCGGCCAGGAGCCGCGCGAGTTGCAGGCCGGCGTTCGTCTCGGCCATTTCGAGCCAGTGCCGGCGCTGCTCGCGCGGCTGGAACACCGCCGTCACGCGCGAGCCGGCTTGTTGCGAAATGGCCTCGATCAACTCGCGGCCCACGAGATGGCTCAGCACGAGAGTGGCGGGCACCGGCACGTCGATGTAGTGCTGGGCAATGAAGGCTTCGAGCACCTGCACCTCGATCGGATCCGCAGGCATGGGCGCCGTGCCTTCCTCGGCGTCAAGTTCGCTGTGGTGAATTTGCGCGGCGTCTTCCACGTGCACGGGAAAGTAAGCCCGGTCGCCCAGGTGCCGCCCGCCGCGCACCATGGCCAGGTTCACGCAGGCCTTGCCGCCCTGCACCTTCACGGCCAGGATATCGACGTCCTTGTCCGAAGCGATCTCGATCGACTGCTGGTGCAGCACGCGCGAGATCGCGGACATCTGGTTGCGCAGCTCGGCCGCCTGCTCGAATTCGAGCTTCTCGGCGTGCTCGGTCATGCGCGCTTCGAGCTTGGACAGCACCAGTTGGGTGTCGCCCATCAAGAAGGCTTCGGCACTGGCCACGTCCTGCGCATAGGCCTCGGGCGTGATGTAGCCCACGCATGGCCCGGTGCAGCGCTTGATCTGGTACAGCAGGCAGGGCCGGGTGCGGTTGGCATACACCGTGTCTTCGCAGGTGCGCAGCTTGAACACCTTCTGCAGCAGCTGGATCGATTCCTTCACCGCCCAGGCGCTGGGGTAAGGCCCGAAGTAGCGGTGCTTCTTGTCGACAGCGCCGCGGTAATACGCCAGGCGGGGAAACTCGTGCGAGGCGATCTTCAGGTAGGGGTAGCTCTTGTCGTCGCGGAACAGGATGTTGTAGCGCGGCTTGAGCGTCTTGATGAGATTGTTCTCGAGCAGCAGCGCCTCGGCCTCGGAGCGCACCACAGTGGTCTCCATGCGCGCGATCTTCGAGATCATGTGGCCGATGCGCGTGCCGCCATGGCTCTTCTGGAAATAGTTGGCAACCCGCTTCTTGAGGTTGCGCGCCTTGCCCACATAGAGCACCGCGCCGGCCGCATCGAAATAGCGGTAGACGCCCGGCAGCTGCGGCAAGGCCGCGACTTCGCTGAGCAATTGATCGGAATGCACGTCTGACATGGCGGCTATTGTGGCGCGTCGGCGCGCGAAGAAAGGCACACTCGCCCCCATGCAATGGGACATCTTCTGCAGGGTCATCGACAACCACGGCGACCTGGGCGTGTGCTGGCGGCTGGCCTGCCAGCTTGCTGCCATCGGCGACCGCGTGCGCCTGTGGATCGACGACGCCACGGCATTGAACTGGATGGCGCCGGCGGGCTGCGACGGCGTGAGCGTGGTCGACTGGCTCGACCCCGCGGCCATCGGCAAAGCCGCAGCGGCACCGCCCCCGGACGTGCTGATCGAAGCCTTCGGCTGCGACCCGGCGCCCGAACTGATTGCGCGCTTCGCCGAACCGCCCGCTGCCGGAGCGCCCGCGCGGACCTGGATCAACCTCGAATACCTGTCGGCGGAACCCTATGTCGAGCGGCTGCACGGCCTGCCTTCGCCCGTGTTCAAGGGCCCCGGCGCGGGGCTGAGCAAACGCTTCTTCTATCCGGGTTTCACGCCCGGTACGGGAGGGCTGCTGCGGGAGCCAGGGCTTCTGGAGCGGCGAGCCCACTTCGACCGGGCGCAATGGCTGTCAGCGCATGAAATTCCCTGGCGGGAGGGCGAGCGGCTCGTCTCGCTCTTCTGCTACGAGCCGCCCGCGCTGGCCCAGTTGCTCGAACAGTTCGCTGCCGGTACGCAGCCGACGCGGCTCCTGGTGACATCCGGCCGCGCGGCGCATGCGGTGAGCGCGCTTTTTACCAGTCCGGGCCAGCCCACCGGCCGCTCGCCGCAAGGTTTCGACGCGCTATCGATTTCGTACCTTCCCTACCTGACGCAGCCGGATTTCGACCATCTCCTGTGGGCCTGCGATCTGAATTTCGTGCGCGGCGAAGATTCGCTCGTGCGCGCCCTCTGGGCCGGCGCCCCGCTGGTCTGGCAGATCTACCCGCAGGACGACGACGCGCACCACGTCAAGCTCTGCGCCTGGCTGGACTGGCTCGGCGCCCCGCCATCCCTCCGGCAGTTTCACCACGCCTGGAATGGCTTCGCGGACAGCACCCTCCCCTCACTGGAAACCGAAGGCCCCTGGCTCGAAACCGTGCAGGCCGCGCGCGAAAAGCTGGGGCTCCAAGAGGACTTGGTCACGCAGCTGCGGCATCTGGTCGCCGGAAAAAGCTAAAATAGCGGGCTTTGCGGATTTCGGCCCGGGTCTACAGGATCCGAGATGCACTCCGCCAAACCTGCCGCGGGACATGTACCGCGGGGCCAATGACGCCGGCAAGACGTTGCACCGCAACATTGCAAACGTCGCCGACGGCCCCGCGCACCGAGCGGCCAACATCCAGAGAACCTGACATGAAAATCGCTCAAGAAATCCGCGCCGGCAACGTCATCATGCACGGCAAGGACCCAATGGTCGTCCTCAAGACCGAATACAGCCGCGGCGGCCGCAACTCCGCCACCGTGCGCATGAAGCTCAAGAGCCTGATCGCCAACTTCAACACCGAAGTGGTGTTCAAGGCCGACGACAAGATCGACCAGATCGTGCTCGACAAGAAGGAGTGCACCTACTCCTACTTCGCCGACCCGATGTACGTCTGCATGGACACCGAGTACAACCAGTACGAAGTCGAAGCCGAGAACATGGGCGACGCCCTCAACTACCTCGAAGACGGCATGGCTGTCGAAGTGGTGTTCTACGACGGCAAGGCCATCTCGGTCGAACTGCCGACCAGCGTCGAACGCGAAATCACCTGGACCGAGCCGGCCGTCAAGGGCGACACTTCGGGCAAGGTCATGAAGCCCGCCAAGATCGCCACCGGCTTCGAAGTGCCGGTGCCGCTCTTCGTTGCGCAAGGCGACAAGATCGAAATCGACACCCGCACCGGCGAATACCGCAAGCGCGTCTGAGCGCTTCCGGCCAACTGGCCGGCGCATGACAAAAAGGCTCCGCAAGGAGCCTTTTTTCGTTGATGGGCTTACCCTTGTGCCCATGAACAAGTCCGCCAGCGTCCGTACCGAGACCGATGGGCCGGTCAGCACCATCGTCATGAACCGCCCGAGGCAGCGCAACGCGGTCGACCGCCCCATGGCCGATGCACTGCGCGACGCCTTCGAGCGCTTCGAGGCAGATGACAGCCAGCATGTCGCGGTGCTGTGGGGCGAGCACGGCACCTTCTGCGCGGGCGCCGACCTGGGCGCAGTCGGCGATCCGGCCCGGCGCAATGAACTGGACCCCGAAGGCGGCGGCTCCGGCCCGATGGGCCCGACCCGCATGATGCTCCGCAAGCCGCTCATCGCAGCCATCAGCGGCCACGCCGTGGCCGGCGGACTGGAACTGGCGCTGCTGGCCGATCTGCGCGTGGCCGAGGAAGACGCCGTGCTCGGCGTGTTCTGCCGCCGCTGGGGCGTGCCGCTCATCGATGGCGGCACGGTGCGGCTGCCGCGCATCGTGGGCATGGGCCGCGCGCTGGACCTCGTCCTGACCGGCCGCCCCGTGGAAGCCCGCGAAGCGAGCGACATGGGCCTGGTCAACCGCGTGGTACCGCGCGGCCAGTCGCGCCAGGCGGCGGAAGCGCTTGCGCGCGAGATCGCAGCCTTTCCCCATCAATGCATGCTGGCTGACCGCCATTCCGCCTATGCCCAATGGGACTTGCCGCTGGCGGAGGCGCTGCGGCAGGAAGGCCGCCTGGGCGTACCGATTGTCGCGGCCGAGGGCGCGGCGGGGGCCCGGCGCTTCGTCCAGGGCGCGGGGCGGCACGGCACTATCTGAACCGGCGGGCACGCCGGTTGCAAGGCTGCACAATCCATAAGTCTTCCTGTCTGATTCCTCCATGAACAACACGCACGACCTTCACGACAAACGCCTCGCGGACGCCTGGGCCACGCTCAAGGCGCATTCCGAAAAAGGCCTCCCGCTCGATCTCGATCCTTCGCGTCTCGCCTTTGCCGATCCGGAATTCCTGCTTCGCCGTGAGACCCGCGGCATCCGCATGCAGCTGGAGCTGATGAAGCCTGACTTGGAGCAGCGCGCCCACGGCATCGAGAACACTGTCGTGGTATTCGGCAGTGCGCGCTTCCGCAGCGAGGAAGAGGCAGCAGCCCTGGTCGCACAGGCCGATGCCGCCGGAGACGCCGTGGCGGCCGAGCGCTGGCGGCGCCTTGCGCGCAGCTCTCATTACTACGAGAAGGCGCGCGCCTTCGGCAAGCTGGTCGCGCAGTACAGCAGCGACAAGGAGCCCGAGGACAAGCTGTTCGTCTGCACCGGCGGCGGCCCCGGCATCATGCAGGCGGCCAATCGCGGCGCGCACGAAGGCGGCGGAATTTCGGTCGGCCTGGCCATCGCGCTCCCCATGGAGGAAGAAGCCAACCCCTACGTCACGCCGGCGCTGAGCTTCAAGTTCCATTACTTCGCCATTCGCAAGATGCATTTCATGATGCGGGCCAAGGCGCTGGTGGCGTTTCCAGGCGGCTTCGGCACGCTCGACGAGCTGTTCGAAGTGATCACGCTGGTGCAGACCCGGAAGTCCAAGCCGGTGCCGATTGTGCTGTTCGGCTCGGACTACTGGAAGAAGCTGATCGACTTCGACTTTCTGGTCGAGGAAGGCGTGATCTCGCCGACCGACGTGAAGCTCTTCGAATACGTCGACGCGGCGGACGACGCGTGGGACGCGATCAAGCGCTTCTACAAGCTATAAGGGCGCCTTCAGACCCCAGGTGGCCCGCGCGCCCAGCGCAACGACGCCACCCACCACCCAGAAAACGCCTGCGATCCCGATCAGCGCGCCGAGCGACCCGAACAGCATCGGCATCGCCACGCTCGAGGCGTTGATGGTCATGAGCCGCAGGCCCAGCGCCTCGCCGTGGCGTGTGTGCGGCGTGATCTGGTGCAACATGCTCATCACCATCGGCTGCACCGCCCCCAGGGCAAAACCCAGGATCACCGAGCACAGGGCCATGGTCCAGGCCGAGTCGAGCAGCGGATACACCGCAAACACCCCGGCCGTGACGATGGTGGAACTCAGGATCACGCTGCGCTCCGAGGCGCGGGACGCGACCAGCGGCAGCACCACCCGGATGACGGCCGCGGCAATGGCGAAGGCGCCAAGGATGGAGCCGATCACCGACGCGCTGATGCCGCGGTCGTGCCCCAGCACCGGCAGCACGAAGGCATGCACGTCCCAGCTCGACGACTGCAGCCAGTTCACGAACAGCAGGCGGCGGAACATCGGCTCGCGCAGCAGGTCCCAGGCCCGTGTGCGCGCCGCGCCCGCTGCGGTCTGCGTCGGCGGCGGCTCGTGGGCGCCGCGGGCAAACAGCCAGCACAGGATAGGAAAGGCCGCCATCACCGCGAAGCAGACCCGGAAGGCCAGCATGTCCGCGGGCGCGCGCCCCGCATGATCGATGAGCAGGCCGGCCACGAACGGGCCGACGAAATTGGCCACCGCAGGCGCGATCGCAAGCCAGCTGAACACGCGCTTGAGCTGCGTCGCGTTGGTGGCGGAGCGGCCCACGTGCCGCTGCAGCGCAATGACGGTTGCGCCGGTGGCACCGCCGGTCAGCAGCGCCGCAACGCACATGGCCGGAAAAACCGGAAAGATCACCACGAGGCCCGCGCCGGCCGAAGCCGCCACGACCGAAAGCCACAGCGGCCGCTTAAACCCGTGCCGGTCGGCAAAGCGGCCCGCGGGCAGCGCAAGAAACACCTGCGTGAGCGCGAACAGCGAGATCAACACGCCGACCGCCGCAGCGCTGTAGCCCTGCTGCAGCGCCAGCAGCGGTGTTGCGAGACGCATGCCGGCCATGGTGGCGTGCAGGCAGACCTGGGCGCCGATCACGCGCAGCAGTTCGGAGCCTTTCACGGAGTCCCGCCGCCCTCGCTGTCGGCCGCTTCCGCCGAGGACGGCAGCAGCATCTGCGACTGCGCTTCGGGCAGCGCCTCGACCTTGCGCAGCGCGAGGCGCATCTGCTTGGCGCGCGTGTCGGCCTTGTCGAGCGTGTCGGAAGCCTTGGCCACCTGCTCCTTGATGCGCGACACCCATTCGCCGTAGCGCTCGAACTCGGTCTTGACCGCGCCCAGCACTTTCCAGACTTCGGAGGCCTGGTGCTCGAGCGCCAGCGTGCGAAAGCCCATGTGCAGGCTGTTGAGCATGGCAAGCAAGGTGGTCGGTCCGGCCAGCGTCACGCGGTGCTGGCGCTGGATGGCGTCCATCAGGCCCGGCCGGCGCAGCACTTCGGCATAGAGGCTTTCGACCGGCAGGAAGAGGATGGCGAAATCCGTGGTGTGCGGCGCAGCCAGATAGTTCTCGGCGATCGACCTGGCCTCGCTGCGTACGCGTGCCTCGAGCGCCTTGGCGGCAAGCTCGGCGCCGGGCGCGTCGGCGCGCTCGTGCGCGTCGATCAGGCGCTCGTAGTCGTCGCGCGGAAACTTGGCATCGATGGGGAGCCACACCGGCGCACCGTCGTCCCCGCGGCCCGGAAAGCGAACCGCGAAATCGACCCGCTGGCCGCTGCGCGGCTTGGTCTCGACCTGCTTGGCATACTGGTCCGGCGTGAGCACCTGTTCGAGCAGCGCCTCGAGCTGCACCTCGCCGAACACTCCGCGCGTCTTCACGTTGGTGAGCACGCGCTGGAGGCTGCCGACGCCCACCGCTAGGGTCTGCATCTCGCCCAGGCCCTTGTGCACCTGCTCGAGCCGGTCAGCCACCTGCTTGAAGCTTTCACCCAGCCGGGCTTCGAGCGTGCTTTGCAGTTTCTCGTCCACCGTCTTGCGCATCTCGTCGAGCTTGGCGGTGTTGGTCTGCTGCAGCTGCGCCAACTGCGCTTCCATGGTGGCGCGCACTTCGGACAGGCGGCGCGCGTTCGACTCGCTCAAGCCCTGCAGCTGGGTATTGAGCGTGTCAGCGAGCGTTTTCTGCAAGGACGCGAGCTGAAGCGAGAACGCGTCCAGCTGTGCGTTCTGCGTGCGCGTGGCTTCCGCGCCCTGCTGCACCAGCGCCTGCTGGAAAGTGGCAAAGGCCTGCGCAGTTTCCTGCCGGGCGCCGCGCGAGCTTTCGCCGATCTCGTGCCGCAGCTCGCGCTCGGTGCGTTCGTTGGCGGCGCCCATGGCGGCCAGCACCGCAAGCATTTCGCCGTGGTCGGGCCTGGGCTGCCGCCGAGCGAGCAGCCATATCAGCAGCGCAAGTTGCACGACCGCGAGCGCGGCCAGCAAAAGAAGAATCAGGTCGGGAAGTTCCAAGGTCGGATGGCCGCGTCGCTGCTCGCCGGCTTTGTTATTTGCCCGCCGGCTGAACCGGCGTCACGGGCGTCAGCGGCCCCTTTCCGCTGAACCAGGCGATGAGATTGTCGGCCGCAAGATCGGCCATGGCGCGGCGCGTCGGCACGGTTGCGCTCGCGATGTGCGGCGTGAGCACCACATTGGGAACGGTCAGCAGGTGGGGGTGAACCTTGGGTTCGCCTTCGAACACGTCGAGGCCCGCCGCCGCAATGCGCTTCTCGCGCAGGGCCACGGCCAGCGCCGCGTCGTCGACGATGCCGCCGCGCGCAATGTTCACCAGCGTGGCGGTCGGCTTCATCAGCGCGAGCTCGGCCGCGCCGATGGTGTGGTGCGAAGCCGGCGAGTACGGCACCACCAGAACCACGTGGTCGGCGGTCTTGAGGAGCTCTTCCTTGCTCAGGTAGCTGGCCTTGCATTCGGCCTCCAGCGCGGCGTCCAGGCGCGAGCGGTTGTGATAAACCACTTTCATGCCGAAGCCGTGCGCGCCGCGCTTGGCAATGCCCTGCCCGATGCGGCCCATGCCGATGATGCCGAGCGTTGAACCATGGATGTCGGAACCGGCGAACATGTCGAAGCTCCACTTCTGCCACTTGCCCGCGCGCAGGAAGTGTTCGCTTTCGGTGATGCGCCGGGCCGTGGCCATCAGCAATGCAAAGCCGAAGTCGGCCGTGGTTTCGGTGAGCACGTCGGGCGCGTTGGTGCCGAGCACGCCGTGCGCGGCCATCGCGTCCACGTCGAAGTTGTTGTAGCCCACGGCCATGTTGGCGCAGATCTTGAGGTCGGGACAGGCGTCGAGCACCTCGGCGTCGATGCGCTCGCTGCCGGTGGTAAAGGCGCCCTCCTTGCCCTTGAGCCTGGCGATCAATTGCGCCTTGCTCCAGGTCTCGTCGGCCTGGTTCGACTCGACCTCGAAGTGCTGCGAGAGGCGTTCGATGGTTTCGGGAAAGATCGCGCGGGCGACCAGGATCTTGGGCTTGCTCATGATGTCTGCACTCAACGGAAGAAGATGAAGGTGGAAAGAACGAACAGCGGAATCAGGATGGCCACGGACCAGCCCATGTAGCCGAAGAAGCTCGGCATCCGCACGCCGCGGCTCTCCGCAATGGCCTTGACCATGAGATTGGGCGCGTTGCCGATGTAGCTGTTGGCGCCCATGAACACCGAGCCGGCAGAGATGGCCGCCAGCGTGGTGGCATAGGTGGTCATGAGCAGGGCCGGGTCGCCGCCCGCGGTGTTGAAGAACACCAGGTAGGTCGGCGCGTTGTCCAAGAACGAACTCAGGATGCCCGAGGCCCAGAAATACATGGCCGGATCGGGCTGGCCGTCGGGCTTTGTCACGGCCGCAATCACCGCTGCAAAAGGCCCGTGCGCGCCGGCCTTGAGCATGGCGATCACCGGGATGATGGTGAGGAAGATGCCTGCGAAGAGCTTGGCCACTTCGGCCATCGGGCCCCATTCGAACTGGTTGTCGGCATGCACCTTGGCCGCCGTGGTCTTGAACGAGATCAGCGTGATGGCGATCAGGCCGATGTCGCGCACCAGCCCCGGCAGTCCGACGTGGGTGCCGAACACCTCGAATCCCACGGGGGACTTCCAGATGCCCGACAGCAGCACGAGGAAGACCACGCCGCCCAGCAGCCAGAAATTGGCCGCGCCGTCGAAGCCCACGCGGCGGGTGTCGGGGGTCGGATCGAACGGCAGCACGCCTTCCTTGCGGTAGAGGTGCCGGTCGATGGCGTAGAAAATCGCGAGCAGCATGCCGACCAGGAACAGCGTTTCGGGCAGGATGTTGCGCGCCGTCCAGAAGAAATCGACGCCCTTCAGGAAGCCGAGGAACAGCGGCGGATCGCCCAGCGGCGTGAGCGAGCCGCCGGCGTTCGACACGATGAAGATGAAGAACACCACCACGTGCGCCTTGGTCACGCGGTTGTCATTGGCGCGGATGAGCGGCCTGATCAGCAGCATCGAGGCGCCCGTGGTTCCCATGAGGCTTGCCAGGACCGCGCCAATGGCGAGGATCAACGTATTGAGCCCGGGTGCGCCATGCAGGTTGCCCCGGATGTGGATGCCGCCTGCCACCGTGAACAGCGCCGTGAGCAGGATGATGAAGGGGATGTATTCCTCCACCAGCGCATGCACCAGTTGGGACCCGGCCAGCGGCACGCCGTGGATCGCGGCAAAGGGAAGCAAAAAGGCCAGGGCCCAGGCCGCGGATATCTTGCCGTAGTGGTGATGCCAGACCGAAGGGGCGAGCAGCGGCATCAGCGCGATCGACAGCAGGAGGCCTGCAAACGGGATGCCCCAGGGCGCCGACAGCTTGCTGCCGTCGAGGCCGGCGGCCATGGCGACGGCGGGAAACATCATCGGCAGCACTGCGGCTGCCGCCAGGCGAACTGTTTTTTTCATGGGGCCGTACCGTACCAGACGAGCGTCAGGCCGGCGGCTGTTCGATCTCGAACACCTGGCGCAGATACGCCAGGTATTTTTCGTCCTCGCACATGTTCTTGGATGGTGTGTCCGACAGCTTGGCCACCGGCTGGCCATTGCAGGTGATCATCTTGATGACGATCTGCAGCGGCTCGTAGCCGAGGTCGTTGGTGAGGTTGGTGCCGATGCCGAACGCCAGCTGGCAGCGGCCGCGGAACTGCTGATAGAGCTCCACGGTGCGCGGCACCGTGAGGCTGTCGCTGAAGATCAGCGTCTTGGTGCGCGGGTCGACCCGGTTGGCGATGTAGTGCGCCAGCATGCGCTCGCCCCACTGGAACGGATCGCCGCTGTCGTGGCGCGCGCCGTCGAACAGCTTGCAGAAGTAGAGATCGAAGTCGCGCAGGAAGGCGCTCATGCCATAGACATCGGACAGCGCAATGCCGAGGTCGCCGCGGTACTCGCGGGCCCAGCTCTCAAAGCCGAATATCTGGCTGTCGCGCAGCCGCGGCCCGAGCCCCTGGCAGGCCTGCAGGTATTCGTGCGCCATGGTGCCGAGCGGAATGAGGCCGAGCTTCATGGCATAGAGCACGTTGCTGGTGCCCGCGAGCTGGGGCAGCCGCGCGCCCGGCCTGGCCTGCACTGGCGGCGAGGTGACGGCACCGAGCCTGGCATTCAGCGTGCGAAGCACCTCTTCGTGCCAGTCCTTGGAGAAGCGGCGGCGCGTGCCGTAGTCGGCGATCTTGAGATCGGCCAGGCCGGCATCCTGCAGCTGCCCGATCTTGGTTTCCAGGCGCCTGCGGCCTTCCTCGAGATCGGGCTTCTTCTGCGTATTGCGAAAGTAGACCTCGTTCACGATGGCGAGCACCGGGATCTCGAACAGGATGGTGTGCAGCCACGGGCCCTTGATGCGGATCTCGAGTTCGCCCGACGGCTGGGGCGTGATGCTGATGTATTTCTCGTTGAGCCGGAACAGGCCCAGGAAGTCGACGAAGTCGCTCTTGATGAAGCGCATCGACCGCAGGTAGGTCAGTTCGGCGTCCCGGAACTGGAGCGAGCAGAGGCTTCGCACCTCTTCGCGGATCTGCCCGGCGAACTGCGCCAGGTCGATTCCCGGGTTGCGGCACTTGAACCGGTACTCGACCTGAGCCCCCGGGAAGTGATGCAGCACGACCTGCATCATGGTGAACTTGTAGAGGTCGGTGTCGAGCAGGCTGTGAATGATCATGGTGCTGTTGCGGCGCGCGTTGTCTCGGCTTTTCGGCGTGCGTCCGATTATCACGGGCAGCGTCGGCTTGTGCCTACGGCCCCAGCACTGGGCGTCCTACCGTCAGGGTGAATGGGTCCCGCGACAGTGTCTCCACGGCGGACGGATGAGTCTGCCGAATCAACGTTTCAAGGAGATTCGCATGAACAAGGACACCATCGAAGGCAACTGGAAGCAGCTCAAGGGCAAGGTCAAGGAGCAGTGGGGGAAGCTGACCGACGATGACTTCGACGTGATTGCGGGCAAGCGCGATCAACTGCTCGGCCGCATCCAGGAGCGCCACGGCATCAGCCGCGATGAGGCCGAGAAGCAGGTCTCGGATTGGGAGCGCCGCGACGGCCGCACGCCGGACACGCTCTGGTACGAAAAGTACTGATCGCGCCGGGCGGCACAAGTGCGGCCCTGCATCTCTCTTGACCCCCTATCCCTACCCTTTCAACCGCAAACCGAAGAAAGAAAACCTATGAAAAAACATCTGCTCATGCTCGCGCTCGCCTCCACCTGCTTCATGGCCACCCAGGCCGGCGCGATGACCAAGGACGAGTACAAGGCCGGCAAGGAAAAGATCGAAGCCGACTACAAGGCCGCCAAGGCCCAGTGCGACGCGCTGAAGGACAACGCGAAGGACGTCTGCCAGAAGGAAGCCAAGGGCAAGGAAGATGTGGCCAAGGCCGAACTCGAGCAGCAGTACAAGCCGAGTGACGCGCATGCACGCAAGGTGGCCGAGGAAAAAGTGAAGGCCACCTATGAAGTCGCCAAGGAAAAGTGCGACGACCAATCCGGCGACGCCAAGGCTGCCTGCGTGAAGCAGGCCAAGGCCGATGAGTCGCAGGGCAAGGCCGACATCAAGGCCATGAAGAAGTCCATGTAAGAGCCCGGCGGCCCGACCGGCTGCCAGGGGAGAACAAACGGCGCCCGAGGGCGCCGTTTTCCTTGGATCACGCCCTCAGCGAGTCGACCACCCGTTGCAGCGCTTCGGGCAACGCCACTGGCCGCCGCGTGGTCCGGTCCACGTAAACGTGCACGAAATGGCCCTGCGCGGCCGCCGTTTCGGCGCCCTCTGCAAAGAGCGCAATCTCGTAGCGCACGCTCGAACGGCCCGCCTGGGCCACCCGGATGCCCGCCTCTACCGTTTGGGGGAAAGCGATGGGCACGAAATAGTTGCACTGGGTTTCAACCACGAAGCCGATGGTCTGCCCCTCGTGGATATCGAGTGCGCCGCGCTCTATCAGCAGCGCGTTCACCGCCGTGTCGAACCAGCTGTAGTAGACGACGTTGTTGACGTGGCCGTACATGTCGTTGTCGGCCCAGCGCGTGGGGATGCTGCGAAACGCGCGATAGCTGCTTCGGGCGTTCGGCGTGGGTTTGTTGGCGGAGCTCATCGCGCGGCATTTTGCCAGCGGCGCCAGTAATCGAACGCCACCCTGAAGGTGCCGAGCTGCACCTGCACCGTCTCGGCAATGTCGGTCGCGTAGCCCCCGGCCATCGCAAAGGCCAGCGGAATGCGCCGCTGCCAGGCCCAGTCGAACACGCGCCGGTCGCGCGCCTCCAGGCCGTCGAAGCTCAGCTTGAGCCGGCCGAGCCGGTCGCGCTCGAAGGGGTCGGCGCCAGCCAGGTAGATCACCAGCCCCGGCGAGAAGCGCCGATCGAGCTCCTCCAGCGCGTGTTCAAGCGCGGTGAGGTAGTCGGCATCGCCGCAGCCGTCTGGCAGTTCGACGTCGAGGTCGCTCGCCTCCTTCCGGAACGGGAAGTTCTTCTGCCCGTGCAGCGAGAGCGTGAAGACGCTCGGATCATTGCGGAAGATGCTGGCGGTGCCGTTGCCCTGGTGCACGTCCAGGTCGATCACCGCCACCCGGAGCTGCCGCCCGCTGCGGCCGTGCTCCGCCTGCATTAGCCGCGCGGCCACGGCCGCGTCGTTGAAAACGCAGAATCCCCCGCCCTTGTCGGCATAGGCGTGGTGCGTGCCGCCGGCCATGTTGGCCGCGACCCCGCCGGAAAAGGCCGCACGGCAGGCCGCGATGGTCGCCCCGGTGGAGCGGCGCGAGCGCTCGACCATCGCCTCGCTCCAGGGAAATCCGATCTCCCGCATGGCCTGTGGGCTCACGCTGCCGTCGCTGATGGCGGCAATCCAGTGCGGCGTATGGGCCAGCGCCAGCTCGCCGTCGCTCGCGCGGGGCGCCTGTTCCATCTCCACCGCCGGCAGGTGCTCCAGCAGGCGGTCGCGCAGCAAGGCATAGCGGGACATGGGGAAGCGGTGGCCCGGAGGCAGGGGCAGCACGAACTGGCCGGAATAGAAGGCGCGCATGGCCTGCATTCTGGAGTGCCCGCCAAATTTAGAAAGTGTGTTCTAAATTGCTGCAAAGCAGCAAAACCCTCTTGATCGGAAAGCTGTGCTGCCTATACTTCAGGTCATGCTGCACCGCAACATAAACGACGAGGGGCAGCGCAACGTGAACCGACCACCCATCCCTTTCTGGAGATCCCAAATGGCCCTGACCGCTGACCAAATCCTCGCCGCCCAAAAAGCAAACCTCGAAACCCTGTTCGGCCTGACCACCAAGGCTTTCGAAGGCGTGGAAAAGCTCGTCGAACTCAATGTGACCGCTTCCAAGGCCGCCCTGGTCGAAGCCGCCGGCACCGCCCAAGCTGCCCTGAACGTCAAGGACGCGCAAGAACTGCTGACGCTGCAAGCCAGCCTGTTCCAGCCCCTGGCCGAAAAGACCGCCGCCTACAGCCGTCACCTGTATGACATCGCCCAAGGCACCGGCGCCGAATTCACCAAGGCCTTCGAAACCAAGGCTGCTGAAGCCCAGCAAACCTTCGTCGGCCTGGTCGACAGCGCTTCCAAGAACGCACCCGCCGGCTCGGAAACCGCCGTCGCCGTGCTGAAGAGCGCCGTGGCTGCCGCCAACAACGCTTTCGAATCGGTCCAGAAGGCTGTCAAGCAAGCTTCCGATGTCGCTGAAGCCAACTTCAACGCCGTGTCGTCGCAAGCCGTCGCCGCTGCCAAGACCGCGACCACCACGCGCAAGCGCTAAGCCGCCCGCCATACCAGTTGTCTCCTTGGGTCCTCACGGATCCAATTCAGGCCTCATCCTCGGATGAGGCCTTTTTTTTGCCGGCGCACGTCTTTGATAATGCAAGTCTCATTTCAGGAGACTTTCAATGCAGATCGACGGCAAGGTTTTTATCGTGACCGGTGGCGCTTCGGGCCTCGGCGAAGGCACGGCGCGCATGCTGGCCGCGAACGGCGGCAAGGTGGTCGTCGCCGACATGCAGGCTGAAAAGGGCGAAGCCGTCGCAAAGGACATCGGCGGGGTGTTCGTCAAATGCGACGTGAGCCAGGAGACCGACGGCCAGGCGGCGGTTGCCGCAGCGCTGAAGCTCGGCAAGCTGGTGGGCCTCGTCAACTGCGCGGGCATCGCCCCGGCCGAGAAGACCGTCGGCAAGAACGGCGCGCACGCACTGGCGGTGTTCAGCAAGACCGTGACGGTCAACCTGATCGGCAGTTTCAACATGATTCGCCTTGCAGCCGAGGCCATGAGCAAGAACGAGCCCGAAGCCACCGGCGAGCGCGGCGTGCTGATCTCGACCGCCTCGGTGGCGGCCTACGACGGGCAGATGGGCCAGGCGGCCTACAGCGCCTCGAAGGGCGGCGTGGTCGGCATGACGCTCCCCATTGCGCGCGACCTGGCACGCAACGGTATCCGCAACATGACCATTGCCCCCGGCATCTTCGGCACGCCGATGCTCTTCGGCATGCCGCAGGAAGTGCAGGACGCGCTGGCTGCCAGCGTGCCCTTCCCCTCCCGCCTGGGCACGCCCGAGGACTACGCCAAGCTTGCCAGGCACATCATCGAGAACGACATGCTCAACGGGGAGGTGATTCGTCTCGACGGAGCGATTCGACTTCCGCCCCGGTAAGCGGCGGGACCGCCGTGCTGCCGGTGCGGTCCAGGCGCTCGTACTGGGCGATGACCTGGGCGCCCAGCAGCACCAGCGTGGCGGCGATCTCCAGGCTCAGCAGCACCACGATGGCCGTGGTGAGCGAGCCGTAGACCACGTTCACCTGCGAGAGCGTCGAAAAATACCAGATGAGCACATGCCGCGTGGCCTCCCACAGCAGCGCGGCGGTCACGCCGCCGAGCAGCGCGTGGCGCAGCGACATCCGTCCCGCCGGCATCACGAGGTAGAGCGAGGTCAGCATGAAGATTTCGCCGCCCAACCCGAGCAGGTAGAGCAGCATCCCCGACACGCCCGACAGGGACCATTCGCGCCCGAACAGGTCGACGCTCTCCTGCCCCACCAGCTGCAGCGCGCCCGAAACCAGGGTGACCAGCAGCAGGCCCGCGCACAGGCACAGGATGTAGATGTAGGGCATCACGGCGGAGACCAGGAAATGACGCTTGTGGTCCGCCTTGCGGTGATGAAAGATCACCGCCATGGCGCTTTCGAGCACGCTGAAGGCCAGCGAGCTGAAGAAAATCATCGTCACCACGAGCACCGGGCCCATCACGTCGCGGTGGTCCAGAAAGTTGGACAGCTCCTTCACGATCGCCCTCGACTGCCCCGGCAGCAGCCATTCGAGGTACCGGCCGATGGTGCGCAGCAGCTCGGCCTGGTCGATCAGGTGAGACATCGCAATGACGCTCACGATCAGGAGCGGCACGATGGAAAGCAGCGCGTAGTAGGCCACCGCGCCCGCGAGCAGCAGGCCCTGGTTGGCGCGGAAGGCCTTGAGCGCATCCCAGACAAAATTCAGGGGATGGCGCAGCAACAGCGGCGGGGCGTGGTGCAATCGTTTGGGCGTCGTCATCCGTGGGCTCCGGGTCTTGCCGAGTATGGCGCCCGCGCGCGGGGGTCCGGCCTCTTGCGTATGATTTGCCGCTCTTCGCCTACATGACCATCCCCGCCTCTTTCATCCAGGAACTCATCGCGCGCGCCGACGTGGTGGAGATCGTCGGGCGCTACGTGCAGCTCAAGAAGGCCGGCGCCAATTTCATGGGGCTGTGCCCCTTCCACGGCGAAAAATCGCCCTCCTTCTCGGTCAGCCCGACCAAGCAGTTCTATCACTGCTTCGGCTGCGGGGTGCACGGCAACGCCATCGGCTTTCTTATGGAGCACGCGGGCATGGGGTTCGTCGAGGCGGTGCACGACCTCGCCGGTCAATACGGCCTGCAGGTGCCCGAAGACGATGCCTCCCCTGCCGAACGTGCGCGCGCCGCGAACCAGCGCCAGAAGCAGGCCACCCTGACCGACGTGCTCGAAAAGGCCGGCGAGGCCTACCGCAAGGCCCTCCGGCAGGCGCCGGGCGCGATCGAATACCTCAAGGGCCGGGGCGTCTCCGGCGAAGTGGCCAAGCAGTTCGGCATCGGCTATGCGCCCGCGGGCTGGCGCACTCTGGCCAGTGTGTTTCCCGATTACGACGATCCCCTGCTTGCCGAAAGCGGACTGGTGATCGTCAACACCGAAGACGGCACCGAAGACGCCAAGCGCTACGACCGCTTCCGCGACCGCGTGATGTTCCCCATCCGCAATGTGAAGGGCGAATGCATCGGCTTTGGCGGCCGGGTGCTCGGCGACGAAAAGCCCAAATACCTCAATTCGCCCGAAACGCCGGTGTTCAGCAAGGGGCGGGAACTCTACGGCCTGTATGAGGCGCGGGCGGCCTTCCGCGAGCGCGGCTATGCGCTGGTGACCGAGGGCTACATGGACGTGGTGGCGCTAGCCCAGCTCGGGTTTCCGAACGCAGTGGCCACCCTGGGCACGGCCTGCACCACGGAGCACGTGCAGAAGCTCTTCCGCTTCACCGAGTCGGTGGTGTTCAGCTTCGACGGCGATGCGGCCGGCCGCCGTGCCGCGCGCAAGGCGCTCGACGGGGCTCTGCCCTATGCCACGGACGTGCGCAGCATCAAGTTCTTGTTCCTGCCGGCCGAGCACGACCCCGACAGCTTCATCCGCGAATTCGGCGCCGACGCCTTTGCCCGCTTCGTGCAGGAAGCCACGCCGCTCTCGCGCTTCATGATCGAGGCCGCGCGCGAAGGCTGCGACCTCACCAGCGCCGAAGGCCGCGCCCACATGAGCAGCAACGCCCGTCCGCTCTGGAGCGCCATGCCCGACGGCGCGCTCAAACGGCAGATGCTGAGCGAGATTGCCACGCTGGTGCAGCTGGATGCGGCCGCCCTGTCGGAACTCTGGGCCGCCACGCCCGGCCCGCGCAAGGCGCCCGCTGCACCCGCGCCGCGCCACTCCGGCGACCCGGGCGATCCGTTCGACTACTCCGACATGCCGCCGCCGGCCGAGTACGAGCCGCCTCGCTACGAAAGCGATAGCAGCAAGACGCGCGGCAAGTTCACCAAGGGCAAGCGCTGGGGCGGCAAATTCGAGGCGCCCATCGAGCCGTTGCGCGGGCGCGGCAAGCCGCCCAGCCGGCCCGACGTGGCAGTGCGGCTCCTGCTGTCGAACATGGCGCAATGGGACGCGCTGTCACATGAGCTTCACGTGATGCTGTGCGACCTGCCCAGCCCGCACGGGGCGCTTTTCACCTGGCTCGACAGCCAGCTGCACGAGCACGGCGTGCAGCCGTGGGCGGCGCTGCGCGAAGGCATGCGGGGGCTCGAGTTCGAAACGCTGGCGGAGCGGCTCATGAGCGCTTCGGAGAGCGCCCCATACCCGGAAGGCGAGGAAGACCAGCACCTGGCCGACGCGGCCAGGGAGCTCTCGAGCGTGCTCGATTTCATGCTCGACGACAGGCTGAAAGCCCAGCAAAGCGAGGCCATTGCCGCTGTGGGCTCGGACCCGAAGGCCCTGGAGCGCTACAAGGCGCTGGAGGCGCGGCGGCTCGAATTGCGCGCCCGCCTCAAACCCTCGGGCTCCTGAAACTGCTTGAAATTTGCGCAGTAGGCTATAATGTAAGGCTTCGCAACTGGCGAAATTAGGCAAGAGCGACAGCAGCACCTCCGGGCCGACCCCTAGCGCAACGCACTCCAACGGAAAAAATCCGTCGGAAAGGGTCAATAACCGCAAGGACTGCACACCAAATGTTCGCCCGACATCTTGCCTGACGAGGAATTTCTTCCTCTTTCCCAATTGTTCCGTCCGTGCCTGTGCGCGGGCTTTGAGTCTTGTCCGTGCCTGGCACGGGCTTCGGCGGCGCTGCCTGTGTGGCGGCGCGCCTGTGATTTCGCTTGGTCCATCTTGCTGTAACGAGGTCGTATGCCCAGTTCAAAGAAGCCTGCTCCTTCACTCGCCAAAGGCGCCGCCCCAAAGTCCATCGCAGAAAAGCCGTTGAAAGCTGGCGCTTTGCCGGCAACTAAGTCGGGTGCCGCCGCGTCCAAGGCGGCAGCCGCAACGAAAGTGAAAACCGTGCCCACGAAATCGACCTCCATCGACGATCCGAAAAAAGCTGCCGCCAAGACGGTTGCCGCCGCCCCTGCCGCCAAGAAGGTTGGCCGCCCGCCCAAGGCCGCCGGCGCTGCCGCGCCCGCCACCGGCGCCAAGCGCGGCCGCAAGCCCAAGGCCGGCAACGAGGCGCCTGAAAGCGACGTCGACCTGTCGGATATCGAAGAGGACCTGGCCGGCGACGAACCGGCGGTTGCCACGACCGAGGAAAAGGTCAAGCCGCTGCGCATGAAGATCAGCAAGGCGAAGGAACGCGCCTTGATGAAGGAGTTCGGCCTCGACGAGACCGTGCTCTCCGAAGAAGACCTGGCCAAGCGCCGCTCGCGCCTGAAGACCCTGATCACGCTGGGCAAGACCCGCGGCTACCTCACGCACGGCGAAATCTCCGACCACCTGCCCGACAAGCTGGTCGACGCCGAGACCATGGAAGTCGTGGTCACCATGCTCAACGACATGGGCGTGGCGGTGTACGAGCAGACGCCCGATGCCGAGACCCTGCTGCTGAACAACACCGCGCCCACCGCCACCACGGTGGAAGAAGCCGAGGAAGAAGCCGAAGCCGCGCTCTCCACGGTGGACAGCGAATTCGGCCGCACCACCGACCCGGTGCGCATGTACATGCGCGAGATGGGCACGGTCGAGCTGCTGACGCGCGAAGGCGAAATCGAGATCGCCAAGCGCATCGAAGGCGGCCTGATGGCCATGATGGAGGCCATCTCGGCCTCCCCCGCCACCATCGCCGAGATCCTGCGCCTGGCCGGCGAGATCCGTGAAGGCAAGGTCGTCATCTCGACCATCGTCGACGGTTTCTCCAACCCCAACGAGGCCGACGACTACGTTGCCGAGGAAGACTTCGACGAATTCGACGAGGAAGACGACGACGACGGCAAGGGCGGCTCCAAGGCGCTCACCAAGAAGCTGGAAGAGCTCAAGAACGAGGCCCTCTCGCGCTTCGACCGCATCGCCGAGCTGTTCGAGAAGATCCACAAGATCTACGAGAAGGAGGGCTACGGCACGCCGGCGTACGCCAAGGCCCAGCAGGCCGTGTCCGACGAGTTGATGACCATCCGCTTCACCGCCCGCACCATCGAGAAGCTGTGCGACCTGGTGCGCACGCAGGTGGACGACGTGCGCAAGAAGGAACGCGAGCTGCGCCGCATCATCGTGGACAAGTGCGGCTTCCCGCAGGACGAGTTCATCCGCGACTTCAGCGGCTACGACAAGAACGGCAACCGCATCGCCTCCAACCTGCTGAACCTGAAGTGGGTCGAGAAGCAGGCCGCCGCCGGCAAGCCCTGGAGCTCGGTGCTCGCGCGCAACATTCCGCCGGTGCAGGAACTGCAGCAGAAGCTTGCCGACATCCAGTCGCGCGTGGTGGTGCCGCTTTCGGAGCTGAAGGACATCAACAAACGCATGAACGAGGGCGAATCGTCCTCGCGCGACGCCAAGAAGGAAATGATCGAGGCCAACCTGCGCCTCGTGATCTCCATCGCCAAGAAGTACACGAACCGCGGCCTGCAGTTCCTCGACCTGATCCAGGAAGGCAACATCGGCCTGATGAAGGCGGTCGACAAGTTCGAATACCGTCGCGGCTACAAATTCTCGACCTACGCGACGTGGTGGATCCGCCAGGCCATCACCCGCTCGATCGCCGACCAGGCGCGCACCATCCGCATCCCGGTGCACATGATCGAGACGATCAACAAGATGAACCGCATCTCGCGCCAGCATCTGCAGGAGTTCGGCTTCGAGCCCGACGCCGGCATCCTGGCCGCGAAGATGGAGATCCCGGAAGACAAGATCCGCAAGATCATGAAGATCGCGAAGGAGCCGATCTCGATGGAAACCCCCATCGGCGACGACGACGATTCGCACCTGGGCGACTTCATCGAGGACAGCAGCAACACGGCGCCCATCGAGGCCGCCATGCAAGCGGGCCTGCGCGACGTGGTGAAGGACATTCTGGACAGCCTCACGCCGCGTGAAGCCAAGGTGTTGCGCATGCGCTTCGGCATCGAGATGAGCACCGACCACACGCTGGAAGAAGTCGGCAAGCAGTTCGACGTGACCCGCGAGCGCATCCGCCAGATCGAGGCAAAGGCCCTGCGCAAGCTCAAGCACCCGAGCCGTTCCGACAAACTGCGCAGCTTTATTGATACGCTCTGATCCGGTCTCCGGTATTTCTCACTGACGAGGAGGCGCCCGCAAGGGCGCTTTCTTTTTGGCCCCTACCGATAAGAAAAATGGAGCAACTCCCATGAATCCCGATGCAGCCAAGCTCTGGCAGGCCCCGCGCTGGGCGCTTGCCGTGCTGCTCGCCGTGCTCGGCATGCTCGGTCCCTTTTCCATCGACACCTACATTCCGGCCTTCTCGGGCATTGCGCGCTCCATCGGCGCCACGCCGGCCGAAATGCAGCAGACACTTTCGGCCTACCTGTTCGGCTTTGCCTTCATGAACCTGTTCCACGGCGCGCTGTCGGACAGCTTCGGCCGCCGGCCCGTGGTGCTATGGGGACTGGCGGTATTCACGCTCGCCTCGCTGGGCTGTGCGCTGTCGCAGAACATTGCGCAGCTGGTGCTGTTCCGCGGGCTGCAGGGCCTCTCGACCGGCGCGGGCATCGTGGTCTCGCGCGCGGTGATCCGCGACATGTTCCCGCCCGCCGATGCGCAGCGCGTGATGAGCCAGGTGACCATCTACTTCGGCGTGGCACCGGCCATCGCGCCCATCGTCGGCGGCTTTCTTTTCGTCCATGCCGGGTGGCACGCCATCTTCTGGTTCCTGGTTGCCGTGGGCGTGATCCTGTTCGTGGCCAACTTCAAGCTGCTGCCCGAAACGCTGCACCAGAGCCAGCGTCAGCCGTTCCAGGTGCGGCATCTGATGCGCGGCTACTGGGACCTGTGCTCGGACCCGCGCTTTCTGCTGCTCGCGTTTGCGAGCGGGGTTCCGTTCAACGGCATGTTCCTCTACGTGCTGGCCGCGCCCGCCTTCCTCGGCGACCACCTCGCGCTCGCGCCGACGCAGTTCTTCTGGTTCTTCCTGCTGACCATCGGCGGCATCATGTCGGGCGCATGGGCCAGCGGGCGCATGGCGGGCAAGGTGGCGCCCAAGCGGCAGATCCGCGACGGCTTCCTGATCATGCTGGTGACCTCGCTGGTGAACGTAGTGGCCAACTCGCTCTTCACCGCGCACGCGGCCTGGGCGCTTTGGCCGCTGGCGGTGTTCGCGTTCGGCTGGGCGCTGATGGTGCCGGTGGTGACCCTGCTGGTGCTCGACCTCCATCCCGAGCGGCGCGGCATGGCCTCGTCGCTGCAGGCCGTGATCGGCTCCACCGCCAACGGCGTCGTGGCCGGCGTGGTGGCGCCGCTGGTCATGCACTCCACGCTGGCGCTGGCACTCACCTCCATGCTGATGCTGGGCATAGGCCTTGTCGCCTGGGTCTGGCTGCACGGGCGCTGGCCCGAGATCGGCCGCCGGGTCGCCGCGGAGGCCTGACGCGATGCCCCAGTTTTCCGCCTTGTTGACGCACGCGCGTGCCTGGCTGCCAGGCCGCAACACTGTCGACGCACGCGAGCGCTTGCGTGCCGTGGCCGGCGCGGCCATCGGACTCCTGATCACCGCCCTGCTGTGCCGCTGGATGGCGCAAGCGGTGGACGTGAGCATCTGGCTCATCGCGCCGATGGGTGCGAGCGCAGTGCTGGTGTTTGCCGTGCCCGCGAGCCCGTTGGCGCAGCCCTGGTCAGTAGTGGTCGGCAACACGCTCTCCACCCTGGTGGGCATCGCCTCGGTCCGCTGGATCCCCGATCCGGCCTGGGCCGCGGCCGTGGCCGTGGGCGCGGCCATCGGGCTGATGTTCGCCAGCCGCAGCCTGCATCCGCCGGGCGGCGCCGCGGCGCTGCTTGCCGTGCTCACGCACACCGACCACTTCTCGGCCGCCCTGTTCCCCACCTTCACGAATTCGCTCCTGTTGGTGCTGGCCGGCGTGGCCTACAACACCTTCACCGGCAGACGCTATCCGCACGTGCAGGTGGTGCGGCCCCCATCGGCCGATGCGCGCTTCAGCCAGGCCGACATCGATGCGGTGCTGGCGCGCTACAACCAGGTGCTCGACATCAGCCGCGACGACCTCGAATCGCTGATCCAGCAGACCGAACTCGAGTCCTACAAGCGCCGGCTCGGCACGCTGCACTGCAGCGACATCATGTCGCGCGACCCAGTGTCGGTGGAGTTCGGCACGCCGCTGCAAGAGGCCTGGATGCTGATGAACCAGCGCCGCATCAAGGCATTGCCCGTCACCGACCGCACGCGCCGCGTGGTCGGCATCGTGACGCAGGCCGACTTCTTCCGCCTGCTCGACCTGGAACACCACGACGGCATTGCCGGGCGCCTGCGCGACCTGATCCGCGCCACGCGCACAGTGATCTCGAACAAGCCCGAGGTGGTCGGGCAGATCATGACGCGCCAGGTGCGCGTGGCCAGCGCCGACCGGCCGGTGGTCGACCTGGTGCCGCTGTTCTCCGAGGGCGGCCACCACCATATCCCCATCATCGACCATGAAAAACGCCTCACGGGCATGATCACGCAGTCGGATTTCGTGCGCGCCCTCTACCGTGCCGTGCGGCCGGAGAACTGAACTTCAAGGAGCGCGCATGGCATGGGTCGTTTTGCTGCTGGCGGGCCTGCTCGAGATGGGCTGGGCTATCGGTCTCAAGTACACCGAAGGATTCACCAGGCTGTGGCCCTCTGTCGGCACCGCCCTTTCCATGGTGCTCAGCGTCGTGCTACTGGGCTGGGCCATGCGGTCGCTGCCAGTGGGCACGGCCTACGCGGTGTGGACCGGCATCGGCGCCGTGGGCACGGTGATCCTGGGCATCGTGCTGTTCCATGAGCCGGCCAATGCGGCGCGGCTGGTCTGCGTCGGCCTGATCATCGCGGGCATTCTCGGGCTCAAGATCACGAGCGCAGCCTGACGCTGGCGGCCGCTGCGACGCTACTCCAGCACCACGTTGGCCTTCTTCACCAGCGCCGCATAGCGCGCCGATTCGCTGCGGAAGTAGCTCGCGGCCTGTTCGGGCGATGTCGGCTTGATGATGTTGCCCTGCTTGTCCATGGCCTCGCGCACTTCGGCGCTCGTGAAGGCCGCGGCCACGGCGTCGTGCACGCGCTGGATGTCGGCAGCCGGCATCTTCGGCGGCCCGATCACCGCGAACCAGCCTTCGACCGCGTAGTTGGGCAGGCCCTGCTCCGCGATGGTTGGAATCTCCGGCGCGGCCGGCGAGCGCTGAGGTCCGCACAGGCCGATGGCACGCAGCGCGCCGCTCTTGAGGTGCGGCTGCACCGCGGGCAACGCCACCACGCCCATCTCCACCTGGCCCGCGATAAGGTCGGTGACCATCGGGCCCGTGCCCTTGTAGGGGATGTGCCGCGCCTTCACGCCGGCCTCGTCCATGAACATCTCGCCGGCCAGGTGGATGATGGTGCCGTTACCCGACGACGCGTAGTTGTAGCTTTCGGGCTTGGCGCGCAGCAGCGCCACCAGTTCCTTCACGTTCTTGGCGGGCAGCTTGGGATTGACCACCAGCACCAGCGGGGTCGCGCCCACCACGCTGATCGGCGTCACGTCGGTGATGGCGTCGAAGGGCATCTTCTTGTACACGGCCGGATTGATGACATGGTTGTTCGACACCATGCCCAGCGTGAGCCCGTCGGGCGCAGCCTTGACGAGCGCCGAGGTGCCGGTGATGCCGCCCGCACCGGGCAGGTTCTCGATCACCACCGGCTGGCCGAAAGCCTTGCCGAGCGCCACTGAGGCCGCGCGCACGATGGTGTCCACGCCCGAACCGGCGCTGATCGGCAGGATGAAGCGGATGGGCTTGTCGGAGCCCTGCGCGAGCGCGGGGCATGCGGCCAGCGCGGCGGCGCAGGTGCCGAGCCCCAGTACGGCGCGGCGGGTCATGGAGGGAAGAATCTTGTGCATGGCTTTGTCTCTCTTTGTGGTTCTGGAAAACACTCAGGCAACGGCCGACTCGGCCCGCATGGCGTCCATCTGCGACTCCGCATAGCCGAGTTCGGCCAGCAGTTCGCGCGTGTGCTCACCGAGCGTGGGCGGGTCCAGGCGCACGCCCAGGCGCTCGCCGCCCAGCGTGATCGGGAACAGCGTCGTCTGCGCCGTCTGTCCGGCGCGCTCGCCGTCGGGCAAGCGGATGTCGGCAAGACCGCCGGTGGCTTTCAGGTGCGGATCTTCGTAAAGGTCCTCGGGCCGTACGATGGGCGCGAACGGCAGGCCACGCGCCTCGAAGATCGCCGACAGCTCGGCGGCCGACCGGTCGGCCAGCCGCTTGCGCAAGTCCGCCAGCAGCGTGGGCCGCACGCGGACCCGGTCGTTGTTGGTGCGCAAGGAGGGGTCGGCCTTCAGGTCGTCGAAGCCGAGTGCATCGCAGAACACCGCCCATTGCGCATCGCTCACCGCAGCCAGGAAGATCTGCTCGCCGTCCTTCACCGTGAACACGTCGTACAGCGCCCAGGCCGAGATGCGCTCGGGCATCGGCGCAGCGGCCTGCCCCGTGATGGCGTACTGCAGCATGTGCTGGCCGACCAGGAACACGTTGTTCTCGAACAGCGAGGACTGCACCTCCTGTCCCTTGCCGGTCTGCGCACGCTGCATCAGCGCGGCCATCGCACCGATGGCGCCGAACATGCCGCCCATGATGTCGTTCACGCTGGTGCCCGCGCGCAGCGGATCGCCGGGCCGGCCGGTCATGTAGGCTAGGCCGCCCATCATCTGCACCACCTCGTCGAGCGCCGTGCGGTGCTCGTACGGGCCGGGCAAGAATCCGGTGTGGTTCACGTACACCAGCCGCGGATTGAGCTTGCTGAGCGCAGCATGGCCGAGGCCGTACTTGTCCATGGTGCCTGGCCTGAAATTCTGCGCCACCACGTCGGCCGTGGCACACAGGCGCAGCGCCGCTTCGAGACCCTGCGGATGGCGCAGGTCCAGCGCGATGCTCTTCTTGTTGCGGTTGAACATCGGGAAGAAACCGGCGCCCGCGCCCAGGAGGTGCCGCGTGCGGTCGCCGTCGATGGGCTCGACCTTGATCACCTCCGCGCCCAGGTCGGCCAGCACCATGCCGCAGGTCGGACCCATGACCATGTGCGTGAACTCGACCACGCGGATGCCGGTGAGCGGCAGGCGTTTTTCTTCGGTGTCGACGTTCATGCCGGTGCTCCCGCTACTGCGCCCGATGTTGTGGCAAAGGTCTTCGGAAAACCCGCTCGCCACACGGTGCCCTGCAGCGTCTCGCCATCGAGCCAGGCGGCCACGCGCCGGCGCAGGTCGAGCAGCTTCGGCAGGTCGACGCCCGTGTCGACGCCCATGCTCTCGAGCATGAAGACGAGGTCTTCGGTGTCGACGTTGCCGCTGGCCCCCGGCGCATGCGGGCAGCCGCCGATGCCGGCCAGGCAGGCATCGAAGCGCGCGATGCCGACTTCGAGCGCCGCGTAGGTGTTTGCGAGTCCAAGGCCTCGGGTGTCGTGGAAATGGCCGCACCACACGCGGTCGCCGGCGATGCGTTTTGCACGCTCGAAGAGGCTGCGGACCATCGCGGGATCGGCATAGCCGACGGTGTCGGCCAGGGCCACGCGATCGGCGCCGGCGTCGAGCAGCGCCTGCATCAGCCGCAGGACCTCGCTGATCTCCACATGACCCTGGATGGTGCAGCCGAAGGCGGTGCCCACGCCGCCTTCGATCATCGTCTTCGAGCCCGCGGCGTCGCGCGCGGCACGGATGCGCGCGACCTCCGCCACCACTTCGTCCGGCGTCTTGCGCAGGTTGGCAAGGCTGTGCGCGTGGCTGGCCGACAGCGGCACCATCATGAGGTCGGCCTCGCCCGCGATGGCGAGTTCCGCGCCCCGGAGGTTGGGCACCAGCACCGAGGCAAAAAGCCCCGGCAGCGTCTTCGCATAGGCCAGCAGTTCGGCCGTGTCGGCCAGCTGCGGCAGCAGGCGCGCGGGCACGAAGGAGCCAACTTCGATCTCGCGCTGCCCGGCGGCATGCGCGTCTCGGATCCATTCGAGCTTCTGCGCGGTGGGCAGGGTTCTGGCGATGCTCTGAAGTCCGTCGCGCAGGCCCACTTCGCGGACCACCGCGCGAGGCGGCAAAAAGGCGTGCGCGGCGGGCGCTACCGTGGCTTCGTTCAAGGTGTCTCCTTTGAAGGTTCGGATCGATGTTAGGAGTTCCAATCCGATTCAGAAAATAGATTTTGGAAGCCAATTCGTTCCAAAATGGAATATCACATCGTTCGACCGGAACACCCATGCGCGACCTCGACCTGACCACCCTCCGCCTCTTCGTCTCCGTCTGCGAAACGCGCAGCATCGCGCGCGCGGGTGAGCAGGCCAGCATCGTCGGGTCGGCCATCAGCAAGCGCCTGGCGCAACTCGAAGACGCCGTCGGCACGCCCCTGCTGCTGCGCAAACGGCGCGGCGTGGTGCCGACCGCCGCCGGCGAAACGCTGCTGGAGCATGCGCGCGCCATGCTCGGCAGCGCGCAGCGCATCGAGCGCGACATGGCGGCCTACGCCGGGGGCGCCAGGGGCCACGTGCGCATCCTGGCTTCGGCCTCTGTGCTGGCCGAATCGCTGGCGGAAGACGTCGCCAACTTTCTGCAGAACCCCGCGCACCGCGGCATCCGGGTCGACATGGAAGAACGCGTGAGTCCGGAAATCGTGCGCGGCATCCGCGAAGGCAGCGCGTCGATCGGCCTGTGCTGGGACGCCGCCGACCTCGACGGCCTGCAGCGGCGCAGCTACCGCAGCGACCACCTGGCCATCGTGGCACACCCCTCGCACCCTGCAGCACGCCGCGGCAAGGTGCGGTTCGAGGACGTGCTCGACCACGAGTTCGTCGGCATGCCCGCGCTGAGCGCCGTGCAGCTGATGCTGGCCCGCGAGGCTGCCGTGGCCGGCAAGCCGCTGGTGTACCGCGTGCTTGTGACCAACTTCGATGCCGCCCTGCGTGTGGTGCGCGCCGGCCTCGCCATCAGCGTGGTGCCGGCGGAAGTGGCGCAGCCCTTTGCCGACACCTACCGCCTGCGGCTGATGCCGCTCACCGATGCCTGGGCGCGCCGGCGCTTCGCGATCTGCTTTCGCGATGAAGCAACGCTGTCGCTGGCGGCCCAACTGCTGGTGGCGCATCTGGAACGGTGTGCGGCAGACCGCTCGAACGCTGCCTGACTCGAACGGAATCAGAAACTGTTCATTGGCTAAAGCGGGGTTTTTGTTCCCGTTCCTGGAACCTAACATCCGGGCAAAGGAAACGAACAATGACCGACAACACCACTTCAACGGCCGGCGCCACGCTGCACTACATCTTCGATCCGATGTGCGGCTGGTGCTACGCGGCGGCGCCGCTGGTCAATGCCGCGCGCGACGTGCCGGGCCTCGAGGTCGCATTTCACGGCGGCGGCATGATGACCGGTGCCAACCGGCGCGCAATCACCCCGCAGTGGCGCGACTACGTGCTGCCGCACGACCGCCGCATCGCCGAGCTCACGGGCCAGCCTTTTGGCGAGGCCTACTTCGAGGGCCTGCTGCGCGACATCGGCGCAGTGATGGATTCCGAACCGCCAACGACCGCCATCCTTGCGGCCGAAGCCTTGCACGCCGGAGGCGGGCTGGACATGATCCATCGGCTCCAGCGCGCGCATTACGTCGAAGGCCTGCGCATCGCCGATGCGCAGGTACTCGCTGCGATAGCCAAGGAGTTCGGCTTGGATCCGGATGCTTTTGCCGCGGCCTTCGCGCGGCTGTCGGGCGAAGCAACGTCCAAGCACATGGCCGAAAGCCGGCAGTGGCTGCAACGCGCGGGCGGCCAGGGCTTTCCGACCTTCGTGCTGGCGCAGGCCGACGGCACCGCGAGCCGCATCGAGATCGGCCCCTGGCTCGGCCGGCCCGAGGAATGGAAGGCGCAGCTGGCAACGCTCGTGCCGCCGATGCCTGTGGCGGCGGATGCCAGCGCCGGTCAGGCATCGTGCGGGCCCGACAGCTGCGCAATCTAGGCGTTCAGGCGAGCCGCGCTACTTGCTGCACTGGAAGCTCGCGGCCTGCGACACATCCCCGCTCGTGTAGCGCGGCCACAGCGGCCACTCGCACAACGGGCGGGCGCGAACAATGCGGAACGGCGGCTGCACTTCCTGCTCGGCCAGCTGAAGGCCCGCCGGTGCACGGCCGCGCTCCACCCAATCGGCCAGCGCATCGAGCATGTCGACGTTGGCCGGTGCCCCGCTGCCCACGTGGTCCACACCGGGCGCGGTGTACAGGCGCATGAAGCGGTCCGTGTTATCGCGACCCATGCGCGCCACCACCGATTCGTAATAGAGGATGCCGGCGAACGGGCTCTGCGCGTAATCGGCCATGTGTTCGAGCATCAGCAGCTTGCCGCCGCGCGCGGCAAAGGCGCCGAGGTCGGGGTTGGTCGAATCCATCAGCTGCGACACGGTGGCGATGCGCGCGGCAAAGTCTTCCGCGCGGTAGTTGCGCACGTCGAGGGTCGGATTGCGCGCGTAGAAATACTGCAGCGCGCCGCTGCCGTAGAACCACGCAATGCCGTTGCTCGGCTGCGGCGGCACGGTCGGCGCCGAGGTGCCGGTCCACCACGCGTTCCAGCCGCCCATGGAGGCGAAGGCCGGCGTGCCCTCGCCGCCAATGCCCCAGCCCGGATACACCGCCACGCCGTTGGCCAGCGGCACGGGTGAGCGCCACGGGGAGCGCAGCGTGCGCACCGCCTGCACCTGCGCATCGTTCAGGCAGTTGTCCCCGCTGGTGCCGGCGGCACAGCGCAGGCTCGCGGGGTCGAAGCGCTGCAGGCAGGCCACGGGATTCGACACGATGCGGTCCGCCGCGCCATCCGCGGCATCGCACGCAGCGAGCACGGCGTTATGCACCAGCTGCACCTGCGCCGGCCGCAACCACCCCTCGCCGAAGGTGGCGATGCCGTTGCGCGTGCCGGCATGCTGCAGCCCCGTCCAGTTGATGACCGGCACGCGGCTGAAGATGCCGTCGAAATCCTGCGGGTAGCGCTGCGCCATGGTGAGCGCCTCGCGCCCGCCTTCGGAACTGCCGACGAAGTACAGCTTCTGCGGCGCCTGCCCGTAGGCGCGCTGCATCAGCGCCACTGCCACGTCGCGCACCTTCTTGTACGAAGCGTGCGCAAAATTCACCAGCGCCTCGTCGTTGAGCGCAAAGGCCTGGGGCGGCTGGCCCGCCACGTTCTGGTGGCCGGAGTCGGTGCCGTAGGTCACGTAGCCCTGTGCCAATGGCGTCGGCTGGTCGAACCGGCCGGCAGGCACCAGTGAGAGGCCGGTGATCAGCACGCCGTTGAAACCACCGCCGCCGTACTGCACGCTGCGGCCGTTCCATGCGAGCGGCAGGTTGACCTGGAACAGGATCGGCGGCGCGCTGGCATCGAGTGGCGCGATGCGGCCCAGCACCTTGCAGTGCGCGGGTGTCGGCGGTGTGATGCGCGACGCGGGGCTGGGGCCGCGCTCTGCGACAGCCAGTGCGGAGGCGGGCACGAGCGTTGCGGAATCGATGGTCGCTGCGCCGCTCGGCAGGCCGATGGCCGCGGGTGCGACCGGTGCCACGAGCGCCGCGCAGGCTGCCGCGGGATTGGCGCCGAGCGGGAGGCTCTGCGGCCCGGTGGTGCTGCAGGCTGCAAGCAGCACGGCGGAGGCCACCATGGCGCCCCCGTAAAACAGTGTCTTCGGGATCGCCATGTGTATGTCTCCTTGTTGTTCGTCGAAGCTCGCTACCGGGCCACGCCCAGCAACCGTTCGAGCACCTGCGGCTGGCTGCGCAATGCCGCGGCGCTGTCGGTGTGGACGATGGTGCCGTGATCGAGCACCACCGCGTGGTCCGAAATCGCGAGGATCGCCTGCGGGTGCTGCTCCACGATGATGGCGGCCAGGCCCTCGTCCTGCGTGATGCGGCGGATGGCGCGCAGCAGCTCCTCGACGATGATCGGCGCAAGGCCTTCGAGCGGCTCGTCGAGCAGCAGCAGCCTGGGGTTCAGCACCAGCGCGCGGCCCACGGCCAGCATCTGCTGCTCGCCGCCCGAGAGCTGCGTGCCCAGGTTGGTCTTGCGCTCGGCCAGGCGCGGGAACATTTCGTAGACGCGCTGCGGGTTCCACTTTCCCGGCCGCTCCACCGCGGTGAGGTTCTCGTGCACCGTCAGCGACTTGAAGATGTTGCGCTCCTGCGGCACCCAGCCGATGCCGGCCGCGGCGCGCTGGTGCGGCGGCAGCTTGTGCAATGCCTGTCCGCCGAGCGAAATGCTGCCGCCATGCTGTCGCGTCGCGCCCGCCAGCGTATTGATCAGAGTCGTCTTGCCCGTGCCGTTGCGGCCCAGCAGCGCCAGCGTCTGGCCTTCGCCGAGCGTGAATGCCACGTCGTGCAACACCACGGCCTCGCCGTAGCCGGCGCTCAGGTTCTCGATGCGAAGCAGCTCAGACATGGGCGTGCTCCCCGTGGCCGAGGTAGACCTCTTTCACCTTCGGATCGTTGGCGATCGTTTCAGGATCGCCCTCGGTCAGCAGCGTGCCGTTGACCAGCACAGTCATGCGGTCGGCAAAGCTGAACACCAGGTCCATGTCGTGTTCGATCAGCAGCACGGACACATCGGCCGGCAAGGCCGCTACGGTTTCCAGCAGCTCCTCGCGCTCACCGGCGGGAACGCCCGCCACAGGCTCGTCGAGGAGCAGCACGCGCGGCTCACAGGCCAGCGCGATGGCAATCTCCAGCAAGCGGCGCTTGCCATAGGCCATGAACTTGGTCTGCTGCTGCGCCACGTCGCCCAGATGAAATTGCTCCAGCAGTTGCGCCGCGCGTTCCGTCACGGCCTTGGTGGCTCCCAGAGGCCGCCACCATTGCGATGCAATGCCCTGGTGCTGCGACACGACCAGCGCCAGGGTCTCGAGCGGCGTCATCGAGTCGAACAGTTGATTGATTTGAAAAGTGCGCACCAGCCCGCGCGCCACGCGCTTGTGCGGTGCCAGGGTCGTGATGTCCTCACCCAGCAGGGTGATGCGCCCCGACGTCGGCGTGAGGACGCCCGTCAGCAGGTTGATGAGCGTGGTCTTGCCAGCGCCGTTCGGGCCGATCAGCGCGTGGCGCGCGCCGCGCTTGAGTTCCATGGTCACGTCATTGGTGGCCGTGATGCCGCCGAAGCGCATCACCAGGCCATGCGTGGAAAGCACGGTTTCAGTCATGCCGCCCCTCTCTTCCTCTTGCCCAGCCAGGTCCACGGCTTGAGTACGCGATCGCGCCCCACGAGCACCAGCAGCACCAGCAAGAGGCCGATCCAGAACATCCAGTATTGCGGCGTCACGGCCGAGAGCCAGTTCTGCAGCAGCTTGAAGACGATGGCGCCCGCCACGCCGCCATATAGCCAGCCTACGCCGCCGATCACCAGCATCAGCAGCACGTCGGCCGAGCGGTCGAAGGCCAGCACGTCGAGCGAGGCAAAGCCCGTGGTCTGCGCCAGCAGCGCACCCGCTGCACCGGCAATGCCCGCCGCCACCGTGTAGATGACGACGACCCGCGAAACCACCGGAATGCCGATGGCCATGGCCCGCAGCCGGTTGTCGCGAATGGCCTTCAGCGTGGCGCCGAACGGCGAGTGCACTAGACGGCGCATCACGAGAAACAGCACGAGCATGACGCTGAGCGAATACCAGGCGGCCGTGCGGCCGAACAGGTCGAACTCGAACAGGCCGAGCACCGGCCCCATCACGACGCCCTGCAGCCCATCGGCGCCGCCCGTGAGCCAGTCGAGCTTGTTGGCAAGCTCGAGCAACAGCAGCGCGGTACCGAGCGTGACCATCAGCCGCGTCAGGTCGCTGCCGCGCAGGATCGTCACGCTGGCGGCGAGGCCCAGCAGCGCCGACAGCACGGTGGCCACCACCAGCCCAACGGTTGGGTCCGGCATCACGAGCTTGGCGAACAGCGCCGCGGTGTAGGCGCCAAAGCCGAAGAAGGCGGCGTGGCCGAGCGAGACGATGCCTGTGTAGCCAAGGATCAGATCGAGCGACATCGCGAACAGCGCGACGATGGCGATCTCGTTGACCAGCAGCGAATGCGAAGGCACGACGAAAGGCAGGGCAAAGGCTGCGGCCCACACCACGAACTCGAGCGGGTGCCAGCGCGCTTTGCGCAACAGGGCCGATTCGTACGACGAAGGTGCGCTCATTCAGCGGCCTCCCTTGCGCGTGAACAGGCCTTGCGGCCGCCACATCAGTATCAGGATCATGAGCAGGTAGACGGTGAACGCACCCATCTTTGGAATGAAGTACTTGCCCGCCACGTCGGCAATGCCGAGCAGCAGCGCGGCCGCGAGCGGCCCGGTGATCGACGATGTGCCGCCGACCGACACCACGATCAGAAAATAGATCATGTACTTGAGCGGAAAGGTGGGATCGAGGCCGAGGATCTCGGCGCCCAATGCGCCGCCCAGGCCCGCGAGTCCCGAACCGACCGCGAAGGTCATCAGGAACACAATGTTGACGTTGATGCCCAGCCCCGCCGCCACGCGCGGGTCATCGACCGCGGCGCGCAACCGGCTGCCGAATCGTGTCTTCGACAAAATGAGCTGAAGCACCACGGTGAGCACGGCGCACACCGCGATGATGAAGAGCCGGTAGTGGCCCATGCCAAGCAGGAATGCCCCATCGCCGATCTCGGTGCGGCCGCGCAGCCATTCGGGCAACTGGATGTTCTGCTGCGACGAACCGACGAAGTAGTCGACGGCCGCCACGGCCACGAAGGCGAGGCCAATGGAGAACAGCACCTGGTCGAGATGCGGCTTCCCATACATGGGCCGGTAGAGCGTGCGCTCAAGCAGCGCCCCCGCCAGGGCCACCACGATGAACGCGAGCGGCAGGCAGGCGAGGAACGGCACGCCGAGTTTCTGCATCGCAAACACCGTGAGATACCCGCCCGCCATGGCAAAGGCACCGTGCGCGAGGTTGATGAAGTTCATCAGCCCGAGCGTCACGGCAAGCCCCACGGCGAGCACGAAGAGCAGCATGCCGTAGGCGATGCCGTCGAAAAGAATAGTCAACATGTCAGTGTTCCGCTACGGCGTTTGCTTGGCTCGCGTTGGTTCTTCGTTCTAGGAGCGCTGTTCAGGGCGCGTGCACAGGCCACCGGGTACTCCCCTCCGCGAATGTCCCCCGCCTTCGGCTCCTCCTTTATTTCGCTGCGGGGAGCACCCGGCGCCCTGTGCACGCCGGGCGCAGCGCTTGTTCCGCTCGATCAACCGCGGCACTGCCCAACGATCCCGCTGGCGGGGTGCCTTGCGCAGCGAAATAAAGGAGGAGGCCGCAGGCCGGGGGACATTCGCGGAGCAAGGTACCCCGTCGGCGGGAGCGCCGCCCTGAACGGCGGTGCCGCAAACAGAGCACTTCAGACCTCCAGGGCACCAAGTCACTTCGCCTTGCCCGGATCCTTCACACCCTTGATCACGTCGAACTCGACGTTGTAGAGCTGCCCATCCTTCTTCTCGACCTTGCGCAGATACACGTCCTGCACGATGTCGCGCGTCTGCGCATCGATGTAAACGGGCCCGCGCGGGCTCTCGAAGATCTGGCCCTTCATGGCGGCCAGCAATGCATCGCCGCCGCCCTGCCCCTTGGTCGCCTTCAGGGCCTCATAGATCACGCGCATGCCGTCGTAGCCGCCCACGGCCATGAAGTTGGGGCGCATCTTCGGGTTGGCCTTCTGGAAGGCTTCGACAAACTTCTTGTTCGCAGGCGACGGGTGTGCCGCCGAGTAGTGGTGCGACGTGACCACGCCCAGCGCGCCATCGCCCATGTCGTTGAGCTGGTCGTCATCTGTCACGTCGCCGGTGGCGATCATGCGGATGCCGGCCTTGTCCATGCCGCGCTCGAGAAACTGCTTCATCACCGCCGCGCCCGCGCCCGAGGGCACGAAGACGAACAGCGCATCGGGCTTGGCGTCGCGCACCTTCTGCAAGAACGGCGCGAAGTCGGGGTTGCGCAGCGGCACGCGCAGCTTCTCGACGACCTTGCCGCCGTTGAGCTGGAAGCGCTCGCTGAAGAACTTCTCGGCGTCGTTGCCGGGGCCGTAATCGGCCACGAGCGTGACCACCGACTTCACCCCGTTCTTCGGTGCCCAGTCGCCCATGGCCACCGACACCTGCGGCAGCGTGAAGCTGGTGCGCACGATGTAGGGCGAGGCCTCGGTGATGCTCGACGTGGCGGCGGCCATCACCACCTGCGGCGTCTTCGACTGCGTGGCCAGTGGCGCGGCGGCCAGCGCGGCCGGCGTTACGCCGAAGCCTGCGATCACGTTCACCTTGTCGTTGACGATGAGTTCCTGCGCCAGGCGCTTGGTCACGTCGGGGGTGGCGACGTCGTCCTTGATGATGAGCTCGATCTTCTTGCCCGCCACGGTGTCGCCGTTCTGCGCCATGTACAGCCGCGCCGCCGCTTCGATCTGCCGGCCGGTGGACGCCTGCTGCCCGGTCATTGGCAGGATAAGGCCGATCTTGAACTTGTTGCCGTCCTGCGCATTGGCAAGCGACATGGAAAGCGCAAGCGCCGTGAGGCCTGCGGTCTGGAAGAGTTGGCGTCTTTGCATGAGGTTTTTCCTTGAACGACGAAAGCGGATACCGGACTATTTTTCAACACTTTGCAACATGTGGCGGAGCAGGCAATCACCTACTCCGCCCCCGACCACGGGCTTTGTTGCGCGATGAACAAATGAACTGCGCGATCATCGCGCAGCACGTTTTCAGCTGTCGGGCCGGTACGCGGAATCGAGCGTGAGGGTGCCAACCGCGCGCGACACACAGGCGCAGATGCGGGTGGCCGCCTGCTTCTCGTGCTCGCTCAGGAACACGTCGCGGTGGTCGACTTCGCCATCGACAGCAAGCACGTCCATGGCGCACAGGCCGCACTCGCCGCGCTTGCAGTCCCAGAGGGTTTCCACGCCGGCGTCGTCGAGGGCTTCGAGCAAGGTGCAATCGGCTGGAACGGTGATCTCCAGGTCGTGCCGGGGAATGCGCACCTTGAAGGCCTGCGTCGGGAGCCGGCCGCTGCTGCCAAAGGTCTCGAAACGCAGGTCGGCCGGCGCGCGGCCTGAGGCCTGCCATGCGCGCTTGACCGCCTCCAGCATGGGCACGGGGCCGCAGGTGTAGAGCTGGCCGCCGGGAGGCAGCGACGCGATGGCCGCCGCGAAGTCGATGGGTGCGGCACCCTCATGCGCCTGCACGGCGTCGCCCAGCGCTTCGCGGAGCCGATCGAGGTAAGCCAACTCGCCCGCATGCCGCGCGCCGTAGAGCATCTTCACCGGCACGCCGCTGCGCCGCGCGTGATTGCCCAGGCGCTCCGCCATCATCACCAGCGGCGTGATGCCGATGCCACCGGCCACCAGCAGGTAACCAGGCGCCGAGACGTCTAGCGCAAAGTGGTTCTGCGGTGCGCTCACCTGCAGCCGGTCACCCTCGGTCAGGCGCCACATGGCAAGCGAGCCGCCACGGCCGTCGTCGAGCCGCTTGACGGCAATGCGCCAGCACTGGCCGTCGCCCTCGCCCACCAGCGAGTAGGAGCGCGTCTGCAACTTGCCATGGGCCGCCATTACCTGCACCTGCAGGTGCGAACCGGGCTCGTAGGTCGTGGCAAAACCGGTCTCGGGCCGCAGCTCGAACTCGCGCACGGTGGGCGTGACGTCGCGCAGTGCAACGATCTGCGCCTGCATCCATTGAAGATCGCTTTTCATCGGGAGAACAACCAGCAGGAAGAAAAAGAATGGCCGCTCAGCCGCGGCGGCGGATCAGCTGCACGCCGGGCAACGGCCGCTGCTCGGCGGTGGGCGTGCCGTGCAGCGCCTCGCGCAGGTTGCGCCGCGCAATGCGGCTGTGCTCGCGCATCAGCGCCTCGGCACGCGAGCCTTCGCCGGCCTCGATGGCGTCGAGCACCTGCAGGTGCTGGTCCTGCGCAATGACCAGCATGTCGCGCGCGGCGGGCGAATTGGCCTGCACGATGACGAAGCCCGAAGGCGATGCGAACGGCAGGTTGACCACGCGCTCGAGCTGCTGCGCAATGACCGGGCTCGCCGCCATTTCGCACAGCAGCGAATGGAACTTCTCGTTGTGCGTCACGTAGCGCGAAAACGCCGCGTCGTCGAGCGCGGGTTCGCGCAGCAGTTCGTCGATGCGCGCCAGGCAGGCGCGCGCTTCGCGCAGCACCACCGGCGCTGCACCTCGCTCCGCCGCGAGCCGCGCCACAAGGCCTTCGAGCGTGCCGCGCAGCTCGATGGCATCGGCCACGTCGCGCTCCGAAAAGGTCCGTACTGCGTAGCCGCCGTTGGGCAGCGCCTCGAGGAGGCCTTCCTGCTCCAGCCGCATGAGCGCGCTGCGCACCGGCGTACGCGACACGCCGAGCTGCTCGGCGATGGCCACCTCGGCGATGCGCGCGCCGCCCGGCAGTTCGCCGGCCAAAATCATCTCGCGCAAGCGCAGTTGCGCTTTCACGGCTTGCGAGCTGCCGCCGTCGCCGGGCTCGATGGGGGATACGGCCGCGACTTTCATGCCGTCTGCGTCTGCGTTTGCGTCTCGGCGGGACGGATCGGTATCGGTGCGCGCGCAGGTTTTTCCTTCTCGATCATGCGATCGATCAGGCGGCGCGCCCACATCGAACCGGCGTCGATGTTGAGGTTGTAGAACTGATGGTCGGGACGCTCGTCCATGGCTTTTTGCTGCGCCTCGAGCACGATCTCATCCTCGCGGAAGATGCCGGCCACGCCTTCGCGCAGCTCATGCGTGAGCCGCTGCTCGCCAAGGCAGTAGTTGCGCGCAAACGCCCAGAAATAGAGACACGTCTTGTCCGTCTCGGGCGTGATGGTGTTGAGCACGTAGCCGTTCACGCCCTTGCTGCGGTCGCCGGGATTGCCGTCCTTGGGCACCGCGCCGCTGCCCGCCTCGGCCACGCCGACGTCGATGTTCACGGTGCACGGCCCTTCGAATCGGATGATCTGCCAGCGGTCGACTTTGCCGGTGTAGCCGCGCGCATGGCGGATCTGGCCCCCCCAGAACGGCGGCGGGTCGATGTTCTCCATCCACCGCGTGACGGTGGCCGAACGATCGCCGTGCGTGGCGACGAAGGGCGCCTCGGCCACCTCGCGGTTGCCGATGGACGAGCCGTGCACGAAGGTTTCGTGCGTGAGGTCCATGAGGTTGTCGACCACGAGGCGGTAGTCGCAGTTCACGCGGATCATCTTGCCGTCGCCGGCCCAGGCCGGGTCGTCGTTCCAGTGCATGTCGGGCACGAGGGCCGGATCAGCCTTGGCCGGATCGCCGGGCCAGATCCAGACGAAGCGGTGCTTCTCGACCACCGGGAAGCTGCGCACGCAGGCCGACGGGTTCAGCGTCTCCTGGCTCGGCATGTGGGTGCAGCGGCCCTGGCTGTTGTAGACCAGCCCGTGATAGCCGCATACCACCTCGTCGCCGTCGAGCCGGCCCAGCGAGAGCGGCATCAATCGGTGCCAGCAGGCGTCTTCGAGCGCGGCGACCTGCCCGTCGGTACGGCGGTACAGCACCAGCTTTTCGTTGCAGACGGTGCGTGGCAGCAGCGCATGACGCACTTCGACGTCGTAGGCGGCGGCATACCAAGCATTCAGCGGAAATGTGGTCGCGGGCGTTTTCATGGATACCCAATGTATACATAAATATGAAAACTTCCAGTAAATATCGCTGATTTCAGGGTAAACACTGACATTTATGTATACATACGAGTCGGTTTTCAAGGCGATACGATGATTGCCTCGTTTTCAGCCACGACGGAGATCAACAATGTCCCAGCACGCCGCCCTGCCCGCCCGCTACGACCACGTCGGCAGTTTCCTGCGCCCCAAATACCTGCTCGAAGCACGCGAGCAGAAGGCCAAGGGTGAGATCACGCCCGAGCAGTTGCGCACGGTCGAAGACAAGGCCATCACCGAGATCGTCCGTTTCCAGGAAGACATCGGCCTCAAGAGCATCACCGACGGCGAGTTCCGCCGCACGTACTTCCACATCGACTTTCTCGATCAGCTCGGCGGCGTGAAGACCGACATCCCGGTCACCATCCGCAAGCCCGACGGCACCGAGGAACTTGCACCGCCCGCCATGCGCGTGATCGACAAGGTGCGCCATGTGAAAGACATCCAGCTGGCCGACTTCCAGTACCTGAAGAGCCAGGTGTCCGCCGGCCGCACGCCGAAGGTGACCATTCCCTCGCCCACTATGCTGCACTTCCGCGGCGGCCGTGCGGGCATCAGCAAGGACGCGTATCCCGAGCTCGACCCCGTGTTCTACGACGACGTGGCCAAGGCCTATGGCGACGAACTGCGTTCGCTGGCCGCCGCCGGCTGCACCTACGTGCAGATGGACGACACTAACCTCGCCTACCTGTGCGACGAGCACATGCGCGAGGCCGCCCGCAAGCGCGGTGACGACCCGAATGAACTGCCGCACCGCTATGCGGCCTTCATCAACAAGGTGGTGGCGCAGAAGCCGGCAGGCATGCTGCTGGCCATGCACCTGTGCCGCGGCAACTTCAAGAGCACGCACGCCGCGGCCGGCAACTACGAGCCCGTGGCCGAGGCGCTTTTGAAGGAGATGGACCTGGACGCCTATTTCATGGAATACGACGACGCCCGCTCCGGCGACTTCAAGCCGCTGCGCTACCTGCCCAAGGGCAAGACCGTGGTGCTCGGCCTCGTCACCACCAAGTTCGGTGACATGGAAGACAAGGACGAACTCAAGCGCCGCATCGAAGATGCCGCCAAGTACGCGCCGCTCGAGCAGCTCGCGCTCTCACCGCAATGCGGCTTCTCGAGCACGGTGCACGGCAACAACATCGCAGTGGAGGCGCAACGCAGCAAGCTGCGCCTGGTGATCGAGACGGCGCAGGAGGTCTGGGGCTCGACCTGACGCGGCATTTCTGGTGAAGTCGGGGGCATGACGAAAACCGCTACAAAAATCTACTCAGGCCCCCTCAGCATGTTCGGCGCGAAGGTGCAGATCGCCGCGCTCGAGAAAGGCATCGATTTCGAACTCGTGATGGTGCCGTTCGCCAAGAACGACGCCTACGAGCCCAAGCATCCCGAGGTTCTGCGCGTCAACCCGGTGAAGCAGCAGGTGCCGGTGCTGATCGATGGCGAGGTCGAGCTCTTCGATTCGACGCAGATCTTCGAGTACCTCGAAGACCGCTATCCCGAGCCCGCGCTGTGGCCCCAGGGCATTGCCGACCGGGCGCGCGCGCGGCAACTCGAGCACAAGTCGGACGAGGTCTTTTTTCCGAACGTGATCAGGCTCTTCGGCCTGCAGCACGACATGCAGAGCGCGCCCGCCGTGGCGGCCTGCGCCGCGTGCGCCCGCTACTACGACGAGATGGAAGGCCTGCTGGCCACCCGCGAGTACCTTGCGGGGCCCTACTCCTTCGCCGACATCGCCTTCTACATGGCCTGCATCTTTGCCGACCGCAAGGGTGCCCGCATGACAGAGGCCACGCCGCGGCTCCTGGCGTGGCGCGGCCGCATGGGCGAGCGGCCGGCAGTGCAAACGGTGGTCGAGCCAATGATGCGCTTCCTGGCCTCCGAAGGCCGCGACGTGGCCTCGTTCCTGATGCCACGCTGATCGCTGGCCGCACCCCGGGTCCTCAGGCATCATTGCCGCATGCCGAACACCCGTTTCGACTGGCTTCCTTCACCGTCACAGCATTTCCTCGTCGTCACCTTCGCGCTGCTGGTCTATGTGCTGACCACGCGCGCGCGCCGCGAACAGCGGGCACCCACCACGGCCATCGCCTGGGTCATGGGGCTGGTGCTCATGCCCTACCTCATCCTGCCGATCTACCTGCTGTTCGGCCAGCGCAAGCTGCGTCCGGCGGGCTCGCCGCGGCCACCGCGCTCGGTGCCGCCGGGGCACTGGGCGGCGGACCTGATCGAGAGCTTCGGCCTTGCGCCGCCGGGCCGCTGCGCGATCCGCCTGCATGCCGACGGCGAAGCCGCGCGCGAGGCGCTGTGGCAGGTGATCGACGGCGCGCGCGAGCGCATCGACGTGTGCACCTTCATCATCGGCGACGACGCGCTGGGCCGCGCCGTCATCGATCGGCTGGCGCAGCGTGCACGCGAAGGCATCAAGGTGCGCGTGCTGCTCGACGGCTTCGGCGCGCTGACCCTGCCACGCCGCCACTTCGAAGTGCTGCGCGCGGCAGGCGGAGAGGTTGCAGTGTTCCGCCCGTTCTTCAGCCTGCGCCGCATCGGGCCGCGCAACCTGCGCAACCACCGCAAGTTCACCATCGCGGACGACGGCTGGCTGTGGTCGGGCGGGCGCAACCTGGCGGGCGAATACTTCACCGGCAACGACAGGCATCCCGAGGGCTGGCGCGATCTTTCGTTCGACCTGCGCGGCAGCGTGGCCGCTGCGGCGGCGCGCCAGTTCGACCACGACTGGAGTTCGGTGCGCGGGCGCAAGGCACGGGCCATCACCGCTGACGACGTCGACGAAAGCGCGGGCGGCGCCATGGCGCAGTTCCTGCCGAGCGGCCCCGACCAGACCGAGGACACGGCCCATGCGCTGCTCATCGACGCCTGCTTCCGGGCCGAGCACCGCGTGCTGGCGATCACGCCTTATTTCGTGCCCGGCGACGGCCTGCGCGATGCGCTGCGGCTGGCCGCGCGGCGCGGGGTGGAGGTGACCATCGCCATCCCCGCGCGATCGAACCACCCGCTGGCCGATTTCGTCCGCGCACGCGCCATGCGCGACCTGGCCCGCGCGGGCGTGAGCTTTCGCATGCTGCCTTTCATGGCGCACGCCAAGGCCGTGGTGGTCGACGACGAACTGGCGCTGTGCGGCTCCATCAACCTCGATCTTCGCAGCCTGCTGCTGAATCACGAGGCAGCCGTGGTGTTCTACGGTCCGCGCGAGATCGACTGGCTCGCCGAATGGATCGCCACCACCGCTTCCGCGGGCGAGCCTTACCGCGCGCGGCGGCCGGGCCTGGTGCGCGACGTGGCCGAGGGACTGCTGCTCACCGTCGCTTTCCAGCTGTAGCGGGCGCAGAGGCCTTGGCCTCCTTCGCCATGGCGTCGAGCCCCGCGAAGACGTAGCGCATCAGGTCGTCCGCCAGGCCCTCGGCATCTTTTAGCGCAGGCAGTACTTCGTTGCGCAGGTTCCTGGGCGCTACCGTCATCACGATGCAGGGCAGCACCACGAACAGCAACGCCCGCTGCACCGAGGGATGATCGTCCGGCAAATCCATGATGCCGCCGATCAGGCCCCGGATCAGCTTGGCCTTGGGCAGCACGGCCTGGCGGATCATCACCGGCAAGGCGGGCGACGGCGAGAGCGCCTCGCGCAGCACCACGCGAAAACCCCAAGGCGCCTTGGGCTGGCTCCCCATCTCGATCAGGTGCGTGAGAAAGGCGCGCAGCTTGAGCCGCGGGTCGGCGGCCGCGCTGGCAAGGCTGACCAGTTCGTCGATGCTCACGAGCTGGCGGTGCGCCTCGATCAGCACGGCTTCATAGAGGCCGTCCCTGCTGCCGAAGTGATAGTTGACGGCGGCCATGTTGGTGCCGGCGCGGGTGCAGATTTCCTTGCTGGTGCTCTCGGCGAAGCCGCGTTCGGCAAACAGCTGTCCCGCGGTCTCGAGGATGTGCAGGCGCGTCGTGCTGCCGTCGGGCCGGGAGGTGCGGGGAATGCGTGCCGCAGCCGGTCGGGGAGCGGGAGAAGGAGTGCTGGAAGAGCGGGAAGCCATGGCCCCGAGGTTAATCGAATTGAAAAATTACTTCAAATTCAAATTTGAATTTGATAAGATCCGAGCTGCCCCGAGTTTGGAAATTGGCAGGAGCCCGCCCCCCCATGAACAAGAAACCCCTCATTGCCGCCACCGTCGTGGTGCTGGCCGCCGCGGCGGGTGGCTGGTGGTATCTCCATCGCTCGGCCACGCCGTCCGACGAGCTCGTGCTGTATGGCAATGTCGACGTGCGCCAGGTCTCGCTGGCCTTCAACGCCAATGAGCGCGTGGCCGAACTCACGGTGCGCGAAGGCGACCACGTGCGCCCGGGCCAAGTGCTGGGCAGGCTCGACACCCGCTCCCTCGCGCTGCGCGTGGCCCAGTCGCAGGCGCGCATCGCCGTGCAGGAGCAGGCGCTGCTGCGCCTGAAGACCGGCAGCCGCCCCGAGGAACTCGCGCAGGCCGGCGCCCAGGTGGCCGCGGCGCAGGCCGACGCCGACCTGGCGCAGCAGCAGCTCGCCCGCCTGCAGGCCATCGCCCAGACCACCGCCGGCCGCGCGGTGAGCCAGCAGGACCTCGACAGCGCGCAAGCTCGCCGCAAGGTCGCGCTGGCGCAGCTGGACAACGTGCGCAAGGCGCAGCAGCTCGCCATCGCCGGTCCGCGCAAGGAAGACATCGCGCAGGCGCAGGCGCAGCTCGAATCCGCGCGCGCCGATCTCGCGCTCATGAACCATCAGCTGCAAGAAGCCGAGCTCAAGTCGCCCATTGACGCCGTGGTGCGCGCGCGCCTGCTCGAGCCCGGCGACATGGCTTCGCCGCAGCGCCCGGCCTTCACGCTGGCCATCACCGATCCCAAGTGGGTGCGCGCCTATGTGGCCGAGCCCGACCTCGGCCGCGTGCGCCCCGGCCAGGAAGCCCGCGTGACTACCGACAGCCATCCCGGCCAGCCGATCATGGGCAAGGTGGGCTACATCTCATCGGTGGCCGAGTTCACGCCCAAGACGGTGCAGACGGCGGAACTGCGCAGCAGCCTGGTCTATGAGATCCGCGTGATGGTCGATGACAGGGAAGACCAGTTGCGGCTGGGCATGCCGGCCACCGTGCGGCTGCAGCTGCCTTCGAACGGCAAGCCGTGATGACCGGCCTTGCGCATTGCTCCCTTCCCTTCCGGGGGAAAGAGCAATACCGCATGCTTGGAGGGACGTTGAATGCTGCGCACTGAACCGGCCGTCAGCGGACGCTCCCTGCACAAGCGCTTCACGATCAAGGCGTCGAAGACACCCGTGCACGCGCTCAACGACGTGTCGCTCGAGGTGCCGACAGGCACGCTCACCGCACTGGTCGGGCCCGATGGCGCGGGCAAGACCACGCTGCTGCGCCTCATGGCCGGCCTGATGCGCGCCGACGAAGGCAAGCTGCGCGTGCTCGGCATCGACGTGTCCGCCGATCCGCAGGCGGTGCAGGACCGCATCAGCTACATGCCCCAGCGCTTTGGCCTTTACGACGACCTGAGCGTCCAGGAGAACCTCGATCTCTACGCCGACCTGCACGGCGTATCGGCCGGACAGCGCCGCGAGCGCTACGCGCGGCTGATGGAAATGACCGACCTCGGCCGCTTCACGAGCCGGCCCGCCGGCAAGCTCTCGGGCGGCATGAAGCAGAAGCTCGGCCTGGCCTGCACGCTGGTGCGCTCGCCCGAGCTGCTCTTGCTCGACGAGCCCACCGTGGGCGTCGATCCGCTCTCGCGGCGCGAGCTCTGGCAGATCGTGCAGCAGCTGGTCGATGATGAAAAGCTCTCGGTCATCGTGAGCACCGCCTATCTCGACGAAGCCGAACGCTGCAGCCAGGTGTTCGTGCTGCAGGAGGGCCGGCTGATTGCACAAGGCACGCCGGCGGAAATCCGCGGCCATGCGCAAGGCATGTGCTTTGTCGCCGCGCCGCCGGAGGGCGAGCCGCCGCGCCTCATGCAGGCCCGCCTGCTCGATGCGCGGCAGGACGTCGTCGATGCCGTGCCGCAAGGCGGCGAAGTGCACTTCATCCGCCGCGAAGGCGCGGACGATGCGGCGCTCGACCGGCTTCTGTCCGGCGCGCGTGCCGAGCCCGTTCCGCCGCGGCTCGAAGACGGCTTCATGACGTTGCTGCGCAAGCACCGGGCCACCGGAGCCGGCGCCGCGCCGCCCGCAACAGCGACCGCCCCAGGCCTCGCGCCGGCAACGGGCGAGCCCGGCGAAGTGGTCATCGAAGTGAAAGACCTGGTGCGCCGCTTCGGCGATTTCGTCGCCGTGGCGAGCACCAGCTTCTCAGTGCGGCGCGGCGAGATATTCGGGCTGCTCGGACCCAACGGCGCGGGCAAGACCACCACATTCCGCATGCTATGCGGTCTGCTGCCCGCAAGCGGCGGGCAGCTTCGCGTGGCCGGCGTCGACCTGCGCCATGCGCGCGCGCAGGCCCGCCGGCGCATCGGCTACGTGTCGCAGAAGTTTGCGCTCTACGGCAACCTCACGGTGCGCGAGAACCTCTCGTTCTTTGGCGGTGCCTACGGCCTGCGTGGAGACAGGCTGCGCGAACGCATGGACACGGTGCTGCGGCAGTTCGACCTCTCGCGCGAACTCGACGCGCCCAGCGGCCAGCTGCCTGGCGGCTACAAGCAACGGCTGGCGATGGCGACGGGCCTGCTGCACGAGCCGGAAATCCTGTTCCTCGACGAGCCCACCAGCGGCGCCGACCCGCTCGCGCGGCGCGAGTTCTGGCGCCGCATCACCGCGCTGGCCGAGGGCGGCACCACCATCGTCATCACGACCCACTTCATGGAAGAGGCCGAATACTGCGACCGCATCGTGATCCAGGACGCCGGCAAGGTGCTGGCCATCGGCACGCCGCGGGAGGTGCGCACGCAGGCGCTGGATGGCGGTGGCGGCGAGAAGCGCATCGACATGGAACAGGCCTTCATCGGCATCGTCGAGAAGGCGCGCACGAACGGCAGCAAATCCGCCGCAGGAGGTACTTCATGAACCCCATGTCTTGCACCCTCTCCCCTTGGGGAGAGGGTGGAGGCGAGGGCCGGCGGCGGTGGCGCGGTCCGACGTTGTGCGAAGGCCGGCGCCCTCACCCCCTCCCTCTCCCCACGGGGAGAGGGAGCAACAGCCGAGTTGCGATCGGCCATCGGAGCGCGAAGACCGCCCAATGAATACCAGGTTCTGGTCCCGCCTGATCTCCCTCACTCGCAAGGAGTTTCGCCAGCTGCTGCGCGACCGCAGCAACCTGGCCATCGGCATCCTGCTGCCGATGGTGCTGATCCTGATCTTCGGCTACGGCATGTCGCTCGACGTGAAGAACGCACCAGTGGGCGTGGTGCTCGAAGACCCGTCGCCCGCGGCGCATGAGGCCATTGCAGGCCTGCAGCTCTCGCCCACCATCGCGCCGGTGCTGCTGGCCTCCATGCACGACGCCGAGGCCCTGATGCGCGAACGCAGGATCGACGGCATCGTGCGCGTGCCCTCCGACTTTTCTCGCGAGCTGGCCGCGGGCCGTGCGCGCGTGCAGCTCATCGTGCATGGGGCCGACGCGGGCCGCGCGACGATCATCCAGGCCTACGTGAGCGGCGCCCTTGCCCAAGCCGCCGTACGGCAGGCCGACCGCGGCGGCGGCAGCACCGGTGCGCACGCTCCCGCGACCGGCCGCGTCACCGTGGAGCAGCGCATGTGGTTCAACGCCGCGAACACCAGCACCTGGTACCTGGTGCCCGGCCTCATCGTGCTCATCATGACGCTGGTCGGCGCCTTCCTCACCGCCTTGGTGATGGCCCGCGAATGGGAGCGCGGCACGCTGGAGGCGCTGTTCGTCACGCCGGTGCGGCCGGTGGAAGTTCTTCTGGCCAAGATCATCCCGTACTTCGCGGTCGGCATGCTGGGACTGGCGCTGTGCCTGCTGGCGGCTCGCTTCCTGTTCGCGGTGCCGATGGTGGGCTCGCTGTTCGCAGTGGTGCTCAGTTCCATGCTCTACCTCATCGTGGCGGTGAGCCTGGGCCTCGTGATCTCGTCTGTCACGCGCAACCAGTTTCTTGCAAGCCAGGTGGCGCTGATCGCGACCTTCATGCCATCGATGATGCTGTCGGGCTTCCTGTTCGATCTGCGCAACGTGCCCACCGCCGTGCGCGTGATCGGCCACGTGCTGCCGGCCACCTATTTCATGGACCTGATCAAGACGCTGTTCCTTGCGGGCGACGTCTGGCCGCTGATCTGGCGCAACTGCGCCATCCTGCTCGCGTATGCGGTCGGGCTGCTGCTGCTTGCACGCGTGGTCACCCGCAAGAGCCTCGACTGAAGGATGGCACCGATGACCGACTTTTTGCTGCGCATCGCGAATCTCTGCAGGAAAGAGCTGCTCGCGATCTTCAAGGATCCGGCCAGCCGCGTGATCCTTTTCGTTCCCGCCATCATGCAGAGCCTGATCTTCGGCTACGGCGCCACCTACGATCTCACGAACGTGCCCTACGCGCTGCTCGACCAGAGCCGCACCGGCGCATCGGCCGAGCTGATCGCGCATCTGGACAGCACCGGCGTGTTCCATCGCGTGGCTACGCTACGCACCCAGGCCGATATCCGCGAGGTGATCGATACCGAAAAGGCGCTGTTGGTGATCCAGATCGCGCCCAACTTCGAGCAGCAGCTCAGCGCGGGCCAGCCTGCACCCATCCAACTGATCCTGGATGCGCGCAACTCCAACACGGCGGGCTCCGCGGCCGGCTATGTGGGCGCAGTGGTCGAGCGCTACAACGCCGAGTTGCGCACGCGCGCCGGCGCACCGCCGAATCCGGTCGCCATCGAAACACGCGCATGGTTCAACCCGAACCTCGAAACGCGCTGGAACCTGCTGCCCGGCCTCATCGCCGCGCTCAGCATGCTGCAGACGCTGCTGCTCACGGCGCTCTCGGTGGCAAGGGAGCGCGAGCAAGGCACCTTCGACCAGTTGCTGGTCACGCCGATGTCGCCGCTCGAAATCATGATCGGCAAGGCACTGCCGCCCATACTGGTAGGGCTCGCGCAGTCGACGCTCATCCTGCTGGTGGCGCTGTTCTGGTTCGGCATTCCGATGGCGGGCTCGCTGGCCACGCTCTATACCGGGCTGGTCTTCTTCACCGTGGCCAGCGTGGGCATCGGCCTTTCGATCTCTGCCGTGTCGGCCAACATGCAGCAGGCCATGCTCTACACCTTCGTGCTGCTGATGCCGATGATGCTGCTGTCGGGCCTGACCACACCGGTACGCAACATGCCGCAGGTGCTGCAGGTGATCACCATGGCTAACCCGCTGCGCTTCGCGATCGACCTGGTGCAACGCGTGTACCTCGAAGGCGTGGGCCTGGGCACCGTGTGGCACAACCTCATTCCGCTGTCGATCGTGGCCGCCATCACGCTGCCGCTGGCGGCCTGGCTGTTTCGCCACCGCCTGGCCTGAAACCCGGAGCACCGCATGCCCACATCACGCACCCTCTTTCTCCCCTGTTCCGCACTGTCGCTTCTTCTTCTCGCAGGTTGCGCGGTCGGTCCCGACCATCGGCCTGTGGAGGCCGCGGCGCCAGCCGATTGGTCGGCATGGCACGGGGGCTCGCCAACGCTGCTCGGCAGCGAGCGCAATGCGGCGCCCGTGGCACTCGCATCGGGCGACTGGAAAGCCTTCGGCGACCCGCTGCTCGACAGCCTGCAGGCGCGCGCGCTTGCGGCCAACCACGACCTGCAGACGGCCGCGCTCCGCTTTGCGCAAAGCCGTGTCCAGCGCACCGCGGCGGCGGCGCAGCAAGGGCCGCAGCTCGCGGCCGGCGGCAGCATCAACCGGCAGCGGCAGAGCGAGACCGGCGCCGCCACGCGGATGATCGATGCGCTGGGATCGTCGGTGTCCAACCGCGACCAGTTGATCCGCACCTTGAGCGAGCCTTTCAACCTCTACCAGGCGGGCTTCGATGCCTCATGGGAGATCGATCTGTGGGGCCGCGTGCGGCGCAGCATCGAGGCCGCCGATGCAGACACCGGTGCATCGGCTGCGCTCTTGCGGCAGGTGCAGCTCAGCGTGCAGGCGGAGGTGGCCCGCAGCTACTTCGAACTGCGCGGCGCGCAGCGCGAACTGCGCCTGGCGCGCGCCGACATCGCGGCCGCGGCCGAATCGCTCGAGCTGGTGCAGGCGCGTGCCGACGGCGGCCTGGTGACCGACCTGGACCCGGTGCGCCAGCGCACGCAGCTGTCCGAGCTGCGCGCGCGCATTCCGATGCTGCTGCAGCAGGAGGCGCAAGCCATCAACCAGATCACGCTGCTGACCGGCGCATCGCCGGGCGCGCTGAATACTGAGCTCGCCCAACCTGCCGAAAGCGCGGGTGAAGCGCTCGAAGCCCCCCAGGGCCCGCCCCTGCCCGACCTCGCGCTGGGACTGCCTTCCGACGTGGCGCGCCGGCGCCCCGACATCGCCGCGGCGGAAGCGCAGCTGCATGCCGCCACTGCGCGCATCGGCGTGGCCGTGGCCGACCTCTATCCGCGCGTGACGCTGGGCGCAGGCTTCGGCTATGAATCGGTGGGCAGCGAGCGCTTCGGCGAATGGGGCAGCCGCCAGTGGCATGTGGGGCCTTCCATCAGCCTGCCTATCTTCGACAACGGCCGGCGCAGGAGCACGGTGAACCTGCGCGAGCTGCAGCAGCAGGAAGCGGCGGTGGCGTTCCAGCAGACGGTGCTCAAGGCCTGGCACGAGATCGATTCGGCGATGAGCGCCTACACCGCCGAACGCCAGCGCCATGCGGAACTGGTCGAACGCGAGCGCAGCAGCCGCGACGCGCTCACGCTTGCCCATGCGCGCTATGCCAACGGGCTCACCGATTTCGGTGTCGAGCTCGATGCGCGCCGCACGCTGCTGCAAGCTCGGCGCGATCGGGTGCAAAGCACGAGCCGGATGGCCGTCGGCATGGTGGCGGTGTACAAGGCGCTCGGCGGCGCCGTGCCGCCCCGCGCCGCGGCAGCGCCAGGCTAGAAAGTATTGGTGAAGCTCGCGTTGCCAAGGCCGGTGCCAATGGTCAGCACGCCCCAATGGCAAACGTCGCGCATGAAGGGCAGCTCGCTCAGGCCCTGCACCACCGCGTCGTTGTGCATCAGGATCAGCGTGGGGCCGGAGCCGATCATCGGCATGCGCCGCCATAGCGCGCTCGGCAGGTGAAATGCGCGGCTCTGCCAGTCGCCGGGCAGGTTCTGCGTGCCGCGCTCTATCGAGCCGTCCTTGCGGATCAGCCCCGGGCAAGCGATGCCGATGAAGGGTGCCAGGCTGATGTCCTTGCGTTCGCAGTAGCGGACCATGTCCTCCAGCATGAGCGCAATGCGCTCGACCATGTCGGTACGGTTGGGGCTGTCGTCCGCATGGCGCCATTTCTCGCGCCGCACCACCTTGGCCATCGAGAGGTCCGAAGCCTTGCGCCGCCTCGTCTTCACGATGCCGCAGCGCACGTTGGTGCCGCCAATGTCCACGGCCAGGATGGCATCGTGCTTCTTCAGCATGGCCGGGGGCGTGAGATGCACCCAGCCGATGAGCCCCCCGTCGTCCACGTCGTGCGAAAGGCGGCCGAGCTGCACGTGCACGCCCATGTCTTCGAGAATGGCGGCGGTCTGCAGGATGGCGCGCTCGCCCACGTCGCTTTCGATGAAGCCGCCGCCCACCACGATGCGCTCCACCTTCTTCCATGAGGGCTGGCGCGTGAAGCGCTGGATCACGAAGGCCAGTTCCTCGGCAAATTCCTCGATGGCGCCGTGCATCATGTCGCCCGCGTCCGAGGGCTTCTGCAGCACGCGGTCGAGCTGCTTCTTGCTGAGATCGCGCGAGTGTTCCTTGCCCAGCGGATCGGTGCCGGTCTTGCGGCGGCGCTTGCGCCAGCGCTCGAGCAACTCCCTGAATGCGGTCTGGCTGGCCTGGTCGCCGACAAAGCCGTCCTTGTCGCGCAACTGCAGGCTGTAGCCCTCCACCCTCAGCCCCGGGAGCTCGCGCAGGCCGTGCACGTCGGGGCCGGGCAGGAGATGGGGTTTCTTCTTCATGGTGGCCACTATGGGTGCGCCTGCTTCTACAAAGCATCGGTGGCCCGCACCAAGGTTTGTAGGAGATTGGCGGGTGCCCCACGCGGCCTCGATGTCTATACACTGGCGCCCGATGCACCTGCCCCATCGCATCTTGCGCAGCGCCTTGCTGCTGCTCGCTCTCGCCTGGCTTGGCGTCGCCGCATCGGCGCAACCGGGCGAAGGGCCGCTGCGCGTCGGGTCCAAGCGCTTTACCGAGTCGTACATCCTGGCTGAGCTGCTGGCGCAGACGGCGGCGCCGCACACCGCATCGCCGCCCGTGGTGCGGCAGGGCCTCGGCAATACCGCCATCGTCTATGAGGCGCTGCGTTCGGGTGCCATCGACCTGTATGCCGAATACACCGGCACCATCGCGCTGGAGATCCTCAAGGGCTCGCCGGCCGAAACGCGCGAGGCGATGAACGCGGCGCTCGCGCCACTGGGCCTGGGTGTGGCCATTCCGCTCGGCTTCAATGACGGCTATGCGCTCGCCGTTCGCGCGGCGGATGCGGAGCGGCTCGGCCTGCGCACGCTGAGCGACCTCGCGAAGCACCCCGAACTGAAGCTCGGCCTGTCGAACGAGTTCATCGGCCGCGCCGATGGATGGAAAGGCCTGGCCGCCCGCTACGGCTTCACGCAGACACCGACCGGCCTGGACCACGGTCTGGCCTACGACGCCGTGGCTGCGAAGCAGATCGACGCGATCGACATCTATACGACCGATGCCAAGATCGACCACCTCGGCTTGCGCGTGCTCGAAGACGACAAGAAGTACTTTCCGCGCTATGACGCCGTGGTGCTGTACCGGCTCGACCTGCCGGCGCGGCTGCCGAAGGCATGGGCTGGGTTGAAGGCCCTCGAAGGCCGCATCGACGAGCGCGCGATGATTGCGATGAATGCGCGCGCCGAACTGCAAAGCGTGCCCTTCGATGTGATTGCGCGCGACTTCCTGGCCAGCACCAGCGGAAAGGCGCAACCCCAGGACGCGAGACGGGGTTTCGCGGCCAAACTTTTCGGCCCCGATCTCTGGCAGCTCACGCGGCAGCACCTGCTGCTGGTGGCGGTATCGGTGGGCGTCGCAATCCTCATCGGCGTGCCGCTCGCGATCCTGGTGTTTGCGCATGTGCGGCTGCGCGCGGTGGTGCTGGGCATCGCGAGCATCCTGCAGACGGTGCCGTCGCTTGCATTGCTGGCGGTGCTGATCTCGCTGCTCGGCGCCATCGGGGCGCTGCCGGCGCTCATTGCGCTCACGCTCTATTCGCTGCTGCCGATCATGCGCAACACCGTGACCGGCCTCGCCGAAGTGCCGAACGGCTTGCGCATGGCGGGCACCGCGCTCGGCATGACTCCGCCGCAGAGCCTTCGGCTGGTGCTGCTGCCACTTGCGCTGCCCACGCTGCTGGCGGGCGTTCGAACCGCCACGGCCATTGCCATCGGCACGGCGACAATCGCGGCCTTCATCGGCGCGGGCGGATTCGGTGAACGCATCGTGACGGGCCTGGCGCTCAACGACCGCGAACTGCTGATGGCGGGCGCGCTGCCGGCCGCGGCGCTCGCGCTGCTGAGCGAGGGGTTTTTCGAACTGCTCGAGATGCTGATGCGGCGCCGCCGGACGCCGCCGCCGTCTTCACTTCCGAAATGAGGCAGTCGCGCAGCAGCGTGGCGCCGGCCCCGAGCGCCTTGTCGGCGCGGTGGCAAAAATAGGAAGGCTGGCTCGTTCCGCCGCCGGGACCGATGCGGCTCACCGGCAACTGCACCAGCGTCCCGGCGGCCAGGTCATCCGCCACCAGCCATGCAGGCATCTTTCCCCATCCGAGGCCCGCGCGCAGCAGTTCGAGCTTGATGTACATGTCGGTCACGCGCCAGGTCGAAGGCGAGAGCACGTCGACGTCATAGCCCTGGCTCAGGGTGCTCGGATCTTCCACCACGATCTGCACGTGCTCGGCAACCGCGGCATCGAGGCCCTTGCCGCCGCGCCGCCCCGCATGAGCCGCCAGCGCGTGGGAAGGCGCGGCCACCGCGACGGTATGGAGCTGCGCCAGGAATTCGCGGCTGATCTTTTCGTCGGCGTGGCCGAAGGCTGCGATGGCAAGATCGCATCGCCCCGAATTCAGCGCATCGATGGTGCCGCCCATCGAGCTGTATTCCACGCGGACGGCAATGCTCGGATACACCGCGTGCATGCCGCGCATGGCCTCGGCGACCACGGCCGGCGGAAAGAGCGTGTCCACCGCCAGCGCCAGGCTGAGCTCGATGCCCTGCTCGAGACCGTGTGCCCGCGTGCGCAAGGCGTCGACCTTCGACAGGATGACCTTCACGTCGCCGAGGAGTGCCTTGCCCGTGGGCGTGAGCACCGGCTTGTGGCCAGAGCGGTCGAAGAGCCGAACCTGCAGTTGCTCTTCCAGGTTGGCAATCGCGTGACTCACGGCCGACTGCACGCGGTGCAGCCGGGCGGCGCCGGCGCGAAAGCTGCCGGCGTCGGCAACGGCGACGAACATCTGCATCTGGCCCAGTGTGAGGATGTCCAGCATGATCTATTCCATTGATCAGGTCGGCCGATATTATTCGCTTTCATTGATCATGCTTTCGCCGCAAAGTGGCGGCATGCAAAAGCAATTCGAAATGGCCGGCGCACCGCCCACCGCCCTGTCTCACTCGCCCTCTTCAACGCACTGGCGCGGCGTGGCACTGGTCGTGGCCGCCGGCGTGGTGGCATCGCTTCAGGTCGGCAAGGTCGCTATCGCGGTGCCGCAGTTGCGCACCGATTTCGGCCTCGGTCTCTCGATGGTCGGATGGCTCATGGCGATGTTCTCGCTGCTTGGCGTGGCCGGTGCAGTGCCCGTCGGCGCGTGGGTCGCTCGTGCCGGCGACAGGCGCCTGGTACTGGCCGGCCTGGTCGCCATTGCCGTCGGCAGTGCGGCCGGCGCAACGGCGAACAGCGTGGCCGTGCTGCTGGCCAGCCGCATGGTCGAAGGCTTGGGCTTCGTGCTGATCACCATCGCCGGGCCTTCGGTGCTGCAGCGCATGGTCGCGCCCGGCGGCAAGGACCTGGCCTTCGCGATCTGGAGCTGCTTCATGCCGGCGGGGATTGCGATTGCGCTGTTCAGCGGCTCGCTGCTCGAGGGGTGGCGCGGCTTCTGGACGGGCAACGCCGTGCTCGCCGCAGGGCTTGCGGTGCTGTTGCTGGCGGGCGTTTCGCGCGGCCCGGGCGACCACGAAGCGCCGGTGTCTTGGCGCGGCATGGCGCGCGATGCGGCCGCCACGCTGAAAGCCGGTGCGCCGGCGCTGATCTCGGCTTCGTTCGTGATCTACAGCCTGCAGTTCTTCGCGCTCTTCAGTTTTCTGCCGGTGCTGCTGATCGAGCGCATGGGCGTGGGCACCGCCGCGGCCGGATCGCTGAGCGCCGTGGCGTGCTGCGTCAATGTGGCCGGCAACCTTGCGGCGGGCGTCCTGCTGAAGCGCGGTGCCGCGCGCTGGCTGCTTGCGGCATCGGCCAGCGCATTGATGGGCCTCTCGGCCATCGGCATCTTCCTGCCGGTGCTGGGCGCCGTGCCGGCGTTTGCGCTGTGCCTGGCCTTCTCCGCCGCGGGTGGCCTGCTTCCCGCCACGCTGATCGGCACCTCGGCCCTCGTGGCGCCAAGCGCGCGGCTCGCACCGATGTCGATGGGCCTGCTGATGCTGGGGAGCAACCTGGGGCAGATGATCGGCCCGGTGGTCGTGGGCGGCGCGGTAGATTCGATGGGGTGGCCCGCGGCGGCCGCTGTGGTTGCGGCGGCGGGCGTGATCGGCGTGCTGCTCGCGCTCGGGCTGCGGCGCTCGCTGGCGCGCAGGGCTCGTTGAAGCGAGAGGCCGGGCGCGCCGCGCCCGGCCTTGGGAACATCAAGCCAACGTATAAGCCGTCTTCACCGTCGTGAAGAACTCCTGCGCATACTTGCCCTGCTCGCGCGGCCCGTAGCTGGAGCCCTTGCGCCCGCCGAACGGCACGTGGTAGTCCACCCCCG